>ERZ802830.1-NODE-1-length-199614-cov-28.3722_pt1 | contig 199614 bp, 189 predicted proteins | sample MGYA00345654_ERZ802830 | MGnify/ENA primary metagenome ERZ802830 (study PRJEB30503, sample SAMEA104212375) | marine metagenome | biome: Westerlies Biome; feature: [SRF] surface water layer (ENVO:00010504) within the epipelagic zone...; material: water...
AGTTTTTCATACTGATCAGGATTTTCATTTAAAGCTACTATACCTCCTGTCATTGAATTTCTTGTGGTATCATTTCCACCCACAATTAAAAGAATTAGATTACCAAGATACTCCATTGGCTCCATATTTCTTGTTAGGGGGTTATGAGCCAGCATAGAAATTAAATCAGTTTTTGGCTCAGAGTTAACTCTTTCGTTCCACAACTTTGTAAAATACTCTAAGCATTCGTATAATTCCCCATATCTTTGCTCATCATTTTCGATAATTCCGTCTCCAGGTCTAGCTGTAGCAACGTCTGACCACCTAGTTAATTTATACCTATCCTCAAATGGAAAATCGAATAAAGTGGCAAGCATTTGGGTTGTTAGCTCAATAGAAACATTTTTTACAAAATCAAAAGGTTCATTTTTAGGTAAACTATCAAGAACATTTTGGGTTCTTTCACGAATTAGGCCTTCCATATTTTTTAAATTACTTGGCGCCACAACTGGGTTTACTGCTTTACGCTGAACATCATGTTTTGGAGGATCCATAGCAATAAACATTGGTGTGGTAAATTCTTCACGTGGATCAAAAAGTGTTATAGCGGGCTCTGAAGAGAAAACCTTATGATTTGTATCAACATCCATAATATCATTATATTTTGTAATTGACCAATAAGGACCAATTTCTTCATCAAGAAACTCACCCATGCCCATATCAAAAGGTCTTTTACAATAATGAACAGGATCTTCTTTTCTCAAGCGTTCAAAATAAGACCACATTACATTATTTTTAAAAAGAGCTGGCTCAGCAGGGTGAATCTTATCTAAAGGAACAGAATACGCGTCAGGAATCTCTATTTTTTTATCCATATTAATTCTCTTTTTTAAATCAATAATTTACATTACACAAAAAATAATATTCGTCTATTTATATTAGTGATTATTGACTATTCTCCATACTTTCATAGGGGTTATAGGCATATCAAGATCTTTAAAGTCATAACCAGATAACGCATCATAGACAGCATTTACATAAGCTGTTGTTGAAGCAACAGTCCCAGCCTCGCCACAACCTTTCGCACCAAGCATATTGGTTGTACATTCTGCTTCTTCATTAAAATCTAAATCAAGATGAGGAAATTCATCTGCTCTAGGCATATGATAATCCATGTAAGAACCATTGATTAATTGCCCAGACTCTTCTTCAAAAATAGCTTGCTCTCCCATCGCCTGCCCTAGGCCCTGGACTATTCCTCCATGTACCTGACCGGCAACTAAAAGTGGATTTATTATTCTACCAAAATCATCAGTAGCTGAGTAATTATCTATCTCAATTCTACCAGTTTCTTTATCTATTGATATTTCGCAAATATGACAGCCATTTGGAAATGTAGGATCCTTATGTTCATAAGCACTTTCACCATCAAGAATCTGAGTATTAGACTGACTTTCTGCAAGTCTAGCTACTGAGTAAAGATCTATATTTCTGTTTGTTCCTTTAACTTGAAATAATGGCCCAGCATCAGTTGTATACTCAATTTCGTCTATTGATGCCTCAAGTTCATTCGCTGCAATTTCAATTCCTTTTTTTAACATTGCATTTGAAGCATCATTTATTGCTCCAGCAGCCATATATAAAGACTTAGAACCACCTGTTCCACCACCACCTGGTAAATCATCACTATTGCCAAAATGTATAGAAACATCTTCTGGATTTACGCCAAGTTTTTCAACTAAAATTTGTGTCCAAGCTGTTTCATGACCTTGACCTGTTGCCTGAGTACCGGCAAAAACCTTTACAGATCCTTCACCGGAAATAACAACCCTTGAATTCTCAGCCCCTTCTCCCTGGGTCCTTTCAATATAATAGGAAATACCTATTCCTCTTAATTTATTCTCTAATTTAGATTGTTCTTTTCTTTTTAAAAAATCATCATATGAAGAATTAACCATAGACATTTCTGTGGTCTTTTTAAAATCACAGCTATCAAGTGGAAGTATAGCCCCTTCATGTTTTCCAATCTCATCAGGTTGAACAAAATTCTTAACTCTTAGTTCAACTGGGTCAATACCAAGATCATCTGCTGCTTTATCGACAAGTCTTTCAATAACATAACTAGCTTCTGGTCTGCCTGCACCCCTATAGGCATCTACTGGAACTGTATTAGTATAAACAACGTTAACTTTATTATACAGAACTGGGATCTTATAAACACCTACATGCATTCCAGCACCAGCGAGTGTAGGGATAAAAATTCCATACTGAGATAAATAAGCGCCCACAGCAGCAACTGTATCAACCTTAACGCCTAAAAAATTTCCTTCTTTGTCCATTGCTATGGATGCCTCAGTAACATGGTCTCTACCATGAGAGTCGCTCAAGAAAGCCTCAGATCTAGTAGATGTCCATTTTACCGGCCTTTGGAGAACTCTACTTGCAAACATTGTTGCAACATATTCTGGAAAGCACATCATTTTTAAACCAAACCCTCCACCAACATCGTTGGTAACAACCTTTATATTTTTTTCTTCAACGCCAAGAGATCCTGCAAGTCTCTCTCTCATGGCATGAGATCCTTGGCTCTCTACATATACTGTAAAATGATTATTATCTTTATTGTAATCAGAAATTGCAGACCTTGGTTCAATCGGATTAACAACAATTCTATTATTGATTAAATCAACTTTAGAAATATGGTCAGCTTTTTCTTCAACCGCTTTCCATTCATCTTCAGAGCCTAATTCCCAATCTACAGCTGAATTTGATCCAAATTCTTCAAATAAAATAGGGGAGTCAGAATTAAGAGCTTTTGAAGTATCGGTTACGCATGGCAATTCATCGTATGAAACATCTATCAATTCAGATGCATCCAAGGCTTGATTAGTTGTTTCAGCCAAAACAAAAACAACTGGATCACCCACATGCCTAACCTTACCAACTGCTAGAATTGGTCTTTTACTTGCATTCATTGGTGTTCCATCTTTATTTTGTAAAAAATCTATCACCGACATATGAGAGAGGCCCTCATTTTGCAATCTATCACCTGTAAATATATCTACAACTCCAGGCATTTTAAGAGCTTCGTCATAATCAATACCAGTTATATTTGCATGAGCGTATGGAGATCTTAAAAACACCCCATAAACCATATTAGGTAATTTTAAATCATCAGTAAATTTTCCTTCGCCAGTAATAAGTCGAGTATCTTCAATTCTTGTGACTGGTTGTCCTACTGCAAATTTCATAAAAATCTCCTAAAATTTATTCTCTAAAACTATTATCTATCTTGTCAAGCTTTCTCATTAAAGCAGGCCAAGCAAGATTGCCTATTCCTTGCTCTGAAGCCATTTGGCCTTGTTCTGTAACAAGCTCAATAACATCATCTGGAACCATATTTAATTTGGATCCCCCTGCAAGAGCTTTTATTTGAATGGTGCATGCCCTCTCTAAAAAAAATAACCTTAACCAGGCATCTGCGCAGTTTGCACCTGTGGTTAATAATCCATGATTCCTTAAAATCATACAATGCTTATCACCCAAATCATCAACAAGCCGCTCTCTTTCATCATGATTTAAAGCTATACCCTCGTAATTATGATAAGAACATTCATTTCTAATAACCATAGCTGTTTGCGATATAGGCAAAAGTCCATGCTCCTGAGCTGAAACAGCAACACCATCATTTGAGTGTGTATGTATAACAGCATGATTATGGTCGCCTGAGGCATGAACTGCAGAATGAATTGTAAAACCAGCTGCATTAACAAAATGTTCTGTTTCAGAAACAATATTGCCATCAAGATCAATTTTAACCAAATCCGAGGCAGTTATTTCTTCAAAAAGCAAACCATAAGGATTTAAAAGGAAATTTTCTTCACCAGGGACTCTTGCTGATATATGTGTAAAAACAAGATCATCCCAACCATGCAGAGCAACAAGTCGATATAATGCTGCAAGATCTACTCTTGTATTCCACTCTTCATCTGAAATATTTTCTTTAATATTTTTTGTCAAATTATCCTCATTAATAAACATTTAAAACATTATATATATTTATAATAAATTTCTAATATGAATTATATATTATTTAATTTTACTTCGCCATCTCAATTGAGAGCTTTAGGGCTTTAGACCAGTTATCAATAATTTTCTCTCTTACCATTGAATCCATTCTTGGAGTTATTTTATCATTATCAGAATAGAACCCTTTAAAATCATCTAGCCCAGAATAGAACCCTACACCTAGACCGGCGATCATTGCCGCACCAAGAGCTGTTGACTCTTTTGTAAATGATTTTTGAATTTCGTAATTACAAATATCAGCTAAATTCTGATTAAACCAATCATTTTGAATCATCCCTCCATCAATTTTTAAAGAAGCCAATAAATTTAGATTATTATCAAAAAAGTCCTTTTGAAATGCACCAATCAAATCGTTAGTTTGAAGTGAAACTGATTGAAGAGATGCATGAACTAATTCATTAACACCTGTGTCTTGGGTCATACCAAATAAAGAACCTCTGGCTTCAGCTGACCAATGTGGAGCACCTAAACCACTGAATGCTGGAACTAATACAACTTTAGAGTCAGGCTTAACAGAAGAGGCAATTTTTGAGCTATCAGATGCCTTATCTAGAATTCCTAAATTTAACTTAAGCCAATTTACAATCCCACCAGCCATAAATATAGAGCCCTCCAAGGCATAGGATATATCTTCATTTATTTTATAAGAAATTGTTGTTAATAATCTTTTGTTAGAGTAAACAATCTGATTACCAGTATTAGCTAGAACAAAACAGCCTGTTCCATATGTGGATTTTATATCTCCTGACTGATAACAAGATTGCCCAAAAGCTGATGATTGTTGATCTCCAATTACGCCGGTTATTTTTAAATTCTTACTTAATAACTTAGTTTCACCAAAATAATCATTTGAATTTCTTACCTCGGGTAGAGAGTTTAGAGGAATATCAAAAATATTAAGCAGATCATCATCCCATCTTAGAGTTTCAATATTAAATAAGCTTGTACGTGATGCATTAGTAAAATCAGTAGCAAACGTATCACCCTTTGTAAGGTTCCATATTAACCAACTATCAATAGTACCAAAACATACATGACCGTTTTTTGCTAAATCTCTTAAACCGCTAATATTTTTTAAAAGCCATGATATTTTTGAGGAAGAAAAATATGGGTCTAATAGTAATCCTGTTTTTTTATTTATTTCCTTTTCTAATCCATCTTTTTTTAAATCAGAACAATATTTGGATGTTCTTCTATCCTGCCAAACAATTGCATTATAAAATGGTTTTCCAGTCGTTTTATCCCAAGCTAAAACTGTTTCCCTTTGGTTAGTAATTCCAACAGATTTAATTTCTAAATTTTTATTTTTATTAAGAATAGTTTCACAACATAGGATGGTTGATGATAAAATTTCAAAAGGATCGTGTTCAACCCACCCCTCTTCAGGATAAATCTGTTTTAAATCTCTTTGGAAAAGATCGATTATTTGACCTTTTTCATCAAATAATAGTGCGCGACTTGAAGTCGTCCCTTGGTCAATAGTAAGAAACAAAAAACCCCCGTAGATAAATATTATTATTCATAGTAAAATAACTTAGCAAATATTTAATATTCTTAAAGAGATTTTATGAGTGATATAAAAATACATATAGTAGCAAGTAATAATCCTGATGCAAAAAAAGCAAAAAGGGATCTAACGAAATTATACAAAAACCACCCTATTAATAAAGCAAATACTATAGTTGCTCTTGGTGGAGACGGTCTAATGCTTCAAACTCTTCATGATAATATTGAGAGAGATCTTCCTATCTACGGAATGAATAAAGGCTCAATAGGCTTTTTGATGAATACTTATAATGAAAAAAATTTATTAAAAAGAATTGAGAAATCTATTTCATCTAAACTTCATCCATTAACGATGAATGTTAAGAGTAAAAAAAAGAACTATACGGCACAAGCTATTAATGAAGTTTCACTTTTAAGAGAGACATATCAAGCAGCAAAGTTAAAGATATTTATTGATGGTAAGGAAAGACTAGATGAATTAGTTTGCGATGGACTATTGTTATCAACTCCCGCCGGAAGTACAGCATATAATTTATCTGCTCACGGACCAATACTTCCTCTAACATCAAATTTATTGGCTCTAACTCCTATTTCTGCATTCAGACCAAGAAGGTGGAAGGGAGCTCTTCTTCCAAGAAATGTAAAAGTAAAAATTGTAATTCTAGAGAGAAATAAGAGGCCTGTTAGCGCTGTCGCAGATAATTCCGAATTTAGAGATATTGAGTATGTTGAGATTTCTGAAAATAAAAATGTAGAATTAAAAATGCTCTTTGATCCTAAGACAAATCTCGAAGAAAGAATAATTAATGAACAATTTATATATTAATTATTTTGTTTTTTTGATGGCAGAACGCTTGCACCAGGCGTCGTGATCTCATTCAGAGGTTCTTTTATCTCACCGTAACCAGCATCTTTTGGTATTGTAAGAAATGAGCCACTCTTATCTCTCTCAATTGTTGGTGTTACAGTAATAATATTATCTTTTTTAGCATTACTTATAGCCTCATCAACAGATTGAGATTTGGAGAGTTTTTCTAAATTCAGTCTTGTAGGAAAAATAATATTTCTTTTTCGTTCATAGCAATCATCTAGGGCATCCTTTGGATTTATCCATATAGAGTCAACTGACTCAGTTCCATCATGTAACCCTTCATGACCATCAGGGGCTTTAGCAATATAAAATCTAGTATCAAATCTTTTGGGCATCATTTCTGGCGTTACCCAATGAGCAAAAGGGATTAAATCATCTGTTGAAAAAGTAATATTCTCATCTTTAGCAAACTTAAACATTGATGCATTTTTATTGTTAAACTTTTCCCGCCAAATATTAAACTCTAGTAATCTTTTAGAATTAATATTTTTCTTTTCCTTTTTATCATTAGCAAATAAAACATTGGCCTCCTCAAAACTTTCTCTAATAGCAGCAATTTTGAAGGGTAGAATTTTTTTATCATCATTATTTTTAGATACATAATTAACTAATTTTTCATCATAATCACTATCATCAACTTTACCTCCGGGAAAAACTAATGCACCTGAAGCAAAGTCAATCTGATGATGGCGTACTACCATAAAAACCTCTATACCAGATGTACAATTACGAATTATTAAAACTGTTGAAGCTGGAATTAATTTATTGTCATTAATGTTGTTCATGCGATAATGCTATACCATAAAAGTAATAATCAAAATTTATTATCATAAATAATTTCTAATGGGGAAAATGATGCTTGAAGGTCTTAAAGTTATTGAAATGGCAACCTATGTTGCCGCGCCTGCAGCTGGTGCAATGTTAAGAGATTGGGGTGCAGATGTAACAAAAGTTGAACCTTTAAACGGTTGCCCAATGAGAAGATTTTTCGAAGGAATGAGGTCAAATGTACCCATTGAAGGTAACCCAATATTCACACTAGATAATAGAGGAAAAAAAGGTGTTTCAATTAATACAAGTGATGAAAAAGGTGCAAAACTTGTTAGTGAAATGATTAAAAATGCTGATGTCTTTCTTACAAATGTAAGACCACAATCACTAGAAAGTGCTCAACTTGACTATGAAAGTCTCTCAAAGATCAATCCAAAGTTGGTTTATTGTTCTTTGACGGGATATGGGCTTGATGGAGACGATAAAAATAAACCTGGTTTTGATATTGCTGCCTATTGGTCAAGGTCTGGAATGGCTCACTTGACCCAAAGAAAAGGAGAAGAACCACTTCCGATAAGAACAGCATCGGGCGATCACATTACCGCAATCTCTACAGTAAGTGGGATTTTGGCAGCACTTTATGAAAGAGATAGGACAGGTAAAGGAAAGTTAGTCGAAACTTCACTTTTAAGGACAGGTATATATTCAATCGGCTCCGATATGGCGCTTCAATTAAAATTCGGAAGAGTTCCCTCTACAAAAAAAAGAGATGAGCAAATAAATCCACTATTTAATTTTTTTAAAACTAAAGATGATAGATGGATATGTCTTAGTCCGAGGGCAGGTGGAGATTATGATCTACCTAAAGTTGTTAGAGCTATTGGAAAAGAAGAATGGTTAGAAAATGATAAATTCAATACAAATCAAGGAAGGAGAGAGAATGCAAATGAATTTGTTAATGAAATGGATAAAGCTTTTAGTAAATTCACAATGAAAGAATGGGGAGAGAAATTAGATGCCCAAGACTTAGTTTGGTCTCCTGTGCAGAATCTTAAAGAGGTCTCAATGGATTCACAAGCAATAGCATCAGGTACCTTTTCTAAAGTTGAAGATCAAGAATGCAAAGAGAATTATACAACAGTATCTTCACCAGTTAAATTTCATCAATCTGATGACGGTCCAAAAGGACCTGCTCCAAAATTAGGTCAAGATAATTTCTCGGTTCTTAATGATTTAGGAATAAATGATACTGAAATTCAATCCCTTATTGATGAAGGGGTTGTTGGTAAGCCTTCTATTTAGCTTTTACAAGGTCTGGTGGAAGCGCTTCATTCTTGATAAGATCAATACATTCATCAACATCAAGAGTTTTTTGCTCCTTAGACCCCAAACGTCTAATTGTTACAGAATTTTCCTCTACCTCTCTATCACCTAAAACAAGTATATATGGTACCTTGTTAATTGAATGTTCTCTAATTTTATAATTGATTTTCTCATTTCTTAAATCAATTATTGATCTTAATCCGCTAGATCTAAGTTTTTCTAAAAGTGCATTTGCAGCCATATCTGAATTTGAAGTGATGGTCGTTAAAGCTACTTGAACGGGAGAGAGCCAAAGAGGAAATTTACCCTCATAATTTTCAATAAGGATACCTAAAAATCTCTCGAGGCTTCCAAGGATTGCTCTATGAAGCATGACAGGTATATGCTTATTATTATCTTCTCCAATATACGATGCATTAAGTCTTTTAGGTAAATTAAAATCTACTTGCAAAGTACCACATTGCCAAACTCTTCCAATTGCATCGTGTAAATAAAAATCAAGCTTTGGTCCATAAAAAGCTCCATCACCTTTATTTTCGTCAAAAGGAAGACCTGTGGCCTTTGCAGCCTTAGATAAAGCGGATTCAGCTTTATCCCATATAGAGTCTTCACCCACCCTTTCATCAGGTCTATCAGCAAATTTTATAGAAACCTTATCAAAACCAAGCTCCTCATAAACTTTCTTTAAGATATTACAAAAAAGAATAGTCTCAGATTCTATTTGATCTTCGGTACAAAAAATATGGGCATCATCTTGTACAAAATTTCTTACTCTCATCAAACCGTGAAGAGCACCTGAAGGCTCATATCGATGACATGATCCAAATTCAGACATTCTTAATGGAAGATCCCTATAACTTTTAATACCTTGATTAAAGACCTGGATGTGACCAGGACAATTCATTGGCTTTAGCATTAATTCTCTATCATCTGCTTCAGAAGTGTACATATGCTCAGAATATTTATCCCAATGACCGGATGCCTCCCATAATTTTTTATCAATTAATTGAGGTGTTTTTATCTCTAAATAGCCACCTTTAGTAATTTTTCTCCTTATATACTCTTCAAGCTCTCTATATATACTCCAGCCTTTTGGATGCCAGAAAACCATCCCAACTGCCTCTTCTTGAAAGTGAAACAAGTCTAACTCTTTGCCAAGTTTTCGGTGATCACGTTTTTCAGCTTCTTCAAGTAAATTAAGGTGATTTTTTAAATCTTTATCATTTGCCCATGCTGTTCCATAGATACGTTGAAGCATTTTATTTTTTGAGTCACCCCTCCAGTATGCTCCAGCAATTTTCATTAACTTAAAAGATCTTAAATGTCTTGTTGAGGATACATGAGGTCCCCTGCACATATCAGTATATTCATTATGATAATAAAGCGCTATTATTTCATTATCTGGAATATCATTAATAATCTGGATTTTGTATTCTTCGTTTCTTTCCTTAAAAGCTTTTAAAGCTTTATCTTTATTAACGACTTCACGAATAACAGAATAATCAGTTGAAGCTAATTCTTTCATTTTTTTTTCAATCGCCTCTAAATCCTTATCATTTAGAGAAATATCCAAATCAATATCGTAATAAAAGCCATTTTCTATTGTAGGACCGATGGCCATTTTAGCCTGGGGATACATTTGCTTAATTGCATGTCCGAAAAGATGAGCGCAAGAGTGTCTTATAATTTCCAAACCCACAGGATCAGAATTTGTGACTATAACGACATCAGAATCATCTGAAATTTCTTCAGAAGCATCAACTAATTTACCGTTAATTCTTCCTGCAACTGTTGCTTTTGCAAGGCCAGACCCTATAGAATTAGAGAGGTCATCTATAGTTATGTTTTCTTTGAAAACTTTTTTAGTACCATCTGGTAAAGTAATAACTGGCATATAAACTATAAATCCTTCTTTCTTTTAATATAATCATTAATACTTGGAACTGGATCATAGCCATGACCACCCCAAGGATGACAACGTATAATCCTTTTAAATGTTAATTTCAAACCAATCATAAAACCAAAAGTATTAAAAGCCTCTAAAGCATAAGAAGAGCAGCTAGGATCATACCTACACGACTTTAATAAGAAAGGGGAAATTAAGATTTTATAAAATTTTATTAACAGAATACTTAATTTAACTAAAATGTTCACTAACTTACCTTATTCTTTTTACTAGCTTTCTTTAATTCAAATTGATTAATACAATCAACTACTGCATCAAAAGTTAACATAACAGAAGAGTGACGACCTTTATAATCACGAACTGGCTCGAGAACCTTTAAATCAGACCACCTCCCTTCAGGTGGCGAACCATTTTCTTTTAACATTTTTCTCATTACAATCTGAAGGTTTTTTAATTCATTAAAATTTGAACCAATTATATTATCTGCCATTACTGATGAAGAAGCCTGGCCAAGCGCGCAGGCTTTAACAATATGGGAAAAATCTGATATTAAATTATCTTTAATTTTAATATCAACTGTAACTTTTGAACCACATAACTTACTTACTGCTACTGAGGTAAAGTCAAAATCATCAAGTCTTCCATCTCTTTTAATATCAGATGCTAATTTTAGAATTTTATTATTATATAAATCATTTATCATTTTACGCTCTAACAAGATGTGTGAAAATACTATTTATCATTTATCTTTATACCTAACTTAATAAGTATATCCCTAATTCGATCGGACTCTAAATAATCTTTATTATCTCTAGCTAGTTTTCTCTCTTTAATAAGATTTTGAATTTTTTCATCTGTATCATAAATATTATTTTTAAATTTCTCATCGTCAGACCTATGATTCAATAATCCAATTAAATTTGCCGAACCTATCAAAGATTTAACGAGATTAATTTTATTTTCAGATTTAGAGATACTTTTTGAAATTGAAAATATTTTAGCAAGTGCTTTTGGGGTGTTCAAGTCATCATATAGGGCGCTTAAAACTTCTTCATCAGGATTACAGTCTTCTATATCAATCTCCAAATCATAAGATGCAATAGATAAGTATAGTTTATCTAAAGTTTTAATAGATTGATTTAATAAATCATTACTCCAAATTAAAGGCTGTCTATAATGTGAACTAAGAATAGCTAACCTAATAACCTCACCATCATACTCCTTTAATAAATCCTTCATCAGAACAAAATTTCCAAGTGATTTTGACATTTTTGTATTTTCTGACCTAAGCAAGCCATTGTGTACCCAAAATCTAGCTAAAGGATTATTTTCATTGCAACAAACTGATTGAGCTATTTCATTTTCATGGTGTGGAAACGTTAAATCTTCACCACCTCCATGAATATCAATTGTTTCACCAAGATGTTCTTTTATCATAGCCGAACATTCAAGATGCCAGCCTGGTCTTCCCCTACCCCAAGGACTATCCCATCCAATTTCATTTTCGGGTGAAGGTTTCCATAAGACAAAGTCCGATGGATTTTTTTTGTATGAAGCAACTTCTATTCTTGCTCCTGGTTTCATTTCTTCTATTTTTCTTCCTGAGAGCTTTCCGTAATCAGGAAAATTTGAAACATTAAAAAGAACATGTGAATCTGATAAATAAGCACTATTATTTTTTAACAAATTATCAATAAATTTAATCATTTGATCTATATAATTTGTAGCAAAAGGTTCAATATCCGGAGCTAAGACGTAAAGTTTCTTAAAATCATCGTGATATTGTTTTGTAAATTTCTTTGCTATGACAGATGATTCCACTTTTTCACGTTTGGATACATTTATAATTTTGTCGTCAATATCAGTTATATTTCTTGCATAGACTAAGTTATCAAATTTAAACCTTAGTACTCGAGCCAAGCAATCAAAAACTATAGCGGATCTTCCGTTACCTATATGACCCGGCCCATAAACAGTTGGTCCACAAGCATACATAGTTACCTTATTAGGGTTAGCAGGGATAAAAATTTCTTTTTTTCGAGTATATGAATTATATATTTTAAATTCCATAACAATCTAAATATCACTAAATCATACTAATTTAATATAAAATTTTTAATTAATTATTAAATAAAAACAAATAAATATTGCTCTATTCGTCTCACAAAGGTAAAGCTAATTTATTAATTTAGGAGATTACTGATGGATGTAAAAGTTTCAGATAAAACTATTCATACTGAATCAAATAACCAAGACTTAAAAAAACCCTCAAGAGAAGAGGCGATGGATGCTGTGAGAACACTAATTTCTTGGGCTGGTGACGATCCCTCACGTGAAGGATTAGTCGAAACACCAAAGAGAGTTGTAAAGGCATATGAAGAATTCTTTGCTGGTTATAACCAAGATCCTGTTAAGGTTTTAGGTAAAACTTTTTCAGATGTTAAGGGATATGATGATATTGTATTTCTTCGTGATATAAATATTGAAACACACTGCGAACATCATATGGTTCCAATCTTAGGAAAAGCTCATGTAGCATATCTTCCCAAGAATAAAGTTGTCGGAATATCAAAGCTAGCAAGAGTCATTGAAATTTTTGCTAAGCGATTACAAACTCAAGAAACTATGACTATGCAAATTTTAAATACTATTGATGATACTCTTGAGCCCTATGGTTCAGCAATAATGATTGATGCTAAGCACCAATGCATGACTACAAGAGGTATTAATAAACCTAACGTATCAACTGTAACTACTAAATTTTCTGGTTCATTCTCAAATGATATTGATTTGAGGCAAAGGTTTATGCAATTAACAAAGGAATAGTATTGTCAGAGAAATTTCACAAAAGATTGACTGTAGAACAAGTTGAAGAGGGAAATAGTTTATCACCAAAGTTTGATAGCAATGGACTTATTCCATGTGTAACGACTGATATTAAAACTCACGAGGTGTTAATGGTAGGTTACATGAATGATGAAGCATTAACTAAAACTATCGAAAATGGTGAGGCGTACTACTTCAGCAGAAGTCGTCAAATGGTTTGGCACAAAGGTGAAACTTCTGGATTAATTCAAACCGTAAGAGAAATTAGAATTGATGATGATCAAGATTCTATCTGGTTATCAGTTGAAGTTGGTGGCTCGGGTGCAAGCTGTCACGTTGGGTATAAATCATGCTTTTATAGATCTATTCCAATAAAAAATAAAATATCCAAAAATTTAGAATTAAAATGGGAAGAAGACAAAAAATTATTTGATCCATTAGAAGTATATGGGGATACCCCAAATCCTACTAAACTTTAATTTTTAATCTGGAAATTTTCCAAAAGGAAAGGGTTTATTCTTAATAGTATTTGAAGAAAAATTTAAACACTCTGAAATAAACGAAGTTAATCGTTTAGTGAAATTCTTTAAATCCTCTGGCTGTTCAGATCCCACAGCCCTGACTATAAAACCCAAAACTGAAAGAACAACAATTACCCAAAAAGCCATATAAGCAAGAACAATAAAAAAAATGCTATAAAAAACATCTACAAAGAAATTCATTATAGTAAGAGCAAATTTATCATCTGAAGATTGTGATACTACATCAGGAGTATTTGAACTTTTTGATTTCTTTTTTTCAACCATAATAAATAATTAATTAAATCATATAGGCTATATTGGCAATATTTATATAATAAAGACCTTTAAAAATAATTCCTACTCAGGAGTTCTAACATTATCAATTAATCTAATGATGTGATTAGGGGGTGGTTTTGTAAAAAAAGAAATTAATACTGCAAGAGTAAAATTAATTATCATCCCTACAACACCTATGCCTTCGGGTGAAATACCGAGAAACCAATTTTCAGAAAAATTTAGGTCTGGGGAAATAAATTTAAAAAATATAATATAAGAGGAGGTAAATAAAAGTCCTGAGATCATTCCAATTATAGCCCCTGATGAATTTACTCTTTTTGAAAAAATCCCCATAATTAAAGCTGGAAAAATTGATGAAGCCGCCAAGCCAAAAGCGAATGCCACTACTTGAGCAACAAAGGCAGGAGGATAAATACCAAATATACCCGCAACACCAATTGCTAAAGCAGCAGAAAGTCTAGCTAAAAATAATTCCTGTTTATCTGTTATTGAAGGTCTAAAGATTTTTTTCATTAAGTCATGACTAATTGAAGAGGATATAACTAACAAAAGACCTGCAGCAGTTGAAAGTGCCGCTGCTAATGCTCCAGATGCAACAAGCGCTATAACCCAATTGGGAAGATTTGCGATCTCAGGATTAGCTAGAACCATTATATCTCTATCAATATAAACTTCATTCTTATTTTTTGTTAACTCATTGCTAACAATTCTTTCTCCATTTTCCCCTCTTTGATTTGAAAAAATAGGTTTTATTGGATTTAAGGAGTTTCCTGGCGCGTATTGAATAATACCGTCATCATTTTTATCAGACCAAGAAATTAGGCCAATATTTTCCCAGTTTTTAAACCAAACAGGGGTACTTTCATAAGATGAATTATTAATAGTATTAATAAAATTTAGACGAGAAAAGGAGGAAACTGCTGGTGCTGTTGTATATAAGATTGCAATAAATAAAAGCGCCCAGCCAGCCGATGCTCTCGCATCGCGAACTTTAGGTACTGTAAAAAATCTAACGATTACATGAGGCAGACCTGCCGTTCCTGCCATTAAAGCTCCTGTAATACAAAAAACGTCTATTTTAGATTTTGTAGAATCTGTATAATTACTGAAGCCTAAATCATTTAAAATATTATTTAGTTTATCTAATAAATATATATCTTCTGAAATAATTTTAGATCCAAAACCCAGTTGAGGAACAGGATTGCCAGTTATAAGAATAGAAATAAAAATAGCGGGAACCATATATGCAAAAATAAGAACACAGTATTGAGCTACTTGAGTGTAAGTTATACCCTTCATACCGCCAAGGACTGCATAAATAAAAACTATCGCCATACCAATTATGACACCAGTATTTATATCAACTTCTAAGAATCGAGAAAAAACTATACCCACTCCCCTCATTTGACCGGCAATATAAGTAAAAGAAACAAAAATCAAACATAGAACAGCAACGAATCTAGCTAGTTTAGAATAATACCTATCCCCGATAAAATCTGGTACTGTAAATTTTCCAAATTTCCTAAGATATGGGGCAAGAAGAAGAGCCAGCAAAACATAGCCCCCAGTCCACCCCATCAAATAAACTGAACCATCCTTACCCATAAACGAAATAATTCCTGCCATAGAAATAAAGGATGCAGCAGACATCCAGTCAGCTGCAGTTGCCATTCCATTGGCAACCGGGTGAACTCCTCCCCCTGCAACATAAAATTCATTAGTTGAGGAGGCTTTAGACCATACAGCAATTCCTATATACAAAGCAAAAGATGCACCTGCCATTAAATAAGTCAGTATCTGTAAATCCATCAATCTTTTCCTGCTCTATATTTTCTATCTAACTTATTCATTAAGATGCAATAGGCTACAATTAGAAAAACAAAGATAAAAATGGATCCTTGTTGAGCAAACCAAAACCCCAAATTAAAACCACCAAACTTAATTTTATCCAACAGATCGCTAAATAAAATCCCGGCGCCAAAAGATGAAAGGAACCAAAAGAATAAAAGAATTAAAACAATTTTTAAATTAGCTCTCCAATAATTTTTTGAATTATTCATTTTCATTTGTTTCTTCTATGATTTTTTTTCTAACCAGCTCCATTCTGTCATTTCCAAAATACATATCATCTCCGTTTATAAAAATAGTAGGAGAACCAAAACCTCCTCTATTAATTAACTCGTCAGTATTACTTCTCAATAAATCTTTTGTATTTTGCTTTTTAATTTCTTCTTGAAATATTTCTTTATCAATATCTATTGATTCAGCAAGCTCTGATAAAATGTTTAAATCGGAAATATCAATTCCTTTTGACCAATAATTTTCAAAACACAATAAACTAAAAGGGATAAGCTTATCGAATGTCTCTGAAACTATAACAGCTCTCATAACATTCACTGCATTTAAGGGGAAAATTTTTGGCCAATTAATGGAAATTTTATAGTAATTAGCCCAATCTTGAAGATCCTTTCTTGAATATTTAAATTTCAAAGGGTTTGGATTTAATCTATTATTGTATACATCTTGATTTACCTTATTAAAGACACCTCCAACTAAAATTGGTTTCCAGTAAATATCCACATTTACCTCTCTAATTATTGATTGAAATCTATGAAAAGCAAGATAGGTCCAGGGAGATGAGCAATCGAAAAAAAATTCAACTTTCTTCATTAATTATTATTTACCAGTCCATTTTGGTTTTCTCTTTTCTGAAAAAGCTAAGGGACCCTCTACAAAATCTTCTCCAGAAAATAACCCTATAATAGAATCATATTTTTGTTCCATTGCACTCTCTATACTCGCATGATCCAAGCCAGACATGGCAACATCTTTAGTAGTTCTGACTGATGTTGGTGAGCACTCCATAATTGATTCTGCCCATTTCTTAGATGAACTCATAAGATCTTCATGATTAACTACCTCATTAATAAAGCCAAGTGAAAGCCCTTCTTTAGCTTCGACTGTTCTTCCTGTTAACATCATACCCATTGCTCTTTTCATACCAATTTGTCTTGGTAGTCTATGCATCCCTCCGGCGAGAGCAGCTAAACCAACTTTTGGTTCTGGTAGAGCGAAACGAGCATTTTCAGATGCAATTATTAAGTCACACGCTAGAGCGATTTCAAAACCACCACCCATGGCAACGCCATTTACTGCTGCAATAACAGGTTTTTTAAGATCAAATCTAGAGGTTAGACCTGCAAAACCAGAAGAATTTCTTTCCATCTTTCCACCTTCAGCTTGATACCTTAGATCATTACCGGCGCAAAAAGCCCTGTCTCCAGAACCAGTAATGATCGCAACCCAAGCATCAGGATCAGCAGAAAAATTATTAAAAATCTCCTCAAGCTCAAAATGAGCAGGAGAATGAAGTGCATTCATTCTCTCCGGCCTATTTAATGTTATAATCCATAGTTTTCCTTCTTTTTCGACATTTGAGTATTCATAATCCATAATTATTCCCCTTCAATTAATTTTAATTTACTATTAAATAATTCCCAATTTTCACAATAATGATCAGCTGAAGCCTTTAAAAATAACTCCATATCAGAGTCTATTGTTTTAATAACCCTTCCTGGTATACCTACAACCATAGAATTATCAGGGATAATTTTACCTTCTGGAATTAGTGCTTTTGAACCAATTAAACAATTCTTCCCAATTTTTGCTCCATTTAAAATAACAGCACCAATGCCCACTAGAGAATTATCTCCTATTGTACATCCATGAAGCATGACCTGATGACCAATTGTAACTCCCTCACCTATTATAAGCGGAAAGCCATAGTCATTATGAAGGACACTACTATCTTGAATATTAGTTTTTTTTCCAATGATAATTGGCTCACAATCACCTCTAATTACAGTATTAAACCAAACACTTGCTTTTTCATGAAGCGTCACGTTTCCAATCACACTTGCATTAGGTGCTATCCAGTAATTACCTTTGGAAGGTAAATTGGGTTTTTTATCATCTAGCTCATATATTGCCATAAGAACATTTTTGCCTATAAATCAAAATCGAGAATCGACATTGTAAAAGAAAAAGAGGCGCTATCATCTTTATAGATAATACCTATGTACTCTTCATCGTTATCCTGCTTTAAATAAACCTCTTGTGAGTCATCTATTGATCCTCTTCCGCTTAATATAATATTATCATTATTAAAAAGTTTAGTTAAATATTGACTGTGTGTCATCTCGTTATCTGAAGAAAGAGAAATTGGAATATTCAAAGAATAAGATATCTCATCGTCATCAGGATCCTCGTCCCTTAAAATATTTCCAACTGAAATATTACTGACAAATATATTACAAAGATTTATATCTGAGTCAGATTTTCTTATTTGTATTTCATCATTTGAAAAAGTTTCTCTAAGATAATTCTGAACTATTAATATTTCATCATTTTGCATAAAAAATTACTCGTATTATTTAATTATTTTAGCAGGAACTCCAACTGCAGTACACCCTGCTGGTAAATTCTCAAGAACTAGAGACCCCGCTCCTATTTTCACGTCATCTCCAATATTAATATTTCCTAGAATAGAAACATTTGCTGAGATAGTAACATTTTCTCCAACTTTCGGATGTCTGTCGCCGGTAACAGTTCCTGTACCGCCAAGCGTGACACCATGTAAAATAGAAGTGCCATCTCCAACTTTTGAAGTCTCTCCTATAACTAGGCCAGTTGCATGATCCATTAAGACGCCTTTTCCAATATCAGAGGCAGGATGAATATCAATATCAAAAACTTGCGATGCTCTAGACTGAAGATAAAAAGCAGTTGCGATATTACCGATTTTCCAATAATGGTTTGCTGCACGATAAACCTGAAGAGACTGAAATCCCTTAAAAAATAAAATTGGCTGATAATAGGTTATACACGCAGGGTCTCGCTCTATAACAGTGTTAATATCTTTAGATATTTTTTCATAGATATCAGGCTCAGCTATTAAGGCATTGTAAATAATAGATTGGGTTTTTTCCAAATCACAATCATTTTGCTGAAGCTGATCAGCTAATACGTAAGAAATTGAGGATTCAATGTCTTCAAAACCAAGAATTGCTTTTTGAAAAAAATCCTCTAAATTTGGCTCTCGATCAATAACGCCATAAGCTTCTGTAGTAAGTTTGTCCCATATTGGGCAATTTCTTTTAGACGCTTTTAAAGAAGACATAAATCACCAATAAATAAATTTACTTAAACAAATGTATTAAAAAATCTTAAATATTATAACCTAATTTATTATAAATAATTAAAGTTAATTATAATAAATTCGTATATAACATTAAATTTGAGGATTCAAATGGTAAATAAAGATAAAATAGCGATTGTAACAGGTTCATCAGCAGGTCTTGGGGCATCTGTAGCAATTCAATTAGCAAAAAAAGGTATTAATGTCGTTATTAATTACTCAAAGAATGAAGAAGAGGCAAAAAAAATTCAAAAAATTTGTGAAAGTTATGATATTGAAACATTATGCCTCAAAGCTAACGTTTCAGATGATAAAGATTGTAAATATTTAGTTAGCGAAACCATCAAAAAGTTTAAAAAAATTGACATACTCGTTAATAATGCTGGTACAACTAAATTTGCTAATCATCAAAAATTAGATGCATTAACAGATGAAGATTTCATCAATATATATAAGGTAAATGTTATAGGTCCATATCAAATGATAAGAGCTGTAGAGCCCTATATGAAAAAAAATAAATTTGGTAGCGTGGTAAATGTTTCATCAATTGCTGGAATAACTGGAATTGGATCATCTATTGCCTATGCTGCATCTAAAGGTGCTTTAAATACTATGACCTTATCTCTTGCTAAAGCCTTGGGCCCAGAAATAAGAGTTAATACTGTGTGCCCTGGATTTATTGGAACTGGATGGTTTTTAGATAGATTTGGTGAAGAAAAATTTAATAAAATCGTTAAAGATCAAGAAGAAATAACACCACTTAAAAGAGCTGGAACTCCTAATGATATTGCTAAGTCAGTTGTATTTTTTTGTTTGGAGGGTGGAGAGCATATAACGGGTGAAACATTGATTTCAGATGCAGGCATGCACTTATCACTTCCTCGATAATAATGGAAATTTCAATATGAAAAATAATCAAATACCTAGAATGACTAATGACTCTGGAAAAAAAACCATTGTAATTAAATTTAAAAAATTTAATTGTCTTGGAGCAAAACCTCCTCATGATCATCCTCATACTTATCTCGATATAGGAAGCAAGGGTGAAATAGTTTGTCCATATTGCGGAACGTTATATAAGTATAAAAATTAGAAAATTAAGTGGTGCGGCCACCCGGAGTCGAACCGGGACGGCATTATCTGCCGAGGGATTTTAAGTCCCTTGTGTCTACCTATTCCACCATGGCCGCATAGGTTATTTCAAGACTCTTTTAAAGATAGTTTCAACTTGTTTTAAGTGATAGTTCAGATCAAAGATATCGTCAATTTCCTCTTTAGATAAAATTGATGATATTTCTTTGTCAGCCTTAATTAAATCGTAAAAACTTCCTTCCTCATTCCACACTTTCATAGAATTTCTCTGAACCATAGAATATGAGTCCTCTCTACTTATATTTTTTTGCGTTAAAGACAAGAGGACTCTTTGAGAAAAAACTAGTCCATTGAATTTTTCTAGGTTTTTCATCATATTTTCACGATATACAACCATATTTTCGACAACATTTGTTAAACGGTTTAAAGCGAAATCTAAAGTAATAGTTGCATCTGGACCTATAAATCTCTCTACACTTGAATGAGATATGTCTCTCTCGTGCCATAAACTAATATTTTCTAATGCTGGAGTTACGAAGCCCCTGATAACCCTCGCTAGACCAGTCAAATTTTCTGTTAATACTGGATTACGTTTATGAGGCATAGATGATGAGCCTTTTTGTTTAGAGGAAAAATATTCTTCAACCTCAAGAACCTCAGATCTTTGTAAATGTCTGATTTCAGTTGATAATCTTTCTATCGAACTTGAAATAATAGCTAAAGTTGAAAAAAATACAGCATGTCTATCTCTTGGAATAACTTGAGTTGAAATAGGTTCGATATTTAAATTTAAAGCCTTTGCTACATACTCCTCAACAAAAGGATCAATATTAGCAAAAGTTCCGACAGAACCTGAAATTGCACATGAACTAATCTCATTTACAGCATTTATCATTCTATCTTTATTACGTGAAAATTCAGCATAAGCTTGCAACATTTTCAACCCAAAAGTTGTAGGTTCGGCATGTATACCGTGACTTCTTCCGACGCATATAGTTTTTTTGTGAGATATGGCCTGTGATTTAATTGCCGCCAAAAGGGTATCTAAATCCTTAATAATTAATTCTCCAGCTTTTTTAAGCTGAATATTTAAACAAGTGTCCAAAACATCAGAAGATGTCATTCCTTGATGAATAAACCTTGCCTCTGGACCAACTGATTCAGAAATATTTGTTAAAAAAGCTAAAACATCATGTTTAATTTCAGCTTCAATTTCATCAATTCTTTGAGAGTTAAATACAGCTTTTTTCTTTACAGCACTTGCAGTGCCTTTCGGAACAATTCCAACTAACTCCATTCCCTCTAATGCATAAACCTCAATATCTAACCAAATAGAATATTTTGAGTCATCGCTCCATATATCAACCATTTCTTTTCTTGAATATCTAGGTACCATTTGCAGCCTTTTAATTTTAAAATTAGAATCTTTTATATATTTATAGGATTATCACTATTATTTAAAGATTTGGTAAAAATTTCAACTCCATTGTCAGTGACACCAACAGAATGCTCGAATTGTGCGGATAAACCTCTATCCCTAGTAACTGCAGTCCAGCCATCAGATAAAATTTTAGAATCAGGTTTTCCTAAATTAACCATTGGCTCAACAGTAAAAAACATTCCTTCTTTTAACTCAGCTCCTGTATCCCTTGTGCCATAATGAAGAATATTTGGCTCATCATGAAAAACCTCACCAATTCCATGTCCACAAAACTCCCTTACAACAGAATAATTATTTTTTTCTGCATTTTCTTGGATAATAGACCCTAAATCACCTAATTTTATCCCTGGTCTTATCAGCTCAATACCCTTCATCATTGACTCATATGTATTATTAATTAGATTTTTAGCTTTAACGGAAGGATCACCAGAACAATACATTCGCGAGGAATCTCCATGCCAACCATCTAAAATCAAAGTCACATCAATATTAACAATATCTCCATCATCTAAGATACGATCACCAGGAATACCATGACAAATAACATGATTAACTGATGTACAAATAGACTTGGTGAAACCCCTATAATTTAAAGGAGCAGGAATGGCTTTATTATCTAAAATAAATTCGTATGCAAATGAATCCAAAGTGTCTGTTGTTATGCCAGGTTTAACTTGATGAACAAATAAATCTAAAAGCTTAGCCGCCAGCTTTCCAACTACCCTCATTCCTTCAAAAGAGCTACTATCGTGTATTTTTATTTGATCTGAATAAATAATAAGCACCTTTTAATTTCAAAATTATATAATCTATATCATATTAATTTAAAATTATCACTTAAGTAAAACGTGAAAACATTGTTGTGATGAAAATATGCTGATATAAAGCGCTATGGATATAAAAGAGCAATATACTGGATCTATACTTGTAATTGGTGATGAAATTTTATCAGGTCGGACACAAGACACGAACTCTAACCATATTGCAAAAAAAATGACTGAAATAGGTATAAATATTTCTGATATCCGTGTGATTCCAGATAACAAAGAAATTATTATTGAAAGTATTAACGAATTAAGAAAAAAAACTGATTATTTATTTACAACTGGTGGAATAGGACCAACGCATGATGATATAACCGCAGAAAGTGTTGCATTCGCATTTGGCGTTGAAATTAATATTAATCAAGAGGCTTTTGACATTTTAAAGGATTATTACGACGGAATAGGTTCTACCTTTAATGAGGCCAGGCAAAGAATGGCAAGAATACCTGCTGGAGCAACTTTAATAGATAACCCAATATCAAAAGCTCCTGGATTTAAATTAGAAAATGTTTTTGTTTTTGCTGGTATACCAAAAATTATGATTGCTATGCTTGAAAATTCAATAAAGTATCTTGAAAAAGGTAAAATTGTTCATTCGAAATCAATTAAAGTTAATGCTGTAGAGGGGGATATTGCAAAAACTTTAAGACTTTTAGATTCAGAAGAATCAGAATTAAAAATAGGGAGTTATCCGTTTTTTAATTCAGATCAAGATTTTGGAGTAAATGTGGTTTTAAAATCAGTTAATAAAGAAAAATTAGAGAAATCAGTAGATAAATTTAAAGCCTTTCTTAACGAGAACTCTATGAACTATAGCAACTAAAGTTGGTGGAAATGTCAGAAAATAAACTTTTATATGAAGGTAAGGCCAAACAACTTTTTAAAACCGACAAAGATAATCAACTTATTCAATTCTTCAAAGATGATGCAACTGCTTTTAATAAGAAAAAACATGAAATAATAAATAGCAAAGGTGTTCTTAATAACCTAATAAGCGAAAATATTTTTAAATATCTCGGGGAAAATGGAATACCCAATCATTTTATTGAAAGATTAAATGAAAGAGAACAGTTAATTAAGAAAGTAGAAATAATTCCTATAGAGGTAGTGGTAAGAAATAAAGCTGCTGGAACATTTACTAAAAGATTTGGTATCGAAGAAGGCATGGATCTTCCTGAAACATTAATAGAGTTCAATCTAAAGGATGATGAACATGATGACCCTCTGATTTCAGATGAACATATAAAAGTTTTTAAATGGGCCAATCAATCAGAAATAGATGATATTAAACATAAGGCTATTTTAATAAACAAATATTTAACTGACCTTTTTAACCAAATTGATATTTTGCTTGTTGATTTTAAAATTGAATTTGGACGATTCTACTCTAATGGTAAGACTGAAATTATCCTTGCTGACGAAATTAGCCCAGACTCATGTAGACTATGGGATATAAAATCAAATGAAAAACTTGATAAGGATAGGTTTAGAAGAAACCTTGGTGGGTTAATAGAGGCTTACAAAGAAGTTGCGACTCGTTTACAAATAGATTTATCAAATTTTTAAAACTAAATTATTAAGAAATTTTATGAAATCACTTGTAAAAATAATGCCAAAAAAAGGTGTTTTAGATCCTCAAGGAAAAGCAATAGAAAACTCTTTAAAACAATTAGGTTTTTCTCAAATTAAAGAAGTTACCCAAGGTAAAATTATTGAAATTGAAATAGATTCTGATAATGAGAATGATGCCAGAGAGATTTTAGAGAAGGTAAGTAATAAACTTTTGGCTAATTTAGTTATAGAGGATTATGAAATTACTTTTCCAAAGGAAGATTAATGAAAATTTCAGTAATTGTTTTTCCTGGCTCTAATTGTGATAGAGATGTATCTGTTTCTCTAAAAAAATTTTCAAATAAAGATCCATTTATGGTTTGGCACAAAGAAACATCCCTCCCAGATTCTGATTTAATAGTTTTACCTGGTGGTTTTTCATATGGTGACTACCTTAGGTGTGGTTCTATGGCCGCAAATAGTCCAATAATGAAAGAGGTTAAAAAAAGTTCAAAAAATGGCTCAGCTGTTTTAGGAATTTGCAATGGTTTTCAAATTCTAACAGAATCTGGGCTACTTCCTGGAACCCTTATTAGAAATAAAGGACTATCATTTTTATGCAAAAATACACCTTTAAGAGTTGAAAATAACAACTCTATTTTCACCAAGAACTATAAAGACAAAGATATTATAAATATTCCAATTGCACATAATGAAGGTAATTATTTTGCCTCTGAAAATGTTATCAAAGAAATTGAAGATAAAAACCTCGTGGCGTTTCGTTACTGCAATCATAACGGAGATATTGATATTGCAAACAATCCAAATGGATCACTTAACAATATAGCTGGAATTATAAATGAAAATGGAAACGTATTGGGAATGATGCCACACCCAGAGAGAGCAACAGATAAAATTGCAGGATTAAGTGATGGTGAAAAGTTTTTTACCTCTATTATTGAGTCCTTGAAATGATAAAAATTAACAAAGATCTAATTGAGGAGCATGGAATTAATGAAGAAGAGTATCAATTTATTTTAGAATCTTTAAATAGAGAACCTAGCATAACTGAATTAGGAATATTTTCAGCTATGTGGTCAGAACACTGTTCATATAAATCATCAAAAACATGGTTAAGAAAGCTTCCTACAAAAAATAGTAAAGTAATACAGGGTCCAGGAGAAAATGCAGGTGTTATTGATCTTGGAGATGGTGATGCAGCTGTTTTTAAAATGGAAAGTCATAATCATCCATCCTTCATAGAACCCTACCAAGGTGCAGCAACCGGTGTTGGAGGAATAATGAGAGATGTCTTTACTATGGGCGCTAGACCAGTTGCATTATTAAACTCTATTAGGTTTGGTGATGTTTCTCACCCAAAAACAAAGCATCTTCTAAATGGAGTTGTCTCTGGTATAGGAGGTTATGGTAATTGCATGGGTGTTCCTACTGTTGGAGGAGAAGTTGAATTTAATTCTTGTTATAATGATAATATTTTAGTTAACGCAATGTGTGTAGGTGTAGCTAGAATTGATAAAATTTTTTACTCCAAAGCTACCGGCATCGGAAACTCTGTTGTTTATGTTGGCTCTAAAACAGGAAGAGATGGAATACATGGGGCAACAATGGCATCAGCTGAATTTGATGATGACTCAGATGAAAAAAGACCAACCGTACAAGTTGGAGATCCATTCGCAGAGAAGCTACTTCTTGAGGCATGCTTAGAGCTAATGAAAAAAGATGTTATTATAGCAATACAAGATATGGGCGCTGCAGGTTTAACATCATCAGCAGTAGAAATGGCAAGTAAAGGAAATGTTGGAATAGATTTAAATCTTGATTTAGTTCCATGTAGAGAGACAGAAATGAGCGCATACGAAATAATGCTTTCTGAAAGCCAAGAAAGGATGCTCATGATTATTGAACCAGATAAAGAGCAGGAAGCAAAAGCTGTTTTTGATAAATGGGGATTAGATTTTGCAATAATAGGAATTTTAACTGATACAAATCATTTGGTCATTAACCATCACGATCAATTAAAAGCTGAAATAAGATTAGATATCCTTGAAAGCGGAGCTCCATCATATAACCGACCATATAAAATTATAAAAGAGGAAGAGTTTGATCAAAGCCTTATAAAAGAAAAAAATGATTTACCTCTTAAAATATTAGAGCGCCTTCTCAACTCACCAAATTTATGTAGTCGAAAATGGGTTTGGGAGCAGTATGATCATATGGTGATGAATGATACAGTTTTTAGGCCCGGGGGTGATTCAGCTATTGTTAGGGTTCATGGGACTAATAAGGGTTTAGCAATTAGTACAGATTCTACACCTCGTTATTGTTCTGCCGATCCCATAGAGGGAGGTCGTCAAGTAATAGCAGAGTCATGGAGAAATATAACCTCAGTCGGCGCAACACCAATTGCAATTACAGATTGTATGAATTTTGGAAATCCTGAAAAAGAAGAAATAATGGGTCAATTTGCCGGAGTAGTTACCGGAATGATAGAGGCTTGCGAAACTTTAAATTACCCAGTTGTCTCGGGTAATGTCTCTTTATACAATGAAACAAATGGAAAAGGAATAAATCCGACTCCTGCAATTGGAGGTGTAGGCCTAATTGAAGATTTAAATCACTTCTCTACCCCGCATATAAAAAGAGAGGGTGATAATATACTCCTATTAGGGGAGACTAATGGATACCTAGGTCAATCCATTTATGCAAAAGAAATACTAAGCATCACCTCAGGCCTTCCTCCAAAGGTAGATCTTAAAAGTGAAAAAGAAATAGGTGATACTGTTCGTGATTTAATAAATATAAATAAAATTGATACAGTTCATGATGTATCGGATGGAGGCTTTTTAGTTGCACTTGCTGAAATGTCAATTTCAGGAAATATTGGTGTTAAAATAAGCCTAGATAAAGAAAATATAAATGATAAGTTCCTCTTTGGAGAAGATCAAGGAAGGTATATTATATCCATCCCAGATAAACAGATGTCAGAAATTACAAAAATATTGAATGATAAAGAAATTTTCTTCCAAAAAGTTGGTAAGGCTTTTGGCAAGAAATTAATAATCAATAACAATGAAGAAGTAGAGATTGAAAACTTAAAAAATCTTCATGAGAATTGGTTTAATGAATATCTTGAGGAATAAAATTATGAGTATGACAAAAGACGAGCTATTAAAAATCTTATCATCGGGGCTTCCAGGTTCTCAAATTACAATCGAAGACTTAGCGGGTGATGGTGATCATTATGCAGCTACTATTATTTCAAAAAAATTTGAAGGGCTTAATAAAATACAGCAACATAAGTTAGTATATGATGCTTTAGGTGAAAAGATGGGATATACTCTTCATGCTCTATCAATTAAAACAGAAACACCTAAGGATTAAATTAGATGGAAAAAAATATTAAAGAGAAAATTACTGAAGAAATATCTTCAAACAATGTTCACTTATTTATGAAGGGAACCCCTCTTTTCCCTCAATGTGGTTTTTCAAGCACAGTAGTACAAATTTTAACCTATCTTGAAGTTTCTTTTTCAAGTACAAATGTTCTTGAAGATGAAAATATGAGAGAAGGAATAAAAGAGTTTTCAAATTGGCCTACAATCCCACAACTTTATTTAAAAGGTGAGTTGATGGGTGGATGTGATATTATCAAAGAAATGTTTGAATCCGGCGAATTACAGAAAATTTTTTTAAATGAAGGTTTAATTTCAAAATAATTTAATTTCTAGAATAAAACTCAACTACAAGATTAGGCTCCATAGTTACTGGATAAGGGACTTCACCTAAACTTGGGATTTTTGTTATTTTTGCAGTCATTTTCTTACTATCGACTTCAATATACTCAGGTATATCTCTTTCAGAGCTCTCAGTTCCCCTTAGAACAATCTCTAAGCCTCTAGACTTGTCTTTAATTTCAATTACATCAGTAGTTTTAATTCTATAAGAAGGAATATTGACCCTTCTACCATTAACCTTAACATGTCCGTGATTAATAAACTGTCTAGCAGAGAAGACAGTAGGAACGAATTTAGCCCTATAGACAATAGCATCTAATCTTCTCTCTAGAAGTCCTATCAAATTCTCGGATGTATCACCCTTGATCCTTTCAGCTTCTTTAAAAATCTTTTTGAATTGTTTTTCAGTAATATTACCGTAATAACCTTTAAGTTTTTGTTTTGCTCTCATTTGAAGACCAAAATCAGACAGCTTTCCTTTTCTTCCCTGACCATGCTGTCCGGGTCCATAAGACCTTAGGTTAATAGGGCTTTTTGGTCGGCCCCATATATTTTCACCCATACGTCTATCTATTTTGTACTTAGCCTGAATTCTTTTAGTCATTAAAACCTCAAATTGTTAAAACAAAATACTTTAACTATTAGTATTGGCGATTTAGTAAAGATAATGTAGCATTAAGTCAATCGTCTTTATGATGTTTATTTTTATCATTTCCATCCGCAATTTTTTTTATTCTTTTGGTTAAATTTTCATCTCTATGGTCATTAGGCCATCTTAAAAGCGCTGTTATAACTCCTCTTAGAGTCTTAACTTCTTGATCAGTTAAGTCAGCTCTATTAAACATATTTCTTATATTCATCATCATAGTTGGTTTTTTTTCAAGGGGTTTTAGAAAACCTGATTCATCCAATGCTCTCTCTAGGTGATTGAAGAAACTAATCAAGTCGCCTTTTTTTACAGGAAAACTATCTGGAATAGGTAACTCCTTCTTAGAATAGTCTACATCTAATCGATTAAGCTCAGAAACAATTAAGATAACAGCTTGAGCTAAATTAAGAGAAGAAAATGACTTGTTTGTAGGAATCTCAATAATAGCATCTGTTAAGGATACTTGGTGATTAGTAAGACCTGATTTTTCTCTTCCAAAAACTAGAGCAATTTTATTTTTATTTTCTAACTTTTGACTAACTTTTTTTGACATTTCTTCAAGTCCAAAAACGGGCTTGACCATATCCCTAGGCCTTATAGTTGTTGAAAAAGCATAGCTAAAATCCTCTAATGAATCTTCCAGGCTTTTATAAACAAGAGTTTTATTTATAACTATATCAGCCCCTGCAGCTGCCTTTATCGCATACTCATTAGGCCAATCATCTCTTGGATTTATTAATATAAGATTCTCAAAACCAAAATTAAGCATTGCTCTGGCTGTAGTTCCTATATTTTCACCTAACTGAGGCTCTACAAGAATAATTGATATATTATTTTTAAGCATTTAAACTTTCACTATGTTATATTTCTCTAGTTTTATTAATATTTTAATTTTAATCAAATATGATTTTTATAATGTTGAAAAAATAAACCTATATGTTATTGAGTAGCATTAATTTAAAATTTATAGTTTGGGAATATAAATGTCGAAAATAAAAGTAGAAAATCCAGTTGTTGATCTCGACGGCGATGAGATGACACGAATAATATGGAAACTAATTAAAGAAAAGCTAATTCTTCCTTATCTTGATATTGATATACAATATTATGATCTTGGAATTGAGAGCCGTGATGATACGAATGATCAAATAACAATTGATTCAGCAGAAGCGATAAAAAAATGTGGTGTAGGCATTAAATGTGCAACTATTACTCCTGATGAAGAAAGGGTTGAAGAATTTAAATTAAAAAAAATGTGGAAATCTCCAAATGGTACAATAAGAAATATTCTTGATGGTACTGTTTTTAGAGAACCCATTCTTTGTCAGAATATACCTAGATTAGTTCCAGGTTGGACACAGCCTATAGTTGTTGGAAGGCATGCTTTTGGAGATCAGTATAGAGCAACAGACTTTGTGGTTCCTGGAAAAGGAAAGCTATCAATGAAATGGGAATCTGAGGATGGAAAAAATATTATAGAAGAAGATGTTTATGACTTTACAGGTGGTGGTGTTGCTCTTGGAATGTATAATTTAGATGAGTCAATAAAGAATTTTGCAAGAGCTTGTATGAATTACGGCCTAAATAGAAACTGGCCAGTTTATTTATCAACAAAAAACACTATCCTAAAAGCTTATGATGGTCGTTTTAAAGATCTTTTCCAAGAAGTTTATGAGGAAGAGTATCAAGATATATTTAAAGAAAATAATATTATTTATGAACATAGATTAATTGATGACATGGTGGCATGTGCATTAAAATGGTCTGGAGCCTTTGTTTGGGCAACAAAGAATTATGACGGAGATGTTCAGTCAGATACAGTTGCACAAGGCTTTGGATCTCTTGGCTTAATGACAAGTGTCTTAATGACGCCTGATGGTAATACAGTAGAAGCTGAAGCCGCGCACGGAACAGTTACTCGTCATTATAGACTCCACCAAGAAGGTAAGGAAACTTCAACAAACTCCATTGCATCTATTTTTGCGTGGACAAGAGGTTTACTTCACAGAGCTAAGCTCGACAACAATCAAAAACTAAAAGAATTTGCTTTAACATTAGAGAATGTTTGCATAAGTACAGTCGAAAAGGGTTCTATGACAAAAGATTTAGCTTTATTAGTTGGACCGCAACAAAGTTGGCTAACAACCGAAAAGTTCCTTGATAAAGTAGATAGTAACCTTCAAGAAAAAATGGGAAATAACTAATTTTTTTCTTTAATTTTTTTAATTAATACCTCAATTGCCTCTTCTGCTTTATTTGGCTCAGACCCTCCAGATAAAGCCATATCAGGTCTTCCTCCACCTCCCTTTCCAGACATTTTCTCGGAAGCAATTCTAACCAATTGAACCGAATCAAAAATATCTAAAAGATCATTAGTGACACCTATAGCAATTGTCGCTTTTTTATTATCCCTGCTAATCAAACAAATAATACCAGAACCTATATCTTTCTTACACTCATCTATTAATGATCTAAGGTTTTTGCCATCAATGTCCTCAAGAATATCGTGGTAAAATTTTATATCATTAATATCTAAAATTTTTCCATTTAAAATAGATTTTGAAATTTTTTCTGCCTTATTTTTATTAGATTTTTTTTCTTTATTCTGAGAATCAAAAGACATTTTTTCTATAATTGAAATACTAGAGGATGCTTCATCACCAGTCTTAGCTTCAATTCTTCTAATACCTGAGGCAACAGAACTTTGAGATATAAGCTTAAATAAACCAATATCATTTAATGACTTAACATGAGTTCCTCCACATAGTTCTACAGAAAATGAGTCATTACCCATTGATAAGACTCTAACCTCATCATCATATTTTTCACCAAAAAGAGCTAGAGCTCCTTTTTTAATAGCTTCTTCATAAGGTAATACCTCAGTCATCACAGAAGAGTCTTCCAAAATAAGCTGATTAATTTTCAATTCAACATTCTGAAGCTCTTCTTTTGTAAGGGCTTTTGGGTGACTAAAATCAAATCTTAGTTTTTGAGATGATACTTGAGAGCCCTTTTGAGTAACATGAGGTCCTAAAACTCTTCTCAGAGCCTCATGAAGGAGATGTGTAGCAGAATGATTAGCCATAATTTTTTTACGATTATCGGTATCAATTTTTAAATTCAATACATCTCCGTTAAAAATATTTCCTTTTATTAATTTTCCAAAATGCGCATAAACCCCATTAATTTTTTTCTTAGTATCGGTTACGATAAAATTTACATTGTTAGAAAAAATTAGACCCTCATCGCCAAGTTGACCACCACTTTCTGCATAAAAAGGAGTTTGATTTAAAACAATAGCCCCCTCATCACCTTCACTAATTTTTTTTGAAATCTTACCATCTATAATTATTGCGCTCACCTCACCCATCGACTCATTTTCGACATATCCAAGGAATTCTGTAGGTTTTGAAATATCAGAAACATCGAACCAAATCTCTTCCGTCTTTTTTTGACCAGATCCAAGCCAAGACTTCCTAGCGTCATCTCTCTGTTTTTGCATTGCTATATTAAAAGATTTTTTATCAAGTTTAAGCTCTTTATCTCGAAGCAAATCTTCAGTTAAGTCTAATGGAAATCCATAGGTATCATAAAGTTTAAATGCAGAGGATCCATCAAAAATATCTCCAGGTTTTAATGATTTAGACTCATCGTTGAGTATTTTAATTCCTTTAGATAATGTTGAAAGAAATTTTTCTTCTTCATTAAATAGCGTTAACCTGATTAATTCTTTAGCTCGAACTAATTCGGGATAGGACTTATACATTAAGTTTATAACTAAGTCTGATAGCTTAAACAGGATAGGATCCTTTATTCCAAGAAGGTGATTATGTCTCATTGCTCTTCGCATAATTCTTCTTAAAACATAACCTCTTCCATCATTTGACGGAAGAACACCGTCTGCTATAAGAAAAGAAATTGACCTTAAGTGATCTGCAATAACTCTAAAGTTAGCAATATTATTGTCATTGGCCTTAATACATATTTGATCTTCAATTCCATCTACTAAAGATAGAAAAAGATCTGTATCAAAGCTATTAATCTTTCCTTGTAAAACTGTTGATATTCTCTCTAAACCCATTCCAGTATCAATCGAAGGTTTTGGCAAATCAACTTTTTCAGAATTAGATTTTTTTAGAAACTGCATGAAAACAAGATTCCAAATTTCAACAAACCTGTCGCCATCCTCATCCTTTGATCCAGGAGGGCCTCCCTGAACACTATCGCCATGATCAAAAAATATTTCAGAGCATGGTCCGCATGGTCCCTCCTCTCCCATCGACCAAAAATTATCATCTGTAGAAATTTTTATAATTTTATTATCAGAGAAACCAGATATTTTTTTCCATATCTCTCCAGCTTCTTCATCTTCTTTATAAATAGTTATTAATAATTTTTCTTTGGGAATACTATATTCTTTGATAAGAAGATCCCAAGCTAAACTTATTGCTTTTTCTTTAAAATAATCTCCAAATGAAAAATTACCGAGCATCTCAAAGAAAGTTAGGTGTCTTGCTGTATGACCAACATTATCTAAATCATTGTGCTTACCTCCAGCTCTTACACATCTTTGCGAGCTTACGGCTCTTTTATTTTCAGGGATCTCGTTACCTATAAAATAGTTTTTAAAAGGCACCATTCCTGCATTAACAAACATAAGAGTTGGGTCATTATGTGGAATTAAAGGGCTTGATGGAACAACCCTATGATCATTTTTTTCAAAAAAATCTAAAAAACTTGATCTTATTTCATTTAATTGCGTCATATTGTGCCAAGATAATAATAAGGTTATTACTTAGCACAATAATTAGACGATTTGTTATTTCTTGCAATAATTTACTGCGATAAAGCAATATCCCCTTCTGAGGAATCTGATTGCTCTTTCTTAGGTTTTGAAATTGACTTACTTTTAATCAATGCTTGATCTATTTTTAATCCAGCACTTTCTCTAACAGCAATTTCTATTGAAGCTGATATGTCAGGATTTTCTTCTAAAAATGTTTTAACATTCTCACGTCCTTGCCCCATACGTTCACCTTCATATGAATACCAAGTACCAGATTTTTCAATAATACCAGCCTCAACACCAATATCAATAATCTCACCTTTTTTAGAAATTCCCTTTCCATAAAGTATATCAAATTCAACCGTTTTAAACGGCGGAGCTACTTTATTCTTAACAACTTTAACTCTTGTTTGATTGCCAACAATATCTTCACGATCTTTAAGGGCTCCAATACGACGAATATCAAGACGTACGGTTGAATAGAATTTTAATGCATTTCCGCCTGTCGTGGTTTCAGGACTACCAAACATAACACCTATTTTCATTCTAATTTGATTAATAAAAATTATCATACAATTTGTTTTTGAGATTGAGCCTGTTAATTTTCTTAAAGCCTGACTCATTAGTCTAGCTTGTAATCCAGGCAAACTATCGCCCATTTCCCCATCCAGCTCGGCTTTTGGAGTCAATGCAGCAACCGAATCAATAACAATAACATCAACTGCGGCAGATCTGATTAACGTATCAGCAATCTCAAGAGCTTGCTCACCATGATCTGGTTGCGAAATTAATAAGTCTTCGATTTTTACACCGAGATTACGCGCATATATTGGATCGAGGGCGTGTTCAGCGTCTATAAATCCACAAACACCTCCGGCTTTTTGAGCTTCTGCGATTGCGTGAAGGGCAAGGGTTGTCTTACCTGAACTTTCCGGGCCGTAGATTTCAATAACTCTTCCTTTTGGAAAACCACCTATACCTAATGCAATATCAAGACCCAATGAACCAGATGAGACACCTTCTATTTCAGCGATTGCCTTATCGCCACCCAATTTCATTATAGATCCTTTGCCAAATTGCTTTTCTATTTGCCCAAGGGCTGCTTCTAATGACTTTGATTTATCCATATTTCCAACATCCTGTTTTGATACAGCTTTAAGTGATTCTTTCATTTTTGTTACTCCAATTTTTAGAAGGTTTATATAAGAACTTTGTACTACTTTTGTTCTTATTTTGCAATAAGATTTAAACTGTTGATTTTAATGAATAAAATTAATAATGTTCTTATTTTGATCTAAAAATTATAGCTTTCTAATAAAAATATCGAATCGTCTAAGTGATAGTTAATCTTCTCTATAAACCTTTTCTTTTCTTTCATGTCGTTCCTGAGAATCAATAGAGAGAGTTGCAATAGGTCTGGCAATTAACCTTTTCAAACCAATACTTTCACCGGTTTCTTCACAATATCCATAAGAACCATCATCAATACGGGAAAGGGCTTCATCAATTTTAGAGATAAGTTTTCTTTGACGGTCACGAGCACGTAGCTCTAATGAACGATCTGTTTCAGAAGATGCTCTGTCAGCTAAATCAGAGAAGTTAACAACTTCTTTTTGCAGATTATTAAGTGTCTCTTTCGTTTCTTGAATTATATCACTACGCCAAGCAAGAAGCTTTCTTCTGAAAAATTCCTTTTGTTTAGCATTCATAAAAGGCTCTTTTTCTGACGGCGAATAATCTTTTGGTAAACGAGTAGCCATAAAATCCTCTTTATCTGAGGATGGGTTTTAAAACATAAAAATTAAAACCTCAAGTAAGATTCATAATAATCTTTATTGATATTAAATATTTAGACGATTAGATTACTTTTTTAATTAATCTAAAAAAATATTTGAGGTGAAAAAATGCGGTTTGAAGGTACAGAAAATTATATTGCTACGGAAGATCTTCGTATAGCGGTTAATGCAGCGATTACTCTTGAGAGACCTTTATTAATAAAGGGAGAACCAGGAACAGGTAAGACTGTTTTAGCTGAAGAAATTTCCAAAGCTCTTAATATGCCCTTGATAACCTGGCACATTAAATCAACAACAAAAGCTCAACAGGGTTTATATGAATATGATGCAATCACTCGATTAAGAGATTCCCAGCTTGGTGAGGAAAAGGTCAAAGATGTTAAGAACTATATCAAACAAGGAAAACTATGGGAGTCATTTGAAAGTAATGAAAGACCTATTCTCCTTATAGATGAGATTGATAAAGCTGATATAGAGTTTCCAAATGATTTGCTTCAAGAGTTAGATAGGATGGAGTTCTTTGTATACGAGACAAATGAAACAATTAAGGCTGCAAAAAGACCAGTTGTAATTATAACATCAAATAATGAAAAAGAACTTCCTGATGCGTTCTTAAGAAGGTGCTTCTTTCATTATATTTCATTTCCAGATACCTCAACGATGGAAAAAATTGTAGATGTTCACTATCCAAAAATCAAATCTAAGTTAGTTTCAGAATCCTTAAAAGTTTTTTATGAATTAAGGGACGTTCCTGGAATAAAGAAAAAACCATCGACATCTGAATTACTTGACTGGCTAAAACTTTTAATGAATGAAGATATTAAGCCTGAAATGTTAAGAGAAAAAAATGCTAATAATTTAATACCTCCTCTACATGGGGCACTTCTTAAAAATGAACAGGATGTTCATTTATTTGAAAGGCTAGCCTTCCTTGCTAGAAGAGAAAATGGTTAACTAAAATATGTTTGTAAATTTTTTTCATGAATTAAAGTCGGCTAATTTACCAGTTTCATTGAGGGAATATTTAACTCTTTTAGAGGCTATGGACAAAGGTATACCGGATAGAAAAATTGAAGATTTCTATTATTTATCGAGGTCAACTCTTGTAAAAGATGAAAAAAACCTTGATAAATTTGATCAGGTCTTTGGTCACGTATTTAAAGGTCTAGAAAGCCTTGAAGCTGACGAAATTGCAGAAATCCCAGAAGAATGGCTAAAATCTCTAAATGAAAAATTTCTTACAGAAGAGGAAAAAGCTAAAATAGAGTCCATGGGCGGATGGGATAAGTTGATGGAAGAATTAAAAAAGCGATTAGAAGAACAAGAGAAAAGGCATGAAGGAGGTTCTAAATGGATTGGTACTGGCGGAACCTCTCCTTATGGGTCCGACGGCTATAATCCTGAGGGTATAAGGATTGGTCAAAAAGAAAATAAAAATTTTAAAGCTGTAAAGGTTTGGGATAAAAGAGAGTTTAAAAACTTAGATAAAGATGTTGAAATTGGTACAAGAAATATCAAAGTAGCATTAAGAAGATTAAGAAAATTTGCTAGAGAAGGTGCTGCGGATACTTTAGATCTTCCCGGAACTATAAAAAATACTGCTGATAAGGGTTACTTAGATATTTCTTTAGTTGCAGAAAGAAGAAATAAAGTAAAAGTTTTATTATTTTTTGATGTTGGTGGATCAATGGATCCACATGTAAAATTATGTGAAGAATTATTTTCTGCAGCTAAAACAGAATTTAAAAATATGGAAAATTTTTACTTCCATAATTGTCTTTATGAATCTGTTTGGAAAGATAACAAAAGAAGGCACACAGAAAAAATTAATACCTGGGATATACTTCATAAATATTCATCAGATTATAAAATAATTTTTGTTGGTGATGCGTCAATGAGTCCTTATGAAATTACTTATTCTGGTGGTAGTGTAGAACATTGGAATGATGAAGCAGGCGCTGAATGGCTACAAAGAATTGTTGATATTTATCAAAATGTGATCTGGATAAACCCAGTTGAACTAAAGCATTGGGAGTTTACTCCTTCGACACAAATTGTTAATCAAATTATTTCAAACAGAATGTTCCCATTGACATTAGAAGGTTTAGATAATGGGATGAAAGAATTAAGTAGGAATAAATGAGGATAATATGAAAAAATTTTTTATTTTAACAATGTTACTTTTCCTCTCTTCATGTGCTTCGCAGCTAGAATTAGAAGAAAGAGCAGCGCTTAGAGATAAAGTTGATCACGAAGAGTGTATTAATTTAGGATTTATTGAAGGAACAGAAGCATATGGTGGATGTAGGCTAACTTTAAAATCTATTAGAGCTCAAAATAAAACTACAGATGCTATACGAAGAAATGGTTTAGATAATAATAGATTTTGCAATAGATTCTATTGTTGGTAGTCTATGAAACACCGAGCTTCTTTTTTAAATCACTACTAGATGTCGTGTATTGAAAGGTTAACTTTTCTCCAGGATAAACATATTTATATGCTTGCTGGGACATAAGGGCGGCCTCATGAAAACCACATAAAATTAGCTTTAATTTTCCAGGGTATGTATTTATATCGCCTATTGCAAAAATCCCTTTTTCATTTGTTTCAAATTTTTCTGTATCTACGGTTATAAGATTTTCATTTAAATTCAGACCCCAGTTAGCTATAGGTCCCAATTTCATTGTAAGCCCAAAAAAGGGAAGAAGAGCATCACAACTTACCTCAACCTCTGTATCTTGTGTTTTGCATTTTAAAGACTCTAAAATTCCATCTTTTCCATTTAATGATGAAACTTGACCTATGATAAAATCAATTTTATCACTCTCTATTAAAGAAAAAATCTTTTTAACAGAATCCGGAGCTGCCCTAAATTGATCCCTTCTGTGAATGAGGGTAATTCTTTTGGCAATAGGCTCTAAGTTTATTACCCAATCAAGAGCAGAATCCCCTCCCCCTACAATCACAATATCTTTATCTCTAAACTTTTCTTTATTTTTTATTGAATAAAAAACGGAATTATTTTCAAAATTTTCAATTTCTTTTATCGGAGGTTTTTTTGGAAGAAAACTCCCTCCTCCACCGGCAATTATAATGGTCTTGGTTTTAAAAACTTCATCACTGTCAGTCTTTAACTCCCAAAAAATATCATCAATTTTATTTATTTCTTGAACCATGCTTGATAGATGAAAAGTTGGACTAAATGGCTCTATTTGCTTCATAAGAGAGTCAACCAGCTCCTGACCTAAAACTGAAGGCATTCCTGGAATATCATATATTGGTTTTTCAGGATATAGCTCAGCGCACTGCCCACCTGGTTTGTCTAAGATATCTATTACATGGCATTTCATATCTAAAAGACCTAATTCAAAAACAGCAAAAAGCCCCACTGGACCAGCGCCAATAATGACTACGTCTGTTTCAAAGAATTGTTTTTCCATACTATTTATCAGAATATATTCTTAAACTTAGAATTGTTTTTCAGGTAATCTAACTGTTAATCCATCAAGCTCATCAGAAACCTTAATACAGCATGATAATCTGCTATTATCCTCAACGTCAAAGGCAAAGTCTAACATATCCTTTTCCATTTCTTCTGCTTCACCAGTTTTTTCAGCCCAAGCAGGATCAACATAAACATGGCAAGTTGCACAAGCAGTTGCGCCACCGCAATCCGCATCAATACCAGGAACATTATTCTTGATTGCAGCTTCCATTACAGTATTACCATTATCCACTTCTACAGAGTGCTCTTCTCCATTAAATTCAATAAAATTTATTTTTGTCATTTTCTCTATTACCTTCCTTATTTAAATCAATTGATGGTGAATGATTAAAATGTTTATTGAACGTTTATAAATGTTCTTTGAATTTATTCAATTATAATTATTTATAAAAATAAAAAATAATTACGAATATTAAAAATTTATAAAAATTTACTAAATTATGATACAAGGCTCAATGAATAAAATAAACAATAAACCACTCAGAATTTTAATGCCAAGTTACAGAAGTCATCCCTATACCGGTGGTCAAGGAATTTATATGAGACTGGTTACTAAGGCGATGATTGACTTGGGTCATACCGTCGAAGTGCTATCAGGACAGCCGTATCCAATTCTTGACGAAGGTGTTGGACTAACAAAGCTACCTTCTCTTGATTTATATTCATACGAAAGCATTTTGGATGCCTTTAGACTTAGTTTATTTAAAGAACCTATAAATTTATACGAATGGTTAAGCCATCTATCAGGAGGGTTTTCAGAACCCTATACATTTGGAGAAAGAATGGCCGTTTGGGGGAAAAAAAATTATAAAAATTATGATGTTGTTCATGACAACCAAACTTTAGCTTACGGACTTTTAAAGTTAAGAGATTTAGGTCTTCCAGTTGTTGGAACTATTCATCACCCTATTACAATGGACAAAAGAATAGATATAGAACACGCTGATACCTTAACACTAAAAATACTTAAATGGAGATGGTACAGTTTTTTAAAAATGCAAATAAAGGTAGCTAGAAAGCTAGACCCGATAATTGTTGTTTCAGAAAATACAAGAAAAGATCTCATTAAGGATTTTAAAATTGAATCAAAGAAAACTCGAAAAGTTTTGCATGGAATTGATCATGAGACATTTCATCCAATTCCTTCAATCAATAGAAAAAATAACCAACTAATAACAACAGCAAGCGCTGATGTTCCTTTAAAAGGATTGATATTTCTTATTAGAGCATATGCAGACCTCTTAAAGGAATTTCCAGATTTAGAATTGTTAGTTATCGGGAGATTAAGAGAAGGGCCGACTGATCAAGAATTAAAAAAAGAAGGCATAAAAGAAAAAGTAAAATTTATTTCTGATCTAACGGGTCGACAAATTGCAGAACTATATGCTGAGTCAACCATCGCAGTTTCACCATCTGTTTATGAAGGTTTTGGCTTTCCTGCAGGTGAAGCCATGTCATGTGGAATACCATTGATTTCAACAAATGGAGGTTCTCTTCCTGAGGTTGTAGGTGATGCAGCAATTGTTGTACCTCACTCAAACCCTAAAGCTCTAAAAGACGCAATAAAATTACTACTCAAATCTCCTGAAAAAATGTTAGATCTTGGAAATAGGGGAAGGAAGAGAGTGTTAGAAAAATTTACATGGAAAAGAGCAGCTAAAGAACTTGTTGAAGTTTATAGAGAGGCGATTGAAAATGCTAACAATAGATCTTGATAAAATTAATATACAAGATGGACAAGTTATTCTTGATTTAGGATGTGGGAAAGGACGCCATATTCATAAACTTTACTATTTTAAAAAGTGTCATGTAATTGGTTTAGATCTATCTTTTGAAGATCTTCAGGTAACTTATGAAGGCTTTGAAAAATATCCTGATATATCAGATGATGCTGAAAGGCAGTTTAATTTAATGGCGGGTGATGCTCATAAACTCCCCTTTCCTGATGAAACATTTGATAGAATTATTTGTTCAGAGGTTTTAGAGCACATACCTGACTATGAAAATATTATAAAAGAAATTTTTCGAGTTTCAAAAAAAGATGCAAAAATTGGTATATCAGTTCCAAGATGGTTACCAGAAAAAATATGTTGGTTACTCTCAGATGACTATCATAATGAACCAGGTGGTCATGTGCATATTTTTAAATTTCGAATTTTAAAAAAAGCATTTGAAAGCAATGGTTTTTCTTACCTTTTTAACTATTATAAGCATGGACTTCACTCTCCATATTGGTGGTTAAAATGTTTTGTTGGTGTTAAAAACGATAAAAATATTTTTGTAAATTCTTATCAGAAATTTCTTGAGTGGGATATTATGAAAAGACCAATTTTAACAGTATTCTTAGAGAAAATTTTCGACCCATTAATTGGAAAGTCTGTAGTTTTATACTTCAAAAAAAATACTAGTGATTAAAATGCAAAAAGAAAAAAATGAATTAGATTTCTTCAAGGGATCAATTAAAAGAATTGTTAGTCTTCAAAGATTGGACGGCTCTATTACTTGGTTTGAAAATGGTATTTTTGATCCATGGAATCATCTTGAGTCAGTAATGGCTCTAAATATTCTTCAATACGAAGAAGAGAAGAGAATAGGCTTTAAATACCTCAGAGAAACACAACTTGATGATGGATCTTGGTATGGACAACTTGGAAGTGATGTAGATATTGATAAAATAGATGGAAAATTTAAAGGCGATGAAGGTAATGAAAAAAAAATTAGAGATACAAACTTTTCTGCATACATAGCTACAGCATGTTGGCATGATTACCTAATAAATCAGTCCTTAAATTCATTAAGGGAAATGTGGCCAACCATTGAAAATGCAATAGAGTTTGTTCTCAAATATCAGTCTGCAAATGGAGAAATAAGATGGGCTGCAAAAGATGTTTCAGCACCTGATGATGATGCACTAATAACGGGATGTTGTTCAATATATAAAAGTTTAGAATGCGCAATTAATTGCGCTAGTACCTTAGGAATAAGAAAGAAAAATTGGAAAGACTCTCTAATTAAATTAAGAAATGCTATTAAAAATAAACCAGAACTTTTTGATAGAACATGGGAGTCTAAAGATCGTTTCTCAATGGATTGGTATTATCCGATTTTATCAGGAGTAGTTTGTGGTGACGAGGCTGAGGACAAATTAAAAGAAAAATGGGATAAGTTTGTAGTTGAGGGTATAGGATGTAAGTGCGTTTCTGATCAACCATGGGTTACAGTTGCAGAAACTGCTGAATTAGCGATAACTTTACTAAAGATGGGTCATCAGGAAAGCGCAAAAGAAATACTCTCCTGGTCCCACAAATGCAGAGATTCTGATGGTTCTTACTGGATGGGAAAACAATATGAGAAAAATGTTTTTTGGCCAGCAGAAAAACCACCCTGGACCTCAGCATCTGTAATATTAGCTTATGATGCAATTTATAAGTTAAGCAAAGGGTCTGAATTATTTTTAATAAATGAGTTAAGAGACTCTTTGTAGTATTCTTAGGGACTTAACCGTTTCAACTTCTTTAAATTTTTTTGACGATATAGCTAACTTATATATTTCATAAGGAGGCCTTCCTCCATCTTTTGGGTTTGGAAAAACATCATGTATAGCCAAAAATCCACCATCAATAACTTTATTACTCCAATTATCAAAATCTGCTCTTGCAGCCTCCATACTATGGCCACCATCAATAAAAACCATCGATAACTCTATCGTCCAAAATCTTGCAACAGATGAAGAATTAGAAACAATAGGGATAACAAAATCCTCTAAGTTTGCATCTCTTATATTTGTCCTAAAAGATGGAAATGAGTTAATCTTTCCAGTTTCGTTATCGAATAAATCACTATCATGGTACTCCCAGCCAACTTGATTCTCTTCTGAGCCCATATGGTGATCAATGGCAAAAAGAATAGAATTATTTTCTTTGCAAGCAATGCCAATATAAATACTTGATTTCCCACAATAAGAACCAATTTCAGCAATAGGAGCTTTTTTAGATGCAATAATAGCTGTTCTATAAAGACAGTCTCCTTCTTCAGGGTCCATAAACCCTTTTACTAAACTAAAATTATTTGGAAGCTTTATGTTCATTTAATTTTAAAAAATAATTAGAGGATTCTTTTTTAACAACACTAGCTAGCATATAAACCCCTATAAGATTTGGTATGGCCATAAGAAAAAGAGCAGCATCGGATAGCTCGATAACTTTTAATAAATCAAGCGAGGAGCCAATTATCGCAAATAAACAAAATATAACTTTATAAACAACTTCAATTTTTTTTGACTCTCCGAAAATAAATGTAACGGCTTTTACTCCATAGTAAGACCAAGAAATCATGGTTGAGAATGCAAAAAGAGTAGCTACAAGCGCTAACAAGTAAGGAAAACTTGGCATTATAGAGCCAAACGCTTGAGATGTAAGCCTAGCCCCCTCAATTCCCTGACCAGAAGTATAAACACCAGTGGTTATTATTACTAAAGCAGTTAATGTACAGATAACTACTGTATCTATAAATGGTTCCAATAAGGAAACTAAACCTTCTGTTGTTGGGTTACTTGTTTTAACAGCAGAATGAGCTATCGGAGCAGAACCAATTCCTGCTTCATTAGAAAAAACAGCCCTACGAAATCCTAAAATTAGAACACCCATAAAACCACCAGTAACTCCCTCAGGTGAAAAGGCTCCTAAAATAATCGATGAAAAAGCCGATGGTATTTGATTAAAATTTGAAAAAATAATAATCAAAGAACAAATTAAATAGATAATTGCCATAGATGGAACTAATTTAGCTGTAACAGATCCAATTCTTTTAATTCCACCGATGATTACCAAGCCAACTAAAAAAGCTATTACAGATCCATAAACCCATGAATGTAAATCAAGAAAACTTCCGCTCCCTCCGGTTACATAAATTAACAAATCTAAAGATTGATTTACTTGGAACATATTACCACCCCCAAGAGAAGCAAAAATACAGAATATAGCAAAAATATAAGCAAGAATAATCCCTAGACTATCAAACCCTTTTTCCTTTAATCCCCTTGAGAGATAATACATAGGGCCACCTGAAACACTTCCATCTGGGTTAATTTTTCTATACTTCACTCCAAGAGTACATTCACAGAACTTTAGAGACATTCCAATAAGACCAGATAAAATCATCCAAAATGTTGCTCCAGGTCCACCAAGAGATATCGCAACTGCAACTCCACCTATATTTCCCAAACCCACTGTCCCCGATAAAGCGGTGGCTAAGGCTCTAAAATGCGAAACCTCACCTTCTGAGTCTTTATTGGAAAACTTTCCAGATACAAGCTCAATAGCATGTCTAAAACCAGTAAAATTTATAAACTTAAAATAGATGGTAGAAAAAATTCCACCTGCAATAAGCCAAATAACAATTAATTCAACATTTGCAGTACCTAGAGGTAGAGAATAAAAAACAATACTAGATATTAATTTAGAAATAGGCGCTAAAAAATCATTTATATTTTGATCAATGCTTGCATAGACCGTAATTGGTGAAAATAATATTATTAAAGCAATAAATGTCTTAATGGAGAGAATTTTCATTTTTTTTTGATCCAAGCTTGAATATAGCTAATTTAAGATTAGTTTAATCATTATAATGAGTCTGTAAATCCACAAATATTAGATGAGACGTTATGAAGTCACTCAAAATAACAAATTTAAAGAAAAGATTTAAAAATATTAATGCTGTTAACGGTATTAGTCTTGAAATTAATGAAGGTGAGATTATTGGAATTATTGGCCGTTCAGGTGCAGGTAAATCAACCCTCCTGAGAATGATAAATAGATTGGTCCAGCCAAGTGAGGGTTCCATAGAGTTTGATGATATAAATATTACATCACTAAAAGGCAAAGCCCTAAGGAAATGGCGATCTGAGTGCGCAATGATATTTCAGCAATTCAATCTTGTTGAAAGGATAGATGTTTTGACAAATGTTTTAATTGGTAGTCTAGGAAGAAATTATAATTTCTTGAACTTAATAGGAGTTTTTTCGAAAAAAGAAAAAATTAATGCTTTAAAAAATTTAGATAGATTTGATCTGTCGGAAAAAGCTCTTCAAAAAGCTGGTACTTTGTCTGGAGGACAGCAACAAAGAGTTGCTATAGCTAGAGCATTAATGCAAAAACCAAAAATTCTTCTAGCAGATGAACCAATATCATCCTTAGATCCCAAAAATGCTCAAAGAGTCATGGATGATATGCTTAAAATTAATAGAGAGGATGGAATAACAATAATTTGTAATCTGCATTCACTTGATGTTGCAAAAAAATATTGTGATAGATTGATAGGCTTATCAGATGGAAGGGTTGTTTTTGATGGGGCGCCGGATGATCTGACAACTGAAATATCAAAAGAACTTTATGATATCGATAATGAGTGAAATATTTATAGAAAATCATAATCAAAAATTAAAAGATTTAATTTTTAAGAGGCGTCTTTGGAATATTTTTATAATAATCTCATTGCTAATAGCTGTATTACTCTCCTCTAGCATAATAGATATTAATAGCTCAAGGTTGTTAAATGGTTTACCTCGTCTTGGAGACTATATTAGTCAAATTCTTCCCTCATTAGACTCGTCCTCATTATTTCTTGATTCAAATAAGGAGGGTTCAATTGCTTATTGGTATTTTAATTTACCAAAATATTTAAAACTGCTTTTTGAAACATTTAATATGGCACTTCTTGCAACAATTATTGGGTCTTCAATAGCTCTTTTATTAAGTTTTTTATCTGCAAAAAATACTGCTCCTAATTCGTTTATATATTTTATGACAAGAAGAACTTTAGAGTTCTTTAGAGGTGTTCCAGAAATAATTTTTGCCATATTATTTGTTTGGGCTTTGGGAATTGGTCCCATCGCTGGAATTATTGCAATGACTCTTCATACAACAGGGTCTTTAGGTAAATTATTCTCGGAAGTTCATGAAAATTCAGATATTAAGCCAAGAGAAGCATTAAAGGCGTCTGGAGGTAATTGGCCTTCAGAAATGAAATTTGGATTATTACCGCAGGTTCTCCCTAATCTCATTTCTTATACATTACTTAGATTTGAAATTAATATAAGGGCTTCTACTATTCTAGGATTTGTAGGGGCAGGAGGAATTGGACAAGAGTTATATTTGGTAATTAATTTTAATTACTATGAGGAGGTTAGTGCAATCATATTATTGATAATTTTAACCGTTATATCTATTGATTTGCTATCAGAGTACCTTAGAAAAAATGTGATCGAGGTCGATAATGTCCGATAAAGAAATTATAAACCTTCACCCAAGAATATTTTATCCTTTATGGAAACGGTCACCTCTTTCTATTATTACCTCATTGCTTATTTTCTTATATATTATCTTTTCAATAAATTATTTTAATTTCTCTATCGAGGATCTTTTAAATGGATTTTCTAAGATGAAACCTATTCTTTACTCGATGGTAAATTGGAATGATTTTCTCTCATGGAACTTTAATTCTATTCTTATAGGAATTTTACAGACCTTAGCTATGGCATTTTTAGGAACTTTGGCAGCATCTATTATTTCAATTCCTCTAGGTTTAATGGCATCAAGGCAGGTTGTAAGAATAAGTTTCCCAAGATTTATTATAAGAAGATTTTTAGATTTTATCCGCGGAGTAGATATTCTTATATGGGCTTTAATATTTGTAAGAGCCTTTGGTCTAGGACCTTTTTCTGGTGTACTGGCAATTTTTGTAGCTGATACAGGAACATTGTCTAAGCTTTATTCAGAAGCAGCCGATAATAGTGATAATAAACAGATTGAGGGTCTTACCTCATCAGGAGCAAATAAATTATCAACTCTACGGTTTGGACTTATACCCCAGGTAATGCCAATTTTTATTTCACAGAGTCTCTATTTTTTTGAATCTAACTCTCGATCAGCTGTTATACTTGGAATAGTTGGAGCTGGAGGCATAGGCCTGCAATTATCAGAAAGAATGAAGGCACAGTATTGGGATCAAGCTTTTTTCATAATAATTATAATACTTATTATGGTTGCAGCAATTGATAGGTTGTCTAGATTTCTTAGAGAAAAAATTATAAATATCTAAATATTAAAAAACCCTTAGATTTAGATCAATATCATAAAAGTTTGATAAACTTTATAAAGCATAATTAACATGAACATTATGGTTAAAGACATTAAGATACGACCATATTTTGTTTCTTGATATTTTTCTGATAAAAATCCTAGAATACCTGTTATCCCACCAATAATAGCCATCTGTAAAAAAAGTTTGTAAAGTTCAGGAGTCATTTTTTCTCTCTTATGATTAAAGTTTATTTACTGTAGTAATAATATCCGTATATTCTAGCAACATGTTTTTTAAAGGGCCTGTAGCTCAGTTGGTAGAGCAGCTGACTCTTAATCAGCGGGTCTGGGGTTCGAATCCCCACGGGCCCACCAAAAATAAAAAGGATAAAAATTGAATTTAGATAAAATAATAAATGCAGATGTTACATTGATAGCTATTCCTTTTTTCTTTTTAGCAATCCTAGTTGAGATAATTGTTGTTAAATTTTTTAATGCCAATGGATCAATAGACACAAAAGATAATTCTGTATCAATTTTTATGGGACTTATGAGTGTAGTTGTTAATGGTTTAGCAGCCTTTATAACTTTAAATGTTCTTTTTTGGTTTGAACAATACCAATTATTTACAATTCCTTTAACTATAAGCACGATAGTTATTTGTTTTATTCTAGATGATTTAAGATATTACACTCATCATAGAATAGTTCATAGAGTTAGATGGGGTTGGGCAATGCACGTTACTCATCACTCAAGCAATAGAATATCTTTGGCTATTGCATTAAGACAAGGCTGGACAAAACATTTTACAGGAACAATGTATCTCAAAATTCCTCTGATCCTGATTGGCTTTGATCCTGTTTTGGTAATTTTTTGTGGTGCGTTAAATGCAGTCTATCAATTTTTTATCCATACCGAAACAATCAAAAAACTTCCCAATTGGTTTGAAGCTATTTTTAACACCCCCTCCCATCACAGAGTTCATCATGGTAAAAACCCTAAATATTTAGATAAAAATTATGCAGGAACTCTTATTATTTGGGACAAGTTATTTAATACTTTTGCCGCAGAAGATAAGGATGAATTTCCTGATTATGGTTTAGTTAAGGACTTAGAAACTTTTAATCCTTTAAAAATAGCCTTTCATGAATATTGGAATATATTAAAAGATATGATGAGAGGTGATATTTCTCTAAAGCATAAATTTTTCTATCTCTTTGCTCCCCCTGGATGGAGTCATGATGGATCAAGGAAAATGTCTACAGATATAAAAAGAGAATTTAACGCCAAATAAAAAAGGCCCTCACTAAGAGAGCCTTTAATTTATTATTTTCAAGGATTAAAATCTATAAGACAGACTTGCAGAAATCATTCTTGGGTGTCCATGTGTTCCGATAATATAGAATGGATCAGACATAGGATTAACTGGATCTAAAGCACCGCCTGAACCAAGATTTACCCAATTTTCTAAGTCAGTATAATACTGCTCATCTGTAAGATTTTCTGCATGAATTAAGAATTCCCAATTACCAGATCTTATACCTGTTGCAAGGTTTAAGGTGTAATAGCTAGGAACATCAATATAACTGTGTGCAGGCATACTTACACTTGATCCGCGTCTGTTATACTGAACATCAGCGATGAATTCCATGCCATTATCAAGAGGTTTTTCATAATTGATAGCTATAGAAGCTCCATTGTCAATTGACCCTGAAGGCGTTCTTCCGCTCATATCAACACCGTTAATAATAGTGCCAGAATCCCATTCAGCACTTAAAGTACCGAATGCAGCAGCTAATGAAAGATTTTCAGTTGCTTGGAAGGCAAGTTCTAATTCAAAACCAACATTCTCTGAGTTACCAGAATTACCAATTGATTCAAAAGGACCAGTCGCTGATTGGATGATAGTTGTAAAAAGTCTATCTTCATAATCAATCATAAAGGCAGCAGCTGAGAAATTACCTCTACCGTCCATAAATGATCCCTTTATACCAATTTCAGTCTGAACAGCTTCTTCTTTCGTATATGTAGATAAAGATGGATTACCTGCAGAATCAAAGATTACTGGCTCGTGTCTTAATCCACCAGGCTCATAACCTTTAGAAATAGTAAGATATATCATTGTATCGTCGTCCATAGTACGAGATATTGAAAGTCTTGGAAGAACTTCTGTTCCATCAACTTTGTTTGCATGGTCTAAACCACTCTCAGTTACTTCAGCTGGAACAAGTTTTTCTCTTTCCCAAGAATCTACCCTTAAACCAAATCCAATTTCCCATGGACCAGTAGTATAAGTAAGATTACCAAATGCAGCTAAATGAGTAGTTTCTGTATTATCATGTTTAGCAGGAACTGTTAAATCTATACCAAAAATTTGCGGTCCAAACCGGGTAGTAGATCTTTCAACCCATTCCATTTTAGAGGAATATAAGCCAGCTTGCCATTGAAGATTGTTGGCAGTATTTGAAGCGAAGCGTATTTCTTGAATAGTAGCTTCAAAAGATTCATTTTGAAAAGCATTGAGCCATAATTCAGGTTCAAGATCGACATCTGTTAATCTATCGGCCTCAGTATCTGTATAAGATGATATACTTGTTACATCAAATCCATCTAGCTCCCATACAAGCTCTAAATGAGCACCAAATGTTTCTTTATCATTATTTGAAGGTGTCTCAATGTTGTTAATGTATGGATATTCAAAATTTGGAGGAGTTCCTCTTTCCATAGCCCAATTATTATTTGGTCCATCAAATTGATTAGCTCTTACGGATGCATAAAGTGATAAATTATCAGATAAAGGCCCAGCAATTGCAAGCCTTCCACCACTTTCCTCATAACCAGCTACAGTATCGTCACCATTACTGGGGTTATACATGAAGCCATCATCTTCTCTAGTAAAAGCAAAAACACGTACTGCCCAACCATCGCCAACAGGCATATTGATTGAACCTTCGATATCAGTTGAATTCTGTTCTCCAGCCATTATTTTAAAATGACCAGTTGTTTCATCTGGGGAAGGTCGTGTACTTATAAATTTAACGGCACCACCGATATTACTTCCACCGTATAAAACACCTTGAGGACCTTTAAGAACCTCTATTCTGTCTAGATCACCAAACCTAGAAGATGCATCACCGAAAAGTTGAACATCATCGAGATAAAAACCAACACCTTGAGTAAGGCTGAATGCACCCATCCCTCTCATTGTAACATTGGGCCAACCATCAGCTCTTGTATTAAGATTTAGATTTGGTACTGACATACCTATTTTATCTAAATTTTTAATATTTTGTCTTGAGATGGTTTTGCCTGAAATAGCAACAACAGTCTCAGGAATATCCAAAAGACTTTCCTCTCTTTTACGAGCTGTAACAATGATTTCTTCAAGCCCGAGGCTTGAAGTACTTCCCATTGAGGTAACTGCTTCATCAGCAGCCACATTATCATTGGCTGTAAAAACTAACATAAAGCCCAATAAAGATATTGTTATATACTTAGTATAATTCATTAAAAAACCTCCCCTAGGTATAAAGAATCAAATAAAAAAAACATTTCCGCATATTTTATCCTTATTAGCAAATTTTATTATGTATAAAAGATAATTTATATAATTAAAACAGATAGATAGCTAAGAAAAAAATAGGTGAAAAACAAACGCACATTATAAAAAAAATAAGTAAGGCTAAAAAAAATTTTTTCATTACTTCATTGAGCAGCTTTTTGGTACGGCGTGATTTTCAATATTCTCCATAACCTGAACAATACTCACTCCACCAGCAACCGCAAATTTCATACCATCAACACAATAGGTTGTAATCCCTTTATCCGAATATAGTTTTTTTACATGTGCATAAGCATTTGTTGATAAAAAACTAAAGAGTATTATGACTAATAAAGTTAATTTTTTCATTTCATCCTCCTAAAATTATAAAATTAATTGATTCATGTTTTATTTAAAGTAAGATTTTAAGTATGCGTAAAGAAAAAATAAATTAAATTAAATACTATCAAGCCAATCACTGAAAAAGCTATCCTGACCTTGAGAAATCTTTAAAAATCTTTGCTTTAATTTATCTGTCAAAACTCCAATACCTCCACTACCAACAGGATTATTGTCTATTTTGATAACTGGACAAACAAGATGAGAGGATGAGGTTATAAAAACTTCTTTTGCGTTTTCTAATTCTAAAAGAGGTATTCTTTCTACTTTGGTTTTTATACCTTCATTATCGGCAATATCAAGAATACTCTTTCTTGTAATGCCATAAAGAACCTCCTCTTTCGGAGCAGTTAATAAAACATCATCTTGATTAACCAAGAAAACATTCGAAGTCGGTGCCTCCGTAATAAAACCATTCTCATCTGTAAGTATAATCTCATCATACCCATTCTTTCTAGCCTGCCATTTAGCCATCATTGATGATGTGTAGTTCCCAGCGATTTTAATCTGAGGTGGAATGATGTCAGATCTTCTTTGATGCTTTTCTTTCTCTAACCAAACGCTTAGCTCTCGCGATGAGTGAAAAGGTTGTGAATTTTTAGCTGCAATATCTTCCATAGGCTCATATGCTGCAATGGCAACAGTTGAAAAAGAATCTTGAGGTACAACATCAATTTCAATGGATGCTATATAGACGCTTATTTTTACAAATTTACTACCTGGATTCTTTTTTACAGTATCTTTTATTGCCAAATGAATATCCGAAGCAGAATAATCTAAAGGGATCCCAGCTGAAGCGCATGACGTAAAAAGTCTATCAACATGATCGTTCAAACGAAATAGTGAAACAACTCCATCATTTTCAAAAATAGGAATAAATCCAAAAATTAAAGAACCACGCTGATGAGAATGCGATAAAATATGAACTTGAGCATCTTCCCAGTTAATATAATCTCCATTTATCCAAATTTTTCTTTGCAAAAGCTATACTCCGCGGTTAAGAATCAAATTTTAACTTAAACTAAAATCATTATGTTTCAAATTCTTATAAATTCTTGGATCGGTATTGGTGTTGTAACTTTTTTTGTTCTTCTTTTTATAAGCGCACCTTATGGGCGACACCTTCGATCAGGCTGGGGGCCTCTTCTTCCGAAAAGACTTGGTTGGATTTTAATGGAAACACCCGCCCTTTATGTCATATGGATCTTTTATTTTCTCAATGGGGGATTTAACAATATTGTTTTGGTTATCTTCCTGTGCCTTTGGTCTATTCATTATACTAATCGAAGTCTTATTTGGCCTCTCTTGATTGATAAAAACGGCTCTATGCCTTTAGTAGTTGCCCTTCTGGCATTTATTTTTAATGTCTTTAATACATCCTTTCATGGTTACTGGTTTTTATTAATGGATAATAACTATGATACTTCTTGGCTCTTAAGCTCAAACTTTTTAATAGGCTTATGTATTTTTCTTTTTGGAATGGTTATTAATATTCAATCCGATAAAATTTTATTGAATATTTCAAAAGAGAAAAAAGGTTATCAAATCCCGCATGGTGGATTTTATAAATGGATTTCAAGCCCTAACTATTTTGGAGAAATAATAGAATGGATTGGTTGGGCTATTATGACTTGGAGTTTTTCAGGTTTTGTTTTTGCTCTTTGGACTACCTTTAATCTTCTTCCAAGGGCTCTTAAACATCACACTTGGTATAAAGAAAAATTTAATGATTATCCAAAAGAACGTAAGGCAATTATCCCAAAAATTTTATAATTAACCACCTGAAGGTGTTGTAATGTCATCATCATCAATAGGAACCCAGTCCTGTTGTTTTACCCACTCACTAAATGTTGTTAACTGAATTGGAATTTCTTTAAGAACTTCATCCATATCTACTTCAAAAGGATTTAAGTCATCATCATTATCATTGTTATATTCATAAAATCCTTGCATAGCAGCAATATAATCTTCTCTTCCGATATCACTAACATCTTCAAAGATATCTGCCATACGAATAGCAAATTCATTTGGAGTTAATGTTTTCTGTTTAATAGAGCGACCAAGATGTCCTGATAGGGTATCTGCAATTCTTTGTGGTGTTAAAACTTCAGGCCCACCAATAACCATAGCGCGTCCTATTAAGTCATCCCTTTTTAAGGCTGCAACCATAAATTTTGCAACATCATCAAGACAAATCCAATTTGCCTCAAGCCCTGGCTTATGAGGATAAGCAAATTCATCTTTTTCCAAAATATCATTTCTTGCCCATTTCGTTAAAGTATTATCCATAAATAATACAGGTCTAAATATAGTTGTTCTAGCACCGCCTTGTTTTAAAGCTCTCTCCGTTGCAAGAACACGATCATAATTATATTGTCCAATCTCTTCATCAGGTGCATAAGCAGCTGTTTGATATATTAATCGAATATCTGCTCTAGCAGCAGCAGCGCCTACAGCCGCACAGAAATCTATCATTTTAGTAACTTGCTCAAAAGAAGGTTTGTTATAGAAAGCAGCATCTGAGCCAGCCAAAGCATCATCTAGGCTTTGAGGGTCATTATAATCTGCGGAAACTTCTGTTACGTTATTATCAGAAAATACACCTTTTTTTCGTGTTATAGCCCTAACCTGATAACCAGCTAATAAAAGCTGTCTTACTTGTGCTTGCCCCATTCTTCCTGAAGCCCCAAAAACTGTAACAATTTCCATTATAAAACCCTTTTTTTAACTAGCTGTAATTAATTTTAAGAACCTACTAATTTGAACGTAATTTTACAAGCCACTTAGGTGTTATTTTCATAAAAAATACTAAAATTTTATAAATCCAACCATTAATAATTATTTCTTTTCCGCTCATTGATGCTTCGTATGCTTGTTCAACCACTTTTTTAGAATCCATCCACATAAAAGATGGTATTGAACTTTTAAATTCTTTCATATCCTTATGAAATTCAGTGTGAGTAAACCCTGGACATACTGCGCATGAGTAAATATTTTTAGACTTATAATCATTGTGTATCATTTCTGAAAACTTCAGAAGCATAAGTTTTGTGGCAATATACATGCCGCCTGAATTTGTATAGGGAGCAAAAGCTGCAACAGATGAAACATTTACAACTCTTCCATATTTTCTATCAATCATACTAGGTAAAAATAGTCTTGTTAATGCTATTGCCGAAGTCGATAAAACGTTAATAAAGGTATCATGCTCCTCCCAAGATATTTTATCAAACTCTCCTGTCAGCCCATAACCTGCATTATTAATTAGAATATCAATTTTAATATTACTTTCTTCACAGAAATTAAAAATTTTATATGGAGATTGCGGTTCACCAAGATCGGCTGGAATAATTGCAGCACTTATATTGTATTTACTTGTGAGATCAGAGGCAATGGACTTTAAATTACTCTCTCTTCGTGCAGTTAAAACTAAATCATAGCCTTTTTCAGCATAAAGACTTGCAAAATCTTTACCTAAACCCGAAGATGCGCCAGTTATTAATACAGTTTTATTCATTTGGAAGTGCAAAAGCCATTAGATGATCAGAGGCAGGTGTTCCAATTGCCCAATGACCTCCAGCGGCTATAATAACAAATTGTCGACCATTTTTATTTTTATATGTCATTGGTGTAGCGTGTCCACCAGTAGGAAGTCTAAATTTTGCTAACTCTTCTCCAGTTTCCGTATCAAATGCTCTTAAATAATGATCACTTGTAGCACCGATAAAGGTTACTCCAGTTGCTGTGACTGTAGGACCACCCATATTTGGAGCACCCTTAATCCACCAAAAGGGAAAGGGAGCTAAATCCTTCGATGTTCCTAATGGAACATTCCATAAATGCTCTCCAGTATTAAGGTCGACCGCAGTCAAAGTACCCCAAGGTGGTTCAGTACAAGGTACACCTAAGGGAGAGAAAAACCCCATTGATCTTAAATTACAATACGGAGCACCCTCATTTGATTCAATATTTGTAAATCTTTCTTGAGTTTTATTGATTGATAATTCCTTGAGTGGTTTGCTACAATCTTCTCGAGGAACCATAACTATTAAACTTGCCATATTATTGGTATTAACAACCATTATATTTCTCTCAGGATCAATTGCTGGTCCACCCCAATTATTCCCACCTACTCCACTTGGATAGTGAATACTTCCTTCAAGTGATGGTGGTGTGAAAAGTCCCTCATTTCTTAATTTTTTAGCAGTTCTTTTGCAGTGTCCGCGATCCCAAAAAGTAAAACCAAATGCTTTGTCAGGATCGAAATATGTCGGATTAAGAGGTTCTGGTTTAGTAGGAAAAGGTTGAGTTTTACTAACATAATCACCTTCAACAGCCCCTTGAGGAACTTCTCTTTCCTCTACAGGAAAGATAGGTTCACCAGTTTCTCTATTTAATAGAAAAACAAGTCCAGTTTTAGTTGTCTGCGCAAGTGCTTTTATGATTTTACCATCCTTTTCAAATTCATAAAAAGTTGGTTGAGACGGAACATCATAATCCCAAATATCGTGATGAACTGTCTGAAAACTCCACTCTAATTTTCCTGTATCAGCATTTAAAGCCACAACAGAACTTGAATATTCTTCAAGACCTTTTCTATGTCCACCATAGTAATCAGGTGATGCATTACCCGTTGGGAGATAGACCATATTTAACTCAGGATCGGCTGAAATTATTGACCAAACATTTGCTGTACCCCTTCTATAAAGAGGATTACCATTTTCATCTAATACAGTTGCTTCGTTTGGTGGAATTGGATCCCAGTACCATTCCAATTCACCTGTTCTGATGTCATAAGCTCTAACAACACCTCCTGGAATATCAGTTGATAAGTTATCAATAACACTTCCTCCTACAACGATTTTTTCATTGATTATTGCCGGTGGAGATGTACTCCAATAATATAAATCAGGGTGCTCACCTAAGCCCTCTCTGAGGTTAACTCTTCCATTATCCCCAAAATCTTTACATAATTTTCCATCTTTTGCATCAATAGAAAATAGTTCGGCATCAATAGTAACACCAATAATATGATGAAAGCATTTTTCATCAGGTGCTTTTTTTAAATCTTTCCAACTGCTTAATCCTCGACAAGCTAAGATAGCCCTTCCCTCTTTTTTAAGCTTTGGATCAAACATCCAAATTTCTTCGCCCGTTTCAGAATTTAAAGCAAAAACTCTATTAAATGATGTGCAATAAAAGAGAGTCTCATCAACTAAAAGAGGTGTTACCTGAAAAGATGTTTGATAATCATCACCTTTTCTTCCAGCAGAGTTTGCTCCGCCCTTATAATCGCCAGATCGATGTGTCCAAATATTCTTTAAATGTTTTACATTTTCAGGTGTTATTTCGGTTGCTTTAGAGTAATGACCGCCACCGGAATCTTTTCCATAGTGAGACCAATCATCACCCTCTGCAAATATAGAAAGCGGGAAAAGTATAGAGAAGATTAATATGAATTTTTTCATTTAGCGCTCCAAAACATCGAATTGACTATAATAAGTATTAAAAATTTATAAAAGAACTAAATTAGATAATTAAATAATTGAAGGCGGATTTCCTAATTCATACTCAACATATTTTTGCATAATTTCTGTTTGTTTATCTATATTTTCATCAAATTCATTTGGATAAATCGGTTCGCCAAAAATTATCTTATAGCGAAAGTCTCTCTTATTAATCAGCTCTCTAAATAAACTTACATCTTTTAACTCTGTATTAACGATTTCCAAAAAATAAAAAAGGAGCGAATTTGAACCATCCATATGAAATGGGACTATAGGAACATTGAATTTTTTAGAAAGCTTTATAATTGTTGTTAGCCATGGTCTTTCATATAACTTAAACCCCTTTCTTTTAGATAACCTAGAAGATGGAAAAACCAATAAAGCTTTATTGTTATTAAGTGTTTCTTTTGTTAACTTTAAGATCATCCGACTCTTCTCAGAAGTTTTATTTTGATGATTCCAATCAACTGGAATAATTATATCTTGAAAGCCTTTAGCAATTTTGATCATATCAGAATTAGCGTAAAGCGTATAATCGGGTCTCTGTTTTTTAAGAACATCAAACATTACAATTCCATCTGTTAGACCTGTTGGATGATTACCAGCTAGAATTATAGGACCAGAGCTAGGAACATTTGAAAGATTTGTAACCTGATTTTCTGCTTTCAAAAACTCTGTAAGATAGGTGAAACATTCAAATCCAGACTTATTAATTATATCATCAACAATTTTTTTTGCTTCATCGTATTTAAAGATTTTGTAAATTGATGGCTTAATAAAAGACCAAAAAATCTTATTCCTCATAAGATTTGGACACCTCTCCTCCATAATTTCATCTATTGGATGCATATAAGTACCACCTGTCAGGTTTCAATAAAATCAGGGTTTGCCTTTTCTCTTTTAATAATTAAACGATTTAAAGCACCAATATAAGCCCTTGCTGACGCAACTAATGTATCTGTATCTGCTCCTCTTCCAACAACAGTTTTACCATCTTCATGGAGACGAACACTTACTTCAGCTTGTGCATCTGTTCCTTGTGTAACAGCGTGAACTTGATATAGCTGAAGGTCAGCTTTATGAGGAAATAAATTACGAATAGAATTAAAGATAGCATCTACTGGTCCAGAGCCTTCGCAAATAGTACTTTTCTCTTCATTGTTTATATTTAAAACTAAATCAGCTATCTGAGGACCTGAAGTCCCAGCTTGAATCTTAAGAGAAACAAGCTTTATCTGATCGATACTTGAGGAAAACTCATCGTCTATAATAGCAATAATATCATCGTCAAAAACTTCTTTCTTTTTATCAGCAAGGTCTTTAAATCGATAAAAGGCATCGTTTAATTGATTATCTGCTAATGCATAACCCAACTCAAATGCCTTTTCTTTAAAAGCATGGCGACCTGAGTGTTTACCCATAACTAATGTAGATTCACTTAACCCAACACTCTCAGGTGTCATAATTTCATATGTTTCATTATTTTTAAGCATTCCATCTTGATGGATTCCTGATTCATGAGCGAATGCATTCTTTCCAACAATCGCTTTATTAAATTGAACTGGAAAAGAGGTAACTGATGAAACTAACTTTGATGCGCGAGTAAATAACTTAGTATCAACATTAGAGTCATAATTTAGAATATCTTTTCTTACCTTCATAGACATAACAAGTTCTTCAAGAGCTGCATTACCGGCTCTTTCGCCAATTCCATTCATTGTGCACTCGATCTGTCTTGCCCCTGCCCTTACGCCTGATAGCGAATTTGCAACGGCTAGACCTAAATCATTATGACAATGAGTAGAAAAAGTCACTTTATCGGAAGAAGGAATATTTTTAATCAAAGATTCTATTATTTCATAATATTCTTCAGGAGTTGTATAACCAACCGTATCAGGGATATTAATAGTCGAAGCTCCAGAAGAAATAGCAGTTTCAACACATCTGAATAAAAACTCTCTATCAGTTCTAGTTGCGTCCTCAGCTGACCATTGAACATCTTCAACGAGGTTTCTTGCTCTCGAAACGGAGGTATTGATTGCCTCCAAAACCTGTTCCTCATCCATTTGCAATTTAAATTTCATATGAATAGGGCTTGTTGCTATAAAGGTGTGAATTCTTGGGTTTACAGCACTTTTAACTGCTGCACCGGCTCTATCAATATCCTTTTGCCCAGCCCTTGCCAAACCACATACTTGGACATTTTTTACAACTTTTGAGACTTCTGAAACGGCCTCGAAATCACCTTCAGATGCTATTGGGAATCCAGCCTCAATGATATCAATTCCCATTGTATCAAATACTTCTGCAATTTGAATCTTTTCACTTAAAGACATTGAGGCACCTGGAGATTGTTCTCCATCTCTCAATGTTGTATCAAAAATTTTAACGTAATTACTATTTTTACTCATCACTATCTCCAAAAAATTAATTATTTTTGGCTTTGAAATTCTCCCCTAAGACATATAGCCAAAAGACAATCTTAGAGGCTGATAAGTAGCAGTGATAAAAGAGTTAAAGGCAATAAAACAGTATTAAGCAACAAAAGGTTGCTTTCAAAAGACGTATTATTTGAACTGTTTGTATTCATATCTAGACTAAATGCCTTAAATTTCATTCAGTATCAAGTAAAAATTAATTTTTATCTTTATCAACTAATTTATTTTCACCAAGCCACGACATCATATTTCTTAACTCACCACCAACCTCTTCAATTTGATGATTGCTAGAATCTTTTCTCATAGAGTGAAATTGCTTATTTGATCCAGACTTATTTTCGTTCATCCAATCTTTAACAAACTTACCTGATTGTATATTTTCGAGAACCTTTTTCATTGCTACTTTTGATTCGTTACCCACAACAGCCGGACCTGATACATAACCTCCATATTCAGCTGTATTTGAGATAGAATAATTCATATTATTAATTCCACCCTCATACATTAAATCAACTATAAGCTTCATTTCATGTAAGCATTCAAAGTAAGCCATTTCAGGTGCATATCCACCTTCTACAAGTGTCTCAAAGCCATTTCGAATTAACTCTACAACACCACCACATAAAACTGCTTGTTCACCAAATAAATCAGTTTCACACTCTTCTTTGAAAGTTGTTTCTATTATTGCAGCCCTTCCGCCTCCAAGGGCAGAAGCATAGGATAAGCCTAATTGAGTTGCATTACCAGTTGAGTCTTGATCAACAGCTATTAAACATGGAACCCCAGCATTTCTTTCATACTCAGACCGAACTGTATGTCCTGGACCTTTTGGAGCGACCATAAGGATATCTAAATCCTCCCTAGGCTCAATTAAATCAAAATGTATATTTAAACCATGAGCAAATAATAAAGCAGAACCCTCTCCTAGATTATCTCTAATTTCATCATTATAGATATCAGCCTGAAGCTCATCAGGTGTTAGCATCATCATTACATCAGCCCACTTAGCTGCATCTGCAACATTCATAACATTGAAACCTGCATTTTTAGCTTTTTCAACAGAAGATGAGTCTTCTCTAAGGGCTACACATACTTCTGAAACACCGCTATCCTTTAGATTTAAAGCGTGAGCATGTCCCTGACTTCCGTACCCTATAACAGCAACTTTTTTAGATTGAATAATTCCTAAATCAGCATCTTTATCATAATAAACTTTCATTAATCATCTCCTTAAAAAGAATTTTATTCTTTTGATCCACGTAAAATAGCAGCTAGACCAGTTCTAGATATATCCTTCAACCCTAATGGACGCAAAAGGTCAATAAAGGAATTTATTTTATCCATTGCTCCAGTTAATTCAAAAACAAATGAGCTTTCTGTAGTATCAACAATCTTAGCTCTATAAATTTCACAAAGCCTTAATATTTCATCTTTGGTTTCAGAAGAATATAAAACCTTAATCAAAGCCATCTCTCTTTCAACAGATGGTCCTTCAATTGTTAGATCTGTAACTTTATGAACAGGAACAAGTCGCTCTAATTGACTTTTTATTTGAGCAATTGTTTTAGGACTCCCAGATGTCACAATTGTAATTCTTGAGGTATGTGAATCTTTATCAATTTCAGCAACAGTTAGACTCTCAATATTGTAACCACGTCCAGAAAATAAACCTATAACTCTAGCAAGAACACCCGCTTCATTATCAACAAGTACAGAAAAAGTATGTGTTTCTTGAGCACCCTCTTTAATTGTTATCATATTAAAACCTTGCCCTCATCACCGACTTCCATGCTTATACCATCATCATTAAATAACATTTCATTGTGCGCGGCCCCAGATGGGATCATTGGATAACAATTTTCGTCTTTATCAACAACACAATCGAATAATACTGGTAGGTCTGAATCAAGCATTTCATTTATTTTAGAGTCCAATTCATCTGGTGATTGAGCTCTGACACCGTGAGCACCATAAGCCTCAGCTAACTTAACAAAATCTGGAAGAGAGTCGGTATATGAATGCGAATATCTTCCACCATGAAGAAGTTCTTGCCACTGCCTAACCATGCCCATGTATTGATTATTTAGTATAAAAATTTTAACAGGAAGTTTATGTTGAACAGCAGTAGATAGCTCTTGCATATTCATAAGAACTGATGCCTCACCAGCTATATCTATAACGGTTGATTTTGGAAAGGCTACTTGAGTTCCTATTGCAGCAGGCAATCCATAACCCATTGTACCTAAGCCACCTGAAGTCATCCATCTGTTTGGTTCTGCAAAGTGATAGTGTTGTGCTGCCCACATTTGATGCTGCCCAACCTCAGTGGTTATATAGGTATCCCTATCTTTTGTAAGCTCATATAAGCGCTCAATAGCAAATTGCGGCTTTATAATCTTTTTAGATTTAGAATAATTTAAAGATTTTTTTTGTCGCCACTCATTAATTTGCTCCCACCATTTTGATGTATCAGTTTTTAAACCCTTTGACTTCCAGAATATAAGAAGGTTTTCAAGAACATGGGCGCAATCACCAATCACAGAAACATCAACATCAATTGTTTTATTTATTGAGGTAGGATCAATATCAATATGTATTTTTTTAGAATTAGGTGAAAAAGCATCTAACCTGCCCGTAACTCTATCATCAAACCTAGCTCCAACATTAATTATCAAGTCGCAGTCATGCATAGCCATATTTGCTTCATAAGTTCCATGCATACCTAACATACCTAGCCATTTATCATCGCTTGCAGGGAATGCGCCTAGTCCCATTAATGTTGATGTAATTGGAAATCCTGTTGTTGTTACCAACTCTCTAAGAAGATGACTTGCTTCCGGACCTGAATTAATAACACCTCCTCCAGTATAAAAAATAGGACTTTGCGCTTTTGACATTAACTCTACGGCTTGTTCAATCTCTGAGATTTCAGGTTTAATAACAGGCTTATAGCTAGGGTGCTCTACTTCATCCATTGAACAATATTCTGCATCTGCAAACTGAACATCTTTCGGTATATCGATTAAAACAGGACCAGGTCTTCCAGTTGTTGCAACTAAAAATGCTAAATGAATTGTTTTTGCAAGATCCTCAGGACGCCTCACAAGCCAATTATGCTTTGTACATGGCCTGGTTATGCCAACAGTATCACTTTCTTGAAAAGCATCCGTCCCAATAAGGTGACTTGGTACTTGGCCAGATATACAAACAAGGGGGATAGAATCCATTAAGGCATCAGTTAATCCTGTAACAGCATTAGTTGCCCCAGGTCCAGATGTAACTAAAACTACACCAGGTTTACCAGAAGATCTGGCATACCCCTCGGCCGCATGAACAGCACCTTGCTCATGACGAACTAATATATGCTCAGGAGAGTCATTACTCTTAAACAATTCATCATATAAAGGCAAAACTGCCCCACCAGGATATCCAAAGATATGATCAACACCATGTTCTTTTAAAGCCTTAACAATTACTTCAGCTCCAGTCATTTTAGTCATAAAAATTCCTTAAATTTAAAAATACCTACTATAACAATCAAAATATTAAAATATGCTGAAAATTAGTCACTTCTAAACCTAAGGTCAATATTTTTTTATAATTTTTTTATAATTTCATCTACATTTTTATCTGAATGTTGCGTATTTATCTTATTCCACGTAATCATCTGATTATTTATCCAAGTTATTTGACGTTTAGCATATTGATGAGTTTTAAACTTTATAAGGTCAGATGCCTCCTCAATTGATATTTTTTCATCAAGAAAAGATGATATTTCTTCAACTCCAATAGCTTTAAAAATTGGAGAATCTTTTGAGTAATTTTTATTCTTTAAATTTTTAACCTCATCTATAACCCCTTCTCTAAACATATTATCTACTCTTGAGTCACACTTCTCGTAAATCCATCTCCTCTCAGCCTCAATGCTAAAATTTACTGTAGGCTTATCAATATATTTAACCCTTTCCATTTTCCAATAATCAGAAATTCTTTTTTTTGTTCCATTATAAACTTCTAGGGCCCTTATAATTCTCTGCTTATCATTTGGATTGATTTTTTCTGCTGCTACCTCATCAACCTTTTGTAAATCTAGATAAAGACTCTCAAGTCCCTCTTTTAATAATAAGTCGTTCAGCTTATCCCTTACTAGATGATCAATATCAGGTATTGGTGATAAGCCATCCGTAATTGCTTTAAAATAAAGTCCTGTTCCTCCAACAATTATTGGAATTTTTCTTTTTTCAATAATATTTTGAATTAATACTTTTGTTTCTTGTAACCATTTTCCAACCGACCACTTAATATCGCCATTTAAAAGTCCATAAAGGTGATGCTTTATTGTTTCTCGCTCAACTAAAGGTCTAGCCGTTAAAATACTTAAATCTTTATACAATTGAATAGAGTCTGCATTAATAATTTCAGAGTCTATTTTCTTAGCAATTTTTAATGCTAAAGATGATTTTCCAGTGGCTGTAGGGCCTGATATTAAAATAATTTTATTTATCATAAGGACTTTAATTTCATAAAACTTTTATTTTTAACAATTAAATATTTAAATTAATTATCAAACATTACCTATTAAATATGTTAATTAAAATAAATTAAATTTGATAATAGGATTTCTAATGCAACTTATTAAAACATTCAAAGCTTTGAGACCATCTCCCGAAAAAGCAAGTGAGGTTATCGCTCCTCCTTATGACGTTTTAAACTCTGAAGAAGCAAGAGAGATGTCTCAAAATAAACCTTATAGTTTTTTGCATATTTCAAAGCCAGAAATAGATTTACCAGCTGGAATAAAAACTGATGATCCTAAGGTCTATAAACAAGGAGCAGAAAACTTAATTAAAATGATTGATGATAAAATTTTAATTCAAGAAGAGAGTGAATGCTTATATGTATATGAAATTGCTTTCGGTACATCAAAACAAACAGGAATTGCCTGCGTTGCTTCAGTTGAGGCGTATCGAAAAAATCAAATTAAAAAACATGAATTCACAAAACCAGTAAAAGAAGATGATAGGGTAAATAATATAAATGAGCTCAAAGCTCAGACTGGCCCAGTATTACTAGCCTATCAAAATACGCATGAAATATCAGATTTATTATCGAAAGTTAAAGAAAAAGAAACCCTTTATGATGTATCTGCACCAGATGGTTCAAATCATAAGATCTGGCTAGTTAATGAAAGCAAATTTTTTAATCCAATTTTAGAAGAAATTAATTCAATGGAATCTCTATATATTGCAGACGGACATCACAGATCTGCCGCTGCTTCTCGAGTAATGGAGGAGATGAAAAAAAATAATAATACCCATACAGGTCAAGAAGATTATAATTTTTTTCTATCCGTTGCCTTTCCTCACTCTGAAATGTCCATTTTAGATTATAACAGAATAATAAAAGAACTTAATAATAGTAAGGATGAGTTAATTTCAAATATTAAAGAAAATTTTTATATAACATTGCATGAAGGCCAATTTAAACCAAAGCAAAAAGGTCAGTTTGGTATGTATATTGAAGGTAAATGGTATAACTTAGAAATTAAAGAGGAAAAAGTTGATACTAAGGATCCTGTAAAATCATTAGATGTCTCAATCTTACATGATTTTTTAATTGAACCTTTTCTTGGAATTAAAGATGAAAGAACAGATCAAAGAATAGACTTTGTTGGAGGGGCAAGAGGCCTTGGTGAACTTGAGAGAAGGGTTAACAATGATGGTTTTAAGATTGCTTTTTCTCTTTATCCAACACCAATTGAAGCCTTGATTGATGTAGCTAATGCAAACAAAGTAATGCCTCCTAAATCAACTTGGTTTGAACCTAAGCTTTTAGACGGATTATTGTCTCATAAAATATAGAAATTTTAATTAGATTCTTCTTTTTCAAATGATAATGCAACTAGGGAGACCAGTCTAAGTTCAGGACGCCATACCCTAATTAAAATTCTTTCATCACCAGCTTTTTCTCTTTCAATAAGAAGTTCATGAACTTGATTTGAATCTTTAGCTTTAACTGTTGACTGAAGAGTTACATTTCCTGAAATCCTCTGATGAGTTAGGCTAACAATAACACTTCCTTTTGTAATTTTCTTTGAAAAGGCTTCAGACTTTTCATCAACTTCTAAAACTGCTACGCCTTTAAGAGATTGAGGTATTTGATTTTCTCTTCTAAATTCATCGGTCAAATCACCCAAGCCGAGACCTAATATTCTCTTAATTTCTTCAGAAGATTTAGATTTTAGAGTATCCTCATTTCCTTCAAGTCTTCCTATCTTAACCTTGAGATCAATTAACTTACCAAATCGAATAACTTTAATCTTTATATTTTTTCCAATATCTGTATTTGCAACTTTTGTGGTTAAGTCCCTCATATCATTAATATCCTCTTTATTATAAGAAATAATGACATCACCCTCTTCAATCCCAGCCTTATCAGCTGGTCCACCTTCTACAACCTGTTGAATTAAAGCACCTCTTGCTTCTTCAAGATCCATATCTTTTGCTAATTCTTCTGTGACATTCTGGATCATCACACCAAGCCAACCTCTTCTTGTTTCACCAAAATCCTTTAACTGATCAATGACAGGCATCGCAAGTTCTGAGGGTATTGAAAAACCAATCCCAACTGAGCCGCCTGTTTGCGAATATATCATTGTATTAACGCCAATAACCTCGCCATCCATATTAAATAATGGCCCCCCCGAATTACCTTTATTTATAGGAGCATCTGTTTGAATAAACCGATCATAAGGACCAGAGCCAATATTTCGCCCTAATGCTGATATAATACCTGCAGTGACAGTGCCCCCTAGACCAAAAGGGTTACCAATAGCAACTACCCATTCTCCAACTTTTGACTTTTTACTGTTACCAAAGCTAACAAAAGGAAAGTCTTCCTTAGATTCTATTTTAAGTAGAGCCAAATCCATTCTTGGATCCAAACCAACTACTTCAGCATCATAAACCTCATCATTACTTAAAGTTATTTTAATTGTTTCAGCTTCTTCAACAACATGATTATTAGTAACAACAAATCCATCTTTAGAAATTATAAAACCAGAACCAGCGGTTCTTTGAGGAACTCTTTTTTGAGGTTGATTACGAAAATAATCCCTAAATCTTTCGTCATTAAAAAAATCAAAAGGAGAGCCAGGAGAGTTTTGTCTCATTTTACCAGAGCTTTCTTTTTCTTTTTGCTTTCTAACAACAGAAACATTAACAACTGAAGAGGAGTACTCTTCAGCTAAGATTGTAAAATCAGGTAAAGATGATAACGCAGGTATATTTGAGAAAACAAATACATTAAACAGTATTACAATAAAAATTGATTTTAGATTTTTCATTATTTCTCTATATTATTCTTCACTAGATAGATCGGGACACAGCGCATCTCTTAATCTACTGTTATTATTAATAAGACTAATAAGCTTTTTGCTATTTTCACTTAATTTTTCAGTAGAATCTGTAACAAGTGAGGATGAGTTTGGGTTATTTAAAAATTTAAAAAACTCACTATCAGGAGATAATACGATTGTTGTCTCGTCATCTAAAGAGTTTTCATAGGACATCATTGACCTGTAAAAGGCAAAGAAGTCCTTATCTAAACCATAAGCTGTCGCAAAAATTCTATTTCTACAGGCATCACCAATACCTCTATTAATCTCAGCATCACGAGTAGCCTCTGAAAGCAAAACAGTAACCTTTTTTTCAGCCTCAGCCTTAATTCCTCTTGATATTTCTTGCCCTTTACCTCTAAATTCTGCAGCCTCTTGCTGTCTTTCAGTTTGCATTCTTCTATAAATAGCCTGACTGTTTGCATCTGGTAAGTCTGCTCTTTTTATTTTTACATCCACAATGTTAATTCCAAGATCAAGGGCTTGTTCGTTTGCTCTTTCTGTAATTTGCTTCATAAGATCATCGCGATTATCTCTTACAACTGTAACAAATTCTTCAGCGCCTAAAATCGATCTTAAGCTTGATGATACAATAGCTTGTAACCTAGAGCGCGCAATCCTCTCATCACGAACACTTATATAAAATTGAAGTGGGTCAATAATTCTCCAGCGAGTAAAGGAGTCTACAACTAATCTCTTTTGATCTGCTGCAATAACTTCTTCAGCAGGGGAGTCTAAGGCTAATATTCTTTTATCTAAATATTGGACTTGCTGAATAAAAGGCATTTTTAGTTTTAACCCAGGTTCAGTTATTGGTGCACCAACCGGTCTACCAAATTGAAGAACTATTGCCTGACGTGTTTCATGGACAGAAAAAAAGGTATTAAAAACTAATAATACGAATATTCCTACAAAAATAACTGAAGCTGTTTGTTTGATACCCATTATCTTTGACCTTTTTTATTAATTTCATTAAGCGGTAAATATGGAACAACGCCCTGCCCGCCAACCGAATTATTATCAACAATAATCTTATTCATGCTTCCGAAAACTTTTTCCATAGTCTCCAAAAACATTCTCTGACGAGTAACGTCTTTTGCCTGGATGTATTCTGAATAAATTGAAACAAATCGAGTCGCTTGACCTTCAGCCTCTGCAACAGTTTGTGATTGATAGGCTTCTGAATCTCTCAAAATTTTTGATGCTTCACCTTGAGCCTCAGGAACAATTTTATTAGCATAAGCATTTGCTTCATTTCTTGCTCTTTCTTGGTCGGCTCTAGCAGCTTGCACATCTCTAAAAGAGTCAATCACTGCTGAAGGAGGGTCTACTTTTTGCATCTTAACTTCTCTAATTTGAATACCTGAACCATATGAATCTAAAGTTGATTGCATTAATGATCTAACATCATCCTCTGTTTTCTGACGCGCACCAGTGAGAATCGGTTGGATATCTGAGTTTCCAACAATTTCTCGCATTGCACTTTCTGATACAGCTTTTATGGTTCTCTCTGGAAATTGAATTTTAAATAAGAAAGCACTTGCATCTTTAATTACCCAAAAAACTGAAAAATCAATATCAACAATATTTTCATCGCCAGTAAGCATTAAGCTTTCTTCTGGAACATCTCTTAAAGATCTCGAAGGATTGGAGAAACCAGAACCACTTGGACCTCTCATACCTACATCAATTCTATTCACAGTTGTGACTTTTGGCGTAAGAGCGGTCTCAATAGGAAATGGAAGATGGTAATGAAGACCAGGACCAGTTTGGCTAGTAAATTTTCCAAACCTTAGAACAACTCCTTGTTCGTCAGCATTGACTCTGTATATTCCGCTTAAAGACCAAAGGCCAAATAATATAAGCAATATAGCAAAAAATCCTCGCCAACCTTTTCCTCCTCCAGGAAGAAACTTGCTTAATAATTTTTGAAGACCGTTAAACATATTATCAAAATCTTGATTTGAGTTATTTTTTCCCCAAGGATTTTGATTATTATCATTCCAGCCATTATTTTTATTTATAATATTTTGTTTCATTTTTTTACTTTCTATTTCCTCTATTTGTCCTTATATGCCATCTTCAACCTATGAGTAAATGAAATTCAGCAATATTAACGAAATTTAATAAATTAAATGACAAATATCACTAAAGAAATAATAGAAAATAAATTAACAGAAATTATCCTTGATAATAAAAAAAGTCTTGTTGAGAGCGGTATAATAGAGGGTATTAGTCATAAAGATGGCCATGTCCAAATTTCTCTATATGCAAATAAAGAAAATGTAGAAGAAATTGAAAAAATTAGCAAAATTGTTGAAAAAGATCTTATTTCTATTCCAGGTATGTTAAGCGTAACAGCTGTTCTAACAAATGAACCGGTAAATGAAAAAAAATCATCTCAAAAAGAACCTGTTGATAAAATTGAAGGTATAAAAAATATCATTGCTATTGCTAGCGGTAAGGGCGGTGTTGGAAAATCAACTGTATCAATAAATATAGCCTCTGCATTTTCCTCAATCGGTAAAAAAGTTGGAATATTAGATGCTGATATTCATGGCCCCTCTATACCTCATATGCTTGGGCTAAAAGGAAAACCTGAAGTTAATAATAAGAAAAAAATCATACCATTTGAATTTGGGGACATGAAAGTAATGTCGATAGGATTTTTACTTAGTGATGATCAGCCAGTTGTTTGGAGAGGGCCAATGGTTCACTCAGCTATAAAACAAATGGCGACTGATACGGACTGGGGTGCACTTGATATTTTGATTATAGATATGCCCCCAGGAACAGGTGATGCCCAAATTACTGTCTCACAACACCTTCCCTTAGATGGCGCAATAATAGTTTCAACCCCACAGCCTGTTGCGCTAAATGATGCTATTAAAGCAATTGGAATGTTTAAAAAAGTTAATATCGATATAATTGGAATAATTGAAAATATGGCCTACTTACTTCTTGCTGATGGAACAAAAGAAAATATTTTTGGAGAAAACGGAGCAAAGGAAATGTCAGAAAGACTTAATATTAAATTTATAAATGAGATTCCTTTGGATAAAAAAATAAGAGAAAGTTCTGATAACGGATTACCATTTGTTATTGCATACCCTGATAACTCAACAAAAAATATTTTTGTCTCTTCTGCAAAAAAAGTTGAAAAAATATTAGAAGATAAATCCTAAAAAGCCTTTTTTTCATAGATTATAAGTCTGTGCTTACAGCTATCGCCCTCTTCTTGAGAAAATTCATTTTTAAAAACCTCACAAAAGCTATCTAGATCAAAGTCAGGAAAGAAAACATCTCCCTCTGGAGAAGAGTCAACTTCAGTTAAATAAATTTTTTGTGTATAATTAATAACTGATTCAAAAATATATTGACCTCCAATTATCATAACTTCATCGACTCCTCTTTCATCTGCACATTTTTCTCCTACAGATAATGCATCTTGAATATTATTACACATTATAGCGCCGTTATAGTTAATATCACGATTTCTACTAACAACAATGTTATCCCTTCCAGGAAGAGCCCTACCAATTGAGTCAAATGTTTTTCTTCCCATTATCATTGGTTTATTCATAGTTATTTCTTTGAAGTTTGATAGATCTGAAGGAAGATCCCATGGCATCTTACCCTTGCTTCCTATGACATTATTTCTAGCTACAGCAACTATTAAACTTATTTTTTTCATCACCTAAACCGCTATAGGTGCTGATATGTGAGGATGTGAAACATACCCCTCTAAGATAAAATCTTCATAATCAAAATCAAATATTGAATTTGGATTAGAGGCTATATTCATTAAGGGTAATTCTTTAAAATTTCTTCTTAATTGCTCTTTTGCTTGTTCAAAATGATTGGAGTACAAATGAGCATCCCCAAAAGTATGAACAAAATCTCCTACATCAAGATTAGTTATTTTTGCAATCATCATTGTTAGAAGAGCATAAGAGGCTATATTAAAAGGCACCCCAAGAAAAATATCAGCTGAACGCTGATATAACTGACAAGATAGTTTACCATTTGAAACATAAAATTGAAAAAGACAGTGACATGGCGGAAGAGCCATTTTTTCTACATCTGCAGGATTCCATGCTGTTACAATTAACCTTCTCGAATCAGGATTAGATTTAATTTGATCAATTAAACCTGTTATTTGATCTATTGTCTTTCCGTCTTGTGCTGGCCAAGAGCGCCATTGATGACCATAAACAGGTCCTAGTTCACCGTTTTCATCAGCCCATTCATCCCAAATTCTAACACCGTTTTCTTTTAAATATTTTATATTTGTTTCACCTTTTAAAAACCATAATAGTTCATAAATAATTGATTTTAAATGAACTTTTTTAGTTGTTAACAAAGGAAATCCGGCCTTAAGATCAAACCGCATTTGATAACCAAAGACTGAGCGTGTACCTGTACCAGTCCTATCATCTTTGTCAGAACCATTCTCTAAAACATGTTTTAATAAATTATGATATTGTTGCAAAAAAAACTCCGATTCTTTCTTTTAATTCTAAACTACTTTTTTGTCTCTTCAAATTTTAATTAATCGAATGTATAAAGAAAGTGCTGGTTTACCAGATATAGTGATAAACGGTTGATGTAATAAACTATTCGGACCCGGGGGCGGTACCCGGCACCTCCACCATTTTTTAATTTATGGGGGTGAAATAGGATCGACGAGAGCGTAAAGATCTTCTTTTTACTCGGCATTGTTCCGCCGTTATCGGGCTATTTTATAGAAGCAAAAAGCGACTATGCAGAGTATGCTCTCGCAGCTTAATGTGTGAGTAACTCAACTTAACTCCTAATTATTTGCATAATTAGGCGGGGTTTGAGGGGCACCTGGCAACAGAAGCTCCTTGTTTAATTCTGACAGAATAAACCTTTTGGAGATAGCAATTGAAAGATAAAAGAGAAGAAACTGATGCGTTTGGTAAAATAAGTGTTTCTAACGATAAGTATTGGGGGGCGCAAACTCAGAGGTCTTTAAAAAATTTTAAAATTGGAGGAGAAAAAATGCCTACTCCACTTGTAAGAGCTTTAGGAGTTGTTAAATTAGCCGCCTCATCTGTTAACAAGGATATGGGAATTCTTTCGCCTAAAATTGCTAATGCTATAGGTAAAGCTGCAAATGAAATTATAAAAGGTAAACTTGATGATCACTTTCCATTAGTAGTATGGCAAACTGGTTCTGGAACTCAGTCAAACATGAATGCTAATGAGGTTATTTCTAATAGAGCAATTGAGATATTAGGGGGAAAAATAGGATCAAAAACTCCAGTTCATCCAAACGATCATTGTAACTTATCGCAATCCTCAAATGATACATTTCCAACTGCAATGCATATTGCTGCTGCATTGGAAATTTTCAATACCCTTATTCCAGCTATGGAAAAATTATCACTCTCATTGGAAAAAAAATCAAAAGAATTTAATAAAATAATCAAAATTGGAAGAACTCATTTACAAGATGCAACTCCTGTTACATTAGGGCAAGAATTTTCAGGGTATTTTACTCAAATAAATAATGGGATAGAGCGAATTAAGAAATCATCCTCTGAGTTACTTTATCTTGCTCAGGGCGGAACTGCAGTCGGTACTGGATTAAATTCAAAAAAAGGATTTGATAAAAAATTTGCTTTACAGTGCAAAAAAATAACAGGACTTCCTTTTAAAACATCTCCAAATAAATTTGAGGCATTAGCCACTCATGACGCCATGGTGGAAGTGTCTGGAAGTCTCAATACTATTGCAGTATCACTTTTTAAAATCGCGAATGATATAAGATTATTGGGTTCTGGTCCAAGGTCGGGCTTAGGTGAAATTCAATTACCAGAAAATGAACCTGGTTCATCCATTATGCCTGGAAAAGTTAATCCTACTCAATGCGAAGCAATGACAATGCTGTGTCTTCAAGTTATGGGAAATCATTCAACAATAACTATGTCAGGGAGTCAGGGCCATTTTGAATTAAATGTTTTTAAACCTGTAATTGCTTATAATATTCTGCAATCGATTAAGCTTTTAGGCGATGGTTGTTTGAGTTTTACTAGTAATTGCATTAATGGGATTAAGCCTAATAAAGTAAAAATAAATGAACTATTAAATAGCTCTTTGATGCTAGTTACAGCTCTAGCCCCTGTTATAGGCTACGATAATGCATCAGAAATTGCAAAAACTGCACATAAAAATGGAACAACACTTAAAGAGGAAGCGGTTAGGTTAGGATTTATTAATGAGACTGAATACGATAAAATAGTAATACCTAAAAAAATGATCTCTCCTTCTTAATCAATGGTCAATCAAATAAAAAAATCACTAATATTATCTGGGCATAAAACAAGTGTTGCTCTTGAAAAAGAATTTTGGGAAGCATTAGAGAGAATAGCAAATAAAAATAACATAAGCACAGATGCTCTAATACAAAAAATTGATCAAAATGATAGAAATGGGAGCCTTGCATCAGCATTAAGAGTTTTTATTCTAAGCTCTTTTATTGAGATGAAAAAATAATGAATCATTGTAGTGTAATGTTTTATTATAAAAATTATTAAGCTCAACAAATCCATACACCTCTTAAAAAGATAAAAGATGCTAAAAATAGATGAATTAGATGCATTCAAGAAATTAAATGAAGTTCAAAAAGAAGCAGTTCTTCATGATAATGGACCCTTACTGGTATTAGCTGGTGCTGGAACTGGTAAAACAGGCGTCCTCACAACACGACTAGCTAGAATATTAATGGAAAATATGGCTCTTCCTGGTGAAATATTATCAGTAACATTCACTAATAAAGCCGCTAACGAAATGAAAAGTAGAGTTGGAAACCTTATAGGTGATATGGTTACCGGCTTGAAATGGCTTGGTACATTTCATTCTATTGGAGCTCAAATATTGCGTCAGTATCCAGAGAAAGTAGGATTAAAAAATGGTTTTATAATTTTAGATACAGATGATCAGCTAAGGCTTTTAAAGCAAATAATCAAAGAAGAAAATATTGATGATAAAAAATGGTCTGCAAAGGGACTTTTATCACTAATAGACAATTGGAAAAATAAAGGGTTAAGCCCCAATCAAATTTCTTCGGATGATGGTGATTACTTTGCAAATGGAAAGGGAAAAGTTCTATATAAAAAATATCAAGACCAATTAAAATTTTTTAATGCAGCTGACTTTGGAGATCTTATTCTTGAATGCATAAGGTTATTTAATGAAAATCCAGATATTTTAGAAAGTTTTCAGAATCGTTTTAAATATATGCTTGTCGATGAATATCAAGATACGAATACATCGCAATATACTTTATTAAAATTACTGTCTGGTAAGTGGAAGAATATATGTTGCGTTGGAGATGATGACCAATCTATATATTCTTGGAGAGGAGCAGAAGTTACTAATATCTTAAAATTTGAGAAAGATTTCTTAGATTCAAAAATTATAAGATTAGAGCAAAACTATAGATCAACTGGCAATATACTCGCTGCAGCATCAAAGTTAATAGAGGCAAATGAGTCTAGGTTTGGAAAAACCTTATGGACATCTTCAAATGGTGGAGAAAAAGTTTCTGTCACATCAACGTGGGATGGGGAAGAAGAGGCAAGGATTATAACTGATGAAATAGAACAGCAGTCATTAAATAAAAAAAATTTAGATGAAGTTGCAATTTTGGTTCGTGCCAGCTTTCAAATGAGGGAATTTGAAGATCGATTTGTTTCAATTGGCTTACCATATAAGGTCATCGGTGGTCCAAGATTTTATGAAAGAAAAGAAATAAGAGATGCAAATGCTTACTTCCGGTTAGCAATTCAACCAAATGATAGTCTTGCGCTGGAAAGAATTTTAAATGTACCAAAAAGAGGTATAGGGGAAACAACTCTAAAAAAAATAAAAGACTACGCAAAGAATAATAATATTCCAACAATAGACTCCATTAGAGATCTTATTAAAACTTCAGAAATAAAACCAAAAACTAAAATTTCTCTCGGTCACTTTATAGAGCTAACGGAACGATGGAATGATCTTATTGCTGAGCGAAATCATTATGAAATGGCAGAAATAATTTTAGAAGATTCTGGTTATTTAGAAATGCTTCGTAATGATGATACAATTACTGCAGCTGGACGCTTAGATAATATAAAAGAATTATTCAGATCCATAGAACCATTTGAAAGTTTAAATGCTTATCTTGAACACATATCACTTGTTATGGAGATAGATAAAAATCCTGAGGGCAACAAAGTAAGTTTAATGACCCTACATGCTGCTAAAGGATTAGAGTTTGACTATGTATTTCTTCCGGGTTGGGAGGAAGGTGTTTTTCCAAACCAAAGGTCATTAGATGAAGGTGGAGTTAAGTCCTTGGAGGAGGAGAGAAGATTGGCTTATGTTGGTATTACGAGAGCAAAAATTAAATCTTCAATCTTTTATGCTGCCAACAGAAAGATGCACAACCAATGGCTTTCAAGTATACCATCAAGGTTTGTAAACGAACTTCCTGAAGACAATATTGAGGTAAATTTATCACACTTTTCCGGAAACAAAGGTAATTTTACAGATATAAAAGAGGACGATATATTTGATCAATCAGACTATAGTACTCCAGGCTGGGAAAGGGCGAAAATACAAAGCTTAAGTAATAAAAGAATTCAAGAAGAAGAAAAAATTATATCCGTAGATACAAATTCTAAATTTTCTCCAGGAATGCTTGTTATGCATAAAAAATTTGGTAAAGGCAAAATTCAAACTGTTGATGGAAAAAAATTAACAATTAGTTTTGGAGACAATGGTATACGAAAAGTAATGGAAAATTTTGTAAATATAGCTAACTAATTTTCAATTTATTTATTACATAAGTTATATTGTGATATAAAAATTAATGAACAAAAATATTAATAATAAAATTAAAGAACTTAGAGCTTTAATGAAAATTAGAGAGCTTGATGGTTTTATTATACCCCATGAAGATGAATTTCTTACTGAATACATCCCACCTTCATCTGATAGACTCTCTTGGATTTCAGGCTTTACTGGTTCCGCTGGATTATCAATTATAAATCAAGACAGTGCAGCAATATTTATTGATGGGAGGTATACAACTCAAGTCAAAATGGAGAGTCCTTCAAATATATTTGATTTTGAGGATATTGATACAGAGAGTCAAAAACAATGGATCAAAAAGAATTGTTTGAAAAAATTTAAGCTTGGCTTTAACCCAAAAGTAATATCGCTTAATAAATTTATTACTCTTAAAAAAATAGCAGATGAGAATAATGTGAAACTTATAGAGACAACCAGCCTTATTGATGAATTGTGGTTAAACAGACCAAAAGAGCCTAAAGGAAAAGTTGTTAAGCATGAAGAAAGGTTTTCTGGTAAAAGTTTTCATAAAAAAAGAGCTGATTTAATTAAAGAGCTTGATAAAGAGAATATCGATTCTCTTTTAATTTCTGAATCTGATAACAGTTGTTGGTTATTGAATATTAGGGGTAGTGACTTAGATTTTACTCCATTGATGAGGTGTTTCTCGATATTTGATAGAAATGGAAAGGTCTATCTTTTTTCAGATCATAACTTATCTGATGAAATTAAAGGATACTTTGATAAAAATGAAATTATAATTTTACCTTCGGATAGTATTTTAAATTTTTTAAAAAATAAAAAATATAAAAATACATTGTTTGATCCAAACACAACACCATTACACATTGCCCAAGTAATTCAATCTCACTCCTCTTCTTTTCTTTTAAAGCCTAACCCTTGCAATTTAATGAAAGCTTGTAAAAATACTACAGAGCTAAAAGGTTCAATAAGCGCACATATAAGGGATGGAGTTGCTTTAACAAAATTCTTATTTTGGCTAGAAAATCAGGTTGAAGAGAATTCAATTGATGAAATAACTATAGAAAATAAATTATTAGAGTTTAGAAAAGAAAATAATGAGCTAAAATCTCTGTCATTTAGTACAATTGCTGGGGCTGCAGCGAATGGTGCAATTGTCCATTATAAAGCAACTGAAAAAACAAATAAAATACTCAGATCTGGTGATATTTTATTATTGGACTCTGGTGGGCAGTATCTTGATGGCACAACCGATGTCACTAGAACAGTACCTGTCTTCTATAAAGATAATATTAATGAAGAAATAAAAGATAGATATACCAGAGTTTTAAAAGGTCATATTGCCATAGCAAGCTCTAAATTTCCCAAAGGAACAAAAGGTTTAGATTTAGATCCATTAGCCCGTAAATATTTATTGGAAATTGGATTAAATTATAGTCATGGAACAGGTCATGGAGTTGGTTCCTTTCTTGGAGTTCATGAAGGACCTCAAAATATATCACCAATGGGGCATCAAGAGCTAAAGGAAGGGATGATAATATCAAATGAACCAGGATATTATAAAGAAAATGAATATGGAATTAGAATAGAAAATCTAATTTATGTGAAGCAAAATGATAGTGATAAAAATAATTTAAAATTTGAAACTTTGACAAAGTCGCCAATAAACAAATATTTAATGGATATCAATTTATTAGATAATAAAGAAAAAAAATGGTTAAATAATTACCATAAAATAGTCTTTAAAGAGATTGCTCCATTCTTAAATAACGATCAAAGATCATGGCTAGAAGTAAGTTGCAGTCCTATTCATTAATAAAATTATTCCACTCTTCTTCTGAAAAAACTCTAACACCCAAGTCTTTTGCTTTTTGAACCTTGGATAAAGTTGGTTTAATCCCAGCAATTAGAAAGTTTGTTTTTTTTGACAGAGATGAAGATAACTTAGCACCTAAAATTTCAATTTTTACTTTAGCCTCGGCCCTACTCATACTCTCTAAGCTACCAGTTATTAAAACTGTTTTATTGGAGATTTTTGTTTCCCTAATCCTTCTATCAAATTTTTTAACAACTACTCCTGCATCGATTAAATCATAAATCAAATTTCTAAACTTATCATTTAGAAAAAAATCTATTATCGATATTGCAACTTTTTTCCCTACTCCATCAAGAGATTGAAGATCGTCTATAATTTGAGAATTATCTGAAGAAAAAGTATCTAACATTTTTTCTATTGATTTGTAATGACCTGCAATAAGGCTTGCGGTTGCCAATCCTAAATGTCTTATACCTAGAGAAAATAAAAAACGATCTAATTCAATTTCTTTTTTACTCTGTATAGATTTAAATAACTTTAAAGCGCTATCTTTTATGGTCCCAATTTTTCCTGATGATCCAGATGTATACCTCCAAAAAAGAGGAGGGTTTTCTCTAAAACGCCTTTCAAGGTAAAAAATATCAACAGGTGATTTAATGATTTTTTCAGCAAAATAATCATCTATTTGTTTTTGACCTAAACCCTCAATATCGAATGCATTCTTTGAAGAAAAGTGTTTAATTCTCTCAATTGCCTGAGCTGAACAATTGAGACCACCCATACATCTAATATATTTTTCTTCCTTTTCCAAATTACCAGATGAAATAACTTCTTTTTCTGCAATAGATCCACAAATAGGGCATTTAGAAGGTGGTTTTATAATTTTTATATTTTCTGATCTTTTTTCTTTAATAACACTGATAACTTGAGGTATTACATCACCCGCTCTTTGCACCCAAACTGTATCACCTATTCGAATATCTTTTTTTTTAACTTCCTCAAAATTATGAAGACTAGCATTTGAAATTAAAGCGCCGCCAATAGTAACTGGCTGAAGTCTAGCTACAGGTGTGAGAACTCCAGTCCTACCGACCTGTATCTCAACATCTATTATTTTTGTAACAGCTCTTTCCGCTGGAAATTTATGGGCTATTGCCCACCTTGGATGATGCTCAGTCGACTGTAACCTCTCCCTCCAATCAAGTCTGTTAATTTTGTATACTATCCCATCTATATCATAACCAAGGTCAGGTCTTTTTTCTAAAATATCGTTATAAAAAACAATCAATTCATCAATACTCTCAAAAACTCCAAAATTTTCATTAATAGGAAACCCAAGATCTTTAAAGAAGTGCATTAACTCATAATGATTATTATATGGTAAAGAACTAGAAACACCCCAAGCATAGGCAAAAAATTCTAAAGATCTTTTTGATGTTTCTTTCGGATCTAATTGCTTCAATGAACCAGCTGCTGCATTTCTTGGATTTTTAAAAGGCTCTTTTCCTTGCTCCTCTTGAGTCTTATTAAGTAGATAAAAATTATCATGAGACATATACACCTCGCCTCTAATTTCTAAAACTTTTGGAGCCTTTTTTTTATCAATATTTAAAGGCACACCCTTAATTGTTTTAATGTTCTCAGTTACATCCTCACCTAACTGACCATTTCCCCTAGTTGCTCCAACCTTTAGGATACCATCTTTATAAAGTAAACTAGCTGATAACCCATCAATTTTTGGTTCTGCAACATAACTAATGGTTGTATCATCTCCAATCCTAAGAAAATTTTTTATTCCATCGTTCCATGAAATAACCTCCTCTCTATTTTTAGCGTTCTGTATAGATAGCATTGGAAGAGAATGCTTAACTTTATCAAATTTTTCTGAGGGTTCTGCACCAATATTTAGAGATGGTGAGTTTGGTAAAACCAGAGAAGGAAATTTTTTTTCAAGATCAAGTATAGACCTTCTTAACTCATCATACTCACTATCTAAAATTTTTGGACTATGATCAGTATAATAATAATCATCGTGTTTTTTTACTTCAGAATACAACTTTTTAAGTTCTTTTTTTGCTTTATCTTCCAAAAAAAAATTGTCTTCGTTTTTAGATTTTTTCATTTTCTTATTATTCAAGGTTACTTTGTATCAATTCATAACTATCTTTATACCAATCACTATTTGGGAAGTTATGTCCTAAAACAGAGGCGGTTTTATAAGCCTCATCCAGCAAGCCCATTGATAAGTATGCCTCAACTGTCCTGTGAAGAGCCTCAGGGACATGACTTGTTGTCTGATAATCAACAGTAACAATCCTAAATCTGTTAATAGCGGCTAGAAAGGCTTTTTTTTCTAAGTAATACCTTCCAATATACATTTCTTTTCCCGCTAAATGATCATTAGTTAAATCAATTTTCATTTGTGCATCTCTTGCATAGTCAGTATCAGGGTATCTTCTTACCACCTCAACAAAAGATTCTAAAGCTAGTTCAGTAATTCTCTGATCTCTAGCAACATCTTGAATTCTCTCATAATATGATTGGCCTATTAGATAATAAGCATAAACTGCATGTTTATTGCCCGGGTGAAGAGAAATAAACCTCTGAGCTGTTGAAATTGATTGGTCATACTTATTTTGTAAATAATAAGCATAAGCAGACATTAGCATTGACCGCCTTGCCCAAGAAGAATATGGGTGCTGTCTTTCGACCTCATCAAACTCAAAAGCAGCTTGCTGAACCCTTCCTCTTTCAAGGTTATAAACTGCATTATTGTATATTGCAGCTAAAGACCTCTCTCTATACTCAGGTCTTTCATCTGAACCTGAGCAAGACGCAAAAAAAAGGGCAAAAATCACAACAAATTTATTTAGATTTATTTTTCTCAAGAGATTTCTTCTTATAAGGAAATAATTACCAACTTAACCAAATGTTATTATAAACCTCTAAAAACAATATGTCTTTATAAAATTAACCTACTGAAAATTTAGAAACATTATTTGAATTTCTTTCTTCTTTCTTAAGCGCTGAAGCATCAATTATTTCATAATTTAATGGAGAGCTAAAAATTTCCTTTAACAAAAGATTATTCATATAATGACCAGAGCGAATACCATTATAAGAGCCCTGTATCCTGTATCCAGCTGTAAATATATCACCAACAGCATCCAGCAACTTATGTCTTGAGAATTCATTAGTGTGCCTAAGACCATCAGGATTGATAACTTGATCATTATCAATAATTATACAATTTTGAAGATTCCCTCCCAATCCAAGGCCTAAGGATTTCATATATTCAACATCCTTCATAAAACCAAATGTACGAGCATTTGCCGCAAAATCTCTAAATCCATAATTTTCAATTGATAAAGAGGCGCTTTGTTTCCCTACAGCAGGACTATCAAAATCAATCTCAGCAATAAAATCAAATCCATTACTTGGGCTAATTGAACAAATCTTATCACCTTCTTTAACTTCAACTTTTTGAAGAATTTTTAGAATTTTCCTTTTGGAAGATTGTTGAATAATTCCTGCATCTTCAATCAAATTTAAGAAAGGTAAAGAACTTCCATCCATAATGGGAACTTCTATACCATCAAGCTCTACTTCTGCATTATCAATCCCAGAGCCATTAAAAGCTGCCATAATGTGCTCGATTGTTGAAACCTTTACTCCGTATTGATTTTCAATAGTGGTACAAAGACTAGTATCAGATACGAATAAATAATTAGCTTTTATTTTTCTTTTTTTAATTTCTTCATTTAAATCTGTTCTAATAAAAGTAATCCCAGAGTTTTTTTTGCCTGGCTTAATGCAAACCTTAACCTCACTTCCTGAGTGAAGGCCAACCCCACTAAAATCTATTTTTTTGAGTAAGGTGGTCTGCCAGCTATAACTACCTGTAGCCAATAAAGGGTGAAGAATATCACCTCCAGAATATTCAGAAATATTAAACTTTTGAAGGCTATCATTTAATTCATTTTTAATAATATTTTTATTTAATGACATTTTGACTCAATAATATTTGAAATTATAAATATCATTGAAATTAAAAGATAACGAATAAATGATTGTGACTTAATGTAACTAAATAAATTAGTTACCTTTTATCCTTCCTAAAAATCTCTGCAAGGCAGGAATCTCAAGCTGAGACTCATCTTCCTGATCATCTTCTGAAGGATCAAACCTATCATTATTGAATAATGGAACACCATCGTCATTTTCCCAATCTTCTGCGTCGGGTAGATTTGATATATTTTCATCGGCTAAAGATTCAATACTTTCAGAAAAATCTTCCTCAAAAGAGGTATCATCTGTATCCATATTATGAGGAATATCAGGTGAAGCAGTCCTTAGTGGAAGCTCAACATTTTTATCATTTGTATTTCCTGATGAAGTATTTTCATCAATTATATCAATAAAATTTTGTCCTTTGGAATTATTGTCATGGTCATTAATATCAATAACTGTTTCATCAACACTTTGATCCATACCAGTTGCTATTACAGCAGTCCTGAAGCTATCGCCGATTTCTTCATCAGGGAAGACGCCAAAAATAACCTCACAATCTTCTCCTACATCTTTTTGAATAAGGGATAATGCGCTATCAATTTCAAAGGGATTAATATCTGATCCTGCAGTCAAAGAAACTAGCAAGCCCTTTGTTCCTTTTAGTGAAAGATCATCTAACATAGGATTAGAAATTGCTGCTTCAGCAGATAATATAGCCCTATCTTCCCCTGAAGCTGTTCCAACTCCAAATACTGCCTTACCTCTATGCTGCATAATTGTTTTTACATCAGCAAAATCAATATTTATTGATCCATTCTTCATTATCAAAGCACTTATAGCTGAAACTCCGTCATGTAATGTTTTATTAACCAAATCTTCACATTCTTTCATCGGAGTTTTTTCATTAATAACTCTAAAAATATTTTGATTGGGAATAACTATCACTGTATCGAGAATTGAACACAACTCATCAACACCACTTTTTGCAGAAGACATTCTCTTTTTACCTTCAAATTTCCAAGGTGTTGTTACTATACCCACAGTAAGAATACCCATATCTTTTGCTAATTGAGCTATTACCGGGGCTGCTCCTGTTCCAGTTCCTCCTCCAAGGCATGCTGTAATAAACAACATATGAGTACCTTCCAAATATCTACGGATTTCTTCTTGGGATTCTTCTGCAGCTTTTTTACCCACTTTAGGATCGGCACCAGCACCCATACCTTGTGTGGAATGAGATCCAATTGGAATAGATGTTACACCACTTAAATTTTCTAAATCTTGAACATCAGTATTAACTGCAAACAGCTCTACACCGTCTAATCCTTGTTCAACCATAGTTTTAAGTGCATTTCCTCCTCCTCCTCCAACCCCTATAAGAGATATACGAGGTCTTAATTTTTGAACTTCAGGGGTTTCAAGAGTAATACTACTATTTGAAACAAAGTTTTCTTCATCGTAAGCGGTCATAATTAACCTCATTTAGAGAGTTGATTTATAGTCAACTGATTCTATTGATTTAACAACAGAATTCTGTCTATTTTTAAGAGTAACTTATTGATTAAAAACCAGAACCCATAATTTTTTGTATGAGCTTATATGCAAAATTTTGTTGTTTTGATTGAGCATTAATTTCCTTCTTCTTCGATAAAATAGAATGAATTAGCATACCTGCGCAGGAAGAAAAAACTGGACCCGATATTTGTTCATTAAGTCCATTAATATTCCTTGGTTTACCAATATGTACTCTTGATTCCAATGTTCTCTCAGAAAACTCTACACTTCCTATTAACTCTGACCCACCTCCAGTAATTACTGTATTCCTTTTTGCTATATCGTTATATCCTGATTGCTCTATATATTTTTTAGCGTGCATTAATATTTCATAAAAACGGGGTTGAATAATTGAGATTAACCTTGATTTAGATAAAGATAATCTCTCATCTGAATCACTACCCATTAAAGGAGTACTAAAAATTTCTTCTCCATCATTTGGTCCCCTTAAGGCGCTTCCATAAAAAGTTTTTATTGCTTCAGCTTGATCAAAAGGTGTTGAAAGTACTTTGGATATATCGCTAGATATATACCAAGCACCAATATTAATTGATTTCGCAAAAACAATTGAGCCATCAATAAAAATAGAAATTGAAGTACTACCAGATCCAATATCAATACAAACGACTCCTGATTCTTTTTCTTCATTTGTTAAAATTGATAAAGCGGATACATATGGTTTTGCTGTAAAACTAATAACTTTTAAAAAACAATTATTAATAATAGTTTCAAGGTTATTGATGTGATTTGGTTTGCCATAAATAAAAAGTAACTTTACCGCTAATTTATTAGCGCTCATACCGCTAGGGTTTGAAATATTTTTAATATTATCAACAATAAAATGAGATGGAATAACATGAAGGATTTTTTTATTTTTAGAATTAAATTTTTTTTTCGCATCATCTATTACTTCAACTATATGATCGTGATTAATTATACCGCTATCAACAGATAGTTCACCAAACAACCTCTCGGTTCCAATATAGTTTCCAGAAATATTTACAGAAACATTTTTTACCTCAAAGCCGGCTAAATTCTCGGCCTGATCAACAGCTCTTCTTATAGATTTTTCTAATTCAGTAATATTTGTAATGGCACCGTTTCTAATACCCTTTGACTGAGAATGACCAAAACCAACAATACGGGGCTTTTCTTTATCTAAAATTTTATCAATCTTAGCAATAAAACATATAATTTTGTCAGAACCAATGTCTATTGCAGTAATTATATTATCCGATTGATAGCTTACTTCACTGTTAATGAAAAAATCATGTTGGTTTATATTATTTTTAACCATTAGGACTCACTCTATCGGTTGTTATCTTTCCATCTACTCTTAAATCTATTTTTTTATGACCTTTTTCAATTAACTTATTATCTTTTATGTAAGTTTCCAAAAGTGAGAGAGAATCGATAATATTATCTTCGGGAAGCAATACCCTAACACCACTTCTGTAATGTAAGTCCCATCTTCTCCTTCCAACAAAATTTGCGTAATCAATTTGATTATAAACTTCATCAAAATTCTCAAGGCTTTCTATTAAATTCATTAAATTTAGCTCTGCTTCAGCACCCTTTATAGTAAAGTAATTTTGGAACTGATCATCTGAAATTTTTTCAATCGTATATCCGTTTTTATCTAGTACATATCTATCTCTACCTCTAATCCAAACAGCCCGTGGAATGAATTCTTCTATAGTTATACTCAAGGTATTGGGTAAGACTCTTCTAATTATAACTTTTTTTATCCAAGCGACTTTTTCAACTTCGGATTGTATGTAATTTAAATCTAAACTTAAAAGAGAAGTTTTTTGATATTTCTCTAAAATTTTTGAGATATCATTTCTTGAAGCTCTCTCCCTTCCAACAGTTTGGATTGTGTTAATTTCAAAAAAAATTTCAGTACTTTTAATTAAACTCTTTTTAATCATTCCATTCTTATAAAATAATACTGTTGCTAATAATAAGGTTATAATAATTATACCTGAAATAAAAAAATAACTTCTTATTTTTAACGATTGCAAGATGCGTCCTCCAACAATGAAATCACAAGATCATTAAATGAAAAGCCTATTCTACTAAACAACTCTGGAACTAAAGAAGTCGACGTCATACCAGGTTGGGTATTTATTTCAAGAATAAATAAACCATCGGATCCAAAATTTTCATCAAATCTAAAATCTGATCTAGTGACACCCTTGCACTTAAAAATTTTATGAGCTTTAAGGGAGATTTCTTGAACTAGCTTAGAAATTGAGGAGGGTATTTTAGCGGGAATAATATGCTCAGAAGCTCCATTAGTATATTTAGCTTCGTAATCATAAAAATCTGTATTTGTAAAAATTTCCATAACTTCAGTAACTTGATTACCATTTACGGAGCATGTGATTTCTTTTCCTTTGATATAGTCTTCTATCAAAACTTTATCTCCATAAACCCATGTATTTTGAATATCAATAAGATTATTCATACCTGATTCATTTAAAATTACATAAACCCCTTTGCTTGAACCTTCATTTATTGGCTTAATAACAAAAGGGTTTTTGTACTTTATTTTTCTTAATTCATTAATTTTAATAATTTTATAAGAAGGTGTTTTAATATTATTTTTTTTAAATAACTCTTTTGAGAAAGCTTTATTCATAGCTGATGAGGATGAATAAACACCCGAATGTGTGTAAGGGATACCCTCAGACTCAAGTAGGCCTTGTATTTTTCCATCTTCTCCGCCTTTACCGTGTAATGCATTAAAACAGATATCAGGATCAATATTTCTTAATTTGGGAATAAAATTACCTGAACAATCAAGGCTTTTTACTTTAAATCCAAGCTCAACTAATGAATTTAAAACATTTTTCCCTGATAATAGACTGACTTCTCTCTCAGAAGATTCACCGCCCATTAGAACAAGAATACTTTTATTTAATAAGGATTTATTCATACTCACCAATAATATGAATTTCCCAATCTAATAAAATTCCAAATTCACTATTTACTTTTTCAATAATCATATTTCCTAGGGCTTCAAAATCACTAGCTGACGCATTTCCTGTATTAATTAAAAAGTTGCTATGAACATTAGAAACTGCAGCTCCACCAAAAAAAGCATCTGACATTCCCGATCTTTTTATTAATTCCCATGCTTTATAATTATTTGTATTTCGAAAAGTACTTCCGCCAGTAGAATATCCCTGAGGTTGAGAAGAAATTCTTTTTAAATTAATTTCATCCATTAATTCTTTAATTTGTTTTGGATTTTTTATAAATCCCTGAATTATGGCAGAGGTAATAATTAAATCTTTTGAAATATTAGATTTTCTATAAAAAAAATCTATTTCATTATTTTTTTTGTGAATTTTTTTACCACTTTTCGTTAAGAAATTAACATCAAGTACAATATCCTTAAACTCTGAAGCGAAACAGCCAGCATTCATAATAATTCCACCACCTAAACTGCCAGGTATGCCTGATAAAAACTCCATACCACCAATACCTAGTTCAAGACACTTTTCTGAAATAACTTTATCAGAAATACCAGAGCCAACCATAAGTTTTGTATCACTTATAGATGCGATGCCTCCAAAAGATTGTGGGATTATAATTGATAGACCAGGCAATCCTCCATCGCGAATTAGAGTATTTGATAATTTTCCAAAAATATTTAAATCAATATCGCTATAAATAGATTCTAAAATCAAAGTGAGATCTCTCTCGTCGTAAGGAATATATAAATATTCTGCAGACCCCCCTGCTTTTAACCAAGACATATTCCCTATGGATTTATCACAAAAACTCCTTCCTTTGAGTTCAGAAAAAATATGAGATTTCTCTAAAATATCTTGAAAATTTTTATTCATTATTCTGATCTTTTAGAATCATTTCTTTGGCAAATTTATTACACCAAGTTGAAATAGATCCCGCACCCATAAAAACAACTGTATCATTTGGTTTAAGAATTTTTTTTATTTCGCTCTTGAGTATAGAAAAATTTTTAAAATAAGTCGCTTTAGAGGGACCTTGTTGAGATATATCAAAAGCTAAAATTTCTGATGTAAAGTTTTCAATTTTCTTTTCTCCAGCTTCATAAACAGGTAAAATTAAAACAATATCACTTTTAGAAAAGCTTTTTATAAACTGATGATAATTATCTCTCAATCTAGAATATCGATGTGGCTGAATAACTGATATTAATCTACCTTTAGAGGATTTTAATGCCTTTATGGTTTCCTTAATTTCAGTTGGATGGTGAGCATAATCATCGTAAAAAACTATATTATTTTTTTCATAAATTTTACTAAGCCTTCGCTTTACACCATCAAAGCTCTCTAAAGCTTTCTTTATAATTTCTGGATCTATATTAAAGTTATAAGCAACAGTAATTGCTGCTAGTGCATTTTCTATATTATGATTTCCTAACATTGGAAATGAGATATTCTCTATTAAAACTCTTTTTAGATCAGATTCTTTAATGAAGACATTAAATAAAATTCTATTTTTATCTTTTTTTAAAATTTTACCCTGAATATCACAACTATCATTAAAGCCATATTTATAAACATTTAATGAATTTAAATTTTCTATAAGAATTTTAATATTTTTATCTTTTTCTGATATAGCTAAAAATCCAAAAGGAGAAATATTTTTACAATAAGAGAAAAAAGAATTCATTAATTTCTTCTTACTTCCATAATAATCAATATGCTCATTATCTATAGAAGTAATTACTCCAGAAAAAGAAGGTAAAAAAGAAAAGCTTCCATCTGACTCATCAGTTTCCACAAGCATTAAATCACTTTTACCTAACTTGGTATTAGATCCATAAGAGTTTATGATTCCTCCATTAATTACTGTTGGGTCATGTTTTGCATAATCAAAAATAGCAGCTATTAATGACACTGTTGTTGTTTTTCCATGACTACCTGAAACGGTTATAGTCTTTTTCATCCTCATCAGCTCTCTTAGCATTTCTGAACGCCCTATAATTGGAATCTTTTGCTTTCTTCCAGATACAATCTCACAATTATTTTCAGGTATTGCTGAAGAGTGAACAATCAAAGATGCATTTGAGATATTTGATGGTTTATGACCTAAAAAAATCTTTATTCCATTTTTTTTTAATCGCTTCACATTAGAGTTGCTTGCTTGATCAGAACCAGTAATGCTGTAACCAAGATTCTTCATTATCTCAGCTATTCCGCTCATACCTATTCCTCCAATACCGACTAAGTGAATATTTTTTATATTTTTCATATCAAATTTTTCACCCTAACCTTATAAACCCTTAATAAGTTTGGTTATATTTTTTGCACCATCATTATAAACCTTAGAATCTCTAATTTTAGTCATTTCTTTTAGGGTATTTGGAGAATCAATAAGTTCATTAATTTTTTTAAAGAACCAGTTTGAGTCAACATCCTTTTGATCCCGCGTAATAACTTGTCCAGTACTCTGAAGATCAAGAGCATTTAACTTCTGGTCATTATCAATTGAGTTTGGCAAGGGAATAAGGATAGCAGGCCTATTAATAGCAGAAATCTCACTAACAGTTGAAGCCCCAGATCTAGAAATAATTAAGTGAGATGAATTTAATAACATTGGTAATTCGTAAAAAAAATTAGATACCTCTGCATCTATTCCTTCAGAATTATAAAAATTCTTTATATGCTCAACTTCCTCAAGCCTAACTTGATGAAAAACCTTAAGAAAAGATTTTTTTTTATTCGAAAGCATACCAAGGCTAGGAGGAATAGTTTTAGAAAAAAAAGATGCACCCTGACTCCCTCCAAAAATAACTAGCTTAAATTTATCATTTTCAGTCAACGCTTGATAAGGATTTTGATATTTTAAAATATCTTTTCTGATCGGATTTCCAGAAAAATATACTTTTTTTCTATAATTTTTAGGTACACCGACTGTATTTTCAAAGCCTAAAGATATTATGTCGGCTAATTTAATAAGAAGTTTATTTGCTCTTCCTAAGATTATATTTTGTTCATGAATAATAATTTTTAATCCACATACCTTGGCTGCAAAAATTACAGGTATTGTTGGGTAACCTCCAAAGCCAACAACAGCTTTTGGTTTAATTTTTTTTATTAAAATTAAAGAAGACATAAAGCCTAATAAAATTTTAAATACAACAAAAGGCCATTTATAAAAGCTTGTATTTGTAAATGTGGCTGAAAAAATTTCTTTTACATTACCTTGAATAAGTCCTTTTACAAGATGTCCAACCCTTTTGTCTGTAAAAAGAAAAGGATTAAAGCCTCTCAAAGATAGCTCAGAGGCTAAGCTTTCAGCTCCATAGAGATGTCCTCCAGTTCCACCAGCAGCTAATAAAATATTTTTATCATTTTCTTTTTTCATTTTAAAATTGAATACCTGAGTAATTTAAATCTGAATTTTTAGATTTGATACGCGGATCATCCTTTTTTGTTAAAGATAAAAACATACCCATACATATCCCTAAAGCCATAATGGAAGATCCTCCATAAGATATAAAAGGGAGCGTCATACCTTTGGCTGGAACTAAACTTAAGTTTACTGCCATATGGAATAAAGTTTGAAGGCCAAATATTAATAGCAATCCAGAGGCAGCAAGCTGATTAAAATAATTATTTAAAGTTTGAATTTTAGAAAATCCTCTTATTATTATAAATCCATAAATTAAAATAATTAATAAAATAAAAAATAACCCCCCTTCCTCTGCAACCGCAGCGAATATAAAATCAGTATAAGCATCTGGTAAATTATATTTCATCCAACCCTCTCCAATACCTTGCCCAAAAAGACCTCCGTTCTCAAAAGCGTCTATTGCAGATGACATCTGTGTAGGTCTGGATTCCAATGAATCAGAGTTAAACCAAGCGTTAACCCAATTATCAACTCTCAAGGATACATGCGAGAAATTAAAATATAAGAATATTCCACCCAAAATTGAAAATGAAATTAAACCAATGACAATCTTCCATGGAAGACCATTAAAAAACATTAAACCCATTACGGTAATAATTATTAAAATAGTTTGCCCTACATCAGGTTGCTGTAATAATAGAAATATACTTAAAAATAATAAAATTGCAGGAATAATTTGAAGTGAAGTATTTCCTTCTAATCTTGCTCTTGCTAAAAACCACGATACAACAATAACTAAGGATGGTTTTAAAAATTCTGATGGCTGAATAGTAAAACCAAAAATAGGTAACCACCTTGATGCCCCTCCACTATTAATACCAACAGTAAGTGTTAAAAAAATTCCAATTAGACTGCCAATAAATATTATTAGAGAGAGCTTTCTTATTTTTCCAGCAGGTAGGATTGAGACAACAATAAGAAAAAATAATGAAATAAAACAATAAATTAAATGTCTAGTAAGAAAAAAATACGTATCTGTCTTAATACTTATTGCTTCAGCAGGACTCACCGCCAAAGAAAAAAATAAACCAATAAAACCAAGAAGAATTAACCCAAAAAGCATCCACCGATCTACGGTATACCACCACAAACCAACAGGCCCTATATTTGTTCGAGAAATTCTTAACATTTATCCCTCCAAACCAATTAGTGATAAAGCAGTCTTAGAAAATATCTCACCTCTTTCTTCGTAACTTATAAATTGATCATGCGAGCTACAACCCGGTGAAAGAAGAATACAACCTCCTCCGGATTTTATCGCTTCTTTATAGGCAGCTTTTGTTGCAGAAATTAGATTTTTAAAAATTATAGGCTTTTTAGATTTTGGAGTTAAGTTAAAGATTTTTTGAGCAGATGATCCGATTAAAAAAACTCCATCTAAGTTTTTAGAAAGTAAATTTATTTTCGACAAGTCGTTACCCTTAGAGTCCCCTCCTCCAATCCAAAAAATTTTTTTATTTAAACTAAAGGCCATATTAGTTGCAGAAGCATTAGTGGCTTTAGAATCATTTATAAATTTTATTTTATCATTTTGACAAACAAGCTCCATACGATGGCTAAGACCTTTAAAATTTTTAATCCCTCTCTCTACAGAAATATCAGGAACATTTAATATCTTTAAAATCCTCCTTATTATATTTAAGTTTTTAAAATAGTAATTCTTATCGTCTAGATTTTTTGATTTCTTTAAAATTATTTTTTTGGATACAAAATTCATCTTTGAAACAAAATTAGTTTGTTCGTCTTCATTAGAAATTATTGAAAAATTATCTATATTTTGATTTTTAAAAATTCTACTTTTGATATCTCTATATTCTTCAATAGATGAGTGTCTATCTAGGTGATCTTCTGATATATTTAATAAAACTGCGATTTCTGGTTTAATATTCTCTGTTAATTCAATTTGAAATGAGGATATTTCAACTATATATATCGTCTGATTAGTTCCTGGTTCCAAGCTTAAGATAGGTATACCAATATTACCCCCTAATCTAACATCACGACCTTCGCTTTTTAGAATTTCATAAAGCATAATTGCCGTTGAAGATTTTCCATTTGTTCCAGTTATAGCAATTAAAGTCCCTGATGGAAAAACACTACCCCTGGCCTCTTCAAAAAGTGAGATATCGCTCATTAATTTTGTCTTATACTTTTTAAGCTTTTCTGAATAAAAAATTTTCTTTAAGTCTACACCTGGCGAAGGAAAAAAATAATCAAGCCTCTCCCATGGCCAATCATTTATATTTTTTATCTTTTCATGGCAGTATAAACTTTTTTCTCTTATGCTAACGTTATCATCCCATAAGAAAATTTCAGCTTTACTTTGGCTTAAGGAATTAAAAATAGATTGCCCAGTCATCCCAAGACCAAGAATTCCAATTTTTTTTGAATCATATTTTTTAAAATCAAGCATTTTACCTTAACTTAAGAGTTGCTAACCCAATAATTGCTAGTATTAATGAAATAATCCAAAATCTAATAACCACAGTAGATTCTGACCACCCTTTTTGTTCGTAATGATGATGTAGTGGAGCCATTCTAAAAACTCTTTTTCCTGTTAATTTATAAGAGGTAACCTGAATAATAACTGATGCAGCCTCTAAAACAAAAAGTCCTCCAATTATAAAAAGGACAATTTCATGCTTAACTGATATCGCAATTGAAGCAATAAGACCCCCCAATGATAATGATCCGGTATCACCCATAAAAATCATAGCTGGAGGTGCGTTAAACCATAAAAAACCTAATCCAGATCCAAAAAGAGCTGCACAAATTATTACTAGCTCTCCTACCTCAGGAATAAACTGAATATATAAATAATTTGAAAAAATATAGTTACCTGCCAAATAGGCAATTAAACCCATTGATGATGCGGTAATCATAACGGGAATAATTGCTAGCCCATCTAGTCCGTCTGTAAGGTTAACAGCATTTGATGTCCCAACTAAAACACACAAACAAAAGACAACATAAAACCAGCCATAAACAATTAAAGGAGACTTAAAAAAAGGAAATGAAATAGAATAATAATTAGTTTCTGGAAAATTATTAAGAATTAAAATTATTGTTGATAGAGATATTAGAATTTGAAAAAATAACTTAACTTTCCACATAACGCCATCGGATGAAAAGTTTAAAACCTTTTTCATATCATCTATAAAACCAAGAACACCGAAACTTAGGGTTGTATATAGAACGATCCATACAAAATTATTATTTAAATCTGACCAAATTAATGAACTAAAAACTAAGGAAAAAAGAATTAAAACTCCCCCCATTGTAGGTGTACCCTTTTTAGTAAGAATATGTGATTGTGGTCCATCAACCCTTATAGGTTGTCCTTTTTCTTGTTTTAACTCCATGAAATGTATAAATTTTGGACCCATAACTAGGCAAATCAATAAAGAGGTAATAATTGCAAGGGCAGATCTAACGGTAAGATAATTAAATAAATTTAAGAAAGGGATATCAGAAAAAAAATTATTTAAGATATAGAGAATCACTAGGCAATATTCCTTTTTAATTTCTCTTCTTTTAGTGAGTCTAGAATATTATTAACCCGACTCTTTGAGGATCCTTTGAATAGAATTAAATCATTATCTTTTATTTTATTAAAAAGAGATTTAATTAATATTTCCGATTCATTTGAATAAAAACCTTTTTTACTCTCATTTAGATATTCCCATAAATTCCTTGTCTCATATCCAATACAAAAAACTAAATTAACGTCAGAATTATTTATAAAATTAGCCATTTCAATATGCATTGCTTTGGAAAAATTACCTAATTCCATCATATCACCCAAAACTAAAATTTTTCTTTTAGATTTTAGATAATCAATTTCGGACAAAAGGTTTATTGATGATTTTGTTGATTCTGGATTAGCATTATAACTTTCATCTATTGCTTGAAAAAATTTTCCTTCAATCGATAGATCGTAAATCATTCCTCGACCTTTTATAGCCTCAAAACAAGAAAGAGGTGTAATAATTTTATTAATATCAAAACCTAGTGAAATGCTTAATCCAAGAACAGCTATAGAATTCATTGCCATATGCTCGCCAGGTGCATTTAAGCTAAATGATATATTCATATTATTTATAAGTGCATCTATCTTTGAAAGTTTTGGAAAAAATTGATATTTCTTTAAAATTAAATCTGAATTTCTCTTGTACCCAAATCTCAAGATTTCAATATTTTTCTTTTCTAGATTTTTCTTATGATGAGTATTTAAATTTATGTCATCATTTATAATTAATTTACCGTTAGGAGTTATGCCTTCAATAATTTCAATTTTGGCTTTTTTAATATCTTTTTTTGATTGAAAATATCCAATATGAGCACTACCAACATTATTAATCAAAGCAACATGCGGTTGGACTAAATCACTTAAATAAGAAATTTCTCCAAGTCTATTCATACCAAGTTCAAAAATAGAAAAATCTGAATCAACTGGCATTCTTGCCAAAGATAGTGCAACCCCAATTTTATTATTATAAGAAGCTTCGGAATAATGAATATTTCCTAACTTACAAAGTGATAAAGCCAACATCTCTTTAACAGTCGTCTTTCCTGAGCTTCCAGTTATGGCAATAATCTTGCCTTTATTTCTTTTTCTTGAAAATTTACCTAATTCAATCAAAGCATTTAAAACATCATTAACTATTACAACTTTATCATTAAAGTCTGATGAAGGAGCATTAGAAATTACTACTGAAGCACCTTTCTTAATTGCCTCAGAAATAAATTGATGACCATCATAATTTGGACCAGCTAATGCAAAAAATATATCACCTTTCTTTAAAGTTCTTGTATCAATAGAAACTCCATAAGCTAACCACTTGGAGGGTCCGTGTCCCTTTATAGCATTAAGGACTTCTGAGCCTGACCATAAAATACTACTCATTTGAAGCCTCGCAAAAACTTCTAATTACATCACGATCGGAGAAAGGGTTTATATGATTTCCTATAGTTTGAGTCTCTTCATGCCCTTTTCCTGCTATCAATAAAACATCATTATTTTTTATCTTTGATATCCCACATTTAATAGCCTCGGCTCTATCAAGTATTACTCTCGCTTTAGGACAACCCTTTAATATTTGATCTGCAATAAGAGATGGATCTTCATCTCTAGGATTATCATTAGTTATAATTATTTCATCACAATACTTTTCTGCAACTCTACCCATCAATGGTCTTTTTGATTGATCTCGACTACCGCCACATCCAAAAACAAGAACTACTTTTCCTGTACTTTCTTTTTTAATATCTCTCAAAACATAAGATAAGGCTTCAGGTGTATGAGCATAATCAATAATTATATTAGAATAATTATTTGATTTAATTATCTCATAACGACCTTTAACAGGTTCGATTTTTTCTAAAACTGAAAAAACTTCCTTATAATTACATCCAGAAACAATTGCTAAACCTGCAGCGCAAAGAATGTTTAATATTTGAAAATACGGAGCAAAGCCTAATATAAATTTAAAGGGTTCGCCCTGAAATGTTATTTCGACTTCATTACCACTATCATATTTTTTTACAGATTCTATATTTATGAATTCGGAATTCTTACCAATTTCCATGGTTTTTTTATTCAATAATTTTAATGCTTTTGAAAAGTCTTTTCCTTCCTTACTCTCAGTACAAATAACTGAAGCCCTATCCATAGGAAGTATATTTTTAAAAAGACTAAACTTTACATTAGAGTAATTTTCTAATGAATTATGATAATCTAAATGATCTAAACTAAGATTAGTAAAACAAGCTGAGTTAAAATCAATAGAATTTATACGGCATTGATCTATTGCATGACTCGATACCTCTAGTGCAAGATGCGAAACACCTGATAAGGATAAATTATTGATAATTTTATGCAAATCAATTGGATCAGGTGTGGTATTTTTTGTTTCAAAATTAAATTCTTTTGATTTAACTCCTAGTGTACCTATTCTAGCCGCATTAATATCAAGGAGAGTCCATATTTGATATAAAAAATCTACTGTGGAAGTCTTTCCATTGGTTCCTGTAACACCACAAATAATCTCAGGCGTATTTGGAAAAAATAATTTTGATATCTCAGATAATTTCTTTCTAGGGTTTTCATCAAAAATAATTGGGACTTTATAATCCGAGGAATTTAAAGTTTTATCGGATGTCAAGACAGCAGATGCGCCGGAATCAATTGCTTCATTAATAAAATTTACACCATTTTTACTAGAGCCTTTAATTGCAACGAAAAGATCCCCTTTTTTAATATTTTTACTATTGTTTTGTATTCCTGAAATAATAACATCTTTTGTTATTGAGCTATCTATTGTACATAAATTTAGCATTACAAAGTCTCTTTTGGGTGAGCGTTTATAAAATCATTTTGCAGAGGTAGTTCGATTTCTTTGGTTTCATTATACTCAACGCCAAGTATTGGAGCGACTAGCTTAATAATATTTCCAGCGGCTGGACCTGCATTCCAATAAGAGCTGTTTCTTAAGATACCTTTTTTAATATTTGCTTTTGGTCTTTCAAAGCTTACCAAGAGAGCATACCTAGGATTCCATCCTGGAAAAGCACCAACAAAAGAGGTTCGAATTCCACATCCTCCGTACGACCCCTCACATGGTATATCTGCAGTTCCTGTTTTTCCTATCACCGCATATCCTAAAATATCTGCTTTTTTACCAGATCCATTTTTCACAACCTGTCTCATTGCGTATCTAATTTTTTCACTAACTTCTTCTCTAACTATAGATTCTCCTCTCTGATCAGAGTCGTTTACAGCATAAAGCGTTGGTTTTATCTTATATCCACCGTTTATAATTGATGCTATTCCAGATGCAAAAGATAAAGGTACAACACCTAACCCCTGACCAAAAGAAATAGTAATCATAGAATTATTAGTCCACTTATCAGGAAGTATTGGTGAGCCTGTTTCAAAAATCTCAAGGAAATATTCATCAAGCAAGCCGACATCTTGAAGAAAAGTTTTTTGTTTTGATCTTCCAACAAGTTGGGCTATTTGAGCCATACATCTATTTGAGGATCTTACTAGACATTTTACTGGCTTGATTGGCTCCAAAGCATTGTCATTATTATAATTATTTAAACATCTGTTAGCGGCAATTTTAATACATAAAGTATCGTCAAACACATCACTTAAATTAATCTTATTATACTCAAGAGCCATGGCTAAAGTTAAAATTTTCATAACTGAGCCAAGTTCATAACTTCCCTGCATAACTTGGTTGAATGTTGATTTTTTATATTCAGAATTAGAATAATTTTGATTTATTGTATTAGGGTCAAAAGTTGGGAGTGATGCTGAGGCAATAACTTCACCACTAATAACATCAATAATTACTCCAAAGCCACTATCAGCATTATATAACTTCATTCCTTTTTTTATTTCATCTTCTAAATGAAACTGAACAGTAATATCAATACTTAGCTTTATATTATTATGAAGTAATTTAGATTTTGGTATCGTTTTCTCAATTCCTGAAAGACCCACTAAATCTCTACCTGAATAACCTATAATATGAGAGGCCAACTCCTTATTTGTATAAATCCTTCTCCAAACTGGATGAAATTCTACCTCGGCAACTCCTGAATTAAGTATATCATAATGTTCAATATCACTTATATTGTCGGCCAGCTCAACATAACTCCTTTTTTTAAGCTTTTCTATTAATCTATTTTCATCCCATGCAGGCAAAACAGCCTTGATTAGCCTAGCTGTTTCTTCTGGGTTAATAGGGTTCCTAATTGAAGCTCTTTTTGTCTTAACACTAGTGACCAATAATTTATTATTTCTGTCAAAAACTTCTGGTAAAGGATTTTCTATTGTTTTTGATACTATGCTTCTAGGAACACTTCTTACCTCACCAGGAAAAATTGCCAAAGAAGTGCTTCTTATAATAAAAATAGAAAATATCAAAACAAAGAAAAATTTTGCTAAATGAAGTCTTTCCTTGCTAACTTTTAATGAATTGTTTGTTAATAATTCATCATTAGTATTACCTGTATCAGCCTTAAAAAAAACCCCAATATCATCACCTGCTATTACTTTTGTCTTTATTAGCTTATTTTTAAATATCTTTCCCATTTATTTTTTTTCTTCTTCAAGCTTAATAAATTTTATATTTTCACCTTTTGCTGGCTCTAACCTTAGTTTTGTAAAGTGTTTTTCGGCTAAATCTTTTAGCCTTGCAGGGCTTGTCCTTACGACCCAATCAGTCTTTAAAAGAATTTCTTTATTTTCCTGATAACGAATCGAAGAATTAATTTTATTTAGCTCTCTAGTTTGATTCTTTATCTCATGACTTATTATCTGATTAAAAACTATCAAACTTATAAATGTTAAAAATAAACTATAAACAAATACTTTAAACATCTATTCCACCATACTTATAGTAACTGTGGTCTGATTTAGAATTTGTGTTTATGGCGGTTTTATATGCATACCTGAGACGAGCAGATCTTGCTCTTGGATTATTTTTTATTTCATCATCACTTGGTTTCGAAACTCTTTTATTTTTATAAAAAAAAGAATGTGAAGATTCCCCCAACTTATATCTTTTTTCTGAAATAGAATTGAATCTTAAAAAATTTTTGACAATTCTATCCTCAAGGGAGTGAAATGCTATTACTATTAATCTTCCATTTTCATTTAAAAGATTTTCTGAAGCAACAAGAGCTTTATATAACTCCTTTAATTCATCATTTAAAAATATTCTTAATCCTTGAAAGGTTTTAGTGGAAGGGTGAATTTTTGAATATTTTTTATTAGTGGCGCTTTTAATAATTTCCGACAACTCAAATGTTGTTTCTATTTTCTTTTGCTTCCTATGTTCAACAATTCTATGAGCTATTTTTCTTGATTGCCTTTCTTCACCATATCTAAAAATTATATTTGCAAGATCTGCCTCTTTATACTTATTAACTATCTCAAATGCAGTTTGGCCATCATTTCCCATTCGCATATCTAAAGGTGCATCAAACCTAAATGAAAAACCCCTGTCAGCATTATCTAGCTGCATAGATGAAACACCAAGATCAAAAAAGATTGCATCAACTTTTTCAATACCTAGAGTTGTAATATGGTTTTCTAAGTCACCAAATTTACCTTCTACAAGTGATAGCCTTTTGCCATATGAAATATATTCTTCTTTGTTTAATAAAAAAGTTGAGGGATCCCTATCTATGCCAATAACATTGCATTTAGAAGTTTTTAAAATCTGACGAGTATGCCCACCTGCTCCAAGAGTACAATCTACATAAATTTCATTTTCAGAAGGATTTAAAATGCTAATAACTTCATCCAACATAATTGATTTATGAAGAAAGCTCTCTTGTTCCATCAGTCTAATGCCTCTTTATTAAAGTTATCAATATGAGATGGTCCTATTAAATTTCGATGCTCAAGTGCTTTAATTTTTGAGTCTCTTTTGAATTCATCGAAATTTTCGGGATTCCACATTTGAAACTTTCTACCTTGACCGACAAAAATAACACGCTCACTTAGATTTGCGTGTTCAATAAATATTTCTGGTAAAGAAATTCTTCCATCCTGATCATAAGACAAACTGTATGTATCAGAAAATAATGCAGTAGATAAAGCATCTGTCTCTTCAGCAAACAATTGCATTTTTTCTACGCTAAGAGAAATTTGATCTATTAGATCTTGCCCTCCTCCATCAATTGCATTTGATGTAAAAGAAGGAAAAAGGTAAACACCTGGGTACCCTTGAAATTCTAGAACAGACCTAAAAGGAGCTGGAATTGAAACCCTACCCTTTGAGTCTATCTTATTAACAGCACTGGACATAAAAATTTTCAAATCAAACCCTTTATTCTATTTAAGCAAAGCAATACCCAAATCTTATTAATCAAGATCTAATATGGATTATCATGGGATATTATGGGAGTCAATGGGAAAAGAAATAAAAAAATTAATAATACAGTATAAAGTATTGAAAAAATTATATAAATTAAATAAAATTGTCAGATGGTCTATAAGCCGGGTTCTGTCCGAATAAACGGTGATGATCATTCATCTGGAATACACGTTACCGTATATTTCTAGCAACCTACCCGAATAACTAGAACGAGACATTCCTGGTATAAACCAACGTTATTCCTATTTGGTCTTGCTCCCGGTGGGGTTTACCCTGCCATATATATTACCATATATGCGGTGCGCTCTTACCGCACCTTTTCACCCTTACCATAAAGGCGGTATATTTTCTGTGGCACTTTCCCTAAGGTCACCCTCGCCGGGTGTTACCCGGCACCGTGTCTCATGGAGCCCGGACTTTCCTCTCTTAAAAAGCGATCATCCAACCATCTGACTTTTTTTTTCTATTTAAAAAAGGTTTATAGGTCAAGAAGTTAAGACTTTTTTATGCTCCAGCACTGGGTCTATCTGCTAACATTTGGTAATATTTTTTAAGATTCTTACAATTTTCTGGAATAATTATTTTTGGCCATTTAGCAAATTCAAAACATGTTAGAGCTGTAATATCTGCAAGAGTATACCTATCAAGGCATATAAAATCTTTTCCATTCATTTGATTATCCAGCCAATTATAGAAATTTATTATCCTTGGTTTATTTGCATCAGCCCATTCAGGTACTTGATTTTCAAGATGTGCCATAGCTGGATGACCATGTCGAAAAACTGATGCAATTGGTATCATTAAGAGAAGCTCCAAACGTCTTTGCCACATTTCTATTTGAGCAATTTCATAAGGATCAGCTCCCATTAAATTTGGTTCTGGATAAAGAGCCTCAAGATATCTACAGATTGCAATAGACTCTGTGATGAATGTTCCGTCGTCTAATTCAAGTGCTGGAACTTGAGAAAGAGGGCTTATTTTTTTATACTCTTCAGTCTTATGTTCGCTCTTCATGATGTCGATTGACTGTATAGGAATATCAATCCCCTTTTCAGATAGGTAAATCCTTACACGACGAGCATTAGGAGCTCCTCCACCATCAAAAAAAAGCATATTTTCTCCTTTAAAAAAAACTTATTAAAAAATTTAATGACATTCTATCTTTAATTGTTAATTTAACCATTAATTATTTAATAATAATAATCAAAAATTACGGAGAGTAAGATGACTATTGAGTTCAATGATAAGGTAGCAATTATAACTGGTGCAGGAGGAGGCCTTGGAAAATCTCATGCTCTAGAGTTAGCAAAAAGAGGAGCGAAAATTATTGTTAATGATCTTGGAGGTTCAGTTGATGGATCAGGTGGGTCATCAGAATCAGCCGAACAAGTTGTCAAAGAAATCATAGGTTTAGGAGGACAAGCAATACCTAATGGCTCTTCTGTAACAGATGATAAGGGTGTTAAATTAATGATTGATCAAGCAATGGATGAATTTGGTCGTATTGACATACTTATAAATAATGCGGGTATATTAATTGATAAATCTTTCTCGAAAATGGAAATTGATGATTTTGAAAAAGTCCTTAATGTTCACCTTATTGGCTCAGTAAAACCCACTAAAGCAGTATGGGAGATTATGAAGGAACAAAATTATGGAAGAATTCTTGTAACATCTTCATCTTCTGGCCTTTATGGAAATTTTGGTCAAACAAATTATGGTTCAGCTAAACTTGGATTAGTAGGCTTTATGAATACACTAAAACTGGAAGGACAAAAATATAATATTCATTGTAATGCCCTAACACCGGTAGCATACACAAGAATGACAGCAAACCTAATGCCACCAGAAGCTGAACAACTTTTAACTCCTGAAAGTGTTACGCCAGCCGCTATATACTTGGTTTCAGATAATGCCCCAACCGGTACGATTTTATGCGCTGGTGCAGGAGTGTATTCTGTTTCAAAAATAATGGAAGCAGATGGACTTAGCTTAGGGTTAAATGCAACAGCCGAGGATATTTTAGAAAATTGGGATAAAATATCTGATTTTTCAGAAGCAAAAGCATTTAATAATGGCGGGGAGCAAACAGGAAAAGTTTTTGAAAAAGCTATGGAGACAATTAATAAATAATTGAAAAATTTATGGAACTAGATGAATTTAAAATTCAAGAATTTTCAGAAACTCCAAAAATTTCTGAATTTGGTTTTAGAGAATATGATGCTAGATGGCTATACCCTGAACAGATAAATCTAAGTGGTATAAAAAAATTTGGGGCAAGCTTAGGTGTCCTAATGGCTGAAGAAAAAATTAAACCAGAAATTATTGTTGGCCATGATTATAGATCCTATTCTGAGGAAGTAAAAAAATCTCTTATCTCAGGTTTGTTATCATCAGGTATAAATGTTTATGATGTGGGATTAACTGTTTCTCCAGGCGCATACTTTGCTCAATTTTTTTTAGACTGTAAATCAGTTGCAATGGTTACCGCCAGTCACAATAAAAATGGCTGGACTGGATTTAAAATGGGCATAGACAGGCCTTTAACATTTGGTCCTCATTTAATGCAAAGGCTCAAAGAAATAAGCCTTGATAAGTTAGAATATAAAAAAAATATTGGTACATATAAGTATATTGAAGGTTTAAACAAAGAATATTTAAATGATTTAACATCAAATATTAAAATCAAAAGAAAAATAAAAGCAGTTGTTGCTTGTGGCAATGGTACGTCAGGTATTTTTGCTCCTGAGGCTCTTAAGGCTATAGGTGTTGAAGTAATAAAACTTCACTGTGATTTGGATTATAATTTTCCTAATTATAATCCAAATCCAGAAGATTTAATTATGCTAAATGATTTAAGTAATGAGGTAATAAAAAATAATGCAGATATTGGTTTTGCGTTTGATGGTGATGGTGACAGATGTGGTTATGTTGACAACAAAGGTAATGAAATATTTTCAGATATCATGGGTCTTATATTAGCAAGGAATTTTTCGGACTCATATAAAAAAGCAAGCTTTGTTGTTGATGTTAAATCTACAGGATTATTTGCAACAGATAAGAAATTAAAATTAAATAAAGCCTCGGTTGAGTTTTGGAAAACAGGTCACAGCTATATTAAACAAAAAACTTTTGAATTAGGTGCTTTAGCTGGTTTTGAAAGATCCGGTCATTACTTTTTTAATAACCCCATTGGAAGAGGTTATGATGATGCCTGTTTATCGGCAATAGAGGTTTGCAAACTTTTAGATGGAAATCCTAAAAAGGATATTTCTGATCTAAAAAATGAACTACCTAAGACTTTTAATTCTCCAACTATGTCACCTGAATGCCCTGATGAGAAAAAATACCAAATAATAGAAAAAATTATAGAAATTATTGAAGAAAAATATAAAAAAAATACAAAGATTGAAGGTCAAAAAATTATAACTCTTCTTAAGGTTAATGGGATTAGGTTTACTTTAGAGGATGGAAGCTGGGGCTTAATAAGGGCCTCATCCAATACTCCTAACCTAGTTGTTGTTTGTGAAAGTCCAAATTCTGAAAATATTTTAAAAAGTATCTTTAAATTTATAGATGAAATTTTAAAAAAATTTAAAGATATAGGACCTTACGATCAATCAATCTAAAAAATTTCTAAAAACATTCTTATAGATGTAAATAATAAAAAAGTTGCAAAAATATTTGTTAAAATATTCTTTTTTAAATTATGAGCTGACCTTGCTCCGATTGGGGCAGCAAGAGTTGATATGGGTGCAATTAGAATTAAACCAATAAGATTCACATAACCTAAAGACCCGGGAGGAAGGCCCTCAATACCCCACCCTGTGATTATAAAAAATAATGTTCCTGGAATGGCTAAATAAAAACCTAATCCCGATGCAGTTCCTACTGCTTTATGAATTGAACGACCAAATAAAGTCATAATACTTACATTAAAAGTACCGCCGCCAATTCCTAACATCGATGACAATGCTCCAACGGATAAAGGTATAATATTTCCATAAATACCTTTTGGTATATTTTCTCCCAACTTTATATTTTCTTTACCGAAAAATAAATTAACTGAAACTAAAAGAGCAATTAGAGCAAAAATAAATGTTAGCCAAAAACCTGAAATTATACCTGCTATATTTGCACCAATCACAGATCCTAGCATTGTAGGAAATAACCAGGCCTTCAAAACATCGAAATCCACACTATTATTATCTTTATGAGATTTGTATGATCTCCAACCCGTTGGAATTATAACTGCTAACGAGGTGGCAACTGAGATATGCATTACAATATCTTGAGAAACTCCTACTAACGATAAAAAATAATACAAAACAGGAACAATAACTATTCCTCCGCCAACACCTAAAAGACCTGCCATATAACCAGAGATAAAACCTGACAATGAAATGATTAATGCAAAAGGTAATAAAGATAAAATCTCATCGCCCATTAAGCTGCCTCGTTTTGAGCTTCTAATACTAAATTTATTGCTTCAGATAGAACTTTTGGATCATCTCTTCTTCTTGGAGCCTGATGACTTAAGTAACTTCTCCAGACCTTAGCACCACGGCAACCATGAAAAAGGCCTAGCATATTTTGTGTAATAATATTTATTGGAATTCCTTTTTGTGCACAATCTTCAAGATAATAAATCATATCTTCAGCTATCTTAATTCTCGAGGGAACTAAAGAATTATCATCATAAAATAAATTATCAACATCTATTATAGAGTATGGGTTTTCTAAAACTGCTCGTCCAATCATGACACCATCAAGAGCTATACCTTTCGATGCAGATATTTCAGTTTTTGCAGAATATGGTGTTAATAGGCCACCATTTAAAACTATATTTAATTCTGGCCACTTTCTTTTAATCATACGGACTATATCATAATCAAGTGGAGGTATTTCTCTATTTTGTTTTGGATCTAAACCCTCTAACATTGCTTTGCGGGCATGGATTATAAAGGTTGAAACTCCAGATTTAACAAGTGTTTCAACAAACTCAGGAAGCATTTCATCAGGATTATAATCATCGATACCAATTCTACACTTAATAGTTACAGGTATACTTACCTTTTCTTTTATTCTTTCAACACATTCAGCTACAAGTTTAGGATCAGCCATTAAACAGGCGCCAAAATTTCCTGCCTGAACCCGTTTCGATGGACACCCAATATTCAAATTGATTTCGTCATATCCATATCCTTCTCCGATCAAGGCAGCATTTGCCAATAGTCTTGGATTCGAACCTGCAAGTTGAAGAGCTACGGGATGCTCTATATTGTCAAATCCTAATAAAAAATCCTTATCGCCATGTGTAATAGCTTCGGCAACAATCATTTCAGTATACAGTCTTGAATGTTTACTAAATTTTCTAAAGAAAAAACGACAATGTCTATTCGTTACATCAATCATTGGTGCAACACAAAATTTATGAGACATCAGGTTATTCCTTTCATTTTTTAAATTATTTCAGTTATAACAATCAAATAAAATTTTTAAAGCATTCTATATTGTATTTTTTAAGTAAATAATAGTAATTCATACTATTAATTAAGAAAAGTTATAAAAAGTTATATAACTGTAATATAAATTTTAAAAAAATTTAATACTATGCCAATATGATTGAAAATATCTATTAAAATTTGAGAGGATCCTCATGAAATATATTAAACCTTTAATTAGACTGTCCCTTCTACTAACCTTCACATGTCTGATATTTACTATAAATTCTTCAGAAATATTAGCTGAACAAACTACCGGAATTATTCGTGGCTCAGTAACCGATGAAACAGGTAATCCAGTTTCCGGTGCATCAGTTCAAATTATACATATTCCGTCTGGAAGTAAATCTTCAACATCTTCGGGAAATTCAGGGGCCTTTTACTCAAGAGGTCTCAGGTTGGGTGGTCCCTTTAAAGTAACAGTAACAAAATCAGGACAATCATCTGTAAGAAGTAATATATTTACAAGGCTAGGAAGTGAATCAAATGTATCATTTTCACTTGGATCTAGTAGTGTTGAAGAAATTGTTGTGACAGCAAAAGCTTCTGATTTTAGTGGCCTAGGAGTTGGACCAGGATCAACTTTTGACTCTGAGGATATCTCAACATTACCTTCAATTGATCGCGATATAAAAGATATAGCTAAACTTGATCCATTTGTTACTGTTGATAACAACGATCAGTTATCTTTTGCTGGTGGTATGCCAAGATTAATTGGATTCATTATTGATGGAGTGAGCGCTAACGATTCATACGGCTTAAGTTCTAATGCTTATCCAACTAATAGAATGCCTTTATCAATTGATGTTATTGATCAAGTGTCAGTAAAAATTGCAAACTTTGATGCTGAATTAGGTGAAGCTTCTAGCGGAAATATTGTTTTAACGACCAAAGCCGGTACAAATGATTTTCATGGATCATTCACAATTGAATCTTCGCAAACAAGTGGCGACGAACCTTTTGGTGAAAAAGCTGATAATGCGGACCCAGATACAGAATTATTTTCAATAGCGCTTCAAGGTCCAATTATAAAAGACAAGCTTTTCTTTTCATTTGGTTATGAAAAATATGAAGCCTCTGATCCAATTCAAATGCAGGCTTTCCAATCAGGTTTAGTTACTAAAGCTGAGGCAGATGCAGTAATCCAAGCTGCAAAAGATGTCATTGGCTATGATGCTGGTTCGTATAATAAAGGCCTTGAAGAAGAAGATGAAAAAACTTTCCTGAGAATAGACGCTAATATAACTGATACCCAAGCGCTTACTTTAGAATATATCCATGTTGATGGTTTTACAGAAAGCGCTTACTGGAACAGGTCTTATGCAGTTCCACTATCAAGTGATTGGTATAAAATTAATAAAGAATATGAAACTATAAAATTTGAATTAAATTCAGATTGGTCTGATAATTTCTCTACTCGCGTTATGTATTCTGACACAGATGTTATGAATCCTAATACTCCAGTCGGATCAACCTCAATTGGAGAAGTTGGAGTTGGTGTTGCTTCTGGAGGTACTGTATTCTTTGGACCTGATCAATATCGTCATGCAAATGAAATCCAAACAAATAGAAAGCAATTCGAAGTTGCAGGTTATTATGACATTGGTGATCATGCAATCACGCTAGGCTATAAAAAAATGGAAAACGATATGTTTAATATGTTTTCAAGGAATAGCCTTGGTGAATATGACTATAACTCTCTAGAAGATTTTATTGCAGGTAATTTAAGAGAATTAGATTATAGAAATGCAGATACTAATAATCCTAGGGATGCCGCAGGTCGCTTTAACATGGATTACACAATCATTTACTTACAAGATACTTGGAATATTTCTTCTGACTTAACAGCAAGAATTGGCTTTCGTTATGAAGAAATCAGTCAAGATACTACACCTGAGTATAATTCTTTTTGGTATAATTGGACTGGTGATGATTTTCGTCCTGCTCCAAGAAATGATGTTAACCTCGATGGTGAGGATATTATCATGCCGCGGTTTTCATTAGACTGGCAAGCTAAAGATAATGTTTTGGTCACATTTGGTTGGGGTGAATTTAGTGGAAATCTTCCACCTGTTTGGTTTGGAGGCCCTTACATAGACACTGGTTTAGGTCTTCCAGGTAACAAGCTTAGAGCAAAAAGCAATAATCTACCTACACCTGGAACTCCCGCGAGTTACCCTGGTGAAGCAGCATTAGCTTTAGTACAGAATGAAATCGGTGATACCGGTGGATATACTGCAATGATGGATAAAGATTTTGGCATACCGTCTATTACAAAAATGAGTTTAGGCGTTGTTGCTGATCTTGATTCTGGAATAACTATTCGTGCTAACTATATCCATATGGAAGAAGAAGATCCAGTTGGTGCTTACATTGGCGGTTGTGATCCTAAGGGTAATGCATTAGCTGATAACAGGCCTTTGTATGGTGGCTGTAGTTATGTTGGCTATCTAACAACCTTTAAAAATATTCAACCACAAACAAGTATTTTTGGTATTTCTATGGAAAAATCTTTTGATAATGGATTAAATTTATACTTAGGTTACGCACATACTGATAGAGAAATGGCTCATATGATGACAAGCTCAATAATTTTTTCAAGTGCAGTTAGAATGCCATTATTTGATCACCTAAACCCCGTTAATAGCCCTTCCCATTATGAAATAGAGCACTCTTTTGATTATGCTTTAACATGGAAAGGTAATGTTTTTGGAGATCTCGAAACAAGCATTGGTCTAAACGGCTTTAGGCAATCAGGAAATCCATTTAGTTATACTTACAGAGGTGATATGAGTGGCTATAGAACAGATGGAGAAAATATAGAATTGCTCTATGTTCCATCTATTAATGATCCTAATGTTATTTTTTCTGAAGGATTTGATTTAGCGGCCTTTGAACAATTCTTAACTGACTCTGGTCTTTCTGCTTATCGAGGTTTTACTGTCCCAAGAAATAGTTTTAATAGTCCATGGGCAGGAACTTTTGATTTAAGAGTTGCTCAACAACTACCCTCTGGCGGTATACCAGGAAAAGCTATCTTCTATTTTGATATAGAAAATGTTCTTAATCTATTGAACTCCGATTGGGGTGGATTTGAAAATTACAGTGGGTCAACGTCAAACTCTAGAGGTATAGTAGAGGCTGAGGTTGATGATCAAGGAAGATATGTATACAAATCATTCAAAGTTGATGGTGAGCCAACTCAAAATATCGGTAAGTCAGTGTGGCAAATAAAAGTTGGATTTAAATATCAATTTTAATATTATATAAATACCAAATTAAGGGCGCTTTTAAGCGCCCTTTTTTTATAAACTAATTGAGGATTATTTTTAGCTAGTTTATAGAAAGTAATGCGGATATTATTTTTTATTATTCTATTGTTAGCAAACTCTTCATCTTTTTCTAAGGATATAAAAAAAATTATCTTAGGCTCATGCCTTACACAAGAGAATGATCAGCCAATTTGGAAAGCTATCCTAAAAGAAAAATCTGATATTTTTATTTTTGCTGGTGATAATGTTTATGGGGATGATTGGAAAAAAGGAGGGATAGATAAATTAAAAAAAGCATATCTTCATCAAAAAAAGAGAATTCCATTTAAATCATTAAAAGAAACAAATGAAATTATGGCGATATGGGATGATCATGATTATGGAAAAAATGATGGGGGAGAAAAATTTCTTCATAAAGACGAATCCAAAAAACTTTTCCTACAATTCTGGGAAATACCTCATAATCATCAACAAAGCTTATCTAGGGGCTTAAATTATGAAACAAAAAGAAAAAGCAATAATCTTGTTATACAATTTATATTTTTAGATGTTAGGTACTTTAAGTCTAACTTTAAGCCAACCGACAAAAGAGATGCGCCTTACAAAGAAAGATACATAAAAGATTTCTCACCTAAAAAAACTATGCTTGGAAATAAACAATGGTCTTGGCTATCAGAAAAGTTTAATGAGCCAGCTGATATTAGATTTTTAATATCAAGTTTACAGGTAATTGCGGAAGGTCATGGATTTGAAAAATGGGGTAATTTTCCGATCGAAAAAAAGCGCCTATATGATCTAATAGATATAAGTAAAGTTAGAAATTTAATAATACTTTCTGGAGATAGGCATCGTGCAGGTATTTATAAAGATCAAACTGAAGGTGGTAAAATAATATATGAACTTACATCGAGCTCATTAAATCTTCCAGCAGGGAAGTTTTTTGGCGCCAAAGAAGAGCCAGGACCTAAAAGATTGGGAGCTACCTTTCTTGATGAAAATTATGGTCTTATTGAAATTAATGAAAATAATAAAATTTCACTATCAATTAAGGATATCAATCAAAATACAATTAATAAAATTAATATACCCTTTATCGAGATGTTGCCAACTCATTAAAAGGAGCTGTTTTATCAACACGAACATCCTGAGGAAGGCCTAAAACTCTCTCTGCAACTATATTCCGGAGTATTTCATCTGTTCCACCAGCAATTCTATAACCCGCAGCACTCATCCATTGGTTTTGGAAAATTGAATGCATTAAGGCAATATCTGGATCATTAAGAATCCCTGCAGCCCCTTGCAAATCCATAGCAAAACTTGCTAAATCTTGCATTTTTGGTGCTGAAACAACTTTACCTATTGAACTTTCAGGACCAGGTGTCTCGCCTTTTGATAAAGATGTTAAAGATCTCATTTTTGTATACTTTAAGCCTTCAGACTGAACATACCAATCAGCAATTTTTGATCTAACAAGGTCATTTTTAATCGCAGGCTTGTTATTCAAAACTACATCTTTTGCTAATTGAGTTAGTGATGGGTAATCAGCTGATTTTGGAACTCCAATAGCTAAACGTTCATTCATTAAGGTCGTTAGTGCTACTTTCCAACCTTCCCCAACTTCACCTAATCTTTGGCTATCTGGAACTCTAACATCGGTAAAAAATACTTCATTAAAGTTAGAACCGCCAGAAATTTGTCTTATAGGTTTAATTTCTATACCGGGTGACTTCATATCTAAAAAGAAAAAGGACAAGCCTTTGTGCTTAGGAACATTTGGATCTGTTCTAACTACAATAATACCAAAATCACAATAGTGAGCCCCTGAAGTCCAAACTTTTTGTCCGTTGATTATCCAATCATCTCCATCCTTTTCTGCTTTAGTTCTAATACCAGCAACATCTGATCCTGCAGAAGGCTCTGAAAATAACTGACACCAAATCTCTTTTCCATAAAGCGCAGGCTCTACAAATCTTTCATTTTGCTCTTTAGTAGCCCAAGCCATCATAGTTGGAATACACATTCCTAAGCCAATATCAAAAAAACCTGTTGGAACATTATATTTTGCTTCCTCTTGAGAGTAAATTACTGACTGAATTGAAGTCCCTCCAAGTCCACCATACTCTTCAGGCCAAGTTATTGCTGCATAACCAGCTTCAGCTTTTTTTGCTTGCCATTCTCTTGCTCTTGATAAAGCCCCAGTTTCCTCATCTAGGACATATCCAGCACTTTTTTTATCCGGGTTAGCATTATTTTTTAGCCATTCCCTAACCTCTAATCTAAAACTATTTTCTTCGGGTGTATCATTAAAGTCCAAAACGAATCTCCTTAATTAATATTTTTTTCTTCTAATTGAGTAACTAACTTATCTTTCCAAGAAGCAATGCTACCCAGGGCTAGACCAAGAACTTGACTTCTTCTATAATAAAATTGGGTATTAGCTTCCCAAGTAAAACCAATTCCACCATGGGTTTGGATATTTTCTTGAGCTGCATAGTTAAAAGCATCGGTCGCCGCTACTCTTGATGCAGCAGCAGCAATTTTTAAATCAGAGCCATTATCATTTAACATCATGGCCCCAAAGTAACTATTGGATTTAGCAAGTTCTATCTTAATATACATATCAGCAAGCTTATGTTTTATTGCTTGATAAGATCCAATTTGCCTACCAAAAGCAAATCTATCGAGAGCATATTCTTTAGCCATACTTAATGATGCTTCTGCTCCACCTATTTGTTCAAAAGCTATAAGAACAGCACCTATATCAAGAATTTGCTGAACATCACTCCAACCATCATCTGAATTATCCATTAAATCAGCTTCTGCTTTATTAAATGTAAGCTCAGCGTGGTTTCTTGTTTGATCTAAAGTTGAAAGTGATTTCTTTGTAACATTTGGGTTATCCAATGGAACTATTGCCATACTTATCCCATCACCACCTTTTGTTTTATTTTTGACAACTGTTATACAAATATCAGCATAACTTCCGTCTGGTATAGGCATTTTAACTCCACTCACTGTATTAGAGGAGAAAGAACACTGGATATTATTTGCATTTGGCTCAATGGCACTCTCAGGCAAAGCAAAGGTTCCAATAATTTCACCTGAGGCTAGTTTTGGAAGCCAATTTTCTTTTTGTAGATCTGTCCCAAATAACTTTAAAGCCTCTGTTGCCAAATATACAGATGAAGAAAAAGGAACAGGAGCTGATGCTCTACCAATCTCTTCAGCGATAACACAAAGCTCTAGAGGACCAAGACCAAGACCGCCATATTCTTCAGGAATAGTCGTTCCTGTTAAACCTAAATCAACAAGCCCTTTCCATACAGAACTTGAATAATAATCATCACTTTCTAAAACGCCTCTAACAACCTCTATAGGGCAATTATCAGATAGGTAACGCGCAACCTGTTCTTTTAAAAGTTTCTGATCTTCAGAAAAATCAAAATTCATTTATTCCTCACATTAAATTGGCTAATACAAATAATAATAATAATTAAAATGTATATTCTTTATACATATTTACAAGATTTTTATCCCAATTATTTGAAAACTTTTGTATTAGATCGTCACTAGAGCTGTTACCAGAAGATAATATTTTTTTCAATGGATCTAAATAAATTTCTTCGTTATCTCCATTCTCATTTAGAATATTTCTAGCCTTTAAACCTTCTCTTGATAAATTTAAAACTTCTTTTGCAATATCTCTAATGTTAATATTATTAATAATTGAATTAAGTCCATTTTTTGCAACTTCTACTCTCAATTCTTGTAATTGATTAATATTAAAATTCTTAATTAGCTCAAAAGAAGAATTAAGCGAGTCTGAATTATAAAGGAGACCAACCCAAAAAGATGATAGTGCGCATACATTTTCAAAACTACCGCCATCTGCACCTCGCATTTCTAGGAAGCTTTTAAGCCTTACTTCTGGAAAAATTGTTGTTAAATGGTTCTCCCAATCAGTTAAGCTTGGTTTTTCATTAGGAAGTTGTTCAAGATTGCCATTCAAGAAACTTTCAAACGACAAACCAGAAACATCTAGATAATTTCCATCTCTATAAATAAAATACATAGGAACTTTAAGAGCATAATCAACATATTTTTCATAACTCATCTCACCATCAAAAACAAAAGGAAGCATTCCTGTTCTATCTGGATCAGTATCAGTCCATATATGGCTTCTAAATGACTTATATCCAGTTAAATTACCGTCCAAAAAAGGTGAATTTGCAAATAATGCTGTTGCAATAGGCTGTAATGCAAGAGAAACCTTCAGCTTTTTAACCATATCATTTTCACTTGAATAGTCTAAATTCACCTGAATGGTAGTTGATCTAAACATCATATCCAAACCCAGATTTCCTTTTTTAGGCATATAGTTTTTCATTATCTGATAACGACTCTTAGGCATTATTGGCATTTCATCAAAGGACCAATCAGGTGTTAAACCTGCGCCAAGAAAGCCAAGACCTAAATTTGATCCCTCTTTTGAAATTTGATCTCTATGTTCATCAAGCTCATTGAATGTTTCATGTATATTGGATAGAGGGGCCCCAGAAAGTTCAAGCTGGCCAGCTGGTTCAAGAGTTATTGTTCCGCCACCTAATGATTTATCCCTAGTTAAGCCAATAGTTTTTCCATCCTCTAAAATACTTTCCCAGCCATATTTTTTTAATGCAATTAAAAGGTTTTCAATACCTTTTTTCTCAGAAAATGAAACAGGTTTGTGTGTGTTGAGGTGAAATACAAATTTTTCGTGCTCAGTACCTATTTTAAAGTCAGAGGGTTTCTTTTCACCGTCCTGAAATGGTTTTATAAGATCTTCCTTTGATTGGATTTCTATAAAATTATTTTTCACTATTATCACACCTAAAAAAAGAGAGAGATCGTTTCATACTACAAAAAGCAAGTTATTACTATTTTTTCCAATCACCGATTATCATTTGAAAAATTGCTAAAATTGCCACCACAGCTGTATCTGAGCGTATAACTCTTGGTCCCAAAGAAATAGACATGCAGTTATTTTTATTTTCAATATTATTTCTCTCAAAATCACTAAAACCACCCTCAGGCCCAACTATAATTGCCCATTTACTGTTAACTTTATTTTTTTGATCATTCAAAATTTCAAGAACATCTGATTTTGAAGTCTCGTCACAAAAAATTACTTTTCTATCCTCGAAAAATTTATCCCAATTATCCAAAATGTAATTGAAATTCATAGCCTCACTTACCTCAGGTATATTATTAAAGTCGCATTGTTCGGCGGCTTCAATTAGATTTGACCTAATCCTATCTATATTAATTTTTTTAACTTGTGTGTACTCAGTAAAAATTGGAAATAATTTTTTAACTCCCATCTCACAAGTTTTCTGAGAAAGATAATCTAATCGGGCCTGCTTTATAGGTGCAAATAATAACCAAACATCATAAAAAATATCGGAAGCTTTTATAAAATCTTCTATTAAAATAGAACACTCATTCTTTCTTATAGAAATAATTGAAGCAAACCACTCCCCATCTTTTTCATTAAAAATCGAAATTTTATCTTTTAACTCTATACGCATAACATTCTTCAAATAATGAGATTGTTTTTTATTTAGAGTTAATTTTCCTTTTTTAAGATTTTCTGTTGAATATATTCTGAGATTTTTCTTCATTTTTTCCTTTGTTATTAAATGATTATATTTCCTTTAAAAAAATAGCATGTTAACAGATATTAAAAGAGAAATAATATGATTAATTTAACGAATTTATTTTATAATTTTAGAATAAAAATTAAGCCTTTTTATGAACTCGCAAGGTATGATAAGCCCATTGGTTTTAAATTACTAATGTGGCCATGCCTTTGGTCTTATCTAGCTGCCACTTTTTTTTCTAATAAATCTTTGGAAATTGAATATATAATATTTTTTATTATCGGCTCAATAATAATGAGAGGGGCAGGTTGTACTTGGAATGATTTCTTAGATCAAAAATATGACTCTAAAGTTGAAAGAACAAAAGATCGCCCATTAGCTTCCAAGAATATATCTTCTAAAGCTGCTTTATTTTTTTTATTTTTTCAATTAGTTGCTGGATTTTTAATTTTAATACAATTTAATTCTCTAACCATCTTTATAGGTATTTTATCAATCATACCAATCGTAATTTATCCATTGATGAAAAGAATAACTTGGTGGCCCCAAATTTTTTTAGGTTTAACTTTTAACTGGGGTGCAATAATAGGGTGGACGGCTGTTACAGATAGCTTTTCAATCTATTGCATCGCTCTATATTTAGGTTGTATTTTTTGGACAGTTGGGTATGACACAATATATGCTCATCAAGATAAAATTGATGATGAATTTCTTGGGCTTAAATCTTCAGCTATATTTTTAGGAAAAAAATCTAAGCCTGCAATTTCAATTTTTTATTCAATTTTTTTTATTTCAATTTCATTTTTATTAATTAGCCTAGACCCAATGAATAGATGGTTAAGTTTCTCACTTCTTGCGATCATTGGCTTTCATTTAATTAGACAAATTTATTTACTTGATATTGATAACCCTGAAATTTGCCACTCTATCTTTAAGTCAAACAACTCTATTGGTTTATTAGTTTTCTTTTTATTTTTCTTCTTATTTTAACTAATTTGTATTATTTATACTCAAAAATTCAGTTCGCAAATCATCTATTAATTCAAGCTTACCCTCTTTTTCCAGGTACCAGAAAGTCCATCCATTTGAAGTCTCCTTACCTTGAACTTTAGCACTCATTTGATGAATAGATCCACTTTCACCATTCATTGATAAGCTTCCATCCGCTCGTACAGTGGCCATAAATTTTTTAGATTTAAGACTTTTTGGCCCCCTCAAGACTGCTCCAGGTTTAATTAAACCATTCTCAACTAAACTACCAAATGGGACTCTTTTCTGGGTTTTCTTCGAAACTGTGGTTGATAAAAATTGTTCATCTGGCGAGTCTATTTCTTTTATTCTTTTTTTAGCAGCATTTATATAAATATCTTCTCTTTCAAGTCCTATAAAATTTCTTCCTAGCTTCTTCGCAACCGCACCAGTGGTTCCGGTGCCAAAAAATGGATCTAAAATAATATCATCTTTTTTCGAAGATGAGAGTAAAACTCTATATAGTAAAGCTTCTGGTTTTTGCGTTGAATGAATTTTATTGCCATTAGAATCTTTAATTCTCTCGCCGCCAGAGCAAATAGGAATATACCAATCAGATCGCATTTGAGTCCCTTCATTTAAGGATTTCATGGCATGATAATTAAAATTATATTTACTGTTATGATTTTTTGATGCCCATATTATTGTTTCATGTGCATTAGTAAATCGAGTTCCTTTGAAATTAGGCATTGGATTTGACTTATACCAAATAATGTCATTTAAAATCCAAAAACCAAGGTTTTGCATAGCATTACCAACTCTAAAAATATTATGATATGAGCCTATAACCCATATTGTTCCTTCAGGTTTCAGAATTCTTTGGGCCTCTGAAATCCAATCCTTAGTAAATTTATCGTACTCCTCAAAACTTTTAAACCTATCCCACCCTTCAGTAACACCGTTGACTTTTGATGAATCTGGACGGGATAAATCATTTTTTAATTGAAGGTTGTATGGAGGATCAGCAAAAATGACATCTATTGAGTTATCAGGAAGAGATCTCATGGATTTAATGCAATCACCTTTAATAATCTTATTTAATGGTAAGTTATAATTTTCATTTAAAGTTTCTTTTGACATATTAATTGCATCCTCATCATGCAGAGTCACAACGTCAATAAAATTTTTAAGATTTATTTTTTATACAAAATATAGAGTCTTAGCACTTAATTAAACCCCAACATCTTGTTAATAGGTGAAAATGACTTTCTATGATATTTACATGGACCATATAATTCTAGGGCTTTTCTATGCTCTGCCGTCCCGTAGCCTTTATTTTTTTTCCAGTTATAATTTGGAAATTCTTTATCTAATTTCAACATTAAATTATCTCTTGTTACTTTTGCAACAACTGAAGCTGCTGCAATCGAAATTGAAATACTATCTCCTTTAATTATACACTTAGTTTTAACATTCAAACCTGGATCCAAATTTCCATCAACAAGAACATGATCAGGCTGAAAATTTAAATCAGTAATAGCCCTACTCATTGATAAGAAGGTTGCCTGAAGGACATTCATCCTATCAATTTCTTCAATACTTGAAATACCAACACCAACAGAATGAAGGTTATAAATAGATGAATAAAGAGAAAGTCTCTTTTTTTCCGATATTTTTTTTGAATCATTTAATCCATCAGGAATATTCTTTTCATTTAAAACTACTACTGCAGAAACAACAGGGCCGGCCCAAGGACCCCTGCCTGCCTCATCTATGCCAGCAATTAACTTTAGAGGCCACCCAAGAGCTCTTTCAATTAAATTATCCGGCACTAAACTGCAATAAGAGGCTCTTCTTTCCACCTCAAAATAGGTTTTCTAGCTGCCTGAGTTTCATCTAGCCTTCTTATAGGAGTGAAAACAGGAGCTGCTTTAAATGAATCAGAATCTTCCTTAAGTCTATCAACTAAATCACGCAGAGTTGAGATAAAGTGATCAAGTGATTGCTTTGACTCTGTCTCAGTTGGCTCGACCAATAACGCACCATGAATAACCAAAGGAAAATATATTGTCATAGGGTGATAACCCTCATCTATCATAGCTTTTGCAAAATCTAATGTTTCTACACCGGTGTCTTTAAGAAAGTCATCGCTAAAGAGTATTTCGTGCATGCAATACCCTTCGAATGCCGGAGTTAGACGATCATTTAACGAAGCTCTTAAGTAATTTGCATTTAGAACAGCATCCTCAGATACTTGCCTTAAGCCATCAGCTCCATGGCTTAGCATATAAGACATAGCTCTTACGAACATTCCCATTTGACCATGAAATACATTCAGCCTTCCAAACGAATTAGAGAGACCTTTACCATCTAAACTTTCTATTAAATCGTATTCGCCTTTATCATTTTCAACTAAAGGAGTAGGACAGAATTTTTCTAGTCTTTCTGAAAAAACAACAGGACCCGAGCCAGGACCTCCTCCTCCGTGAGGAGTTGAAAAAGTCTTATGGAGATTTATATGCATTGCATCAATACCTAAATCACCAGGTTTTAGCTTACCAACTACAGCATTAAAATTTGCTCCATCGCAATAAAGGTAGCCTCCAGATTTGTGAGTTAATTCAGAAATTTTAACAATATCAGTTTCAAATAAACCACATGTATTTGGATTAGTAATCATTACACCAGCAAAATTTTTATCTATATTTTTTTTAAAATCATCAAAGTCAATCAGACCTTCTCTATTGGATTTAATAGTTTTAACCTCAAAACCTAAAAAAGCTGCTGTAGCAGGGTTAGTTCCATGAGCTGAGTCAGGGACTAATACAATTTTTCTGTGCGATTCATTTTTATTTAATAAAGCTTGCTTTATAGCCATCATGCCACACAGTTCACCCTGTGCTCCAGCCTTAGGTGTCATTGTTACGGCTGCCATTCCAGTTAATTCTTTTAACCAAGAAGATATTAAATCAATTAACTCTAAAGCACCTTGACATGTGGAAATAGGTTGTAGCGGATGTATTTCAGAAAAACCCTCTAAACGAGCCATTTTTTCATTAAGCCTAGGGTTATGCTTCATAGTACATGAACCAAGCGGATATAAACCAGCGTCAATTGAATAATTTTTTCTTGATAGCCTAACATAATGCCTAACAGTCTCGGGTTCGCTTAAGCCTGCTAAACCTATTTCACTATCTGAAAAACTATCACCTAGCATCTGGCTTAAGTTCTCTGGCTCAGATAAATCTACACCAGTTCTATTTACATCACCCACTTCAAATAAAAGTTTTTCATCATGATCAAGTCCTCTATTACTATTCATAGCAAACCTCCTTGGCTAATTTAATAAAATCTTCCCTATCAGAATCCGAATTAATTTCTGAAGAAGCAACAAGAAGAAGGTTTGAAAAACTATCATCTTGATTTGCTAATCTCGAAACAGGAACCCCAGCTAAAACACCCTTACCTGCCATTTTTTCGACAAATATTGCTGCGCTAATAGGTAGTTCTAGTGTAAATTCATTAAAAAAGGATTTATTCCTAACTTTAAATCCTTCTAAATTTTTTAATTTATCATAAAACTTAATTGCAGCTTCATGATTTAATTTCGATAATTTTTTAAAACCCCTTTCTCCCAATAAACTTAAGTGAATTGTAAAGGCTAGGCTGCATAATCCTGAATTAGTACAAATATTCGAAGTAGCTTTTTCTCTCCTAATATGTTGTTCTCGAGTAGCTAGAGTTAATACAAAGCCTTTCTCTCCACTCATATCATTAGTTTCACCAACTATTCTTCCTGGGAGTTGCCTAACATATTTATCTTTTGTAGACATTAACCCAATATAAGGACCTCCAAAATTAAGAGGATTACCTAATGATTGACCTTCACAGGCGACAATATCTGCGCCCATATCACCAGGGCTTTTCATCATTCCAAGTGAAATGACCTCATTAACAACAACTATTAATAAAGCCCCCTTAGAATGAATATGATCTGCAAGTTCCTCCAAAGAATGACATGATCCAAAAAAATCAGGGTTTTGAACAACCACACATGATACGTCTTCATCAATTTTCGAAATAAGTGAACTGAAATCTAGATTTTCTGAAAACTTATAATCAATAGAGTCTTCATCTGCGCTAATCAATGTCTTGATAACTTCAGCATATTGAGGGTGAAGTGTAGGAGAAATAACAACTTTATTTCTTTTTGTAATTCTTTTTGCCATTGAAACAGCTTCTGCTGATGAGGTTGATCCATCATACATAGAGGCATTCGACACATCCATGCCAGTCATTAAAGAGACTTGAGTTTGGAACTCAAACAAATATTGAAGAGTGCCTTGTGAGATTTCAGGTTGATAAGGAGTATATGATGTTAAGAATTCAGAACGTTGAATAATATGATCAACTGTTGCAGGAATATGATGTTTATATGCACCTGCACCCAAAAAGAAAGGTACTTGATTAGAGTTCATATTTTTGTTTGCAATCCCTGATAAAATTCTTCCAACTTCCATTTCAGTTTTATGATTTGGTAGATTAAAAGTTGGATCCAAAGATACTGAGTTTGGAACATTACTGAATAGTTGATTAACATTTTCTAAACCAATAACCCTCCTCATATCTTCTCTGTCTTCATTTGTTAATGGTAAATATCTCATTGCTTTATACTCCAATTAATTTGTTGTATTCTTCTTCATTCATTAAATTTTTTAGTTCTTCTTTATTGATTATTTTTATTTTATAAAGCCATCCAGCTACCAAAGGATCATCATTTATAATTTCAGGATTTTCTTCTAGTGAAGAATTGGTTTCAATAATTTCTCCAGAAGCTGGTGAGTAAATCTCACTTGCTGCTTTGACTGACTCTATAACAGCAACATCCTTCCCTTGATCAAAAGATATTCCTTTTTGAGGTAACTCTACAAAAACAATATCCCCAAGTTGTTCGCTGGCATAAGAGGTAATACCAACTAAACCCTCACCACCATCTACCTTTATCCATTCATGATCTTTTGTGTAATAAATATCTGTCATTTAATTTACCTTTTTAAAATAATTATGAGGAACAAATGGAAGCTTAACTATTTCTGCGGGAATTTTTTTTCCTCTTACATTTAGAAAAACTTCTTTTTCATCAATTAAAGATGAGTCGATATAACCCATTGATATTGGAATGCTTAGTGTTGGAGAAAAACCACCGCTAGTAACTTCACCAATTAAATTTTCCCCAGCGTCATATATCAAGGTTCCTTCTCTTGCAGGTGCTCTTCCCTTAGGAAGAAATCCAAGCAACCTCTTTGAAGGGCCTTTACTACACTCATGCTTGATACTATTGCCCCCTATAAAATCTGCAGAACTTATTCTTTCCTTGCAAATCGACCATTTTAAACCAGCCTCAATAGGTGATATTTTTAAATTAATGTCATGGCCATAAAGACAAAGACCTGCCTCTAAACGAAGTGAATCTCTTGCTCCTAGCCCAGCTAATTTAACATCAGAGTTCTCTAAAAGTTTTTGAGTGAAAGATAAAACATATTTATTAGGAATTGAAATTTCAAATCCATCCTCTCCAGTATATCCGCACCTAGAAATTAAAATTTTATAATTTTGGAAATTTACCCAAGCGCTTGACATAAACTCCATACCTGGGATACCAGGAGCTAATTTTAATAGAGCTGACTCAGATTTAGGACCTTGAAGAGCGATTAAAGATAAATCATCTCTGATATTAATATCAAATTTTTTATTAAGATTTTCTCTAAGGTGATTTATATCTTTTTCTTTACAAGCAGCATTAACAACCAACCAAACAGTATTTTCATTGCTAGTTCGATGAATCATTAAATCATCAATTATCTTACCTTCCTTATTTAAAAATTGAGTGTATTTTACTTTACCTGGCGATATCTTTGAAAAAGATATAGGAAGGATTTTTTCCATAGCCTCCATTACAAATGGACCACTTATCTCAATTTGACCCATATGCGAAACATCAAAAATACTTGCGCTAGATCTAGTGTGATTATGCTCGGCAATAATGCCTGGTGTATAATTTATAGGAAGATAGTATCCACCAAAGGGTACTAATTTAGCATTCATTTGGTTATGAAAATCAAAAAGAGACGTTTTTTCAATATGAATATTTTCATTTAATAGTTCAGACATAAAGACTCCATGACAGATGAAGGTTTAAAGTAAACCTGCCCTCCTCTGTCGTTGGAACCTGAGAGATTTCGTATAAATACTTACCCCGTGGGTGAAATCATTATGATTTGCTTTCCAGAGTCTAATATTATTGCGGTCCTTTTGCCTGAGAGTTTCCGAGGGCGGTTGCTCCTTCGGCGCTAAGTGTAGTCTCTCCCGCAATAATTAATTAACATTACTACGATTCTCTATTTAACAAATTAAAAATGATTATTTTTGGATACCAATTAATACTTTATAAGATGATCCAGTTCTTCCTTCCAAAATATCTGATTTAAGATTTTCAACACCAATACTAAATGAAGAAATTTCTTTCGATAATACCTTTATAGAATTATTTTTTATCCACTTATCAATAACTACATCATTTGGTCCTACAAAAGCTATAAAAATAGGTATATCGATTTTTTCCACTATATTTTTATTACCACCAATAATGTCACCTATAACTCCTATATTAAAATCTATTTTCTTTTTTCGAACATTATATTCACAAATCATTACTGTTCGGTTTAGTTCAATTTTCAATCCATTAAATGAGCTTGATTCTGAACCTTCCATTATGGCCGCCCTCGGACAAGCACCAGGATCAAATTCAAAATTTGATGAGCTACAAGATGAAACTGAAATAATTATTATTGCTGTAAAGATATATTTTAACATAATTAACTTTTCCCAAACTCTATATCAAACTATAAAGAAAAAACGTTTATAAATAATTTAAATGTACCGTAGTTTAACCTGTGAATAAAATGAATAAAAAAATTGAAAAAATATTATATTTACCAAATCCAAGAGGATTTTGCGCAGGTGTTGAAAGAGCTATAAATATAGTTGAGTTGAGCCTCGAAAAATATGGTCCGCCTATTTATGTGAGACATGAAATTGTTCATAACCCTTGGGTTGTTAAAGACCTTGAAAGCAAGGGTGTTGTTTTTGTTGATGAATTAGATGATATTCCTGAAGGTGCTAGAGTTATTTTTTCAGCTCACGGTGTATCTTCATTAGTTAAAGAAGAAGCAAAAGAAAAAAAAATACCATTTATTGATGCTACATGCCCCTTGGTCCTTAAAGTGCATATTGAGGCAAAAAGACACTTTGAAAATGGGGCTCATATTTTTCTTATCGGTCATAAAGGTCACCCAGAAGTTGATGGGACAATGGGACAAATACCAAGTCAATCAATTACTCTTATAGAAAATATTAATGATATTAAAAAACTTAATAATAGTAACTTTAATAAAGTAGCGCTTATAACTCAAACAACATTATCAGTAGACGATACCGCAAAACTAATTAGAGCTCTTAAGAAAAAATTTCCCGACTTAATAGAACCGCCACGCGAAGATATTTGTTACGCAACTACAAATAGACAGGCGGCAGTAAAAAGCATAGCAAAGAAATGTGACGCGATTTATGTAATTGGTGGAGAAAATTCTTCAAACTCAATAAGGCTAGTGGAAGTAGCTAGCCAGTCTGGGTGTAAAAATACTTTTTTGATTTCTGAAATTAAATCAATTAATTGGGATGAAATGGTGCACTTTGAAACAATTGGTCTAACCGCAAGTGCAAGTGCGCCAGAAATATTAGTAGATGAATTTCTAAATTTATTCAAAAATAAATTTCACGTCAAAATTAAAAAAAGTGTTATTGCGGACGAGAATATTTCTTTTAAAATACCCAGAGAATTAAGAGAATAAAATGGCAGTTTTTACTCATATTACTAAAGAAGATCTAAAAGACTTTTTAAAAAATTACAGTTTTAATAATCTAGATTTTATTAAAGGTATTAATGAGGGAATTCAGAATACTAACTATAAAGTAGGTATCGATTCTAATGATTATATTTTAACAATCTATGAAAATATTACAGACACCAATGATATTAATTTTTTTCTAGAACTAATGATACATTTATCATCAAATAATATCAAATGCCCAACACCAGTTAAGAATCTTGAAAATAAATCAATTGGTAGAATAAAATCAAAATCATCAGCCCTTCTTACTTTTCTTGAGGGAAAATCAATATCATCAATTGAAGAAAGTCATACCTATGAAATAGGTAAAGCACTTGCAGAAATGCATTTAAATGTCACTAATTTCAAACTAAAGAAGAAAAATGACCTATCTTACAATGGCTGGAGCAATCTCATAGAGGCAAATCAAAAAAAATTAAATTTTTTAGAAGAAAATCTTTATAACAAGCTAAAGAAGGAACTTAATAGAATTAGAGATCTATGGCCAAAAGACTTACCATCAGGAATAATTCATGCAGATTTATTTCCTGATAACGTCCTTTTTTTAAATAATAAAGTTTCGGGATTAATTGACTTTTATTTTTCTTGTAATGATTTTTTTGCCTATGACTTAAGTATATGCATAAACGCATGGTGTTTTAATAAAGAAAATAAATTTTCAAAAGAAATTTTTAAAAGTTTATTAAAAGGTTATCAAGAATTAAAACCTTTAACGGATAGTGAATTGGAAAACCTTCCTGTATTATGTTCAGGTTCTGCACTAAGATTTTTATTAACAAGGGTTGATAATTGGAATAGCTCAAATGAAGTTGATATTGTCAATTATCAAGATCCTAAAGAATTTCTTAGCAGATTAAAATTTCATGAACAAATAAATAATATTGAGGATTATGGACTCTAATGAATAAAAAAGCAGAAGTTTATACTGATGGTGCATGTTCAGGTAATCCCGGGCCTGGAGGTTGGGGAGTTACCATTAAAATTAATAATGAAACTATTGATTTAAGCGGTGGTGAGAAAAACACAACAAATAATCGAATGGAGTTAATAGCAGCCATTAAAGCACTTGATTATATTGATAAAGATTATGAAATTATACTTTTTACCGATTCAAATTATGTAAAGGATGGAATAACTAAATGGATACATAATTGGAAAAAAAATAACTGGCAAACAGCAGCAAAAAAACCAGTAAAAAACTCTGACTTATGGAAAGAGTTAGATACTCTTCATAGTGAAAGAACAGTTTTATGGAAATGGGTAAAAGGACACGCTGGTGACCCAGGAAACGAGCGAGCTGATGAGCTCGCCCGAATGGGTATAATCAATCAATAGAAATTATTTATAGTTGTCCAAGAATACTTTCGGCGCTGGACTCTGCAATTTCTCCAGGATTTGATTCTAAATTTAACTTTGTTACGGAGTTGTCATCTATAACCATTGAGTATCTCAATGATCTTGATCCAAGACCAAATCCTGAGCCATCCATAGTTAATCCTGCTGCCTCAGTAAAATCTCCATTACCGTCACCTAACATTAAGATTTTATCGCCTGTACCTTTATCTTTTCCCCAAGCATCCATAACAAATGCATCATTAACAGATAAACAAACAATTTGATCAACGCCTTTGCTGAGAATTTCATCGGAGTTACTTACAAATCCTGGTAAATGTTGCATTGAACAGCCTGGAGTAAATGCACCCGGCACAGCAAAGAGAACTGATTTTTTTCCACTGAAGAGTTCACTTGTAGTTATTGGAGTTGGTCCATTTTCAGTCATATGGTGAAGTGTAACTTCTGGTAATTTATCGCCTTCTTTAATAGTCATCATTTTTCTCCCTAATATTTAATTATTATTTATATAGACAATCTATAACATTTATATAAATAAAAGATTATCATTTATAAATAATAAAGAAAATTATCTTTTTTTTAAAGGAATCCAAATGTCTCAAGAAACATCTTTAGTTGGTCAATTTTTAATTGCTATGCCTGGAATGGATGATGAACGGTTTAAAAAATCAGTTATTTTAATAACATCTTACTCAGATGAAGGTGCAAAAGGTTTAATTATTAATAAACCAACAGATATATTAAGTTACAAAGAGATTGTAGAAAAGAACTCCCAAGACATTGATTTAGATGAAATTAGTTTAGATAAAGATGTAGGTGTCTTTTATGGTGGTCCTGTTGATCTTGAGAGAGTTGTAATACTTCATTCGAATGACTACTCAATACCTGAAACCAATAAAATTTCCAATGCTGATTGCTCCATAACTGGGTCAAAAAAGATACTTCCATTATTGTTAGACTCTAAATTGCCCAATAAATCAAAACTGTTTATTGGTTGCTCAGAATGGCAATCTGGTCAGCTAGAGTCTGAGATTAAATCAAGCGATTGGTTAATATGGAATTCTAGTATTAATATTATTTTTGAAGAAAATACTGATTTAGTATGGTTAAAAGTAATATCAAGCATGGGTATTAATATAGAATCCCTATCAAATCAAAGAGGTTTTGCTTAAAATTTCTTCTTTGAATGATTTATAACATCAGTCCAAACTCTTAAAAAATTTTCAGACCAAATTTTTTTGATATCGTTTTTAGAATACCCTCTTTCCAAAAGTGCTAAAGTTATATTTTTGGTTTGTGAGGCATCCATCCATCCATCAATACCTCCTCCTCCACCAAAATCAGAAGAAATACCAACATAATTTATACCAACTAGATTAACGATATAGTCTACATGATCGACAAACTTATCAACACTAGGTAGAGGAAAATCTCTATTAATTTCATCCATCTTTATTTTATATTGAGGATGCTCTGTATGCTTTCTGTAAATAAAAATCTTATCGCCTGTTAAATCAACAATAAAATTTCTCAATGAATTAATTGCATTATTTCTTTCTTTATTAACTTCAATATAAGATGAAAAAGCTACGACCTGAATAACTCCATTCTTATTTGCAATTTTTTTAATAATATTATCCGATAAATTCCTAGGGTGATTTGCTATAGCCCTTGCAGATGAGTGAGAAGCAATTACAGGAGTCTGTGATAATTTAATAGCCTGAAGGGCTGCCTTATCGGAAATATGACTTATATCCACCATTATTCCTAACTGATTCATTTTTGAAATTACTTCTTTACCAAAAGAAGATAGACCACCGTGTATTTCGGAAGCGTCATTTAGAGACTTCTTTGGTATTGAACTATCTGAAATTTGATTATGCCCAATATGGGCAAGCGTTATGTATCTTGCGCCTAAGTTATAAAAATCTTCTAATAAATTTATATTGTTGCCTATAATATAGCCATTTTCTATACCTATAGCAGCAGATATTTTTCCTTTTTCTTTAGCATTCCTAATATCATTAGGTTCCAAAGCAAGCAGAATTTTATCTGGATATGTTTGAATCATTTTGTGGATGGCTTTAAATTTTAGCATAGCTTGATCTTTTGCTTTTTTAAATCCATCATCTGTTAAATTAGATTGACCAACGTAAACAATAAAAAAACCTGAATCTAATCCACCTTCCTTCATTTTAGAAAAATCAACCTGCATTTCAGTTGAGTTACCAGGATCATGCTTAGGATTATCCATATAATCGAATGGTATATCAATATGAGAATCCAAGGTTAAATATTGGCCATAAACAGGTAGTGAAAGCGCTACTAGGGCTAAAATAAAAAAATATTTATAAATGAAATTCAAAATTATTATCCTTAAGTTTATTTAATGTTTGAACGAATAAAATCTTTAATTTTAGAAATCTCAATACTCATTTCAGAAAACTTTTCATCACCGTTCATGACTTTTTTTAATCTTTCAGGCATATCCGGAATTGATCCTAAACTGCCTTTTACTGCATTAGGAAATTTCGATGGATGTGCGGTTCCAAGAGTTATTATTTGTTTATCGGAAGACAAAACATCAGTAGCAGCATATCCAACTGCAGAATGAGGATCTAGAATATATCCTGATTTTTTATAAACATCTGCAATACAATCACTTGTTGCTTTTTCGTTGATACTTTTTGCTAAGAAATCTTTTTTTATAAAACTTAAGGCATTGTTATCTATTAAAAACTCGTTATTTTCCTTTAAGCTATTCATTAGATTTCTAATCTTAATTGCATCTCGATCATAAGCCTCAAATAGTAAGCGCTCAAAATTACTTGAAATTTGAATATCCATACTTGGGGACATTGTTGCCTTTGCTTTATCTATTGAATAAATTCCATTCTCTAATGCTCTTGCCAAAATATCGTTCTCATTTGTTGCAATTAGAAGATTGTCAATTGGAAGGCCCATTTTTTTAGCAACCCAGCCCGCTAAAATATCACCAAAATTTCCTGTAGGAACAGAGTAAGAAATAGGACCATTTTCAATCAACTTAAATGAAGTAAAATAATATACAATTTGCGCAGCAATTCTTCCCCAATTAATAGAGTTAATAGCACCTAGATTAACTTCATTATTGAAATTTAAATCATTAAAAAGAGCTTTAACAATATTCTGACAATCATCGAATGTACCATTAATTTCAACTGGGAAGACACCTTCTCCAATAGTTGTTGTCATTTGTTTTTTTTGTATTTCAGAAACTCTGTCTTTGGGAAAAAATATAAAGACATTAACGTTTTCGCTATTTTTAAAAGCTTCAATTGCCGCACTTCCAGTATCTCCTGAAGTTGCTCCAATAATAGTTATTCTTTCATTTCTTTTTTTTAAGGATAGATCAAATAATTCTGCAAGAAGAAGCATAGCAAAGTCTTTAAACGCGAGAGTGGGTCCATGAAAAAGTTCTAATAAATACTTATTATCATCAAGTTGAATCAAGGGCGTCATATCTTCTGTTTCAAAAGACGAATATGCTTTTTTGGTTAATAAATTTAATTCTTCTTTATTAATAAAATCTTTAAAAAATGGATAAAGAACATCAGCTGCATCTTGCCAATAAAATTGATTATTTAATTTATTAAAATCTAAGGAAGGCCACTCTAAAGGTACATAAAGACCACCATCGGGTGCCAAACCCTTTAAAAGTACTTCTTCAAATCCAAGCTCTTTGGATTCTCCTCTTGTAGAAATATATTTCATAGTTAGTAATTATATCGTATCCATAGTAAATGGAATATTTTATTGCGAAAAACGTACAACAAATAATTTTAAAGGAAATAGCTTATGGATAATATGTTTGATGATATTGAGAAAGATAAGGTTTCCTCTATGGTTCAAGAAGCCCTTAAAGGGTCGGATGATGGAGAGCTTTTTTTTGAAACAACACCAAGCGAATCATTTCTTTTTGATGACGGTAGGTTAAAAAATGCAAGTTTTGATATTAACAGCGGTTTTGGATCTCGTTTAGTATCAGGTGATATAACAGGTTATGCAAACTCTACAATATTAAATAAAAAATCAATTAAATCATCGCTGGAAGCAATACAGACTGCAAGAAGTGGTAAAGATATATTTGTTTCTGAAGCAAATCAATCCAAAGTTAAACATATTAAAAAATCTGAGAAAAATCTTTATTCAAAAGAAAACCCTTTAAACTCTATTTCTTTTGACGAAAAAATTGAACTCGTCAAAAATATAGATGAATTTTTGAGAAGTCTTGATAATCGAGTTCAACAGGTAAGCGTCAGTCTAGCGGGTAACTTTCAGTCAGTAGTAATCTTTGGCAAGGAAGGTCAAATTTATAAAGATGAGAGACCTCTAGTGAGGTTAAATATCTCAGTTATAGTCAATAATGGTAAAAGACAAGAATCAGGATCTTATGGAACTGGTGGCAGATGGGACTATACAAGATTAAATTCAAAAGATTTTTATCAAGCCGCTGCGAAAAAAGCTTTAAATCAAGCTATAACGAATCTCGATTCAGTTAATACACCAGCAGGAGAAATGACTGTTGTATTAGCCTCTGGATGGCCAGGTGTTCTTTTGCATGAAGCCGTTGGTCATGGGCTAGAAGGTGATTTTAATAGAAAAGGAACATCAGCCTTCTCAAATATGCTGGGTCAAAAAGTTGCCGATGAGCAAGTAACAGTAGTCGATAATGGAGCAATACCTGATAGGCGAGGATCCTTAAATATTGATGACGAGGGAACTATAACTCAAGAAACAATTTTAATTGAGAATGGAATTTTAAAGGGATATCTTCAAGATAATATGAATGCTAGATTAATGAATGATAAACCTACTGGAAATGGAAGAAGAGAGAGCTTTATGCATCAGCCTATGCCTCGAATGACAAATACATACATGACAAACGGGCAATATGAACCAGAGGAAATTATAAAATCCGTAAAAAAAGGATTGTATATGGTAAATTTTGGAGGCGGCCAAGTTGATATCACCTCTGGAAAATTTGTTTTCAGTTGTACGGAAGGTTATCAAATTGAAGATGGTAAAATATGCTCTCCAATAAAAGGTGCAACTCTAATAGGAGACGGCCCAAAAGCTCTAAATAAAATTAAAATGGTAGGAAATGACTCATCTTTAGATGATGGAATTGGAACATGTGGAAAAGCAGGCCAAAGTGTTCCAGTTGGTGTAGGGCAACCGACATTAAGGATTGACGAGATAACCGTAGGTGGAACTTCTTAAAATGAACGAAAATAATTTAGTTGATTTTTCTTTTGAGTATGGAGTTTGTGATCAAATTACACCCCTAGTCAGAAGAGTAATAGCAAAGAACCCAGGACCTTTTACCTATACAGGAACTGGAACATATATTATCGGCTCAAAAGAGTTAGCTGTAATAGACCCTGGACCAATCGATGAAAGTCACCTTCAAGCAATTTTAAATGCTACAAAAAATCAAAAAATAACCCATATAATCATTACACACACACATAATGACCATTCACCCTTGTCAAAAATGCTTAAAGAAAAAACAGGTGCACTCATTTATTCATTTGATAATAAAAGCATAAATACTGGTGCAGATAATAAATTTGAAGAAGGTTATGACAAAGAGTTTACATATGATGTTAGCATTAAAGACACAGATATAATAAAAGGGAAAGATTGGACACTTGAAGCTATTCATACGCCTGGTCATACATCAAATCACTTGTGTTACTCATTAAAAGAAGAAAAAATCTTATTTACTGGTGATCATGTTATGGGTTGGTCAACTACAGTAATTGTTCCGCCTGATGGAGATATGGAAGATTATATACTGTCATTGGAAAAATTATTACATAGAAAAGAAGAATATTACCTTCCAACACATGGAAAGATGATTAAAAATCCCTTGGACTTAGTAAAGAAGTACATTACTCATAGATTAGAAAGAGAAAATCAAATAAAAAAAGCTATAAAATCAGGAAAAAATAAGATCACGGATATAGTTAAAACTATTTATGCTGATGTTGATAGTAGGCTTTACCCTGCAGCATCAATGTCTACATTAGCTCACCTAAAAAGAATGATAAAAAAAGGACAAATCAAAGTTGATGGTTCAAACTTAGATGGCTTTTATGAAATTAACTAAGGGAATAAATTAATAGAAATCCATTTATCCTTTTTTTTCTTAAAAAATAACCTTTCGTGAAGTCTATAAGGTCTATTATCCCAAAATTCTATTTCTTTAGGTTTAATTATATAACCTCCCCAATGAGGTGGACGAGGAATATCTTTGTTCTTATACTTTAGTGATATCTCATTATATCTTTTTTCTAAATCTTCTCGCTTAATTAGTTTCTTTGACTGAATAGATGCCCAAGCACCAATCTGAGAACTCCTATCTCTAGAGGAAAAATAATCATCAGAGTCTTTTTTAGATATTTTTTTTATTTTTCCTCTAAGTCTTACTTGCTTTTCAAGAGACTTCCAATGAAAACAAACTGCAGCCCTTGAGTTTGATTCGATTTCACTACCTTTTTTACTTTTAGAGTTAGAAAAGAAAACAAGCCCATCGTTATCAAATTTTTTCATGAGGACAATTCTCACATTAGGATAACCTTTAGAATCAGAAGTTGATAATGAAATTGCATTTGGATCTGAGATCTCTCGCTTTAAGGCTAATTCAAACCACTTATTAAACATAATAAATGGATCTTTATCCTTAAGTTTTGGTGAACCAATCTTCATCAGAGTCTTCCCTTTAGTAAATAACAAGTTTTGATTATACAAATCTAATATAAAGCTGTATTGCTTAAATTTGATTTTTTAATAAAAAATCACTAACAATACTTATATAAACATAATCAAAAGAAAAAAAAATGGAACTAAAAACAGATATATTATCCGGTAAACGCGGCTTAATAATGGGAGTTGCTAATAATAGATCAATTGCATGGGGTATTGCTAAGGCATGTTCAAATAGTGGAGCGGAATTAGCTTTTACTTATCAAGGTGAGGCTATTGAAAAAAGAATAACTCCTCTAGCAAAAGAGTTAAATTCTTCAAGTGTATTTGAGTGCGATGTTTCAGACTCCGTTAGTATTGATAATACCTTTAATGAAATAGAGAAACTTTGGGGTAAAATAGATTTTGTTGTTCATGCCATTGGATTTTCAGATAAAAATGAGTTGGATGGTAGATATATTGATACAACCGAAAAAAATTTTATCAATACACTTAATATTTCTTGTTACTCATTTACAGCTGTTGCTCAAAGAGCTGAAAAATTAATGAAAGACGGTGGCTCTCTTCTAACTCTTACTTACTATGGTGCGGAAAAAGTTATGCCTCACTATAATGTTATGGGTATTGCCAAGGCTGGGCTAGAAACAAGTGTAAAATATCTTGCAAAAGATTTAGGATCTCAAAATATTAGAGTTAACGCAATATCGGCTGGGCCAATAAAAACCTTAGCAGCTTCAGGTATTGGTGACTTTAGATACATCCTTAAGTGGAATGAATATAACTCTCCTTTAAAAAGAACTGTCTCAATTGATGAGGTTGGTAATTCTGCTGCATACCTTCTATCAGATCTATCATCAGGTGTTACTGGAGAGATACATCATGTCGATTCAGGCTATAATGTAATTGGAATGAAATCAGAAGATGCCCCTGATATCTCAACTGTATAGGTTAGAAAATGTCTCATAATTCATTTGGTCGTCTATTTAGATTTACTACCTGGGGTGAATCTCACGGTCCTTCAATTGGTTGTGTAGTAGATGGAACGCCCCCTAAATTAGAACTGAAAGAGGACGATATTCAATTTTGGCTCAATAAAAGAAAACCAGGTCAAAGTAAATTCACTAGTCCAAGAAAAGAGGATGATCAAGTTAAAATACTCTCTGGAATAATAGATGATGACGGGAAACAGTTAACAACCGGTACACCTATATCCTTACTTATTGAAAATCAAGATCAAAGATCCAAAGATTACTCTGATATAAAAGATAAATTTCGTCCAGGACACGCAGATTTTACCTATCTTTCGAAATATGGAATAAGAGATATAAGAGGAGGGGGAAGACAATCAGCTAGGGAAACAGCAATGCGGGTTGCTGCGGGAGCAATTGCAAGAAAGATAATTCCAAATATTGAAATAGAGGGCGCTCTTGTTCAATTAGGTGAGCATAAGATAAATAAAGAGAATTGGGACTCAAAATTCATAAATGAAAATCCTTTTTGGTCACCTGATCCAAGTACAGTTGGTATTTGGGAAGAATATATAGAAAGCTTAATTAAAGAGGGTGACAGCTGTGGAGCTATTATTGAAGTGAGAGCTAAAAATGTTCCAGTTGGTCTTGGAGCTCCAATTTATGGTAAACTAGATGCAGATATTTCAAATGCAATTATGAGTATTAATGCTGTTAAAGGTGTTGAAATAGGTAATGGTTTTAAAGCTGCTACAATCAAGGGTAGTGAAAATTCTGATGAAATGTTTATAGAAAATAATAGTCCATCATTTAAATCTAATAATTCAGGTGGTATTCTTGGTGGAATTTCATCTGGTCAAGATATTGTAATTAGGTTTGCAATAAAGCCGACCTCGTCAATAAGAAGTTCTCAAAAAACTATCGATAAGTCAGGTAAAGAAACAGATATATCAACTAAAGGCAGGCACGATCCTTGCGTTGGGATAAGGGCTGTACCTGTTGGGGAGGCTATGATTGCTTGTGTTTTAGCTGATCACTTCCTAAGAAATAGAGCTCAGAATGGCTAGTTAACCTTATTTGGGACTTACAATTTTAAGCTCTGAGGACTTTATTTTTAAAACGCTTAATACCTTTTCAACAATATCATAACTCATTAATTTAGCCTCAATATACATTTCCTCAGGTGATGCATGTGAAATAAATTTATCGGGAAAAACTAAATTTCTTATCTTAAGTCCATTGTCTAATAAGGAAGCATTAGATAACAAAGACAAAACAGATGATCCAAAACCCCCAAAAGACCCTTCTTCTATAGTAATCAAAAGCTCATGATTCTTAGCAGCAGATATAATTAAGGACTCATCAAGTGGTTTTGCAAAACGCGCATCAATAATGGTTGTTGATAGCCCCATAGAGTTTAATTTTTCGGAAGCTTTTTTAACTTCTTCTAGTCTTGTTCCTAAATTAATAATTGCTACCTTTGTGCCCTCTGAAATAATTCTTCCTTTTCCAATTTCAAGGGCTTTATAATTTTCAGGAACCTTTAAACCTTCCCCACTTCCTCTTGGATAACGAAATGAAATAGGACCCTCATTATATAATGATGAGGTTTTAACCATTCTTGCTAATTCAATTTCATCTGATGCCGCCATAACAACAAAGTTAGGAAGTGAAGAAAGAAAGGCAATATCAAAACTACCAGCATGTGTCGGTCCATCAGCACCAACTAAGCCCGCACGATCAATTGCAAATTTTACTGGTAAATTTTGAATAGCAACATCATGGATTATTTGATCATAAGCCCTTTGAAGAAAAGTTGAATAAATAGCTACAAATGGTTTTATACCCTCAGTAGATAATCCAGCAGCAAAAGTAACAGCATGCTGTTCCGCAATTCCTACATCAAAAAATCTTTCTGGAAATTGTTTTTGAAATTTATCAAGTCCAGTCCCGGAAGGCATTGCAGCTGATATTCCTACTATATTTTTATCTAAATGAGCCTCATTAATTAAAGCCTCTGAAAAAATATTGGTATAAGACTTCTTTACTTCTGATGATTTTTGTTGTTCACCTGTAGCAATATTAAACTTAGAGACACCATGATACTTCTCATCAGATTCTTCCGCAGGCAAATAACCTTTGCCTTTTTGTGTTACAACATGAATTAAAATCGGGCCATGATCAGAATTCTTAATATTTCTCATAACAGGTAATAAATGATCTAAATTATGGCCATCTATTGGGCCAACATAATAAAATCCCATTGCCTCAAAAAGAGTTCCTTCACCAGAGATAGTTCTTGTTATTTCATCTGCTTTTTTTGCACTTTTTTCAATTGTTTTAGGGAGTTTTTCAACTATTTGTTTTGCGAAACTTCTAAACTCTAAATATTTTTCACCCGAAATTAGCTTAGCTAAATAAGCACTCATCGCTCCAGTTGGAGGTGCAATTGACATATCATTATCATTCAAAATTACAATTAAATTTGATTTTAAGGCGCCAGCATTATTCATCGCTTCGTAGGCTTGACCTGCACTCATAGCTCCATCACCTAAAACACAAATAATATTATTATCATTCCCTTTTAGATCTCTGGCAATTGATACACCTAGTCCAGAGGATACAGATGTGGAACTATGACCTGCTCCAAATACATCAAATTTACTTTCATCTCTTTTCGCAAAGCCTGATAAACCATTTTTTTGTCTCAATGTACTCATTGAATCACGTCTTCCAGTTAAAATCTTATGAGGATAACTTTGATGTCCAACATCCCAGATAAGCTTATCATCAGGGGTATCAAAAACAGTATGCAGGGCGACTGTTAGTTCAACGACTCCCAGTCCAGCACCTAGATGACCACCTGTTTTTGAAACAGATTGAATTGTTTCCTGCCTAAGTTCATCAGCAAGAGATTTTAATTCCTGATCTGAAAGATCCCTCAAATCTTTAGGAGATCTAATTTTATCTAATAATGGTGTATCTTTTATATTCATTTTCTAATTTTATCTATCAATCTAAAATTCTCTTTCTTTTACAAAGTTAACCACATTGATTAACGAAGAAGGTATTTGGTCAAATACATTTAGAGAAGAAATAGAATAATCGCAATATTTATTAACTTCTAATTTTGATTGTTCAATATCATAATAATCCAAGAAGGTTACTTTTTGATTCTTATAATCACTTCCAGTTTCCTTTCCTATAATACTCGAATCACCAACAACATCCAAAATATCATCGGTGATTTGAAAAGCTAACCCAAGGTTATCTCCAAAATTCTTTAATGCACTTTTATGTAAATCATTAGAATTTGATATAATGGATCCAACCTGACATGAAAAACTTATTAAATTTGCAGTTTTCATTTTATACATTATTAATAAATCAGATAAAGTTAGCGTATCGCTATGACTTGATCTTATATCTTTTGCTTGACCCCCTACCATACCTTTATGCCCAACCATGTTTGAAAAAAGGTTTATCAACTCAATCTGACTCTCGGGTTTAATTTTATTAAAATCTCCTGATAATATTTCAAAAGCAAGAGCTTGTAATCCATCTCCAACCAATATTGCTGTAGCTTCATCAAAATGTTTATGATTTGATAACTTTCCTCTTCTAAAGTCATCATTGTCTATTGCTGGTAAGTCATCATGAACTAACGAATAAACATGTAATAACTCTATTGCAGAAGAAATTTTAATTATATCGCTATAATCAATATTAAAAAAAGATGAGCACTCGATGGTAAGATAAGGTCTTAGCCTTTTACCTCCTCCTAAAACAGAATAGCGCATTGCTTCATTTAAAATTTTATCACCTTCTTTAGAAAGTGTTAATATTTGATCAAGAGAATTTTCAATTTTTTCAGAAACTAGCTGAAGAGAATTTTTAAAATTTTTATCCATTAAATTTAAATTTCATCTAGAGGCTCAGATTTAAAGTCACCGTCGGGCTGGGTAATTATCTTGTCAACTTTCATCTTAGCTTTTTCTAACTTTGCCTCGCAATGAGCCTTTAAAACTACACCTCTCTCATAAATTGAAATAGAGTCTTCTAAATCAATATCCCCTCTCTCTAAACGTTCAACTATTCCCTCTAACTCAGATAGAGCTTCTTCAAAAGATAGTTTTTTTATATCTTCTTTAATTTGAATTTTTTTATTCATTAAACAACCACCATTACTATGCTTTCTTATATAATATTACTCCATCAAGATCTTTTTCCGCTACAATTAATTTGCGCATTAAAAGACAGTTTAAATGAGCTATACTTTCACCTGTTGCCATCAGCAAAACATCATCAGAGATTTTTCTCTTAAATAATACTGAAAAAACATCTATAGCCCTCTTTGGCTCTTCACACAAATCAAGAAGACGAGTGAGATTTCTTTCATGCCCTTCAATTAAACTGTCTAAACGCTCGTGAAGACCTCTAAAAGGCTCATTATGGGCAGGTAAAACTAAAACATTATTTGGAACCCTTGTTTTTATGTATCTGCAACTCTCTATCCATTCCTCTAAAGGATTGGATAATGGCTCAGTAGGAAAAACACTAACATTTGAAGAAATTTTAGGTAAAACTTGATCTCCGGAGATTAGAATATTTAAATCCTTGTTATACAGACACGCATGTTCAGGGCAATGACCACTTCCAACAACAATTTCCCATTCGTAATTTCCTATAATTATTTTTTCTTTATCACGAATGCGCCTGTAATTATCAGGTAATTTAGAAACAGCTCTTCCAAATCCTCCGAACCTCTCTGCATAAGCGTCTAGCTGATCTTCATTAAATCCAGCACCCTTATATAAATCTCTTCCTTCTTTAGGTGCCTCTCTTCCGGTGTCAGCAACTAAAACTCTACACATTAAATATTCTGACCTAGACATATATAAGGGAGCAGAAAATTTTCTAGAAATCCAACCTGCCAAACCAACGTGATCCGGGTGCAAGTGAGTAACGATAACTTTTTCGACTTTTTTTGACTCCATATCGCCGTTAAAACATTTTCGCCAATTTGATTTAATCTCTGCAGACGCTACACCAGTATCAACCACAGTCCATCCATCATTATCTTCTAAAACCCAAAGATTAATATGATTAAGCGCAAAAGGAAGCGGCATCCTTAACCAATAAATACCATCTGAGACTTTTAACATTCGTCCCGGTTCAGGTATTTCAGAAAATGGATATATAATGTTATGAGCTCCTTTTTCTTTACCCTCCTTAAGTAGCTCCATTTAAAAACTCCCTAAAATATTATCAATTCTTTTTGCTTCCAGTTCAAAAATTTCTGAACAAATAGACTTTGATAAACCAAAAACATTAGGAAGTATTTGTGTCGAGAAAAATACTGCCATATCTTTTTTACTTTGGAAAAAATCTCTGTTTTCATGGTCTTTTAATGAAAGAGCTCCTTTTATTAAATAATGAGCCCCAGCAGTTATCCCTAATAAATTAAGATAATCTGACGCAACAAATAATGCAGAATAACTGTTATTAGATTTAAGCCTTTGAGATAATTTTTCGGTCGACATTTTAACGCTATCTAGAGCTTCTGAAAAATTTTTAGATATTAATTGTAAATCGTCATTTCTTTCTTTTGTACAAATAGATAAAGTATTGTCGAATTCATTTATAAAATTCTTTAACCCTTCTCCATTAGCAATAAGTAGCTTTCGCATAACTAAATCAATTGCCTGAATACCATTTGTACCTTCATAAATAGGCGCAATTCTAGAATCTCTGAAAAATTGAGCTACCCCAGTTTCCTCAACAAAACCCATTCCTCCATGAACTTGAATTCCCAAGGATGCAACCTCAACCCCAACATCTGTTGACCAAGACTTTGAAATTGGAGTTAATAAATCAGCCTTTAGCTTAAATTTTTCTCTCACCGATTTATCTGGGTGAGATTCTGATAAATCTATTGAAATTGCATTATCATAACATAACGCTCTAGAGGCTTCAGTTAATGTTTTCATTTTTAAAAGCATTTTTGAAACATCTGGGTGATTAATTATTTCTACACTTTCCGGATTTTCATTTTTATAATGCTTTCCTTGTTTTCTCTCTTTTGCATAAAGGATTGATTGCTGAAGTGACCTTTCTGATATTCCAACTCCTTGCATACCTACATTTAATCTAGCATTATTCATCATTGTAAACATGCATGCGAGCCCATTGTTTTCCTGTCCCAATAAATATCCAACAGCTCTATCTTTCTCTCCAAATGACATTACACATGTTGGAGATGCATGAATTCCAAGTTTTTTCTCTAATCCAATGCACTTCAAATCATTTCTTTTTACTTCACCTGTAAAATCATCTTCTAAAAATTTAGGCACAATAAACAATGATATTCCTTTATTACCTTTTGGAGATCCTTCAACTCTTGCAAGAACAAGATGGATAATATTCTCTGACATATCATGCTCGCCAAAAGTTATGTATATTTTAGTACCTTTAATTCCATAAGTTTCATCATCATTCTTTATGGCGCTTGTATTTAAAGAACCTACATCCGAGCCAGCATGAGGTTCAGTAAGATTCATAGTGCCGGACCATTGACCCGTTAAAAGCTTAGGTAAGTATTTCTTTTTTTGAGAATCTGTTCCGTGCTGACTTATTGCTTCAATTGATCCTTGAGTTAACATTGGGCAAAGAGAGAAGCTCATGTTTGCAGAATTCCATAATTCTTGTGTCATTACCGCTAACGTCCTTGGTAATCCTTGTCCTCCATATTCTGTGGATCCAGATATAGTTCCCCAGGATGATTCTACAAATTTTATATAAGCATCTTTAAATCCAGGAGGAGTAATAACATCAACTCCCTCTAGCTTAGAGCCGACTTTATCACCAATATGATTTAAAGGAGCAATTGTTGAATCTGCTAATTTTGATGCCTCCAAAAGTAATGATTCAATAAAATCTACATTAATATCTGGCCATATATCGGAGTTTTCTATTTCAGAAAAATTTGCCATATTTTTTAAAGCAAAAATCATTTGCTTAACTGGTGACACAAATGCCATAAGTACCTCTAACTCTCTCAATAATTAACTTTAAATGTAAGATGTAGTATACACAAATTACATTAAATAAAGGATTTTTATAAAGTTTAAATTTTAGATAATGGTAGAAATTAGAAATTTTAATAACAACACTATTAGCCAAGCTGCTAAAGAACTAACCAATGGAAATCTTATCTCCTTTCCAACAGAAACAGTTTATGGACTTGGCGCTGATGCGACAAATGAAAAGGCAATAGCAAAAATTTTTTCAAATAAAGGAAGGCCAACTTTTAATCCCTTGATAGTTCATGTTGAGTCTCAGGAGCAAGCAAAAAAAATTGCACTATTCAATGAAAAAATTGAAAAAATTACTGATAAATTTTGGCCAGGGCCCCTTACCATTGTACTTAATAGAGCCAAGGAAAATAATATTAGCTTGCTTGTAAGTTCTGGATTAAAAACAATTGCTCTAAGACAACCAAATAATGAAATCGCATTGAAACTTATTAAAAAACTTAATAAACCCATAGCTGCGCCAAGCGCTAATAAATTTGGCCTATTAAGCCCTACTTCTGCATTACATGTTAAAAAACAATTCAAAAAAAATAACGATATCTCTTTTATTATAGATGGTGGAAAGACTGATATTGGTATCGAAAGTACAGTTATAGGTCTAGTAGAAGATGAAAAATTAGTTATCTATAGGCACGGTGGAATCTCTAAAGAAGAAATTGAAGAAACAATAAAAGAGGAAATTAAAGAATTGACTGAGGATAATAATACCGGTCAAGGTAATATTTCCCCAGGATTAATAAAAAAACATTACTCGCCAAAAGTCCCGTTAAGGATGAATGTATTAAATCCAAAAGAAGATGAAATTTTCATTGGATTTGGACCAGAGTATGGCGAACCTAATTTAAGTTTATCCGGAGACTTAAATGAGGCTGCAGCAAACCTATTTTCTCTATTAGAAAAGTATGAGGATGTAGGAAAAGTCATTTGTGTCTCTCCGATTCCACTGAATGGGATCGGGACAGCTATTAATGACAGATTAAAAAGAGCTTCTTATTAATTATTTGAGAGACGGTAACACATAATCTTTAAACTGTTCTCGCAAGGTTAGTTTTTGAATTTTTCCAGTTGCTGTATGCGGAATTTCTTCAACAAAAACGACATCGTCTGGCATCCACCATTTAGCTAATTTACCGTCAAGATATGATAAAATTTCTTCTGGTTCTGGAGTTTTACCTTCAACAGAAACACAAATCAGCAAAGGTCTTTCATCCCACTTAGGGTGAACAACACCAATTACTGCAGCTTCTGCAATTTCAGGATGACCAACTGCAATATTTTCTAATTCAATAGATGAAATCCACTCTCCACCAGACTTAATTACATCTTTTGATCTATCTGTAATTTGCATAAAACCTAACTCATCAATTGTGGCAACATCTCCAGTATCAAAATAACCATCTTCATCAAGAATCTCTCCACCATCACCCTTCATATATTGACTTGAGATAAATGGACCCCTGACCTTTAGATTACCAAAATCTTTTCCATTCCAAGGTAAATCATTATTCTCATCATCTGTAATCTTCATCTCAACCATATAGGATGCTCTACCTTGTTTTAATTTAATATCTACCTGCTCTTCAAAACTTAAGTTTTCCATTCCATGCTTAAATGCACCGATAGTTCCCAATGGTGACATTTCTGTCATACCCCAAGCATGCATAACAGAAACATTGTAATCTTTCTCAAATTTTTCAAGCATTACCCTTGGTACTGCAGATCCACCAATTGCAACCCTCTCTAAAAAAGGTAAGTCAAGATTGTTGGCTTCTAAATATTGTAAAAGCATTAGCCACACAGTTGGTACAGCAGCTGTAAATGTTACTTTTTCATCAGTTAAAAGCTGGTAAATACTTTCACCATCCATATTCATACCAGGCATAACCACTTTACATCCAGACATTGGAGCAGAAAAAGAAAGTCCCCATGCGTTAGCATGAAACATAGGAACAACAGGCATAACAGAGTCAGTTGATTTAATGCCCATAGCATCAGCATTATTTGCAACTAATGTATGAAGAACGTTTGACTTATGGGAGTAAAGAACACCTTTTGGATTACCAGTAGTTCCGGATGTGTAACAAAGACCACAAGCATCGGTTTCTTCAACTTTTAACCATTCATAATCATCATCCTCTAAATTAATCATTTCTTCATAGCAAAAAATATTCTTCAAATTGGTTTCAGGCATATTCTCGCTATCTGTTAAAAATATAAAACCTTTAACATTAGATAGTTTTGACTCAATACCTTCTAGAATTTTTACAAAAGTTATGTCGGCAATAATATATTTATTATCGGCATGATTGATGATGTACTCGAGCTGTTCAAGAAAAAGTCTTGGATTAAGAGTATGGTAAATAGCTCCCACACCTGTAATTCCATACCAAGTTTCTAAATGCCTATGGGTATTCCATGCTAATGTCCCAATAACATCAGATTTTTTAACACCTAACTTTATTAATGCTTTGGAAAACTTACGAGCTCTTGAGTGAATTTCAAGATAATTTGTTCTATGAATATCTCCTTCAACTTTTCTAGTAACAATTTCCCTTTCACTGTGATGAAGACTTGCATGATCAATAAACGTATGAACCAGTAGTGGCCAATCCTGCATTAAACCTTTCATAGATAACTCCTATTTTTTTATTATTATAATATTCAGAAATTCTTAAGCATCAACTTTTTTAGAAACATAAACACATAACTGTGTATCGCCAACAATTTTTTTCTTTGAAATCTCAAAACCTAAAATATTATCAATTTCATCGCGCGAAGAGGACTCTGCAATTATAATTGCTTTTTCACTTATCCATCCCTTTTTTGAAAAATCTTCGATTGCAATTTTTGTTTTAAATGAGTCTTTGTATGGTGGATCAGAAAAAACTAAGTCTACCGGTCTTTGATCCTTCATTACATGCCTATCAACTTTAACTACATCAGATCTCCTAACATTGGATTTTATCTCTAAGCCCAATGACTTAATATTATTTTTGATTGCTAAAATAGATTGACTCTCAATATCAATAAAATTACAAAATCTTGCACCTCTAGACAAAGCTTCAATTCCAAGCGATCCTGATCCGGCAAAGATATCAAGAATATCCATTCCTTCAAAATCAATTCCAAAACCATGAATAAGAAAATTAAAAAGCGACTCTTTAACTCTTGAACTTGTTGGCCTTGTGTTTTTTCCTTTTGGGGAATGAATAACTCTTCCCGAGAATTCTCCACCAATAATTTTCATTAAATTAATCCTTAAATAAATTATAAATAAAAATGTTTCTTAAAATTATTTTTTAAAAAAACACTTGAAACTTCTCTAATTTCTTCTTTTTTTAAATCTGCTAAATCAAATGGACCATATGAAGTTCTAATTAATCTATTGACCTCAAGACCAACAAATTTGCAGACTTTTCTAATTTCTCTATTCTTACCTTCCTTCAGTCTCATTGTAAGCCATGAGTTTGTTCCAGTTGCTTTCCCAATAGAAACTTTTATTGGCATATAATATACATCATCAATTTTAGAACCTTTTTCAATAATATTTAATCTTTTTGAGTTTATTTTTCCATGAATCCTAACTTTATACTCTCGTTCAAAATCATTTTTAGGTAATTCCATATATCTAGAAAAACCTCCATTATTAGTTAATAAAATTAGTCCTTCACTATTCATATCTAGTCTGCCAATTGCGATTGTTTTTTTCATAGACTTTGGAAGAATTTGAAAAATAGTTTTTCTATTTTCTGGGTCACTATTTGTCACCAAAGATCCAATAGGTTTGTAAAAAAGCCAAACACGAAGGTTTTTTTGTTTAGAAATTTCTATTCCATCGACTTTTATATTTGAATTATTATTGATATTTATCGCTGGTGAATTAATAGTTTTTCCATCAACCTGAACCCTTCCCTCAGATATCATTCTTTCGGCATCTCTTCTGCTTGATAACCCGCTGTTTGCTATGAATTTAGCAACTCTTTGAAATTCTTTTTTGGATTCATTTGTCATAATTAACCTTATACTATTTTATTAGATAATAATTAAAGGAATGAAATTGAAAAGTAGTATTGAAAAAACAAATCATTTCATGAAAATTGCATTTACTGAAGCAGTAAAAGCAAAAAATAGAAATGAGGTGCCTGTTGGTTCTGTCATTATTGATGAAACAAATAATATTATAGCATCAAATGGTAATCGAATTATTGAATTATCAGACCCGACTGCTCACGCAGAAATTTTATGTATTCGTGAAGCTTCTAAAAAAATACAAAGTGAAAGACTTACCAACTGCTCATTATTTTCAACACTAGAACCTTGCGCAATGTGTGCTTCGGCAATATCTTTTGCAAGAATAAAAACTCTTTATTTTGGAGCTTTTGATCCTAAAGGAGGGGCAGTTGAAAATGGTATAAGATTTTTTAATTCGAATACATGTAATCATAAACCAGATGTGTATGGCGGCTTCAATGAAAAAAAATCATCAGATTTACTAAAATCTTATTTTGTATTAAAAAGAGTATAATATTAATATTGATTTTAAGCTTCATCAAAGTTAACTAATTATAGCTAACAAAATTACTTAAAAAGGAAAAAAAATGAATTTTGATCATAATGACAAAACTAAAGAACTAATCGCTCGTGTTGAAAAATTTATGGATGATTATGTCTATCCAAATGAAAAAGTCTATGAAGAGCAGATGGCTGCTTTTGGTGATAATAGATGGCAAATTCCTCAAATACTTGAAGACTTAAAGGAAAAAGCAAGAGCCGAAGGTTTGTGGAATTTATTTCTTCCCGAATCTGATAGAGGCGCAGGATTAACAAATGTTGAGTATGCTCCACTATGTGAGATTTTTGGTAGGGTTGGTTTTGCTGGTGAAGTTTTTAATTGCTCTGCTCCAGATACTGGCAATATGGAAGTAATTGATAAATATGGTAATGAAGAGCAGAAAGAGAAATGGTTAAAACCTCTTCTTGCAGGGGAAATGCGTTCTGCATATTTGATGACTGAGCCTGATGTTGCCTCTTCAGACGCCACAAATATTTCAACAACAATTGAAAAAGATGGTGATGAATATGTTATTAATGGAAGGAAGTGGTGGTCATCTGGTGTTATGGATCCTAGGTGCAAAATCGCAATCTTAATGGGAAAAACTAATCCAGAAGCACCTAGACATCAACAGCAAAGTCAGATTCTAGTGCCGATGGAGACACCTGGAATTACAGTAAAACGTCACTTACCTGTCTTTGGTTTTGATGATGCTCCACATGGTCACTCTGAAGTTCTCTTAGAAAATGTTCGAGTTCCAAAAGAAAACCTATTTCTTGGTGAGGGTCGTGGCTTTGAAATTAGTCAAGGTCGGCTTGGTCCTGGAAGAATTCATCACTGTATGCGCGCAATTGGAGTAGCTGAGAGAACTCTTGAGAAAATGGCAAAAAGATTATTAACAAGAGAAACTTTTGGTAAAAAAATTGCCGAACATTCAGTTTGGGAAGAAAGAATAGCTACAGCTAGAATTGAAATTGAAAGCTCGAGGTTATTAACAATGAAAGCAGCGTATATGATGGATACTGTAGGAAATAAAGTAGCTCGTGCAGAAATTGCCATGATTAAAGTATTGGCTCCAAAAATGCTCTGCAGTATCGTTGATGATGCTATTCAAGCTCATGGTGGAGGTGGAGTTACAACCGATTTTGGTCTTGGTAAGACTTATGCATCAGCAAGAGTTCTAAGGCTTGTTGATGGACCGGATGAAGTTCACAATAGAACAATAGCAAGATTAGAATTTAAAAAATATAAAGAAGAATTAGAATCTGCTTTTAAATAAAATATAAACATTTAGGCTCTCATTAACCAAAAGACTACTGAGAGCCTTTTTTATTAATTAATTATTTACCTTTATAGCTCCATTTATAATTCGGCGGTGTAGGACCTTTAATTCTCTCATTTTTCTGCATCTGCTCCCAGGTATGGGCTAGTATTCCAACTGAACGAGACAAACAAAATAATCCGCGAGCAAGTGGAGGTGGGCACCCTAATTCAGCATATATAACCGCTGTTGCACCATCTATATTCATAGGAATAACTTTTTTATTACTGAGATCTTTTTCAATTTGACGCCCTATTTTAACAAATTTTCCACTAATCTCACCATCCTTTACCGCATTATCAACTAAATCTAAAAGCCTAGGTGTCCTTGGATCACCTGTCTTATGAAATCTATGTCCAAAACCCGGTACAAAACCATTATTAAGACTCTTATTTTCTAACAGAATATTTCTAATATTCTCAATTCCTTGATTCTCTATTTGAAAATATAACTCAAGAGCTTGTTGCCCAGCTCCTCCATGAATATCTCCAAGCATATTAATACCTGTTGCTAAAGAATTATTTATACTAACACCGCATGTCGCTGACATCCTTGCGGCCGCTATTGATGGCGCTTGAGGTCCATGGTCGACAGCCGCAACTAAAGCGGCCTCAAATAGGTGTAATTTTTTTTTATTAATCTCTTTACCTGTGGTCATAAACCATATCATTTCAGAAAAATTTTTTTTACCTATTAGATTTTTAATTGGAATTCCTCTTAAGGAAATAGAACCTGGTTCCATTTCAATAATTTCTGTACTCCACCAATCAGATATATCGCTCATATTACCCCCTCCTTTTTTAATTCTTTAATTTCCTCATAATTAAGTCCTAAGTTAGAATATACTGATATATTATCCTCGCCTAACAAAGGTGGATTGCTATCAACCTGATCACGACCCCCATCAAATAAAACTGCTGTTTTTAAAATATCAATATTTTTTTCTAACCCAGGGATATTTTTCAAAGTTTCTAGTAATCCTCTTTCAGTTATTTGTGAGTGCCTTAGGATTTCGGGTATGCTTAATACTGGACCAGCAGGAACGCTTATTTCATTTAACTCATCAACCCATTCCTTGACAAGTTTTGTAGTTAAAATAGTTTCAAGTTCAGCTTTTAACCTAAGACGATTTTTTTTACGTACCTCTCTATTTGAAAAATCAGGATTTTCAATTAAATCTCTTCTGCCAAGGTGATTTGCCAGTAACTCCCATTGTTCATCTTTATTTGCTGCTATATTTAAAAGTCCGTCCTTTGCTTGAAAAGAACCTGATGGTGAACTAGTAAAATTCTCATTACCTTGTGCCTTGGGAATAACTCCACCCATAAGATAATTTGATATAACCCAACCCATAGTAACTAAAGTTGCTTCTAACATTGAAACATCAATAAAACTTCCTCCTTTTGGGTTATTAAGAGCTGCTGATATTGCCATGGCTGCTGTTAGCCCTCCAATTGTATCAGAAATAGGATAACCTACACGGTAGGGATTATTTCTAGCATCTCCAGTAATTGTCATTACACCAGATAGGCCTTGAATAATTTGATCATATGCGGGGTTTTGGGAAAGAGGTCCATCCTGTCCAAATCCTGTAATTGCACAATAGATAAGATTGATATTATCTTTCTTCAATGACTCATAACTTAAACCTAAACGATCCATAACACCTGGACGAAAATTCTCAACCACAGCATCATATTCGTTAACAAGCTTCCTAAAAAGGATCTTACCTTTTGTAGATTTAAGATTAAGTGTAATAGACTTTTTTCCTGAATTCTGTGCTAAAAAACTAATCCCCATTCCTTTAGAATTTAAATCAGGATCAGCACCAAGGTTTCGAGCAAGATCTCCCTTAACAGGTGTCTCGACTTTAAGTACCTCTGCCCCTAGGTTAGCTAACTGATAAGTGCAAAAAGGTCCTGCCAAAACATTAGTGAGATCTAATACTCTCTTACCTTTAAGAGGTTTCATTATTTTTTCTCGCTTTTATCAATATAATAAATAATTCATAAAAAACTATTAATGTATACATTTATGATTTATATAGATTTTCCTAGATTATGGAGATTGAAGTGACTCAAAATTGGACAAAAGATAGCTGGAGAACAAAACCTATTGTTCAAGTTCCTGATTATGATGATCAAGAACTTGTAAACGAAGTCGAAACTCGATTGTCTTCATATCCACCTTTGGTGTTTGCAGGTGAAGCAAGAAATCTAAAAGAGGATCTTGCAAGGGTTTGCCGTGGAGAGGCTTTTCTTCTTCAAGGAGGAGATTGTGCTGAAAGTTTTGCCGAACACCTTCCAGACAATATACGTGATACTTTTCGAGTAATTCTTCAAATGGCTATTGTATTGACTTTTGGAGCCGGAAGACCTGTTGTTAAGGTCGGAAGAATGGCCGGACAATTTGCTAAACCGAGATCTTCATCAATTGAAAAAAAAGGCGATATAGAACTACCAAGCTACCGTGGTGATATTATAAATAATATAGAATTTGATGCGGCTGTAAGAAATCCTGATCCTGAACGTCAAATAATGGCATATAGGCAAGCTGCCTCAACTTTAAATCTTCTAAGAGCATTTGCTCAAGGCGGTTATGCCAATCTTGATCATGTTCACCAATGGAATTTAGATTTTGTAAAAGAAAGCAAGCAAGGTGCGCAATACGAAGCGCTTGCTGAAAGAATTTCTGAATCACTTGATTTTATGAATGCCGTAGGAATTAACTCAACAACTACAGCTAAATTAAGGTCTGTAGATTTTTATACTAGCCATGAGTCATTATTATTAGGTTATGAAGAGTCCTTAACTAGATTAGATTCAACTTCAGATGAATGGTACGATACTTCAGCCCACATGCTTTGGATTGGAGATAGAACTCGACAACTAGATGGAGCGCATATTGAATTTGTTAGAGGAGTAAAGAATCCTATTGGCCTAAAATGCGGTCCCTCATTAAGCGCTGAAGAATTAATTAAATTAATAGATATTATTAATCCAGATAATGAAGAAGGTAGGCTAACCTTAATAACAAGATTTGGAGAAAATAATGTTGAAGAACATCTTCCAAATCTTATCAAATTAGTTAAATCCGAAGGTAGGAATGTTGTATGGTCTTGTGATCCAATGCATGGAAATACAATTACTTCTTCAAATGGTTACAAAACAAGACCGTTAGAAAAGATAATTAATGAAGTAAAAGATTTTATTGATATTCATAATTCTGAGGGTACTTATGCCGGTGGTATACATATCGAAATGACTGGTCAAAATGTAACAGAATGTACTGGTGGAACTCAAAAAATTTCTGAAGAGGATTTATCAGACCGATACCATACACACTGTGACCCAAGACTGAATGCAAATCAATCATTAGACTTAGCATTCTTAATTTCAGAAAGATTGAAAGAAATAAGGTCTTAATTATTCACTAATATTAACTACAACCCTGCCCCTTACTTGACCATCAATGATAGATTGACCAAAATTTATAATTTCATCAAGTGTAGTTTCGATAACCATTTTACCCAGTTTTTCCATATCAAGATCTTTACTTAACCTCTGCCAAGCTTTTAGTCGTTTATCCATTGGCGCCATAACTGAGTCAATTCCAACTAATGAAACTCCTCTCAATATAAAAGGTAATACAGTAGCAGGTAAATCCATTCCTTGAGCAAGCCCACAAGCTGAAACCGCTCCACCATATTTAGTCTGAGCTAAAACATTTACAAGAGTTTGACTTCCAACTGAGTCAATTGCTCCTATCCACCTCTCTTTTCCAAGAGGTCTTGATGCTTCAGATAATTCACCTCTATCTATCACTGAATTAGCTCCTAATTCCTTCAAATATTCTGCTTCCGATAAACGACCTGTTGAAGCTATAACTGAATAACCCAAAGTTGATAGTAACGAAATAGCAACCGAGCCTACACCTCCAGACGCACCTGTCACAAGAATATCTCCATCTCCTGGTTTAATATTAGAATCCTCAAGACCTAAAACACATAACATAGCTGTATAACCTGCCGTTCCAATTTCCATAGCTTGTCTGTTAGAGATATTCTCAGGAAGTTTAATTAAATGCTCTGAGTTGACTCTTGCCCTTTCAGAATAACCACCAAAATGGCTTTCTGATAATCCAAATCCATTTAAAACAACCCTATCGCCATGAGAAAAATTAGGATCTTCAGATGATCTTACATTTCCGCTAAAATCTATACCAGGTATCATTGGAAAACTTCTTACAATAGGAGATGATCCTGTCATTGCTAGACCATCCTTATAATTTAAAGTTGAGTGAGTTACATCTACTACAACATTTCCCTCCATTAACTCATTCTCAGAAATTTCCACTAAATTAACTGTTTGCTTATCATTTTCTTTTTCAATCTTTAATGCTCGAAATAAATCAGTCATAATACTCCTTTTTTATCTAATAAAGTTTATTGGTTTGCCAAGTGGGTCTGAGATTTCATCGTTTTGCATAACAGTATTACCTCTTATAACAGTCATTATAGGCCAACCCTTAATGCTCATTCCGTCATAGGGTGTCCAACCACATTTGCTAACGATCCAATCATTGGTAATAACTCTTTCTTTATTCATATCCACGATAGTAAAGTCTGCATCAAATCCAACTTCTATTTTACCTTTTTCTTTTATTTTAAATAATTCGGATGGATTATAACTGGTAAGCTCCACAAATCTCTCCAGTGATAATTTTCCATTATTTACATGGTTTAACATTACTGGGACAAGTGTTTGAACCCCAGGCATTCCAGAAGGTGAATTAGGATATTCTGTATCTTTTTCCTCCCTAGTGTGTGGTGCATGATCAGACCCAATAATATCAGCAGTTCCATTATTGATTCCTTCCCAAAGTTTTTTTTGATGGCTTAGATTCCTAATCGGTGGGTTCATTTGAGCATAACTACCTAATTTATTATAACAATCCGGAGCATTTAAAGTTAAATGCTGGGGAGTAATTTCAACTGAAGCAATATCTTTATTTTTTGATAAAAATTCAATTTCTTGTTTTGTAGAAACATGGAGAATATGAATATTTTTTTTATTCATTCTAGCAATATTAACTATCCTTTGAGTAGCTTTAAAACACTGCTCATCATTTCTCCAAACTTCATGAGAATTTATATCTCCCTGTACTTGAAAATCTATCCTTTTTTCTAGTAGGTCCTGATCCTCACAATGGAAAGAGGCTCTATTATTAATACTCGATACAATATTATTTAAATCATCATGATCTGTGACTAATAAAGAACCAACACTTAAACCCATAAATACTTTTACACCACAACAGCCAGGAATTTTTTCTAATTTAGGTAACTCTAGATAATTATCTTCAGTCCCGCCTGCATAAAAAGCATAGTCACAAAACAGCCTTCCCTCGGCTAGCCTCAATTTCTCTCTCAAAGCTTCTTCGTTTGTTGTAGCAGGATTGGTATTAGGCATTTCAAATACACCAGTAATTCCCCCTAAAACAGCAGCCTTGGTCCCAGAATTTAAGTCTTCTTTATACTCTAAACCAGGCTCTCTAAAGTGGACCTGAGTGTCAATAACACCTGGCAAAAGATGGTAACCAGTTATATCAATTATTTGGCTTGCACTTTCTTTAGAAAGATCGCCTACAGTCATTATTTTACCATCTTTTACAGCAATATCAGATATATAAGTATTATTATGGGTCACTATATTTGACCCTTTATAGATTGTATCAAACGACATTGTTTCTTTTACCTTAATTTACTATAATTGATAACTCTAATTATAAAAGATAATTATTATTATGAAAAAAAATTTAATCAAGCTATCGAACCGCTCAATATTGTCAGTTAGCGGAAAGGATTCCGAACAATTCCTTCAAGGAATAGTTACATGTGACATCAAAAGTATAGAAGAAAAATTATCATACGGATCAATTTTAACCCCGCAAGGTAAATTACTTTATGATTTTATTATTTCAAAAATGAATAATAATTTTTTAATTGATACAGCTGAGTCAAGTATTGATGGCTTGATAAAGTTATTAAATATATACAGATTGAGATCTGAAGTTAAATTAGATAAAAGAGACGATTTATCTGTTATTGTTGATTTGAATAATAAAAAAGAAAATCTTGATAATATTGATCCAAGAATAAATGAAATAGGCACTAGGGAGATTCTTAATTCCAAAGATGAGTTTTCCAATATTAATGAAGATGATTATGAAAAACAAAAAATTAAACTTGGGGTTGCAGAGGTAGGAAGTGAAATAAAGTCAGGTGAATTATTCCCCATGGAAGCAAATCTTGATCATTTAAAAGGAATAGATTTTAAAAAAGGTTGTTTTATAGGACAAGAAGTTACCTCTAGAATGTATAGAAAGGGAAAGGTAAAAAAAAGAATAATAGGCTTCAAAAGCAAGGATAACTTTACTATTAATGAAGAACTGGTCTATAATGATCAAACAATTGGAACGGTGATAAAAAAAATAGAAGACTATGGTTTGGCTTTAGTCAAAATAGAAAAAATTATTAATCCCGAAAGAGAGAAAATCAAAATCACAACTAAAAACAGAGATAAGAATGCAATATTTATATTTCCAAGCTTTCTCTCAAACTAAATAATACTTTTATGAAAGATAGAATGAAGAAACAAACAATAAATAATAAACAATATTTATCTGGCCCGGAAATATTAAAAGAAATGAATATTTCTTGGTCAAAAGAAATGTTTGATAAAACAAAAGAAGATTATAAAAAAGTCTCTAGAGTTATTCCTGAGATTGAATGGTCTGTTTTTGCTCCCTACATTCAAGCAATAAATACACTTAAAAAAGATATGAATGCTGTTATTCTAGCTCACAATTATCAAACCCCTGAAATCTTTCATTGTGTAAGCGATATTCGAGGCGACTCTCTTCAGCTTGCAAAAGAAGCTGGAAATGTTGATGCAGAAATAATTCTTCAGTGCGGAGTGCATTTTATGGCAGAGACATCAAAGCTTCTAAATATGAATAAAACTGTTTTGATTCCAAGTATGGAGGCTGGCTGCTCTTTAGCAGAGTCTATAACAGGCGAAGATGTTAAAAAAATAAAAAATGAAAATCCAAATATACCAGTTGTGACCTATGTAAATACTTCTGCAGAGGTAAAAGCAGAATCAGATATTTGTTGTACATCCTCGAATGCTTTGGAGATAGTTAATTCATTAGATTCTGAAGAAGTAATTTTTTTACCAGATGAGTTTCTTGCTATGAATGTAGCAAAAGAAACAAAGAAAAAGATTATTATGTGGAAAGGACGTTGCGAGGTGCATGAAGAATTTACACCAGAGGAAATAATTGAATTTAGAGAGAATGAACCTGGTGTAAAGGTTATTGCTCACCCGGAATGTTCACCAGATGTCTTAGCAGAGTCTGATTTTTCAGGGTCAACATCTGCAATGATAAACTGGGTTAAAATCAATCAACCAAAGAAAGTATTGATGGTAACTGAATGCTCTATGAGTGATAATATTTCAGTAGAAAATCCAAATGTAAATTTTGTAAGGCCATGTAATTTATGCCCTCACATGAAGACAATAAATTTAGAAAATATTCTTGAATCTCTATGGAATAAACAGCACGAAATAATAATTGATCCTGAAATAGCTATAAAAGCGAAACAGGCAGTTAATAAAATGATTGATTTATGATTCAAAATACTCTTACAAAATTTTCTCTTGAAAGAATTATAAAAAATGCTCTTTATGAAGATCTTGGACAAAATGGGGATATAACAAGTAATTCAATTATTAATGTTGGATCTGATGATATCTTTTATATGAGCGCAAGAGAAGATGGGACTTTATCTGGTTTATCTCTAGCTGGTCTTACTTTTGAAATTATGGATAAAGGTCTTGAATTCTCTCCTTACCTAAAAGATGGTGATAGGATAAAAAAAGGTGAAAAGATTGCAAAAATAAAAGGGAAAACTCGCTCAATTCTATCTGGGGAAAGAACGGCATTGAATTTTCTAAGTCACCTATCAGGTATAGCGACATCAACAAACCAAATGGTAGAGTTAGTTAGTGAAACAAAGGTAAAAATTGTCTCCACAAGAAAAACCACTCCTAATTTGAGAGTTTTAGAGAAAAATGCCGTTAAGGATGGTGGAGGAGTTAATCACAGATTTGGTCTTTATGATGGTATACTGATTAAAGATAATCATATTGCTGCATCTGGATCTATCAAAGAATCAGTTTTAAAAGCAAAGAAAAATTCCGGTCATATGGTTAAGGTTGAGATTGAAGTTGATAATATTATACAATTCAAAGAAGCTATAACAACAGATGCAGATGCAATACTTTTAGATAATTTTAGCTTAAACGACTTAAAAAAGGCTGTTAGTTTAAACAAAAACAATATTATTCTTGAAGCTTCAGGAAAAATTAATAAAAAAAATATATCAGAAATTGCAAAGACTGGTATTGATTTAATATCCTCAGGTTGGATTACCCATTCTTCACCTGCCTTGGATATAGGATTAGATTTTGAGTAAAGGTGCTAAATATGAATAAAAAAAAATCTATTTTTATAACTGGTGCTGCAGGAGGAATGGGTAGTTCTACAGCAAGACTCTTTAAGAAAAATGGTTGGTTTGTAGGCTGTTACGATATTAATGAAAGTAGTCTAGATGAATTGAAAAGTGAACTAGGTAATGAAGATATTGTCTACGAACAATTAGACGTAGCTAAAAAAAGTCAATTTGAGGAGTGCTTAAGTAATTTCTCAAAAAATACAAATGATACATTAGATATTCTATTTAATAACGCGGGAATTACAGAAGGTGGATTTTTTGATGAAATACCTTATGAGAATCATATCAAGATAATAAATATCAATGTTATTGGAGTTATTAATGGTATTTATTCGGCGGCATCCTTACTAAAAAATACAGAAAATTCATTATGTATTTCAACCTCCTCTTCCTCTGGTATTATGGGTATGGAGATGATTGCAACTTATTCAGCAACAAAACATGCGATAAAAGGACTTACTGAATCTTTATCAGCAGAGTTTTCAAGGTTTGATACAAGAGTATCAGATATTCTTCCTGGTGTAATCGATACACCAATGATAAGCAAAGAAATAAGGGATCACCTTCCAGAATCAGGAATGTGGAGATTAATTTCATCTGATGAAATAGCAGAAACAGTATGGGCGTCTTATCATAGCAATGATATTCACTGGTATGTACCCAAAGAACTTGAAGATTTAGAAAAAGTTGTCGCAAATGATCCTATTAAAGCAAGGGATAATCTTAAAAACTCAGGGCCATTAAGCAAAGATTAATTTCTTACTATTTATTTTTTATAATTTTTTGAGTCTCTTTAAGAAAAGCTACTATATCTTCATCTTCACTTTTATTGATGACCTTAGACCATTTTATTATTTGTAATAATGTTTCAGGAAGGCTTGGTATTTTTGTAGGGGCATCTCCAACCAAAACTTCTCCATTACCACCGTTAATAGTGATAATATCCCCTTCAAAAATGAATAGTTCGCCGCAATGAAATCTTTTGTTATCTAAATCAATCTTTATATCCCTTGCCCCAGTTACACATGTTTTATTTAATCCACGCGCTACAACAGCGGCATGACTCGTCATACCTCCCTGACATGTTAAAACACCTGTAGATTGATTCATCGCATTAACATCGTTTGGGCTTGTTTCCTTTAATACGAGAATTGTATTATGTTTTTTATTACTGTAATTTTTTAACTTTTTAGAGTCAAAAACAACTTTTCCTGTTACAACACCTGATGATGCAGGTAAGCCTTTAGTTATAATTTCATTGTCGAAATTTGGGTCTATTACAGGGGTTAAGAGTTTTTTTATTTTATCTACTTGCAAAGATAAAATTGCATCCTCTCTTGATATTAATCCTTCCTTTTCCATATCGATTGCTATTTTTACGGCAGCATTTATATTCACAGTTGCTTTTCTTGATTGAAGTATCCATAGCTTTCCTGATTCAACTGTAAATTCTACATCTTGAATACAAGAAAAATAGTTTTCTAATTTTCCAGTAAATTTTTTTATATCATTGTAAACACCAGGAAGTAGTTCTTCCAATGAATAAAGCGTCGAAGGTGAATTTTTTTTATCTGAGGTACTTATAACCCATGGTGTTTTAAATCCTGATACAATATCTTCTCCCTGAGATCTAATAATATACTCTCCTTTTAGTTTTCTTTTTCCATTCTCTGGATTTCTAGAAAAAACTACTCCTGTAGAGCTATCCTCATCAAGATTACCAAAAACCATCCTTTGAATATTTATTGCTGTACCAATACTTTCTGGAATATTATTAATTTTTCTAAAATCAATAGCCCTTTCATTGAACCAAGATTTCATTACTGCTTTAATTGCAAGCCACAATTGGTCGTCAGCACTCTCGGGAAAAGGTGAGCCAGTCTTTTCTTCAATTAAATTGAGATATTGATCACAAATTTCTTTAATATCATTCACCCCAAGATCTTTTTCAAACTGAAGACCTGCTCCCAATAGATAGCTATCTAAAATCTCATCAAAATAAAAGTGCTCAATTCTATAAACTACATGTGAGAACATGTGAAGAAAACGTCTCCAAGTATCCCAAGCAAATAAACTTAGATCTTTTTTTTCAAAAAATTCTAATACATCTCTATTAAAACCAATATTTAAAACAGTATCTAGCATTCCTGGCATAGATCTCTCAGATCCAGATCTAACAGAAAATAAAAGTGGGTTTTTAGATGAGCCAAAATTAGATTTACTTGATTTTTCAACTACTTTTATATTTTCACTGAGCTCTTCTTTAAAGCCTTCTGGAAAAGTATTGTTTTTCTCGTAGTGATGATTTAATTCTGTTGTAATAGTAAATCCTTCAGGAACAGGTAGACCTAAAGATGTCATTAGGCTCAAACTATTACCTTTATTACCTATCAACCTAGCTGGATTATCTAAATGTTTTATATCACTATCAAAGCTATAGATCCATTTATTCATTTCACCATACTCTTATAAAAGATTATTTTGAAAATAACTCGATACCTCTGAAATATTTAATCTAATTTGCTCCATAGAGTCCCTATCTCTTATCGTAACACTATCATCTTCGAGTGTTTGAAAATCAATTGTAATACACATTGGCGTACCTATTTCGTCATGACGTCTATAGCTTTTTCCAATATTACCAGAATTATCCAAAAGTACCCTTCCTAACCTAAGACTCTGTAAAGACTTCTTTAAATTTAACGCTTTAGTTACGAGCTCCTCATTATTTCTTTTTAATGGAATAATTGCAGCTTTGATAGGTGACAAATGAGGCCTTAAGGCTAATACAGTTCTTTCTTTTCCATCTTCTAATTTTTCAATCTTAAATGCTTCATTGAGAACGGCAAGAACACCTCTATCAACTCCAGCAGATGGCTCTATTACATAAGGTATTAACCATTTATTAGTAATTTTATTTTGAATTGCAAGTTTCGTTACAGAGTCATTATTCTCTTTAACATTGGCTCGGATATCATATTCTTTTTGATGTCGAGTATGAGACCCGATATCAAAATCAGTTCTATTAGCTATACCCTCCAATTCCTCAACTCCATGAGGAAATCTATACATTATATCAACTGTTTTTTTTGAATAATGCGAAAGGTCTTTTTGAGGTACATTTATTATTTCTAAATTTTCTTTGGTAACACCCTGGTCAACCCACCAATCAATTCTACTTTCAATCCATTTGTCATGCCATTCTTCATCGCTACCCGGCTCAACGAAAAACTCAAGCTCCATTTGCTCAAACTCTCTTACCCGAAAAATAAAGTTTCTTGGAGTTATTTCATTTCTAAAAGCTTTTCCAATTTGCGCAATTCCAAATGGTAAGGCTCTAGATGTAGAATCAACAACGTTTTTAAAATTTGTAAAGATCTGTTGAGCCGTTTCAGGTCTTAAGTAGGCGTAACTTGAACCATCATCTATTGGTCCAACATTTGTTTTAAACATTAAATTAAAAGGCCTTGGCTCAGTTAACTCAGAAGATCCGCATGAGGGGCATTTACCATCCTCTATATGATCTGACCTCCACCTTGATTTACAATCCTTACAGTCAACAAGTGGATCGGTGAATGTTTCTTCATGCCCGGAATATTTCAAAACATTTGGGTGAGTTAAAATTGAAGAGTCTAAACCTTCTACATCATCTCTCTCATATACCATTGAACTCCACCAAGCCTCTTTAAGGTTATTTTTTAACTCAACACCTAAAGGCCCATAATCGTATAATCCCTGAAGACCACCATATAGTTCGTTAGTTTGAAATATAAAGCCTCTTCTTTTGCAAAGTGAAACTAATTCTTCCATACTAGATGCTGTCAAAGTAACCTCCAATTCCTAAATATTTAATATAATTAAGAATTCTTTTTTTATAATAGTTTTATCTTAAAAAATAGCTTTAATGCACTAACCTAATAAAGAAACCCCTTTTCTTAAGATATTTTCAACCCTTCGAGTTGGCTTTCCGTTACTGTTATTTAAAATCAAACCTTCATTAAATTTCATAGCTTTTTTTGAGTCTCTTACTCCAGTTACTATCACTCTTGATGCCGGGGTATTTCTTTTAGGGTAAATAGGAGTTACTTCAACTCCACCCATTTTTTTTGAAAATAAATAAAGAAGCTCAGGCAAATTATTAATATGATTAATAAAAGTTATTGTTCCACCAGATTTTGAAAAAGTAAGAGATTTTCTTATCCAAATCTCTAATGTTTTATTGTTTCCAATATTTGCAGCTTTCTTGTTATCATTTTCAGGGATACTTGATGTACTTTTTGTAAAATAAGGAGGATTTGCATAAACATGATCAAATGTCTGACTTTTTAACTTATCAACCTTATTCAACTTTCCTTCTATATCAATATTTAATACCTTAATGATCTTTTGAAAATCATTAATTTCGATATTTTCATGAGAAATTTCTAACATTGATGGATTATTTTCAAACCCAAGAATTTTTATTCCTGCTACACGGTGAGCGAGGCATATGGATACAACTCCAGAACCAAGCCCTAATTCTAAGCAATTATCGCCTTTTTTTGCTTTTATTGAAGATGCCAAAATTACAGCATCATGACCTGCTCGATATCCATTTTTTAGTTGAAAAATTTTAAGCTTATCCCCTAAGAAACCATCTAATGTTTTTTCATTACTCATAAACCACCAATAATAAAGAAATATGTATTTCAAAATAACTTTGTTTACAGACTACCTAAGAAATCTATGATACATAATTTTATCAAGATTTGATTAAGGTAAGCATTATGAAAAAAATAAGTAAAGCAGATCTGCCCATAAAAGAATTAGTTGAATTAATAAAAGAAGATTTTATTAAAACTGATAAGCTTATTAAAAATCAAATTACAAGCGAAGTTGATAGAATACCTGAGCTATCTAATCATATTATTAGCCTAGGAGGTAAAAGACTAAGACCAATATTAACTATTGCATGTGCAAAAATGTTAAATACAGAAAATAATCACCATATTGCTCTTGCGGCAGCAGTTGAGCTTTTACATACAGCAACACTTCTTCATGATGATGTTGTGGATGAAAGTTATTTTAGGCGAGGAAAAGAAACCTCACATATCTTGTGGGATAATAAGTCTAGCATTCTTGTTGGTGACTATTTATTAGGTAAGGCATTTCAATTAATGGTTAAAACAGGCTCATTACAGTGCTTAGAAACATTATCAAATGCTGCTGCAATAATTGCTGAAGGTGAGGTTCTTCAATTAGTTGCAACAAATAATATTAATATTAAAAAAAGTGATTACATAAAGATCATAGAATCTAAAACAGCAGCACTTTTCTCAAGTGCCTGCGAAGTTGGGGGTATTATCTCTAACTCACCAAGTGAAATTAATAAATCTCTTTTTTCTTTTGGAAGAAACCTAGGAACTTCATTTCAATTAATTGATGATGCCTTAGATTACTCAGGTAGTTCAGATAACCTCGGAAAAAATATAGGTGATGACTTTTATGATGGTAAAATAACGCTTCCTATTATTATTGCTTTTGAGAAAGCGGACGAGAATGAAAAATATATATGGAAAGAGATTTTTCAAAAAAAAGTAAGAAATGAAAAAGATTTAATCATTGCAAATAATTTAATTGAAAAACATAAATCTATTGAAAAAACTATAGATCTTGCGAATAAATATGGGGATGATGCAAAAAAAGATTTATCTATCTTTAATGAATCTCCAATAAAAAAAGGATTAGTTAATTTAGTAGATTTCTCTTTAATTAGAGATCATTAAGTATAGTTTTTTCAACTACCCAATGAGGATATGATTTATCGATATTTTCCATCGCATAATCTATAAATTTATCTTCAAAAAAACCAAAACATGCCGATCCAGAGCCAGTCATTCTTGAAAAAAATGATTTATTCAAATTCAAAACATTAATAACATTTTTTAGAACTGGATAATTTTGAATAGCATATCCTTGCAAATCATTGCTTAGACCTTTGAAAAAAGAGTTATTATTATCTAAATTATATAGTTCTATTGATTTTTTTATTTTATTTAGATTTAAATTTTTATTTTTAATTGGTTTTACAAGGTTAAAAACTTCTTTAGTTGAAATTTCAATATTAGGATAGATAATAAGCATTTGATATTTTTTTATAAAATCTACTTTTGCAATCTTTTCTCCTGCTCCATAAGCAATCAAAGGTTTTGAGATAATACATGCTGGTATATCGGTGCCTAAATCCATTCCAAAAGAACACATTTGATCTTGCGACATACCTAGTTCAAGAAAATTATTCATTAAACGAATTGCAGCTGCTGCATCAGCTGATCCACCCCCTAACCCAGAGCCTAAAGGAATATTTTTTTCTAAAACAAGATCAATTTTAGGAAGTTCCTCAAGATTGTATATTTTCTTTATTTTATGAATTACCTTTAATACCAAATCATCTTTGAGAACAATATCTTGAATAGAAGAATTTATTTTGTATGAAAAAGATTTTGAGGGTTTTAATTTTAATTTATCTGAAAAACTACCAAAACAAATAAAACTAATTAAATCATGAAAGCCTTTGTTTTTCTTACCGCTAAGATTTAAAGAGAGATTGATCTTTGATTTAGCTATCTCGGTTAATTCCATAATAACTAAAGATATTTACATACCGCCATATAAAGGTCCTTCGCCGCCTTGTGGAGCAACCCAATTAATATTTTGTGAGGGATCTTTAATATCGCATGTTTTACAGTGAACACAATTTTGAGCATTGATTTGCAGACATGGTTCATCAGTCTCTGAGGATTTGATTATCTCATAAACTCCAGCAGGACAATATCGTTGTGCAGGCTCATCATACTCAGGTAAATTATAGGCAACAGGTATTAAAGAATCTTTAAGGGTTAAGTGCGAAGGCTGATCTTCTTCGTGATTAGTATTAGATAAAAAAACTGAAGAAAGCTTATCAAAAGAAAACTCTCCATCTGCTTTCGGATATTCAATTTCATTACATTCAGATGCCTTTCGTAAAGTTTTGTGGTCTGGTTTATTGTGCGCCAGTGTAAAAGGCATTGTGATACCAAAAGTGCTTAACCACATATCTAAGCCGCTAAATAAAGTTCCCAACAAGACGCCGTATCTTGCTTGGTAAGGCTTAACATTTCTTACTCTCTTAAGCTCTTTTGCGATTCTACTATTTTCGTACTTTTCTTGATAATTTTTAAGATCGCTTGCTTGATCATTTGAATTATAATTATCAATTATAGCTTCAGCTGCAAGTATTCCTGACTCCATAGCATTATGCGTACCTTTGATTTTAGGGTAGTTTAAAAAACCTGCGGAACAACCAATTAAAGCTCCTCCAGGAAAATATAACTTAGGAACAGATTGGTAACCACCAGTAGTAATTGCTCTAGCACCATAAGAAATCCTTTTTCCACCTTTTAGAACTTTTTTTACAGATGGATGAGTCTTAAATTGCTGAAACTCATCAAAAGGAGAAACGTATGGGTTTGTATAATTTAAGTGAATAACATAGCCAATAGAAACAAGATTTTTATCAAAATGATAAAGGAATGAGCCACCATTAGTTTCATCACTTAATGGCCAACCCATTGAGTGCTCAACTAAGCCATCGACAAAATTTTCTTCGTTGATTTCCCATAACTCTTTAAGACCAATAGCATATTTCTGGTAATCACTATTTTCAGAAAGTTTGAAGTTCTTTGTAAGAAATTTTGAGAGCGAACCCCTAGTTCCCTCCGAGAAAAGTGTATATTTTGCATGTAACTCCATTCCAGATTCCCAAGAATCTTTTGCTGAACCATCTTTTGAAACACCCATATCACCTGTAGCTACACCTTTTACTTTTTTATTGTCATCGAAAAGTACTTCAGCTGCGCTAAAACCTGGATAAATCTCAACTCCTAAGCCCTCAGCAACCTCACCTAACCACTTACAAACATTAGATAAGCTTACTATATAATTTCCATGATTTTTCATCATAGGAGGAAGAAGAATTTGAGGAATTGGAAAAGACCAATTTTTTCCAAAATAAGATAATTTATCTTTCTTAACCTTTGTCTTTATTGGGCTATCCATCTCCCTCCAATTCGGCAACAATTTGTCAAGAGCTACAGTCTCTATTACAGCACCTGAGAGTATATGAGCTCCGACCTCACTTGCTTTCTCTAGTACACAAACAGATAAATCTAAATCATTTTTTTGGGATAACTGCTTTAATTGAATTGCTGCAGATAAGCCAGCGGGTCCAGCACCAACAATCAAAACGTCGTATTCCATAGATTCTCTTGAAGATGAATCTAAAACTTGTCCTTGCCTAGCATTGACTTCATTAATTGGTATCTTTTCCATATTTAAACCTTTAACATATTTTGATATTCAAATAAAACTGATATAATCAAAATATAATTACTTTCTGTATGAATCTTATAAGGGATTCATGAAAAAAATGATACCTAGTATGCACAAACTTTTAGATGATCTCAAATGGCAAATTGAAGCAGGTATTGATGATCCTTTAGGAGACCAACCTTTTAAAAAAGAAAGTTTAAAAGTTGACGATAGATTAATAAAAGAAATATCAAAGCCTGAAGAATTATCAGATGATATTCCTATAAGAAGTAATCTTCATGAAATAAAAACACTTGAAGAGCTTAAAAGTTTTTTGTTAAATAATAGTATTTGTGATCTCCAGAGGTCATCGAAAAATTTAGTTTTTTCAGATGGAAATAGTCATTCAAGTATAATGATTATTTCTGGAACACCTGATTCAAATGAAGATAATTCAGGAATCCCAATTAGGGAGAAAAGCGGTGAACTGTTTAATAATATTTTGTCGGCAGCTAACCTAACAAGATCATCTGTATATATAGCACCAATTATTCCATGGAAGATTCCTGGTAATAGAGATCTTACAAATGAAGAGAGGGTTGTGCTTTTACCAATAATCAAAAAACATATTGAACTTATAGATCCTAAAATACTAATCTTCGTCGGATTAGACCCAATAAAGTATCTATTAAATGATGATAGAATGATGAAAATGAGGGGAAAATGGTTAAATTATTCTCTCAAAGAAAAATCTATAGAATGTATGTCAATTCTTGATCCAGGATTTTTGATAAGAAGACCAGAGTACAAAAGAGAAACGTGGAATGATATTCTTAGCCTAAAAGAAAAGTTTAAGGAGTTAAATTAGATGAATGAAAATAAAGAATTAAAATTTCAAAAACTCAAAATATGTATCCTAACTATTTCTAGCTCAAGAGAGTTATCGGATGATAAATCAGGGGATGTTCTTGAAGAAAGAATCTTAGGTTTTGGCCACGAATTATTTGAAAGAAAAATAACAAAAGATAATAAAGATTCAATTAAAAATATTATTATTAATTGGTCAAAAGATAAAGAAATTGACGTGATAATAACATCTGGGGGAACAGGATTAACGGAGACGGATGTAACGCCTGAGGCCCTAGAAGAAATATTTGAAAAAACTATTCCAGGCTTTTCAGTTATATTTCATAATATATCTTTTAATAAAATCAAAACATCTACTATTCAATCAAGAGCAACAGCTGGAATACTTATGGAAACATTCATTTTTGCTCTTCCGGGATCACCAAGCGCTGTAAAGGATGGGTGGGATGAAATTCTTAGGTATCAGCTTGATAGTCGACATAAACCATGTAATTTTGTTGAAATACTTCCAAGGCTTAGAGAGATTGTTGATTAGAGGTTTCTTTTTAAATCCTCAATACTTTTATCAATTAAATCTGAAGAAATTTCATCATCAATATTCTCTTTTAAATACTCTTTAGCAATTATCACAGATAAATCAGTTGCTTTAGATTTTACTTCTCTAATGGCCTCGTCTCGAGCCTGAATAATTTTTAAATCAGCTTGCTTTTGTTTTCTTTGGATTTCTTCTTCGAGAGTTTTTTTTGAATTTTCAGCCAAAATTGCCGCTTGATCTGTTGCGCGCTTCAAGATTTCTTTAACATCTTCATCACACTTCTCTAGCTTTCTTTTTTCTTTTGCTAGTAACGATTGGGCTTGTTCATGAAGGATTCTGGCTTCATCTAATTCTTTTTGAATATTTGCAGACCTTTCATCTAAGGCACTTATTATTGAACTTGGAAGGCCAGCCCAAATAACAAATCCAATAAAAAGAAGGAATGAAACGGCTACAAAAAAAGTGGCATCAAACATTAAGACACATCCTTAATTTAAATTTTTTGAGAATTTATTTAAATCTCTCTTCTCAACCTTTTTTACAAAAAGATTATTTAACATTTCTTCTGCTATATCTTCAGCAACTGACGATATATCCTTTAAAGCAGATTCTTTACTTTTATTTATATCATTTTCAGATGATGCAATATCTTTAGAAACCTTTTCCTCAAATTCATTTCTTCTTATGGATATCTTTTCCATATTCTTTTGTCTTTCAGACATTAAATTCTTTTGAGATTGAACTTTTGCTTCTTCTAATTTTGCTCTTAGGTCTTCTACAACACCTTCTGCTTCTAATGAAAGAGCTTTAGCTTCATCCAAATCATCAGTAATGGTATCTTTTCTTTCTTCGATAACATCTGAAATTCTCGGTAATGCTATTCTAGATAACATTATGTAGAGAATAGAAAGGCTAATAAAGAGCCAAAAAAGCTGAGGTAGAAATGTTGTAAAATCTAGTTGAGGCATTAAATATACTTTTTATTAAACAACGAATAAAAGTATTAAAGCAACTAGAAGACCAAAGAGTCCTGTAGCTTCAGCCAAAGCAAATCCTAATAATAAATTTGGAAATTGAGCTTGTGCTGCGCTTGGATTTCTTAATGCTCCTTGAAGATAACTACTGAATATAAGACCAATACCAATACCAGCTCCCGCTAATGCTAAACACGCTATTCCAGCACCTATATATTTTGCTGCTTCTGCTTCCATTTTACTCTCCTTAATTAAATTAGTTAATAATGTTTATAATAAAACCTAATGCATATGCAATGAATCATTTAAATAAATACACGTTAAAATTGTAAAAACATATGCCTGTAAAAAAGCAATTAATATTTCAAGGCCGGTAAATGCAACCATTACTCCAAGCGGAAGCCAACCACCAACAATTCCCATTGATATTACAAATCCAGAAAATACCTTAAGCATAGTATGACCAGCCATCATATTAGCGAATAATCTAACAGAGAGACTGATTGGTCTTGTAAAATAAGAAATAACCTCAATTATAACTAAAAGAGGTAACATGAAGATAGGAACACCTTTTGGAGCAAAGTAACCAAAAAACCCAAATCCATGTTTTACAAACCCAACAATTGTGACCAATAAAAATATTAAAAATGCTAGAGCAAATGTAACAGCTATATGACTTGTCACAGTAAAGCTATAGGGCATCATCCCAAGCATATTCAAAAAAAGAACAAACATAAATATTGTAAAAATAAAGGGAAAATATTGTTTTCCTTCTTGACCAACATTCTGCCGGACCATATTTGAAACAAATTCATAGGATAGCTCAACAAGAGATTGCATTCTGGAGGGAACCAAGGCTTGCTTTCTAACAAAAAAAATAGAGAAAAAACTTATTAAAATTACAGCTATTACCATAAACAAAGATGAATTAGTAAATGATATATCAAAACCGCCAATATTAATATCAACGTATCTGGCAATTTCAAATTGATGCATTGGATCTGCAGGAAAAGATCCTGTGCTATGATGACCATCTAAGTTTTCTACTGAAGCCACTTATAAACCCTTGCGATTAAGACTCATTATTCATATTCTTAGCAGTCTTAATAACATTTATAATTCCTGCTGCAATACCTAAAATAAAAAATATTAATAGAAACCAAGGTTGAGTCCCTAACCACTTATCAATAGACCAACCCATGACACCGCCAACTACAATACCCGAGACAAGTTCTGTACTTAATCTAAAGGCTAAACCTAACGAATTCCCTCGATTTTCTATATTTTCTGAAGTTCTAATGAGGCTTTCCTTTGACTTTATTTCATCAACTCTATTAATAACCTCTGAAGAATTTTTAGATGAATTATTTTTTTTAATTTCCAAATCTACAACCTCAGTATTAAAAATAAATTGTTAAAATCAAAAATATTACATATTTTAAGCGAGCTTTCGGAATTTCTCCGCTGTACTCAAATCTACAGAAACAAGTTGGCTAACTCCTTTCTCCTGCATTGTTACACCAAAAAGCCTATCCATTCTTGACATTGTTAGAGCGTGATGGGTTATAATTAAGAATCTGGTATTAACACTCTTTGACATTTCATCGATCAAATTACAAAATCTTTCAACATTTGCATCGTCTAAAGGGGCATCAACCTCATCAAGAACACAAATAGGTGAAGGATTAGTTAAAAATACAGCAAAAATTAATGATGTTGCAGTGAGGGCTTTTTCTCCTCCTGAGAGCGAATCCATTGATTTTAATTTCTTTCCTGGAGGTTGGGCTAGCATTTCTAGTCCTGCTTCTAATGGATCATCAGAATCAACAAAATTTAGCTGAGCATTTCCACCCCCAAAAAGTTTTTTGAAAACCTCCTGAAATTTACTATTAACTTCATCAAAAGCCAACCTCATTCTCTCTCTACTTTCCTGATTAAGTCCTGTAATTCCTTTTTTAAGTTCTGAAATAGCTCTATCTAAGTCTTCTCTTTCAGACTTTGTCTCGTCAAATCTCTCTTGTATTTCCTTCAACTCAAAATCTGCTCTTAAATTTACTCCACCTAAAAGCTCCCTTTCATTCTTAAAACGCTCATAATTATCTTCAGCAGCAGTTTCTGTAGGCATTGGATTTTCATTAGAAAAGTTAGTTAATTTTATTAGCTCATGAGCATTAATATTTAGCTCCTTATTAATTAAAGACTTAACTTCACTCATTCGTTCATTATTGCTTTGTGAAAGAATTTCTAACCTACCTTTAAGCTCTCTATCCTGAGCTTCTTTTTCTGAGGTAGATCTAACTCTATTACGAATATCGCTAAGTGTATTTTCCAATTTAATAAATTCATCCTCAGATTTCGAATTTAAAATTTTAGATTCCTCAATCAATGTCTGTAATGAATTTCTTTTATCTTCAATCTCATTTGGAAGATTTAAGTTCTTTAATTTTTCATCCTCAAGACTCTTTAAGCGATTATTTAGTTCTAAAATTTGATTTTCAGTTTGAGGTATTTTTTTATTCAAATCATTCTTGCTACTTATTTCTGTATTAATCCTGTCTAGGTCAATTTTTAACTTAGTAATACTATCGCGAATTTCATCGCTTTTTTGCTTTAAATCACTAATATTTTTATACTTTGTTTCAAATTCAACAATTGAAGTATTAACACTCTCAAGTTGCTGTAAATTTTCCAGACTATTTTTATTAAATTCGGCTAATTTTGAATTAAGATTTGATAATTCTTGTTTGGTTGATAATATTTTTTTATCTAGATCATCCTTATTTTTAATTTCATTGTTGATTCTATCTAATTCAATTTTAAGATTTGTAATATCATTTTGTATTTCAGTACTTTTTTCTTTGATATTATCAATTCCAATATATTTTTTTTCAAATTCATCAATAGATTTTATAGTATCCTCAAGTTGATTTCTATTTTGAAGTCTCTCAGAGGCGGAGCTTGAAGAAGTTGATGTAACTACTAAACCATCCCATCTCCATAAGTCGCCTTCCTTTGAAACAAGTCGTTGACCATACTTAAGTCTTGAAATTAACTTCATTCCATCTTCTTTGTTTATAATACCTGTTTGATTTAGACGTCTTTTTAGAGCATCAGAGCCTTTAACATAATTTGACAAAGGCTCACAACTATTTGGGAGCTCATGACCTTCTTCGATTTCATCAAGCAACTTCCAATAAATAGGATTTTTTTCATTTGTCGAATAATATAATTCATCTCCTAGTAATGCATCTAAAGCATTTTCATAACCAGGGGTAACATTAAGCTTATCGATCAATGTGTCATCATTGTCATAGCTTTCTACTATTATACTTTTTAAGGCTTCCTTTTGAGAATAAATTGCAACCATACTGCCAATGAAATCTTCATTTTTCTTTAATTCTTTTATTTTTACTTCTATTTCAGATCTAATTGCTTGTTCTTTTTCATTAGAAGTTTTTCCTTCAATATGACTATCGTCTATAGTTGAGCCTAAATCATCGAGTAAATTATTTTCTCTTTTAATTTGAGATAAGATAGATTCCTTAAGATCATTATCTGAACTTATTATCTTTTTTATATTTTCTTGCTTAGAGTAAATGCTAGAAAATTCTTCTAATAAAATATTATTTTTAATTAAATCTTCAGTACGCCCCTCGATTGATTTCTCAGTATCATATTTTTTTTGAATATTAAATTCATTATCACCCTGCTTTGCTAGCAAGTCTTTTAAATCAGTTAATATCTCATTTTCCCTTACTAATTGCGATTTTGTTGATTGGATAAATTCACTTAACTCTAATGCTCTTTCTTTTTGCCTTAGAAACTCTTTGTCTAAACCTTCCATTTCAATAACTAAGCGTTGTAATTTTGCAGAGTCTTTTGCTGCATTCTCACGTAAAGGCGTCAACTCAGCTTGCAATTTAATTTCTTCTGAATTTAAAGAAGCAACTTCCCTTATAGTTTCTTGATGATCTTTAACCGCTTCAGAAAATTGATTTTTTGATTCACTTAACTGTTTATTAATAACTTCGTATTTTACTGCTAAAACAACCGATTGAGCCTTTCTAATTTCTTCAGAAAGAGACTTGTATCTATTTGCTTCTCTAGCTTGCTTCTTAAGAGATCGCATTTGAGATGATAATTCTTTTAAAACATCGTCTAATCTTTCAAGATTGGTTTGCGCAGCATTTAGTCTGAGCTCAGCTTCATGACGCCTTACATGAAAACCTGATATTCCAGCGGCTTCCTCTAGAATCCTTCTTCTTTGTTCAGGTTTTTGACTAATTAATTCATCAATTTGACCCTGTCTTACAAGAGAAGGTGATCTAGCTCCAGTGGATACATCCGCAAATAGCATTTGAACATCTCTAGCTCTAATATCCTTTCCATTTATTCTATAAGCTGAGCCTGATTCTCTTTCTATCCTCCTGGTAACCTCAACAATTTCATCATTATTATAATCTTTTGGAGCATTCCTCTCTTTATTATCAAGAACTAATGAAACCTCAGCAAAATTTCTTGGCGGCCTGTTTTCTGTTCCAGAAAAAATTACATCATCCATAGCTGATGTCCGCATTGATTTATAGGATGTTTCACCCATTGCCCATCTGAGAGCTTCTACAAGATTTGATTTACCACATCCATTAGGTCCAACAACACCAGTCAAACCTTTTCCTATATTTACCTCTACAGGGTCAACAAAGGATTTGAAATTAGAAATACGTAGTTTTTTAAAATCCACTTTTTCCTCTTTATTTAATCTCATCTAACATTTCTTGGTAGTCCAAAGAAGATATTTTTTTTCCATTTACAAAAACTGAAGGGGTACCAGTAATCCCAAAACTATTGGTCGCAATACTCATATTACTCTCTATTAATTTTATTAATTTCTCATCGCTTAAGCACATCTCAACCTGAGAAATTGATAATCCAAAATTCTTAGCAATTGAAAGAAGGCCTTGATAGCCATTTTGCATCCATTTTTTTTGTGTTTTTAATAGAACATTAATAACATCAAAATATCTATCTTCAGATACACAATTAGCTATAAGAGTACCCGCCATAGCATATTGATCTAGTGGAAAGTCTCTAAATATATATTTAACTTTTCCTGTCTCAATTAAATCAGATTTTATTTTTGGGAACGTTTCATTATGAAAGTCAGAGCAATGAGGACAGGTCATCGAGGCGTATTCAATAATAGTATTACTTGGGTTTCCAATACTCATTACATGATCGCCCTCAAGATCCCTTGAAACACCAGAAGAATTAGTTACCTCTAATTGAGTGCTTAGGTTATTTAAAACTAAATCATTATTCACATTGCTCCCAATGCTCGACAAAAGCATAATAATTATAGCTAGCACTGCAAAAGTCGAGATTAACAAAATAACATTTTTTCTTTTCATACTTAAATTCCTAACTGAGTCGTTTAATTATTATAGTTCATTTTTTCTTTTAAGAACTGTCTTTTCTAATTTAAAAAGAGCCTTTTCTATGGGACTGTCTCCTTTTGAAGTTGATAATTCGCCTTCATCCTTGGAAAAAGAATCCTTACCATCACTTTCTATTTTTAGCTCTGGGTAAGTGTTATTGCTATCTATATCTAGTGGTAGATTTTTAAATTGAATTTTATTTACAGCATTAAATCCGTAATAAGAATTTATATTACTTATTATTTCTTGTTTTAAATACTCCAGCTCTATAGCAACCCCGCCATCACAAGCTATAGTAAGAACACCTCCTGTCTTCCTAATATTTAATTTAATTGGCATAGACTTGTTGAAAAACCTAGCGCCAACTATTGTTTTCCAATTTTCTAATATATGATTCTGAGCAAACCCTTGTTTATTATAAAAAGATTTTGTAATTTTAGATACATACCATCCAAGCTGTGTTGGATTTTTAGGTTGTTTATTATTATTTTTCAATTTTAATATTTATCTCATAAAAAGGTTTAAATGAATTACAATAATTTTTCAAAAAGTGTTCTTAAATGGTATAACCTAAATAAGCGAGATCTTCCATGGAGATATAAAGGTAATTCAAAAAAAGATCCCTATAAAATATGGGTATCTGAGATAATGCTTCAGCAAACAACTGTAACAGCAGTTATTCCTTACTTTAAAAAGTTTATAACTTTATGGCCAAATATAGAAAAACTTTCAAGCGCAAACATTAATGAAATTTTAGATTTTTGGTCAGGCTTGGGTTACTACAGAAGAGCAAAAAACCTCCACCTAACCTCGAAAATTATTAATAAAGAATATAAAAATATTTTTCCAACAGATGAGAGTCAAATAAAAAACCTTCCTGGTATCGGCGATTATACTTCTGCGGCTATAAGAGCTATAGCTTTTAATAAAAACGATACGGTCGTTGATAGTAATATTGAAAGAATAATAGCAAGAATCTTTCAAATAAAAAAACCAATTATTAGAGCAAAAAAAGAAATAAAGGAAAAAGCAAAAAAACTAACTCCAAATAAAAAAAATGGAGATTATGTTCAGGCCTTGATGGATATTGGCTCAATGGTCTGTTTACCAAAAAATCCTTTATGTAATTCATGTCCTATTTTAGAGTTTTGTAAGGCAAAAAAAAATTCTTGTGAAAATACAATTCCAATAAAAATAAAGAAAAAAATAAAGCCCATAAGAGAGGGATCTGTATACTGGATAATATCTTCTGATAATAAAGTGTTACTTAAAAGAAGGGTTGATAAAGGAATATTACCAGGTATGCTTGAATTTCCATCATACGGATGGTCAACTGATGGTAATGAAGAAATAGATAAAAAAGTTCTATCAATTAAAGATTTTAAAAGAAAAGAAGGTAAAGTTTCCCATCAATTCTCTCATTTTAATTTACTATTAACGGTTTATGAAAAAAAAGAATTTAATGTAAATGACATAAATGGTATGTGGGTTGATATGAAAGATTTAAATAATTTAGGTTTGCCAACTTTGATGAAAAAAGTTTTCAACCACATTAACACTTAATTGAATTGGATATTAGAATGGATGAAGATTACAGGTCATTAGCTGAAGAAATTATTAAATTATCTCTCTCAAAGGGTGCAGATTCTTCAGATATTGTAATAGCAAAGAATCTATCCAAAAATATAGGCTGTAGACTTGGAAAAATTGAAGAAATTGAACAGTCAGAAACTAAGGTTTTGGGCTTAAGAACATTTATTGGTAATCGTAACGCAATAATATCTACTAATGATTTTTCAAAAAACTCCATCAACGAGTCCATTGATAGAGTTATTAGCATGACAAAATTGGCTCCGGAAGATCCGCTTTCAAAGCTTGCAAATGAGACAACAGAAATAATTCCTGACCTTGAGTTATTTGATACATACGATCTCAACCCCGATCAACTTAAGGATTTAGCCTTAGAGACTGAGGACTCTGCATTAAAAGTCAAAGGGGTTACCAATTCAAATGGAGCATCATCATCCCAAAGTAAAACATCTTTCCATTTATCAACATCAAATGGTTTCTCTGGTGGTTATAAAAAAAGTAATTTCTCAATTTCTTGTTCTGCAATTGCTGGTAATGAACTTAGCATGCAAACTGATTATGATTATGACTCAAAGGTTTTTTTTAAAGATCTTAAAGATACCTCTTTGGTAGGAAAGCAAGCGGCAGAGAATACAGTTTCAAAATGTAATCCAAAAAAGATAAAAACGTGTAAATCTGATGTAGTTTTTGATCCAAGGGTTTCTAGAACACTACTTTCTCACATCTCGTCACTTGTAAATGGCTCTTCTATTGCTAGGGGTTCTAGTTTTCTTAGTGAAAAAATGAATGCTAAAATCTTTGATAGAGAAATTAACATTATTGATAACCCCAGTATAATAAAGGGGCTAGGATCAAAACCTTTTGATGATGAAGGTTGTGAAATGAAAAGTTTTAATATTATTGAAAATGGAATACTAAAGTCTTGGATTTTAGACACCACAACATCTCAACAATTAGGAATTAAATCTAATAGTAGAGCCTCTAGAGGAATGTCATCCTCTCCCAGCCCAAGTCCTACAAATATGTTTATAGAGAATGGAACTATTTCAAAAGATGAAATTATTAATAATATTAAAGATGGTTTTTATGTTACCGATCTTATAGGCCAGGGTGTTAATTTAATAACAGGTGACTATAGCAGAGGGGCCGGAGGCTTTAAGATCGAAAATGGCAAGATCTCTTTTCCAATAAACGAAGTTACGATTGCTGGTAATTTAAAAGATATGTTTCATAGAATGATTGTGGCAAATGACCTGGAATTTAAATACTCTTTAAATTCTCCAACAATACTTATTGAAGGTATGACAATTGCAGGAATTTAATCCATCTTCAGAGCATCTTCAAATCAGGGATAGTATTATAAAAGCAGGAAAAATTGCTTTAAAATGGTTTAAAAATGATCCTGAAAACTGGGAAAAAGAAGATGGAAGCCTCATCTCTAAAGTGGATATTGAAATTAACAATTTGTTAGGAAGAATTTTAAAAAAAAGTAATCCAAACTTTGGCTGGCTATCTGAAGAAAGTGAAGATGATAAATCTAGGCTTGAAAAAGAAATTACTTTTGTTGTTGATCCGCTTGATGGAACAAAAGCTTTTCTGGAAGGAAAAAAAGAATTTTCAATTTCAATAGCGCTTGTAAAAAACGGAGAACCAATTTCTGGTATAGTTTATAGTCCATCAACAAAAGAAATATTTGAATCTGAAAAAAATAAAGGTTCTTGGAAAAATAAAAAAAGAATACATATCTCCAAATTTAATGAATTAAGTGACTGTAAAATGGTTGCTTTCAAGCCAATGTTCAGTCATCCGTCCTGGAAAAATCCTTGGCCAAAAATGTCCGTAGAGAACCGAAACTCTGTAGCGTATAGAATGGCTTTAGTTGCATCAGGTGAGTTTGATGCAATGATGGCCTTAAACTCAAAAAATGATTGGGATATTGCTGCAGGTGATCTGTTAATTACTGAGGCAGGCGGTTATGTTTCACAACATAATGCTAAGAAATTAAAATACAATAATGTGTCAACTAAAAAACCATCTGTTATAGGGTCAAATAAAAAAATCTATGATGAAATTATCGCAAGAGTCAAAGACTTGAAACTCTAGAAAAAAAAAATTATTTTAGTATAATAACATAAATAGGATTAATAATTTTATGAAATATATTTTTTTATCGATAAATATTTTTTTAGTTATCTTTTTAATAAGCTCAAATACATTTGCTATTGATAAAAATCATAACTATGAAGAAACAAATAGATCAATTCATAACTTTAATGACGCAATTGATCAAAATATTTTGCGCCCAACTTCTAAAGTATACGGATTACTTCCTGATTTCATTGAAACAGGAGTCTCAAATATAATCTCAAATCTCAACGAACCTTCAAATTTTATAAATCATCTATTTCAAGGAGAAATTAGTTCAAGCTTTTTATCATTAGGGAGATTAACAATTAATACTACAATAGGTGTTGTAGGTATTTTTGATGTGGCAGATAAAATGGGTATAAAAGAAGTAACAACTGACTTTGGAAAAACACTTAATATATGGGGTTTTAATGAAGGCCAGTATCTTGTCATTCCGTTGATAGGACCAAGAACCACCAGACATTTTGTAGGTACAATTGCTGATGCAGTATTTAATCCTGTTAATCACAGTTTAAGAGATGAAGATAGTGTCGTAAGTGTTTCTCCATCAGCATTATTTATATTGTCATCAAGATCATCAAATGGAGAAACTATTGATAATCTTAGAAGCACATCTATAGATTATTATTCAAGCCTTAGGTCTATTTACCTTCAAAACAGAGGTATAAATATCTCAGAGGACCTAGAAAACGATGTTGATTTTTTTGATGAAGATTTTGATGATGAAGATATTTTTTTTCCCGAGGTTAAAAAGTAATGGCTAAAATAATTTTTACAAAAGTATTAATTTTAATTGCTTTAATTTTTATTCAATCCAATAATTTAGTGGCTAGTCCAAAAAATCCATCTCAGTGGGTTGAGGATATAAGTGATCAAACTTTGACTATATTAGGAAATGATAAAATAAGTAGTGATGAAAAAGCTGAAAATTTAGAAAAAATTTTCATAGAAAATCTCGATATTAAGAGGATTTCTCTTTTTATTTTAGGTCCTTATAGAAAAAATCTAAAATCCACAGAATCATCAAAATACTTTAATGCTATTAAGAACTTTATTTCAAAAGTTTATGCTAAACGTTTGTCTTCATACCCTTCAGGAAATGTTATAGTAACAAAAGTTGAAGAAAAAGGAAGAAGAGGAATTATAGTCTCTTCTCTTGTAAACTTTAATGATCGTCCAAATCCAATATCTATTGATTGGTGGATTCTTGAATCTTCAGTTTCTGATTATAAGGTTTTTGATATCAGAATATCAGGTATATGGATGGCACAAGAACAAAGGTCTACATTTACAAGCTTTTTAAGTAAAAACAATGGTGAGATAGCTAACCTTATTAATAAAATCGAATTACAAATAAAATAATTTACCTAGAAAATTTTTTATATTTAATTCTACTTGGAATGTTTGAGTCTTCACCATATCGACTCTTATAATCTAATAAGTAGTCTGAATAATTTCCTTCAAACCATTCAACATGGCTATTACCTTCAAAAGCTAAAATATGAGTAGCCATTCGGTCTAAAAACCATCTATCATGACTAATAATTAATGCACTTCCAGAAAAATTCTCCAAGGCATACTCAAGAGCATGAAGTGTTTCAACATCAAGATCATTTGTAGGTTCATCAAGAAAAAGTAAATTTGCACCTGATTTTAATACCTTTGCCAAGTGAACTCTATTTCTTTCGCCCCCCGATAACTGTCCAACTACTTTTTGTTGATCGCTTCCTTTAAAATTAAAAGCACTTACATAAGCACGAGAATGAATAATTGTTGAATTAACATCAATTATATCATTGCCCTCTGAAATTTCTTCCCAGACTGTTTTGTTATTCTCTAAAGCGTCTCTAGATTGATCTACATATCCCATGATTACGGTTTCACCCATTTTAATTTCACCATTATCCGCTTCTTCAAGCCCTGAAAGCATTCTAAATAAAGTAGTTTTTCCTGCACCATTAGCGCCAATTATGCCAACTATACCTCCTCGTGGTAGGCGAAAGCTTACATCTTCAATAAGTAACTTTTCATTGTACGATTTTGATACACCATTGATATCAATAACCATATCTCCGAGCCTAGGCGCCTTTGGAATAATAATTTGAGGCTCACCTGTGCTTTCTTTAACTTCCTTATTTTTAAGATTTTCATAGCTTTTAATTCTTGCTTTAGATTTTGCTTGTCTTGCTTTAGGAGACGCAGAAATCCAATCTAATTCACTATTAAGTCTTTTTAGTCTAGAATTATCTTCTTTACTCTCAAGCTCAATTCTCTTTTGTTTTTGAGTCAACCAAGAGGTATAATTGCCTTCATAGGGAATTCCTTTGCCCCTATCTAGCTCAAGAATCCACTCGGTAATATTATTAAGAAAATACCTATCATGTGTAATTAAGATTATTGTACCAGAATAGGATTTAAGATAATTCTCAAGCCAAGCAACTGTCTCTGCATCTAAATGATTAGTAGGTTCGTCTAATAATAAGATATCTGGATTTTGTAATAATAGCTGACATATTGCTATCCTTCTTTTTTCACCTCCAGATAGGTTAACAACACTCATTTCTGACTCTGGACACCTAAGAGCCTCCATAGCCTGATTAACCTTAGAATCAAGATCCCATAAATCTTTACTTTCTATTTGATTTTGAAGCTCTGATAGTTCATCAGCATTTTCTTCAGAATAGTTTACAGCTAGCTCATTATATCTTGCCAGTAAATCCTTTTTCTCCTTTAGCCCTATGGTTATATTTTCATAAACATTTTTTGATTCATCAAGGAGGGGTTCTTGAGGCAAATAACCAATAGTAACTCCTTCAGCTGCCCAAGCTTCACCTGTATAATCTTTTTCATGTCCAGCCATTATCTTTAAAAATGTTGATTTTCCTGATCCGTTCAAACCGACTACGCCAATTTTTGCATTAGGAAGAAAAGATAAATTAATATTAGAAAATAATTCTTTCCCACCAGGCCAAGATTTAGATAAATCGTCGATAACGTAGGTATATTGATATGAGGCCATTAACTTCCCTTTATAAAATCATTTTTTAGTGGTGGGCCCGGCAGGACTCGAACCTGCGACCAAACCGTTATGAGCGGTTTGCTCTAACCAACTGAGCTACGGGCCCTTTTAAATAATCAATTACTAGCTATCAAGAAAGCTTCTAAGTTTTTTTGATCTAGTTGGGTGTTTTAATTTACGCAAAGCTTTTGCTTCTATTTGTCTTATTCTCTCTCTCGTAACTGAAAATTGTTGGCCTACCTCTTCTAAAGTATGATCTGTATTCATACCTATTCCAAAACGCATTCTCAAAACTCTCTCTTCTCTGGGAGTTAGCATGGCTAAGACTTTTGTAGTTGTTTCTCTCAAATTTGATTGAACTGCAGCATCAACTGGTAACAATACGTTCTTATCCTCAATAAAGTCACCCAAATAACTATCCTCTTCATCACCAATAGGTGTTTCAAGGGAGATTGGTTCCTTAGCAATTTTTAAAACTTTTCTTACCTTATCCAATGGCATCTTCAACTTTTCTGATAATTCTTCCGGTGTCGGCTCTCTACCAATTTCATGTAAAAGCTGTCTAGATGTTCTAACTAACTTATTAATAGTTTCTATCATGTGAACTGGTATACGAATTGTTCTAGCTTGGTCAGCAATTGACCTAGTTATTGCTTGTCTTATCCACCAAGTCGCATATGTTGAAAATTTATAGCCTCTTCTATATTCAAATTTATCTACTGCCTTCATTAGGCCGATATTTCCTTCTTGAATAAGATCAAGGAACTGTAATCCTCTATTTGTATATTTTTTAGCGATAGAAATAACGAGTCTTAAATTTGCCTCTACCATCTCTTTTTTGGCAACAGCTGCCTCTCTTTCACCTTTTTGAACTTTAAGAACAATTTTTCTAAATTCACCTATCTCTAAACCAGTCTCCTCAGAGAGTTCTGTAATTTCATTAAGAAGGCTTTTTATGTCTTTTCTATTTTCTTGGACAAAAGGTTTCCAACCCTTACGCTTTAATCTTACTATTCTTCCAACCCAGCCAGTGTCTAATTCATTTCCATAATATTCTGTTAAAAAATCCTCTCTAGCAACTCCAGATTTATTTGCCATTTTCCAGAGAGACAACTCAGAAGTCACGAGCCTTTTATTTATATCGTAGAGATGATCAAGTAATGACTCTATTCTATTGTTATTTAGAGACAAACCTTTCATAAGATTTTTTAGGTCACTAGTTAATTCATCATATTTTTTAATTTGAGAAGCATTTAAGTCAGAGTTTTTAGCTCTTAATAAATTTCTTTTATCCTGGAGTGTACGAAGTTTCTTATATTTTATAGAAATTTCATCAAATATTAAAAATACTTCAGGCTTAAGATCTGCCTCCATGGCAGCCAAAGATACATTATTCTCATATTCGTTGTAATCATTATCGGTATCATTAGAGTCATCATTATCAGATGTTTCATCGTCTTCAGATGAATTTTCATCTTTTTGATTTTTAGATATTTTCTTATTTTTGGCATCAGGACCAATATAGGATGCTTCTAAATCAATAATATCTCTTAAAAGAACCTGCCCTTCATTTAATTCATCACGCCATATTATTATAGCTTGAAATGTTAAAGGGCTCTCACAAAGACCTTCGATCATAGCTTCTTTACCTGCCTCTATACGCTTGGCAATAGCTATTTCACCTTCACGGGATAGAAGATCAACTGAGCCCATTTCCCTTAAATACATTCTTACAGGGTCATCTGTTCTATCACCTGAGGTTGTTTTTGCTGGCTTTTCTACTTCTGCTTTTTCATCAGAGCTAGCTTCTTCCTGATCTTCATTTTCAACAACCGAAATTCCCATTTCAGAAAGAAGTGACATTACATCTTCGATCTGCTCAGAAGTATATTTCTCAGCAGTAATGACCTTATTCAACTCTTTATAATTAACAAAACCTTCGGCTTTAGCAGATTTTATCATTTTTTTAACAGCACGGTTTGACATATCCAATAAGGAACTATCTTGTGGAGAATCTTCTGCCTTAGTTTTACTGACTTTCTTCTTTACCATATTTTTCTTCTATCGATTTTATTGAATTATCTCTATCTTTAATAAGTTCAATAAAGCGCCTCTCATCATCTTCATTACTAATTTTACTTTTATTATCCTGAATATCTCTTTCAAGACTCTTTATATGCTGGTCATCAGACAAAATTTCAAGCCAAACTTTAGAAATTTCTCTAAAATCTTTATTTTTTTGATTTAGCCAAAACCTATTAGCGAATTTTAAATTATCGTCTGAAAACCCTTTATAGTTATTTTTTATATAGTCTTTTAGCAGATCAATACCTAGATCACCATCATCTTTTTTTTCTAACATTAAAAGGTTATCTCTTATTTCTTTAAGTTTAGAGTTTTTAAAATCTGCTAGCTCTAATTTTTCAAAAAATTTAGCTATAAGTTCTGGAAATAAAAAAACTCCAGACAAAATTAATGCTTCTAGATCTGATGGTAATTCCCCGCCGGAGGCCAATATACTAGTTTTTAAGTTACTTGATCTAAAACCTTTTTTTACAAAATTATTTTTATTATACGAGGTGTTTATAGTTTTTTTATAAAATAACTCATCTAAATATTGTTTAAAAATTAAGCCATAATGCTTTTTAATACTTGAGTCTTTTATTAAATTAATTTTTTTTCTTAACTCACTCTCAAATCCAGATCTGCCTTCCGGTGTTTTAATATCAGAAATACTCATACAAGAATCCCAAACTATATTAGTTAAGGGAGAGGCATTGCTGACTAATTTTAAAAAACTCTCAAGTCCAAAGCTTTTAATATAATCATCCGGATCGAGATCGTTTGGTAAACTTATAAACCTAAGTGACTTATTCGGTTTAAGTAATTTGAGAGCTAGCTCACTAACTCTAAATGAAGCTGCTTTTCCAGCCCTATCGCCATCAAAACAAATTATTGGGTTATTATTTTCTTTCCATAGAATATTTAGTTGATTTTCTGTTATTGCAGTACCTAATGGAGCTACAGATACATTAAAGCCTTTTGATGAAAGGCTAACAACATCCATATAACCCTCAACCACTATTAAATCATCCCTTTCTTTTAGCCTTGGTCTTACATTTGAAAAGTTATACAAAACACTTCCTTTATGGAAAACTGGTGTTTCAGGAGAGTTAAGGTACTTTGGTTGATCATCTTTATTTATTACCCTACCACCAAAACCAACAACTTTATTTCTTGAATCCCTTATAGGAAAAATTATTCTATTTCGAAATCTATCATAGAAGTTATTCTCATTATTATCATTTTTGATAACCATACCTGCTAAAATCATAACCTCACGAGAAACACCCTTAGATAATAAAAACTTTTCTAATTTACTACCTTGTGGAGCAAACCCAATATCAAAATCCTTTATTATTTTATCATCTATACCCCTTTCCCTCAGGTATTTAATGGCATAGGAGTTATTTGTTTCATAAATTTGAGAAGAAAAAAATGATTTTGAAATATCAAGAGCATCCAAAATTTCTTTATTTTTTTTAAACTTTTCTTCCTCAAGTGGTGAAAGGTCTTGTAGTTGAACTCCCGCTTCTTCGGCTAACTTCTCAACAGCCTCAGGAAAACTTAATCCTCCAACCTCAACTAAAAAAGTAAAAATGTCTCCATGGTTATTTGTAGAAAAACAGTGGTAAAATTGCTTCTCATCATTGACTGTAAAGGAAGGAGTTTTTTCTTTATTAAAAGGTGAAAGACCAACATACTCTCTACCTTTCTTTTTTAATTGAATTTTTTTTCCAACAACTTGCGATACTGGAATTCTATCTTTAATTTCATTAAGAGTATTGGTAGAGAATTTCATTTACTAACTTTTTAATTTATCCTTTAACATAACCGAAACTTTACCAAAGTCCATTTGACCAGAATAGTTATCTTTTAAAAAAGCCATAACCTTCCCCATATCACGAATTTGAGCAGAACCAGTTTCTTCAATAGCAACATCAAGAATTGAATTAATTTTATTATTATCATCAATCTGAACAGGCATATATTTTTGAATTATTTTGATTTCTTCATTTTCTTTTTTTTCAAGGTCCAATCTGTCGCTTGTTCTAAAAATATCAGCCGACTCTTTTCTTTGTTTAATCATTTTAGATATTAGCTGAATAATTTGAGATTCATTCACAGGACTAGAGCCATCGGAGATTCTATTATTAATCTCTATATTTTTTATTGCTGAAGTAACCATCCTAAGAGTTGAAACAGTGAGGGTATCTTTTGCTTTCATAGCAATTTTTAAGTCTTCTTTAATAAGATCTAATAACATAATTTATTCCTATAAATAACAAACTTATAAAATAGTATGATAGCTCTATATTTTTATCCAATCAAATATATGATTCTTAAAAAAAATTGATTTATATTAAATGTTCACTTGACGAACGTTTATACTATGAATATTTTTCGTCAATTTGATTTTACAAATAATGATTCGTTAATATTTTAAAATATTACTTATATTTAAAGCGAGGTAAGACTTATTATGATAATAAACATTAAAGACTCATGTTTATTAATATCATTATATACGCTAATTTTTCTAAAATTTCATAGGTTTCAAAATGTCTGATTGGGCACCCCAAAAATCAACAGGAGCCCTCCTTCTTAAAGATGGAAGAGTATTTAATGGTATTGGTTGTGGTTACGAAGGTAGCACAATTGGAGAAGTTTGCTTTAACACTGCCATGACAGGCTATCAAGAAATAATGACTGACCCATCTTATGCTTCTCAAATAATTACATTTACATTTCCACATATTGGAAATGTAGGGGTTAACTCACAAGATATAGAAAGTAATAAAGAAACTTATATAAGCGGAGCAATTTTTAGTAGCCCCATTACATCTCCATCTAATTGGCGCTCAGAACAAAATTTAAATGATTGGCTTATAAAAAATAAGATTGTCGGGTTATATGGAATTGATACAAGAGAATTAACCAGTCATATAAGAAAAAATGGTTTTATAAATGGTGTAATTATTAATGACCAAAAGGGTATTTTAGATAAAGATGCTTTATTAAAAGAATTAAACGATTGGGAGGGTATTAACGGCCAAGATCTTGCTGTAAAAGTATCAACTAATCATATTTATACTTGGGAAGAAAAAGAAATTGAAAACCTAAGTCATAATATCAATCAAATTGATAAACACATTGTTGTTATTGATTATGGAGTAAAGAGTAATATTTTAAGATGTCTTTCTTCAAGATTTAATAAAATTACTATCGTATCATGTAATACAAGTGCATCAGATATAACTAGCCTAAAACCAGATGGAATTTTTCTCTCTAATGGGCCTGGTGATCCTCTTGCAACAGGAAAATACGCAATACCAATTATCAAAGAACTTATGTCTAAGAATATTCCTATTTTTGGTATCTGTTTAGGACATCAAATTCTTGCTTTAGCACTTGGTGGTAAGACATTTAAAATGCATCAAGGGCACCATGGTGCAAATCATCCAGTAAAGAATATACAAAATGGAAAAGTAGAAATCACATCAATGAATCATGGTTTTTCAGTTAAATTTGATACTCTGTCATCGGATGTCATTGAGACACATAAAAGTCTTTTTGATGATAGTAATTCTGGCTTAATGGTAAAAGGAAAACCTATTTTTTCAATTCAGCATCATTCTGAAGCCTCGCCTGGACCATATGATAGTTTTTATCTTTTTGATAAATTTCAAAATTTAGTTGGAAAAAATTAAATGCCAAAAAGAAGTGATATAAAAAGTATATTAGTGGTAGGTGCTGGTCCTATAGTAATTGGTCAAGCATGTGAATTTGATTATTCAGGTACACAAGCTTGTAAGGCTTTAAAAAAAGATGGCTACAAAATAATTTTAATAAATTCTAATCCTGCAACAATAATGACAGATCCAGATGTAGCAGATAAAACTTATATCGAGCCAATAACAGCAGATATTTTAAAAAAAATAATTAAAAAAGAAAAACCTGATGCTCTTCTTCCAACAATGGGCGGTCAAACAGCCTTGAATGTCTCACTTGAAGTGTCTGAATCTGGTTTCCTAGATGAATACAATGTAGAGTTGATTGGTGCAGATGAGGAAGCTATATCAAAAGCAGAAGATAGAGATAAATTTAGAAAGGCTATGCATAAAATAGGTCTAAAAACTCCAAAATCTTATGTTTCTCAGTCATTGGAAGATGCTCTTTCAAATCTTAATGAAATTGGACTACCTGTGATAATAAGACCATCTTTTACGTTAGGAGGGACGGGTGGTGGTATAGCGTCTACTATTGAAGAATTTGAAAAAATAGCATCAAATGGAATTGAAAGCTCTCCAACAAACGAAATCCTTGTAGAAGAGTCGGTTGCTGGCTGGAAAGAATATGAAATGGAAGTTGTTAGAGATAAGGCTGACAACTGTATTATAATTTGCTCTATAGAGAATGTAGATCCCATGGGAGTCCACACCGGGGATTCAATAACTGTTGCTCCAGCTTTAACATTAACAGATAAAGAATATCAAAATCTAAGAATTGCATCTATCAATATTCTAAGAGAAATTGGAGTTGATACTGGCGGCTCAAATGTACAATTTGCTATTAATCCAAAAAACGGTGAAATGGTTGTTATCGAAATGAACCCAAGAGTTTCAAGATCGTCAGCTCTAGCCTCAAAGGCAACAGGTTTTCCTATTGCAAAAATTGCAGCTTTATTAGCTGTTGGCTACACATTAGATGAATTAAAAAATGATATAACTAAAACTACTCCTGCTTCATTCGAGCCAACGATTGATTATGTAGTTACAAAAATTCCAAGATTTGCTTTTGAGAAATTTCCAGGATCGAATCCAATGCTCTCATCATCTATGAAGTCAGTTGGAGAAGCGATGGCTATTGGTAAAAATTTTAAGGAATCTTTTCAAAAAGCCCTTCGTTCACTTGAAATAGGATTATGTGGTTTTGATGAGTTTTTAATATCTGAGGATATAAATGAAATAGAAGAAAACCTTAAAAAAACGTCTCCGGAAAGAATTTTAATAATAGCCGACGCAATAAGAGCTGGAATAGGTTTATCAAGAATTCATGAACTTACCTATTATGACCCATGGTTCTTAGATCAAATAAATGAAATTATTTCTATCGAAAAAGAGCTTATAGAAAAAGGCATACCTAACGATAGAGAAAATATTTTATTTTTAAAAACTCAAGGATTTTCAGATAAACGAATATCAAAACTTACAAACAAAAAAGAGTTGGAAATAAGAGCCTTAAGAGAAAATTTAAATATACTTCCTGCTTTTAAAAGAGTTGATACTTGTGCAGCAGAATTTGAGTCAAAAACTGCTTATATGTATTCTACATATAGCGACACAATTTTTTCAGAATCTCTGTCAAGCGAAGCACTTCCATCGTCAAGAAATAAAGTTATCATTCTTGGTGGTGGTCCAAATAGAATAGGTCAAGGAATTGAATTTGATTATTGTTGTTGTCATGCATCTTATGCTTTAGAGGAGATGGGAATTGAGAGTATAATGGTAAACTGTAATCCTGAAACAGTCTCAACTGACTACGACACATCAGATCGTTTATATTTTGAACCATTAAACTTTGAGGATGTTCTAGAGATCATTAAAACAGAATCTTCTGAAGGAGACCTTTTAGGAATAATCGTCCAGTTTGGAGGGCAAACACCGCTCAAGCTTGCAAGGGAATTAGAGGAGAATAATATCAGTATCCAAATTCTAGGCACACCTCAGGATGCAATAGACTTAGCTGAGGATAGAGACAGGTTTAAAAAATTAGTAAACAAACTTAATATTCTCCAACCTGAAAATGGAGTAGCAAAATCAGCATCTGAGTCAATGGAAATTGTTAAAAGGATTGGTTATCCTGTAGTAATTAGACCTTCTTATGTATTGGGTGGAAGGGCTATGGAAATTGTTCACTCGGATGAGCAGTTGCAAAAATATATGAAGGAAGCAGTAATAGTTTCTGGTGAAAACCCTGTTTTGATAGACTCATATCTTAGAGATGCTATTGAAGTTGATATAGATGCATTATCAGATGGCACAGATGTATTTATTGCAGGTATCTTAGAACATATTGAAGAGGCTGGTGTACATTCTGGAGATTCAGCATGCTCAATTCCACCTTTTTCATTAAATGAAAAACTTCTTGAGGAATTAGGAGAGCAAGTAAAATTTCTAGCTAAAGACCTTAACGTTATTGGATTAATGAATGTTCAATTTGCAATTAAAGATAATAAAATTTTCATACTGGAGGTTAACCCAAGGGCAAGCCGAACAGTCCCATTTATTGCTAAAGTTTTAGACAAGCCAATAGCAAAAATAGCTACCAAAATAATGTTAGGTAAGAAAATTAGAGAAATGAACTTAAAAGAAAAAAAGATAAGTCACTTCGCAATAAAAGAGGCTGTTTTCCCATTTAAAAGATTTTCTGGGGTTGATACAATTTTAGGACCAGAAATGCGTTCAACTGGAGAAGTGATGGGAATAGACGAAGACTTTGGTATGGCCTTTGCAAAAAGCCAGATTGCCGGAGGAACAAATATTCCAAAATCTGGTGTAGTTTTTGTTTCTGTAAAAGATAGTGATAAAGATAAAATTTTGGAACCTGTTTCAGATCTTGTTAAACTAGGGTTTACAATTACAGCAACCGATGGAACCGCAGAATTTTTTAATAAAAATGGCATTAATGCAAGAAAAGTTAATAAAGTAATGCAAGGAAGTCCTCACATAGTAGAGGAAATTAAAAATAATAAGGTTTCTTTGGTGTTTAACACAACTGAAACACCTCAGGCTATAAAAGACTCAAAATCTATAAGGCGATCAGCTTTAGAAGCCGAGGTTCCATATTATACAACAGTTTCAGGAGCAACGGCCTCTGTCTTAGGTATTAAATCAATTATAAATAAAGAAATTTCCGTAAAAACAATTCAATCTTACGGTAAATTACTAAACTAAATTTAATTTTTTCTTAAAAATATAAAAATACTAGGTTAAACTTCATTTATGAATAAAATACCAATAACGCCTGAAGGTAAAACTCTAGTCGAAGATGAATTAAAAAATCGTAAAGCTATTGAACGACCTAGAATAATTAATTCAATAGCAGAGGCTCGTGCTCATGGTGACCTATCTGAGAATGCTGAATATCATGCAGCAAAGGAGGAGCAGAGCCATAATGAAACTAAAATTATGGAACTTGAAGATACCTTAAGTAGGGCTGAAGTAATTGATCCATCTTTGCTTTCAGGTGATGAGATTAAGTTTAGTGCTACAGTTCTTATTGTAGATGAAGAAACTGATGTAGAGTCAGAGTATAAAATTGTCGGAGAAGTTGAGGCAGACTTTAAGTCTGGTAAAATATCAATACAATCTCCTTTGGCTAGGTCTTTAATAGGAAAATCGACAGGAGATTCCGTTGAAGTAAATACTCCTGGTGGTGGTAAATCCTATGAAATTCTTAAGGTAAAATATATTTAATTACCCTCGATCATATCTATATTTATAAATGAATTATTATTAATGCCGTAGAGCTTGCTATCCCCTCCAGGAATTTCTAATACCGCTTTAACTTTAGACTTTGATTTAATTTTTTTTAAACTCATTGGCTCTAAGTCTCGATAAATTGAATCAATTAAACCATTCTTTTTTATATAAATTAAATCTAGAGAAATTAGCGTATTTTTCATCCAAAATGATGCTTTTTTTGGTGAATCAAAAATAAATAACATACCTTCTTTTTTTTTAAGTTTATCTCGAAACATCAAACCCCTTTCTTGTTCTTCAGGTGAAGTAACTATTTCGACCTCGTAAGAAACGTAATCACCATCAGAATTAAAAACCTTTATATTACTGAGCTTACCAGCATAAATATCAGAGGTTAAAAAAAAAATTAAAAAAATAAATATGGAAGGATTTTTCATTTAATTTAACCTAATCCTAAGATTATTGGCTAAGAATCTGATGAGAGCTTTTTCATCAGTGGAGATTTCTATTTTAGCAAGCTTTGATAATGAAAATAACCTCTCTCTTTGCGAGCCTTTTGGAGAATTACGAAGTCTTGCATGATCTTTTTCTGTAGTCACAATATCGACAGCCTCTTTATTTGCAGCATTAAGTATAGCACTTGCTTTTTTTTCATCAATCTCCTCATGATCATGTAAAATAAAATTTTTTAGAATTTTACGATTATTATTCTTAATACCCTCTGAAAACTTTCTTGGATCTGATATACCCGAATAAATTACGAGATTAGATTTTATAGTTTTATCTAAAATAGTTTTATAGTCTGCAAAAAGACTCGGTCCCTTCCAAAGTTCTTGTATCTTCTTTATGGAGTCATGTTTTTCGTTAATTGAATTAACAAAAACTAATAAATCAGTTTTTTTTAATCCTTTTTGAATAGTTTCCCGCAAAGGGCCAAAAGGTATTACCGAGCCATTACCATATCCTTTTGAAATATCTACCATAACAATATTAATATCTTTTTTTATCGATGGATTTTGTAAACCGTCATCAAGAATTACAACATCAGCTTGATTATTCTGTAAGACATCAAAAGATTTTTTTCTTTTCTTTGAAACAATAGTTAATCCATCTATGGAATGAAGAATTGATTCATCCCCGAAGTTTTCAGACTTATCATTTATGTCTATTATTTTTGTTAGCTTACTTTTACCGCCATATCCTTTTAATACAACGCATGTTTTTACTCCTCTTTTTTGCAATATTTCTCTTATATATCTTACGAAAGGTGTTTTACCTTGCCCGCCAATTACAAAGTTACCAACACAAATTGTAGGGACTGAAGGAGTATACTCTTTTATAAAAAAATTCTTTATTATTATAATTAAGCTTATAAATAAGTTCCATCCTGGAATAACTAATCTTAAGATAAAAAGTGGTCTACTAACCCACCAAAAATTTGGTTCACTGATTTTCATTTAACAAGCCAACAATTTTTAAAACAATTTTATCTGCTGCGCCACCAATAGATTCTGCATAATTTTTTGAGTTTATTGCCATTTTTTTTACTAAATCTGCATCCTTAATAATCTCAATATCTCTATCATCTTTAAGTACTTTTGCTCCATTACACTCAACTAAATTGTTATATTCTTCTTCAAAGTTATAAAAATTGACTCCAGTAAAAATAGCATTACCAAATCTAGCTGGTTCAATTGGATTATGTCCTCCGAGTTTTTTAAAAGCACCCCCCAAGATAACAGAATTTGCTTTTTTATAAAAATAACCAAGCTCGCCAATAGAATCGAGAATAAAAATCTTTGTATTTTTATCAAAATTCAAGGAATTAGATCTTAGTATAAAATCAGAAGTAAAAAAACCTGCCTTCTTAATCTCATCAATTACATCATTTCTTCTATCAGGGTGACGAGGTGCTAAAACTAATAACAAATTTGGTATTGAAGGTAAAAGATTTTTAAAAATTTTTAAAACCCTTACCTCTTCTCCAATATGTGTAGAGGAGGCAACTAAAATATTTCTACCAGAGCAACTTATTTCAAATTGGCTAAAAATTCTTGAGTTAACAGGAAGTATGTCAGAATCATGCTTAAGATTACCATAAATAAGGGTGTTTTTTGCACCTAATTCCTCCAATCTCTTCTTAGAGGTATTATCTTGTGAAATAATTAAAGAGAAAATTGAAAGAAGGTGGCTTATTGTTTTTTTAAATTTAAGCCATCTAACTTTTGATTTCTCAGTCATTCGAGCGTTTACTAATACAATTGGAATCCCTCTTTTTTTAATTTGAATTAAATGGTTTGGCCAAATTTCAGACTCAAGGAATATTGCTATATCTGGTCTCCAGTTTTTTAAAAATCTATCGCAATAAGTTTTAGCATCCCATGGAAAATATTGATGAATAACTCTTTTTAAATTTCTTTCAGTAACCAGATTTTTTGAGGTTTTTGTTCCAGTGGTTAACAAAATATTATAATTAGATGAAAAACTTAAAAGACCTTCAATCAAAGGAATTGCAGATAAAGTCTCACCTACGCTTGCAGCATGAATCCAAATTAATTTTCCAGGCGGTCTTTTATTTCTTGAAAAACCTTTTCTTTCATAAAATTTTCCCTTTTCCTCTTTATTGTTTAATATTCGAATACAAAAAAATATAAAAAAAAACGGTCTAATAATATATGTAATTATCTGGTAAATTTTTAAGCTAAGCATTTTATTTATTATCTACTTCTTCTTTCGCCTCTTTATGGGCTTTAAGTAATTTCTTTTCTAAGAATTTTCTTTTTTTTTCCATTTCTTCCTTAGATGCATCACAGTTAACTAAAATTGGCTCACCCCAAACCACCAAGCCCCTTCCAAAAGGTAAGTTAATAGTAAAGTTATCCCAATTATTAAATTCGAACCTCCTGGATGTAGAAGCTGCCACAGGAATAATTGGAACTCCAGACATTTTTGCTAAAGCTATAACCCCAAGTCCTGATATTTTTCCTGGACCAGGTGGCTGATCTGCAGTTAAAGAGACTGAATGACCAGATTTCAAGACTCTAAGCATTCCTCGCAAGGCCATAGCACCGCCTTTTTCTTTAACCCCTAGTTTTTTTGGATTACCCGCACCTCTAATTAATTTAATTCCAAAATTTGAAAGAACTGAAGCTATGAAATTTCCATCGCCGTGCCTTGACACTAAAGCAAATAAATCTTGCCTCTTATAGTTCCATGATTTTGGAAGCATTAAACTTTGACCATGCCAATGTACCCAAATAAATGGTTCTTCTTTATCCCAAAACTCTTCAGGAATATTTTGGTTAAGATGTTTCCATTTATTTGTAATATGAACAAACTTTAAAAAAACAAAAAAAATAAAAGACATCGGCTGAATAAAATTAATTTTTTTCAACAGCGCTCTCCGGAAATTGAGTTTTAAACAAAAACGAGTATAAGCCATCTTTCTTAATTAATGAATCATGATCACCTTCTTCCACTACTATACCTTTATCAATAACGTAGATAATATCAACATTTCTTACCGTTGAAAGGCGGTGGGCTATAACCAATGCAGTTTTATTTTTAATTAATTTATCAAGGGCAATCTGAACTTTCTTTTCTGATTCACTATCAAGGGATGATGTTGCCTCATCCAACAACAATATTGGGGCATTCTTGATCATAGCTCTAGCAATCGCAATTCGTTGTTTTTGTCCACCTGATATCCTAACACCAGACTCCCCTGCTATAGTTTCATAACCATCAGGTAGATCCTTGACAAATTCGTCAACTAGAGAATCTTTACAAACTTTTTGAAAAATTTTATCCGTAACATTCTCATTTCCAAAAATGATATTTTCTCTAATTGATAGATCAAATATTAAAGTATCTTGAGAAACAAGTGCTGATGCACTTCTAACATCCGCTAATGATAAATTTTTAATATCTATGTTATCTATCTTCACTTTTCCCGATGATACATCGTAGAATCTTGGAACAAGGTTTAGTAAACTAGATTTCCCAGCTCCAGATGGACCAACTAATGCAACTGTTTGTCCTGATTTGATTTTTATAGAAATATTTTTAAGAACATGTTTGCCATTTTCCGAATATGAAAAAGATATATTTTCAAAATTTATTGATCCAGAGACTGTTTCTAGTTTTTTTAAATTTTCTTTTTCTTGAATTTTAGGCTTATTATCTAAAATTGGAAATAATCTCTGTGAGGCAGCAATTCCCTCTTGAAGCATCGCTTGTAAATTTGCCACGGCCTTTAGGGGATCGTAAAGTAAACCAGCAGCTGTAGTAAAGGCCATAAAACTTCCTACGGTCATTAATCCGTCTAAAGATTTATTACCGGCGTAGTATATGATGCACGCAATCGCAACGCCGGTTACAATTTCCATTATTGGTGCAGATGCTGATCGAGCTCTTACACCTTTCATTGAAAAGTTTACTACTTGATCTATAACCTCTGAAGCCTTTCTTAAATGTATTTTTTCTTTACCGTAAGCTTTGATAATTCTAATTCCTTTTAAAGTTTCTGAAACTAAAGCAGATAAAGTCCCTATTTCTTCAAGACTCATGCGTATAGCCTTTCTTAATCTTTTACCTAAAAACTTTAAGCCAATTGCAGCTGGAGGAATAACGATGAAAAAAATAGTAGCAAGTATTGCATCGACATAAAAAAGATAGCCAACAAGCCCAGCCACCATTAATATATTTCTTGATAGATTAACAACTACTGATGACATCGTCTCCCTTAGTTTAGAAGAATCCGCAGTAAAGCTAGATATGAATCTAGCTGAATGAATTGAGTTAATATAAGCCAAATCAGAATTTAAAATGGATTTATATAAATCCTTCTGAAGAGAACCTACAATCCTTTGGCCAATATAATTTATAGCCACATTGGCTCCATATGTTCCGGCAGCCCTTATTAACATTATTGAAATTGCAACAAGTGGAAGAATTGTAAGCATACTCCTATCAGCATTAACGAAAATATCGTCAATTACGCGACGAATTAACTCTGGAAGAGCTGGTGTTGTTAATGCAACTATTGCATTGCAAGAAAGAGCTATTAATAATAATTTGGTTGAGCCGGTTGCGTAGCTTTTCCAAATTCTTCTAATAGTTTTTAAAGTATAATATTTTTCATTATCATTCATTTTATCCACCAATTAGATTTATACATAAAAACATTAATATGCACATGAATTATCATAAAGATTGAATAGCATATTGCTTGTTTTGTTAAATCGTCATAGTTTATCTTGCTTCAATTGTTTGGTGAAAATATGTCAATAAAGTTATCGAAAAATATAGAAAAAATTGCTCCTTCTGCAACTGTTGCTATGACACAACTTGCTAGAGAATTAAAAAATGAAGGAAAAGATGTAATTAGTTTATCCGCTGGTGAACCAGATTTTAATACACCTAAGCACATTAAAGCTGCTGCTATTGATGCCATTCATAGAGGAGAAACTAAATATACAGCAGTTGATGGAATGGATGAGCTTAAAGAGGCAATAATAAAAAAATTTAAAAGGGAAAATGACTTAAGTTTTTCAAAAGAAAATATCTCTGTAGCACCTGGCGGAAAGCCTATTATCTATAACGCCATGATAACAACTCTTAACCCTGGTGATGAAGTTATAATTCCTGCGCCATATTGGGTAAGTTATCCAGATATCGTTAAATTAGCCGGAGGAACTCCAGTTATAATAGAGACAAATATAGAAGATAATTTTAAAATTACAGGCAATAAACTTAAACAAAGCATAACAAAGCATACTAAATGGATTATTTTAAACTCACCATCTAATCCAACTGGAGAAGTTTATTCAAAAGATGAATTAAAATCTCTTATTGATGTTCTTAAACAACATCCAAATATCTATATCCTGTCAGATGATATTTATGAACACCTCCTCTACAACAAATCAAATTCAAATAAATTTACAACAATTGGACAAATTGATGATGAAATAAATTCTAGAACTATAACAATGAATGGCGTTTCAAAAGCATACTCCATGACAGGTTGGAGAATTGGATACTGTGGAGGACCAAAAGTTATAATTGATGCAATGAGAAAACTTCAGGGTCAATCTACATCAAACCCATCATCGATAAGCCAATGGGCCGCAGTAGAAGCTCTAAATGGTGACCAAAGTTTTTTAGAAAAATGGTTAGAATCTTTTGAGGAGAGAAGAAATAAAGTATTTGAAATGCTAAATTCAGCAAATGGGCTTAAGTGTCTAAAGCCAAAAGGAGCTTTTTATATATACCCTTCTTGTGAAGGGGTTATTGGAAAGAAAACTCCTTATGGTAAAATTATAAATAACGATAAAGATTTTGCTATGAATTTATTAGAAACAAAGTTGGTTAGTGTTGTTCATGGTGAAGCTTTTGGTCTATCGCCATATTTTAGAATTTCATATGCAACCTCTATGGAAAAATTAGAAATTGCTTGTGATCGTATTATCAAATTTTGTGATGAGCTTATATGAAAAACATCAAATCTTTCCAGAGTGATGAACTAGGACCACTTTTAGAATATCCAAAAACTAACAATAAAACCGAACCAAATATACCATTTAAACTAGTATCAGATTTTAGTCCTGCAGGTGATCAGCCTCAAGCAATAAGAGAGTTAGTTGAAGGTGTAAATAAAGGTGAAAGATCTCAAATATTGCTTGGAGTTACTGGTTCTGGGAAAACATTCACAATGGCTCAAATTATTGAAAAAACTCAAAAATCAGCATTGATTCTTGCGCCTAATAAAACTTTAGCAGCCCAACTTTATTCAGAATTTAAAGATTTCTTTCCAGAAAATGCAGTAGAATATTTCGTATCCTACTATGATTATTATCAACCTGAGGCTTATGTTCCAAGAACAGATACATATATTGAAAAAGATGCCAGTATAAATGAACATATTGATCGATTAAGACATTCAGCCACAAGGTCTTTAATGGAGAGAGATGATGTCATAATAGTATCATCAGTTTCTTGTATATATGGTATAGGTTCTGTTGAAACCTACTCATCAATGACCTCTATTATTGAAAAAGGAAGCAAGATTGAAAGACAAAATCTCTTAAATGATCTGGTAACCCTTCAATACAAAAGAAATGATACAAACTTTATTAGAGGAACCTTTAGAGTTAGAGGTGATACAATCGAAATTTGGCCTGCACATTTAGAGGGAAGAGCTTGGAAAATATCGTTGTGGGGCGAAGATGTTGAGCATATAAATGAGTTTGATCCTTTGACAGGAGAAAAAATTAGGTCTTTAGATAAAATTAAAATTTATGCTAACTCTCACTATGTCACACCAAGACCAACACTTCAGCAGGCTGCCCAAGGTATTAAAAAGGAATTACTCCTCACTTTAAAGCAACTTGAGAAAGAAAATAAATTATTGGAAATGCAAAGGTTAGAGCAAAGGACTATTTTTGACTTAGAAATGATGGATGCAACTGGAAGTTGTGCAGGTATTGAGAATTATTCACGCTATCTTACTGGAAGGAAGCCAGGGGAACCACCCCCAACATTATTTGAATACTTGCCGAGTGATTCAATAATTTTTGCAGATGAAAGTCATGTAACAATTCCTCAGCTCGGAGGAATGTACAAAGGTGACTTTAGCAGGAAAACAACACTTTCAGAACATGGATTTCGTCTACCTTCCTGCAAAGACAATAGGCCATTAAAATTTGAAGAATGGGAATTAATGAGACCAAAAAGTATTTTTGTATCAGCAACACCCGGTCCTTGGGAGCTTCAAGAAACTGGAGGAATATTTTCTGAACAAGTAATAAGACCAACTGGATTAATTGATCCAGAATGCACAATAAAACCAGCTATTAATCAGGTCGATGATTTAATTTATGAGTGTAAATCTGTGGTCAAAAAGGGGCAGAGAGTTCTAGTAACCGTTTTAACGAAAAAAATGGCTGAAGATTTAACCGAGTATATGAGTGAACAAAATATTAAAGTTCGTTATCTTCACTCAGATATAGATACTCTTGAAAGAATTGAAATATTAAGAGATTTAAGATCGGGTGTTTTTGATGTTTTAGTTGGTATCAATTTGCTAAGAGAAGGGTTAGATATTCCCGAGTGTACACTTGTAGCAATACTTGATGCTGACAAAGAGGGATTTCTGAGATCAGAAACATCATTAATTCAAACAATGGGGAGAGCTGCAAGAAATATTGATGGAAGGGTTATATTATATGCCGATAAAATAACAGGGTCTATGGAAAGGGCCATCAACGAGACAAGGCGAAGAAGAGAAAAACAAAAAGAATACAATAAAAAACATAATATAACGCCAGAAAGTATTAAAAAGAATATTAAAGATATATTAAGCAGTATTTATGAGAAAGATCATGTTCAAATTGATGCTCCAGATTATTTAGATAACGACCTAATGGTTGGTAATAATTTAGAAAAACACTTGAAAGTTCTTGAGAAAAAAATGCTTACTTGTGCTGAAAACTTGGACTTTGAAGAAGCTGCTAAAATAAGAGACGAAATAAATAGACTTAATGAAACATCATTGCTTTTATTGGAAAACCCAATGATGAAGAATTTAAAATGAAATTTTTGGAAATTTGAGTATGAACGCTATACATTTAAAATCAATGACTCCGGGTGTGGCGATAGTTACAGGGGGATCAAAAAGAATCGGAAAGAGTATAGTTAAAAAGCTGTCTTTTCTTGGCTGGAAGGTAATTATTCATTATAATTCAAATAAAAATGACGCCCTAAGTCTTCAAAAGGAAATACAAAAAAAGGGTGGAGCTGCGTCAATTATTAAAGCTAATTTAAATAGCTCGAAAGCCACAGAGGAATTAATATCAAAATCTGAAAAGAAATTTGGAAAGCTAACTCTTTTAGTAAACAATGCATCGATTTTTGAAAATGATTCAGTTCATAGTTTAACCATTGATACTTGGGACATTCATAATAATGTTAACACTAAGGCACCATTATTATTATCTCAATCATTTGCAAAACTTTTACCAAAAAAGGAACCTGGCGTAATCATTAATATAATAGACCAGAGGGTTTTTTCGCCTAGGCCAGACTTTATTTCATACTCTTCATCAAAAAATTCTTTATTCTGGTTAACAAAGGTATTAGCGCAAGCACTAAGTCCAAAAATAAGAGTTTGCGCCATTGGTCCAGGCCCAACACTTAAAGGTGCAAGACAAACAGATAATGATTTTAAAAATCAAAGCCAATCTGTTCCTCTTGGTAATGGCTCATCACCTGAGGATATATCTCAGGCAATAGAGTTTATTCTTAATGCATCATCCTTTACTGGACAAATGATTACATTAGATGGGGGAGAGCATTTGGATTGGATTAAACCTGAAGATAGGAATTTTAAAGATTAACTAATATATAATAATTATATACCAGTAAGTATCATTATTAAACAATAAGTTAATTATTTATAATTATAAATTTATTAACTTGTGCACAAGCATATTTCGTCAAAAATGAAAATTTCATTAAAGTAAAAAATTATAAAGAAAAACCTTAAAAACATTACTTTATTATTAATTATCAATACGTTACAATAATAATATAATAAAAATTCAAAATAAATGGCACTTATTTAATAAAAATAAAACTTAGCTAGTTTTCAACAAAGTTATCCACAGGCTGTTTATTGGCATTATATGGTAGTATAAAATACAGTTAATAAAATGATAAATAAATCTTTAGACATAAAAAAAATACCAGGCAAAGAAATCTTAAGCAAAAAAGTAAAAAATATGCCAGAAAAACCTGGTGTATATAGAATGATTGATGAGAAAAAAAATGTCTTATATGTTGGAAAAGCAAAAAATATTCAAAAAAGATTACAAAGTTATGTAAGACCGACAGGTAATAATAATCGAATAACTAAAATGGTTAGTCTTATAAAAGATGTTGAAATAACAATTACAGAAAATGAAACAGATGCCCTGCTTCTTGAATTAAATTTAATCAAAAGTCATAAACCAAGATACAATATTATGCTTAGAGACGATAAAACTTTTCCATATATTCATTTGAGCAAAGGCAAACTTCCATCAAGGTTATCAAAATATAGAGGTTCCAGAAATAAACCTGGAGAGTATTTTGGACCCTTTGCAATGGAGGGTTCAGTAAAAAAAACAATTAATATAGTTCAAAAAGCATTTCTTTTAAGAACATGCACCGATAGTTATTATCAAAATCGTCAGCGCCCCTGTCTACTATTTCAAATAAAAAAATGTTCTGGACCTTGTACTAATGAAATTTCTGAAAAAGATTACAGACTACTGGTTGATGATGCAAAAAAGTTTTTTGTTGGTAAATCAAATAAAATACAAAATAAACTTTCAGAAAAAATGCAAAACGCATCTAGAAATAAAGAATACGAAATTGCAGCGCAATTCAGGGATAGAATAAGTGCTCTAGCAGATATAAATCAATCTGATGAAATAAACCCTCAATTTCTTGAAGATTCAGATGTTTTTGCAGTTAATAAAATTAATAATAAAGCTTGTGTTCAAGTATTTTTTTTCAGGTCCTGGAGAAATCTAGGAAATAAATCTTATTTTCCTGGAAATACTGAAGATTTTTCAGAAAATGAAATTTTGGATACTTTTATACCCCAATTTTATCAAAACAAGCCAATACCAAAATTGATTTTAGTGAGTCATGAAATCAAGTCTAACTCTCTATTATCAAAAGCCTTCTCAAAAAAAGAAAAGAGTAAAATCACAATATCAAAACCATCAAAAGGTGAAAGAAGGAAAATTATTTTACATGCATTAGATAATGCTGAACATGCCCTTAGACGACATCAAATAAACCTTTTGAGTAATGAGAGAAATCTATTGAACTTAAAAGAAACTCTTAAGTTAGAAAAAATTCCTAAACGAATAGAGGTCTATGATAATAGCCATATACAAGGTTCATTCGCTGTTGGAGCAATGATTGTAGCAAACGAAGAAGGCTTAATAAAAAGTGAGTACAGAAAATTTAACATAAAAGAGTCAAATACTGATGATGATTTTGGTATGATGAATGAAGTAATAAAGAGAAGATTTGGAAGATTATTGAAAAATAAAGACTCTGATGAATCTAAATACCCAAATATTATCCTTATAGATGGAGGAAAAGGACAGTTTAGCTCAACAGAAAAGGCTTTAAAAGAACTTGGTATCAATGATGTTACTATTATTTCAATTGCAAAAGGTGAAAAAAGAAATGCGGGAAAAGAAAAGTTATATACTTCTAGAAAAGACCCTTACTTGCTAAAGCCAAATGACCCTACATTATATTATTTACAAAGATTAAGAGATGAAGCGCATCGATTTGCTATAGGAACACACAGAGCAAAAAGAAATAAGACAATTAAAAAAAATCCTCTTGATGAAATACCTGGAATAGGATTAAAAAGAAAAAAAGCTTTGCTAAATTTTTTTGGTTCAGCACGCTCAGTTGGTCAAGCTAAGGTTGATGAATTAATGGCTGTTGATGGTATATCTCAAAATACAGCTAATTCTATTTTTCAATGGTTTCATTAGTAATTTTAATTAAATTTAAAAGTGAGATATAAAAAATGCCAAATTTATTAACAGTATTACGGATAATCTTTGCATCATTAATTGCTTTAATATTAATTTTTTTTGATAGTAAAATTGCTTATTTCATTAGCTTTATCCTTTTTTCTTTAGCTGGAATAACAGATTATTTTGACGGTTGGCTAGCAAGAAAAAAAGGGCAAATTAGCGATCTTGGAAGAATGCTTGATCCAATAGCAGATAAAATTCTAGTTATCTCAACTTTTATTATTCTTATGTCAAATAACGTTATTGAAGGTTTCAATGCAATTGCAGCATTTATAATTATTTATAGAGAAATTTTTATCTCAGGATTAAGAGAATTTCTTGGAAACAAATCGCTTGTTGTGAAGGTTACAAAGCTTGCAAAGTGGAAAACAGCAATACAATTTATTACAATATTAGTTTTCCTAGGAAGCCAAGTAATTAATAACTTCTATATGTATACCGATATTATTAATATTTTCATCGAATTTACTTGTACATTATTAATTTGGATAACTTCCTTAATATCATTATACACAGGAATTAATTACCTAAGAACTTCTTATGGTCATTTAAGCACTAGAAAAAAATGAAATTATTGTACTTTGCAAAAATTAGAGAGGTCCTAAAGAAGAGTGAAGAAACAGTTTCTCTTCCCTCAAATATTATAACGGCAGGCGATTTGATAGATTATCTTATGAACCTTGACGATAGTTATAAAATTGCCTTTGAAGATAAAAAATTTTTCATCGCAGTTGATGAGGAGTTTGTAAAAATGGACTTTATAATTACAAACTCAAAAGAAATAGCAATTTTTCCTCCAGTGACAGGTGGATAATGATCAAAACAAAAATACAATCGGAAATATTTAATATAGTCGATGAAATGAAAGAAATATCGGGGTCTAAAGCAAATGGGGCAACTGTAAGCTTTATTGGTTCTGTAAGGGATCTTAAATCTGAAAATTTAAAAACTCTAGAAATAGAACACTTTCCCAAAATGGCAGAAAAAGTCCTAAATAAAACTGCTCAATATGCATACAAAAATTGGGGTTTATCGCAATGTATAATTATTCACAGATATGGAAAATTAAATGTAAATGATCCAATTGTATTAATTATTACTTCATCACCTCACAGAAAAGAAGCTTTTAAAGCTAACGAATATATTATTGATTTTTTAAAAACTAACGCCCCATTTTGGAAAAAAGAGAATACCGAAAAAAGATCTTATTGGGTAAATCAAAAAGATTAATCGCCGGACCAATTATTAACAAGCTCGCTATAAGCTGATGAAATTTTCATTATTTCATCACCTACAAAAAACTTAATATCATCTATTTCTGAAACTGGGGTTACTTCTGCTGCAGTCCCAGTTATAAAGCATTGATCAAATTCTTTTAAATCATCAAGAAAAAGCACCCTTTCGATAATCTTCATTCCAAGACCTTTTGCAATCTCAATAACAGTTCTTCTTGTAATTCCATCAAGAAAGCAGTCAGGAATAGGAGTATGAATCTCACTACCCTTTATAAAAAAGATATTTGCTCCAGTTGTTTCAGCAATTTGGTCTCTATAATCAAGCATTAAAGCATCAGAAAATCCTTTTAACTCAGCTTTTTGTTTCGCAAGAGTACAAATCATATATAGACCGGCAGCCTTGGCTTTACATGGAATTGTTTCAGGTGAAGGCCTTTTCCATTCTGAAAGCGTAACTTTTATTCCTTTTAAAATTTCCTCTGGAGTAAAGTAACTAGGCCACTCCCAAACAGCAATTGCACAATGAACTTTTGCATTTGGAGCTGAAACACCCATTTCAGAGCCTCGCCAAACAATTGGTCTTAAATAAGCATCCGTTAAATTATTCAGCTCAATTGCTTTATAAGAAGCATCTATAATTTCCTCTACAGAGTATGGAATTTTTAGATCAAGCGCTCTAGCTGACTCAAATAATCTTTCTGTATGCTCTCTTACTTTAAATATCTTACCGGAATAAGACCTCTCGCCTTCAAAAACTGAACTTGCATAATGCAGTCCATGATTGAGTATATGAATATTTGCATCTTTCCAATCAACAAATTCTCCATCAAACCAAATCAGTCCCTCTCGATTTTCCATAGATGTAGACAAAAGATACTCTCCTAAAAAAAACTAAATTATAATAGCAACGAGCGGTAGCATTGAGATTAAAAGTAGTCAATAAAATTGATTAATTCAAAATTTTAAACTTAATTATTTTATATAATAAAAATAATATACTATTAATAAGCTATGAATAATAAAGAAAAAAAGATACCAAATATAAAAAATCTTCTTGTAGTTGATGATGATCAAAGAATTAGAGACTTATTGAAAGAATATCTAGTCAAAGAAGGTTTTTTAATAACTACTGCAGATTGCGCTGAAAATGCTCGTGAAAAGATAAAATATGTAAATTATGACCTTATTATTTTAGATGTAATGATGCCTGGTGACGATGGCCTAAAGCTTACAACCGAAATAAGGCAAAGTTCGCAAACTCCTATTATCTTATTAACAGCAAAGTCTGAAATAGACTCAAAAATAGAGGGCCTTGAAACCGGCGCAGATGATTATATTACAAAGCCATTTAGTCCAAAAGAACTTGTTTTAAGAATAAATTCAATACTAAAACGTTCAAAGGTTAATAAAATTCTTAATCCAGAAATATTTTTTGGAGATTATGTTTTAAATATAGAAACTAGAGATTTTTCTAAATCTGGTAAAAGAATTTACCTAACAGAAAAAGAATTAAACCTATTGATTTTACTTGCAGAAAGTCCAGGTCAGCCACTTAGTAGAGAGGATTTAGCTGGTTTAGATGAGCCTGGTAGAGCTGTAGACGTTGGAATTAATAGGCTAAGAAAAAAAATTGAAGATGATCCAACTATGCCTATATGGCTCCAAACAGTAAGAGGGAAAGGTTATATCTTAAGACCAAATTGATAATGAAAATTGATTTACCAATACTTAAAGCTTTAAAAAAAATTTTTCCTAATGGTCTTTATACAA
>ERZ802830.2-NODE-2-length-189027-cov-9.65056_pt1 | contig 189027 bp, 192 predicted proteins | sample MGYA00345654_ERZ802830 | MGnify/ENA primary metagenome ERZ802830 (study PRJEB30503, sample SAMEA104212375) | marine metagenome | biome: Westerlies Biome; feature: [SRF] surface water layer (ENVO:00010504) within the epipelagic zone...; material: water...
TCGCACTACCGGCATTCGCACTGCCGGTCTGTGTCGTACTGGCGTCTGAGGACTCTGTAGAAGGGATGGCGGGCCGAGGACCCGTAGCTCCTACTTCACGTGCCGCCTTCGACGGACGCATGCGAAGGTCAGGCCGAGGGTCATCCATGCTTCGCTGCCTCCCGTCGACTGCCGCGCACGAAGGCACCGAATGCCTCATCGCTCGAGTACTGGCACTCAAAACCCACCTCATTAGCAACACGTGTCGTATCGAGGACACGTCCATGGGTCAGGTACCGGACCTGATCGCGCGAAAAGTCCGCCCACGCGCCCCGCGCCAGCGTTCGACCGACCGACGGCACAAGGGCGGCCGGCAGGGGCACACTCGACGCTCCAAGCCGGCCCAGCGCTTGAGACAAGAGCATCACTCCGTCACCAGCGACATTGAACGTCCCGGTCGTGCGCTGCAAGACCACGCGCCGCGTCACTTCCAGAGCGTCTTCCTCATGGACGAATTGCAGGCGCGGGTCGAACCCCAGGACGGTCGGAACAATCGGCATCATCAGATACGACGTCATGCCCGTCCGCATACCCGGTCCGACGATGTTGGCAAAGCGCAAAGTCGCCACCCCGACATCGGGTCTGCGGCGAGCGAAACCCCGGACGTACTCCTCGACTTCCAGTGAGTCTTTCGCCCACCCAGACGTTGGAGGATGACGAGGAGAGGAGTCTTCCGTGATCAACGCCGGATCTCGGGGTCCGCTGCCGTACACGGCCGCCGTCGACTTCACGACCACTTGGCGAACACTGTCGACTCGCTGACACGCTCCGAGTAATTGCATGGTGCCGATGACGTTGATGTCCTTCATCACAGAACGGTTGCCCGCCTGTCGGGGAGTCGCGATGACACCCATATGAACCACGGTGTCGACCCCAGTACCGTCCAGAATCTTCGTGACCGATGGGTTTCGGATGTCGGCGCGTATGAAGTCCGCCGCGATGGGCGACGCAGGAGGGATCACGTCGATCCCTATCACTCGGTCAACGCCCGGTTGGCGGACCAGTCGATCGGCCATCTTGCCGCCGAGATACCGGGAAACCCCAGTGACGACAGCAACTCTGCCCACGGTGGGGCCCTCTACCTACTTCTTATTGCGGCGTTGAACCCGCGTACGACGGAGGAGTTTGCGGTGCTTTTTCTTGGCCATTCGCTTACGGCGCTTCTTGACCACAGAGCCCATGAACTGCCTCTACTCCTTCATCGCCCGCCCAAGCGGGCAAAGTCCGCATCCACTGTCAACCAGGTGATTGACGTCGTCGAAGCCTACCTGCCTTCAATACAGGAAAGGGCGCGCGCCCTCAACGCTGGGCGTTCGCGCTGAATGTCACGCGGTTTCGATGTAAGAATCGCGAAGGTAGTCGTGCACCGCTTGCTCCGGGACACGGAACGAACGGCCAACACGGACCGCCGGCAAATCCCCGTTGTGTACGAGGCGATAAACAGTCATCTTCGAGACTCTCATGACCGAAGCAACTTCCGCCACAGTCAAGAATTTGACATTACCAAGGGAGTTCTCAGAAGTGTTGGCCATTATGTGATCCGTTCTTATCCTTGCCGGCTCCCCGGTCCTGTAGAGGGGAACCCTAGTCGCGGAGAGTTCCCAGCGACAGTCGATTCCAAAAAAAACCTGCGGCACGCTGACGTCCGCCGCCCTCAGGCGGCGCTACCCCTGATCTGTGTGATCTACGCGCCCGGCCGACATCTCACCGGCTCGTCCGTGAGCCGCCCGCATTCCGTTCTCGATGGTTCTGGAGAGGCCCTCGGAGTCGAAGACGCCGATGGCAGCCGCCGTCGTCCCTCCGGGGGAGGTGACTGCCGCGCGCAGCGCCGCTGGATCGTCGGGCTCCGAGGCGAGAAGTAGCGCGGATCCGGCGATGGTTTCAGTCACGAGAGTCCTCGCTGTGGACTGATCGAGACCCAGATCCATCGCCGTCTTCATCATCGACTCCGCCAGGTAGAACACGTAGGCGGGTCCGCTGCCGGAGGTCGCCGTAAGTGAGTCGATGAGCGACTCATCCATCACGATCACCGTCGAGACCGGATCCAGAAGGCGGACCACCTGTTGCAGTTGCTCCGCCGAACAGGTCGTGCCTGCCACCAGGCCGACAACCCCTCGACCAACCCGCACCGGCGTATTCGGCATGGCTCTGGCGACCGCGACCCCAACCGGCGCGTGTCTCTCCAGCACCGCCACCGGCACTCCCGCAGCGATCGAGACGACGACTCCGCTCGGGTTCACGGACTCGGCTGCCTGCCTGAGAACATCGGTGATCTGGTCCGGCTTGACGGCCAGGAAGATCACGTCGGCGTCGCTGACGGCTTCGATCAGGTCTGCCACTCGCACATCCCCGCGACGGCGCCACATATCCGCGCGCTCGTCGTTCGCCTCGACAACCGTGACCTGCGTATCGGGAACACCACCGAGGATGCCCTCCACGATGGCTCCACCCATTGCACCACCACCGACCATGGCCACTTGGTTCATGGTTACTTACTGTGCCACAGGTGCTGACAGCGGTTGGGTCGGATCAAGTAGACGCTGAATGGTCGGACCGACCAGAGCCACGACCTCGTCCTCGGATGCCGACGCGAGAGGCTCCACGGCAACGCCATAACGAGCGATGACGATGCCGCCCAGAAAAGACGTGATGAGGGCGCCGCGCATCTTGGCGTCGGGGATGCCCGCACGAAGGAGAACTTGATCCACAACCTCACCGGTGATGTACTCCCAGACCGCTCGAACACTGCCGGGAGTGTTGGTCACCGCTCCCGGGATGAGCGAGCCGACAACGCCTACGTCATCACGTAACTGCTCCTCTTGGGCAGCCTGCAAGGCTAAGCGAACCAGGCGCTCTCCCAACCCATCGAGACCTGGTGCCACCAGGCGTGGGATCGCAGACGTGGGGTCGAACGGCAGATCCATGACGGCGGCGAAGAGCTCAGCCTTGTTTCGGTAGAAGGAGGACAGGACAGACGGCCCCACACCGGCAGCCACCGCAATGGATTTCACCGTCACCGATGCGTAACCGCGACGCTCGAATATCGCCCGAGCAGCACGGTCGATCGCGGCGCGTCGATCATCGTTGGGCGAGGTCATGACGCGCCGCCAAGGTGTGTGCGAGCGAAATCCAGCGTCTCCCGCAGATCCGCGACTCGCTCATCGCGGCCTTGGGCGCCCCTGGTGGAAACCTCCGCGATCACGGAACCGCCGAAGCCCGCGTCTGCCAAACGTGCGAGAACCTCGGCGACGGGTTGGTCACCGCGGCCGGGGACAAGATGCTCATCACGCGCCGAATCGGTGCCATCGGCCAAATGCACGTGTGCCACCCGATCGGCCAAATCACGCACCATGTCCCGCGGGTCTGTCCGTGAGACGGCGGTGTGCGAAAGATCCACCGTGGCATGTCGGTAGTCCTGGTGTCGGATATCCCAATGGGGCGAGTACGCACCCAACGACGACGGGCCAGCACGCCACGGATACATGTTCTCGACAGCGAAGACCACGTCGGTTACTTCCTCCATCCGAGCAATTCCGTCTTCGAAGGATCGCGCATACTCGCGTTGCCACCGAAAGGGAGGATGGACGACGACGGTAAAGGCGCCAAGCGCCTCGGCGACATCACGAGCCTTAACAAGCTTTCCCCACGGGTCGGTCCCCCATACCCGCTGAGTGATCAGCAGACACGGCGCGTGGATGGCAAGAACGGGTAATTGGTAGTGATCGACCAGGCCTTTCAAGGTCGCGAGATCTTGACTCATCGCATCGGTGCCGACCATCACCTCGACACCGTCGTACCCGAGGTCAGCGGCCAATTCGAACGCGACGGCTGTCGATTCTGGGTACACCGACGACGACGACAAGCCGATCGTGTACTGCCGCGACATCGTCACTTCCTCGCCCGACGCCAACGATCGGCCACCACACCGGCCCCCCACACGGCCAAGGCACCGGCCAACCCCACCGCTATCGCCACCAGGCTGTATGGCTCTGGACTCAAACTCAGGGCGAAGAATTCAGAGAGCGGTGGAATATAGATCACCGCGGCGAAACTCAGGACCATAAGGCCGATGATGCCCCAACGAACAAGATTCAGCGGCCGCGCAGAGATAGCCAGAACCCCCGTCGCCACGATGAACAAGGAGACCGTGGCTGCCTTCTGGGCGTTGAGAACGGGCTCCGACACCCACAGTGCTACCGCGTAACTCGTCCAGGCCGCGGCCGCGGCGATGATTCCTGCAGGGATCGCGAAGGCGAGGACTCGCTTGAAGAACCCGGGACGGAATCGCTCCTTGTTCGGCATGAGAGCCAAAAAGAACCCCGGGATACCGATGGTCAGCGCGCTCACCAGCGATAGGTGGCGCGGCAGAAACGGAAACACCACGGCGAAGACACCGGTCAGAACCGAAATCACCGTGGAGTACACGCTCTTGGTGAGGAAGACGTCCGAGACTCGCTCAATATTGCCCAGAACTCGACGCCCTTCGGCGACGACGCTCGGCAGGACCGACCACTTGCTATCCAACAGGACGAGTTGCGCCACCGCGCGAGTGGCACCCGATCCATTCCCCATAGCAATGCCGAGATCGGCGTTCTTCAGCGCCAAGACATCATTGACGCCGTCACCGGTCATCGCGACGGTCGACCCACCGAGGTGTAGCGCGTCCACCATCTGCTGTTTCTGGGAAGGCGTCACTCGACCGAATACCGAATGCTCGGCCATAACGCCTGCCAGTTCTTGCGTACTTGTCGGCGCGTGACGAGCGTCGAAGGGATGATCGGATCCCGGGATGCCTGCTTCGTCGGCGATGGCACCGACCGTTTCGGCGTTGTCGCCCGAGAGGACCTTGACCCGCACGCCTTGATCCAGAAAGTACTCGACGGTGGCACGGGCGCCGTCGCGCACCTGTTGATCAATTACCACGACAGCCGTAGGAACGACCGGGCCCAGTCCCCCATCAGCCGACACTGCACCGTCGTCACTTTCCGCCCGGGCAACAACAAGGACCCGTGCTCCCCGACTGGCATAACGCGCAGCCATGTCGAGGACCTCCCGATGGTCGGGCGTTACTACTTCCGGTGCGCCGAGGACCCACACTCCGTGGTCGTCGAAAGTGACCGAGGACCACTTTCGGGTACTCGAGAACGGAACGGTGGATGCCACCGACCATCCGGGATCCGGGCATGAGCGAGCGATGGCCAGAATCGTCGGATTCGGCGATGCTTCCGCCGCCGCTAGGGCGCCGAGCAGTTGGCGCACCTTGTCGGGAGATTCTCGACCCACGGAGATGACATCGTCCATATGCATGCCGGGCTCGGTGAGAGTGCCGGTCTTATCGGCGCACACCGTGTCGACGCGAGCCAGCACCTCGACGGCTGGAAGGTCCTGCACGAGTACGCGCCGTTGGGCAAGTCGAATCACCGAAACTGCCATAGCGATGCTGGTAAGCAGAACAAGACCATCGGGCACCATGGTGACAACGCCTGCGATGGTGCCGCGCACGGCCTCCTTCACCGGCAACTCCGCACGAATCAACTGGGATGTCAACAAGAGCACGCCAACGGGTACCAGGAGGTAGCTGACGATTCTGATGAACTTGTTTATCGCGTCACGAAGTTCGGAATTCGTCAGTGCAAACTTCTTTGCCTGCTCCGTAAGCCCCGAGGCGAACGACTCCCGGCCCACACGAGTGGCTTGGTAAACGCCCGAGCCGACTACGACGAAGGATCCAGACATCGCCGTATCCCCGATTTGCTTATCGACGGGGTCCGCTTCTCCGGTCAACAAGCTTTCGTCGATCTGTAATCCAATGGTTTTCAGAATGACTCCGTCGACAACGAGTTGATCACCCGTTTTCACCACGATGACATCATCGATCACCACATCCACAGCTCGCACCTCGATGTCGGTTCCGTTGCGACGCACTGTGGGCTTGGCTTCCCCGACGACCGCCAACTTCTCGAGGGTCCTGGCAGCTCGATATTCCTGGACGATCCCAATCAGAGTGTTTGCCACGATCACAAACCCAAAAAGTGAATCCTGAATGGGGGCGACAACGAGCATGATCACCCAAAGGGAGCCGATGAGACCGTTGAACCAAGTGAAGGTGTTCTTCCGGACGATGTCAGCGAAACTCCGGGAGTTGGCGATCGGGGCTTCGTTGAATTCGCCTCGTTCGACTCGCGCACGCACCTCATCGTCGGTGAGCCCACCCTCAACAGCCTTGGTGTGGGTGCTCATTCCCGGACCGCTAGTCATCGGGGTAGCCCGTCCATGCGGCGGAGAATGACTCCCTCCCGCAATGCCCACGGACAGACATCGAGTTGCTCGACGTCGAGAAGATCCATCGCCGCTTCCGCAACCACAGCTCCGGCCAGCGATTGAGCAGCGCGACCAGCGGACACTCCCGGCAAGGTGGCGCGTTCGGCTACCGAGAGGCCCGAGAGAAGGGTGGCCAATTCACGGACGCTGGACGCGTGCAACGTGCGTCGAACGTGCGCGCCTTCCGAGGACGGCGGCGCTCCAGCAATGTGAGCGAGTTGCTTGAAAGTCTTGCTCGTCGCCACACACAGCATCGGATCCGCGGCTCGACGCAGAGGGCCGATCGCATCGGCTATCTGGGCCCGAGCAAACGTTCGCATCGCCTTGATCTGCGACTGCGACGGCGGATCATCGAGGATGAACTCACGCGTCAACGCACCTGCCCCAAGTGGTAGAGAAATTGCCACTTCCGGCTCCTCATCCGGTCCAGCGGCCAATTCCAACGATCCACCGCCGATATCCATCACCAGCAACTGACCCGAAGACCAACCGAACCACCGACGCACCGCGAGGAACGTCAGCCGAGCCTCCTCTTCCCCGGTCAGGACGTCGATGACAATCCCGGTGCGACGGCGAATCTCTTCGATGATCGAGTCACCGTTGCGCGCACGTCGAATGGCAGACGTCGCAAAGGCGATGATCTCCGTCGCACCTTGATCCTCAGCGATGGTTTGACTATCGTCGATAAACGCGACCAAGGCGTCGATCAGCTCTTGATCAATAACCCCATCGGCATCCGTGTGCTCGGCAAGTCGAAGCGGCACCTTGTGCTTGGAAGCGGGGATAGGTGCAGCCCCGTAATGCGCATCCACCAGCAGCAGGTGCACCGTGTTGCTTCCCACGTCGAGGACGCCCATCCGCACACTGACACCCTATGTCCCGATGACACTCCGTCGCCCTCGCAAATGTCACCATCGTCACCTAGGCTTCCGACGTGCCTGAAGTAGCTCTGGACTTTCCCCGGCAGTGGGTTGAGTTCGTCGATCCCGCCGACGACGACCAACTGATCCGGGCTGATCTGACCTGGTTGACGTCCCGGTGGACATGCATTTTCGGTCGCGGCTGCCAGGGCATCGACGCCGCCCGTCCCGACGCGGGGTGCTGTGTGCACGGCGCTCACTTCTCAGAGCAGAAGGACCGCAAGCGCGTCGCACGTTGGGTCGAGAAGTTGACGCCCGAGCTGTGGGAGAACCACGACATCGGTCACAAGGGCGGCTGGACCGAGAAGGAAGACGGAGCGTCCAAGACCCGCGTCGTGGACAACGCCTGCATCTTCCACAACTCCGAAGGTTTCGCGAGTGGCTACGGCTGCGCGCTCCACCACCTCGCCGACCACGGAGGTGTCGCCTTCATCCAACGCTGCACCACCTCGCCGACCAAGAAGGTGTCTCCTTCATCGAAACCAAGCCCGAGGTCTGCTGGCAACTTCCCTTGCGCAGGGCCTATGAGGACCTCGAGTACGAGGACGGATCTGAGCGGCTCGTGCTTGTCCTCGGTGAATACGATCGCCGCCACTGGGGCGAGGGAGGCCATGACTTTCAGTGGTATTGCACGGGCAACGCCGACGCGCACGTGGCAACAGACCCGGTCTATGTCACTTCCCGGGACGAGATCGTCGCGCTGATCGGGCAGCCGGCCTACGACGTCCTCGCCGACTTGTGTGACAAGCGAGAAGCGCTTCTGCGCGCGAACCCCACCGATGCGGCTCTCGCACCTCACCCCGCCGATCCCGTTCCCTAGCGCGTTCTCCGTGCCAAAATCCAAACCCTCGTTCGCCTGTTCCGCCTGCGGGGCGACCGCACTGCGTTGGACGGGCAAGTGCGTGAAATGCGGTGAGTTCGGCACGGTCGCCGAGGTTGCGCCCGTCGCGCCGACCCCCGGCCGTAGAGCGTCCACCAGCGGCACAGCGCCTCTCACCCCCGCCCGCTCGGTATCTGCTGTCACCGCCACCGGTCCGGTGGCTCGGATGAGTACCGGCGTAGGTGAATTCGATCGAGTGCTTGGCGGGGGTCTCGTGGCCGGTCAGGTGCTGCTCGTCAGCGGTGAGCCGGGGGCTGGCAAGAGCACACTGCTACTCGACGTCGCGAACGCCATTGCCGCGAGCACGGGTCGCGCCGCACTGTACGTATCCGGTGAGGAGAGCGTCGACCAGATCGCCGTGCGGGCCTCAAGAATCGGCGTGGACGACGAGCACCTGAATCTAGCCAACGAAACCGACCTCGCGAAAGACAACGGACACATCGACGCGCAAGGCAAGAAGCGACCAAACAACAACACAAACTCAGCGGCGTGGACGACGAGCACCTGTATCTCGCCGACGAAACAGACCTCGCGAATGTCATCGGACACATCGACGCGCTCGGCTCGGATCTGTCTCTCGTCATCGTCGACTCTGTGCAAACCATCGCCTCGGCAGACGTGGATGGGCGCGCTGGTGGTGTTGCGCAGGTCATGGAGGTGGCGCACGCGCTGACCCGAGTAGCCAAAGCGCGCGGCATCCCAGTCTGCCTCGTCGGGCAAGTGACGAAGGAATCCACCGTGGCCGGTCCGCGAGCTCTCGAGCACATCTGCGACGCCACGCTCTCTCTCGAGGGTGATCGGCACACATCTCTGCGACTGCTGCGGGCTGTGAAGAATCGTTACGGCCCCGCCGATGAGGTCGCATGCTTCGAGCAAACCGACGCCGGCCTGCGGGAGGTGGTCGACCCCAGCATGCTCTTTCGAGAAGATCGTCGATCACCAGTCCCCGGCACCTGTATCACCGTCACCATCGAAGGCCGCCGGGCCATGCTGGCGGAGGTCCAATCCCTCGTCGCCCCCACTACCAATCCGAACCCACGCCGCGGAGTGTCCGGTCTGGACTCTTCGCGGGTTGCCATGCTCGTCGCCATCACAGAGCGGGTAGCCGGCTTGAAGCTCGCCGACAAAGACGTGTTCGTGGCAACCGTCGGAGGAATCCGGCTTGCTGATCCGAGCACTGACCTGGCGACGTGCTTGGCAATCGGATCCGCCGCCAACGATGCTCCCCTGCCGCTCGACATCTCTGCTATCGGCGAGGTCACGTTGTCCGGAGATGTACGTCGGGTGCCGATGATCGGTCAGCGCATAGCGGAGGCTGTTCGCTTGGGCTACGCCCGCGTTCTCGCACCCATCGGCGCGACGGCCGCACTTGAATCGCGCACTTCGACTGTGGAGATCATCGAGGTTCACGACCTAGCGCAGGCATTCACTCGTCTGTCGGGAATGCGCGAGCTCGATCCAACCTTCTAGTTCTTCTTGTTACTCAAGGCAAACGGTGTGCCATCGCTCGTGACCTTGAGGTTCCTACCGACGACCTCGTAGCGACCTGCTTTGGCCTTCCTGCCCTTGCCTTCGTCCGGGCAACCCTTCTGGCTCAGGCGACTGTTCCACGTCAAAGTCAACACCGCTTGCTTCTCCGGGGCCATCAAGATTCTGTCTGACTCATCGCTCGTCGAACAGTCGTCACTCGACCACACGTGATAGCCGCCAGAGGTGATCTCCAACTCGTTCGCCTTCGGCCCGATGTCACGGAAGCAGGGCACGTCCCCGACATTGGTGATCGTGAGCGTGAGAATCGGATCTTGCTGACCGACGCGATATGTAGACGAGTCTGTCGTTGCCGTCACCTCGATAGCGGAGTCGAGGCATTCGGTTGGCTCTGCAGGGGTAGCGAGTGCCTCTTCGCTGGGTGAAGACCCATCGTCTTCGAGCACCTCGGCCTCCTCGGAGCCGACCTCGGTCGACGTATCCGGCGTGGCTGCGCTTCGAGATCCAAGGAACCACCAGCCACCCAGCACCAGGGTGACGACGACGAGAAGCAAGGCTCCCCTGCGGACCCAGTACACGACGTCCGGCTCGGGTCCCACAGGTTGCATCAGGCCGGCCATGTTGTCCACGGTACTGCGACGTTCGCCCTCCCATGGAACGATCCGGACCGTGGCGAAAAACACACGTCGGGTCGCCAGCGTGTGCTCCTGGTTCGATGACAACGCCCGCCCCCTCCCCTGGCGGAGCTCTACCCCCTGGGGGGTGGTCGTGTCCGAGTTCATGCTCCAGCAGACGCCGGTGCATCGAGTCGAGCCCGTTTGGCGGGACTGGATAACACGCTGGCCCACGCCGCAGGCCCTGGCCTCGGAGCCTTCAGGTGAGGCGGTCCGGGCGTGGGGACGGTTGGGCTACCCGCGACGGGCACTCCGCTTGCACGCAACCGCCCAGCAGATCACCGATAACTACGAAGGGCGCGTCCCCTCCGGTGAGGGAGAACTCCGCGCACTCCCGGGCGTTGGCGAATACACGGCCGCTGCCATTCGTGCCTTCGCATTCGGGCTCGAATCCATCGTGCTGGACGTCAACGTGCGTCGAGTCATCTCCCGAGCCTGGAGCGGAGTCGACGCGCCAGCATCCCATCTGAGCACCGTCGAGCGAACGTTGGCGCAATCACTGGCCACCGCGGCCGATGATTCCTCGGTATGGGCAGCCGCCAGCATGGAACTCGGGGCCATCGTGTGCACGAAGAAGACGCCGCAGTGCTCGTCGTGCCCACTGAAGCGAACCTGCGCCTGGCGAACAGCCGGCTTCCCGCGATCAGGCGCTGGACGTAGACGACAGCCGCGCTATGAGGGAAGTGATCGACAAGCACGCGGTCGGATTCTCACCGTTCTCCGCGAGTCCGAGACTGCGGTGGACAGCGACCTTTTGGTGGACATGTCGACCGATCGCGATCAGATGCTTCGGGCCTTGGAATCGCTGGAGTCTGACGGACTGGTTCGACGAGTCGGAGGGGCCTTCGCCTTGCCCTTTTAGGCGTCTTCTCGCGGCAGTGGCTCTCGATCCACCGCCCGAATCACCTGGCGCTCACCCAGCGGCGTCTTTAGGGCCACATTCGCCCACACCCGGTCACCGACGATGCCCGTGACCGGACAATCAGAGGTCTGGGAAGTCTGCACCTGGGCCTCTACCTCGACGCGCGCACCCCGCTCGAAGGCCGTCACCTGGATATCCGCATCCGGGCATAAGCCTCCCGGTGGCAGCGCAACGGCTACCTCGATTTGACGCTCATCGAGCGTGGTTCGATACGCAACGGGCTGAAGATCATTGGTGACCAAGCCCAGTGAACGCAGGGGGCCCACACCCCCCACGAGGCCTGCGACACCGATGAGGAGCACGACCACACCGCAGCCAAACGCCATCCACCACACGATCCGCGGCACGCGACGACGGGGTCCGTCAAACTCATTCATTCCGGGGATGAGCGGACCTGATGTCACGACTCCATCCCCTTCCGATCACTCCTGTTCGGTGGCTTCAGCGGCCTCGGCGGTCTCGATCGGTGGCGTATCGGGGAGTTCCGCCTTAGGCGTGGGTGTGAACGAGAAGGTCCGATCATCACCCTCCCCATCCACATCGACCACGACGATGGACCCCGGGTTTAAATCCCCGAAGAGCATCCTCTCACTCAGCGGGTCTTCAATTTCCCGTTGGATCGTGCGACGTAGCGGGCGAGCACCCAACGTGGGGTCGTAGCCCCGTTCTGCGAGAAGCACCTTGGCGGCAGGCGTGAGTTCGATGGCCATGTCTTTGTCTTGCAGGCGCTTTTCGAGACTGGCGATCATCAGATCGACGATCTCGATGATTTCGGACTCCGTGAGTTGGTGGAACACGATGACGTCGTCGATCCGATTCAGGAATTCGGGTCGGAAGTGCTGCTTCAACTCCTGCTGCACTTTCGATTTCATCTGCTCGTACGCGTTGTCTTCGTTGCCGTCCGGCGCGAAGCCAAGCACGAGTCCCTTGGAAACATCACGGCTGCCCAGGTTGGTGGTCATGATGATGACCGTGTTTTTGAAGTCGACGACTCGTCCTTGCGCGTCCGTCAACCGACCCTCCTCCAGAACCTGCAACAACGAGTTGAAGATGTCCGGATGTGCTTTCTCCACCTCGTCGAAGAGAACGACGCTGAAAGGCTTGCGGCGCACCTTCTCCGTCAGCTGGCCACCCTCTTCGTAGCCGACGTAGCCGGGGGGTGAGCCGAACAGTCGTGAGGCAGTGTGGCGTTCGGAGAACTCGCTCATATCCAAGGCGATGAGCGCATCTTCATCGCCGAACAGGAACTCCGCGAGGGTCTTGCTCAGCTCCGTCTTACCGACTCCCGAGGGCCCGGCGAATATGAAGGAACCCGCCGGCCGACGTGGATCCTTCAGTCCGGCCCGGGTTCGGCGAATTGACTGCGACAGCGCCTTGATGGCGTCTTCCTGTCCGATGACGCGGCGGTGGAGTTCATCTTCCATCCGTCGCAATCTCTCGATGTCGTCCTCGGACAGATCGGACACCGGAATACCTGTCATCAACGCGAGAACCTCACCGATGAGCTTCTCGTCGACCTCGGCGACGACGTCGAGGTCGCCCGCCTTCCATTCACGCTCGCGCTCTGCTTTCTCCGAGAGCAAGTTCTTCTCTACATCCCGCAAAGACGCAGCCTTTTCGAAATCCTGCGCGTCGATCGCCGATTCTTTCTCTTTGCGAGCGTCGGCAATGCGGTCATCGAATTCGCGTAGATCCGGAGGGGCTGTCATCCGTCGAATCCGCAACCGAGAGCCAGCTTCGTCGATCAGATCGATGGCCTTATCTGGAAGTTGACGATCGGAAATGTAGCGATCCGACAAGCGAGCTGCCGAATCCAGAGCGCCGTCGGTGATGGAAACGCGGTGATGAGACTCGTACCGGTCTCGTAGACCCTTCAAGATTTCCACAGTGTGCTCTACGTCGGGTGCATCCACCAACACAGGCGCGAATCGGCGCTCGAGGGCTGCGTCTTTCTCGATGTGCTTGCGGTACTCATCGAGGGTGGTTGCACCAATCGTCTGGAGCTCGCCTCGCGCCAGCATCGGCTTGAGGATGCTGGCAGCATCGATCGCACCCTCGGCCGCACCGGCGCCGACGAGAGTGTGCATTTCGTCAATGAACAGGACGATGTCGCCACGGGTCTTGATTTCCTTGAGCACCTTCTTCAGGCGCTCTTCGAAGTCGCCGCGGTATCGGCTACCGGCGACCAGGGCGCCGAGATCGAGCGTGTACAACTGCTTGTCCTTGAGAGTCTCGGGCACTTCCCCACGGACGATGTCTTGAGCGAGCCCTTCGACGATCGCGGTCTTGCCTACACCTGGCTCGCCGATCAACACGGGGTTGTTCTTCGTGCGCCGGGAGAGCACCTGCATCACGCGCTCGATTTCCTTCGCTCGCCCGATCACGGGATCGAGTTGTCCCTCGCGTGCGGCCGCGGTCAGGTTCCGTCCGAATTGATCGAGCACGAGCGATGATGACGGAGTTCCCTCTTGCGGACCGGCGCCGGCGGTGGCCGGCTCTTTGCCCTGGTAGCCGGACAGCAGTTGGATGACTTGCTGGCGAACCCGGTTCAGATCGGCGCCAAGCTTCACGAGTACCTGCGCTGCGACACCTTCGCCTTCTCGAATCAGGCCCAAGAGGATGTGCTCCGTGCCGATGTAGTTATGCCCGAGCTGCAATGCCTCGCGGAGCGACAACTCGAGAACCTTCTTCGCCCGGGGAGTAAAGGGAATGTGTCCACTCGGGGCTTGCTGCCCTTGACCGATGATCTCTTCGACCTGCTCGCGGACGGCTTCCAACGAGATGCCGAGTGACTCCAGCGCTTTGGCCGCGACGCCTTCGCCCTCGTGGATCAGGCCGAGCAGGATGTGCTCGGTCCCGATGTAGTTGTGGTTGAGCATTCGCGCCTCTTCTTGGGCGAGAACGACCACACGGCGGGCCCGGTCGGTAAACCTCTCGAACATCTAGCAACACCCCATCGTTCTTGAAACGTTGAGCCGGTCTAGTCCGGCCACTTTATTGTGCTCCATGGAGGCCGATGGCGCGACCACGGCCACCCCTGGCGGGGTACGCCCACCGCGAAACCTCAAGGAAATCAGCGATACGGAACAATCGGTACCCATGGAGACGGAGTCTGAGGGTGTTCGCTTGCGGACTCACATCCGCATGCTCGGGGATCTCCTCGGCCAGACGCTAGCCAGGCAGGAGGGCGACACCCTGCTGGAGATGGTCGAGTCCGTGCGATTGGCCGTCCGCAGCAACCCTGCCGTAGCTGCCACAGTTCTTGATTCCGTAGACGTCGCCACGGCAACGACGTTGGCCCGTTCGTTCTCGATTTACTTCGATTTGGCCAATGTGGCGGAGCAGGTTGAGCGCGCTCACGACGCGCAAGCCGATCGACGCGTGCATTCCGGTCCGCTTCATCGCGTAGTCGACGCGGCACGAGAAGCCAACCTCGACCCCGTCTTGGTCGGGCAGATGGCATCAGCAATGTCGGTCAGACCCGTCTTCACCGCCCACCCGACAGAGGCTGCTCGGCGCTCGGTGCTCGTGAAACTCCGTCGGATAGCCGATGTGCTTCTCGATCAAGGGCTGTCGGATCGCGAACGCGAGCGTCGGCTGGCTCAGGTGATCGATCTGCTCTGGCAAACCGATGAACTACGACTCGAGCAGCCGCAGGTTCTTGATGAAGCACGTAACGCCCTGTACTACCTCGACGACCTCACCCGAGGACCGCTCGCGCAGGTTCTCGAGGACCTTGCTGATTCATTTCGAGATCTCGGAGTAGAACTGCCTCCCGATGCGCGTCCGGTCAGCTTCGGGTCGTGGATCGGAGGCGATCGAGATGGCAACCCCTTCGTCACACCCGATGTGACAGCCGATGTGGTCCGCTTCCAACGTGATCACGCAGTACTGAACTTGATGCCACACATCGATCGCTTGCTGGAAGACCTGTCTATCTCCGAACGCATTGCCGGCGCTAGCGACAAGCTTCGCGACTCTGTCGAATCAGATTTGCGCTTTCTTCCCGATCTCGATCCACGCTTCTTGCGGATCAATGCTGAAGAGCCGGTTCGACTCAAGCTCACCATCATCCGAATGCGCCTGCGACTCACGAGAGAGCGCCTGCACGACCGGGGGCCACACCGGGTAGGACGCGACTACGACAGCACCCGAGAACTTCTCGATGACCTTCTTCTGATCCGCGAAGATCTCCTCCAGCACCGCGGTCAACTGGCAGCGCATGGAATTCTGGATCAGTCCATTCGAGTGGTCGCCTCGATTGGGTTGCCGCTCGCCACGCTGGACATACGTGAGCACGCGCATAAGTTCCATGCCACTCTCCGGCAACTTTTCGAGCGTCTCGGTTTCGGCTACGACGATCTTGATCGCGAGGAACGCACGACGCTGTTGGCAGACGAGCTCAGTGCCCTACGGCCACTATCTCCGCATCCACCGGCGCTTGATGAGGCTGCCACGGTGACTTACCGGACCATGGAGACCGTCCGCGAGTTACTCGATACCTACGGAACCCGACCCATTGAATCCGTCATCGTGTCCATGACTTCAGGCGCCGACGACATCCTGGCCGCCGTGGTCCTGGCACGAGAGACAGGCTTGGTGAACACATCGGCGGGGACGTCTCGAGTGGGCTTCGTTCCTCTGCTCGAGACGGCCGAAGAGTTGCGCAACGCCGACGTCATCATCGATAAGCTCTTACAGCATCCGGTCTATCGATCCGTGGTTGCCTCGCGGGGTGATGTTCAAGAGGTCATGCTGGGTTACTCCGACTCCAATAAGGACGCCGGAATCACATCTTCACAGTGGGAGATTCACCTGGCCCAGCGCCGACTACGGGACGTCACGGCTCGGCATGGAGTCCGACTGCGCCTTTTCCACGGTCGCGGCGGAACGGTAGGCCGGGGCGGCGGGCCCACGTACGAAGCGATCCTGGCCCAGCCATGGGGCGTACTCGACGGTCAGATCAAGGTCACCGAGCAAGGAGAGGTGATCAGCGACAAGTACCTGCTCCCGGCCTTGGCTCGGGACAATCTCGAGCAGATGGTGGCGGCTGTACTCGATGCGTCCCTTCTGCACCGTCATTCACGACAGACGGACAGTCAAATCGCTCGATGGGACGACGTGATGGACACCATGTCCACCCATGCTCAATCGAGTTATCGCGCCCTGGTCGAGGATCCCGACCTACCGCGCTATTTCTCACTGTCCACACCGGTTGAAGAATTCGGGGCGATGCACCTCGGATCACGACCGGCGCGTCGTCCCGACGGAAGCAGCGGCATCGACGATCTGCGAGCTATTCCGTGGGTGTTCGGCTGGACTCAGTCGCGACAGATCGTTCCCGGTTGGTTCGGTGTCGGCTCCGGCCTGGAGGCGGTGCGCGCGGCTGGCTTAGACGCCGAACTTACGGAAATGTATAAGGACTGGCACTTCTTCGCGAACTTCATCTCGAACGTCGCCATGACACTGGTGAAGACAGATCTCGAGGTTGCCAAGCAGTACGTCGATCGTCTGGTGCCCGCGGATTTGCATCACGTGTTCGACGCCATCACCGAAGAGCACGAGCGCACTACTCGACAGATTCTGCTTGTCACCGGACAGCAGGAGTTGCTCGAAGAAAATCCGACCCTGCGCCGGACTCTAGCCACGCGTGACACGTATCTCCTCCCGCTGCACTCTCTCCAGATCTCACTTCTTGAGCGCAGTCGCCGCTTGACCGATCCTGACGTTGAACTTCAGCGGGCCCTATCCGTCACCATCAACGGAATCGCCACGGGTCTCCGCAACACCGGCTGATTGACCTACGTTCTCGTCGGTTCCCGCTATCGAAGTTTGAGCAGCATTCGATGATTGCCTAAGGTGTTGGGCTTCACGCGCTCCAGGCCAAGGAACTCGGCCACACCTTCGTCATATGACTGCAGCAACTGCTCGTACACGTCGTGATCCACCGGAGCCTCGTCGATTTCATCGAATCCATGCTCGACAAAGAAATCGACCATAAAAGTGAGGCAGAACAACCGCCGGATACCCAAGTCTCGTGCTCGCTGAATCAATTCAGACACGACCATCGAGCCGATACCCGACCGCACATGCCTCCCGGCAACAGCGACGGTTCGAAGCTCTGCCAGGTCCTCCCACATGACGTGCAGCGCACCACAGCCCACTACCTCGCCGTCTACTTCGACGACAACGAACTCTTGGATGTCCTCGAAAATCGTCACGGCCGCCTTCGCAAGAAGGTGGCCATCACCGGAATACTCGTCGATCAGACCTCGGATGGCGCGAACATCCGGTGTTCGAGCAGGGCGGATGCGGGGAAGGTTCACTTTCGTTCCGGCTTCACCAGCGGGAACAAGATGGTTTCCCGAATTCCGTAACCGGTCAGGTTCATCAGCAACCGATCGATTCCTAAGCCGACGCCACCGCAGGGCGGCATTCCATGTTCCAGCGCCCGCAGGAAGTCTTCATCGACACTCATGGCCTCGTCGTCTCCGCGGGCGGCCAGACTCGCCTGCTCCGTGAGTCTGTCTCGCTGAATAACAGGGTCGACCAATTCCGAATATCCGGTGGCTTGCTCGACTCCACCGACGTACAAGTCCCACTTCTCGACAACGCCTGGCTTGGATCGATGTGCACGGACCAGCGGCGAGGTATCGACGGGGTAATCCATCACGAAGGTCGGCGTTGTGAGCGACGAAATGACGTGGTGCTCGAACAACTCTTCGACCATCTTCCCCGCGACCCATGTGGGAGCTACCGAAATCTCTGCCTGCTGGCAAAACTTCTCGAGTTCGGACACCGGTGTCTGCGGAGAAAGGTCGACACCGATAGCAGCAGAGACGCTGTCATACAGGTCGATCATCGGCCACTCACCGGACAGGTCGATACTCGACCCATCAGCGCGAGTTACTTGCTCGCCGCCACTGATGCGGCGAGCAACACCCTGGATGAGTTCTCGGGTGATGGTCGCCATCGTTTGATAGTCCGCATACGCCTGGTAGAACTCGAGCATCGCGAACTCCGGCGAATGACTTGAGTCGACGCCTTCGTTTCGAAAATTTCTATTAATCTCAAAGACCCGCTCCAAACCACCGACGACAGCGCGTTTCAAGAAGAGCTCGGGAGCGATGCGCAAGAACAGATCCATGTCCAACGCGTTCGAGTGCGTTGTAAAGGGTCGAGCCGCAGCCCCCCCGTGCTGCGTCTGCAACATAGGAGTCTCGATCTCGAGATACCCCCGACTAGTGAGGTCTGATCGCAAGACGGCTACCGCCTCGACTCGCAGCCGGGCCATCTGCGTTGCTTCCGGCCGTACGATGAGGTCGACATAACGTTGTCGGACCCGGGCCTCTTCACTCAGCGGCTTGTGGGCAACAGGCAGTGGTCGCAAGGATTTCGACGCCATTCGCCACTCGTCAGCCAAGACCGAGAGCTCCCCGCGACGAGAGGTGATGACTTCACCATTGACGAAGACCTGATCCCCGAGATCCACGAGCTCTTTCCAGGCGTCCAGGGCCTCTGGTCCGACTTTGTCGAGTGACAGCATCGCCTGTATCTCACTGCCATCGCCGGCTCGCAAGGTTGCGAAGCACAGCTTTCCGGTATTTCGAGAGAAGATCACCCTCCCGACGATCCCCGCAACGTCTCCGGATGCCGTATCCGTTTCCAGATCGCCATGGGTCGATCGCACCGAAGCTATGGAGTGTGTGATGGGCAACTGCACCGGGTAGGGATCCATGCCTCGACGCTGCAGTTCTTCGCGCTTGGCGCGACGGATCCGCATTTGTTCGGGGAGGTCATCCTCGAGGTCACTGCCGTCCACGATGGGCAAGGCTATTGGATGCCCCACTTCCGGATGTCGTCCGTCACGACGATACGAATTCCTCTAACCCACATTTCGCTCAAAAACCATCCGAAGACCGGTGAGTGTGAGATCAGGATCGTGGTGCGTGATCGTTTCCGATTCGCCGATGACCACAGAAGCCAGACCCCCGGTCGCCACCACCGCCGTCACCGGTCCGATCTCCTCGATAATCCGATCAACGAGGCCATCGACCTGTCCCGCAAATCCGAAGACGGCACCTGATTGCAAAGCCTCAACTGTGTTCTTGCCAATAGGTGACCGCGGGCGCACGACTTCGACCTTCCGGAGTTGCGCTGCCTTCGAGGACAATGCCTCGAGCGAGATGTCAATACCCGGGGCCAACGCACCGCCGAGAAATTCTCCCTGCGCCGAGACGACGTCAAGGTTGGTGGATGTACCGAAATCCACCACGATGCACGGTCCACCGAACTGCTGATGGGCGGCAAGCGTGTTGACGATCCGATCGGCACCGACTTCCTTGGGGTTATCCGTCAGGATCGGCACGCCAGTCTTTGTTCCTGGCTCGACGATCACCACGGGGATTGCGTGGAAAAAGGACGACAACATAGGCCGTAACTCATGCAGGACGCTCGGCACCGTGCTGCACAGCGCCAGTCCCGTGATCTCTGACTGCTCGTCCAACAGGCCCCGAAATGTCAACGCCATTTCGTCACCGGTTGCACGCGCGTGCGTAGTTATTCGCCATGACCGCACAAGTTCGTCTCCGTTGAAGAGACCCAGCACAGTGTTCGTGTTTCCGACATCTACGGCCAGCAGCATCAGCTCTCCTCACTGACCACGGTTAGATCCGCGCCGATGTCTAGTACGGGGGACGAGTGTGTCAAGGCACCTACGGCAAGGTAGTCGACCCCCGTAGCGGCGACAGCCGCCGCCTGGTCGAGGGTCAACCCTCCGGATGCCTCCAGAAGCGCTCGTCCCGACGTCCGCCGAACAGCTTCGGCCATTTCCTCCACCGAAAAATTATCCAGCAGGATGAGATCAGCGCCCGCATCGATAGCTACGTCGAGCTGCTCCAGGGTGTCGACTTCCACCTCGATAGGAATCTCGGGAAACACGCGTCGCACGGCGCGAAAGGCCTCGTCTACTCCGCCCAACGCTTCCACGTGGTTGTCTTTCACCAGGGCAGCATCGGCGAGATTCATGCGGTGATTGAGCCCGCCGCCGACGCGAACCGCGTACTTCTCGACGCCGCGCAGGCCAGGGGTTGTCTTGCGGGTGTCGCGAATGCCGGCGTCGGTGTTGGCGACCGCCGCGACCCACGCGCGGGTGGCGGTAGCAATGCCGCTGAGGTGGCTTACCGCGTTCAGCGCTGGCCGCTCGGCCCGCAAGAGGTTGTGGGTGGATGAAGTGACCGCCATCAATTCTGTGCCGGGCTCAACATGGGAACCTTCCTCAACACTCACGTCGCACGTCATGTCATCGCCACAGACCACATCGAAGATCGCTCGAGCCACCACAAGCCCTGCGACGACTCCACCACCGCGAGCTACCAGGGCCAAGCGCCCGCGCTGCTCCATGGGCACGGTCGCCACCGTAGTGACGTCAACGCCTCCGTCGACATCTTCTTGCAGAGCCCGGACGGCCAATGATTCAACATCAAGCGGGCGAAGACCCGCCTTTGTCAGCAACGCGATCGTCTCGGCAGACAATCCGTGGGTCGAGTACGGCACTTAGACCTCCGAGTCCTCGAGTGATCCAGGCAACCAATCGGGGGGACGACGCACCGTGTGGAGATTCCCGTGAGAATCCATCGTCGTGACCAAGCGAACCCGCCACTCAGGCTGCGGATCGGGGTGATCTTCGCGCCAGTGGGAACCTCGTGACTCCTCACGTACCTGAGCGTGTTCGACGATCACGCGAGCGACCGTCGCCAGATTCGTCGTCTCCCAGTCTTCCGTGCGTGGCGTTCCGCTGGGCTGGTCGAGCGCATCGTTCAACCATTGCGCGCAGCTCGCCAGCGACTGCGAACTACGCAACACGCCAGCGTTCGCGTCCATTGTCTGCTGCAACGGACGACGCACCTCGTTGGCAAGCACACCCATGGCCACATCGTTGTCACTCGACTCCGGAACTTCCCACCCGGCTCGATCGACCTCGATCGCGTCGGCTATCCGTCGGGCGAAGACAAGCCCTTCCAGCAGGGAATTCGATGCTAGACGATTAGCTCCATGAACACCGGAGCACGCCACCTCCCCGCAGGCGTACAAACCGGGAACCGTGGAGCGGCCGTCGGTGTCGGTGACAACACCGCCGGAGGCGTAATGCTGCGCCGGAGAGACGGGAATGAGGTCGCTCACCGGATCAATACCGCGCATCCGGCACGACTCGAGGATGGTGGGGAATCGGTGAACCCAGGTATCGGCGCCCAGCCCGCGGCCATCAAGCCATACGTGGCCTACTCCCGACTCGCGCATGCGCCGCATGATCGCTTTGGCGACCACATCTCGGGGTGCGAGATCAGCCATCGGGTGTTCACCGACCATAAAGCGCTTTCCGTCGGCGTCGAGTAGGAACGCGCCCTCACCACGCACCGCTTCGGACACCAACGGCTGCTGCCCCTTCGCCACCGGACCTAGCCACAACACGGTCGGATGGAATTGGACGAATTCAAGATCGGCGACAGCTGCTCCCGCCCTAAGAGCCAGCGCTGCGCCGTCACCCGTCGCCACGTATGGGTTGGTCGTCTGACCAAATACCTGGCCGAAACCGCCGGTCGCCAACACCACCGAGGGCGCCAACGCTGCGCCCACACCGTCGCGTTGACCTGGTCCGATCACATGGAGTGTCACCCCGGCCGTTCGGCCACTCGCCGACGTGATGATGTCAAGGACGAGAGCGTTCTCTACGACATCAATTCCCGGATCAGCACGGACGGCCGCCACGAGTGCTCGGGACACTTCGGCTCCCGTTGCGTCACCTCCGGCATGAGCGATCCGATTGCGATGGTGACCACCTTCACGCGTCAACGCGATCGATCCTGTCGGGTCGGTGTCGAAGTGCGCACCCCAGGCGATGAGTTCTCGAACAGCATCCGGACCCTCGGTCACCAGGATGTCGACGGACCGTTCGTTGCACAGCCCTCCACCCGCTTCGAGGGTGTCTCGCATGTGCTCGGCCGGTGAATCATCCTCCGCAAGAGCGGCCGCGATCCCACCCTGGGCCCACCGAGTAGAGCCTTCGTTCACCGTCGCCTTCGTTACCAACAGGACACTGAGCCCGAGCGCCCGAACCCTGAGGGCGGTCGTCAAGCCGGCCACTCCCGACCCCACCACGATTACGTCGGCCCGAGCGGTCCACCCGGGAGAAGGAGCGGCGAGACGACCGGGGATTCGAGTGCGGGTATGCCCCATGCGCGTCACACACTCCCCAGTTCCACGGCGCAGTTGTCGATCAGCCGAGTAGTTCCCACCAGGCAGGCAACAAAGAGCCGCGCCGCACCCGGAGATGTCAGCGACTCACAGTCATTTCCGCGAACCTCGAGGTAATCGATGGTGATGCCAGCATCATCCAAGACTCGCTGTGCCGCGGTCACCACAGCATCTGGGCCTCCTGTGGCTGCGGCTCGTCCGGCGGCAAGTGCCCGTGGAATGGCCCGAGCATCTTTTCGCTGTGCGTCCGTCAGATACGAGTTCCGCGAACTCAGGGCGAGCCCATCGGCGTCTCGAACGGTGTCGACACCGAGGACATCGATGCCAAACCCGAGGTCGTCGTTCATGCGACGGATCAGCTCCAGTTGCTGGAAGTCCTTTTCGCCAAACACAGCAGCATCGGGGCGAACCTTGGTGAACAAGACGGCCACTACCGTGAGAACGCCGCTGAAATGTCCGGGTCGCGCTGCGCCCTCCAATTCATCGCCCAGAGGCCCCGGGTCGATGGTTACCGCGGATCTCCTCGTACTCGATCCATAGATGTCGTCCGCGGATGGGGTGTAGAGGATGTCGACGCCCTCCTGACGACACATGGCCTCGTCGGCCTCCATCGTTCGCGGGTACGAGTCGTAGTCCTCCCCGGCCGCGAACTGTGTCGGGTTCACGAAGACGCTGACGACTACTTCCCCATCGCTTCCGGTGTTTCGGCGAGCCACCCTGAGCAATTCCCGGTGCCCTTCATGCAGCGCACCCATGGTGGGGACGAACACACGACGTTGGACTTGATCTACTGAGTCCAGAAGGCGCGTAACGATCATGGCGCTTCCTCTAGAGATCGCAGCACTCGAGATGCCTGCTCGGTGTCGAGCACTCCGGCATCGAGCAACCGATCCACGGTCAGCAGACCGAGTGCGCGGTAGGCCTGCGCCACCAACGGTGCTTGTTCGCTCAGCAATGTCAGGTGCTCTGTCACCGTCGCGTGATCGGCTCGAGAGATCGGACCGGTCTGACCACCCTCACCGCGCTCGAGTGCCGTCTCAACGCTCGCACGCACGAGCGGACCGATGAGTCTCTCGGGAGATTCGGTACTCGCATCGCGTAGCAGCGCGAGGGAACTGTTCACGAGGGTCATCGAATAGTTCGCCGCGAAAGCCAACGCTGCGTGGTACCGACCACGCGCCTCTTCCGGAACCCACACCGGTTCAGCACCGAGTTCGACGACCAGCGCCTCGGCCACCGTGCGCATCCCCTCCGGCGCCGTCACCCCGAAAGCAGCTCCCGAGAGTCGCTCGAGATCCATCGTGGTGCCCGTCAACGGAAGAGCCGGATGAATAGCGAGCGGGATCGCCCCCACGTCGGTGGCAGGCTGGAGGACTCGAAGGCCGTAACGGCCAGCGGGGTGCACGACGAATTGCCCCGAACCCACCGAACCGGATCCCACGAGTTCCTCAACCACACTCGGCAGGTCGGGATCAGGGACGGCGACCAGGACGAGATCAGCATCGGCAGCGACCGACGATGGGTCCGCAATCCTGACACCCGGCAACAGAGCGTCAGCGCGAAGCCGAGAAGTCTCCGATCGAGCTGTCGCTCCCACGATGAGGTGTCCGGCTCGATGCCAGGCGGCGCCCAGGACCGCCCCGACGCGACCGGAGCCCACGATGGCAATCCGCAAACGAGACGGCGCTGCGTCGCTCACAGCACCAAAGCCTAGGGGGGTACTAGCGTTCCGACATGTCCGATGCCCCGTCGACGCTTCCTCTTCGCGCGTGGGTCGATGCATGGGACGACGCCAACCACACCTTCTACACTCACCACGCGCCCGAGCAGCATTTCCGCACATCCATCGACGCCGGTACGGCGACAGCCCGCCGAATCGCCGCGCTTCTTGCACCCCCACCTCAACACCCGCATGAGCACCCCCGCCCCGCGCCCCGCAGTTCCCTGCCTCGATGCATCGTCGACATCGGCAGTGGCTCAGGAGCCCTTCTCACCCAACTCGCCGCACTCGTCGACGACGAGGTCACCCTTATCGGGGTGGACGTGCGGCCACGACCCGATGATCTGCCCGCCGCCATTGGGTGGCGCCAGGTGCGCGTGACCCGCGACATCGAGGACATCACCGGAAGGGACGGGCTCATCACAGGTCTGGTGATTGCGCACGAGTTCCTCGATGACGTGGCTTGCCCGGTGGTCGAACTCGATGATGATCTCCGACCACGAATCGTCCAGGTCGAGGCCGCCACCGGAACCGAAGTGCTGGGCCCGGACCTCGCAGACCCCGCCGCCGAGGCCCTCCTGGGTGGCATATCACCGAACGAGGCACGTGCATGGCTGGACCACTGGTGGCCGGCGACGAAACCGCTGGCACGTCGTGAGGTCGGCCTCCCGCGTGATCTCCTGTGGCGCCGTCTTACCCGGATACTCGCCAGCGGCCACGCAATCGCCATCGACTACGCCCATCGACTCGACGATCGGCGCTTGGGATTGTGGGACGGTGGAACGGTCAAGGGCTTCGTGGACGGATCCGCCTGTCGCCCGCGACCCGACGGCTCGGTCAACATCACGTCCCACGTGGCTCTCGATTCTTGCGCTTCCCCGCACGCCACGGTGCGCTCTCAATTCGATGTGCTGAGTACCTCTGCGGTGGGCTCACGTTCGCTGGCGTCGTGGCCCCCAGATCTCGGATCGTTTGATTGGTTGATCGAGCCGTGCACGCCCACACCTGCCACCCAGGCACTGAGTGAAACGATGGTTGGGTGACGGACAGCGATTCACTTCACGTCACGGCCGCCATCGGAATGGCCCGCTATCTCGGCTCGCCCGACGAGGATCGGATAACTCTGGACCTCGGTGACTATCACCCGGGGAACCACGGCGGCCTGGAAATCGATCTCGACATCGACGCATCGGGAACGATCATCAGCACAGAGGTCCGGCCAGGACTCATGCATCGCAGCGCGGAGAAGCTCTTCGAAGCGCGCGATTTCCGACAAATCATGATGTTGGCGAACCGACACGATTGGTTGTCCGGTGTGTCCTCAGAGCTTGGAGTGGCACTCGCCGTCGAGAAGGCCACCGGGATCGTGCCGCCGGCAAGGGCCACGTGGTCGCGCATGCTTCTGGCCGAGGCAGGTCGCATCGGCGCCAGTGCCCTGCTGCTCGGCGCCCGTGGGGCGCCGGGTGCTCTGGCCCTCCGTGAGGCGTGGGTCGATTGGCAAGAACGAGCAACAGGCGGACGCGTCCATCCCATGATCAACCGGATCGGAGGGCTCGAACAAGCACTCCCAGGGTCTTCCCTGATTCAGATCATCGAGCTCGTTTCGCTTGCCCAGCAATACGCCACCTCGTGGATGGAGTACATCGACGAGTGCACAGACCTGCACGGATTGGCAAGACTCGACCACCACACCGCGCGAACGTTTGCGTGCTCCGGAGCTGTCGGCCACGCAAGCGGAGTGGACTGGGACATCCGACGAGACGACCCGTACCTCGCCTACAACGAGATCGATGTCGACTGGAGCACGCCTGTTCTCACGCAAGGGGATGCTCACGCGCGCTACCAATCCCTGGTTGAATCCGTTCGTCTCAGCGCCAAGATCATCGGTGACTGCGTGACGAGGCTTCACGACCTCGCCGACGATCCGTTCTCCGTGTCACTGCCCAAGACTTTGCGCACTCCCGAAAGTGTCGTGCACGTGTGGACCCAGAATCCTTTGGGAATCGCCGGCTGGCTTTTGGTCAGCGATGGAGATGTCTACCCGGTTCGTTTGAAGGCGCGCACCCCTAGCTTCGCCCACCTGCAGGCCATGCAATTCGCACTTGAGGAAGTACCGGTTGAGTCACTCTCCGCAGCGGTCGCCTCGTTCTTCTTCGTCACCGGTGACGCGGACCGATGAGACCTATCCGTCCTGGTGTTCGCGGATGTAGGTAGCGAAGCGAGCGCGCAGTAGCGCCTCGGTATCTGGGTCGAGATCACCGGATCCGAACATCTCGCGCACGGCCCGCACGGTCTCGATGAAGGTGCCACCGATGGCCCCGAGATCTCCCTGCTCTCCTTCGATCGAGACCATTCCCGGCATGTGCCCGAAAAGGTCCGTGAAGAAGCCGATATCCATCCGATGCTCGGCAACGCTGAACGCCTGATGGCGAAGCTCATCGAACGGCAGATCTTCCAAAGGAACGTCGGAGGTCTCGCTCATAGGCAGGACTGTAGGTCACTCGTCATCGTTGTCGGCACCCGACGGGAGCAGGCAGGATCTCTCGAGTCGCAACGATGCGGCGCTAGCGACGCCGGAACCACTTGCTGCCAGGACGGAAGCCCAGAAAGCTTGGGATGCCGCCGGTGTCGCCAGACCCCCGGCAACAGTCGCAATCGCGATCCCGGAGTAGACGCCGGCGACGGCAGCACATACGCGGCACGCCGCCACAGCCATCGCTGCTACCCGGGCCGCCACCAGTCCAGGAAGAGGATCGATCCCCGGGCGGGTCGTGGGGTCAATTCGCGCTTCGAGCCGCGGACGAAGCACGGCCCCCCAGATAACGAAGGCGATGGCCAACAGCCACAGCGCCGAGCCGGCGAGGACAGGAACCGCGAGAGCGCGGCCAGTCAAGCCTTCGACAATGACGACGAGGGACCACCCTCCGACCGCCCCGCAGATGGTCACCGCCAGAAGCAGACGTGCCGAGGTCGGCTTCATGGTGATGTCCCTGGCGCCTGGTCGCCTGCTGTCACCACGACGACCGACGAGGATGACGGAATCCTTGAGCCGTCCTGCGCATCGTGCGTGAGGCGAACAATCAGATTCTCAATGAGACCGTGATTGGGAAGGGTTGCCTCCGGGTCGATCTCGTGCCACGGCACCAGCACGAACGCCCGTTCGTGCGCTCGCGGGTGCGGGAGAGTGAGATCAGGATCGACCGAGATGATGTCGCCGACTGCGATGATGTCGAGGTCAAGGGTTCGCGGGCCCCACCGAACGTCCCGGACCCGTCCGAACTCGAACTCGATTTCCTGCAAACCCGCCAGCACACAGTCCGGATCACGGTCACAGTGCATGACGACGACGGCGTTGATGTAGTCGTCTTGCTCCGGTCCTCCCATCGGTCGTGTTCGATACAACGACGAGCGCTCGTCGACATCGACGTCGAACATCGCCTCGATCTCATCGATGGCGCGCCGAACAATGGACACGGAGTCCCCCATGTTCGAGCCGATTCCGATGACGTAGCGCATCGACGTCAGCGAAACTCTCGGCGAATCCGAACAACGACGTCACGAAACGGGACGGCTATCGGGGCTTCGGGCTTGTGCACCGCCACCTCCATGAAGGAAATGCCGGGAAGATCTCGGCACGCATCGACGATTCGCTCGGCCACCGTTTCGATGAGGTCAAGGGGCTCTCCGGTGAGGACCGCGTGGGCACGCTCAGCAACCACCGAGTAATCAACCGTGTCCGCAAGGCTGTCCCTGCTACCCGCGCGATCGACACCCAGAATCAGGTCGACGCTGAAATCTTGACCTGCGACGCGCTCGAACTCGAGCACTCCGTGATACCCGCGACCGCTGATGCCGTAGATCTCGATGCGATCGACACCCGTCACCGTTTCACCTACCGATTCCTAATCCTCAAACCTGAGCGCCCGAGCTACTGAGACAGCATCCACAGTGGCACGAACATTATGAACACGCAGCCCCCATATTCCCCTGAACGCCAAAAGCGCACTTAAGGCTGCCGTGGCGGTATCCCGCGCATCCACCTCTCGCGGGACCCCGTCCTTACCCGCCAACAGCGATCCGAGGAACCTCTTACGAGAAGCACCCACCAAGATCGGTACTTGTCCACCGGCAAGGGCATCCACCGACCGCAGCAACTCCCAGTTGTGCTTCGCTTCCTTCGCGAAACCAATTCCCGGGTCAACGATGATCAACGTCGGATCCACCCCCTGTGCGGTCGCCATAACGATCTGCTCCTCGATCTCATGACGCACCTCGCGCACGGTGTCGCGATACACGGCCTTGTCGTTCATATCGACCGAGTGACCACGCCAATGCATGAGCACATATGGAACAGCTAGGTCCGCGACAACGGCGTGCATCTTCGGATCCGACCTACCGCCACTGACATCGTTGACAATGCTGGCTCCACAATTGACCGCTTCGCGTGCCACTTCGGCACGCATCGTGTCGACGCTGACGGTCACGCCGGCTTCAACAAGACCGACGACGACCGGCAGAACGCGGTTCATCTCGGTGTCGATCGACACACGTGTGGCTCCCGGGCGGGTAGATTCCCCTCCCACATCGACAACATCGGCGCCCTCGTCAACGAGGGACAGTCCTTGCCGGATCGCCAGGTCGGTCGTCGAGAAGCGGCCCCCATCGGAGAAGGAATCGGGCGTGACATTGACAACGCCCCAGACCACCGGCATTCGAGGGTCCAGCCTGGATACCGGCAACGCCGACACAGCTACCGAGCCCTGATCAGCGCCATCGCCTCGGCGCGCGTCGCCGCATTCAGCAGGGTGCCTCGCATGGCACTCGTGACCGTCATCGATCCAGCTTTGCGTACTCCGCGAACGGACATGCACGTGTGCTCAGCTTCGACAACGACGATCGCACCCCGCGGCTGAAGGATCCGTACGATCGCATCAGCGATCTCGGTGGTGAGACGCTCTTGCACTTGAGGGCGGCGCGCGAAAACATCGACAAGGCGTGCCAGTTTCGAAAGCCCGGTGATCTGACCGGACGCATTGGGGATATACCCGACGTGGGTTACTCCGTAGAACGGCAGCAAGTGGTGTTCGCAGGTGCTGTAGAGCTGAATGTCCTTGACGATCACGAGTTCTTCGTGACCCACATTGAATACCGTCGTCAAGACATCCTCGGGATCTTGTCGCAAACCACCGAACATCTCTGCGTAGCTTCGCGCCACACGCTCCGGGGTCTCGCGCAGTCCATCGCGGTCGGGGTCTTCTCCTATGGCGATCAGCAGCTGACGGATCGCAGCGGCGACGGCGTCAGCGTCGTACTCCCCTGCCGCGGAACCTGAGCCGGTGTCCACTGGATCGATGGCCATGCGTCAACCTACTGAGCGTCGGGGTCTCGGGACTCGTTCAAGGCCGGCTCGATGGCCGAAGACGCACTGTGCCCGTTCGATGATGCTGGTGGAAAAGGAATCGGACCCCGCGTGTCCGGTGCCCGGCGAGCCGAACCGGTCCAGGCCGGACGCGGCGACTGGAGTTTCAGTTCGGCAAAGATCTCTTCAATTTCGGCCTTAGCCAAGGTCTCGCGCTCAAGCAGAGCCAGGACCATGGCGTCGAGGATCTCTCGATTGTTGACGAGGACGTCGTACGCCTCCTGGTGAGCCGCTTCGATGAAACCGCGGACTTCTTCGTCGATGGCGGCGGCGACTTCCTCCGAGTAATCCCGCGTGTGGCCCATGTCTCGACCGAGGAAGACCTCGCTTTGCTCCTGGCCATACTTAATGGCACCCAGGCGCTCCGTCATACCGAATTGCGTCACCATGGATCGAGCGACAGACGTCGCCTTCTCGATATCGTTGGCCGCACCCGTTGTCGGGTCGTGAAAGATCAACTCCTCGGCAGCACGACCCCCGAGCATGTATGCGAGTTGATTGAGCATCTCGCTTCGCGTGGTGGAGTACTTGTCCTGATCCGGCAAGACCATCGTGTAACCGAGCGCTCTCCCTCTCGGCATGATCGTGATCTTGTGCACGGGATCATTGCCTGGCAGGGCGGCCGCAACAAGCGCATGTCCTGCCTCGTGATACGCCGTAATGGTCTTCTCATGTTCGTCCATCACTCGCGTGCGCTTCTGCGGTCCGGCGATCACCCGATCGATCGCCTCGTCGAGGCCTTCATCATCGATGAATGTCTTATCCAATCGCGCGGTGAGGAGCGCTGCTTCGTTCAAGACGTTGGCGAGATCCGCGCCCGTGAAACCAGGGGTGCGGCGTGCTACCGCCATCAGATCGATGTCGTCGCTGATCGGCTTGCCTTTGGCGTGCACTTTCAGGATCTCGTACCGACCGTTGAGGTCGGGGCGCTCCACGGCGATCTGTCGATCGAAGCGACCGGGTCGAAGCAGGGCGGGGTCGAGGATGTCCGGTCGGTTCGTGGCCGCGATGAGGATGACACCACCGGTCACGTCGAACCCGTCCATCTCAACGAGCATCTGGTTCAGGGTCTGTTCACGCTCGTCGTGACCTCCGCCGAGGCCGGCGCCACGATGCCGGCCGACCGCGTCGATCTCATCAATGAAGATGATCGCCGGTGCATTGGCCTTTGCTTGCTCGAAGAGGTCTCGGACACGGCTCGCACCAACACCGACAAACATTTCCACGAAGTCCGACCCGGAAATCGAATAGAACGGGGCGCCCGCTTCGCCTGCAACCGCACGCGCGAGGAGGGTCTTGCCCGTGCCCGGAGGTCCGTACAGCAACACACCCTTCGGGATCTTCGCTCCCACCTTTTGGAACCGCTCGGCGTCGGAAAGGAAGTCTTTAATCTCCACCAGCTCTTCGACCGCCTCATCAGCACCGGCGACATCTTCGAACGTGGTCTGGGGCATGTCTTTCGTGATCGCCTTGGCCTTGGACTTGCCGAAGTTCATCAGGCGGCCGCCGCCGCCTTGCATCTGGCTGAAGATAAAGACCATTAACAAGATAAGCAGCGCAAACGGCAGGAGGGAGATGAATAAGGTGACCAGCAGGTTCTGGCTCGGGACCACGACGTTATAGCCGCCGGGCAGTTGGCCGGCGTCGGTCTTCTCCTGCAGGAGGTTCTGCAATTCCACACCCTGGCCAGTGATGAAGTGCGACCGCACTTCGTCACCGTTCCTGAGGGTCAATTCCAGAACTTGATCACGGTCGATCAAGGTGGCGGTATCGACATTTCCGGAGGTGATGTCGGAAATGGCTTCGCCGGTGTCCACCTCGTCGGGGGCGCCGATGCCGGAGATCAGGCTCGAACCCACCAAAACCGCGATGACAGCCATCGCGATCCAGAAGATCGGTCCTCGCAGGAAACGCCTCACATCCACCTCTCAACGGTAACCGACCTGGTTCGGCCCGCATCCGGGTCGGGGCTCACCAGTCCTGCGCCGAGCGCGAACACAGGCGACCGTCAGCCGCCGTAGACGTGCGGGGACAGCGTCCCCACGCACCGAAGATTTCGGTACCTCTGGGCGTAGTCGAGCCCATACCCGACGACGAACTCATTGGGGATATCGAATCCGACGTACCGGGGTTCGACATCCACCTTGACGGCGTCTGGCTTGCGCATCAATGTGAAGATCTCGAGCGATGCCGGCTTGCGCGACCGAAGGTTCTTCAACAGCCACGACAGGGTGAGACCGGAATCGAGGATGTCTTCGACGATCAAGATGTCCCGACCCTCGACGTCCCCGTCGAGATCCTTCAGAATCCGGACTACGCCGCTGCTCGTCGTACCGGATCCGTACGACGACACCGCCATCCAGTCCATGTTGGCGTGAATGCTCAACGCCCGCGCGAGATCAGCCATCACCATGACAGCCCCGTTGAGAACGCCGACGAGGAGAAGGTCTCGCCCCTGGTACGCCTCGTCGATCTCGGCTGCGATCGCCGCAATGCGGTCGCTGATCTGTTCCTCGGTCAGTAGTACGTGGGCGAGGTCTCCCTCGACGTTGTCAGGTTGCACTCATCTCTCCCGAAGATCCGCGGTGAAACGTAAGCCTTCCATACTCGACTCTCGTGGTGATCGCACCCGGCAGTTGTGCTGGGCCCTGGCCTTTCCATGTCGAAATCATCGCTTCCACATGTTGGACGTGGTCGAAATCGAGATAGTCCTTCGATTCGAGCAAGGCTTGGTGCATCAGTCGAATGAGTCGGGTCCGAACAGCTCGGGGCTGGCCGGCAATCGCTTCGACATCGACGCCGCACTCGTCATTCGTCACCTCGACCCAGCGGTCGAATGCTCCCTGCGCCCACGCCTCCAGCGCATCGGCATCATCGGCCAGGAGGTGGGCCGAGCGCGCGAGCCCGGAAACGAAACCCGGACCCAATCTGTCCTCCATGAGCGTCATCGCCTCTCGGACGCGCACTCGAGTGAACTCCGGGTCGTGGTTGTGTGGGTCGTCCCATGCCTCGACACCCAGCGGCTCCAGGTACTCGCGAGCAACGCGATGCACAACGTCGCGCGGCACATCGAGAAAGGGTCGATGCCACGGCGAATTGCATGGTGTCATGGAGGCGATCGAACGGGCTCCCGATCCGCGCGCCAACCGCAGGAGAACGGTCTCAGCTTGATCTTCTCGGGTGTGGGCAAGAAGTATCTGATCAATGCCGCGCTGCGACGCCACGTCCACGAGCGCGGCCCTGCGGGCTGAGCGGGCCGCCGCCTCCGGTCCCCCATGGGTGCCGACCTGCACACGTTCAATGTGGACGCTGTCGATGCCCCACTGCCGAACGATGTCCCCGGCATTGTTCGCAACACGGGCCGAATCCGCCTGAAGTCCGTGGTCAACGATGACCACGTGCACCTCGTGGCCCACGCTCGGAAGTGCCCAGGCCGCACTCGCGACCAAGGCGAGCGAATCCGGCCCGCCCGAGCAACCGACGATCACCGGGGCGACTTCGATGCAATCAACGACCGCGCGCCGCAAACGTTGAGCCTCCGGGCTCACGCGTGTCACGCAGCAGCACCGCGCATTCGATCAAGCCATAGCGATGGCTCGCGAATCTCTCCAAGAGTCGGCACATTGCCCGGGTCGGCCCACACCCGATTCATCGCCGCCATGCCCCCATCGTTCACCACGGCGCGAACAAAGGCCGCTCCCTCGCGGTACTGACGAAGCTTCGCATCCATACCGAGGACTCGTCGCCACACCGAATCGGCTCCGCGCGCATCGGCGGCTGACGATCGACGCGCCTCGAATCGTTCACGGATAACGTCCACGGAAGGAATGACGCGGGGGCCAACCTCGTCCATCACTACATCCGCGTGCCCCTCTAGTAGGGACATGAATGCCGTGATTTCTTCGACGACCGCACGCTGCTCGGCCGATTGCAGGGCGAACATCAGGTCGGGTGTCCGGCGTTCTCCAACGGCCTCCAGCAGTTCGGTAAGGACAGCCCCCAGCCGATCCATAGGGGTGGTCTCGTCGAACGCGTCGAGCGCCTTCATCACCAAGCCCGTGAAGTGACCTTTCAGCCACGGAACAGCTCCGAACTGAACCCGATGGGTTTCCTCGTGTAGGCACACCCACAGGCGAAAGTCCCGACTGTCTAAGTCAAGAGAACGCTCCACCTGCACGATCGATGGCGCCACAAGAAGCAGCCGCCCAGGGTCAGCGAGCGCCTCGTACTGGCCGAGAATCTTGCCGCTCAACCATCCGAGGGCCGCTCCGAGTTGAACAGCCATCACGCGTGGGCCAACCGCACGTGTCACAGTCGAGGACTCCTCGAGCCGCTCTTTGGATGCTGGCCACATGTCCAAGAGGGAATCGAGAGCACGCAGATTGGAATCGACCCACATGCGTCGATCCACCACAACCACACGGTGATCCTCGCGGGCGATCAGGCCCGTCACGTCACGAACGTGTCCTTGAGCCTCCTGGGCGTGCTCCTTGATCTCGGCGACCGCATCGTGGGCATCCCGCGATGAAATCTGGGGGCCATCCGGCGCAAACCGCCCCGCAACCGCATACGCCAGACTCCAGTCCACGGCCGGGCTGGTGAATACAGATGGTGGTCTCAACGCGGCGCTTCCGGAGCCCTCGGATCGGGCGGACGACAGACCATGACGGTCACGTCTCCGGAGACCGACCAGTCACCGGCGGCGTGGGGCATCAGGAGAGCATCGCCTCGGGCGATCTCATGACCGCTGCCACCGGCAGATAACACGCCTCTACCGTCGACGGCGATCGCGATGGCGAAACCAGCCTCCACCTGCACCACCTCGGGCTGCGGGGCGATCCGATGCAGGCGGAAGTACGGGTCAGCCGCGGCGGGCAGCGCTGATGTCAGTGCTCCAACTTGAATCTCCTCGCGCGGGATGACCAGATCGTCAAGGTCCGAGTCAGATACTGCGCTGGTGTCTACCGCCTGCAAGGCGGTATCGAATCCGAGATCGAGGTGTCCATCCGAGAAGCCGTCGACGGCGAACCCATCCCACTCAAGCAGGATCGACAGGTCGGTCGGCTCCTGCAGTTCCAAAACGAACACCCCGTCCTGAACGGTGTGCGGGAGTCCAGAAGGCACCAGCATCGCGTCACCCGGGCGCACCTCTCGGGTTCGAAGCGCCGACAACAAGGATGAACTGTCGCGGTTCATGACCCAATCGCGAACCTGATTGACGGACATCTGGCTGGCGAAGCCGACCCCCACCTGAGCTCCGGGCGGGGCATCGAGCACGTACCACGCTTCGGTCTTTCCATGAGCCAAGCCAAGATGGGTACGGGCGAACTGCCGGTTGGGGTGCAGGTGGACGGGAAGGCGTTGCCCGAGGTCGAGAAGTTTGACCAACAACTCGGTGCTGGTGCCGAAACGATCGACGTGATCGGTTCCCAGCCACGCTGCCGGGTCTGCGCTGATCTCTTCTGCGAGCGTCGCGCCATCGGGCAGCACCGTAAGGCCGGCCGGGGCTTGACCGAACCGGGCTGTTGCCGATCCGATCCATTCCTCCGGGCGTCGGGGGCCTCCGGGGCCGTGCCGGAGCGCACCGATGCGATCCCCGCCCCGGTAGAAGTGATCGAACTGGTTGACCGGAAGAACGATTGGGTTGTCGAGGTTCACGATGAGCACCCACATTTCGCGAGTTGGCTGGCGATTCGGTCCATTGTGTCGCGGGCCCGGGCCTGCGAGGTGATGTTATTGCCGATTATCGCGAAAACGAGCGGTCGCTTATCCGCATCGAGGACGATTCCGGCGAGGGCAGCCACGCCCGTCAGGGTTCCCGTCTTGGCTCGGACGACTCCACGACCAGGCGAGGTCGCCTTCGTAGTGAAACGGTTGGCGAGCGTCCCGGTGACGCCGGCGACCGCCAACCCCTGAGCAAGCTCAGTCCACCTGCGCTCTGTCGCTACGTCGCTGAGCACGTCGGCGATCGTCACGGGAGAAACACGGTTGCGTGAGGACAGGCCGCTGGCATCGAAGAGGGCGAGGGCTTGGGTGTCGATCCCGGCACTGGAAAGAACCTGACTGGTGGCGCGCGCTCCGCCGGCGAAGGAACCATCGTTGAGAAGCTCCTTGCCGACGAGATGCCCGAGTGCCTCCGCGACGTCGTTGTCGGATTCAGTGAGCATGCGCTGCACCATTTCCGCGACCGCGGCGGATTCGACCCTGGCAAGTTCCTTGGCTGAATCGGGTGCGCGTCCACGCGAGACTCGTCCGACGGATACTCCCCGGTTTTCCAGAATGTTGGCGAAAACCTGAGCCGCGCGCTTGGCAGGATCGGCGACGCGGGCGCGACTCGATCGGGACTTTCGACCTTGATCGATCATCAGTGCCGACACGGGAGCGGCCACTCCTGCATTCGGAAATCTCTTCGCCCAGCCGGGTCCGAGTGGACGCCCGGTGAACAAGGAGTCATCGAAGACGACATCGACTTTGGTGGTTCCCCCAAGAGCCGTGGCGGTGCTCCGGGCCAGGCGCCTCAGGGAAGCCGGACCGTTTGGCTGCGCATCTGATGCAAGCGATCGAGGGAGCGTGGCGTCTCCACCACCGATCAAATACACCACGTTGGCTTGTTCGGATGTTCTGGTCGCAAGGCGCGTGCTCACCCCGAGGACTTCCACGGCCGCGGCGGCCGTCAGGATCTTGGTGACCGATGCTGGAATGAGGGCCCGGGATACCTGCTTGCCGTAAAGAACTTGATCGCTTCCCGGGTCGACGACCACGACGCCTGATCGCTTCAATGATTTCTGCTGGGCTAGATCGTCGATCCGGGCACGTACCGCGCTCGGCGTAGGAACTGCGCCCCCATCTGCCGATACGGCGGACCACGGAGTAGACGACGTCGACGGTGACGATGACGGGAGGCTGTCGGCCGCCTCGGCAGGCAGCGCTAGCGGGAGTACGAGCGAGAGGACCGCAACGGGCACGAGCACCGCAGCGAGGCTTCGCGACCCCGTTCTTGCTGGCTGCACGATTCGACCCTTCCGTGTTTGCTACTACCCTACGCAGAGGTCATCAACCCTCGACCGGCATCGTCTCCCACGAAAGGGGTGGCAGTGGAACCCCTTGACTTCGATGTGACGATCGAAATCCCCGCGGGCAGTAGGAACAAGTACGAGATGGATCACGAGACTGGCCGGATTCGGCTGGATCGGATGCTATTCACGTCCACTCGGTACCCCCACGACTACGGCTACATCGACGACACGCTCGGCCTGGATGGAGATCCACTCGATGCCCTCGTCCTGGTCCAGGAACCAACTTTCCCCGGTGTTTTGATCCGCTGTCGAGCCGTCGGGATGTTTCGAATGACCGATGAAGCAGGAGGAGACGACAAGGTCTTGTGCGTCCCTGCCGGTGATCCGCGAATGGAGCACGTGCGCGATATCCATCACGTTGCCGAATTCGATCGACTGGAGATTCAGCACTTCTTCGAGGTGTACAAAGACCTCGAGCCGGGCAAGTCAGTAGAAGGCGCTACCTGGGTCGGGCGCTCAGACGCGGAGACCGAAATCCATCAATCGTGGGAGCGCTACCGCTCCTCACACTCTTAGTTCACCGCGACGCTCATCGCACTACAGCGGAACTGCACGCTCGCCTAGTTCTCTCCAGCCACGGTGACCTTCAAGGGCTCGAACGTTTTAATCCTTACGGGCTCGGGAAGCGGTGTTAAGCCGTACGTTTCCAAGGCGCCCTGGCCCGCAAGGCGTAGTGCGTATTGGGCTACCGACAGGGGCAGGGGATCCGCGGGGTCGTCACATACGAGCAGGTGCCCGGTTCCCAGGACGGGCCAACCAACAACAGGCTGGTCTTCTTGAAGGATGATCTTTGAGGCGGCGAGATCGAAAATCTCGTCATCGGGAATGCCACCCACCGCGGGGGTAGCGGCGATATTCCCCTGGTCTTCGACCGAGAGCGTCATCGCTCCGGAGCCGATCTTCGCTAGTTGGGGGTCGTCCGGGAAGGCGATGAGCTCTTCCTCCGCTCCATCGTCGCCGTACGTCACTGGGAGGGCTGCGGTCGGGACGAACGCATTGAACGCTTCGAAAACGGGAAGGATGGCGACGGCGCCTTCCATGAAGGCCAACTCTTCGGTCATTTCAAAAGACGAGCCAAAGTTGATGTTCCCGGGCAAGCGTTCGAGTGTTCCTTCCGACCAGGCTTGCGGTGCTTCCTCCGATAGCCAGGTGGTCATTGCCTGGACCGATCCCCGATCTTGATCGACCGTGTACACCTCGATGTCGGGCAGCCCTGAGAGATCGAATCCCTCATTCGCGTCTGTGATTGCCGGGTCTTCCCACGAGGTGATATCGCCATTGAGAATCCCCGCGACAGCATCTGCGGTTAAGACCAATCCCTCGAGACCGAAAATGTTGTACGCGAGGGTGACGGGGTAGCTGAACAGCGGGACGTAGATGACGTCCCCCACTGGGCACGCGGCGCTGAACTCGGACACATCTTGGGGGGATGGTGTCCCATCGACGACCTTCAGTGTGGCCGGCTCTTGCGGCCCTATCTCCATCAGCGTCTGCTCGGGGCAAACTGAGGTCAGCGCATCCCCTATGAAGGTCATCGCGCCGAACAGATTCTCAGGGACGGAGACATCGGTGGAGCCTGTCTGGCATTCGATCTGCGATTCGGCCTGCGCGGCCAAGACATCCGGCGGCATCGGTGGGGTGCAAGCGGACGCCATGACAGCAACGGAGAGTGCGAACGCCGAGAGGGCGATGCCGCGACCACGTCGTGGGTCGAGCATCGCCCTCTCGCGCTTGTTCACGTGTCTATCAGTTCCCTAAATTACTTGATCTTGCGGACGAGTTCCTTGGCCTTGGACAGAACTTTGCCGCCCACGGGGACGAAGCCGAGCGCGGATGCCCGCGAGGGACCGCACTTCTGGATGACGTAGTCCTGGAACTGGCGAACACCGAGACCGTTCGGTCCCTTACCGTCAGTACGACCCAGGCCGTAGCTGAAGATTGCGATCGGGTAGGCACCGCTCACGTTCACGTTGTAGTTCAGGTCAACGAGCCCACTGGACTGCACGTCGGTTTGATTTGCCAGGTTGCGAGCCGCACTGCGCGAGGAAGGAGCAACGTACTGGCCCTTCTTGTTCTGGATGCGTGCCGCCGGGTAGCCCTTCGCATCGCCAAGATCGACATATCCGATGGCACCATTTGTCTTCTGAATCTGCGCCATGACCCCGGCGTTTTTGTTGCCGGAGATGGAGTTTGACGGAGGCTTCCCACCGGGGAACGCGGTCGACATGATGTCTTCGACGGAACTCCAGATCGTCGGCGACCAGGAGTTGAAGTGCTGGAGAAGGTTGTTCGTGGTGCCGGACTTGTCAGCTCGGTAAACCACGGTGATGGCCTGGTTAGGAATACCAGCCGCGATTCTCGGGTTCGACCTGAGAATCTCACGATCGCGCCAATTGGTGATCTTGCCGGCCATGATCTTGGTCAAGGTACTCTGCTTTAACTGGATAGCAGAGCCGAGCGAACGGCCGGTGTTCTTGTTCTTCAGGTTGATCGGGAAGGTGATCGCGCCGCCGATGTTGGGAACGTAGGTCCATCCCCAGCTGGGATCGGTACCTGGCTTGAACTTCGAGTCGCTCTGCGCGTAAACGAAGGTTCCCTTGGTGAAGTTGCCTTTACCGGTGCCCGAGCCCGTAGAGGTGTACTCGATGTTGAAGTTGTTCTGGGAAGCGTTGAAGTCGGTGAGGCACTGGGACAAGAAGACATAGGGGAAGGACGCGCCGCCCCCGGCGATGTTCTCGTCCGCGCTTGCTGGAGAAGCCATGGCCACCGTTCCTGCGGCAAGGGCTGTTCCAGCGACAATGGCGATGGATCGTCGCACGATGAAACTCCTATCTCTTAGAAACTGACTTCAGGAAAGTAGGTGTGCAATCTGAACTCTGTTTTCAGTTTCCGTATCCGACCGTCAACGTTTGGGTGAACTCTGCATGACTAGGTGAACGCAGTCTTAACCGAATCGTCCGTTGACGTAGTCCAGAGTTCGTTGATCCCGTGGGCTCCCGAAGATGTCGGTCGTCGGCCCCTGTTCGATGACATACCCGGGTTCGTTCTCCGCAGCAAGGAAGAACGCCGTGTAGTCAGAGACCCGCACGGCTTGCTGCATGTTGTGGGTGACGATGACAATGGTGATGTCTTTGGATAACTCTCTGATGGTCTCTTCAATCTTCAACGTCGACGTCGGGTCGAGCGCCGAGCAGGGCTCATCCATGAGGAGGACGTGCGGCTGCACGGCGAGAGCACGGGCGATGACGAGTCGTTGTTGCTGACCACCCGAAAGCTCCCCTGCAGCAGAATCCAAGCGATCCTTGACCTCGTTCCAGAGCCCTGCGGAGGTCAAGGTCTCTTCGACGATGTCATCGTGCTGATCGCGCTTCAAGCCTGACAACTTCAAGCCCGAGAGGACATTTCCGCGGATAGTCATGCTGGGAAAGGGGTTCGGCTTCTGGAAAACCATTCCGATCTGAAGGCGAATGTGAACGGGATCGATGTCTGTGTCGTAAATGTCCTTGCCCTCGTAAAGGACGGATCCGGCCAGAGCGGCACCAGGGATCAGTTCATGAAGTCGATTGAGAGTCCGAATGTAGGTGGACTTTCCGCATCCTGACGGCCCGATAAGGGCGGTCACCGTGTTCTTGGGACAGGCGATGTTCACACCCTCAAGCACCTTGCGCTTACCAAACCACACGGAGACGTCTTGAGACTCCAGCTCGATGGGTCCCACAGACTTTTGCTCCGTGAATTGCTCTTCGAGCACAGTGACATCACCTTCGTATTCAGCGGTTGATTCGTATTCAGCGGTTGACATGCATTCCTCCTAGCGGAACCTATTCAGACGGTCTCGCCCCAGAATTCGAGCGAGGGTGAACAAAATGAGCACGAGAATCATGAGGACAAGTGCCGCGCCCCACGCGCGAGTGACCGCACCCGGATACGGCAATGCCACGTTGTCGAAGATGTACGTCGGAAGCGCTGCGATTGGATTGCCGAGAGGGTTCAGGATTGTCTGGTCGCTCTTCAGTGAGGTCAGCAACAGCGGAGCAGTCTCACCGATGACCCGGGCGACCCCCAGAATGATCGCGGTGATGACTCCGGTCTTCGCTGCGGGGATGACCACGCGCAGGACAACGCGGGCCCGAGTTGATCCGAGGGCGAGCGCTCCCGTGCGCAGTTCCTCGGGAATGAGGCGCAGCACTTCCTCGGCTGTCCGGGCGACGGTGGGCAACATGAGGATGGCGTAGGCAAGACCACCAGCGAAGGCGCTTTGGTTCATGGCTCCCGAAACGATCAGAACCGTAAGAATGAACAGTCCGGCAACGATGGACGGAATTCCGCTCATCGCCTGGACAAAGAAGCGGACGTAGGGGACCGCGCGACCTCGGACCTCGGTGATGTAGATGGCGGTTGCGATCCCAATCGGTACGGCGATCAGGCTGGCGATGAGGACGATCAAGACGGTCCCGATGACAGCGTGACCCAATCCTCCGTATTCCAGGGGTGTACTGGGGTTGATGTACACATTGTTTTGGAAGAGAAACGACGAACGGAAGCCATCTTCACCCCAGAGGGCCCCGATGCCTCGCACGATTAAGGATCCGAGCACGGACGTAAGAATGATGAAACTGAAGAGCGTCGCGCCGACGGAAAGAACGATGATCACCGAATCGGCCGCCCCCTGTCGGCCTTTCGTTGCGATCGCGGCAATTCCCGCCGCCAGGAGTTGGAGCGGGAAGAAGACAGCCACGAGCAGAATGGGCCCGGGGATTTCGGTGTAGGTAAAGATGAGAGCAACGAGCGCGGAAGGCAGAAGCGCCGCGACGGCGATCCAGGCCTGCAAGCGGGCTGGCTTCTTCGTCCATGGACGCTGTGGCTGCTGCCCAGACCATTCAGCGATCTGTTCGCGGTCGAGGACTTGGGTCATCGCTCGCTCCGTCCCGTCTTCTGTACGATCAGGTTTGCGATGACGTTGACAGCCAGCGTTCCAACGAAGAGGAAGAATCCGGCGGCGAGAAGCAAGTTGAGTTCATAAGGACCGGAGACCTCGCCGAAGGTGGCAACGATCAACGTGGCGACAGATCCGCCTTCGGATTCGATGATCTTGTACCAGTTGATGTCGTAGACCAACTTCAGGACGAAAAAGATGGCGATGGTTTCGCCCAATGCCCGGCCGAGCCCGAGCATGATTCCACCGACGATGCCTCCACGACCGTAGGGAAGTGCAACGTGCCTGAGCATGGTCCACAGGGAGCAGCCGAGGGCTTCCGCCGCATTGATTAGCTCGGGAGGTGTCCTTCCCAGAACCTCGCGCGAGACCGAGGTGATGATCGGAATCATCATGAAGCCCAATACGAAGCCGGCAATGAACGGGGTTCCGTTGAAATTGCCCGACTCGTTTTGAAATATCGGAATCCAACCGAGGTATTTGTTGAGCAGGAACTGCCACTGCTCCGCAGGAGGAGTGAGCAGGTAGAACGCCCACAAACCCAAAATGATTGACGGTATCGCCGCCATCAGGTCGATGACGTTCGTCATCATTCGAGCAAGTCGACGCGGAGCCAGAAAGACAATGAAGATGCTGAGCAGTAGAGATACCGGGACGGCGATCACGAGACCGATCACAGCCAGCAAGACAGAGCCGTAGAGCATTCCCCAAATACCGGCGACGGGCTCGTCCCCCTGATCCACCTTCCATTCCGTCGTGAACAGGAAGCTCCAGCCCTGGGTAGTGATCGCTTCGACGGCGGCAATGCCTAGAAAGATTGCTATGCCGGCGAGAACGAGAAGAGCCGTGAACGCGGCAGCCGTGATGCCCCGATTGAAGATTCTGTCGCCCCGGTGGGAGGTAGCTGCCGAGTCGAGGTCTCGACGGGTCTCCGTCGGCGGGGCAGCCATGGCCGAACTCTGGCGACAGCGCGTAGCCGCCCGATGATGCCTGCCTAACTCACAATCAAATCCAGGCTGAACGCAAGGTGAATAGCGTGTCGCAACTGTGTCTCAGGGCGAGCGGGTGTGGTCGCCCCCGTGAATTTGGTCGAGCGCGTGCGGCAGAACCGGGCCGAGCACCGCGATACCGTCCCGGCAACCACCGGGGGATCCGGGCAGGTTGACCACGAGGGTGCTTCCCGCGATTCCCGCGACTCCCCGCGACAAAATCGCCGTAGGAATACCTACAGAGACTCCATAACTGCGAACCGCTTCCGCCAAGCCCGGAGATTCGCGCTCGATCACCGTCTGCGTCATCTCGGGAGTGACGTCCTGCGGCGTGTGGCCGGTACCGCCCGTGGTCAAGATCAGATCGAAAGCCTCGGCGACTCCGTGCTCGAGCGCGGCCCGAAACGGCTCGCCGTCGGCAACGACACGTGGTCCGACAACCTCCAGCCCGAGGTCCTGCAGTCCTGCCACAAGGATGGGCCCGGACGTGTCCTCCCACTCGCCTCGCGCGGCACGGTTCGATGAGGTGATGACGAGGGCGCGATAGGTCACGCGGACTCGTCTCGTACGTAGTGGCCGGAACGACCTCCGAATTTCTCCATGAGAACGACCTCATCGATCATCGCCGACCGATCGACGCCCTTCACCATGTCGATGACCGCCAGCGCGCCCACGGATGCCCCGGTGAGCGCCTCCATCTCGACGCCCGTTCGATCCGCGGTGCGCACGGTCACGTCGATGCGAACACCGTCATCCTCGACGGACACATCGACATCAACGCCGTGAATCGCTATCGGGTGGCACAACGGAACGAGATCAGATGTTCGCTTCGTTCCGGCGATGGCGGCGATCCGCGCAACAGCGAGTGCGTCACCTTTGGGAACACCAGAACCACGGAGCATCTCCACCACCGTTGAGTCAACGCGAACGAAGGCTCGAGCACGGGCCTGACGATCCGTGACGGTCTTCTCGGTCACGTCCACCATGTGAGCGTCGCCCGAATCGTCCAGATGCGTGAAGCCCGTCATCCAACATCACCCCTCAAATCCACGACATCAACCGTGTCGCCAGCGTTGACGTGTGCCACGCCTTCGGGGATCACGATCAAGCAATCGGCTTGGGCCAATCCACCGATCACGTGCGACCCCTGTCCTCCACCAACGGGCTCGACCCGCCCGTCGTCGAGGAATCGTCCGCGAGCGAACTGTCGCTTGGATTGGGGGGAATCAAGAGGTTTCGTCACTTCAGCGGGCAGGCGTGGTCGATCGGTCGACCCGAGACCCCGGAGCTTGTTGATGGCGGGGCGAACGAAATTCTGAAACGAGATGTAGGAACTGACCGGGTTGCCGGGCAGCGTGATGACCGGGATCCGCTCTTCGTCACTCTCGCCGACGACCCCATGGCCTTGCGGCATACCCGGATGCATGGCGACTTTGGTGAACTCGACCGTGCCGTAGGAGGAGAACACTTCTTTGACGGTGTCGTATGCGCCCATGCTGACGCCGCCGCTCGTCAAGATGAGATCGGCTCGATGCAGTTGATCGCTGATCGCTGCAGTGAAGGCTTCTGCGTCATCGGGCACCGGCGGAACGCGGTACGCCTGAGCGCCGGCCTCGTTGGCTGCTGACACGAGCAGAAAACTGTTGGAGTCGCTGATCATCCCTTTGCTCAATGGCGTACCGGGTTCCACGAGTTCACTTCCCGTGGACAACACCGCGACCCGCGGTCGCGGGTACACCAACAAGTGCCCTTTGCCCACCGCAGCGATGACGGCCAACTGCCGCGACGAAAGCAACGTTCCGGACCGAACCACGACGTCTCCGACAATCACGTCCTCCCCGGCCCGCCGGATGTAGCTGCCGCGGGCTGCTTGCTCACGGATTTCGACGCTTTCGGTTCCCGCATCCGTCACTTCGACGGGGACGATGCAGTCGGTCCCAGACGGGATCGGGGCACCGGTCATGATGCGCACCGCACACCCTGGCCTCAAAGCAACGTCGGCTCGGGAGCCAGCGGGAACATCGTCGATGACCGTCAAGGTCACCGGCGAGGCCTCACTCGCAGAAGACACGTCGCCGACCATGACCGCGTAGCCGTCCATAGACGAGTTGTCGAAGGAGGGAAGAGGCCACTGGGCGACGACATCTTCCGCCAGCACACACCCGTGGCTATCAGCCAGTGGCAAGGTGATGGGGTCCAGCGCCTCAAGGCCAGCGAGGATGGCCTCGCGGTAATCGTCTACGGAAACGAGCATGCGACCAGCCTATTCACGCGGCGCCGGTGATGCGTGCCCGATGAAGGGTGCCGCGATCCACCCGACCCCCAGCCGCCGCGATCGCTCCCATGACGTCATTCAGGGCTCGAAGGTTGTGACCGGATAGGAACGTGCCGACGTGCGCCAGGGCGACCGCCATTCCTCCGGTGAGAGGTTCGAATGACTCGGCCGCGGCAACCGGCTTACCCGGTGTGTCGTTCGTTGGCAGAACCGTGAGGTCTGCCGCGTCCACGTAACGCTAGGACTAAACCAGCCGCGGCATAAGCGTATTCACCGATCTGGGATACGTCCTGTTACCCGCTAACCTGCGCTGCATGACCGTATCCGTGCGCCTCTTCGCCGCGGCTCGCGCCAGCGCTGGTGTGGGCGAGGTTCAGGCCGATCCCGGTGCTCTGGGCACCATTCTTCGTGCCTTGGAATCCGACTACCCTTCGCTGGCCGAGGTTTTACCTCGCTGCTCGTACCTCGTCGACGGGGTCGCTGTGCACGGAGATCCGGACGAGATCGCGGTGGGTGACGGGCTCGAGTTGGACGTCCTCCCGCCCTTTGCCGGCGGATAGCCCGCCAGAGAACCGCGGGAGCTCAGCCGCCGATGGCGGACATGGGCCGGGTCGGCTGGATGAACGATGGATCGTTGATCCCGTGCCCAGGAAGTTTCGCGGTGGTCACCTTCGCCAGCGTCAACGCTATTCCCTGGCGAATCTCGTCTTCACTGAGCGATTCATCCCGCACCAGGGACCTCACGTCCGTCTCGTCTTGAGCGAAGAGGCAATTGCGGAACTGCCCATCGGCTGTCAGTCGCAGTCGATCACACGCAGCACAGAAGGGTCGCGAGACGCTCGCGATGATGCCGACGGTGGCTGGTCCACCATCGACGTAGAACTCTTCGGCCGGTGCGGAACCGCGAGCCGGCACCGGCGTCAGTTCGAACTCGGCCGACAGCATCGTCATGATCTCGTCCGCCGTTACCATTACGGGCCGAGCCCACAGGCCGCCAGCATCGAGCGGCATCTGCTCAATGAAGCGAAGCTTCCAGTCATTCGCCAGGGAGTGACGCAACAGCGGCACCGCTTCGTCATCGTTAACACCCCGCAAGAGCACGGCGTTCACCTTGACGGGAAGGAGCCCCGCTTCCTTCGCCGCATCGATTCCAGCGATGACATCGTCGAATCGATCGCGGTGAGTCATCTCTTTGAATCGCTGCGGATCCAACGTGTCCAAACTGACATTCACGCGCTCGAGTCCTGCGTCCGCGAGGTCCTGTGCAAGTTTTGGCAACTGAAGACCATTGGACGTAAGAGAGATCTTCGGCGCGTGGGGAAGAGCGTTGAGGCGCCGAACCACGTCCACAACGTCTGGCCGGAGCAGAGGTTCACCGCCGGTCAGACGCATCTGGTTGATGCCCATTTCCGTGGCGACTTCGAGCACCAACATCATCTCGTCGGTTGACAGCAAGTGTTCGCCGGGAATCCAATCTGCAAAATCTGCCGGCATGCAGTAATTGCAACGAAGCGAGCAACGATCAGTCAGCGAGACCCGCATGTCTCGATGGACGCGACCGAAAGTATCAACGAGTGCACCGTGATCGGAGCTCATGCGCAATTCACCCATTCATCGGTACCGTCGACAAAAACCTGGTGTTTCCAGATCGGAATTCGCTGCTTCGTTTTCTCCACGAGATCGACGCACGCCTCGAACGCCTGCTGTCGGTGCCGAGCGCTCGCAGCGGCCACCAGAGCGGCCTCGCCGATCGGAATAGGTCCATGCCGGTGGACAAGCGCCACCGCAATGACGTCGTGCTCGCGGGCGACGTCGGCGGCGACGTCGTCAAGGGCCGCCTGCGCCCCTGGATGCGCCTCGTAGGTCAAAGAGACCACGGATCGCTCGTGATCGTTGTCGCGAACGTCACCGGTGAAGACGACAGAAGCACCGGCCGAGGGGTCCGACACAGCGCGACGCAGCTCCTCGACGTCGATTGCCTCCGTGCCGACGGCAACCATGCGGACGTTCGCCTCTTCCTGGGCCATTGGCCCATTATTGGCCTACCCTGCCTATCATGCGCGAGGTACTCCAAGAATTGCTCGCTGCCTACCGGGCGGGGGAACCGGTGGCCATGGCCACGGTCGTCCGAACCTGGAAATCTGCCCCGCGCCCGGCGGGAGCGGCCATGCTCGTCACCAGCGGCCAGGAGGCGGTCGGCTCGGTCAGCGGTGGCTGCGTGGAGGGGGCACTCTTCGATGTGGGCCTGGAGATTCTCGACAACGGAGTCCCGCAGTACCGCAAGTACGGGATCAGTGACGACGAGGCTTTCGGCGTCGGCCTGACCTGCGGCGGGATCATCGAGGTTTTTGCCGAGCGCGTCGATACGGTCACGTGGCCCGAGCTTGAGGGGGTCGCAGCGAGCGTCGAAGCCCAGGAGGCAGTCGCCATCGCGACTATCGTCACCGCTCCCGACGACGTGGCCGAACGCATCGGCCGACATCTCGTTATTCGTCCTTCTGGCTGCGAGGGCAGTTTGGGAACCGAGCGGCTCGATGACACCGTTCGCGAGGACGGGTTGGGCATGTTGGCGGCGGGCACTACTGGCTTCCTGCACTATGGCGGCGAAGGAGAACGACTCGGCGAGGGTCTCGACGTATTCGTGGCCAGCTACGCGCCTCCCGCGCAGATGTTCGTGTTCGGCGCCATTGACTTCTCCGCGTCTTTGGTTCGCGTCGGCAAAGTGCTCGGCTACCGAGTCACGGTGTGTGACGCTCGGCCGATTTTCGCCACAGCGAAGCGATTTCCAGAAGCAGATGACGTGGTCGTCGATTGGCCCCACCGGTGGCTAGAGACCCAAGATGTCGACGAGCGCACCGTCATCGCCGTCTTGACTCACGATCCGAAGTTCGACGTGCCCGCCCTGAAGGTCGCGCTCGCCAGTCGCGCCGGATACGTCGGGGCAATGGGGTCGCGGAGAACACACGAGGATCGTCTCGAGCGCCTCCGCGAGGCAGGAGTGACGGACGAAGAACTCAAGCGCCTGCACTCCCCGATCGGGCTTGACCTCGGAGCCCGCACGCCGGAGGAGACGGCCATCTCCATCGCCGCCGAAATTGTTCAGGCTCGATGGGGCGGTAGCGGGCGACATCTCACCGATACCAATGGCCCCATCCACCCGGGTGCTCCACGATGAGCGACATCTCTGCGCCATGCGCGGGTGTGGTGCTTGCTGCCGGGAGTGGTTCCCGATTCGGAGAACCCAAGGCCCCGCTCGAAGTAGACGGCGAGCGACTCGTAGATCGTTCCGTTCGCCTTTTGCGCGAAGGGGGATGTGATCCCATCTTCGTGATCCTGGGAGCGTGGGAAGGAAGCGTCGACGATGCCCTCGTGATCGTGAATCACGGCTGGGAAGAAGGAATGGGTTCATCGCTTCGCATCGCCCTGAAATGGGTGAACGCGACCACCGAGGCGGACTACGCGCTCATCACACTCGTGGACTTACCAGGCCTCACCTCCCAATCAGTTCAACGCGTCGCTGCTGCTGAGAGCGGCATTGCCGTGGCGACCTTCGACGGTGAGCGCGGCCATCCCGTGCGTATTCCACGGGAGCACTTCCGCGAACTCATCGACACCGTCGGCGACGACGAAGGGGCTCGATCGTTCGTGAGCCAAAGGGATGACGTTGTCCTGGTAGAGATCGGCGACATCGCCTCGGGAAAAGACATCGACGTGCCAAGTGACGTGGTTGGCTCCTAGCCGATAAGGGCTGCCCCTCTAGTTGATGTGGGTGTGCAGTGCCCCGATGTCTGCAACAGCGAAGATTGCACCGGCGATAACAAGAACTAGTCCTACCGAACGCAAGGCGTACTCATTGCGGGCGGGAGATTTCTGCCACATCATCACAAGCATCACGGCGAACATGACGGCGGCAGAAAGAAGCCCGCCGCTGGTGTGTGCCATCACGGACATCATCGCCACCACCATGAACGGCCAGCAACCGGTCGCACACGCCAGACCCTGACGCAGCCCAGAGACCACCGGGGGTTGGGCGATCGTCAATGAGCGACAGGTGCGGAAGGAACTCAACACCACCGGTGCCTGCAAGTACGCCCCCACGGCGATCCACGACAAACCGAGGGTCAGCGAATTGATGGGCCAGTAGGACAAGACAATCCACGCAGGAAGCGCGAGGGCAGCCCACACAACCACGTAGCCCGAACCAAAACTCACGGCTCTAAATGCTCGGCCGGCGGCAATACGCTGCATCGGCCGCAGGATGGTGGGCACCATCATGGCCGCGCTCATCACCGACCAGCCAACAACAAATCCTGTGAAATCGTGTCGCATCGGCCAGACAACCATGACCAGCCATCCAGCACAGACCACCGCAATAACGGGGGCGACGGCGACGATGTCAGCTCTACCCCAACGGTTCGCCGAAACGGCAGCGGGAGAGGCTCTCACCAGCGCAATGTAGCCGGTCAACACGGGCCGCCGCGGCCGCTTTCTCAACGTTCGATGATGTCTCTCAATCCCTTTGCACCCAGATACACATGCAAGACACTCACTTCTTCTTCGTACGTGTTCATACCGTTGTAGTCGGTTTTGGTCGCTTGAATGAATGCCGTCCCTGCGGGGTATTCCACGAGGGCACCCTTACCGAAATCCACCGTGTAGGTGCCGGCGAGCACGTGCACGTAGACGGGGATTCGATGTCTGCGCCACCCGGTGCTCTCACCTGGTCCAAGAACGACGGTTTCGCTACTGATGCGCGCCGGCTTCTTCTTCGGATACGTCACCCGCTGATCCAGGACGGTGAGTTCCTGCTTCTCCAAGAAGGTTTGGCTCCCTTCTTCCACCTCCGCGGTCGACGGCGCGGCCGATTGCATTACGTCCTCATTCGCTGAGTCGTCGCCGCACCCGGCCACACTCGCCAGTACCGCGGCTGTGACAAGTACCGCGCCTACCCAACGGACATGCATCCCCGTACGGTAACGCCACGATGAATCGCCCACTGAAGATTCCGGGATGGTTGCGACCGTCTCGCACAATCCCCGTCACACCGTGGCGCTCGGCCTCTCGCTGGCGCGCACGTCCGTCAACTCTGGGTGTCCTCTTTGTGGGCTTGTCGCTGTTCGGCACCGGAGAGGCCCTGCTTGTCGTCGCCGCGCTAGGCAACGGTCCGTGGACGGTCTTCGCTGAAGGCCTGACCGTGCACACTCCGATGTCGATCGGGCTTGCAACATTCGTTCTGAGTGTCATCGTCTTGCTCTTGTGGATTCCCCTTCGCGAGAGACCAGGGTTAGGAACGATTGCCAACGCCATCATCATTGCCGGTGCGCTGCAAATTGGCGTGCAGGTGATCCCTTCTCCCAGCGCGCTCTGGCTTCGCTTGCTGTTCGTGATCGGGGGCATCGCCTTGATCGGTCTCGGCAGCGGCTTGTACTTGACGACCAATTTGGGCCCCGGTCCGCGGGACGGATGGATGACCGGGCTGCACGTTCGATTCGGGTGGCCGGTGGCGCGGGTTCGGACGGGGATCGAGGTTTCCGTGGTCGTCATCGGCTGGCTGCTCGGTGGCACCGTAGGGCTGGGCACGGTGCTTTTCGCTCTTTTCGTCGGACCGAGCGTGGGGTGGGGACTACGCCTGATGGACCGGGGAAATTCCTCACCCGACACCGGAGCTCCCGAACTCGAGGCTTAACGCGGCTCCAGGCCGAGCAGTCGCCGGGCCTCGAGAAATCCAGCCTCCGGATTGGTGGGGTCGAGGTGAACGCACACCATTCCGATGGATCGCGCACCTTCGATGTTTACGGGCTGGTCGTCGATGAAGACGATGTCTGAAGGCTCCATACCCATCCGCTTCACCATCAACAGGTAGGCCTCAGGGTCCGGCTTATACAGACCGTCCGTGCGCCCCTCGACCACCACATCGAATTCCTTCAGGATGCTCATCCGATCGATCCACTCTCGATTGTGGAATGAGGTGAGGTCGTTGGTGTGCATCCCGACTCGAATGCCCGCGGCTTTCGCATCACGAATCAGTTCGCGCGCTCCTGGCCGGACAATCTCCTCTTCATCACCCGCATAGAAGGGCGCCATCATCGACGCCATATCCGGGGACCGTCCGGTGACTTCAGCGAATTTCTGCGCCTGAATAGCCCAATACTCGCGCTCGTTGATGTCGCCTCTTTGAAAGGCCTGCCACTGCGGATCAGCCGCCGGTTCGAACGGACCTCTCCACGTGAACGTTCCCGCGGGGAGTTCGAGATTGCGCTCTCCGATACTCACCAACTCAAACGGCGTCAAAAGAACAGGGCCACCGAAATCCCATACAAGTCCGGAAATCAATCCGCACCTCGCTCAACACGGACAGTGGTTGTCCACCCGCCCACAACGAAGGTGGCCTCGATCCATCCGTCTGCGCGCAGGTCAAGCGGTTTCGCTAACCCACCGGTCAAAATGACGTCGCCAGCGCGAAGCTTGCGCGGGAGATCTGGGTGGTTGGCGAGCCACATAAGACTTTCCGGGAGGTCAAGTCCCGAGGCATTCCCCGACGCCGAACTGCTACTTCCATCGCTCGAGGTCAACGTGATGTCGACCGAGTCCGGCGAGCAACCCTCGGGCATTGTGTCACCGAGAACAGCGAACGCCGCCGACGAGCCGTCTGCAGTGTTGTGAGCCCAAGTGAATTGATAGTCCTGCCAGATCGAGTCGACAACCTCGAGACTCGCTACGGTTCGCTCCACGCGTCCCTGCTCGTCCAGGAAGACTGCCAGTTCGGGTTCGACCTTGGGTTGAAGGAGACCGGACACGACAGTTCCGGATGTGACCACCATCGATTCGGTTAATGGGCCGTGATTCGGCTCGTCGATTCCCATGGCTTCTCGCATGACCTGGGACGTGTACCCGAGTTTGAAACCTACCGTCGGCGAATCTGCCCGCAGTCGATGATGAACTCGGTCTTGAACCCGGTACGCCTCGTCTAGCCCAATGTCGATTCTGGATGCATCCAGCAAGCGTGTGCTTTCACGGGCGCTGACGATGGTGTCGGCGATTGACTGACTCCGAGACTCGTCGGACTCTTCTGGTGGTGTCAGTGCTCTTCCTCTTGGATCGTGACCATGTCGAAACGCACGACTTCTCCGAACCAGCCGCAGTCGCCACACCACGTCATGAAATTACGAGTGTCCCCAGCCCAATACTCCGTCGTGATCCCCCCGTCGGCTTCGAGATTTTCGCCGCACATGGGGCAGAACTTGGGACGGTCGAGCAGATGCCTCTCTGCATCGGCAGAGAACCACTCTCCTTGGGCAGGGAGCCGATGCGGATCGGGGGGCAACTCCGACACGATCCGCGATCGGGCGGACATGTCCGTCGCCTCGTCAGGAGTTGGCACTCGACTTCTCCCTATTGGCCCAGGCCTTGTTGTGGAGGTCGAGTAAGTCTTGCTTAATCGGGCTGTATCGCGACGACCCTAGGGTGATCCACGCCTCGGCGAACTCCCTTTCCGCACCGAACTTGTCTTTCTCGCACGGCAGATCGATGCGATCGTGCTTTTCGCGGACGGTGCCGATCGGATCCTCACCATTTGACACTTTCTTCATGTTCTCTTTGAACATCTTGCGAAGCATGGCCACACCCGCATCCGAACGGCCGAGGTGTTCTTGCGTGCGGTCGATAATGGGGCCCTGTGATACCCACGCCATGACGTCTTGGCCTTCGATGTAGTCGGTGATGTGCCGTCCTTGTTCATCTCGCCACAAGTATTCATAGAAGACCGGGCGAGCCTGATCGGCTGGTTCTGCGCCCTGAGGTGCGTGGTTGGAGTAGAACAGCTTCCACGTTGTCGTGTCATCGATCGGAACCCGGATTTGCATTTGATCGATGCCCGCTCCCCCGACACGCATGAAGTACGGGAAGACGAGCGGGTGACCGATCTTCCAGTCGTCGTTCTCCTCGGTCGAACCCTCTAGCACTCGACGCTTGAGAATTCCCCACTCCATCTCATCGAACCCGGTCTTGATGTGCTTCTTTTGGAAGGACTTCGGGGCTTCGAAGCCTTGGGTCTGACCCAAAAACTCGAAGTACTGTCCGTGCAGCCACTCGACGTGGTGCGGATCGACGGAGTTCTCCATGATCTGCAGCCAATTGCACGGCAACGTCGCGTAACCGCAGTCCTTGACTCCATCCATGACGAAGACGTCGAAGCGCGGAAGCTCGGGTGCGGGATCAGGACCTACGTACACCCACACCATGCCGCCCATCACTTCGGCTTTTCCGGCCTTCTGCCGGACCCGATCGCGGAAGTTCTGGTTGTCGGCTTCGGCTGGCTGCTCAAGGCACGTGCCGTCGAAGTCCCATTTCCAGCCGTGGTACCCACAGCGAATGCCGTCTTCGTGCACCACTCCGTAGGTCAAGGAAGCGCGTCGATGCGGACAGGCCTCGGCAATGATTCCGTACCGTCCACTCTTCGGGGTCTTGAACAGGGTCCAGTTCTCTCCAAGAAGGCGGACAGACTTGGTGAAGACGTCGTCGAAATCCTGCTCGAAGGCGATCGGGTACCAGTAGCGGCGCAGCAACTCACCCATCGGTGTGCCTGGCCCCACCCGAGTCAACTCTTCGTTTTGTTCGACTGTCAGCATGACTCTTCCTTTATCTCACGTGCTCTTGTTGTCGCTCAGTGTGAACCGACTCGACCTGCTCGGCAACAGGATACTCCCGCCGAGCGGAACTTGTGGTTGGGCGGCGATCGGTAACCGCCCAACCACAAGGACGATTTCTAGTCGAGAACCGTCACTGTTCCATTCGTCCCATCCACTCGGATTCGCTGACCGGTGGACAGATTGGTGGTGGCGAAGCCCGTTCCGGTGACGGCCGGAACGCCGTACTCACGACACACGATCGCCGCATGGCTCATCATGCCGCCGGTATCGGTCACGGTCGCCTGGATCTTCCCGAAGATCGGCGCCCAACTGGGTGCCGTCAACGGAGCGACCAGGATCTCTCCGTCTTGCAACTCACTGATTTGGTCCGCGGAGAAGATGACCCTCGCGAGTCCTTCGACGATGCCCGGGGACGCCGCCATGCCACGCAGTTCGCCTTCCTTCGCGTCGCCACCGCCGAGCCATGCGCTCACGCTGTCCGAGGTGATGCCCCAGAGCATGACGGTGAATGGCTCGGTGATGACCTCCGGTGGGACGCCGAGCGCGGGGCTGGGCTTCGCCTTGCTCAGCGCATTGCACATTCCCTTGCGGCGTTCGATGATCGGCGGCCAGTACGACGGGCCAGCCGGCGCCTCCGGTGTCGCCCACGAGTTGTAGTAGTCCCACAGCGCCTCTTCGACTTCGGTGCGCTTGAGGTAGAAGATGTCGTCGGCGTCGGACCAGAATCCTTCCTTGACCAACGTCTCGCCCAGCTGCCGCATCTTGCGCCAGATCACCGAGTGGCTCCAGTGCTCGACGTAGAAGTTGTGGTTCTCCACGTACGGGAAGACCACGCGGGCGAGCCCGAGTTTGCCTTCGAACTCTCCCTTTTCTTCATCGCTGCCGAGAAGTGCGGTGTATTCCGCCACGACACGGTCACGCTCGGCGCGAATGGCTTCGACGGGACGATTCAAGTCTTCGCCCGACTGCACCATCTCGATGTAGTTACGGATGAACTCGAAGGGCACCTCGAGGTGCTCGATCCAAATCTTGTCGTGATGGTAGAAACCCGAGCCTGTCGAGAAGTTGAACCACGGCTCGGCTGACTCCTCGAAGCTCGCAATCCACGCTTGACCCTCCGAGGAGCCCTTGAGCACCTCGCACGTCGCCTCGACATCACCGGCGGAGAATGCGCCCGCAACGCCGGAGTCAACAGCCTTTCGCGCGAGACGCTTCAACTCGTCGTCGGGCCGGAACAGATCGACCTCGACACCTGCAACCATTTTGGCGATCGCCTGGTCGGGGATGTCGGGGAAGACCGTCTTGCAGAACATGAAGAAGTCCAGGTACGCCGCGTACCCGAGATTCAGGAACTCGAAGTGGTAGTTCCATAACTTCAGTCCCAGGCTCACGATCCGGTGGTAGTTGTCTTGGAGTGCATAGCCCGAACCCAGCCCGGCACCGGACTTGACAACTTCATCCGCATCCTCGATCTCTGGCAGCGGATTGAACTCGAGCGACTCCAGCTCGCCCACGAGATCACGGATCTTGGTCATCCAGTTGTCGTACAGGTCGTTCCAGTTCATGAAGTAATGGCCGGCACGATCGGTGAAGTTCGCAACTCTCTCTTCGATAGTCGATTCATCTGCCGGCACAGGCGACAAGTATCCGTATCCGTTGAGGATCCGGAATGCGATGCCGTTGGCTGGTGGCACCTGCAGGTGACGGGTGTTGTATTGCGATAGTGACGCGATCGCGAACTCGAAGAATGTCGCGTCCCAGGGGGTCAGAACGTTCGGCCAATGGACGCCGTCTTGAAACCAGAACATCGAATCTTCGAAGTCGCGTCGCGACTCCGAGAACATCGATGAGTACACATACATTTCTTGCCAACCTTCGGCGCCTTCGGGAGTAGCTATCTCGAAGGGACTAGGAAACCGATCCGGCATGAGCTGTCCTTTCCTTGTTCTTTATCCAGGGCACCGCTAGTGCTTCTGGGTGTGTAGCGGATTCATCAGAGTCGAGACGATGCTCGCCATGAAGTCTCCATTCGATCCCCCCGAGGCAGAGTCACTCTGCTTCTTGCTCCACACGGTTTCCGGACGTGACTGGAGCAACACAACGTTCTCTCCCTCGTGCAGGTCGGCATCCACGGCCCACTCAATGTCTTGAGGACACCCGTAATGCTTCTCTGCTTCCTTCGCCAGAGTGGCGATGGCCTTGATGTGCGCATCGGTAAGGCTGCTTTCCGATGCGCGTTCCTTCTCCGTCTCGACTTTCTCCACTGTGTCGTGGTCTGTGAGACGGAACTCATGGGTTTTGTTCGAGATTTCTCGTCTTCCTATCTCGAACATCACTTTGTCAATCAAGAAGTTGTCGGGAGTCACTTCTCCCGACACGACCCCTTCACCGAAGCCCCAGGCGGAGTCGATGCAAATCTGTGAACGATCGCCGTTCGATGGGTTCAAGGTGAAAGCGACACCGGCAGAGACGGGACGCACCATCTTCTGCACTACGACGCTCATTTCGACCGTGTGGTGCTCGTAGCCCATCTCCACTCGGTAGCACGTGGCCCGGTCAGTGAACAAGCTCGCCCAGCATCGCCGCACAGCGGCGACCACGTCGTCAGCTCCTCGGACCCACAGATACGTGTCGTGCTCCCCGGCAAACGATGCATCGGGCGAGTCCTCACTGGTCGCCGAGGAACGCACTGCCACCGGCACGTCGTCTGTGTTCGACTCCGAGCACAATGTGGCGTACGCACTGCGCAGATCGTCTTCAACCGCTGAGGGCATCGCCATGCCCTCGATCGCGCGTCGTATCTCGCTGCACCGCTCGGAAACCATGTTCGTATCGTTGGTATCGAGGCCATCAAGGTGAACGGCGAGTTCTGCGTCGAGGCCGGCCTTTTCTTTACTGGCTAAAAACGCTGCGGTGGTCAACGCGAAGCCGGGAGGCACGGGCAACCCCGCGCCGGTCATCTCTCCCAGACTGGCTCCCTTGCCACCCACGCTCGCCTTCACACTCGGTGCATACTCGTTGAACCACATAACCATGCTCATGCGCGAGCCTCCTGACGAGGTGCCGATGGGAGTGCGGCGCCCTCTAGCCGCTCCCACCAGTCGGGCAAGAGGTCCAGCTGGGGAACTTGAACCTCCTGAACCCTGTTGCGGTAGGCGATGAGGGCGGACTTCTCTTCAAGAAGCCGCACGATGACTTCCTCGGTGTTGTAGGGCTCGCCAGGGTCGTATCCGAAGGCGCTGATCGCGAAGACCCGGATCGGACCGGAGTGCGTGCCGACGATGATGCGATCCCCCGGGTACTCGGTCCGGATTCGTTCGATACCCGCCCAAAAACGGCGAACCGTCGCCGACGGGGGCTCGAAGTTCAACATCGGGATCTGCGTCCACAACGTGATGGGGTCTCCGCCACCAGCCTGGGTCTGCCAGAACCGATCGATCTCCACAAGCCAACTCGGTCGATTGCCCATGGCGACGCGTTCGTACTTCTCCATCTCCTTCTTATACAGCCGGAAGGCTCCCGTGACGTCTCGAAGGCCTTCGGGAGTCCACACCTGGAAGTTTCGAAACTCTTCCATCGGGTGAACCTCGGAGACCTCTACCTCGCGTCCCCACATCGTCAGGCCGTCGAGGAGGCCTCTACGTATGCCCTCTGATGTCTGGCGGGCACGATTCGTATCCGCACTCACGATGTGAACGCGCTCTCCGTCTCGAAGTGATTTGGAGATGTCGAATCCGCGCCGATGCACCTGCCAGCTGCCCAAAGGAGTGAGGCCACTCTCCGTCGAGTAGCCCTGGGTCTCTCCGTGCCGAATGATGTGGACCTGCGTGAGCACTTTCGCCCCCGCCTGCTGCGCGTCTTCCGGGACGATTTCCTTCGTCTTCGTAATCTGGGCGCGGGCAAGCGTCACACCGAGGTCTTGCCCCTCCCACTCCGGCAGTGGGCTCTCCAAAGGATGGGCGCCGGACTTGCGATCACGAAAGCGACGCAGATACAAAGGCGTGTCGTCGGTGCGACCGGAGTCGGGAGCGGCCCCGCCGTCGAGCTCGTGCTGTTTCCCACCCTGGGCTTCGCGATTCAAGTAATTCTGCAGATACGCCGGCGGATCGGTTCTATTCAGGTGAGGGAGCCTCGGGCGTGCGTCCGCGGTCGCCCCCTCATCACCCACGGACTCCGCCCCGTCGGCTTGAGCGTTGCTGATGTCTGACGCAGTCATCGCTCTCCTAGCTGTGCACCGTCAGGAAGTGCTGATCGACAACGCCGTCGTAGTAGAAGATGGCGCGGCCCATTTCCGCTTCGGTCCAGGTGATAGGCGGCTCCTCAGGATCCACTTGGTAGCCGCCCGTGAAGGCCTCGTTGCGGTTGCCTGCGGGATCGAAGAAGTAGATGCAGTGCCCGCGCGTCGCACCGTGTCGCGTTGGATTCGTTTCGATGGGAACACCGTGATACGCCAGGATATCGGCGGTGTCTCGGATGGCCGTCCAGTCGTCGACCCAGAACGCGAAGTGGTGTAGACCGCGGTCCTTGCCAGTGACGAGCGCGATGTCGTGCGAGTGATGCGAGCGCTCCAGCCACGTGGCGATCTGAAAACCATCGTCACCAACGACCTGCTCCGTGAGGTGGAAATCGAGCACCTCCTGCAGGAAGGCGGTGTTACCCGCCACGTCTTCGCATGTGATGAAGATGTGGTCCAACCGGGGTGGCGCGAAACCGACCATATTGATCGGCTTGGGTGGCGGGTTCACCAGTGGGAGCAGGTTGCCGACAATTTGCATTCCGTACACGAGCTCCATGACGTGCCCACTGGGCAACGTGAACCGAATCGCTTCGCCATGACCCGGGCCGAGCTCGCCAGCCTCGTAGCGGACGACGTCCACACCCGCCTTTGCAAGTCTGTCCGTGTAGTAGTCGAGATCCTCGCGGTAGCGCACCTTCCATCCCATGTGGTTTAGGCCGTAAGTCGGTTCGCCGGTCAAAATGACCGAGTGATGCTGCTGCTCATCCCAACACTTGAGGAAGACCCGATCCTGCTCGCGGGCCGTCTCATACAAGCCGACGACTTCCGTGTAGTAAGCGGTCGCCAACTCCAGGTCCGGAACCCGGACCTCGACATGCGATAGACGGAGAATTCCCATGGCCGGCCTTTAGGTGTGTACCGTCATGAAGCGAGTGTTGAGTTCGCCTTCGTAGTAAAAGATGGCCCGGCCGATCTGATCCTCTGTCCACGTAATCGTCGGAAACTCCGGATCGGGCCGATATCCACCGGTGAAGACTTCGTTTCGGGTTCCCAGCGGGTCGAAGAAGTAGATCGTGTTGCCGCGGGTGATTCCATGGCGCGTAGGCCCGACGTCGATCTGAATGCCGTTGTAGGCGAGGATGTCAGCCGACCGGCGAACGTGGTCCCAGTCGTCCAACCACCAGGCGAAATGGTGCAGTCCCCCGTTCTTGCCGCTGACGATCGCGATGTCGTGAGGACTATCCGTCACGGTCAGCCAGGTGGCCGCTTGATGTCCCTGTCCGTCGAGGAGTTGTTCGGTTGTCCGGAATCCAAAAATGTCTTCGAAGAACTTCGTCGAATCTCCCACCTCTTCCGCGGTGACCAGCAGGTGGTCCAGTCGCGGCGGCGCGATTCCCGGCAGGCCCTCGACGAAGGGCACGGGGTTGACCGGCGATGTGGCGCGACCCACCATCTCCAGATCGGCTACCAGCTCCATGACCTGACCTGAGGGCGTTTCGAACTGAATGGACTCGCCCTGGCCGACGCGCTCTCCCTTCGACACTCGGCGGACGGGAAATCCGTAGTTGAGGACGCGGCGCTCGAATTCCTCGAGATCGTCGTCGCGGTCGACCTTGAAGGACATCAGGTCGAAACCAACCCGGGGGCCGTAGATCAGCCGGAGCGAATGGTGGTTGGGCTCATCCCAGCACTTGAGGTAGACGGAGTTCTCGTCACGCTCTGTTTCCAGCATGCCGATGACTTCGGTGTAGTACGCCGTCGCAAGGTCGAGGTCGGTAACGGTCACATCGACGTGTGCCAACCGCTGCATTCCCATGAAACATCCGCTCCTTCGTTGGGCAGCCCACACTGTGGCTGACCTGGAGGAGACCGTAGAAGGAAAATGTCCCGCATGTAAGTACACCGTCCCATCTAGCGGAACAGTCGCTGCTAGCCTCACGCCTCATGACCGAGCACGCCGGTCCCGAGCAGATGCGCTCCGCCATGGCCGACTACGTCCAGGCCGTTCATGGCGCCTACATCGACGCCGCCAACGCTCTTCCCCCAGGAGATCGCGCTCGACTGCCGCTCTTCACCGCCGATACGTTCACCGTGATCGTCGCGGGAGCTCGGTATCTCCATGTACTGGCCACCACCGACAAGCTTCCGGCTCCGTCAGGTCCGGAGGTTTCCTTGGAGCAGCAGCTAGACGACATGCACTGGACGCTTCGGTTCTTCGACCCCGTCGTCTCCCCCGGCCTCGGCCTCATCGATGAAACACGCGAACCGGCCCCTCAAGCGGTTCGCGAAACCCTCGGCATTCGGTCGGTCGTCTATCACCTGTCCGTCCCGCCGGGCAGTGGGCTATCTGCCCACCACGCGCAGCACGCCGGCACCGGTCTCGCGCATTCGCAGGCAGCCGCCGATCGAGACTTCACCACGATTGCACAACTTCGCCCCCGAGACGGTTCGCTGGTGTCAGAGATGTATCAGGCTCACGTCAACGCCATGCCGAATGCCGCACGACTCCTCGCCGGTGCGCTGACCGGCACAATCGTCGCCGCGGACGACGTCGATGATCTTGATCTCATCCGACGCAACACGCTCGCGATTCTTCGGAGCACAGAACAATGACCGACATCCAAGAACCACCACAACGCGCACACTCGACTCTCTCCAGCGTCGCGAACGCTGCACGTCTTCTCAAAGAGTTCAGTAAGGGAAATCGAGCACTTGGAGTCACAGAATTGTCACGGCGACTCGGAGTGGGAAAGAGCACGGCACATCGACTCGTCAACACACTCACCGAGGAGCGATTGCTCGAACAAGATCCCGACACCGGCGCCTACCGTCTCGGGTTGGCCATGTACGAACTCGGAACATCGGTCTACTGGCACACAGACCTCCACGAGGCCTGCACACCCGTCCTAGAGCAGTTGCGGAACGCATCGAAGGAGACGGTCCAAGTTGCGGTACTCGACGGTCGTGAGGTCGTCTACGTGGAACGCCGAGAGAGCCCGCAAACACTGCGACTTTTCGGCCGCGTTGGCCATCGAAACGACGCCCACTGCACCAGCACCGGCAAGTTGCTGCTGGCATGCCTGTCTGCCGAAGAACTCGATACAACGCTTCACGGCTGGCGACTTCCATCGAAAACCCCCCACACCATCACCACTATCGAGGGCTTGCGCCGTGAGTTACACGTCATCCAAGGTCAGGGCTGGGCTCAGAACATCAACGAAGCCGAGATGGGTGTTGGGTCTGTGGCGGCACCCGTGCGCAACGGTTTCGGTGACGTGGTCGCGGCCGTGTCTATCGCGGGGCCGGTGCAGCGCCTCGGCGGCGAATCACTCAAACGCTTCGCACGCCCATGCATCGATGCCGGATTGGCAATAAGTCGACGTCTCGGGTACCGAGACAGCAAAGGAGGAAGTCAGTGACTTCACTTGACCGGCAGCAAGCGAAGGATTTCGCCGACGCCCTGTATGAGGCTCGTCGCACTCGAACACCCATCGACCCACTCACCGAGCACATGCCGGACCTGGGCATGGAGGACGGCTATGCCGTTCAACAGTTGCTCGTGGAACGACTCGTCGCCGATGGGGAAGTGATCTCCGGCTACAAGCTCGGCCTCACGTCTGCTCCGATGCAGCGCCTCCTCGGCGTCAACCAACCGGACTTCAGCCCAGTTTTCGCCAGCACCGTGCACGGAGACGGAGCTGACATTCGCGTCGATGCCTTCATCGCACCTCGCGTGGAGGCGGAGATTGCGGTGACACTTAACTCTGAGTTGTCCGGTCCGCACTGCACGGCAGCTGATGTCTACCAGGCCACCCGCGGCCTCACCGCTGCCATCGAGATCGTGGACTCACGTATTCGTGATTGGAAGATCACAATCGCCGACACCGTTGCTGATTTGGCGAGCAACGGGGCCATCGTCCTCGGCAGCCGCGTCGTCCCCCTTGATTCTCTAGACCCGCGGCTCATCGGAATGGTGTTCACCAAGAACGGAGACGTGGTCGCAACAGGAGCTGGCGCCGCCGCACTCGGCGATCCACTCGCCGCCGTCGCCTGGTTGGCGAACACCCTTGCGCCCCTCGGAGCACATTTACCCGCCGGCAGCGTCATCATGACCGGAGCACTGCATGCCATGGTTCCCATCCAGGCGGGCGATACGTTCCGAGCCGAGTTCGATCACTTGGGACCCATCACGCTAAAAGTCGTCGGAGAGGAGGAGTAGATGACACTGCGATGCGCGATCGTCGGCTCCGGAAACATCGGCACCGACCTGATGTACAAGATGCTGCGCAGCAACATGTTGGAGCTCGTCGCTCTCGTTGGCATCGACCCCGAAAGCGACGGCTTAGCTCGGGCGAAAGACAGCGGGATCGAGGCCCCGCACTCGGGGCCTCAGTGGGTTATCGACAACGCCGCAGACATCGACATGGTGTTCGACGCGACCAGCGCCTACGTCCACATGCGTCATCACGCGGACTACGCCTCCGCGGGCATCACCGCTATCGACCTGACACCAGCAGCTCGCGGTCCCAAGGTCATCCCGCCCGTCAACTTGTACGAGCATCTCGATGCACCGAACATCAATATGGTGACGTGCGGAGGCCAAGCCACCACACCCATGGTGTACGCCATTCGTCGCGTCATCGAGTCGCTTCCCTATGCCGAGATGGTCTCGACCGTGGCAAGCCGATCAGCCGGACCAGGAACCCGCCAAAACATCGACGAGTTCACCAAGACAACGTCGACTGCCCTTCGGGAGATCGGCGGCGCCACGAAAAGCAAGGCCATCATCATCCTCAACCCGGCAGAGCCCCCCATCTTGATGCGCAACACGGTCTTCGCCGGTCTGCCCGAGGGATCAGACCATCAAGCCGTGCTCGATTCCGTTCACGAAATGGTCGACGAAGTCGCGCGCTACGTTCCCGGCTACCGGCTGAAGAATCCCCCGGTCGTGGAAACCGGCCCCTTCTTCACACCGGGTGGGGAGGTTCCTCATCGGGCCGTCGTGCTCCTGGAGGTGGAGGGTGCTGGTGACTACCTGCCGACCTACGCCGGCAACCTCGACATCATGACCGCCGCCGCGATGCGCGTCGGTGAAGCCATTGCGACCGCGAAGTCGAAGGTGCCGGCATGACGAATTCATCGGTTGACTACCGCCTCATCGACTCCACGTTGCGCGACGGCTCACACGCCATCAGCCATCAATACGACGAAGACGACGTCATCGCCATCGTCAGAGGTCTCAGCACCGCGGGTGTGCAGGTCATCGAAATCGCCCACGGTGACGGCTTGGGCGGCTCGAGCTTCAACTACGGATTCTCGAAAGTCGACGAGAAGGAATTGATCGCGCGCGCATGCCAGGAAGCCGGCGACTCGACCATCGCATGCCTTCTACTACCCGGAGTTGGCCTCGCCGACGATCTTAAAGACGTCAAGGAGCTCGGTGTCGGGATGGCACGAATCGCGACTCACTGCACCGAAGCCGACATCAGTGAACAGCACATCCAAATGGCAAAGAAGCTCGACATGGAAGCCATCGGGTTCTTGATGATGGCGCACATGAACTCGCCCGAGGGTCTCGTCGAGCAGGCGTTGTTGATGCAGTCATACGGGGCCGACGCCATCTACATCGCAGACTCCGCCGGAGCGATGACCACAGAGGACGTGCAACGACGAGTGAGTGCCTTGGTGAAGGCCCTCGACATCCCGCTCGGGGTCCACGCCCATAACAATCTCGCGATGGCAGTGTCGAACTCGATCGCGGCCTACCAGGAAGGGGCCGCGAACCTCGACGGAACGAGTGCGGGCCTCGGCGCGGGCGCAGGCAACTGCCCGACGGAGATCCTGGCCGCGGTCTCGAACAAGTACGGAATCGAGACCGGTGTCGATGCCCTGAAGCTGATGGACGTGGCCGAGGAAGTCGTGCGGCCGATCATGCCTCGGCAACAAGTGATCGACCGTGCCGGACTCATTCTGGGTTACGCAGGGGTCTATGGATCGTTCCTATTGCATTCCCAGAAAGCAGCGGAGCGTTACGACGTCCCCCAGGCGGAGATCCTCATGGAACTGGGGCGCCGCCAAGTAGTGGGGGGACAAGAAGACATGATCATCGACGTTGCGTTGGAACTAGCCCGAAAGCATGCGGAGGCGAACGAATGAACAAGACAGAGCTGGCCGAGCGGCTGATTCGAGCCGCGTCCGACCGGGTCGCCACCACTCCCCTGACCGACGACTTCCCGGACCTGGACGTCGATACGGCATACACGATTCAAGACACGGTCGTCGAGGCTCGACGGGCGTCGGGTGCAGTGATCGTGGGGGCAAAGCTGGGCTTGACCAGCAAGGCGAAGCAAGAGCAGATGAACGTAGATGAGCCGCTCTACGGCTGGCTCAGTCACGACATGCACATCGACACGGGCGAACCTTTGGTCTGTGATCGATTTATCCAGCCGCGTTGCGAGCCCGAGATCGCCTTTCTTCTCGGGGAGGACCTCTCCGGTCCGGATGTTTCGGCTGCGCGGGTGATTGCGGCGACGCAGTTGGTGTTTCCGGCAATCGACGTTTTGGATTCTCGCTTCGCGGGGTATTCCTTCACTCTGCCCGATGTCGTGGCCGATAACTCCTCGTGCGCCGGTTTCATTCTCGGTGGACAGGGGTCGAGCCCGACCGACTTCGATATGCGCCTGACCGGCTGCGTGTTCGAGAAGAACGGGTCGTTGATTGCGACCGCATCGGGCGCCGCGGTTCTCGGTCATCCAGCTACGAGCGTTGCCTGGCTCGTACGCAAGTTGGCCGAACGTGGTCAAGGGTTGACGGCCGGTCATATCGTCCTGGCTGGCTCCATGACCGAAGCTGTGGCGGTTGAACCCGGCGACGTTGTCACCGCGCGCTTTGATCGTCTCGGCACCGTCGAAATTTCGTGCATTTAGGAGGACACATGCCGTTTGTGCAGGTAACCATGATTGAGGGACGTAGCGACGAACAAAAGCACGCCCTCATGGCGAAGATCACCAGTGCCGTCGAGGAGGCCGTGGGCGCGAAGCGTGAAAGTATCCGCGTCGCAATTTACGAAGTCTCACCCGATGACTGGTCCATTGGCGGGGAGCCCATATCCCAGCTTCGGCCGTGATGTCACCATGTGGATGACCGTCGGCCCCGTTCCAGAACTCTCCACAGACTCGCCCAACGCGCGGCTGATCGGCAGTCATTCTGTGCTGCTGTCCTATCGGAACTCGTCCTGGTGGGCCATCGCCAACATCTGCCCCCATCGAGGCGAGGTACTCAGTGACGGCCTGGTGCAGGGTGACTGCGTCACGTGTCCCGGGCATTTCTGGCGCTTCTCCCTCACCGACGGCATGAAACAGGGAGATGAGCGCGTGCGGGTAGCGACCTACCCGGTCCGGTTGGTCGACGACGTCCTTGAGATCGAGGTGCCGGATCCCGCACCAACACAGAGTCTGCGCGAGATCCTGCTGGCCCACGCCCGGGCCGAGGACACGAACGACTGAACCGCCCGGAGGTCTACGCCTCGTCGTCTCCGTTGATCTGCATGACGACCGCCTTCGGCTCGGTGAAGAACTCTCGACTGAAGTCTCCGCCTTCACGGCCCACTCCGGAGTCCTTCACACCCCCGAAGGGTGCCCGTAGGTCCCGGATGAAGAAGCAATTCACCCAGACTGTCCCGGCGTTCAGCTTCCGCGCGACCCGATGCGCGCGATGCACGTTCTCGGTGAAGATCATCGCGTTGAGTCCGTACCGGGAGTCGTTGGCCATGGCGACGACGTCCTGCTCGCTGGAAAACGGATGCACAACGACAACGGGACCGAAGATTTCTTCGCGACATACCCGAGCCTCTACGGGTGCGTCGACGATGACAGTGGGTTTGACGACCCAACCGTCACCCACACCACCGGTCACCACTCGACCGCCATCTTCATCGAGTGTCTGAAAGTAACCGCTCACCTTGGTAAAATGTTCCTCGCTGGCCAGAGGCCCGAAGTCGGTTTCCGCATCTTGCGGATCACCGATCTTCATCTGCTCGGCCTTCTCGGTAAGCAAGCGCACGAACTCGTCGTAAATCGATTCTTGAACGTACAGACGGCTTCCCGCAAGACAGATTTGACCCGCATTGCGGAAGATGGCCTGTGCCGCCCAGTCGACAGCATTCGCCATGTTGGCATCGTCGAACACGATGTTGGCGCCCTTGCCTCCCAACTCCAAACTGACCGGAGTCAAGTTCGCCGCGGCAGCACCGGCAATCACTTTCCCCGTCGAGCTATCCCCGGTGAAGGTGATCCGGTCGACGCGTTGGTCACGCGTCAGTGCCTCTCCAACGGAATCGGGGCCGTAGCCGTGAACAACGTTGAACACGCCCGCAGGAATCCCGGCGTCTGCCGCCAGTCGGGCCCAGATGGTCGCGGAAACTGGGGTGTCTTCTGCAGGCTTCAGAACAACGGTGTTTCCCCAGGCCAGCGCAGGTGCGACCTTCCAGGAACTCAACATCAAGGGAAAGTTCCAGGGAGAGATCGCCACCACCACGCCGGCGGGGCCGAACTCCGAATAGGCGTGGTGCCCGGAATCCATCGGATAGGCGTCCGCTGCGGACATCCGTGCGTGATCGGCGAAGAAGCGCACATTCCATGCACTCCGCTCCACATCGTGCCGAGCCTGGCCAATGGGTTTGCCCATATCGCGAGTGTCCGCGCGGGCAAGCTCATCAATGTTCTCCATCAGCAGATCCGCCATTCGATGCAGAATCGCTTGCCGTTTCGCGAAGCCCAAACCCGACCACACGCCGGAGTCGAACGCTTCGCGAGCAGCAGCCACAGCGCGCTCGGCGTCGGCCGACGATCCAAGGGCGACGCGCGCCCATGGCTCTCGCGAGTACGGATCGATGTCTAACATCTGTGTACCGTCGATCGATGGGACTTCTTCACCACCGATGAAATGACCGAAAAATTCCATGCGATCATTATCTCGCCGGCGCGGTCGGTGCGTCGATTCGGTTCCACCGATCGGGACAGGACCAACGCACCGCGAGAAGGCGGCACTCGTGTCAATCACGCGAGCGGTGTGCCACCTCGAAGCCACAAAGGAACCAGCTCATCGGGAAAGCCCTGCATTGTCACCGGTTTCAGGAAGCGATCGATGGCCTGGGCGCCCACCGACGTGAATATCGGATTCATCGTCGCCGGATGCGGACCGCCGTGGTGCATGGCTTCAGACACCGCGACTCCCGTCGGCCAACCGTTGAAGATGATTCTTCCGGCCGAATCCTGGAGTTCGTCCACAAGAAGGTTCACGATTGCACGATCGTTTGGGTCGTCTCCGGACGCGTGAATCGTCGCGGTGAGGCTGCCGGGAGTCTGCTGCGCCCAGTCGACAAGATGACTATCGCTGTCGCAGGTGACGATCACCATCAGCGGACCGAAGCACTCTTCGGACAGCACCGACCATGACTCTTTCAGTGCCTCGTGATCGATAACGAGCACAGCTGCCGATCCTTCCGACTCATCTGCGCTGCTCGCGTTCGCGAATGTCGCGCGAGCAGCGCTGTTATGCATCATCTCGCTCCGCCGCTGTCGATAGTTGGCCGCGATGCTGTCCGTGAGCATGGGCGCCGGTGCAACGTTGGCTACTCGGTCCTCGACCATGGTGACGAAATCGACACCGTCGGAGACGAAGACGAGTCCGGGTTTGGTGCAGAACTGCCCGACACCGAGAGTTGCCGAATCGACGAGACCCTGGGCGATCTCACCCCCGCGCTGTCGGACCGCCTGACGCGTGATGAAAACAGGGTTGACCGATCCCATCTCTGCGAAGAAGGGGATCGGGTCGGGTCGCGAGATCGCAATGTCGAAAAGGGCTCGCCCGCCAGCGTACGAGCCGGTGAACGCCCCGGCTTTGACGTGGGCGTCGGCGATGAGGCTCGCCCCGGTTGCTCGCCCTGCAAGTAGAGCGAATGTCCCGCGCGGAGCGTCGCATTCCCCCAAGGCACCCTGCGCAATCTCGGCGAGCAGCTCCGACGTTCGTGGATGCCCGGGATGCTCGACGGCGATCACAGGGCACCCGGCTGCCAGCGCCGAAGCGGTATCGCCACCGAGAACTCCGAAAGCAAACGGGAAGTTGCTCGCGCCCCAGACGGCAACCGGACCCAGCGGGACCCTCATCTGCCTCAACGATGGACGCGGCTGTGGGGACGCATCCGGATCGCCGGGCTGATCGATGGCCCTGCGGTGCTTCTCCTGAGCAATCGCATCTCGGAAGTGGTGCAACTGGTAGATGGTTCGATCGAGTTCGCCGTTCAATCGGCTCGTTCCGAGGGTGGTTTCTTCATCGGCGATGGACACCAGCGCCGACCGATGTGCTTCCAAAGCCTCGGCGATTCCCAACAGCCACCGGCTTCGCTCACCGCTCGTACTCGCGCGCACGTGACCGAAGGCGGTGTGAGCCTGCGCCACAACCGTCATCCGTTCTTCGGCCGATGACTCCCGTGGCATGTCACAACCCTTCTGGCCGAACGAACAGCACGCATGTGCGTGTGTCTCCCGCGGCAGAACATCTCATGGCGAGGGCCATGTGTCCGAGATCCGGTATCCGCTGGGCCACGGATCGCGCGGGTCGCGGAAGTACTGACTGTGCCCGAACACCCACGCTCGACCCCGCACGGTCGGAATGATCGCCGGCACATCTCCCACAGACACTTGCTCCACGATCGAGCAGTCGAATCGCGAGTCGATGATGGATCGGCCGACGTAGCGGTCTGAGACATTCATCTCGCCTCGATCGTGGAGCACCGCCATGAAAGCCGAACATCCCGTGCCGGTTGGTGAGCGATCGATCTTCCCTGGCTTGATCGCGCAGGCATTTCTGGACGTCAACGCCCCATCGTCTTGTTCCACCGGTCCCGTCAGGTAGGCGAAAGAGAAGTGCTTCCAGTCGGGCAAGGTCGGGTGCTCAAAGGTCCATTGGGCGTTGGCGGCGTCGCAGATCGCTCGACCGACATCAGCCAATTGACGCGCATCCTCCGCACGAACATCCACATCAAGATCGACAGCCGAGGCAATGACGAAACTGTCCCCGCCGAAGGCCGTGTCCACGCGCACATCTCCGATGCCGGGAACGCTCAGAATCTCGTCGCGCCTTTCGACGAAACTCGGCACGTTGGTCAGGGAGAGAGAATCAACGGCTCCGTTCGAGCAGGCAACGCGCACGCGAACGACTCCGGCCGGTGCCTCCAACACCACGTCCGTCATCGGCTCGACCATCGGCATCTGTCCGGTCTCGACCAATGCCGCCGCCACACACATAGCGTTCGATCCGGACATGGGTGGTGTGTCTTCTGGCTCCATAATGATGAAGCCCACATTGGCCGAGGGATCCTTCGCGGGCACCAGCAAATTCACGTGACGAAACACTCCGCCACGGGGCTCGTTCAGCAGGAACGCGCGTAGGGCTCCGTCACGTGCCACCCAGCGGGCCTGTTCCCAGAGGGAATCGCCCGGAGGTGGCTGGATGCCACCGACGACAACATCACCGACTTCACCTTCGGCATGCACGTGGACCACGTGCACGATCGTGTCCGTGCGCACGAACGGACACTAGCGCTGCTAGCGCGGCGGGCGAATGGTGATCACCTTGGACATCGTGGCCACCGGATAGTTGTCTCGGAAAGCCGGCGTCGGCGTGAACGCGGCCTTCACCGTGTAGGTGCCGGGCGACAGGCTTCGGCTGATCCTCTTGCGCTTGAGGGCACGCTTGGTGTTCGTGCCGAGAGGCTTGAGCCAGCGGCCCTTCGCCACCACCTGTCGTTCGCGACCGGCTGCATCCACGATGGAGATGCGCACCTTGCCTCTGATGTTCGAAGTGTTGGAGATCACTGCGAACGAACGCTTCTTTCCGGCTCTCGATCGTTTCACGGACTTCAAGGTCAACGTCACGCCCTCGGCGATGGTGACAGTCTGCCCGCCTGTGACCGGCGTGGGCGTGGGCGGAGGAGTTGTTCCCACACCGACAAGCGAGGAGTAGGACGGGCTTCCCGGTCCACTCCCGTTGACCGCTTGGACGCCCACCCGAAGGTACTGGTTGGTGTTCTGCGCCGTGGCCACGTAAGTCTTCGATGTGGCCCCGGCGATATTCGCGCACGAGTTCGCATCGGCACCGTTCGAGCACGCCTGCCACTGATAGGTGTAAGTCGTCGGGGCGTAGTCCCACGTACCCTCCGATGCGGTCACCGTCGTTCCTGCCTTCACCCCGTTCGCCGGGGTGATTGATGGCGCGGTTGTCGCGACCGGCACCTGCCCCGACAGCACCCGCGCGATCTTGCCCGCGTTGGTTTGCGCTACCCATAGGTTGGTGTCCGGTCCTTCCGCGAGACCGGCCGGTAGTGAGTTCGGGCTAGTCAAGGGGTACTCCGCGAGGGGCGCCCCCTGGACGGAATATTTGGCAACCGAGTTTCGTGCTGACAAAGAAATCCACATCGTGTTGCCAACGCCTTTTGCAATTGCCGTTGGCGCACCCACAACTGACGTTTCAAGGAGGGAATTTCGCTGCAAAATTTTAGCCAACTTGTTCGTTCCAGACATCACAAACCACATCGCATCATCGATATTTACGATTCCTGAAGGTGCTGAATCTGCAATCAGAACTTGATTGGGATAGATGGACCCGTCAGAGACGACGAAACCCACGCGATCAGCACCAGAGTCCGTGAAGTAGAGCCCATCGACTGATGCTGGTCCTGCTGCGATTGAATGCGGCTGGGAATTGGCCCACGGGACCGTAAACATGGTGACCGCACCCGCCATCGTGACGCGACCAATACGCCCGCCGAGCTCGGTGAACCACATGCTGTTCCCAGGGCCTGCCGCAATATCTTGCGGCTGCATGCTCGCGTCCGGGAGGTCAATGAGGGATACCGCTCCAGACGTTGTGATGCGGCCAATTTTTCCACCCGAGCGAAGGGTGAACCACAAGTTTCCATCGGGACCAGCGGCGATACTCCACGGATTGCTCACGTTGGCGGGGAGGGGAAGCGCGTACGCCGTCACCCCACCTGTCATCGACACTTTCGCGATCGTGTTGGAGGCGCCACCGGTCACCCACATGTTTCCGTCAGGACCCTCAGCGACATCTCGTGGGGTTGAACCGGCCGCTAGCCCAATCTCGCTGACGTCTCCCGGTGCCGCGGTGGCTCCCGCAGCACCCATCAGGGAAGCGCCTACCAGGGCGACACTGGAGACAAGTACGGTCATGGATCGGGTGAAATTCTGCATTTCCCCACCGTGTCACACCCGGGGTCTGCAAATGAGGAGCCGTGGCCCCGTGTCGCCCTCAGGCAAGGGCCAAAGTCGCCGCCGCCGCGAGGGCGAGCGCTACTCCGATGAGCTGCACGCGACTGATCCGCTCATGGAGAAGGAACCTGGCCAGCAGGAGAGTCGCGGCCGGGTAGAGGGAACCGATCACTGCCACGATGGCGAGTAGGCCCCTTTGGGCCGCGAGCTGGAAGACAGCGTTCGCCAGGGCATCCAGGCCACCGGCCGCCACCGCCAAGCCCCATGGGAAGGAACCCGCCACCGCCCATCCAGCCCCCGTGCGGACCAGCCAGATGATGAGGGCGATAAGCACAAGGATCGAAGAGAACCACCGTCCGATGGTCGCAACCCAGATGCCCGAGTCGTCGGGAGCCGAACCCAAGACACTCAAGTAAGCACCGATAGCCAGCCCGCTGGCGAGGGCGATGGCGATGGCCCGCGGTGGCGTCTTTTTGTGTGGTCCGGTCTCCCGACTCACCAGGATCACCGCAAGTCCCGCCGCAAGGATTCCTGCGATCGCTATGGGAGAGAGGGATTCACCCCGGATTACACCCACGAGCACCGGAACAGCCCCCGACAAGACGGCAGTGATCGGAGAGACGATTCCCATCTGCCCCTGGGCGAGTGCCGCATATAACAGACCCATTCCCAAGGCGCCGACAGCGCCAGAGGTAACCCCCACCCACACCGACTCGCTGGACAAGACTCCCGGGACGACGAGTAAGGCGAGGATCGTGATGAGGATTCCGCCCGCCGGGTAAGACACCGACAGAACACGCAGGGAGCCAACGCGACGCGAGGCGAGGCCGCCGAGGAAGTCCGCAGTTCCCCAGGAGAGGCTGGAGATCAGCGCGAAGAGCACAGCCACCGGCCGCTCCTTTTCTCAGCTCGCATCCTCAACTCGCGGAGGGCGAGGTTATCTGAGCAACTGTCATACTCCTAACGTGAGCGAGGGCGATGTTCTCAAGGAGGTTGTGCGTTGACGACGATCTCTTCCGGCCCCTGGGATGAGCAGGAGATACGTGACTTCTTGTCAGCGGCAGTAATCCCCGTCCGCGTCGCCAGCAACGGATCATCCGGCCCTCTCGTGCAAAGCCTGTGGTTCGTTCCTGACGGGACGATGCTGCGGTGCTGCACGCAACAAAGCTCGGTGCTCGCTCGGCGTCTCGGCAAGGACGATCGCATCGGTTTTGAGGTTGCGGCCGACGCTCCTCCCTACCGAGGGGTTCGCGGAACCGGGGTCGCATCGTTGTCTACCGGCGACGTCGAGCCAACACTGCGTCGCCTCATCGCGCGCTACCAAGGCGATGACCGCAGTGACCTCAGCGATTGGTTGATGAGTCGAATTGACAGCGAGGTGGCCATCACGATCGTGCCGTCGACACTCACGTCGTGGGACTACTCACCACGCATGACCACATGACCGCGAAGGGGTCTCTCCACTCCACGCAAATCGTCGTCATTTTTGCCCTCACCACCGCGGCCTTCGCGGCTTCTTTCCCCGCGATTCGTGCCGCCGAAACCAGTTTTGATCCTGCATCCATCGTTTGGTTGCGGGCGCTCTTCGCGTCGGTTGCGCTGGCACTGCTCGCCCTCAGTTTCCGCGCTCGGTTGCGCATCCCATGGACAGACGTGCTTCGGGCCGCCGTCTTCGGCCAACTCGGGATTTCGGCTTTCCAGTGGCTATTGAATTCCGGGGTTGCCGAGTCATCCATCGGCACTGCATCGACGATCGTCAACACCGCACCACTCATCTCCATGGTGTTGGCGGCCGTGATCTTGCGGGAACGGATTCCGCTGCTGCGGTGGGTCGGGGTCGTCGTTTGCTTCATCGGTGTCTACATCCTCGGGTCCAGCGAAGCCTCGACGACGACGAAAGGTGCCGTCTACCTGATTGCCGCTGCAGTGAGCCTGGGTGTGTATTCAGTTGCAATCAAGACGTTGTTGAACCGCTACCACCCCCTGACGGTGACCTTTCACGGCACGTGGCCCGGCATCCTCCTCTTCTCGTGGGCGGCTCCCGCGGCTCTCGATGAAGCGACGAACGCGACGGTCAACGCGTGGGTGGGATTGGCGACACTCGTTCTCGTGGTCACCTGCATCGGCTACGTATTGCTCGCCCGACTTCTTCAAGAACTACCTATATCTCGCGTTGTTTTCTATTACTACCTCGTTCCACCGGTAGCGATCGTCTACGCCATCGTTCTGTTCGGTGAGATTCCGTCCGCGCGAGAGATTCTCGGGGTGGCCGTGGTGATCGGTGGGGTCGTCATTGCCCTGAGCACACCCGCAACGACATCGACAAACGCCGCACCTTCGGGCACTGATCCGCCCTCGAGGTGACCCTCAGGAAGGTTCGACGTGCGAGGACTCTTGCTCCTCGCTCAATCCCAGCCGACGCTCCACCACTAAAAGCACCGCCACAACGGCCATGCCGATAAGTATGGCCACGACGGCTGACCCCACGGCTTGCGTCGGCGCCAACAGATCACGGTCGTCGGTCTGCCATGGCCATAGTGCCCTTAAGGAACCGATCATCAGCCCTGTCAGCACCGCGAGCGTCACCTCCGCCCGGTGGTTCAAAAGCCAGGTCAAGAGCGTGACGAATGATCCGAGTCCGACAATGGCTCCCACAGCGAACGCCCCGAGATACACGAGGTCTCGCTCGTTGACCGCTTGCAACGTTGGTTCATACAGGCCGAGCGACAACAGCAAGAAGGATCCGGAGACGCCGGGAAGTACAAGGGCACAGATAGCAACCGCTGCGGCAAGCGCAACCACCACCGGACTCGGATCGTCGACCACTGCCGGCGGAAGCCCGGTGATGACGAACACGATGATCGCAGCAATAAGCGTGAATGCTACGTACTTCACGCTCCATCCACCCCGCGTGCGCACCATGTGTGCTGGGACCCAGATCCCCGCGAGCACGAGTCCGAAGAACAGCGCACGCATCTGGATCGGGTATTCCTCCAGAAGCGGTTCGATGAAACGCGCACCCACAACAACCGCTGCCACCATGCCGATCCCCACGGGAATCAACAACCGCCATGGCAGGCCGCGCAGCGTGCGCGCGCAGGCGGAGCCGGACGGCCGTCCCCCGGCGAGGCCGAGGAGTTGTCGAAGAGCCAGGACTGCGTCCGCGATCGCATCGATGACCGTTCGGTAGATGCCGACGATCAGGGCGATCGTTCCGCCACTGACCCCGGGGATGACTTCGGCCACGCCGATGAGGGCACCACGAACAAGGTTCGCAACAACCGAAATCACCGGCTCACTGTAGAGGCAGGAGCCGTTTCTTCGCGTCCAACGCACGGCCAACCTGTCATCGACGTCGACTAGCGTTGGGGCATGGACGATCGCGGCCGGGTTCGCTTCTCCCTGTTCTTGCAACTCTTCGCCGTCGTCATGTTTCTCGGAGCCGGTCTGTTCCGCGGCTTCGCCCTCGGGTTCGATGCACTCGCGTGGATTTTGGTTGGGGCCGGTGCGTTGTCGGCGGTAGTGGCGTTCCTGACCTTCTCCCATCTTCGAGATTCCTAACTCCGGCATCAACGAATCCCAGAAGTTCCGAATGTCGGAACCCCTCGCCGTACGACGGCTCACCCGACCGACACAATCTGCCTATGCCGGAGCAGATCACCGTCGGGGCAGCCCAGATCGTCACCGTTCCTGAGGACCTCGAAGCCAATCTCACGACTCACCTCGACGTCATCTCCGACGCGCGAGGTCGTGGTGTTGACCTCCTCGTCTTCCCCGAGTTGTCGCTTACCGGCTACCACCTGTCCGATGACAGTTTTCGATTGGCTCGATCCCGCCGAGCGACGGTGGTTCAGCAGATTGCCGAAGCCTCCGTCGGTCTCACCACCCAGTTCGGCTTCATCGAAGAGGGTCCGGGTGCCCAGTTCTACAACTCCGTTCTGGCGGTGCGAGACGGAGCAATCGAGCATCTACACCGAAAAGTGAACCTGCCCTCGTACGGCAAACTCGATGAGAACAAGCACTTCGCCGGTGGCCGCTTCATGGAAACAGCGATGCTCGACGACGTGTGGCGATACGGGGTGTTGATCTGCGCTGACGCGTGGAACCCGGCACTGGTACACCTCGCGGCGATGAACGGAGCGACCCTGCTTTCCATTCCGATCAGTTCGTCGATTGACGCCGTCGATGGTGAGTTCTCCAATCCACACGGATGGGATTTAGCGCTCCGCTTCTACGCCATGGCCTACGGCATGCCGATCGTGATGGCCAACCGTGTGGGCATCGAGGGATCCGCAGAATTCTGGGGCGGGTCCGCGATCATCGACGCTCACGGTCGCATCGTCGAACAAGGTGGAGACCAGGCAGAACTCATCATCGGCGCGTTCGACTACGCCCAGGTACGCCAAGCCCGCTTCCACCTTCCGACGGTTCGAGACTCCAACTTCGCCCTGATTCAGCGTGAAGTCAATCGCTTGTCCGAAGTGCTCGGTGTCCCCGAGAGCGTCCGCGAGTAACTCTCACCCTGTTTCGTAGCGGAAATCGGGTAGCGCTTCTTGAAGTCGGACAGTGTCGCCGGGGTTCCACTCCGGGTTCGCTACACCGAGGACGACAGCCGGGGCCATATCGGCGCTGTAGTTGTGGCCGACTTCCGGTGGCGCTCCGCCACTAATCAGGTCCATTCCCACTTGGAATCCGGTGATGAACGGGAACCATCGAAGGCTCGACATGACTCCAGGACCGTGCGGCGGAATGGTCCAGTCCGCCTCTCGATAAAACAGGTCGGGGCGCCAGTAGACGACGGGGTCGTTCGCGTGGGCGGCAAAGACGATGACGGGGAGGCGAGTGTCGTCGTCTCGATCGGGATCCTCGGTTTGCACGAGAACCCGGGTTATCTGTCCGTCTCCGATCACCGGGTCCCATGCGGGTCCGGACGTGCGATCTGCCTGCCATGACTTCCACAACGTGGACTCCGCGGGAGGACCAATCCAAATGATGCTCTTGATGTCTTCGGTGACTTCTTCGGGTGTCGCGTCGGCGGTCCAAGCGCCCTGTGTTCCCATTGAGCCGAGCGATTCTCCGAAAAGAACCAGAGTGGGGCGCTGATCTTCAGGTAACTGTTTCCATCGCTCGACAACGGCGTCGATTGTCGCCCTGTTCTGGTTGATCGTGGTCTGGGAATCGATGATGAATCCGATCCACGAGGGAACTGCCGAGTACTGGGTGGCGACCGTGGTGACATCGCCGCCGGTGACCACTTCGAGGGCATTGATGGCGTCGGGGTCTACCCAGCCCGTGCCGGTCACACCGAAGATGACGAGGTACTCCCGTGACCACGCATCGACGCGGTCGAGTTCATCCACGGCGAGCGCGGCACGTCCGTCGAAAGAATCAGCTTGTTCCATTCCCACGTACAAACGAACGGGCTGCTCAGCGGGCCGAGAGGTGATCTCGGCGATGGATGCGGCGGACATGGTGTTGGAGACGTAGTAGCGGCCCTCCCTACCCAGGGTTTCCCAGGGCAGGGGACTTGCATCCGACCCGCTATTCACGCCGAGGTTGGATGCGAATTGGCCACTGGCATCAGAGTTCGTCGTGTTGTACACACCGGTGAGCCAACTGAAACCGGCGTTCAACCCAGCGAAGAGCAGCACACCGAAAAAGAGCGAGACGGCGAGCCGGATCCAACGGATTCTTTCCCAACTTGCCTCTACCCACCGGTGAAGGGGACCGATCCGACCGACGAGCGTGCCGACCAGCCGGGTTACCGCGCGAATGCATCGGCCGATGAGCACGAGTACCGCACCGAGAAGAATCGCAGAAACAGCAAGTGCTAACGAGCCGGGAACAGCCTGCGGCATATTGAGGGCTTCTTGCTGGGTCTTCTGCCATGCGACGGCGATCGGCGTGAAGACGAGCGCCAAACCCCACGTCACGACCAACGAAACAGTCGTGACTTTCTTGTTCGGGTACCAGGCATCGAGCCTCGCGATCGTCCGTGCGAACCATTCAATGGCCGACCCGGCCGCGTATCCGGCAACGACACCGATCGCGGTCACCACGATCATGAACGGCAGGGCGCGAGGAAGCAGCGAGGGGGTGAGCGCGGCAAAGTAACCGAGCGCCGCCCCTACGAGCCCGCCATAGCTCGGCTTCGTCCACACGACCCGAGCGTCGAGACCTCCTCTGACCACCATCGGAGGATAGAACGATTAGCCAGCGATCATGTCCTATTTCGTTGCGATCACGAGCATCTATCGGTCGCTACTTCCTATCTATCCGCACCCAGCGGGATTCCGCCTGTACTCGCACCTTGCCTTCTATGCGAAGGGTTGCCTGCACGGCCATCACGTCGGCTTCTGCATCGATGATCCGGGCCCGCAACTCGCTCGGTGTGTCCAGGAGCGTGGGCAATCGGTAACGAATCTCCAGCCCAGTCGTCACCCACGGCTGAAATTCGGTACCCGAGGCCGACCGTCGAGCAGATTCGACGAAGACGGCAGCACCCGAGTGGCAGTCCAAGAGCGTCGCGATCACGCCGCCACTGAGGGTTCCCATTCCGTTGCTGTGATGTTCTTCAGGGTGGAAGGTGCACACCACCTCGTCACCTTCTTCGAAACTCTGTAACTGCAACCCTTTGCTATTCGCCGGACCGCATCCGTAGCAGGTAGAAAAGGGATAGAGGCGCTGTTGAATGCTCGTCGCCATATTCACAACACTAGTTCTGGATCACCGAGCCAGGACATCCCATTCGACGAGGAGACGGTCCTTCTTGTCATAGAGGGCGACAACCTGATCCTGGTCGGCCCGAGTGGTGAACGAGAGGCGACCGTTCTTTCGCGTCCGTACTCTTTTCTCGCTGACGACGGTCCATTCGTCGGCAGCGTCGTCCCAGGCATACACGCCGACCCACACGGGACTGTTTCTTCCCAGGCGAGTCTTCACTGCAGCCCTCATCTGTCCTGTTGTACCGATCTGGGCTGCGATGACTTTCGTTCCACGTTTGGTGTTCGGCTCACTCAGCACCAGAGTGCTGATCGATTGTTGGTCAGGCTCCAGACCCGCATTGGACAGTGCCTCGTTCGCCATTGTCGAGAAATCGGAAACAACGGTCCCTGCTGCATCTGCCTCCGCGCCATCCGATTCGCACGGTGGTCCGCTACCACCCGAAAGCGGACCGATCAGGAGCAGTTCCCCTGCGACCTCATGCATGTATGGGCCGCCGCTATCGCCAGCACAAGTCGATGTGATCCCGTCGCCAAGGACGGTGAACGTCTTGTTCTCGTCATACATATCCGTCAGTGGTTCGGACAACGACAGCGGGACCGGGCTGCTCGCTTGACTTGGATCATCGCGCGGCACGGTCAATCCGTAGCCGACGTACGTGATCGGTGCTCCCGCCTTCGCTAGCGTTGATACTTCCTGGGGCTTGGCGAGGCGAGTAATCAGCGTAGCCCCAAGAGGCCTGTCCAGTGTCATGAAGGCGATATCAACAGTGCTGCCGTCGGCCGGGATCCACTCAGCGGAAATGAACGTCACTTGGACATCTGCCGGAGCCACCGCTTCGACATTCGCCCCCGCCGGCCACACCGTGATGGCCGACGGAGAAACGATCGGGTCACCCGCTTCCTCCATCACGCAATGCGCGGCCGTGACAATAATCTGTGGTTTCCACAGGGCGCCGGTGCACGATGAGCCGTCAGCTCCGAATGATGTTTCGAAATAGACAGCGGCACCACTCCATGGATGGTCCGGTTGACCACCGATGACGGTCGGAGCCGATGTGAGGGTGGTGGAGGCCGCTGGCGGTCCGGTGAGGAACGCGACCCCGAGGGTTCCTGTCGCGATTAGCGCGGTGAGTCGACGCACGATGAGTTGTGCCATTGAGTCTCCTTCACCGGACAGCACTTCTTCCTTCCCTAGTATGCACGGGAGGTTTACCTACGAACATATCCCGGCGCCTGCCACCACCTCTCTCATCATTACTAGTCTCTTCATTCAATGATTGAGAAGCGCTTGTTCACGAGGAACACTCTCGAAACTGTGTCCTACGTCATGCTTCTCCTTGCCGTTACGTTGTGGGGTGTCATTCTTTGTGCGAAACAGTTGACTTACGGGCTGGAGTTTGACGAGTCCTACCTGTTGGGGGTCGCAAGCAACTTAGCGTCGGGCGTTGGCTACGTGGATGACGGAGTCACTTTCCTCTCGACCAGTGAACCCTTCTCGCCAGTGATTTCAACCGGTCCGGCCGTACTTATTCCCGTGTCATTGACGTGGTGGATCTTCGACGGGGACCTGATCCCTGTTCGGATCACCATGCTGATCTTCTTCGGCATTCTGGTGTACTCGATATGGCGGCTGTTCGGCAAGCTTGGGGGTCGATGGGCGAGTCTTGCGGCGGTGGGCGGGTTAGCTCTCGTTCCTACTGTTGCTCCGGACCTTCAGAACACCTCTCTGATGCCTGGTCGTGTTGTTGGTGAGTTACCGGCCCTTGCCCTACTGCTGCTGGCCGGGCTCTTGTTATCAAAGCATCAGTACTTCTGGTCAGGGCTATGCCTGGGACTCATGCTGCTCTCGAAACTGACCTTCGGAATCCCGGCTGTCGTCCTCATTGCCGCATTCTTCGTGTTCGAGGTGCTCAATCGCCACATCGGCCCGTGGCGTTATCTTCTCCGGATTCTCTGTGGTGTGGCCGTTCCACTAGTGACATTTGAGTTGATCAAAGCTGTCGCCTTGGGTCAAAGCGGGTACATACGCCATGTCACTGCGGTTCGTGAATTCTTAGATGGCCAAGACGTTCCATGGAATCAGTTGTACATATTCATTGATGAACACTTCGAGGGCACCCTCCAACTTCTTTCACTTTCCCTCGTGACGGTGGTCGTGATCATGATCGCCTTGTCATTGCGTCGGACGCGACTAAGTATGGGATCTTCTCAAAATGAGCGAGACGCTCGCGATCACGCGACCGGTTGGGTAATCGCTGCCGTGAGTTTGGGTCTAGCGATGATGTTCCTGTGGTGGTTCTTTCGTTCTCAGCAGTACAGTGCCCGCCCGGCGCTCCCCACTGTGTTGTGGCTCGCGATCGCATCTTGTGGAGTTGCATTTTCGATAGGTACGCAGGATCGATCCCGGTCAGATCGTTTTTCTGTTGCATTGACTTTCACCCTTTACGCAGTCCTCTTGGTATCGATTGTTGGGCGCACCATCCAAATCGGGATAGATGAATCCGGTTCCCGAATGCTTGCTGAGCAGCGTGCGGCAGCGTCATGGCTGCAAGAGAATCGCCAAGGGGTTCCGACTGACGGTTACTGGACAAATCCGGAGCTCCTCATCCTCAGCGGTCTACCTCCTGACAAGGCACCACTGCAAGACGTCGCGGCCTATTCCGCAATTCGCGCGCTCAACAAGAAGGGAGTGGCGGATGCGCAGATTTACAACGAGCTATGTCTCAACATGATTCTGATATCCGAGAGCGTCACGTTGTGCAAAGCGTTTCCTTCGTGGGGCCCGATTGACGAGTGAGCGATCTATGGGAACCGACTGCGCGTTCACCTACCCATCATGCCCAGGATGGACAAGCAGCCCGAGAAGAGCACCCCTTGAGTGATCATCTCAATGGAGCACAGGTAACCCCGCTCCTACGACAAGACTTGTTCGCACCTGACCCCGAGAGCCGAAGCTCCGTGCGCATCTAGGCAGAACCACCGAATGTCAGCCGTGCTTTCCGATCGTCCAATCCGAAGGGCCCAGCAAGCGGGTTCCGACCTCAATTGCTTCATCTTCCAGTGGCGTTGCCATTGAGTCGTTCCAGCGATTGAAGATTCCGAACATGCAGACGACTCCGAGAATCTCAACTATTTCCTCTTCGCTCCAGTACTCAGAAAGGCGGGAGAAAAGTTCATCCGTTACCCCATTCGGCACCGAAGCTGCCGCCATGGCGAACTCGATGGCCACGCGTTCAGACTCATCAAAGAGGTCGCTCGTTGTGTATTCGTGCATGGCCGCGATCTTTTCGTCGTCTACTCCGTGACGCCCCGCACTGACCGCTGTGTGCGCCCGACAGTATTGGCAGCCAGCAGCCGCGCTGGCCGCGTTGGCGATCAGACGCTTGAGCCCAAGATCAAGTCGACCATCGGGCCCGAAGACTGCTTTGTTGAATTGCACAGTTGCATTCGCGATCGCCGGCACTCGCTGCATGGTTAACAAACTGTTGGGGACAAAGCCCAGAGTCTTCACGAAGTGCTCCATGGTGGCTCGGAGTTCCGGATCCTCACACGCCTCAATGGGCAATGGTTCCATTCTGGCCACACGTACTCCCTCCGACACAGACGTCTTGACTCATTGGTGCTAGATCCCAACTTAAGCCCATGGTGGAGTCAGCTCCAGATCGAGCAGTAGGGACCTCCAGCTCCCCTCTCCGTGGAGCCGCCTCGGGGATTTGAACCCGTAACCTACGCGCTACAAGTGAGTTGCTACTGGCTCATCGATGTGGTTCCTAGCTGGATCACAAGACCGCATAACGGAACACGGCGAGAAGTTCCGAGTGAAACCACACACCTCAAAACGGCAAATGCCACGTGAGCACTCCACTAATTCGTAGGCTTTCACCATGGCTATAGATCTACAAGCAATCAAAGAGTCGCTGCCTTCAATGGTGCCGATGGTGGGGACTCTCGATTTAGCGTTCATAGAACTAACCACTGACAGCGCCATCATGAAACTGCCAGATCAGCCAGCTTTCCGCAATCACCTCGGCGGCCCGCACGCAGGCGCAATGTTCACTCTTGGAGAGTCTGCTTCCGGGTCTTTGGTGCTCGCAAACTTTGCTGATCGACTCGAGTCAGTAATTCCTCTCGCAGTATCTGCTGAGATTCGGTACCAAGCAGTCGCCATGGGGGAGGTAACCGCTGAGGCAAGAATGTTGGCAACGCCAGTCGACGTTCTCAAGAGTCTTGATGACGGAGAGCGGCCTGAATTCGATATTCACATCGGGTTTACGTCAGGCGGACGCGACACCGGCCAAATGTCCGTAACGTGGACCCTGAAGCCAGTCAATTCATGATTGGTCCCCTCAAGGGCCTTACCGCGTGCCACGGCCAGCCTTGGAAAAGGCCAGCACGACGATTGGAAATGGCCTGTGCCCGAAGTTGCCTGTTCGTGTAACTCCCAACAGGAACAGGTAAGCGAGCGCATTGAGGAGCCGAATCTTAATTATTCCGAGTGGCTCGCGCTCGCCCCTTAATTCTGACCGGGCGGAGTCCAGTGCACCAAATCAAGGTGCTCACGCGCTTGATCCATCTCTTCGCTTGTCAGAAGTCGAATAACGTGCGCAATAACTGTGCCAGCTGCGACAGGGATAAGACTTAAAGCCAAGGCCTTTGATTCATCTGCATACTCGGCCAGCACTGTGAAGTCGTGCTCGCCCATACAAAAGCTGTAGTCAGTGAGGCGTCCGCCCATAGACGTGATCGCGTCGGTAATGACTTCACGTCGGGATTAGAAGCCGTCAGCCAGCGCGCCGGCCGTACCCGCCTGCGTGTATTTGCCCAAAATTAAAAATTTTCTTGCCATGAGCACTCCTCAGTAGTCACCAAGTAACAAGAAAGGCTAAGTGAAATGTCCCCCCGAGACGTAAAGAAGACCTAAATCCATTCGACCGCCGCGCGGATTTGCATCCTGGCCCGAAGACCCCGATTAGTGGAGCCGCCTCGGGGATTCGAAGGCTTGCACTATCCATTCACTACGTCATCCGGATAAGCCAGCTTGCCGTCGATAGATTCCAACTGACGAAAGTTGTCGAAGACGAATTTGACCTCTGATTGAGACGGGTCAAACATGTCTATCCAATCGCAATTGCTGAAGTACGTCCCGTCCATCACCTTTGCTTCACTCAATGAGCCTCGTTTAACCATCAGCAAAATGCCAGCTGCCTGGACATACGTGTTCGATGCCATCGTCAATTCAGGATCACCTTGCAATTCAAGTTTTGCGCGTTCAAGAATTCTCTGCTCGTAATCGTCGCGGTCATCCTGTTGAGCCTGCAAAACTAGGCTGAAAAAGTCCGCGGTTCCCTCAGCAAACCACCGCAGATCATCCATACTCTCCTCGGGACGATTCAAGATGGGCGCACACTGGCGCAGCAGATACTTTGACAGTCCGTGGTAAGCCTCGTGGAAGAAAATGTGTCGCGCCGTCTCTACATCCTGGTCGGGGGTCAAGGCCAGGATTGCCGATCGGGACTCCAGGCAAGGATCAGGCGCGGTCGCGACATCGGCTCCACCTCTGATCCATCGCTCAACGCGCAGCGCCCCGTCTTCAAATCCGCTGACTTCTTCTGGCTCGCATCCTTGTAGACCAGATTGCCACTCGGCGAAGAAAGCTACGGCCTCGTCAATTGCGGCATCGTCTAACACAGCGGCGTGCTCCCTGAATGGGTCCCCATCAAACGCCGCAGGGTCGGGCTCATCATCGAGAGCGGTTCCGACCGGCCACAAGAGTCCCATGAAGTCAGTGGGCGGGTCGGAAATTTCCCCCACCGCAGCCTCTAACCAGCCCAAGAGTTCATCAGAAGCGACGGCTGTGGCGAAACTTTTCGCGACTCTCGTTGGTTCACGATCGACGGTTGGGCTCGACGACTCAGCCTCTTCGGGCAGCTTCACTGCGGGGGGTGTCTCAGTCGGGGTGGCAGATGCTTTGGTCCCAGGGCTGTCCAAGACGGCGTTATTGCCACCCGAACCACCTGCACCGGAACAACCGAACAGTGTTACGGACAAGGCTCCAGCAAATGCCACAACGGCAAGGCTTGCTTTTCGCTCCAACAGATTGAATATCCCCTCAGCGTATCGCGCCCCGTTGCCTAGATACTCGAGGTCATCAAGTCACCGATTAGGCAGAAACCTCGAGCTGGCCCTATGCTGAAGTTGTCACGCAACAGCGTTGGCTTCTTGGGTCAGAATTAGACCCCTTCCCTGCGAGTCTTTTTCTTCCAATCGGAAATTGCGGTTGGCGCCACGGACTCTCTCGGTCTCGTGAATGAAAAGAGAACTCGTGTCTTTCGACGACTTAGGCATCAACCCTGCCCTCAGCAAGGTCCTAGCAGCCCAGGGAATCACATCGCCCTTCCCAATCCAAACAGCCACATTGCCCGACGCCATTTCAGGACGCGATGTGCTAGGTCGGGGCCAGACGGGCTCCGGCAAGACCCTGGCCTTCGGGCTCGCGATGCTGACCCGGCTCGCCGGGCGTCGCGCTAAGCCCCATCAGCCGCTCGGCCTGGTCCTAGCACCAACCCGAGAGCTGGCCATGCAGATCCAAGACTCGCTCTCACCGCTGATGGCTGCGGTCAACTTGAAATCACGCCTTATCGCCGGAGGCATGCCCTACGGACAGCAAATTCAAGCGCTGCGGTCCGGCGTCCCGATCCTCATCGCAACACCCGGTCGATTGATCGACCTCATGGAACGAGGCGACGTTCGCCTTGGATCTACAGAAATAGTGGTGCTGGACGAGGCCGACCAGATGGCAGATATGGGATTTCTTCCCGCGATGAAGCAAATTCTCGATACGTGTAAGCCAGGTGGGCAACGCCTGCTATTCAGCGCGACCCTCGATAAGGGTGTCGGCCGCCTCGTCAATGCGTACTTGCGCGAACCCGTCAATCATTCCGTTGACACTGGTCAAGCAACGGTCAGCACGATGGACCATCACGTATTAGTGGTCCATCCAGAGGATCGTGACGCTGTGATCGCTCAAATTTCCGCTCGCCAAGGCCGCACCCTTATTTTCGCTCGCACCAAACACGGAGCTGACAAGCTCGCCAAGAAAATCGCTGCCCAGGGTGTTCCCGTGGGAGCTCTCCACGGTGGAAAGACCCAGGCCACTCGGACACGCACGCTCAAGGATTTCAAGACCGGAACCATTCGAACACTAGTTGCAACAAATGTTGCCGCTCGGGGCATTCACGTCGATGACATAAGCCTGGTAGTTCATTTTGATGCTCCGACAGATCCCAAAGATTATCTCCATCGTGCAGGCCGGACGGCCCGGGCTGGAGAATCTGGGACCGTTGTCACGATGACTGCGCCTCGACAACAGCGCACGGTTCAGCACATGACCGATCGTTGCGGTGTGAAACCAGTCGTGACGCGCGTGCGCCCGTCAAGCTCAGAACTTGTCACCATCACAGGATCCCGGGAGCCAAGTGGACGACCCTGGGTCGCCACATCCCCAGACGTCAAAAAACGTAACCCGAGCAGGAAAACTCGGGATGGCCAACGGCCACGAAGTAGTCAGGGTTCAGCTCGAGGTCGAAGAGCGGCGACACCTACGTCACGCAAGCGCAATAAGCACGGGAAAGCGGCTACTTCTTCCTAGGGTGCGCTATCGGATCAGTGACATAAATACCCTCCCTCATCCCTTTCACGAGTCTTGAACGCATGAAAACGAGCATGCCGACATCCATCCGGGCAATCGAAATACTTGGCATAGGCGGAGTCGCTTTTTGGATAGTCACCATCATCCGCGGCTTGCTTGAGGGTGCCGGCAACCACTTCACGACTCTGGTTGTCGGACTGATGCTCGGCGGAGCTCATGCGGTGGTTGCGCTAGGAGCTCGATATCAATCCGTCGCCTACGTCTACGCAATTGGCTTCATCTTTGTCGGTGATTTAGTTCTCGCCATATTCGTGGACGTCAGAGCCCTGACTTTGGTGGCCTTCACCATCGTGCTTGCAACACTGGCAGCCTCGAATTCCGCCCGCAGGTGGCTGCGCGGCCCCTCGCACTCGACCTGACGACGGTGATTCCGGCCGGCGGGCAGCCGACACGTTTCACCGCTACCAACTCACGTGGATGCGCATCCGTTCCCCAAACGTGGGTCCACTGATCTTGAGCACTGCCCTGGCTGTCCAGGGAGCCCGGCTTGCACGGCGGGTCAGTCAGGAGCGCCCGGGCCATCCACCAAGAGGTTTTGAATTGCCCAAGAGATACTTGCAGTACGAACACCAGGGCAGCGCTGGACGCTCATCGCCCGGCCACTTGGGCTACGTAGATCGTGTTGGTCGAGCTACCACCCTGTAAGGGATTTGGGAAAGCAACAACGTCTGCACTCACTTTCGGGAAATGGTTCTGCAGCACCTGCACATAATCTTCGTCAGGTTGGTCATTCGACCACAGAGCAAAAACGCCTTCGGGAGCCAGCAAGGCAGCCAGCGCCGAACTGCCCTCTTCTGTGTAGAGCCACTCATTTCCCGGAGCAAGGGTGTGACGGGGCGAGTGGTCGATATCGACGATAACCACGTCCCACGAGGCAGCGGTGCACGGATCGGCACCCCGCTGCATCAAGTCGAAAAAATCACCCTCGAGCACAGTGGTCCGTTGATCACTGCTCACCTCGTGTCCGAGAGGCACCAAACCTTGCCGGTGCCAGGAGATAACCGGCCCGATGGCTTCGACCACTGTCATTTGGGTCACTCGCCCATCCAAGAGGACTTCTCGAGCGGTGTATCCCAAGCCGAGTCCACCGACCAACACCCGGAGTCCAGCACCAGACACAAGACTCAGTGCTAGCGAGGCGAGCTTCTGCTCGGCAACAGTAAATGAGCTCGACATCAGGTACTCATCGTTGAGAAGCACCTCGAATACCTCGTGATTCAAAATTGGGTCATGGCGACGTCGCAATGAGATCTCACCCCAGGGCGTGGTCTGCCAATCGACTTCTGTTATCCGAGTCGCCATGGAGGCACGCTAACTCAGACTCTTCCCCTCCAGAATTGCGCGGGGGCCGCGACGCCGGTGAGTAGGGGCGTCCGTTCTCAGGTCACACCATCAGCCGACGGGCTGGTCTGAGTGGTTGTGTCGTTGCGCAGGGGGGAAATACAGAGGGTGGCGGGGTGTTGGCCTGTGAGTGATCACGGCCTCCGCGCTCGTCCCTTAATTCTGACCGGGTGGAGTCCAGTGCACTAATTCGAAGTGCTCACGCGCTTGATCCATCTCTTCAATTGTCAGGAGTCGAATGACATTCGCGATGACCGTGCCAGCTGCAACGGGAATAAGAGTCAAAGCCAGGGCTTTTGATTCATCTTCATATTCAGCCAGCACTGTGAAGTCGTACTCACCCATACAGAAGCTGTAGTCAATAAGGCGTCCGCCCATAGATGTGATCGCATCGGTCATGACTTCACGTCGGGATTCGAACCCGTCAGCCAACGCGCCAGCCATACCCGACTGCGTGTATTTTCCCAAGATTAAGAATTTCCTAGCCATCTGCACTCCTCAGTAGTGACTCAACTAGGGAAAGGCTAACTCAGGTGTCGCCTGAAGAAGTGAAGAACAGCTAACACTCTTGGACCACCGTGCGGATTTGCATCCTGGCCCGAAGACCCCCAATTCTTGAAGCCGCCTCGGGGATTTGAACCCCGGACCTACACATGACGAGTGCGTTGCTCAACCCCCTGAGGAAGAAGAAGACACCTAAAAGCCGTCCTATCTGGTCACCTCACGTTGCACCATATTGCACAGTGCTGGACAGAAAATGTTCGCAAATTGTTCGCACTTGACCCGGGCTTACTAGTTGCCCGCCCCACCCCAATCTATGTGTAGGCGCGGCCAGCGTGTGGGTGATATTCGACTCCTGATCTGCCCACAAGATGCTCCCTTTGCGGCTTGTGGCTGCTCTGGCCGACTGGCTCTTGATGGGCCTCGGCGAACGTATGCTGAGTGGGTGGTGAACCGTCGTCGATTCGCGGGGCTCTTCACGGCGGCGATTATTTGGGGGCTGATCGTAACCGCGGGCGGCCAAGCCCGGGCGGATGCGTCCGCGCAAGCCATGTCCTTGCCCGGAGGACCGACGAGCGCGATGGACTCGACGCCAGTGCGACTCGACGCTGATCTCTATCTGCCGTCCACCACACCCGCTCCCGCCGTGGTCCTCGCTCACGGCTTCGGCGGCAGCAAGACTTCGGTAGCGACTGAAGCGGAGTACTTGGCCGATCGTGGATTCGTTGTCTTGGCATACACCGCACGAGGATTCGGTGGGTCCACCGGAACCATCTCCATGAACTCGCCGGACTTCGAGATCGCCGACGCCTCGGCTGTGATCGACTACCTCGCCACCTTGGACACCGTCACCCAAGACGGGCCCAGCGATCCCCGAGTCGGTTTCGCGGGTGGCTCGTACGGTGGAGCGTTGTCTCTTATGGCTGCCGGTTACGACAATCGAGTGAATGCAGTATCCGCGGACATTACCTGGAACGATCTGCAGACCTCGTTGTTCGGCCAGTCGGTGAGCAACCCTCCCGCGAGCAAGGAGGTAGGCGTCTTTAAGCAGTTTTGGAGCGGGCTGTTCTTCAGTGCCGGCCTGTTCACCCAAGACGGACAGGTAACTGATTGCGGACGCTTCGCGCCAGACTGGTGCGTTGCATATTCCACCGCGGCAGCAGATGGAATCCTGACTGACAACGCCCGTGAACTGATGGCGGCATCGTCACCTGCGAGCATCACCGATCGCATCACTGTGCCCACCCTGCTCGGCGGTGGCCAGTCCGATTCCTTATTCCCGCTGGCTCAGGCCAGTGCGAACGCCGAGCAGATTTCGGCAGTCAACAAGAATGTCAAAGTAGTCTGGCATGCCGGCGGACACGACGGCGGTGGAGACGAGAGCGATCGGCTTCGCGACTTAAGCGCCGAGTGGTTCTCCTTCCACCTGGCTGATGGACCCGAGGTCACCAACGCCTTTGATGCAACGCTGGTGGAGGGTTCAGCGTTCGGGGCACAGGGGACTACTGAGACCGAGTTGTTATCCAGTGATTCCTTCCCCGGTCTTTTCGGCGCTTCGCAGGAATCGGTCTCCATCGGTGGACCGACTCAGCAAGTCCTGGCTCCCGCGGGTGGCGTCCCCGCCGCTATCTCTTCACTGCCGGGTGCTGGCGGTCTCGCAGGCCTCGCAGGCGCCCTACTCGCAGTACCCTTACCGAACCAAACCGCGGCATTCACCTCAGAGCCATTGTCCCAGCCACTGCGCATCATCGGGTCTCCAACCGTGACACTGGAGATCGCCAGCGACGTCCCAGTTCAGGACGTCACCCTCTTCGCCAGTTTGCGCATCATCGGTGGTACCGATCGGCCAATACTGCCCAATGGCCTCGTGGCGCCCATCCGAATCGGCCAAGCGGGGCCGACTCCGCAGGTGATTGATGTGGATCTTCCGGCAATCGTCCGCGACGTCGCGGCCGGTGAAAGGGTGAGTGTGGTGATCGGCACCACCGATCAGGCGTTTCGCATGCCCCCTGGTCCGGCGGTGTATTCGATCGGGCTGGCCGGTTCATCCGTCGCGATCCCGCTGAACCCCATGACCGAGGAATCCAGTGGAACTCCACTGTGGCGCTGGCCGCTGATCGCGTTTGCGAGCGTTCTCGTCATGGCGCTGGCTGTTCGCTTGTTGCGGCCGGGCGGTACGAGGGCACTGGCCCGCGAGGACCTGGCAGACACTCCGATCGCGGTCGAGAACCTGTCGAAGAAGTTTAAGAGGGGGGTCCACGCTGTCAGAGATGTCACCTTCGAGGTCCCCCAGGGTGTTGTCCTGGGCCTTCTCGGACCAAACGGAGCGGGAAAGACGACGACGATGCGCATGGTCATGGGGCTCATTTACCCCACGGGAGGAAACGTGTACGTCTTTGGACAACCGGTCTTCCCTGGAGCGGCAACTCTGGCACACATCGGATCTTTCATCGAGGGTCCGGGGTTCTTGCCGCACCTGTCCGGTCGAGAGAACCTGCGGCTGTATTGGAAGGCCAGCGGTCGCGAGCAGCAGGATCCGAATCTCGATTACGTCCTGGAGATCGCCGGGCTCGGTACGGCGATCGACCGCAAGGTTCGCACGTACAGCCAGGGCATGCGCCAACGCCTCGGAATCGCCCAAGCCATGCTCGGCATGCCAGATGTCCTCGTCCTCGACGAACCCACCAACGGGCTTGATCCGCCTCAGATCCGAGAGATGCGCCAGGTGCTGCAGGACTACGCCGCAACGGGGCGCACGGTGGTCGTCTCCTCGCACCTGCTCAGTGAGGTCGAGCAGACCTGCTCCCACGTGGTGGTCATGCACCATGGAACGCTCATTGCGCAAGGCGCCGTTGCTGGGCTTCTCGCCGGGCGAAACGGTATGAGCCTCGAAGACGTCTTCATGGAGATAGTCGGCGAAGGCCACGAGGTGACGACATCGTGAGTATCTCCACTCGCGACTACTCACGCCAGGACACCCTGGGCGTCGGTGTCGAATTGATCCGCCAACTCAAGCGAAAACGCACCCTCGTTGCCTTCCTACTTGTTGTCGCCTTACCACTCATCGTTGTCGCCGCCGTGCGGTTCGGTCCCTCCTCGAATGGGGACGATGGCGGCAATCAAGGAGGCGGATTCGGTGGCGGCAATTTTGACCTCGTCGGCCTAGCAACAAACGGTGCCTGGAACTTCACGATCACCATGCTGCTGTTCTCGTCCGGCTTCCTGCTGGTGATCATCGCGGCGATGTTCCTCGGGGACACTGTGGCAAGCGAGGCGAGCTGGTCGACACTCCGCTATCTGCTCGTAGCACCGGTCCCCCGACGCAAGCTGCTTCGCACGAAGGCGGTCGTGGGACTGCTACTGACAGCAATCGTCTTGGTGACCTTGGTGCTTACGTCATGGGCAATCGGTGCAATTGCATTCGGCACCGCACCACTTGCCAGTCCATTTGGCGGCGCGCTCACCCAGACAGAGTCCTTGCAAAGGCTCACCGTCATCACCACCTACATCGCTATCACCCTGCTGTTCCCGGCGGCAATCGCCTTTTTGATGAGCGTGTTGACCGATGTTCCACTCGGCGCCGTTGGAACGGCGGTAGTCGTTGTAACCATCTTCAACATCCTGGATGCAATCGAGGCCCTCGGATCCTTGCGGCGCTTCCTCCCCTCTGACTACGGCTCCACATGGGTGGATGCCATGAACCCCGTGATTGTCTGGGACCAAATGGCCGTTGGTGTGGCCTACAACCTGATCGCCTTCGCGCTACTCGTCGGGATCGCGGTATTGCGATTCGACCGAAAGGACATCACCTCGTAGGTGAGCCCAGGTGCGATTCGAATGCGGGTGGTATTCGACTGCGCATCGGCCCACAGGATGCATCCCTCAGCTATCCAATAGCAGCAAAGGGCTTCACGAATCTCCCATTGCGATACACGAGGTGTTCGTGAATGCATCAGGCTCAGGGTCAACAACCAAGCGGGGGACTTCGTTGACGAGAATCCTGCCAGGGGTAGACTCCCCCCAGATTCACGGTTGCACCAGCAGAAAACATTTCGAACCTCTCGTGTATGGGCACAGAGTCCTCTTTAGCTACACAGTTCGGCTCAGCACCTCAGCGTATAGGGGCGTTTTATGAGAGGAGTGTAGGAACTTTATGTTCACTCAAGAGGGGGCTAGACCGCACTTAAACAATAAGAGCCGCTGGCTCGTATTAGCCTGCTTGACTCTTGGCCTATCACTAATCGTTCTTGATGAAACGGTTGTGAATACAGCATTCCCAATTTTAACTGCTGATCTCGGCCTCGATGCCTACGAAACCGAGTGGATTGACTCAGCGTATGCTTTAACTTTCGCTTCTCTTCTCATCTTTTTCGGGCAACTCGCAGATCGCTATGGTCGCAAAAAGCTTTTCCTCATCGGTGTCGCCGTCTTTATTCTCGCGAGCCTGGGGGTAGCGCTATCAGATACGTCCACGGGGGTCATCCTGGCCAGGGCACTACAGGGATGCGGCGGCGCCATGATTTTGCCTACAACCCTCGCCATTATCAATACGTATTACCACGGACGAGATCGAGCTATAGCGTTCACTATCTGGGGAGGAACTATCGGCGGCGTTGCCGCCGTCGGCCCGATGGTTGGCGCCTGGCTCATTACTTTTCATTCGTGGCATTGGGCCTTTGCCATCAACGTACCTCTTGGTTTGTTAGTAATGGTTGCCAGCTATTTCTGCATTCCTGGATCCAGAAGCAGGGTCAAAGAAAAAGGACTCGATTTAACAGGCGCCATCCTCATTACTTTTGCTCTGTTTGCCGTTGTGTTTGCGATTATTGAAGGGGGGCGCTTTGGATTCTTCTATCAACGTGAGCCCTTCACCGCAGGGTCAATGACTTGGCCCACCTCTTTCCCGCCTATAACGCTTTTATTCCTGGCGATTGGGATTGTGTCTTTCTTGGCTTTCTTCTTCGTTGAAAAGTCTCGCTTGAAGCAAGATAAAGATGTCACTTTGAACTTCGATCTTTTCAGATCACGCTCATTCAGCGCAGGCAACCTCGTGGCATTTGTCGTCAGCCTCGGTGAATTCGGCCTTCTCTTTACTCTTCCACTTTTCCTCGAATTAGTTGGAGGGTACGACCTTTTGCAGGCAGGTGTCATCTTGTCTGCAATCGCCCTGGGAGCACTCATCGCTGCCTTGACAGGGTCCTTCGTGTGTCAACTTATGGGTGCAAAGCGAACACTACAGCTGGGTCTGGCGCTTGAGATAATTGGAATAGCAGGGCTTGGTATTACTCTGACTAGCACGAGCACGGGATGGGAAATGGCTCCTTGGCTCGTTGCTTACGGTGTGGGTATTGGGTACGCCACCGGTCAGTTGGCGAGCATAATTCTCTCTGGGGTCTCTGGGCATGACTCCAGCGTGGCGGGCGCATTTCAATCGACATCCCGTCAGCTTGGTGCGGCCTTGGGAACAGCAGTACTTGGCACCACGCTGGTGATCGGTCTCGGATCTGCGGCAGAGACTCTTGAAGCCAAGGGTGTCCCAACAGGTCAGGCTCAGGAAATCTCTCAAGAACTCCAGGACTCAGGTGGTGAGTCCATCTCAGACCTCGCCACCGAACCCGGTGGTGTCGACCTTGTGCAAGTTGCTACTGGGACCTTCACCACTGCGTCGAAGTCAGTTGCTTGGGTGGTGGTTGTCGCTATCTCGGCGGGCCTCTTGGTTAGCTTTTGGATTCCAAAAAATGCGGCACGGGAGAAACAGGCTGGGTAGAACGACTACTTAAGAAAATTCACAATGTTCGCAATCAAGGCCCACAAGGCCCAGATTCACCGAGCCGCCTCGGGGATTTGAACCCCGGACCTACGCATTACGAGTGCGTTGCTCTACCCCCAAAGGAGGAGTCTTACGAGGGAACTCGGGAGCAAGACGGCTCACGTCCAGACTCCTAGATTCCAGTTGTGTCATCAAGAATGTTCCCCAGATGGGCCCCGCAAGTAGCCAAGGAGTGCGACTACGTCGAAATTGCCAAATGGGATAGCGGCCAACACCTCTGGAGCTGAAGTACGACGCTTCGCAGGACGGGCGCTCCGCCATCGTCAAGCCCTGCTGACTGGAGCATGGTGCCCATGCCGCCATCACCGGCCCGGATCTTCCCAGCGCGAATTTCATCCAGAAGATCAATCACGGGGATTCCTTTCCAAGCAGATCATCATTTTTAACAAAATGGGCCTCATCAGACATAGACTCCGCCCATGGTGACAGAGGACATAAATTCATTTCCAGTCTCCCGTCGGGGGTTTTTGCTGGGTGGCCTCGGATCCACCTTGGCTGTCACAGCCACGGGGACGACGGGTCTGGTGTTACGCGCTTCTCCTTCGTATGCAGCGGAAACCTTTGTCGCCGACGTCACAGGAAGTTACGAATTTGAGGACCCTGCGACTGGGTGCTCCGTACAGGTCACCGTGGGCAACGGAGTTCGCCGGATTCGCGCGAACGGGCTTCCGAATCACAGCACCGGACAGTTCCCGAACTCCGACAACCCCAACACAATATCGGCTCAAGATTATGACTACTCCTTCCCAACAAGTCCAACTAAAAATGGAGAGTTCGTTTCTTTGTCAATTCCGCAACCTTTTGGGATCGCGGTAAACGGTGTTCTCTTTGATCCGCTTGCTGCCGAGTGGTATGACGATAATCCCAACTCCGGCTGGAGCGAGAACGCGCTGAGCCCTCTCGTTGATCTTGGTCTCGATGAGAATGACGCCCACGTTCAACCGACTGGTGCCTATCACTACCACGGAATACCCGACGGTCTCGTAGACACCATCTCAAGAAAGGGACACTCCCCGCTTATTGGATGGGCCGGCGATGGGTTTCCGATATACCTCGACCGCGGGTATAAGAAATCCCGCAATCGCGGGAGTGGTCTCAAGCGGCTTAAGTCTTCTTACAGATTACGGTCTGGTACCCGGCCAGATGGACCCGGCGGCCCCTTCGATGGAAAGTACAACGAAGATTATGAATACATAAAGGGGGCAGGGGATCTGTACAGCGCAAACGGCCGGTTTCAAAAGACACCTGAATTCCCAAACGGCACGTATTGCTACATCCTGACTCGCGATTATCCCGTCATCCCGCGTGCCTTTGTAGCGGAAATCTCAACGTCGTTCGTGAAGTCAGGCGGCGCAGGCGGTGGCGGTGGTGGCCCGAGACCACCCGGTGGCCCGAGACCACCCGGTGGCCCGAGACCACCTCGCTAGGAGAGCGGTTAAGTTAAATCCGCATTCCGTTACATATCCACGTGACCACGCTGCACGGCTAGATGCCGTCGCCAAGGCAGCAATCGAGTCGAAATGTTCCCCAAAACGAAAAGGGGAGCCAAAAATCACCGAGCCGCCTCGGGGATTTGAACCCCGGACCTACGCATTACGAGTGCGTTGCTCTACCCCTGAGCTAAGGCGGCGTGCTCGCGCGAGCCCCGAAAGGCTACCCGGTGGGTTGGAACCCGCGTAGGCGGAGGCTGTTGCCCACAACAAACACAGAGCTGAAGGCCATCGCCGCCCCCGCGACCATGGGATTGAGCAACCCGGCCATAGCCAACGGGATGGCGGCGATGTTGTAGGCGAAAGCCCAAAAGAGGTTGCCTTTGATCGTCGAGAGGGTCCGACGAGACAGCCGGATGGCATCGACGATGCTGCGCGGATCGGAACGCACCAGAGTGATGTCGCTCGCCTCAATCGCGACGTCGCTTCCCGACCCCATCGCGATGCCCAGGTCAGCCTGTGCCAGGGCCGCAGCGTCGTTCACCCCGTCTCCCACCATCGCCACACACTTTCCTTGGGCCTGAAGATCTCGAACCACCGCGATCTTGGACTCGGGAAGCACGTCGGCGACGACAGAACCGATGCCTAGTTGATCGGCTACCGCTTGCGCTGAATGGGTGTTGTCTCCCGTGACGAGAATCGGTTCACCAACAAGCTCTCTGATTTCCGAGACTGCGTGCGCACTGGAGTCCTTGACTGCATCGGCGATGGCGAAAGCTCCCCCGAAGGAGCCATCGATGGCTGTGGCGACAACGGTTCGTCCACGCTCGCGTTGGTCGTCGATCCAGTCATGTGCGGTTGGCGGGATGGAGATCGACCACTCGTGAACAAGCCAGGACGGTCGCCCCGTGATCACGGTCGAACCGTCGACAACTCCCCGGACTCCTTGACCTTGGGTGCTTCGGAACGCCTCCACGAGTTGGATCTCGTCGGCCGCGGCAGCCAAGGCGCGACCGATGGGGTGCTCGGACGCCGATTCGACAGCGGCGGTCAATGTCACAGTGTCAGGTCGGTACTCATCGATCAGGACACCCACGACGCTCATTCGACCTTGCGTCAGAGTCCCTGTCTTGTCCAGCACGATGGTGTCGATCTTTCGTGTGGACTCAAGAATCTCCGGTCCGCGAATGACGATTCCCATTTGCGCCCCTCGCCCCGTTCCCACGAGAAGCGCCGTGGGAGTCGCCAACCCAAGCGCGCAAGGGCACGCGATGATCAACACAGCGACACCCGCGGTGAATGCGAACGCAAGATCGGCTCCGGTAATGGACCAACCCACGACCGTGGCTAGGGCCAGGACGATCACGATCGGGACGAAGATGGCTGAGATTCGATCGGCGAGGCGCTGCACCGGAGCCTTCTTCGTTTGCGCGTCCTCAACGAGAGCGGCAATTCGCGCGAGGTGCGTGTCGACTCCCACACGAGTTGCCTGCACCACCAATCGACCGGAGGTGTTGATTCCGGCACCCACCACAACATCGCCGGGACCGACATCCGCCGGCATCGGTTCCCCGGTGAGCAGACTGATGTCCACGGACGATTCGCCATTGATCACCCGACCGTCTGTTGCCACCTTTTCTCCCGGGCGCACGAGAAAGTGATCTCCCACGGCAAGTTCGTCGATGGCGATCGTCCGCTCGCGCCCGTCACTCACCACTGTGACGTCCTTGGCGCCAAGAGACAACAGCGCGGTAAGAGCCTGGCTGCTTCTGCTCTTGGCGCGAATTTCGAAATACCGACCGAGCAGGATGAAGGTGGTGACAGCCGCAGCGACCTCCAAATAGATCTCGCTGTTGCCGGCGCCTTGGGAGGGCAGTACTTGGAAGGCCATGCGCATTTCTGGATCGCCTGCTCCCCCGAGAAAAAGCGCATACAGCGACCACACGAAGGCCGCGCCTACGCCTAGCGAAACCAAGGTGTCCATGGTCGCCGCGCCGTGACGCAGGTTCGTCCACGCTGCCCGGTGGAAGGGCAGAGCGCCCCAGACAACGACAGGCGCCGCAAGGGCCAGGCTGAACCATTGCCAGTAGTCGAACTGCAGTGGCGGGATCATCGCGAGAGCAACCACCGGAACGGTCAAAATCGCACTGATCGTCACGCGACGGCGAAGGTTGCGGACTTCTGGCTCGTCGTAGGCGCGCTCGCGCTCGGATTCAACTCTCGGCCTTTGCGCCCTGTATCCCGTTGCTTCGATGGTCGCGATGGCGTCATCGATCGATGTGCCTTTCGGTAAGGCGATGTGGGCTCGATCGGTCCCATAGTTAACCGTGGCTATGACCCCCGGCATTCGGTTCAGTTTCTTCTCCACACGCGCCGCGCAGGAGGCACACGTCATTCCCGTGATGTCGAGATCGACCTCAGTCGCAGCAGACACGGGGGTGTTCATGGCCGACTAGTCGCTGATCTCGTATCCGGCTTCATCAACTGCGACGCGAACGAGGTTCGCATCCAGGGGATGTTCACTGGCAACAGAGACACGAGAGTTGCCGTTCACAACGAGATCGACATCCACGCTAATCACGCCCGACAGCGCGGAGATTTCCTCGGTCACGGCGATAACGCAGTGGTCACATGTCATGCCACGAACGGCGTACTCCTGGGAGATGCCCATCTGCGGCCCTTTCTCAGCTCTTGACCAGTCGGGCGATGGCCGCGGACGCCTCGCTGACCTTCTCGTCTGCCGCGTCACCACCATCCGCCATAGCGTGCGCAACACAGTGGCCGAGATGGTCCTCCAACAGCAGCAGAGCAACAGACTGCAGAGCCTTCGTCGTTGCCGACACTTGCGTGATGACGTCGATGCAGTAGGTGTCGTCTTCGACCATCCGCTGCAAACCCCGGACCTGTCCCTCAATCCGTCGAAGTCTTGTGACGAGTGCTTCTTTGTCGGCGGTGTAACCGGCCATCGTGCCTCCTGCCATAGATACCCCCCTAGGGTATAGGTCTAATCGCAGGTGACGTCCTCCGGGGGGGTAACGCCCGTCAGCAGGTACTCGTCCACGGCTTCGTCCACACACGATGATCCCTCGCGGTACGCGGTGTGGTTGGTTGCGTTCCAGGTGACCAGATGCGCGTCCTCGAGCGACCCCGCAAGGTCCACACCCCAGTCGTACGGGGTAGCAGGATCCTGTCTCGTCGAGACCACCAGGATCGGAGCCGCTCCTGAACCGGAGACCAAATCCAGACTCTCTGCGGCTTGCGGCCAGCCGACGCACGAGAGCATTCCCCACGCGAATGCCTCCCCGAAGGTTGGTGCTACTTCCTGCCACTGGGAAGCCAGACGCGCGACTTCATCGACTGTTCCGTTGTACGGCATGTCCGCGCAGGTCACCGCGTAGAAGGCTTCGGTCGAGTTATCCAGATACCGACCATCCGGAGACCTGTTCACCCGCTCATCGACGAGTGAGAGCAGGGCCGTTCCGTCGTCCTCCTCCACTGCTTCGGTCAACGCTGCCCGAAGACGCGGGTAGTCACTACTGGGGAAGTAGAGAAACGACAGGACCGCATACTGGCCCAACGACTCTGTCAACTCACGATCACTGGCGGTCGGCAACGGCGAATCATCGAGTCCAGCAAGGAAACTCCGCAGTGCCTGCTCGACTTCTCGCGCACTCCCGACGAAAGGACACTCTCCGGAGTCCACGCAGTCGGCCGCGAAGTGCTTGACCGAGGCCTCGAAGCTCACCGCTTGCCCGAACGTCACTTCTTCCTGACTGGCCGTCACAGGAAGAACGCCGTCGAGCACCATGCGTCCAACCCGCTGTGGGAACAGTTCCGCATACGTAGTGCCGATAGCAGTTCCGTACGACTTGCCAAGGTAATTCAGAACCGGTTCACCGAGCAGAGTGCGAACGATGTCCATGTCTCGTGTCGTCGAGATCGTGTCCATGTGCTCCCACACATCCCCCGCTTTGCTATCGCATGCCTCGAGCAAGGTGTTCGTGTCTTCGGCGATTGCCTCCGCCTCCGTGGGTGTATCCGGCGTTCCATCGCTGGCGAAGTAGTAATCGATTTCCGCGTCGCTCCAGCACCGGATGGGGTCACTACCCGCTACCCCACGTGGATCGACTCCGATGACGTCGAATGCGTCGCGGATACTGGGACTGACGATGTAGTCCGCTGCTCGGGCGTAATCGAAGGCGCTGCCTCCCGGTCCCCCAGGATTGACGAGGAGTGCACCGATGGGCTCATCCGCTGCAGGAACCCGGGTCAAGGATAGCTCCGTAGTGCGACCGTCCAGATTCGAATAGTCCAGCGGCACGTCGATGCGCGCGCACTCGGCGTCGCCGCAGTCGCGCCACTCGATGGTCTGTTCGTAGAACGCCGTTAGGTCGTCCTCCGTCGGCGCCGGTGCGGGCACCGTCGGTTCCGGGACAGGAACCGGCTCTGGCGCGCGCGAGCCACCGGCGATCGCCACACCGCAGACGAGGGCGATGACAACCAGAATGCGAACGCGCATAACCGACACGGTAGCCCGGGACGTAATCTCGTCCTATGGGTTACGGCAAGCGCGACGCGGCGGAGCTCGCCGCTGCCGTGGACGCTGGCATCCGCAAGGGTCTTGACCTCGTCGACGCATTCCGTGGAACACCGGCTGGTCGTCGAGAACTCGAACGGGAGGCCAAGCGAAGCGCGGCAGACAGCCGCCGGGCTCGGCGAACTCATCACGTTCGCAAAGTCCAGTCACAAGTCATGACCATCGGCGGCACAGCCGTGAGCGCGTCCGCCGCGACGGCGGGCATCATCGACGTCGCAGCAACCGGTGTCACCGGTGCTGGGTGGTTCGCGGTCTCGGCAATCGGCGCCGTCGTAGCGGTCATCGGCGGGCGTTCCTGGCGGCGGCTGTCACCCTTTACGGCAGCTCCGCAGATCATGTCTCCCCCGGCGCTTGTTCGTCGCGGCGCGATCGGGTACGACTCTGTCGCCCGCTACACCGCGGTGCGCGTTCAAACCGTTCAGGTCATCCACGCGATTGAGCCGTTGCACCACGACGCAGCGCAAGAGTTGCGAGCAGCCGACTCCTCGGTCGCACCCACCCTCAACGAACTCGCCGAGCGTCTGCGGGTCCTCGACGAAATGGCACGCCGCATGCCGGGTACATCGGCGGCTGAGAATGCTCAGCAGGCTTCGAAAGCGGTGAGCCAACAACTTGATCGTGGGTCGGCGGCCTATGACATCCTGCTCGCGGCCGCCGCTCGACTCTTGGCAGAGCCAGATATCGATCGTCCCGTGAGGGACGTTCTCGAGCCGGCTGCTTCCGCGTTGATCGCCTACGCGCACGGTTTGCAGGCGGCCTCGAAAATCTAGGCGGCCCCGACGCGGACTTTCGGATCCTTAATCTGAACCATCACGGCTTCGAGGACTGCCCTCGGGCTACCTCCCGCGAATAACACCACGCGCTCATGCTCGAGCGCATCCATCCTGCGGACAGAATCTTCCTGCGTGGAGCCGGCGGCCATCTGTTCGATCTGAGCCCTCATCTCACCGTTGATCAACTCGACTCTCGCCTGCATCTGAACGGTCAACACATCACGAAAAAGACCGATCAAGTCGACAATCGCGCGATCCACTTCATCGACGACTAGCCTCTTGCGTCGGCGCTTTTGTTCCTTTGCGAGTTCTTTCGCCTCCGCGTCATGGGACCTCTTGAGTGCGCCCGTCAGTCGAGTAACCCCTTCTGCGTAATAGCGGGACTTGAGCAAGTGATCTTCTTCTTCGTCCAAACGATCTGCCCGAGAATCAGCTACCGCGGACACCGCCTCGAACACCTCGCCGGCAACAGCAACGCAGGACGGTAAGTCTCGGAGATTCATCGGGGACCGCAGGTACTGCTGTCGCCTTTCGCGGGTCATCTCGTCTGTAGCGAGCGCTCGGGCACGGCCGACATGACCTTGAGAGGCGCGGGCGGCAAACGCCGCAAGTGTTTCGTCGACTCCACAATCGTCCACCAGCATTGCAGTGATTGATGCAGTCGGCGGGGTGCGCAAGCCAACATGGCGAGTCCGAGAAGCGATCGTCGGTAAGACGTCATTGACGCTTGGTGCACACAGGATCCACACGGTGTGGGGCGTGGGTTCCTCGAGGGCTTTGAGTAGGTAGTTCGCTGCCCGATCGTTGAGGCGATCGGCGTCCTCGATCACGATGACGCGCCAGGTGGCCATCATGGGTGCCTGCGCTGCCATGTGCACGAGCGGCTTCACGTGATCGAGAAGAATCTCCGAGCCTTCCGGAATCTCCACGTGCACATCCGCGTGACCACCCTGCGCGGCCGTTCGACACGCCTGGCACGAACCACACCCGCCTTCATCGCACACAAGAGCCGCGGCGAAGGTCGTGGCGGCACTGGACCTACCTGATCCGGGAGGTCCCGTCACCAGCCACGCGTGGGTCATCGCGGGGCCAGACTCGCCCGGGGCGTGGGCGTCCCGGACTGCTGCCTGGAGTGTGACGATCACGTCGTCCTGACCGATCAGGCCGAACCAAACAGAGCCTGGAAGCGAGTGCGAGCTCACCGGGACCGTCCCATAAGTTCGCTCACCCGTTCGGAAATCCGCGCCGCAATGACATCGGCAGCCTCGGACGCATCGATGACCAGGTACTTCTCGGGGTCTGCTGATGCGATGTCTAAGAACGCTTGCCGCACCCTGCGGTGGTATTCCACGGGTTCGGACTCGAGTCGATCCGGTGCCTGGACTCGCGATAGACCGATGCTCGGATCAATATCCAAAACGATCGTCATGTCCGGCAACAGGCCACCCGTCGCCCACAGGCTGAGATCTCTGACCCGCTCGACGCCCAGTTCACGCCCGTACCCCTGGTAGGCGACGGAGGAATCGAGGTACCTGTCGCACAGAACGATCGCGCCTTGTTCCAACTGCGGTCTGATCACCTGATCGACGTGATCCCCGCGAGAAGCCGCGAACAGCAACGCCTCTGCCTTGTCGCTGAGCCCTTCGAAGTCCTTCCCCAGGAGCACGGCGCGAATTGCCTCTCCGGCCGGTGTGCCGCCGGGCTCGCGGGTACGCACGACACGCTCACCCTTGCCCTCCAACCACGCGGCTAAGCGGGACTCTTGCGTCGACTTGCCGGCGCCTTCACCACCTTCGAAGACGATGAACAAGCCGGTCATGACGCAGCAGGGCCAGCGGATGGAGCAGCCGAAACCTTCGCACGGGTGGATTTCTTTGCAGTCTTCTTGGTCGTCTTCTTTGCAGTCTTCTTGGTCGTCTTCTTTGCAGTCTTCTTGGTCGTCTTCTTCGTCGACCGCTTGGTGGTCTTCTTGCTGGGCCCCTTGGCCTTGCGTTCGGCGAGCAGATCGCTCGCGCGCTCGATGCTGACCGTCATGGGGTCATCAACCACCCGCAGTGTCGCATTCGTCTCGCCGTCGGTGACGTACGCACCGAACCGTCCCTCTCGCACGACGATCAATCGTCCCGCTGTCGGGGCTGGCCCGACCTCCCGCAAAGGCGCCGCGACCTGGCCGCGACCTCGGCGCTGCTTGGGCTGGGCGAACAGCGCGAGGGCCTGCTCCAAAGTGACCGAGAAGATCTGATCTTCGGATTCCAGCGAACGAGAGTCTGTTCCTTTGGTCAGGTAGGGGCCGTAACGTCCGTTCTGTGAGCGAATTTCCTCTCCGTCGCTCGGATCGACTCCCACCACGCGCGGCAGGCGGATCAACTTCAAGGCTTCCTCGAGGGTGACCATGCTCGGCTTCATGTCACTCAGTAGCGAAGCGGTGCGCGGCTTAGCCGATTTCGGAGAACCCTCCGGCAGGACCTCGCTCACGAACGGGCCATACCGGCCGGACTTCGCGACGATCATGAGTTCGGTTTCGGGATCTATACCGAGCTCTCGGTCACCGGACGGCTCCGCAAGCAGCTCCTCCGCCTTCTCAGGTGTGAGTTCATCGGGGGCGAGTCCTATCGGGACGTTCGCTCGGATCTCTCCGCGTTCGACGTATGCGCCGTACCGCCCGACCCGCAGTTGAGCGTCACTTCCCTTGATGGGAAACGTCGCGTTGCCCCGTGCATCGATGGATCCAAGATCTTCGGTGAGGGCTTTGACTCCGGGAAAGTCTCCATTGACGCTCGTGCCGCCGCGCCAAAACGCTTCGAGTTGCTGCACGCGATCGACGTCACCGCTTGCGACGAGGTCGAGCACGTTCTCCATGTTGGCCGTGAAGTCATAGTCGATGAGCGCAGCAAAGTGCTCCTCCAGCAATCGGATGACGGCGAATGCGGTGAAACTCGGGACCAGTGCCGATCCCTTCTTCCACACGTAACCACGGTCCAAAATCGTGGACATGATCGATGCGTACGTCGACGGGCGCCCGATACCCAACTCCTCGAGTTTCGCCACGAGAGACGCCTCGTTGAAACGAGCCGGTGGCTTCGTCGAATGGCCTTCGGCGGTCAGAGATTCCACATCGACCTGCTGACCCTCGTTCAGGGCCGGCAGTTCGCGCTCATCGTCGTCATTGGACACGTCCTTGAGGGCGGCCATGAATCCAGGGAAGGTGATGACCGTGCCGGACGCGCTGAATTCCACGTGCCGGCCGTCCGTGCTATCGGCTGAGAGGCGAACCGTGGTGGTCGCAGTTTGCGCGTTGACCATTTGCGAGGCGACCGTCCGCTTCCAAATCAAGTCGTACAGCGCGAACTCGTCCCCGACGAGTTCGCCGGCGATTTCTGCGGGCGAGCGGAAGGCGTCGCCCGAGGGTCGAATCGCTTCGTGCGCCTCCTGCGCGTTCTTGACCTTGCGGTCGTAAAGCCGGGGCTTGTCTGGCACGTACTCGCTGCCGTACAACTCCCGGGCCTGGCTGCGAGCGGCGTTCAGCGCCTGCTCAGACAGCGTGGTGGAGTCGGTTCGCATGTAGGTGATGTAGCCGTTCTCGTAGAGGGACTGTGCGATCCGCATGGTCCGTTGGGCACCCCACCGAAGGCGACCGGAGGCTTCCTGCTGAAGCGTCGAGGTCATGAACGGTGCCTTCGGCTTTCGGGACGAAGGCTTCTGCGTCACCGAGTCGACCGTGAAGGCCTGTCCAGCGAGCGCCGACGTCAGGGCCTGGGCCGAAGCCTCGTCCAGGTGTACGGCCCCCTCTCGGGACAGTCGCCCGTCGTCGTCGAAGTCCGACCCCGTTGCGACCCTCGCCCCACCGACTGTCGCCAACCGCCCTGGGAACGGGCCGGGAAGAAACTGCGCGTCGATGCCCCAATACTCCACCGGCGTGAAAGCGATGCGCTCTCGCTCGCGGTCCACCACGAGGCGAACGGCTACCGATTGGACACGTCCTGCCGATTTTGCTTCGCGACCGATCTTCTTCCACAAGACCTCGGATACCGGGTAGCCATACAACCGGTCAACAACGCGGCGGGTTTCCTGCGCCTCCACCAGGCGCATGTCGAGTTCCCGTGGACGGTTGACAGCTTCCCGGATCGCTTCCGGGGTGATCTCGTTGAAAACCATTCGCTTGACCGGGACTTTGGGCTTGAGGACTTCGAGTAGGTGCCACGAGATGGCTTCACCTTCGCGATCTTCATCCGTCGCCAGGAGAAGTTCGTCTGCCTCCTTGAGGGCCGCTTTCAGTTCCTTGATCGTCGCCTTCTTCGAATCGTGGACGACGTAGTAAGCCTGGAACGCGTCATCGACGTTGACCGCCAACTTCGCCCACGGCTTCTTTCGATCTTCCGCCGGAATTTCTGATGCCTTTGAGGCGAGGTCACGAACGTGCCCAACAGACGCCAGGACGGTGTAATCGTCACCCAGGTATCCGGCGATCTTCTTCGCCTTCGCCGGTGACTCGACGATCACCAAGGTGTTGTCTGACACGTAGACGTCCTTCCGGTCGTCGCGGATACCGAACGGCTCGGATCCGACTGCGGCGGAGTCTGACGGTAGGACACCCATTGCTGTCAACTCGGCACCGCCCCCGTAAACGGCGACCGCCCGGGCATTCCCCGAAGGGGAATGGGAGTCCCGGGCGGTCGTCCGACTATCGGATTCTCGCCATCTAGGCGTTGGCGCCCTCCTGGTCACCGACGGCGATCGGTCGCCGCTTCGAGATGACCACGGCAACGATCACGATGGCAGCAGCCACGATGGCGATGCCCCAGCGCACGGCCGGGTTAGCATCGTCGCCGATGCTGAGCGTGACCACGGCAGGTGCCACCAGCAGAGCGACCAGATTCATGACCTTGATGAGCGGGTTGATCGCCGGACCCGCGGTGTCCTTGAACGGATCGCCAACGGTGTCACCGATAACGGTTGCCGAGTGTGCTTCGGAGTTCTTGCCCCCGAAGTTTCCGTCTTCCACAAACTTCTTGGCGTTGTCCCAGGCTCCGCCGGAGTTCGATAAGAACACGGCCATCAGGACGCCCGTGGCAATCGTGCCCGCGAGGTAGGCGCCAAGCGCTCCCACGCCCAGACCGAAACCGACGGCGATTGGAGTGAGAACGGCCAGTAAGCCCGGAGTCACCAGCTCGCGGAGCGAATCACGAGTAACGATGTCCACGACCTTGCCGTACTCCGGCTTGGTCGTTCCTTCCATGATTCCAGGGATCTCGCGGAACTGGCGTCGAACTTCGAAGATGACGGCGCCCGCGGCTCGGGAAACAGCGTTGATGGCCAGTCCCGAGAACAGGAAGACAACGGCCGCTCCGATGATCAGGCCGATCAAGTTCGACGGGCTCGCGACATCGAGAACACCGAGATACTGCAGGGAGTCTCCGATATCGCCGATGGTGCCGTCGATCGCAGCGGATGTGCCCTCGGCGGCACCGAAGACTGCCTCCCGGAAGGCACCGAACAAAGCGGTCGCAGCGAGAACCGCGGTGGCGATCGCGATTCCCTTGGTGATGGCCTTCGTGGAGTTGCCGACCGCGTCAAGGCGGGTCAATACGGCAGCGCCTTCACCCTCCACATCGCCGGACATCTCGGCGATGCCCTGCGCGTTGTCCGACACCGGACCGAAGGTGTCCATCGACACGATGACGCCCACGGTGGTCAACAGGCCTGTTCCCGCGAGAGCGATCGCGAAGAGGCTGAGGCCGATGATGCCCGACCCGAGCAGGAACGCTCCATACACAGCGGCGCCGATCACCAGTGCCGTGTAGACAGCGGACTCCAGGCCGAGTGAGACGCCCGACAAAATGACCGTCGCCGGTCCGGTCATGGACGTCTTGGCAACGTCGTCCACGGGACGACGGTTGGTCTCAGTGAAGTAGGCGGTGAGCTGCTGGATGACCGCCGCAAGGACGATGCCGACGAAGACAGCGCCGATGACGAATAATTGTGGGCTGATTCCAATTCCTGCATCAGCGGCCTCGCGGGCGAAGTCGCCATCGATACCGCTCCAACTACTCGGCACCCACACGAACACGGCGACGACGACCAAGATCGCAGAGATAGCCGCGGAAATGAAGAAGCCTCGGTTGATCGACGACATGCCCGACCGGTCCGTGGGGCGGGGCGACACAGCGAAGATGCCGATGACCGCGGTGATCACGCCGATGGCTGGGATCACGAGCGGAAGGACCAGACCCAATTCGCCGAACGCGGCGCTGCCGAGAATCAACGCGGCAACCAGCACGACTGCGTAGGACTCAAAGAGGTCTGCGGCCATGCCGGCGCAGTCGCCGACGTTGTCGCCGACGTTGTCCGCGATCGTTGCCGCGTTACGCGGATCGTCCTCGGGAATGCCTTGCTCTACCTTGCCGACGAGATCAGCGCCGACGTCGGCGGCCTTCGTGAAGATGCCGCCACCGACACGCATGAACATCGCGAGGAGTGCCGCACCGAAGCCGAAGCCCTCCAGGACCTTGGGGGCTTCTCCCGCGTAAACGAGCACGACGAGCGCGGCACCGAACAAGCCCAGACCGACGGTGAACATACCTGCCACGCCACCGGTGCGGAAGGCGATGCGCATCGCGCGCTGCTCTCCTGCGTCCTTGGCGGCCGCGGCCACGCGCACGTTGCCTCGTACGGCAAGCCACATGCCCATGTATCCCGTGATTCCGGAGAACACCGCCCCAACCAGGAAGAAGATGCTGCGGCCGATGCGCTCGGTGTTCGTCTCCGCTGGGAGTAGGAAGAGTAGGAAGAACACGACGACGGCAAAAATCGACAGGGTCTTAAACTGACGGTTCAGGTACGCGGCGGCGCCTTCTTGCACGGCAGCGCCGATCTCCTTCATGCGCTCAGTTCCCTCATCGGCCGCGAGAACCTCGCGGACGAGGATCCCTGCGACGACCAGGGCTGCCAGGCCAATGACGGCCACTATTCCCACGAGAACGACGTTGTTCCCGGTCAACTCGATCATTTCTCTCCTCGGTGTCAGCTGCGGCCGTGCACCCCGCAGGGAATACGTACCCGCCTCGCGATCCGGCGCAGTCTACGCAAGGGCAGCCGAGGGCGGGGCCCGGGTCATGCATCGAGTGGCGCCCGTGGAGTGGTCTTCACCACACGCCAGAGACGTCAGGAATCGAGCAGGGCGCCTAATTCCTCGTGAATGGGGATGACGACGTCCAGACCGGTCAGTTCGAAAACCTTCAGCACCCGGGGAGAGGTGACGACGAGATCGAGGGTTCCGTCGGCCTCTCGGACGTGCTTCAACGCCGTGACGAGGACCCCTAGGCCGGTCGAGTCCAGGAAGGACACCCCGCTGAGATCCACGATGACGCGGGCGCCCGGCACGATGGCCGCCTCCACAGCGTTCCGGACGGTGGGAGCCGTGTGAGCGTCCACTTCGCCGGCCACTTCGACGACCGAGGCCCCCTGCACGTCTCGACTATCGACCCGAAAGGCGAGTGGCTCGGGAACTGAGGTTTCGGTCATGGCTCAACTCTGACACACGCTGAGGTCACAATGAGGCGGTGTCGGAACACTTGGCCCAATCCACAACGGAGCACGCCTGGAGATCTCTTCGGCCCGAGGCCGTGCGCCACGTGCTGCACCTGGCAGCCAGGCCTGGGGCGACTGCTCCCTGGCCTGACTGGGTCCCACCCGCGGCGATCACCGCATGGCAGAGCCAGGGAATCGAATCCCCCTGGGCGCACCAGGTCGACGCGGCGCAGGCTGCCGTGACCGGCTCACACGTTGCTATCGCCACGGGAACCGCGTCGGGAAAGTCGCTCGCTTACACCATGCCGATCGTTGCCGCCGTCATGAAGGACGAAGGGTCCGCGCTCTCAGATCCCTGCGCCCTTTATCTTGCGCCGACCAAAGCACTGGCAAACGACCAGGCACGTTCCTGGCGTGACCTCGCACTGCCAGGCATCCGCGAAGCTGTTGTCGACGGAGATAGCAACGCCGATGAGCGAGCATGGGCCCGCAGGCACGCCAACGTCGTTCTGACAAATCCCGACATGCTGCACTACTCGCTTCTTCCCGGACACGAGCGATGGTCACGGCTGCTGCGCAACCTGCGCTACATCGTCGTCGACGAAGCGCACGCCTACCGCGGGGTATTCGGAGCTCACGTCAGCCTTGTCCTGCGCCGACTCCGCCGCCTCGCGGAACATCACCGCAGCAGTCCCGTGGTGATTGCCGCGTCCGCGACCTCCGGTGCGCCCGAACGATCGGTCGCGCGGCTGATCGGAGCACCCGTGACCGCCATCACCGAAGACTCCTCACCCACCCCTGAACGGACAGTCGTTCTGTGGCAATCACCCACGGATGATGGTGGCTCGTCCGCGACTCGGGACGCAGCGGCGTTGACCTCGGCCGCGGTGCGCGAGGGATGCCAAGTCCTGACATTTCTGCGCAGCAGACGCGCCGTCGAATACGTCGCGTCGCTCGTGCGCGAGCAGCATGCCGATCATGCATCCATTCCCTCGGGGTCGGACACCATCGCGGCATATCGGGGTGGATTTCTTGCCGAGGAGAGGCGAGCACTTGAAGACGGCCTGCGCTCGGGCAGCATTCGCGCACTCGCCACTACCAACGCACTCGAACTCGGCATCGACATCGCCGGCATGGATGTGGTCGTTACCGCCGGATGGCCCGGGACGCGCTCGTCGCTGTGGCAGCAGTTCGGGCGAGCGGGTCGCGGCACATCCGCCGCACTCGCGGCGTTCGTCGCTCGTGAAGACCCACTAGACACCTACCTCGTTCAGCACCCCGAGGCGCTTACCGCTCAACCTTTCGAAGAGACGATTTTCGATCCGGGTAACCCGAACGTCCTCGCACCTCATCTCTTGGCTGCCGCCCACGAACTTCCCATCACCATCAATGAGCACGTCTTCCCAGAGAATTCCCGCGAGGTACTCGACGAACTCGAGGCCCGTGGGCTGCTGCGCTCGCGACCTACCGGCTTGTACTGGACATCGCGGGCGCGCCCGCACGACATGACCGATCTTCGGGGCGCTGGCGACACCGTCCGCATCGTCGAGGAAGACACAGGCCGACTCCTTGGAACGGTCGACTCCGCATCGGCGCACCGGCACGTCCACCCGGGAGCCGTGTACGTCCACCAAGGTGTTTCTCACACCGTTCAATCGCTGAATGTGCACGATGCAGTCGCGATTGTCCGGACAGAGGAGGTCGAATACACGACCTTCGCACGTGACATCAGCGACATTCGCATCATCAGGACCGCCCAGGAATGGCCATCCTTTGACGCGACGATGCACATCGGTGAGGTTGCAGTCACGTCACGGACGGTCGCCTACGAGGTTCGAGCCCTCGATGGGACTTTGGTGGCGATTCACGATCTCGACCTTCCCGAACGGACCCTTCACACCCAGGCGGTGTGGTGGACCCTCGCGGACAGCGCAGTGACGGAATCGGGTATCGAAGATCTGCCGGGGGCTGTTCACGCGGCGGAGCACGCAGCTATCGGATTGCTGCCCCTGTTCGCATCGTGTGATCGTTGGGATATCGGTGGAGTGTCGACTATTCGACACCCGGACACCGAATGCGCAACGATCTTCATCTACGACGGCCTTCCCGGAGGGGCGGGCTTTGTCCTTCGCGGCGCGCAGGACGCCGGACCTTGGCTTGACGCGACCGCATCCGTCGTCGAGAGGTGCGGCTGTAGCGCCGGTTGCCCGTCCTGCGTCCAGTCCCCTAAATGCGGCAACGCGAACGACCCCCTGGACAAGGCAGGAGCCATCACGGTGCTCAGGCTTCTTCACAAGGCTCTTTCATGAGGCTCTGACGTCGCACCCCGTTTAGTACCCCGATCGCGCTCGGCGAGTCACGGTCGGAGTCCACGCACTCGTGGTCGAAACAGTGACGGCCACCTCGACGTCGGTGCCGTCAAATGCACATGCCGCAAGTATCGAGTGGTGCAGCCTGGCGACTTCCTGTGCTGCCGAGCATGCCGATGATCGCGCTGCTGCGAGAGCCGCGAGGTCGGCGATCATGGCGGCTTCGGATCGCGCAATGCTCCACTCGCTGACAGCACCCGCGACCGGCAAGATCCCAACCGCACCCACGACAAGTGCGATGGCTGCGACCGACGCGGCCCCCCTCTCATGGTCCGGTCGCGCCACGGTGGACTCCTACCTCCCATGGAACCGTTGCGTGGCGTTCGAGGGGGAACGACCAACCCCCGAAGAACCCGCCCAAGACTCGTACGTCTTGACGGGCCGTCACCGTCACACCCCGGGGGGAGGGCGTGACGGTGACGACGATTGAGGGGTGCACAGACGAGATGACATCGCGAACTTCCGAGGTCGCAGTCCCGCGGGCCAAAAGACGACTCGCGGAGTGAACGGCATCTTGAAGCCCGAGACCGACGAAAGCGAAGAAGACGAGTCCGATCGTCGACACAACAATCGCGACCATCACCGGTAGCACGATTGCCGCTTCGGCAACCACGTATCCGTCGTCACGCGAGTGATCGGCATTCATTGTTCGTCCGCGCTACCCACAGCCCTACGAACCCAACATCGCCGTAAAGGCCCCCTGCACGACCGTCCAGATCAAGTCGCGCACGGCTTCGCTCGTGAGCAGTTTGATTAGAACGCCTCCCAGGCCGGCGACCGCAACCGTTCCCACGGCGTACTCCGCCGTCGTTAGTCCGTCCTCGCTCAAAACCCGCTCACGCACATCCTTCGCAGTGGTTCCCACTCCTGCGAAGGCTTGATGTTTCCGACCCATCTCAACTCTCCCGTTCGCCACACTTCCGCACTTTCACCGATGCGGAATCGCACCGAGTCTCGATGCGTGTGAAACGACCATCGTTGAGCGATGCCCTCGAGGGACAGATGCCGACCGCAAACGGTGCGGAAGGTGCACAAGGCATGTGGAGAAACTCTCCCCACCCACGGCGCAATGTCACTGAAACAGGTCGCCGGCAAAGCCTGCGACGACGGGTACGACGCCGACCAGGAGATATGCGGGTAGGAAACACAACGCCAAGGGGGCGACGGATCGGACACCGGCCGCTCGGGCGCGTGCCTCGACCGCGGCCACGTGTGTCTTGCGCAAGGCCGCGGCGGCTGATTCGAGTGCACCACTCATCGAGGCTCCTGTTGCGTTTGATCGCACGACTACTCGCGCCACTGGAGCGAATCCGGGATCGTCGAGCAGGCGAGTCCACGCCTGGTGCGGGTCAGCTCCCCACTCCAGAGCAGACATCACTCGCTCAAGATGACCACGAGTCGGCTGATCGGAAGCCTCCGCCGCGCCCCGAAGCGCCGCATCGATTGGTGCTCCGGCAGCCAGAGTCGCCGCGAGCACGTCGGCAACGACCGAAGCTTGGAGGGAGAAGTCGCCGCTGAGCTCGATATCGCTCGACGTCCGCTCGCGTTCTCTTCGTCCCCGACGCACGGGGAGTCCGAGCGATTCGATCAACCTGGTCGACCCGGCCACACCGGTCACCCGGGAACGGACACGGCTGCCGAGCACAACCCAAACTCCAAGGGACATCAACAGCACACCCATCACGGTCATCTATGGAATTCCTGCCTCGATCCGCGACACGATGCGGTGAGACCACCAACTTCCCACGATCGTCAGCCCAACCGCCGCGAGAAACGTGGCCTTCCCGATCCCCGTGCCGACGAACCACGCCAGCGGGTCCGCTCCCAGGACGTACCCCATCGCAATGCCGACAACCGGCAAGAAGGCCAGCAGCCGAACCGTGGCCCGGGGAGCTGCCAACTCATTCGCCAACGTCGCCTCGACATCCATGGTGGTCTCGATAGACACCGCCAGCCTTTCGATCGAGATCGCAAGACCAGAACCGTGGTTGACACCCACCCGCCAGCACGCAGACAACTGCCGCAGGTAACGCCCGAGTCGAGGATTCTCCGTCGCGTCGCGTGCGAATCCGTCAGCGACGACGTCTCCGAATCGTTCGGCCGCGACAGCTCGAGGCCACAACACCGTCGAGCTCGCGGCCGTTGAGAGCGCGGTCCCCGGATGTGCGCCGGACCGCAACTCCGCCACCAGGGCGCGGAGGTCGTGCGCGAAAGCCTGCTCAAGACTCACTCGTCGCGGGCGCCCACGCCACGACGACACCGAGCGCGCCTGCGCCGTCGACGGTGATCGACGGCGCCTCACCACATCCATGACCCGTGTCGACGGACCGATGAGCAGGAAGGCAGCTACACCCACGGCAATGGCGCCTACCGCAGACGCACCGAAGGCCATCACGAAAGATCCTCGGCGAGCCCACCTCGACCATAGAGAGCCGAGGTGACACACAGCCCGTGCTCGTCGCGCACCTCGTGAACGTCACTGACCACGCGACGTCCCGATGGCAGCCGCTCGAGGTGGACCACAATGTCGATTGCGGCACTGATCAGCGCGTGGGTCGCATCACGAGGCACACCGGCGGTGAGCCCCAACGCCTCGATCCGCTTCATTGCGTCCATCGGTGAATTGGCGTGAATGGTGCCGCACCCTCCGCGATGCCCGGTGTTCAAGGCAGTGAGCAGATCGATGACTTCTGCTCCACGAACTTCGCCGACGACGATCCGATCGGGTCGCATTCGCAGGGACTGACGCACGAGATCTCGCATGGTGACCCGTCCGGCTCCTTCGATATTGGCGGGCCGCGATTGCAAGCGCACGACGTGCGGGTGCTGGGGTTGCAGTTCCGCGGTGTCCTCGACGATGACGATGCGTTCGCGCGGTGACACTGCCCCGAGAAGCGCTCCGAGCACCGTGGTCTTACCGCTTCCCGTCGCTCCGGTCACCAGAAGGGAAGATCGAGACGCGATGATGCGCCGCAACAGCCGCACGCACGGCTCATCCACTGTCTGCGCGTCGGCCAGTTGCTCGAGCGTGAATCCACCTCGATGAGGGATGCGCAGGGAAAGACAGGCTCCATCGGTGGCAATGGGCTCGATGACGCCATGCAACCGGGTTCCATCGGGCAATCGAGCATCCACGAAGGGGGATGCGTCGTCCAGCCGTCGACCGACTCGACTCGCGAGCCGGGAGGCAACTCGGCGAACGTGGGCGGAATCACTGAAGTGCTGGCCCTTGTTCTCCAGGCCCGACCCCGCGTCGACCCAGACGTGACCATCGCTGGTGACCAGAACATCGGAAACGTTCGTCGCGTGGAGAAAATTCTCCAAGGGACCGGCGCCAACGAGCTCGTCATGAACACGCTCGGCGATGTGCGGCAAGGGGTGCGCCGCCAGGGCGATTCCCTCGTCCCGGAGGGCGCAGACGATGTTTGCCGCTGAGACATCGACTCCCTGATCCAGAAGTCGCTTTCTCACCCGTTCGACGATGAACGTTTCCGAAGACGCTCCCACGCTCGCACTCACCTGCGATCGGAAGTTCGAGCTATGCGAATCGTGCGTGCTTTTCGCACTCTCATCACCCGCGGTGCTCACGCGGCACGTGCGGAGGGATCGTTGCTCTCCATCACGACGTCGAGGATCCGATCACACGACGCGGCATACGCCCGCGGGAGAGCGGGAAGCTCCCCTTCGTCTGCTCGAGACGTCATCGATGGGACGTGTGGGATATCGGCGACACACTCCACCCCCAGCGCATGCTCCACGTCTTGACGAGGGATGCCCCGTGGGCTCGTCGCGAAGACCATCGCCACCGGAGCGACCTTCCCTTGAAGCCATGACAGACGGTGGGCGGCGGCGGCGGTCGAGCGGACGTGATCTCCCACCAGCAACACCGCAGCGTTGCTCGAGGCCATGATGGACGTGAGCAAGTCATCAGGGCATCGCGAGCAATCCACGAAGACGTGATCATGCGAGCGACGGCCGGCCGAAATCACTGAGGTCATCGTGGTCGGGTCGATGCGCACTGGCGCATCTGCCGTCTGCTGAAGGTCCGCTCGGGAACAGGAAAGAACAGAGACGTCACCGAATCGGGGCAGGGCGGCATCGAGATGCCCCGCCGGAAGATGACCACTGACCTGACGAAGATCACACCAACGAGCACCCGCAACGTCCTCGGCACCGACGACGAGGTCCAGGCCGCCACCCCACGCGTCCGCGTCGACAACCAACGTGCGCATGCCGCGCCGATTGGCGGTGACCGCGAGATTGACGGCGAATGTCGACGTCCCAACGCCACCCGTGCCGCCGATAACGGCGGTGACCCTGCCGTCTCGCACCGGTCCGTCAGCGCACGCGCGAAAGGACTCGATCAACCATCTCTCCCCCTCCGGCAATTCGACTACATGCTCGGCGCCCACTTCAACGGCGAATCGCCACATATCTCGCTGTCGACTCATCTCTCCATCACGAATATCCCGTGGATCACGGATATCTGCGTCACTGCCGGCCTCTTGTTGAGCGTGCACGACGATCACACGGGCACGCTTTCCCGGAAGGTCGTGTCCCATCGACACGTCGGACCCGATCATGACCAGCGGCGCGTCTAGCCAATAGCGCATCGCGCTCGCAGCGTCGGGTGCCACCTGCACCTCGAGAGCGGCGGTAGAAGCAAGGCGGACGACACGATCGATCAAGGCCAGCGACGTGGAAATCAGTAGCGGTCGTCGACCATTGGTGGAGACAGCGAGATGGGTGTTCCGGCTCATGCAACGACTGTGCTGATCGCGAATCCCACACACAAGATGCCGGCTCGCGCCTGTGGATGGAAAACCGCATCGGTGGGCCGGTGAATGACCCAACGGACGATACGGTGGACAGGTGGCGCAAGCGGCTTTTTTCGACCTAGACAAGACCATCCTTGCGAAGTCGAGTTCTTTCGCCTTTGCCCGACCCTTCTATCGCGAAGGGTTGATCGGAAGAACCGACGTCGTCAAAAGCGCCTACGCGCAATTCGTCTTTCTCGCATCGGGCGCTGATCACGATCAGATGGAAAGCATGCGTGACTACATGTCCGCCCTGGTCACCGGTTGGGAAGTCGAGAAGGTTAAGACCATCGTCGACGAAACCCTCGACGAGATCGTCGATCCCATGGTCTACGAGGAGGCCGTAGAACTCATCGACGAACACAGACGGGCCGGCCGGGACATCATCATCATCTCGTCCTCGGGTACCGAGGTCGTCGAGCCCATCGGGGCTCGACTGGGAGCGGATGTGGCCATCGGTACTCAGGTCGCCATCGAGGATGGCCGCTACACGGGCGACATCCTGTTCTACGCATACGGGCCCAGAAAGGCCGATGCGATGCGCTCCCTGGCCGAGGAGCGTGGCTACGACCTCTCCGAGTGCTACGCGTACTCCGATTCGTCGACAGACCTGCCGATGCTGGAAGCCGTCGGCCATCCCATCGCGGTCAATCCCGATTCCTCGCTTCGCGCCACGGCACTCGAGCGGGACTGGCCTATTCGCGACTTCGCCCGGCCTGTCGACATGTCGAGGACCATTGAACGAAAGCAAGCCGTTGCCGCCGGCGCCGGCGTGGCACTCGGGGCAGCAGCCCTAGGCCTCGCCTGGTACGCCCGTCGTCGCGGCCTGCGCGCCTGATCGAACGGCGTCGAAGAACCAGTCGAAGTACGTCGGAAGATCTCTCGCCGCATAGGACTTCAGAGCCCGCGCGCACGCTGCTCTGCCGACATGCACCATTCCCACCTCCGGTATCGAGAACAGCGACGGGTCCACTCCTCGATCCGCAAACACGAGCCGAACGGTGGCGCGAGCAATCAACCCCGATCCCCACGCGAAGGGTCGCGCGGCCTGAATCTCGCCGTGCACGATGCCCGCCACGACGAGGGCAGACTCTTCTCGAGCGCCGGTCACCAGGTCGCCGAGCAGCGCCAACCGTCCCGCGGCCTCGCGCGCATCCGGTGGCGCTCCCAGGCTCATCGAATCATCGACCGCCTCGGAATCCGTTCGGGGACGTCCGAGTCCCTCCGCAGGCGTACGGTCACGAGCCGCGACAGCGTGCAGGTGCGCGAGTACTTGCAATGGCGCTCGCGACCACGTCTCAACCTGACCAGGGACTTCACCCGTCAATGCCTGCGCCGCGGCGAGCACGCGGCCCATCGGCGAATCATCCGCCACCGCTATGTCCGCGCCATCCAGGGCCGCTGACGCCTGCGCTCCTTGCACCCGAGACCCCGCCGTGAAGTCGGCGGCCGCCGCTCGCACGTCTCGCCGCCACAGCAGATCATCGATCGATTTCCGGGCGGCTGCCGCACCGTCGGCAACGGCGGGCATCGCGGCCAGTCGCGCGATCACGTCACCTACCGGGGTCGCCATGCCGCAACGCTAGTGGCCCGCGTTGGCGCATTCGGCCCTCACGGACGGCTCGAATTTGGTTAAGTGGTGTGCGCGAAGCCACAACAGGGCTCCAAGGAAGGAACAAGCGTGAGTAACGACGCTCTGGCAAACCTGCTCAGTGAAGATCGCGTTTTCCCGCCGTCGGCGGACTTCGCGGCCCAAGCCAATGCCTCCTCGGATATGTACGACGCTGCCGCCGCCGATCGACTCGCCTTCTGGGCCGAGCAGGCTCGCTACCTCTCCTGGGAGAGAGACTTCGACGAGATTCTCGATTGGAGTGATGCACCGTTCGCCCGCTGGTTCACCGGTGGAACGCTGAATGTCGCCTACAACTGCGTCGATCGTCACGTCGAGAACGGCTTCGGCACTCAAGTGGCGATCCGATTCGAAGGGGAACCCGGGGATCGGCGTGACATCACCTACGCCGAGCTCAAAGAAGACGTCTCCAAAGCGGCCAACGCGCTCCTCGAACTCGGTGTCGCCTCGGGGGATCGCGTTGCCATCTACATGCCGATGATTCCGGAGGCGATCGTCGCCATGCTGGCGTGCGCGCGCATCGGCGCAGCACACTCGGTCGTCTTCGCCGGTTTCAGTTCCGAGGCGCTCCGCAGTCGTATCGACGACGCCCAAGCTGTACTCGTGATCACCGCCGACGGACAGAACCGTCGCGGCTCGGCCATGCCGCTGAAGCCGGCTGTCGATGAGGCGGTATCCCAAACGCCCACCGTCACTAATGTCCTCGTCGTCCGCCGCACAGGCAGTGATGTCGACTGGGAGGACAGTCGTGACGTGTGGTGGCACGACATCGTCGAGCGTCAGTCACCCGACCACACACCCGAGGCGTTCGACGCCGAGCATCCTCTCTTCATCCTCTACACGTCGGGGACAACGGGTAAGCCGAAAGGAATCCTGCACACCAGCGGCGGGTATCTGACCCAAGCGGCCTTCACTCACCGGAACGTCTTCGACCTCAAGCCCGACGACGACATCTACTGGTGCACCGCGGACATCGGGTGGGTAACTGGTCACTCGTACATCGTGTACGGGCCACTTGCAAACCGCGTGACGCAGGTCGTGTACGAAGGAACACCCGATACGCCGGGCAAAGATCGTTGGTGGGACATCGTCGAGCGCCACAAGGTCTCGATCTTCTACACCGCCCCCACCGCCATACGCACGTTCATGAAGTGGGGTGACGAACTCCCCCAATCACACGATTTATCGTCCCTGCGACTCCTCGGGTCGGTTGGCGAACCGATCAACCCCGAGGCCTGGATGTGGTACCGGGAAGTGATCGGCAGCGGCACCTGCCCCATCGTTGATACGTGGTGGCAGACGGAAACCGGAGCGATCATGATCAGCCCCCTTCCAGGAGTGACCGCCTGCAAGCCGGGTTCGGCGATGGGGCCCCTTCCGGGTATCGGGATGGCGGTAGTGGACGACAACCAAGTACCTGTCGGCAACGGCGGAGGCGGTTACCTCGTGCTCACTGAGCCGTGGCCCTCCATGCTTCGGGGCATCTGGGGAGACCCGGAACGCTTCAAAGAGACGTACTGGTCACGATTTGCCGGGATGTACTTCGCCGGAGACGGCGCAAAACTGGACAACGATGGAGCCATCTGGCTTCTAGGCCGGGTCGACGACGTCATGAACGTCTCCGGTCACCGCATTTCGACGACCGAGGTCGAGTCGGCTCTGGTTTCGCACGAGGCTGTTGCCGAGGCGGCGGTCGTCGGTGCCACGGATGAGATGACAGGTCAAGGCATCGTGGCCTTCGTGATCCTGCGGGGCGGTGTTCCAGAAGAAACGGCCACCGGAGAGCAACTCGTCAAGGATCTCCGGAACCACGTCGCCACGGAGATCGGGCCGATAGCCAAGCCACGGCAGATCATGGTCGTGCCCGAACTTCCCAAGACCCGGTCCGGCAAGATCATGCGCCGTCTCCTGCAGGACGTGGCCGAGCACCGGGACATGGGAGACGTCACCACGTTGGCCGATCCGACCGTCATGAACTTGATCGCCACCGGGCTTGACACTGGGAGCGACGAAGACTGACCTGCTCGCGTGCCTGCCGAGCACGTGACCATCCACAGCTCGAATGTTTTCCACACGTCGGGCTCACGAGTCGTCGCACCCTGCCCTCGCAGATAGTCTCCGCTCATGGAGGAGCACAACGTTCTGACTCGACCGTCGCTGCGCGAGCGCGGCTGGATCCTGTCGTACCTGCGGGACGAGACCGTGGGCGGCGTCCTGCTGATCATCGCCGCCGCCATCGCCCTCATCTGGGTCAATTCGCCATGGGGCGACGGATACGTCAGCCTGGTCAACTACGAAGTCGGGATCCCTGCCTTAGGCCTCGAACTCAGCCTTGGTGTCTGGGCCGCGGACGCACTGCTCGCGATCTTCTTCTTCGTGGTCGGACTCGAACTGAAACATGAACTGATCGTCGGGTCGCTCTCCAAACCCTCACAGGCGGCAGTACCCGCGATCGCCGCACTCGGCGGGATGGTCGTTCCCGCACTCCTCTACCTCGCCATCAACTCCTCCATGGACGGCGGCTCCACCAAAGGCTGGGGTATTCCGATGGCCACCGATATCGCGTTCGCCCTCGCTGTTCTCGCCGTCTTCGGACGCAAACTGCCCGTTGCTCTTCGAGCGTTCCTTCTCACCCTCGCCGTCGTGGACGATCTCGGCGCTATCGCCGTCATCGCTGTCTTTTACTCGGATAAGTTCTCGCTTCCATGGTTCGTCGCCGCACTCGTGATGTTCGTTGCCTACGGCCTCGCCCAACGCTTCCGATGGACATCCCCATGGTTCTACGTTCCGGTCGCGATCATCGCCTGGTATTTCACGTACAAATCGGGCGTGCACGCGACCGTGGCCGGTGTCATTCTCGGATTCTTGACCCGCGTCAAGACCGATCCGGGCGAGGCGGAATCTCCAGCAGATCGACTCGCGCACCGAATACATCCGATCAGCGCCGGCGTCGCCATTCCGATTTTTGCTTTCATGGCCGCAGGTGTCGATCTACGCTCCCTCGGCATCGTCGACGCTCTCACCGCACCGGTTGCCCTCGGCGTCATCGTCGGACTGGTCATCGGCAAACCAGTCGGCATCCTTCTTTTCGCCTGGGTCACCGCGACATTCACCCGAGCGTCGCTGGCGAAGGGAATCGCCTGGCGAGATGTCTTCGCGATCGGGATTCTCGCCGGTATCGGCTTCACTGTCGCATTGCTCATCGCCGAACTCGGCTACAAATCCGACTACGAGACCCTCGAATCGGCGAAGGGCGCGATCTTGGCGGCATCGCTCGTGGCCGCACTCCTGGCAGCAGTTGTCCTCATTCTTCGAGGCAAGCACTACACCCGCTTGGCTGCCATCGAGGACATCGATGCGAACAATGACGGCATTCCCGACGTCTACCAAGACACGCGCGACGGCGAGACCGGCAACACCTCGGGGACAGCAGATCCGCCGCAGCGATAGCCTGTCGGGGCACGCCCACTCAAGCCAGTAGGGAAAACCGCGGGAGGATCCATGGCCGAACGACCCGGCATAGGAGTACTCATCTCTCACGTCGTTCGTGACGCGAAAGCACTGCTCGCTGCCCAGGTAAGCCTGACGAAGGCCGAAGTTCGCCATGCGGGACAAGAGGTGGCGGTCGTGTCCATTGCCGGACTTATCGCCGTGGCTGGGGTTTCGATGGCAATGCTGTTCGGGCTGATCGCCCTCGCCTTCGGCCTTGCAGAACTCGGCATGCCGGTGTGGGCAGGATTCTTGTGCGTGATGGGCCTGCTGCTGCTCACGGCAGTTATCGCCGGAGTTGTGGCCAAGGTTCGCTCCGGGAAGATCACGGGCCTGTCAGTGGCACAAGCCGAGTGGCAGGAGACAACCGACGCGGTTTCGCACGCCATGGGCGTTCCGCCGGCTCACGACGCGAGCGGATCCGGTCCCGCCGGTCGCGGCACCAACTGACCGCGCGCGCACGTCTGCCCTCGCCCCTTTCGTCTGTGCCGGCAACTAGCGACCGACCGCGTGACAAGCTCGGCCGACCGGTGCCTGCCGGTGATGACCGCGTCTTTCCTTCTGTCCCCGAGCGTGACTTCGTTTCCAGCGAGGATGCGTGGTCCGAGGGAATGGACTACCTCGTTCGCGATCTCCCGTTCCACGTCCACGAGGTTTTCGAACAGCGATGGCGCTGTGCTCCCGAGCCTGAGCGAAGCACCTGGCAGGCCCTTGCTCAATGGGGCGCAGCGCTCACCCATCACGCGAGAGGCAATGCGATCGGCCAACGCCGCATCTCACGTCGCGCCCAAACACTGCTGGAGTCCGCCGACGACGATGGTCAGATTCCCTCGGTGATCGACGTGGACGTCGTTCGCCGATCGCTAGCGCAACTCGCATGATCCGTTCGGCGCTCGAGTCTTCGCGTTGCCCGCAGCATCGATAGCGGAGCGCACCTCATCGACCGTGAGCGCATACGCCGTCGCCTGCTCCTCAAAGCCGGACGCGAACACCATGCCGAAGACTTCACCGAACTCGTCAGTCAATGCTCCTCCGGACATGCCCTGCTCGACTGATCCGCGAAGCACATAGACGTCGCGCTCTACTCCCGTTTCGCCGTAGATGGACTCACCTCGCGCGTTCACTCGTGTTCGCACTCGCACCGAGGTTGCCTCGAACCTCTCACCGCGGGGGAAACCCGCCACCACGGCCGGGTCCTGGGATTCCAACGAGGTTCGAGCCAGTCTCACTGGGCGCGCCTGGAGATTCTCCGTACGCACTAAGGCGATGTCCACGCCCGGATCGAAGTAGACCACCGTGGCGCGCTGCGCGGACTGTTGTGGTCGAACGCGCACGACCAGATCTTCCACGCCAGCGACGACGTGGGCGTTCGTCACGATCAGATCCGGCTCGATCGCGAATCCAGAACCGGTGACGATCGTTCCGCACGCACTCGCGCTGCCGGTCAAGCGCACCGAGGAGTCGCGGATAACCTCCACCGCCTTCTGGGCCGGCTCGGCGACCGGCGCGTCGACGTCCGGTCCCGGAACAGGAGCCAACCCCGCAAAAACTCTCGGTACCGCGGTCTCCCCAACAATGTCACGCAATCCGTCGAAGGCGGACAGAGCCGCCTCGGGCAGCATCCGATCGGTCGTCGTCAAGACCAACGATTCATTGACTTGACGGGTGACATCTGTTCGAGGCAAGAAGGCCACAACGCTGGCAACGACCCACGCCACCAGGACCAGCGCCATCACATTCAGGGCAGCTCCCCCGACGTTGTCGACGAATCGCACAGGCCGCCAGGTCATCGAGGACCGAAGGCGGCGACCCAGGATCGACAGCAGAGCCTGCCCAAGGATGGCGCTGACGAGTACTCCAACGGCGACCACGACTATCTGCCACCAGCTCGAGTCAACGAAACGCTCCACAACGTCTGGCAGCCACAGCACTGCGAGCAAACCGCCACCTAGAAATCCGAGAAACGACAACGCACCCGCGACGAACCCCTGACGCCACCCAACGAGGGCGAAAACGACAAAACCCCCGATGAGCAGCCAGTCGACACTGTTCACGTCATAGCTCGATCGCTACTTCGCGGCGAACGTCCCACTCGCGGCCCCATCCTGCGTATTCAATGATCCCGTCGAGGACACCGGCGGTGAAACCCCAGACCAACAGGTCATTCACCATGAAGCCCGGGCCGCGATACCCCGACGGGTGCACCGCTGTGTACCGATGGGCTGGGTCCACTAAAGAACTGATGGCTACCCGCTGCACCTGGGATACCTCTGCTGAGTCTTGAACAGAGACCGGGGAGGGCACATGCCACCATGCGAGAATCGGTGAGACAACGAAGTCGCTGACTGGAACCCACAGATCGGGGAGAGCACCAAAAACAGTCACCCCCGCGGTACGCAACCCGGTTTCCTCGTTTGCTTCCCGTAGTGCCGTCGATGCTGCGTCCACGTCGACAGGCTCGGCGACACCACCGGGAAAGGCCGGCTGACCGGAGTGAGCGTCGGCTCCACGGGCCCGCTCGATCAGCAGGACGTCGGGGCCGTCTCCGAACAGAACGAGCACTGCGGCATGGCGACCACTGCCGTCAATCGGCACGAAGCGAGTCACGTCCGATGACTGCACGCCGGGAAGCGCCTGCGCCAACGGGTTCAACCACGACGGAATCCGTGCGATGGCGTCCCGGTCGGCGAACCCTTGCGTTCGCCAACTCATCGGCGAATACCCAGGTATCGAATAAGCAATTGATTGAGGTAGGCATCGTCCGGTAGCGATCCGTTATGTCGACCGACGACAACGCCGAACTCGTTCACGAAGAACGTGACCGGTGGGCCGGAGATCGCCATCAAGCGACGTATCTCCCCTTTGTTGTCAACAACGGATGGGAAATCAGCATCGAAACCCTCCATCATCATCAATGCTGCCGAATCACGATCTTCGATATCGACGCCGAGAAACTGCACCTGACCCTTCAAGTCTGCAGCTGCGGAAGCGAGGATGGGCATCTCCGCGATGCACGGCGGGCACCACGAGGCCCACACGTTGATCACCAGTGGCGTTCCCCGCACAGTGGAAAGGTTGACGTCGGGTCCGTCTCCCAGGCACTGGAACGTCACCGACGGAAGTCCCGGGATCGCCGCGTCGGGGTCATCATCACCGAGCGGACACGGCTCCAGTCCCGCGCGCTCGATCAGCGGCGCCAAGTCCGGATTCTTGGATGTCGTCACGGCTGGCGACGGAACCCCACCATCGGCGATGTCTTTCGTCTCAGAGGCCGAAGGTGAAGGGGAGCAACCGGCGATCAAAAACGCACCGACCAGAACTGCCACGCGAATTCTCATGCTCGACCCTGGGTACGTACGAGGGCCTGGGCTTCCTGGGCAACGGTCGGACCCTCACCGAAACTCGGGCACAAGGACGCCACCGGACAGGCGCCACAGGCGGGCCTTCGCGCGTGACATATTCGCCTGCCATGCCACACCACGTAGTGGGACAGCATCGTGTAGTCCTTGGCCGGGAAGAGCGCAGCGACATCCTGTTCGACCTTGTCCGGATTCTTCTGTGACGTCCACCCGAATCGACGCGCGAGGCGCCCAAAGTGGGTATCGACCGTGATCCCAGGGATATCGAATGCGTTGCCGAGGACAACGTTGGCTGTCTTGCGACCTACGCCCGGAAGTGAGACCAAAGAGTCGAGGTCAGCAGGCACGTCACCACCGGAGTCGTCACACAAGCGTTGGCCGATCTGTTGAATCGTCCGTGCTTTCTGTCGAAAGAACCCGGTAGGCGCGATCACCTGCTCCAATTCCTCCCGTTTCGCGCCTGCCAAGGCGGCGGCGTCCGGGTAGCGGCGAAAGAGTTCCGGAGTCACCTTGTTTACTCGCTGATCGGTGCACTGAGCACTCAGCACCGTCGCCACCAAGAGCTCCAAAGGGGTTGCAAAGTCCAATTCACAGTGCGCGTCGGGATACCTCTTCGCGAGGGCGCGATAAATGGCCCGAGCTTGACGACGCAGTTCCTTGGCGGATTCGTCGGTGGATGGTGACGAGGCCTGGACCATGCCAACAGAGTAAGCGGCACCTGGATCTTCGCAGCGTCGCTGGCTCACTCAGGAGTTCGGACCCTGTCCGTGCAACTTGACCGACTTAAGACACAATGGCGTCTCATCGGAGGGGATTGCCACTCTCCCTGAGCACCGAAAGGCACTGTCGTGGACGACGTCTTGGCGAACACTCCGCTGTTCTCAGCGCTGGACGCCCACGGCGCGGAGGCTCTGCGGAGCTCGATGAGCGAGATGAAGGTTTCCAAAGGCCAGGAACTGTTCCACGAGGGTGAGCCTGGCGAGCACCTCTACCTGGTTCTCGACGGAAAGGTGAAGCTCGGCCACGGGGCGCCCGATGGTCGAGAGTCGCTGATGGCCGTCTTGGGGCCGGGCGAGATGTTCGGCGAGTTGAGCCTTTTCGATCCGGGGCTGCGCGCCTCCACGGCGACCGCACTTACCGACGCCATCGTCCTCGCCCTCGGCAACGATCAACTCATGCCCCTTCTCGAGGGTCGCCCCGCTGTGGCTGCCGCTCTCTTACAGGCCCTGGCGCGTCGTCTCCGTCGCACCAATGAAGCGATGGCCGACCTGGTCTTCTCTGATGTACCCGGTCGCGTCGCGAAAGCCCTGATGGAACTCGGCGAGAAGTTCGGGACCCTCACACCGGACGGATTGCTGGTCACCCACGACATGACCCAGGAGGAGTTGGCCCAACTAGTCGGGGCGTCTCGAGAGACTGTCAATAAGGCACTCGCCGAGTTCGGTCATCGTGGGTGGATAAAGTTGGAATCGCGGCAGGTTCTGATCACCGACGTCGAGAGGCTCGGTAAGCGGGCTCGCTAGTCATTGTCAAGAAACTCGATCTGCGCTCGCACGGTCGCGATAGCGGCCGGCCTCACTTCCAACGGTATATCCGCGTACACGCGGTCCACAATCTCTTCAACCGTGCTCGCTCCGGCCTTCATCACGGCACAGATCTCATCCAGTCGTTCGTGCCGATGCTTCAGGTACGCCTCTACAACGCCGTCCGGATCGTCGAGCGGCGGTCCGTGGCCGGGAAGCAGCGTCGCGATCTCGTGCTCTCGACATTCTTCAGCGAGCGTCTGCAAACTCGCGAGGTAATCCGCGAGTCGCCCGTCGGGGTGCGCCACCAGCGTCGTACCTCGCCCGAGAACGGTGTCGCCGGTGAGGATGGATGTTCCCGCCACAAAACACACGCTGTCGGACGAGTGACCGGGCGTAGGGAGTACCCGGACATCGGCTCCATTGACCTCGAGAACAGCATCGTCACGCAGGGTTCGCACATCGCCCGCGCCTTTGTCGAGACGGGCGGCGTCCCAAGTATGCAGTGGCACACCGAGGTATCGGGCCAACTCGTGTGCCCCTTCAGCGTGGTCGATGTGACTATGCGTCAGGACTACGGCTGTTGCTCGATTGTTTCGACGTTCCAATGCGTCGCTGATGGCGATGTCGTGCCCACCACTCAAAGGGCCGGGGTCGATGATGATGCATGACCCCGAGGCCTCCCCCACGATCCACGTGTTGGTTCCATCGAGGGTCCACGCCGAAGGGTTGGGGGCGAGGACGCATTCAGCAAGATCGGACGTTGCACCCCCGGCCCACGGCATCGAACTGCCGATCAGTGGGCGACCACTCATCTCACAACTCCGACGTCATTGATGATCCGTCCGACTCTGCCCGATCGGGCCCGGCGACTCCGGAGACAAGCACGTCGTTGGTTTCCGCGTGCACGACATCCCACCGCCCGTCCAGGCGCCGCCGAGGAAGTTTGGGCACCGGGGGCGCGGTCGGTTGTCCGTCGACGCGTCCTGATGCCAAGGCGTCCAGGATCAGGACCGTCGGTCGCAACATGGGTAGGAATCCATCCCGATGACTATGGAGCGCTTCTGCAGGGTCGATCCACCGCATGGCAACGGCTTCCGTCGTCGTGAGCCGGCCAACCTCTTCGGTGTCCGCAACAAAGAAAGAGACATCGAAGCGTTGATCCTCTACTTCCGGCGTCACCCATCGATCGAACAGGTGGCACACGGGCACCGCAATGTCGACTTCCTCTTTGGTCTCACGAATCGCACACGCCAACAACGGATCCGCAGAAGCCAGATCGTCCTTGGACACTCCACCCCCGGGAAAGACGTTCATTCCGGGTGCAAAGGACATCGTCATACTGCGCTCGAGCAGAAGGACCAATGCGCCGCGACGCAACACCACCGTTGCCGCCGGTCGCGCCACCGGAGGTGTCCACCGGCCATCACCGGCGTGGACCGACTCCCAACGAGCCCGAAGGTCCACTGCTAGTCGGCGACTTCGACGATCATTTCGATCTCGACCGGCGCATCTTTCGGGAGAACCGAGACCCCCACAGCCGATCGGGCATGGCTCCCCGCGTCACCGAAGATTTCGCCAAGCAGGTCACTCGCACCGTTAATGACCGCGGGTTGCCCCGAGAAGGAGGGGTCGCTTGCGACGAATCCCACTACTTTGACGATGGATCGAATGTTGTCCAGCCCACCGACAACCGCCGCCACCGCGGCGAGCGCGTTCAGAATGCATACCCGGGCGCACTCCTGAGCTGTTACTTCGTTTACATCAGCTCCGACCTTTCCCGAGGCGATGAGCTCACCGCCAACGAGGGGCAACTGACCTGAGGTGTAAACATAATTTCCGGTGCTCTTCGCCGGGATATACGAGGCAAGAGGTGCCGCCACCTCCGGCAATTCGATACCCAGTTCCGACAAGCGAGCACTGAACGACATCAACTCACCCTTCGATCGGTCTCTTGAGATAGGCGACAACGTTCTCAGCATTGGGGCCAGGAACAACTTGCACAAGTTCCCACCCGTCTTGCCCCCACGTGTCGAGTATCTGCTTGGTGGCATGGATGAGCAGAGGCACGGTTGCGTATTCCCACGTCGTCATGTCGGCAAGGGTAGCCGGTGAGAGTGAGGTACTCCGACGTGCGGCAATAGAGTGGAGCGATGTCTCCCACCCTCTGGCCTGACGTGGCCTTGCACGTCGTCTCCGGCAAGGGAGGCACCGGTAAGACGACGGTTGCTGGGGCGTTGGCGATGGCTCTCGCCCGCGACGGTCGACGAACATTGCTGATGGAGGTCGAGGGTCGTCAAGGAATCGCTCAACTGTTCGATGTTCCGCCGCTTCCGTACGAAGAACGCAAGGTAGCCGTCGCTCCCGGGGGAGGCGAAGTCTGGGCTCTCGCAGTCGACCCCGAGGACGCACTCCTGGATTACCTCGAAATCTTCTACAACCTCCGGCGCGCAGGATCCGCGCTTCGCCGCATGGGCGCTGTCGATTTCGCCACGACGATCGCACCCGGCTTGCGCGATGTTCTTCTCACCGGCAAGGCCTGCGAAGTGGTTCGCCGCGCCGACAAGCCGGGGGCGGACTCCTACGACGCTGTCGTCCTCGACGCTCCACCCACAGGGCGGATCACACGCTTTCTCAATGTGAACAACGAGGTATCAGGTCTGGCGAAGGTGGGGCCGATAAAAAATCACGCTGACCTGGTGATGAATGTCATCGGCTCACCTCGTACGGCCGTGCACCTGGTCACGCTGCTCGAAGAGATGCCCGTGCAAGAGACCATCGACGGCGTTGCCGAGTTGCGAGCCGCCTCTCTTCCCGTCGGAGGAGTTCTGGTGAATATGGCGCGCCCAACGAAACTAACGGACATCGAAATGGATCAGGCCCTCACCACCAGCTTGCCGATCGAAGAGATCGAACGAGGCTTGCACGACGCTGGCTTGACCTCCGACATCGCACAAGCAGCGAACGTGCTCGCCGGAGAAGGGCGAGACCACGCCCTGAGAGTGCGACTCGAGCAGCAGGAGACCACCCGGCTCGACGCCCTAGACGTTCCCGTTCTCCAACTGCCGTACGTCAGTGGTGGAATCGATCTCAGTTCTCTGTACGAGTTCGCGTCCGTGCTCAGTGATCAAGGGGCATCGTCATGACACCCGAGGCCCTGCACGTCGACGACATTCTCGATGACCCTTCGATCTCGATCATCGTGTGTACCGGAGCGGGCGGAGTCGGCAAAACAACCACGGCGGCTGCCCTCGGGTTACGAGCGGCTCAACGCGGCCGTCACGTGTGCGTGTTAACCATCGACCCGGCTCGCCGACTCGCGCAGGCCATGGGGTTGACCGAGCTCGACAACACTCCCCGGCAGGTCACTCATGACACTGGCGATGGCTCACTCCACGCGATGATGCTGGACATGAAGCGCACCTTCGACGAGGTGGTTGAGGCGCACTCAGATCCCGACCGCGCGGCACAGATACTCGAAAATCCGTTCTATCAGGCACTGTCTTCGTCCTTCGCCGGCACGCAGGAATACATGGCGATGGAGAAGTTGGGGCAGCTGCACGCGCAGCCCGGTGCCCCGTGGGACTTGATCGTGGTTGACACGCCTCCCTCCCGAAGTGCTTTGGATTTCCTTGATGCTCCGGCTCGACTGGGGTCGTTCTTGGACGGACGCTTCATCCGAATTCTCACGGCGCCCGCTCGTGGAGCCGGTCGCGGACTAGGCAGACTCGCGGCAGCCGGTTTCGGTATTTTCACCGGGGTTCTCGGAAAGATTCTCGGCGCCCAGGTGCTTACCGATGTCGGCACCTTCGTGGCGGCCATCGATACGACCTTCGGTGGATTCCGGGAACGTGCGGATCAAACGTTCCGTCTGCTTCAACAGGACTCCACTCGGTTCCTCGTTGTCGCTGCTCCCGAACCCGACGCGATGCGCGAGGCGTCCTACTTCGTCGAACGACTCCGGTCCGAGGACATGCCGCTCGGTGGATTGATCGTGAACAGAGTTCAGGCCATCGACGTGGAGATCATGACCGCGGAGACCGCTCTCGCGGCAGCCGAGCGGCTGACCCGCGATGCCGGCGATGCGGTGCTGACGGCGCGGCTCCTGGAACTACATGCTGATCGGTTGCGAATCCGCGAACGTCAGCGACACGTCACCGAGCGCTTTACCGGCGCGCACCCGGGCGTTGCCGTCGCCCAAGTACCGGCCCTCGCGGGGGATGTGCACGACATGACCGGCCTTGCGAAGGTTGGAGAACTGCTCTGCGCGCCCCGTGCCGACTAACGCCGACGAGCAAACGCCGAGGCGCACAGCACCGACGTCGTCGGCCAACGCGGGGGACTACGACGCGCGTATGGGGGCGAAAATGTCGCGCCGCTCGTATTCGGTCTGCGCGGTCTCGAGAAGGTTTTGCCACGACGTCACATGAGGGCGTCGGCGCAGCAGTGCCCGCCGCTCGCGCTCTGTCATGCCTCCCCAGACTCCGAATTCCACACGATTGTCCAGAGCATCCGCAAGACATTCGGTTCGGACATCACATCCCATGCAGATCGCCTTAGCGCGGTTCTGCGCCGCGCCTTGAACGAAAAGAGAGTCGGGATCGGTGGTGCGGCACGCCGCTCGCGCGGCCCAGTCGGTGTCCATGGACACAGGGTCTCCTCCTCCACATCGAACTGGACTTTCCCTCTAGTGGTGGCAGAAGGTACGCCCCACAGCCCCCCTAGGGTAGGCTCGAAATGACTATTTTTAAATAGTTATTTTTTTGCACATTTGAACGCACCATCCGCCCCTAGGGGAATTCGAGCACCAAGGGCCCTTCCTGCTACACGACGGGTACGTTTTCGAGATACAACTGCGACACGTCGCGCCACGTCTTGGCCTACTGCTGAAGCGTTCGTGACCGCATTCCTCCTCGCTATTTGGGCTCTTCGCTGACGCGTCATCGACGTATTCAGCACCGTGAATCGCCTATTGAGCATCGCCGGCCCGGCACCGCTACCGCCGTGATCGGAACCAGCGCGCATACCCTGGACGTCTCATGTCAGTGACCTCCGATCAACCACGGCGGCGAATCACACCCTTCGGGGTGGTCGGCCGCCTTCTGGCGTTCGCCGTCGGCTCCGTTATCGCAGGCGTCATCGTTGGTCTGATGCTCCTGCCCTTCGCCGGTGCCGCAGGAGTCGTCACCCGGGACGTCATATCCGACTTCGAGTCTCTGCCGGTGTCTTTGAGCACGCCGCCGTTACCCGAACGGTCCGTCATTTTGGCCTCAGACGGCTCGCTGCTCGCGACCTTGTATTACCAAAACCGCGTCGAGGTGCCCTTGAACAGCATCGCCCCGGTTATGCGCCAGGCGATCATCGCTATCGAAGATGCGCGTTTCCTCGAGCACAACGGCGTCGATGCCCGGGGTGTCGTTCGCGCTCTTGCGCGCAACACAACTGCGGGGGGCATCGAGCAGGGGTCGTCGACCTTGACCATGCAGTACATCAAGAACGTTCTCGTCAATCAGGCAACATCCGCCGAAGACCTCGAACAAGCCCGCGGCGACAGTTTCACCCGCAAGATCCGTGAAGCACGTCTGGCTCTCGCCTTGGAAAAGCGCTTCAGCAAGAGCGAGATCCTGGCTCGCTACCTGAACATCGCCTACTTCGGGTCCGGGGCGTACGGAGTTGAAGCGGCTGCTCGACGCTACTTCTCCAAACCGGCAGCAGATCTGAACTTGAGTGAAGCGGCCACCCTGGCCGGCATCGTGAAAGGACCAACGGCCTACGACCCGCTGCGCAATCCCGAGAACGCCACGCAGCGGCGGAACGTGATCCTGCAACGAATGGCGAGCGTCGGGTTCATCTCATCCGAGCAATCCGCGCGGGCGGCGGCGATACCGATGGAGGACGTGCTCAACCCAACCCGGACCTCCAACGGATGCACGTCGTCGTACGCCCCCTTCTTCTGCGACTACGTTCTGCAAACGATCCTGACCGACGAGGCATTCGGCGAGACCCCGGAGGAGCGAGAGGCCTTTCTCCGGCGCGGTGGTTACACCATCCGCACCACCCTCGACCCGAAGGTCCACCGGTCCGCTACCGACACCGTCAACGAGTTCATCCCACCGGACGACGACAGCCGCAAGGCGGCAGCCGTTTCGATGGTGGAGCCCGGGACCGGAAACATCATCGCCATGACGCAGAACCGAACGTGGGGTACGTCTGGCGTCGGCAAAACCACCTACAACTACAACACCGATCGCTCCATGGGCGGCACCATCGGCATGCAGGCTGGGTCGACCTTCAAGATCTTCACGCTGGCCGCTGCCCTCGAGGCTGGGATCTCCCCCTACGAGCCGATCAACTCTCCGAGCCCAGCAACGTTCGAAGGCTTCGTTAACTGCGACACCGGTGTTCCCTTCCCCACCGTGACCGTCAACAACTCCACCACGAGTGGCTTCTTGTCCATGGCGCAGGCAACCGCGTTCTCCACAAACACCTATTTCATGGCAATCGAAGAAAGAACAGGCATCTGCCGCGTCGCGGAGATCGCCGAGTCGATGGGGGTTTACACCGGCAGCGGTGACGAACTTCCCCGCGTTCCCACACTCACTCTCGGGGTTGCCGAGGTCACTCCCCTGGCAATGGCCAATGCGTATGCCACTTTCGCCGCCCACGGCGTGCACTGCGAGCCGCGAAGCATCCTTGAAGTCCGCGACCGGGATCAGAAACGACTCCCCGTGCCCGAAGAGAAGTGCACCCAAGTCATCGACAGGCCCGTCGCCGACTCGGTCACCGAACTTCTTGCCGGCGTGGTGGACGGTCCGATCGCCGGACGCACGGGCTCCGCTATGTCCCTCGCGCCTCAGCCGGTCGCTGGGAAGACGGGAACGACCAACGAGTCGGCTGCAGTTTGGTTTGCCGGCTACACCCCACACGTGGCGGCGGCCGTCTGGATCGGGGACCCACGCGGCGGCTTCGCCCACCCGTTGAAGGACATCACCATCAACGGCACGTACTACCAACAGGTCTTCGGCGGCACCCTCGCCGGCCCCATTTGGAAAGCCAGCATGGAAGCGGCCCTGGCGGACAAGCCAATCGAAGAGTTCGTCTTGAGCACTGATCTACCTACGTCCGTCTTTGACGTGAACGAGATTCCCGACATCACCGGCATGGCGACACCGGAGGAGATATTCGCAGCCCTCACCAAGGTCAACCTCGAGCTCGGCGAGATAAGCGAGGAGGACTCTCCCGAACCTGCCGGCACCGTCATCGCCCAGACCCCAGAGCCGGGTGGTCCCGCCGTCCCTCAGACAGCTGTGGACATCGTCGTTTCCACAGGGTTGAACACCGTTCCCGAAAGTCGTGGCGCGCCGGTCCAAGACGCCACCACCATCATGGAGCGCTCCGGCTACACGGCCGAGATCGTTCTCCTCGAGACCGCGACGGTGACTCCCGGGCTCGTGCTGCAGCAATCGGTTCCCGCCGGAACGGTGGCACCGGTGGGCAGCGTCATCCTCTTGACGGTGTCGGCGCCCCCGACGCTCGTACCGCAGCCGGAAATCCCGCAGCCCGCACCTGATCCAGCTGCTCCTCCGGTGGAGGATCCTGCAGTGGCAGCACCGGCGCCGTAGCGACGCCGCGCCCACGCTTCTACATTCCCAGCGCCGCCTTGACGCGCGTCGCGACCACGCTTCCGTCGGCGCGACCCTTGACCTTGGGCTGGACGATCTTCATGACCGCGCCCATCGCTTTCCCGCCCTCAGCACCGCTGCCGGCAACTTCCGCAACTGCGGCGTCGATGATCGCGTTCAGTTCGTCATCAGACATCTGTTCGGGGAGGTACTCCTCGATGACCGCCAGTTCCGCGCGTTCGGTATTTGCCAACTCGCCACGTCCAGCGTCGTCATAGGCCTCGGCCGCTTCCCGTCGCTTCTTGGCTTCGCGACCGAGAACCGTCATCACGTCATCATCGGATAGTTCGCGGGCCTGCTTGCCCGAGACTTCCTCGTTCGTGATCGCCGCGAGAACCATGCGGATCGTTCCCGAGCGCAGCTCGTCGCGCGCCTTCATCGCTGTGGACAAATCCGACTGAAGCTGATCTTTGATTGTGGCCATGGGGGCATCTTGCCACCGCAGGCGCAAACCGCCCGTGTCATCATGGATGCGTGACGACCAGCACCCGCCTGCTCACCTCCGCCCTCGTTGCCGGGCTCGGAGCCGTGGCATACGCCCGTTGGGAGTCCGAGCGCTTCACCTTGCGCCGCGCCACCATTCGCGCCCTCACGACACCGCAGCCGGATTTGCGCGTACTGCATCTGTCGGATCTGCACCTGGTCCCGGGACAAACGACAAAGAAGGCGTGGGTGTCCAGCCTCGTGGAACTTCGCCCCGACGCGGTGATCGCCACCGGTGACTTTCTCTCACATCGGGATGCGATCGGTGAAGTCGTCGAAACACTTGAACCGCTATTCGACATTCCCGGTGCTTTCGTCCTCGGTAGCAACGACTACTACGCCCCGAAGCCGATCAACCCTGCGCGCTACCTGACCGGTCCCTCAGGTTTGCAACCCAATCGTCCAATGCTGCCGTGGCAGGACCTGGTGGCCGGGCTTACGGCCGGCGGCTGGCTGGACTTGTCCAACACGGCATCGCGACTCAAGGCTGACGGTCGGGAGATCGACATCCGGGGCGTCGACGATCCTCACATTGGACGGGACGACTACGGCATGGTTGCCGGCCCCTTCGACCCAGGAGCCGACCTGGCGCTCGCTGTCGCCCACGCCCCCTACCGTCGAGTTCTCGACCCGATGGCGGCGGACGGTGCACACCTGATCATGGCCGGCCACACGCACGGCGGTCAGTTGCGCGTCCCCGGCTACGGCGCACTGGTAACGAATTGCGATCTCGATACTCGGCGCGCCCGCGGCCTGAGCGAACACCGAGGTAGCGCGTTGCACGTCAGCGCAGGGTTGGGCACCTCGCCGTATGCGCCGTTCCGCTTCGCCTGTCCACCCGAGGCAACGCTGTTGACGCTCAGCTCATGACCTGAGTTTCTCCTTCCAGGGCACAACTCGGCGTGATCATGGCGCGAGGAGTGATCGGGCGATGTCTGTTCGGAACGCTCGGCTACACTCGCGTGGCCCATCCAGGGCACTCGGGGTGTGGCGCAGCTTGGTAGCGCGCTTCGTTCGGGACGAAGAGGTCGTGGGTTCAAATCCCGCCACCCCGACGCTGGATGGGGCAGGTGCTGCCGCACCTGCCCCATCGTTTTCCCGTCGTTTCCCCGAGGAGGCCCGGTGAGTGTTCCCGACCGACGGCCGTCGCGCTCGGATCTCGGCCCCGTCACTCGCGAGTACGTCAAGGCCATGGGTTGGCGCTCGGTCAACATGCACACCCACATCTCACTCGTTCACTCCTACGTCTACGTGGAGGTACCCAAGGCCGGCTGCGGGACCATGAAGGCGACTCTCGGTGGTCTCGAAGCCGCACGCAAAGGTCCTGGGCTGGTGCGCCGGGTGCAGGAAGCGCCGCACAACCGCATCAACGCCACGCCCTTCGTCAAGCCGTTTCAGTTGCCACCGGATCTGCTGGAGGAAACCCTCGCGTCCTCGTCCTTCCGACGCTTCACGGTTGTGCGCGACCCGGCTACGCGCGTGTTGTCTTCTTATCTGGAGAAGATCGTCCAAGGTTTGAAGCAAAGCGAGTCGATCGCTATGACCTTAGGAATTTCGGCGTCCGAGATAACTTTCGAGCAATTTCTCGACGTGATCGACGAGCAGCCTTCACGTGAGCAGGACCCTCACTGGCGGAGGCAGGCAGACCACCTGGGTTGGGGCATCATCGACTACATCGCTGCCATTCATCTCGAGCATCTCGATTCGTCATGGGATCAGGTGGCAGACCTGACGGGCATTCCGGACCTTCGCGAGACCTTTTATTGCAAGAACTCCACTGGAGCCTCGGCCAAAATCGAGGAGTACTTCACGCCAGAACTTCGGACGAAGGTTGCACGCATCTACCAAGGCGACTATTCGGCCTTCGGGTACTAGTCAGAATCGCTCAAGCAGCAGCTCGGCGATCTGCACCGCATTCAGCGCCGCGCCTTTGCGGAGGTTGTCACCGCTGACAAACAGGGCAAGACCTCGCCCATCCGACACTGTGGAGTCCTGCCGGATGCGTCCGACATATGACGGATCTCTCCCCGCAGCCATCAACGGTGAGGGCACGTCCGTCAGTGCCACTCCCGGGGCATCGGACAGCAGTTCACCGGCCCGCTCGACACTCAAAGGGGCGGCGAACTCGGCGTTGATGGCGAGGGAGTGGCCGGTGAACACTGGGACCCGTACGCACGTTCCACTGACTGCAAGATCGGGAATCGACAGGATCTTGCGTGTCTCGTTGCGTAGCTTGGCTTCTTCGTCAGTCTCCCCCGAACCATCGTCAAGGAAGCTGCCCGCCTGCGCCACAACGTTGAAAGCGATAGGCGAGACGTATTTGTTCGGCGCTGGGAACTCCACGGCATCGCCCGAATAAGTGAGTTCCTCGATGCCGTTCCCGGACACCGCGTGCACCTGAGAAGCAAGCTCCTCCACACCCGCCAAGCCGCTTCCCGACACCGCTTGATACGTCGTAGCGATCATCCGGCGCAGCCCAGCATCATCGTGCAGCGGCTTGAGCACCGGCATCGCAGCCATGGTGGTGCAGTTCGGGTTCGCGATGATTCCGCTACTCATTGCCTCGATGGCACCGGGATTGACCTCGCTGACGACCAGCGGTACTTGCGGATCCATCCGCCAGGCGGAGGAGTTATCGATCACGATCGCGCCAGCCTGCGCGAAAGACGGCGCCCACTCCTTGGACGCGGAGCCACCGGCGGAGAACAGCGCGATGTCGATACCGGTCAAGTCGGCCGTGGCGAGATCCTCGACCACGATCCTTTGATTACCCCAGTCGATTGTCGTACCTGCAGACCGCGCACTGGCAAGGAAGCGCATGGTGTCGACGGGGAACTTTCGTTCGGCGAGCAATGTGCGCATCACACCGCCGACCTGGCCGGTCGCACCGACGACGGCGACGTTCACCTTCGCGGAGCTCACGCTCATCGCCCCGAACCCGCGTACACGACCGCCTCCCCATCAGCGTCCAGGCCGAATGCCGAATGCAGCGCCTGCACCGCCTTTGTCGAATCGTCTACACGTGTCACGACAGAGATACGAATCTCCGATGTCGAGATCATCTCGACATTGATGCCCATCTCAGCAAGAGCTTGGAAGAAATCGGCGGAGACTCCAGGGTGTGAACGCATGCCCGCACCGATCAACGAGACCTTCGCGATGTGCTCGTCGACCGTCAACGACTCGAACTCGATCGCCTCTCGCCGTGCGTTAATCGCCTCCATTGCTTGCTGCACCGACCCTTGCGGACAGGTGAAGGTGACATCCGTTCGACCCGTCGCCGCCGCCGACACGTTCTGAACGATCATGTCGATGTTGATGCTGGCGTCGGCCAGAGCGCGAAAGATCGCGGACGCCTGACCCGGCTTGTCAGGAACACCGACGACCGTCACTTTCGCGTCATTCACATCTGCCGCAACTCCGGAAATGATCGGCTGCTCCATAGCTCTTCCTTCTTCGATGGCGCGGGTGATCGCTTCAGGCGACATCACCCAGGTTCCCTCTTTCGACGAAAACGACGAACGAACGTGGATGGGTAGATTAAATCGACGGGCGTACTCGACACATCGCAGGTGCAGCACCTTGGCGCCCACGGCCGCAAGTTCCATCATCTCCTCGTACGTGATGAAGGGGACGCGGCGAGCGGCCGGTACCACTCGCGGGTCGGTGCTGAAGACACCGTCGACATCGGTGTAGATCTCGCAGACATCAGCGTTCAGCGCGGCTGCCAGCGCGACCGCCGTCGTATCGGAGCCACCTCGCCCGAGAGTGGTGATGTCCTTGGAATCCTGCGCAACACCCTGGAACCCCGCCACGATCGGGATGGCGCCCCCGGCGAGCGCCTCGCTGATGCGTCCGGGGGACACGTCGATGATGCGCGCGGCACCATGAGCGGAGTCTGTGATCAACCCCGCTTGCGATCCGGTGTAACTGCGCGCCTCGGCCCCCAAGTCATGAATCGCCATTGCGAGCACAGCCATGGAGATTCGCTCGCCAGCGGTCAAGAGCATGTCGAGTTCGCGACCCGGCGGCAGCGGCGAGACTTCGTTGGCGAGGTCGAGCAACTCGTCCGTGGTGTCCCCCATCGCAGAGACCACGACTACGACCTCGTCACCGGATTTTTTGGTGTCCACGATCCGTCGCGCCACCCGCTTCACGCTGGTGGCGTCGGTGACGGACGATCCGCCGTACTTTTGGACAATCAAGGACACAGCGCCACAGCCTACGGCCGGGCACCGGTGGCAGATCTAATGCTCCCGGAAGCCCCAGTACAAAAGCCAGGAGTAGGCGATGACGAAACTCGACCCAAACGCGAGGTACAGCCATCGCATGAAGGTCCACTGCTCTTCCGCGGGGAGGAAGACGGTGAGCAGCGTCATCAGACCGCCTCCGAGGATCATCACCGCGGCTGCCCCGCGAATCCCTGGGCGATCGGCTCGCCGCACCAACCACATCTGACCGGCGAGAGCCACCAAGCAGGCTCCCACCATCCGCAAGGCCCACTCGGCTTCGACCGACGCACGCATGCCTAGGGCCTCCGCAAACCAGGCGGGAAGCACCAGGAGCGCCACCGAGGAGAAAGCGAAGACGAGTGCGCCAGCGGCCAGAACGCCTCTGATGTAGCGAACGTCGTCCACAACCTGCACGCTAGCGAGGAATGACCCCTGAGGTGACACTTCGACGCGACGTCGGGAAGTATTCCCTTGTGAGTACTCGGGCTCTGGAAAGCGACGCTGCACCCGTCGACCGCTCCGGCAGCGCACGTAGGGGTGTGTGGCTCGCGATCGCGGTTGCTATCGGCTGGTTGATGATCTCGAGTTGGGCTGGACCCCTGGCTGGCCAGTTATCCCAAGTACAGGAAAACGACAACGCCGCTTTCCTTCCCTCATCCGCCGAGTCAACGCTCGTCGCCGAGGAGCAGGCCCAGTTCGCCGACAGCACGGCCATTCCGCTTCTGGTCGTGGTGTCCAAGCCAGATGGCGGCCAGTTCACGGCGGCGGATCAACAGGCCGTCGGCGAGCTCGTTCAACAGATCCCCGATCTGCAGGTGCCCGACGGAGAACAGGTCTCGGCGTATCTCGATCCGGTCCCGCTCATTCCGATTCCATCCGAAGACGGCGACGCCGTCTTGATCAACGTGCCAGTCAACGGCGATCGCGGATCCGCGCTTCTGAGCAACGGTGAGATTGCTTTCCTCGGCATTGTCGACGTGATTCGAGAAGCGGCCACCGCCTATCCCGACCTTCAGGTGAACGTCACAGGACCGGGTGGCTTCCTCGCCGATCTGATCGAAGTTTTCGGGGCCATAGACACCACATTGCTCATCGCAACCGCACTAGTGGTCGCAATCATCCTCATCTTCGTCTACCGCAGTCCATTCCTTTGGCTCATCCCACTCATAGCCGCGGGTATTGCGCTGTCGACGGCGAGCGCGCTCGTCTACATCCTCGCGGACAACGACGTCGTTGTTCTCAACGGGCAAAGTCAAGGGATCTTGACGGTGCTCGTCTTCGGCGCAGGAACCGACTATTCACTCCTCCTTGTCAGCCGCTATCGAGAGGAACTGCATCGGCATCGACTGCACACGACCGCTATTCGTCGTGCTCTTCGTGGAACCGTCGAGCCCATCGTTGCCTCGGGAGCAACGACCTCCATTGGGCTCATGTGCTTGCTGCTGAGTGAGCTGAACTCCAACAAGTCGACCGGGCCGGTAGCCGCGATCGGCATTGTTGCCGCGGTGATCGTGATGCTCACTTTCCTCCCGGCCCTTCTCGTGATTCCTAGTTTCGTGCTACCGATCCTCGCGTTCTTGGTGCCTACGATCATCGGTCTCGCTATCGGTTTCCTCGTCGATGTTTCACTGACCCCGTTCCTGGCAGCCGGAGGACTTTTCGCTGCGATAACGATCGTCGGCTGGGTCGTCTTCGGTATCGCTCGAGTCAAGGGCAAGGGACCCTTTACTCGCGAACGCTTCCCCTCGGGTAGCTGGGCCTTTTGGCCTCGCACACCGCGTTTCGGACAAGAGGACATCAAGATGTCCGGTCTGTGGGCGAAGATCGCCCGCAGCGTGGGGCGTCGTCCGCGAGTCACCTGGATCGCAACGGCCCTGGTGCTGTTGTTCCTCGCGGGCTTCAGCAGCACGCTGAAAGCAGACGGCGTTGCCACCTCTGAATCGTTCGTCAACGCTGAAGAAGTGGACTCCGTTATCGGGCAAGAGATTCTGGTCGAGAACTTCGCCGCTGGGCTCGGGAGCGAGACGCTGATCACCGCCAACGTCGATGCCGCGATCGACGTCCTGGAAGCGGTCGAGGCGACTGAAGGAATCGACAGCGTCGTGTGGCAGACCGACCTACCACCGGGCGCCGAGGGTCAGATGATGGCCGAGCCCACCGTCGTAGATGGTCGGGTGCTCTTGCTAGCGACCCTGACCGATCCTCCCGATTCAGGCGAAGCCGAGGTCCTCATCGGTGAATTGCGCGAGGACCTCGCGGGGATTCCAGGGGCCGACGCGCGCGTGGGCGGACCGACGGCAGTCGCCTACGACATCGACCAGGCGAACCTTCGCGATCGCAACGTCATCATTCCGCTGGTTCTGTTCGTCATCTCCATCATTTTGATCATCTTGCTCCGGTCCCTCGTCGCTCCTTTGCTCTTGATCGGCACCGTCATCCTGTCTTTCTTCGCGACGTTGGGTGCCTGCGCCATTGCCTTCAACCACATCTTCAACTTTCCGGGAGCCGATGCGTCGTTCCCGCTCTTCGCATTCGTTTTCCTCGTTGCTTTGGGCGTCGACTACAACATCTTCCTGATGACCCGGGTGCGCGAAGAGTCAAAGACGATCCGAACGCGACCCGGGATTCTGCGGGGACTAACGGCGACCGGCGGGGTCATCACGAGCGCCGGCATCGTTCTCGCCGCCACCTTCCTGGTACTCGGAGTTCTCCCGCTCGTCGCCCTACGTCAAGTCGGCTTCGCCGTCGCCCTCGGCGTGTTGATCGACGCATTTATCGTCCGGACCACCCTGGTGCCAGCTCTGGCCTACGACATCGGCCGCAAAGTGTGGTGGCCGAGCGCGTTGGCGCGGGCCGAACAGCCGTCCGATCAGTCGGAGTCGCAACCGGTCGGCTGAGATCCGCGCTCGAGTCGTGAAACCAATTGACCCGACGACTCCTGCTCTTGACCATCCGTGAATATCAGGGCCACCTGGTCGTTGAGTCCGAAGAGATCGGGGACCGGTACCGCCCGGTAGAACGGCTCCTCGGCATCGAAGAAGGTTTGATTCACTAGTTGCTGAGGGGCCAAGAATTCCGAGGCGGACTCCGACGCGCGCGCCATGTACTCCTGCCAGGCATTGTTGTGGTCAAGGTATGCCTGCCGGGCACGTTCAATGTCCGTGTGCCATATGGCGATGGGCAGATCCGACACGTCGGCTCCCGCTGCGGCGATGTCTTGCTCTGCATCAGCGGCCAGGCTGCGCAGTTCGGCATCGAGCTTCTGCTGCTGGCCCTCGCCACCGTGATCCTCGAAGGCAGCCGCGGTCGAGTCCTGGAGATCCTGCATAGCCTGCTCTGAGGCCTCGACTCGTTCGAGGAAGTTCTGCATTTCGACGTTGCGCCACACCGCGTCCGCCAACACCACCATGCCGGCCAAGATCGTGAGCGTGAAGGCGACGGCGCCCGCCGCCCACGGAACCCACGGTCGGTGGATCCACGACTCGTGCCCGGTTCTAGCCGCCGAATCCGCCCCAGCGGCCTGCTCGAGTGCCCGATAGCCCTCCATATCGACCATTGTGCGTCACTTTGTTATCCATCTCGTGCCCGGCCCGTGGGACGGGGCATTACGGTAGTGCGCCGTGAGCGTGGAAACTTCCCTGGGATGGCGCGGGCGCTACGACGCGCTCGTCCTCGATCTGAGGCGCCAACTCTCGGCGCTCCCCCCTGGCCAGCCGCTACGGCTCGCGAAATCCACCTCCAACCTGTTCCGTCCTCGCGAGAGTTCTGCGATGGGCCGTTTGGACGTGACGGCGTTCGACGGGGTGCTTCATGTGGATCCCGACACGAATACCGCCGAGGTGCTCGGCATGACCACCTACGAGCACCTCGTCCAGGCGACGCTTCCCTACGGCCTGATGCCCTTGTGCGTTCCGCAATTGAAGACGATCACGCTGGGTGGTGCCGTCACCGGCCTCGGTATCGAAAGCGCGAGCTTCCGCAGCGGCCTTCCGCATGAGTCCGTGATCGAGATGGACATCCTCACAGGTGACGGAGACGTGCTGACCATCACGCCCCAGGCGGACGATCCCCACCGTGACCTCTTCTTCGGCTTCCCGAACTCCTACGGATCACTCGGGTACGCGCTCCGGCTGAAGATCGAACTTGAGCCAACCAAGCCCTTCGTTCACCTACGCCACTTGCGGTTCGATTCCGCGGAAGCGATGACGGCGGCGATGACCACCATCAGCGCCGCCATGGAGTACGACGGGACCCGAGTCGACTTTCTCGATGGGACGGTCTTCACCCCTTCGGAGCAGTATTTGACCCTCGGCGAGATGGTCAGTCGGCTTCCCGCCGGAATGTCGATCAGCGACTACACCGGCATGGACATCTACTACCGGTCCATCCAAGAGAAGTCACAGGACGTCGTCACCATTCACGATTACCTATGGCGCTGGGACACCGATTGGTTCTGGTGCTCGCGAGCGTTCGGTGCGCAAAAGCCGGCCATTCGGCGTTGGTGGCCGAAGTCCAAACTCCGCAGTGACGTCTATTGGAAGTTCATCGCTCTCGATCGCAAGTACAACTTCTCGTCGCGCACCGATGCGCTCCGGGGTCGACCGCCTCGTGAGCATGTGGTGCAGGACATCGAGGTTCCGGTGGACGCACTGCCGGAGTTTCTCGACTTCTTCCACGAAGAAGTAGGGATCGAGCCGATCTGGGTTTGTCCTTTGCGGCAGCGCGACCCCGATGCTCGGTGGCCGTTGTACGAGCTTGACCCGCGCAAGCTCTACGTGAACGTCGGCTTCTGGTCCACTGTTCCGATCTCCGATGGTGGTGATCCGAGCGACGGTCGAGTGAACAGGCGAATCGAGCAGAAGGTCATAGAACTCGATGGACGCAAGTCCTTGTATTCGACGGCCTTCTACGACAGGGAAACGTTCTGGTCGATCTACGGCGGGCACGTCTACGAGCGCTTGAAGAAGGAGTACGACCCCCACGAGCGACTGTTGGGTCTTTACGAGAAAGTGGTGGAGCAGCGATGAAACTCGCGGACGCGTTTTCGAAAATCATCACCCCCGATCGAAGGGTGAGTTTTCGCGCATACGACGGGTCAAGTGTGGGGCCGCAGGACAACGACGTCATCTTGGAGATCCGTAGCCCCCGCGCAGTGCAATTCCTCGCCGGGGCTCCCTCGCAACTCGGACTCGCGCGCGCCTACGTCAGCGGCGATCTCGAGATCATCGGCGACGCCTACACCGCTCTTAAGCGGCTCTATCCCCTGGATACGTCGCACCTGTCATGGCGAGACAAGCTCGATTTGGCCAAGGCATTCGGTACGCACGCGTTGAAGCGCCCCACACCCCCGCCCCAGGAGCGGCGATTGCGTGGACGCCGGCACTCCAAGGGCCGCGACGCGGAGGCGATTCATCACCACTACGACGTCTCCAATCGTTTCTACCGCTGGGTCCTGGGGCCATCCATGGCCTACACGTGCGCCGTGTTCCCCGATGCCGACGCCTCCCTCGAGGCTGCACAGGAGGAGAAGTTCGACCTCGTCTGCCGCAAGCTCGGACTCCGTCCGGGGATGCGTCTGTTGGATGTGGGCTGTGGCTGGGGAGGCATGGTCCTACACGCGGTGAAGAACTACGGGGTCAGCGCGATCGGCGTCACCCTCTCAGCCCAACAGGCGCAGTGGGGTCAGGAGGCGATTGCCGATGCAGGGCTTGAAGGGCAGGCCCAGATTCGTTTCAGCGACTACCGCGACGTGCCGGAGTCAGAATTCGACGCCGTCTCGTCCATCGGACTCACCGAGCACATCGGCCGCGCGAACTATCCGTCGTACTTCTCTTTCCTTTACGGCAAGATTCGTGAAGAGGGTCGGCTGCTCAACCACACCATCACTCGACCCAACAACGACGAGCCGTCTCACTACCGAACGAGTTTTATCAACCGGTACGTCTTCCCGGACGGAGAATTGTCTGGGCCCGGCTACATCATGAGCGCAATGAACGACGCCGGTTTCGAGATACGACATGAGGAGAACCTCCGCGAGCACTACGCACTCACGCTCAAGCACTGGTGCGAAAACCTCGAGGATCACTGGGATGAGTCCGTTGCCGAAGCAGGATTGGGTATCGCACGGGTCTGGCGCCTCTACCTGGCCGCCTCGCGGCTCGGTTTCGACCTCGACACCATCCAGCTGCACCAAACTCTTGGCGTCAAGTTGGGCCCCGGCGGATCATCCGGTATGCCCCTTCGTCCTGACTTCACTCGCGCAGCAAGGCTGGCCGGCGCCGGAATCTAGGAGGTCTGCGCGCCCGCCGTTTCCTCAGGCCTGCAGCGGTGACGGTGCGGATACGTTCAGACCACCGTCTGCCACCAGGGTCGTTCCGGTGATGTAGTCGCCGGCCGGTGCGGCGCAGAAAGCCACGAGTTCCGCCACTTCCTGGGGTGTTTGCAGGCGACCCGCGGGTACGACGGTTGCCACCTGCGCCGGGTCGATGCCGTAGCGCTCCATGGCTTCTGTGTGAACGATTCCTGGCGCAACCGCGACGGTCCGGACCCCGCGTGATGCCCATTCTGCAGCCCAGGTGCGGACCAGTGACTCCACGGCCGCCCTCGATGCGCTCGAATGAGTCATGCCCGGCATTCCTCGGCTCGGAGTCATGGTGATGCACGCGACTTTGCCGTAGCCGTTCGCAAGCATCGACAGCGATGCCGCTTGTGTTGTCAGGTACCAGGTGGCGTCGAGATTCAACCGCATCACCGCTCGAAAGCCTTTGGGCGTGATCTGCTCGGCTGCAGAGATGAACTGACCACCCGCGTTGTTCACGAGGATGTCCAACGGGCCTTCCGCCAGGATGCGTTGCAACGCGTCGTCTACCTGCTCGCTCTCGCGCACGTCGGCGACAACCGTCTGGATGGATCCTGGTGCAGTCATGCTCTGTGTCTGCAAAAGAGAGGCTTCCGTCCGACCGAGGACAAAGACTTTCGCTCCCCGGGCAGTCAATGTGAGGGCACACGCTCGTCCGATACCGGTCCCTCCGCCGGTCACCAATGCCGTCCGACCGGCAACGGACAGAGCCTCGGGCAGATCGGTCACGTTCGGGCCTCGACCAAAATGTGTCGCGCCTCTTCGGCAGACATTTCGACGTACTCGCCTGCGCTCCCGATCGTCACCGAATCATCGAGGCGACGAGCCTCCACGTCGGCACCCGGCATGGCACCCACTCGTAGAAGCTTCGCCATCGACCCCTCATCGGTCTGCAGGGTCTCCGCCAACCGTCGGACCCGCACCCGCTTGAGATCTTCGGTCACAGCTTCGGGGAGCGGTAGTAGGCCCTGCAGCCCCGCCACAACCTTGCTCGCGCCTGGATCTAGTTCCGCAAGGCCAGGTATCGGATTTCCATACGGACTGACCGATGGGTGATCGAGCAACTCGAGGATTCGCCGCTCCACAGCGTCGCTCATCACGTGCTCCCAACGACAGGCTTCCGCATGAACGTCCTCCCAGGGCATGGCGAGGATTTCCACGAGCATGCATTCCGCAAGCCGATGTTTTCTCATGACCCGCACCGCCTGTTGTTCGCCCGTGCCCGTCAGTTCGAGATGTCGATCCTGGTCGACCGTGACTAAGCCGTCACGCTCCATTCGTCCCACCGTCTGCGAGACGGTGGGACCACTGTGACCGAGGCGTTCGGCAATCCGGGCCCGCATAGGAGTGATGCCTTCTTCTTGGAGCTCATAGATGGTCCGCAGATACATCTCGGTGGTATCGATGAGGTCGCTCACGCTGCTCCCTGCGCTCTCTCCCGGGCCGACCACCAAGGGGGTTACCCCAACCGTATCGGGGCAGAAGTCACCCGTCCTGCGATCGGGACGGCGACCACCTACGGTTTGTGTGTGCCATCTGTTTTGTGGTTTCGCCGCGACCTCCGGCTACTCGACAACCCCGCACTGCTGGCGGCCGTAGAGGCCGCCAGGGCTGATGGCGATGGCCGAGTCGTCCCACTTTTCGTCATTGATCCGCACCTATGGGAACCCGCCGGGCCTGTTCGCCAGGAGTACCTCGTGGACTCTCTGGACCATCTCGGTGCCGCCATCGGGCGTCAATTGCTCATCGTGCATGGAGACCCCGTCGATCTCGTCCCCCACGTTGCACGCACCGCGGGCGCGGACACCGTCCACATCGCTGCGGACTACGGCCCCTACGGGTCTGCCCGCGACACCGCTGTCCAGAACGCGCTAGAAGCCATTGATGTTCGTCTCGTCCGGACTGGCTCTTCCTACGCTGTCGCTGCCGGCCGCGTGACCAAACAAGACGGCACCGCCTACCGCGTCTTCACGCCCTTCTATCGAGCCTGGCTCTCCCACGGCTGGCGAGCACCGGCAGCCGAACCACCCGGCGACATCGACTGGTGGATGCCCCTGGAATGCGAGGGGCACCCGACGGTCGCAAGCACCGGGATCGACCTACCCGAAGCGGGCGAGGAAGCGGCATGGAAACGATGGGCGAACTTCCACGCCGCTGGCTTGTCCACCTACGACGAGGGCCGCAACCGACCCGATCTCGACGGCACCAGCGCCATGAGCCACCACCTCAAGTATGGGGAGATCCATCCGCGCTCGATCCTCGCCGAGTTGACGGACGCCGATGACGGCTTTCGTCGCGAGATCTGCTGGCGAGAGTTCTACGCCGACGTCCTGCATCAACGGCCGGACTCCGTTCGTGCATCGTTGGACGCGCGCTACGACTCGTCCATGCGGTGGGTAGAAGACGAGGAGGCCTTCGACGCCTGGGCACACGGGCGAACAGGATTCCCGTTCGTTGATGCTGGCATGCGCCAACTTCGGGCCGAAGGGTGGATGCACAACCGCGTTCGCATGGTGGTGGCAAGTTTTCTCGTCAAAGACCTCCACCAACCGTGGCAACGGGGTGCGGCTGAATTCATGCACTGGCTCCGCGATGGGGACGTCGCGAGCAACACCCACGGGTGGCAGTGGACGGCCGGGTGCGGCACCGACGCGTCCCCTTTCTACCGGGTGTTCAATCCGATCTCTCAGGGCTTGAAGTTCGATCCGCAGGGCGACTATGTGCGTCGATACATTCCCGAACTTCGCCACCTCACCGGCAAGACAGCCCACGAGCCTTGGGATGTTCTCGGGGGCTACGAACACGGCTATCCCGAGCCGATCGTCGATCACAAGGCCGAGCGCGAAGTCGCCCTCGCTGATTTTGCGGCGATCAAGAAGGGCTAGGGCTCAGTACGCGACTGCCGATACTGCTCGGCGCGTATGGTTCCATCGTGCCAACGATCGCTGTGCTGTCGATGAAGGGTGGTGTGGGGAAAACCACCCTGACCCTGGGACTGGCCAGCGCTGCATGGAACCGCCATTGGCGCACACTCGTCGTCGACCTCGATCCGCAGGCAAACGCATCGATGGGCGTCGGGCTGATGGATCCGGCGTTGACCGTGGGCGACGCCCTCGCCGATGGCAGGCCGGGTGTCGCCGCGGAGGCCATCGTGCCGAGCACCTGGGGGCGGGGCACCGATGTCTTACCGTCCGAACCCGCCGTCGAGCACCGCGTCGCCGAATCTGCGCCGGGATCCGAGCAGCGCCTGCGCACCGTGCTCGCAGGGGTCGGGCATCGCTACGAGCTTGTTGTGATCGACTGCCCTCCGTCCCTGGGTGAGATGACGCGAAACGCACTCCATGCTGCGTCGCAGGCATTGGTCGTCACCGAGCCTGGCTACTTCGCGCTCCGAGGCGCACAGCAGGCCGTCGAAGCGATCGATTTGGTGCGTGAATCCAGCAATCGCACCCTTGCGGCACCGACGATCGTGCTGAATCGGATGCGATCAACCGTTGCCGAGCACCGTCACCGCGCGCAAGAGCTCCGCGCGTACTTCGATCGACAGGTCAGCAACGTCGAGATCCCTGAGCGAAACGCTATTGCCCAGGCTGAGGGAGCTGGTATGCCGATTCACGAGTGGGACTCGCCTGCCGGCCGTGAGCTATCCGAACGCTTCGACACTCTTCTCGATCGACTCTTTCCAGGAGGAATGCGATGAGTACGAATTTCGATCCTGCACCTCGGCCCGCACTGCGCAAGGCGCCGGATGCGAACGTTCATCCCACGACCCACGTAGCGTCGGCCCATACCGGCGATGCGGTTCTCGAGGGAAAGAAGGTAGCCATTCAGACAACCATCCCCAAGCAGTTGCGTAAACAGTTGCGCCGGTCCGCGAAGAGCGCGGGAGTATCGATCGACGAGTTCGTCACCATCGCTCTTGCGAACGAGATTCGACGCCGGTCCGACTAGCGCGTTACGGGGAGAGCCTCTCGATCCGCCAGTTTGCTGCCTCGGCAAGAGACCCTTGGCCGACGAAGCGCAGACGATCGTGCAGGCGCGAGGGCCGGCCCTGCCAGAACTCGATCGTCGTGGGAAGAATCAGCCAGCCACCCCACGATTCGGGCAGGGGGACCTCACTGCCCGGGGGGTACTTCTCGTGCAGAGCCGTCCACTGCTCGTCGAGCACCCGGCGGGACTCAATAGGCGTCGACTGATCGCTCGCCCACGCACCCAACTGCGATTCGTGCGGACGTGACGTGAAGTACTCGAGCGTTTCTTCTCGGGGAATCTCTTCTGCTCGTCCGCAGACAACGACCTGCCGGTGCTGGGCAAACCAGGGGAAGGTCACCGACGCGTTCGGGTTGGCATGCAGCTCTCGAGATTTCCGGGAGGTCAAGTTGGAAAAGAAGACAAACCCGCGCTCATCGACCCCCTTCAACAGCACTGTTCGAGTACTGGGGAACGAATCGGCATCCGCTGTCGCCAACACCATCGCGTTAGCTTCGGTGACTCTCTGGTCGTGTGTGGCGGCGCCGAACCACTCCCGAAATTGCTCCAGCGGCGTGGATGCCAGGTCTGAGACGTCGAGGGTGCCTTCGCTGTAGGAAACGCGCATGTCCGCCGGGCTGACCGGCGAATCGGAGGATCCGTGCATACGGGCATCCCATCATGGAATCGTCGGTGTTGAATAGGGCCCTCAACTCAGGAGGAAGAAATGCGAGAGTTCGTCCCGGGCTTGGAGGGCGTGGTTGCCTTCGAGACGCAAATTGCCGAGCCCGATCGCGATGGCGGCGCCCTGCGGTACCGCGGTGTCGATGTCGCCGACCTCGTGGGCTGCGTGTCTTTCGGCAATGTCTGGGGGCTGCTGGTCGATGGAGAGTTCAACCCGGGGATACCGCCGGCGGAACCATTCCCGATACCGATTCATTCCGGGGACGTTCGCGTGGATGTTCAATCCGCCATCGCGATGCTCGCTCCCGCCTGGGGTTTGCAACCAATTCTCGATATCGATGACGACACCGCGCGCGAGAATCTCGCTCACGTGTCGGTGATGGCGCTGTCCTTCGTCGCGCAATCTGCGCGGGGTCTGGGACAGCCGATGGTCCCGCAAGCCGACATCGATCAAGCGAACACCGTCGTCGAGCGATTCATGATCCGTTGGCGGGGAGAGCCAGATCCCCGTCATGTCGAGGCGATCGACTCATACTTCGTTGTCGCCGCCGAGCACGGCTTGAACTCATCCACCCTCACCGCCCGGGTCAGCGCATCGACCGGAACCGACGTAGCGGCGGCGATTTCCGGAGCTATCGGAACCATGAGTGGCCCACTCCACGGCGGAGCACCGGCACGCGTGCTCTCGATGATCGAGGAAGTAGAGAACAGTGATGACGCCGCCACCTTCGTTCGAGAAACCCTGGACGCAGATAAGCGTCTGATGGGCTTCGGTCACCGCGTGTACCGCGCAGAGGATCCCCGCGCGCGAATTCTGCGCAACGTGGCTCGGGACCTGGGAGCCCCTCGGTACGAAGTTGCGGCGGCGCTCGAGCGCGAAGCTCTGACACAACTCCGGGAGCGACGGCCCGACCGGGCACTCGCGACGAACGTCGAGTTCTGGTCCGCCGTGATTTTGGACTTCGCCGAAGTTCCCCCGGAGATGTTCACCTCGATGTTCACCTGCGCCCGCATCGCCGGCTGGAGCGCCCACATTCTCGAGCAGAAGAGAACCGGACGACTGATCCGGCCATCTGCACGCTACATAGGGCCCAAGCCCCGGCGGCCCGATCAGGTCGAGGGGTGGGACCCGGTCATGGTGCGGCCATCCTGGCTGGTCCCCGACGACGACTCGTAGACGCAGCACGGGATACTTACGCCTCATCTCTCTACTTTCGAAAGAAGGACCAGTGTCTGACGGCATTCGCATCCCCACCGAACTTCTGCCCGCCGATGGGCGCTTCGGAGCCGGCCCCTCCAAGGTGCGCCAGGCCCAAGTGGACGCGCTTGCCGCGGTATGGCAGACCTACCTGGGAACGTCGCATCGTCAAAAGGCGGTCAAATCCGAAGTTGGCCGACTGCGGTCGGGGCTGAGAGATCTGTTCGCCCTCCCCGACGGCTACGAGGTGATCCTCGGAAACGGCGGCTCGACGGCGTTTTGGGACATTGCGACGTTCGGGCTGCTCGACAACCGAGCGCAGTTTCTCTCGTTCGGGGAATTCGGCGCGAAGTTCGCCTCAGGCGCCGCGAAGGCGCCTCACCTCGGCGAACCGACGATCATCACCGCTGATCCCGGCACCGCTCCGGCGTTCAAGGCTGAAACCGGAATCGACGCGTACTGCTCTCCGCACAACGAGACCTCGACCGGAGTCATCGTGACTCCACGCCGAGTCGCAGGGGCAGACACCGATGCGCTCCTGATCGTCGACGCGACATCGGGGGCTGGCGGACTTGATGTCGAAGCGGCCGAGTTCGACGTCTACTACTTCGCTCCCCAAAAGTCGTTCGGCTCCGACGGGGGGCTCTGGCTCGCTCTGATGTCCCCGGCGGCTTTATCGCGGTCAGAGCGCATCAAGGCCTCCGGACGCTGGATTCCCGACTTCCTCGACCTCGAAACCGCAGTCGATAACTCGCGCAAAGACCAGACGTACAACACACCCGCACTCGCAACGATTTTCCTGATGGCCGAGCAGATTGACTGGTTCAACGACAACGGTGGTCTTGCGTGGTGCACGGGTCGCACGGCTGAGTCGTCGGGAGTCCTCTACGACTGGGCAGAGAACACCGATATCGCCACTCCCTTTGTGAGCGAGCCAGAGCATCGCTCCTCCGTCGTCGTGACGATCGATATCGATGACACTATCGACGCCACCGCCATCACCAGTGCTCTTCGCGCGAACGGCATTCTCGACACCGAGCCCTACCGCAAGCTCGGCCGAAATCAACTCCGGATTGCGGTCTTCCCGGCCGTCGAGCCCGATGATGTTCGCGCCCTGACGGGTTGCCTCGACTACGTCATCTCACAACTCGCGTGACATCGTCGCCCGCTACCGGGCGTCGGCCGAACCTCGATCGGATCACGTGGATCACGTATCTGCAATTGTCGCTGTTCGCATTCTTTCTCTACGGGTTCGGGGCCACTCAGGCTCTGCTGCGTGATGAGCAGGGCACCTCGCGCACCATCGCGTCGCTCCACGCCATCGTCTTCGCTGCAGCGAACGTGATTGCCGGGCTGCTCATTCCTCGAATGATGGAGCACTGGGGTCGCGGTCGCGTCATTCGATACGCGGTCATCGTGATGAGCCTCGGAATAGCCGTCTACACAGCACCCTTCGGCCTACCCGCGAGCCTGATCGGGACCGCCCTAGTCTCGTGCGGGGGTGTGTCGTTGGTGGCAACCGCCAGCGCGTTCATTTTGGACTACCAAGGGTCAGCTGGACCCGCGGCGCTGACGCAGGCGAACGCTCTTGCTGCGCTCTTTGGTTTCTTCGTCCCCCTCATCATCGGCCTCACTCTCGCACTGGCATGGGGCTGGCGCATCGGGCTGTGGGCTCTCATCGTCGCTCTCCTGGTGACCGAGCTTGTTCGCGGCCGGCAGCAGTCAACACCCCGTCTTCAGCGCGCGCAGGCTCCCTCTCCGAAGAGCTCGACCATGGCCGGACAGTCCAGGATCGAACACGCACCGATGCCCCGACGTTTCTGGTGGTCTCTGGGCGTCGTCGGTCTTCTCCTGGCAACCGAATTCACGTTGACGCTGTGGAGCGCAGACCTCCTGCGAGAGAGAGCGGGATTGGGTCCAGCCGCTGCTGCCGCCAGCCTCGCTGCCGTGACCGGCGGAATGTTTATTGGACGCATCGTCGGTAGCCGACTCGCACAAACATGGAGCGTTGATCGTCTGCTCATCTCCTCCATCGTGTTCACGCTTTCCGCGTTCTTCGTTGCATGGACCTTCACCAGTGTTTGGGTGATCATCACGGCGCTCTTCGTCGTCGGCCTCGGCATTGCGGTCCACTGGCCTATCGGCGTCTCGCGCGCCGTCGCGAGCTCCGGCGGAAGGATCGATCGCGCCTCCGGCTTGTCATCCGTGGCAGCCGGGGTGGCAGGAGGCATCGCACCGTTCGTTCTCGGCGTGCTGTCCGATCAGATCGGCTTCCACCTGGCCTTCCTCACGGTTCCTGTGCTCCTCGCGGCCGCACTGGCACTCCTTCTCATCAGGCCGGTAACTGCCACCGCACCCGAACCGGCATTGCCAAACGATGGCGCGCCACCGCGTCTCACGAAAGATGATCCGGCGGGCGCATCGCTGCCAGAACCCACCACGGCGGATCGACCCGCAGCAGACGATCGTCCTCCTCGCTCGCAATAAGCAGCCCGGTTCCATCCGACGTCCAGGTAATCGCTTCGCCCTGCACTTGACGCGGCAATGCGAAGGTGACGACCTTCCTTCCCGGTGGCAAGCCGACATAGAAGTGGACGTCCAGGTAGTCCCTCAGGACGTAACCCCGTTCGTCCGGGTGAATCGCGCCATCCGTGGTCAACGGACCCACATCATCGAGTCGCTCAGCAATGGCCACGGAGCGCCTCAACGGGACCGAATACAAGCCACCGGTGGCGAGTTGCCACGTCGCCACCCACACCGAGCGACCATTGACCATCAGCGTCTCGGCGTTGTGTGGTCGATCGGGATAGGTGAACTCCCAGGACTTCACCCGACGCGACCGCGTGCCCAGCGTCTTCGGCTCCCACACTCGATGGAGCGTGACGTAAGGCCACGAGTCGCGGTTGTCGCCGATGTCTCCCACCCAGAGGGCGGCTCGCCCACGAGCATTTCTCGTACTCGCCAGCGCCTCGAAATCACGGGCCTGCACCCCCCGCAGACGCAATTCCGACACCGTGTCGCACGTCTCGAGATCAAGAGCGTAAAGACGGGCGGCATCGGACGAGTCATTGTGAACCCACACGACGTTCTCGTGCATCAACGATGCGGCCATACCGCTGATCTCTGTCAAGCGTCGATCATCGAATCGGCACACCTCGGTCCACGGCAGTTCTTGCTGCGCGGACGCTGGAGCGGCGAAAGATAGTGCCATGGTGATCACGACAGAAAACACCGCGATCACTCGTAACACAGCTGCTGTTTTCGATGCCACTCCCGTGATCAATGTCATCCCGAAATGAGGGCCGCGAGCACTGCAGCACCCACCGTTACCGCGAGCACGGCAAGAGTGATGATGCGTCGAGTCCGAGGGTCCACAACGCACCAGCCTACGATCCGGCACGCACGGTCACTGTGCACATCGGACGTGACCGACATGCGATACCCGATCCAGTCATAATGGAGGTGATGACCGACAAGACTCAGCCCCGTTCTTCGTTGTCGCCCGATGAGACCGCCATTCCGGCGGTGGCCACCGGCACGATTCTCTGGGTCGTCGCGTGGGTGATCGTGTCGATCAGGTCCGGGGTCGACCAGGGCACATCGAGCGTGTGGTGGTGGGCGGTCGCGGCAGCGGGGACACTCTCCGGCGCCATTGGCCTCGTGTATTTGCGGTGGCGACGGTCTCGACTACGAGCGCGTTGATCACAGATCGTCGGCGGCGGGTTCGAGTACCTCGGAATGGGCACCGCAGCCGTACGCCAAAGACACCAAACGACCATCCGCTGGAGCAAACTGGTTGGAGCACACCCCGAACGAGCGTGACAGGGGACCGGCGACGCTGACGACGAAGCCACAGGTCGCGCACTGTTTCGACGCCGCTTCGGCCATTTCTGACGTGGGACCGAACTCACCGTCATCCCACCTGTCCGCCGCCTGATCGCGAGCGGCGATCGACAGCACTCGCGCTCGACCGAGGCCCGCTTCCCAACCGGTCCATCCTCGCGGCTCGTCACGATCAATGATCGCGTCGATTTCGTCCGCTCCGCTCATGCCGGTGACGAGTCGGGCATCGTCCGCCGGTGTGGGGAGAACGTCACCCACCCCGAGATCGCCCGGGCGGATGCGATCGCTCCACGGCACCCACTCCGGAGCCACCAGGGACTCGGGTCCGGGCAGCAGGATGATTTCGCAGATAGTCGCGGCTTTCCCCCGCGGCACACGTGACACGCTCACTGCCCATTGCCAGCCGACGTAGGCCGGGTCGTCGCAGGCGAACGCGTGCGTACCGAATCTCTCCGCTTCCATCGCGAAGCCGAGGTGCGAGCCTACGAGTTGGGCTCCCATTTCATCGACGACAGCATCGTGCGCGAGGCCTTGGGCGTCTCGCAGAACAGCGTCTTCCTTGACGTCGGTCGTCACGGGACGATTGTGACCCACGCTGAACCCCGCACCGTCGGTGGGTCACTCATCCGGAAGCCGGCACGGCATCCGGGTAGTGTCCGACCATGCCTTCTCCATCGTCCCCGGTGCGCAGGGGCCGTCGAATCGCCTCGATCGTGGGGATCGCCGCCGCCACGGCGTTGACGCTGACGGCGTGCGAGAAGCCAGCGCCCGGCGTGTCCGTTTTCGCTGGGACCACGACGACGTTCCAAGAGGCAATCTGCTGGGCGTTCGATTCACCGGCCCTTGAACCCGGAGACTGCGCACAGAGCCTTATCGCCGAGGCGAGCACCGGGGAAAACGTCCCGCGCATTCCCGTGGTCCCGGGAGAGACAATCGGCATTAGTGTCGATCCAGTGATCGCCGACTCCGGCTGGTCACCGGTGATCGGGCAGCAACGTTTGGTGTCGACGCCTTTGGAAACCACCTACTACCGATTCACCTACCCGGACTTACAAGAGATCCCACCCGATGGCGTTCTATTGCAGGTGGTCGCCGGCCGTGGTGATGCAGCGAAAGGCATCTGGGTCTTCCGACTCGAACGCTCGTAGTTCACGTTCGTTACAGCGATGTTCGCGTCGCATGCGACGCTAGCTTCGTCGCTGGCAGCGTCGACGGGTGCCCTATACGTCCAGGTCGTCTGCAACGGCCCGCAGGACAGCTGCCCCCTTGCGCGCCGTGTCATCGGAGGGATACCGCCCTCGCCGCAACTGTCCGGACATCCCGTCGAGCAGCTTGATGACGTCTTCGATGATCACGGCCATGTCATCGGCTGGCTTCCGCGAGCCCTTAGCAACGGACGGGGTGTCCAAAATGGTGACCGACAGCGCCTGCTTTCCTCGACGCCCATCAACGATCCCGAAATCCACCTTCGTGCCGGGGCGCAATGCAAGGACCCCATCCGGCAACGTTGACACGTGAACGAAGACGTCTTCGCCATCATCGGCAGTGATGAAGCCGAACCCCTTCTCGGAGTCGTACCACTTCACGATTCCTGTCGGCACCTGTCGCTCCTCGCTCGATTACCCAGTGGATGCTTGGCGCTCGATCCTACGGCCTTGGACACCCCCTCACTGTCAGGGCATGGCAGGCTAGTGGAGTGAAGAACGACTCCCCCCACGGCGATCGGCTCCTGCGCGCAGGACTCGTCATCACCATCATCGGCCTCGGATGCGCCTTGGTGGCCATCACTCCGTTGTTTCTTCCTGAGGTTCGCTTGTCCGGCGTGTGGTGGTTCTTGTCGATGCTGACAGGAGTAGGCCTGGCGGTAGTGATCATCGGTCTTCTGCGCTCGTCTAGAGCCCGACGGGAAGTGCGTCGATAGCGCCATGAGTTCACCCCAACTTCGGACACTCGCCGAGGATCTCCGCTCTCGCAGTGACGGTCAAATCTCTGCACTGTTGAACGCACGCCCCGATCTCGTGCACCCCATTCCCTCCGACATGCGGGCGTTGACGACCCGTGCATCGACGAGTCCATCCATCGCGCGTTACCTGGACGATGTCGATGTCCTTCACCACTTCACTCTCCGGGTGGCAACCGAACTCACCGCCGAGCAACCGACATCTGTTCCCCTGCTCGTCGACGAAGTGGTTGCCCGGGTGGACGCGGCAGACGCCACCGATTTCGCAACATCTGTTCATCAAGCGGTCGATGCCCTGCACACAGCGGCCTTGTTGTGGGGGACGCAGGAACGCACCCACGTTGTTACGTCGGTTCGAGACCAGGTGGCTCAGGCACCCGCGCCGTCCTGGCCGCCTCCGTCGTGCTCAGCACCGCCCAGCAGCGCGAAAGAACACGCCACACTTGATCAACAAGCCGAGGCACACGTGCGCTCAACCATCTCAATCATCGAGGAAGTCGGCGATCTATGGAGACGGGAGCCGGGTGCGGTACTTCGTTCTGGTGGTCTGTCCACTCGCGCGCTAGACACTCTCGCTGCGCACCTTGGTGCCGATCGTTTCGCGGTTTCATGCGCAGTCGACATCGCGCACACAGCCGGGCTGCTCGCCGTCGGGGCGACCGACTCCGACGTGGCATGGATGCCCACCGAATCTTTCGATGATTGGCGTCGCACTCCGCCCGGACGTCGTTGGGCTGTGCTCGCACAGACATGGCGGGACAGACAGGGTGTCACCTCTACCAAGCCGCTGGTCACTGAGGAGCATCCGTTTACCGTCACCTGGCGACACCATCTGCTGACCGTCGCCAACGAGGCCTCGGGTGAGTGCGAGATCGACGCGATGCTGGAAGTCATCGACTACCGATGGCCTCGGCGCCGTGGATCGAAACGATCATCGGTCCTACGCACGCTATCTCAAGAGGCAGAGGTCCTCGGAATTTTGAACGGTGGGGGGCTCAGCAGCGCGGGGCGTAGGTTGGCCGCCGCCTCGGACTCTGCAGCACTTGCCAAGGCTGTGACTGCTCATCTCGCCGCCGAGGTCGACACCGTTCTCATCCAAGCCGACCACACCATCGTGGCGGCCGGTCCGCTGACTCCAGCCGTGGGCAGACCTCTGCGCGACCTCGCGGATGTCGAATCCCGCGGGCACGGATGCGTGCTGCGGATATCGAACGCGTCACTGCGCCGCGCCCTAACGGTCGATGCCGATCCGCAAGCCTGGATCGAGTTTCTCCGCAGCATCAGTTCCAAGAATGTCCCGCAGCCGGTCATCTACGCGATCACCGACGCGGCACGGTCCTTGCCCGGTGTCCGCTCGGACTTCGTTGCTCCTTGCCCACCCGCACCGAGGCGACGGCCCCGCACGCGGGCAACGGCAGCAACCGTGGACAAGACCCTGCGGGTGCTCCGAGCGGAGGAACTCCGAGAGCGGGTAGACGAGGCACCTATCGATATCTCCGAGGTTCCACGCATGGATAGTTCGACGGTTGTTGCCAGCGTCAAGTACGCCATCGATCACAACGAGACCGTTCATCTGACGCACGCCGAGTCAGATGGGTCCACCGCCGTTCTTCTGGTCGACCCCATTCGCCTCGGTGGAGGATCTCTCACGGCCTACGACCACCACGCCGAACAGGTGCGCACCCTCGCCGTCTCTCGAATCTCCGGCGTCGTGGCGATTCAGATCAGCGCCTGAATCCTCAGGAACTCGTCAATTCCTCCACCGCAACGGCCATCGACCGGAGATTCTCCGGAATAGGTACGACACCTATACCCGGCCCGGTCGGTACTGCGAGTCGGCCATCGCGAAGCACGAAGGGCTCGGTGACATCCTCGGCGTAGTACCTGTTCGATGCGCTCGTGTCTCCCGGCAACGTGAACCCCGGCAGAGCCGCGAGAGCGACATTGGCTGCGCGACCTATGCCAGTCTCCAACATCCCTCCACACCACACGGGGACTTCTCGACTCAGGCACAGATCATGAATCTTCTTGGCTTCCAGAAACCCGCCCACCCGGCCCGGCTTGATATTGATGTTCGACGCGGCGCCGAACTCGATCGCCGACTCGGCCGACTCTGTCGACAGAATTGATTCGTCCAGGCAGATCGGGGTGGAGCATGCACGAGCGATGAGCGTGTGACCCCACCAATCCTCTTCTTCCAACGGCTGCTCGATCAGCAAGAGATCAAATTCGTCCAGTCTGGCCAGGTGGTGGGCGTGCTCCCGCGAATAGGCCTGGTTGGCATCGACCTGAAGCGGAATCGTCGGCCAACGCTCACGCACCACGGCAACCGGCTCAATGTCCCACCCGGGTTCGATCTTCAACTTGATGCGCCGGTATCCCGCATCCACGTACATACCCACTTCTTCGAGGAGATCCTCAATGCTTTCCGATGTCGGAATCCCCACGCTCACACCACAATCAACTTCCGCACGCGTCGCTCCGAGGTAATCACCGAGTGAGGTAGAAGCGCGACGTAACCACACGTCGAGCACAGCGGTACCAACGGATGCCCGGGCAATGTGGTGCCCGCGCACCACCTTCATGGCGGCATGAACGCCATCGGGAGTCCAGTCGTTGCCAAGAACAATCGGCGCGAGGTACTCCTTGATCACCTGTATCGCACCGGCGGTGTACTCGGCGTTGTAGCCCGGCCAACCCAAGGTGACGCACTCACCCCACCCCTGGGCGCCATCACTGTCGATGGCCTCAACCAGCATCACGTCACGCACGTATTGGGTCCCGAAACTCGTGCGGAAAGGCCGCACCAGTGGCATCTGCAACGAGTGCAGGCGTAACGCGTCGATAGTCATGAGTCCGAGCCTTTCGCAAGGACATACGACCCGTGCGGATCAAGCCCAACCACCGAAAAGTCGTGCTCCAACGCATCGAGAAACTGCTCACGGACTCTCATCCGCCACTCAAGCGCCTGGTCCGGATCGGTCGTGCGCAAGCTCACGATGTCGTCCGGGATGGCAATGACGCGGGCATCATCGAAGTCCGCTGAGTCGACATCGGCGATGGGTGCACGGGCCGCACTGATCGCAGACGCACCATCGAGAACCCACCACGCGAAGACACGGTCTGACGGATCCCCGGCGTTAATGGCGTCGTCCATATTGCCGTAGAAGTTGGGCATGTAGTCCCGCACGTGGGTGCCGAGTTTCTGCACGTTTAGTCGCGCATTGCGACGCACGAGAGGATCGAAGCTCCACACCACGGTGTCTATCCCGCAGGAAAGCGCCCACGCTCGCTGGTGCAACTTAATCGCCGTGCCCACGTGTCGATTTCGATACGCATCCACGACGCCGGCCATGTGCGAGTGCAGATGTGCGTGCCACGAAGACGCATCTTCCGGTGATCCGCCCTCAGATTCGTGTCCCGATACGCGGTGCCGCCCGACGACGGCGAGTGCCGCACCCACCGGTTGGGAGTCGTCGAACGCAGCGGCGACGTAGCCTCCGGAGTGGACCAGAGCTCGCAGAAGATTCAACTTCACGTGGGTTGCCCCGGATTCCGGAGGCCAGACCTCATCGAAGATTCGCACGGCGATGCCTTGGTCATTAGGGTCATCCAAGGTCCGGATGGATATCCCCGCAGCCTCTTCGGCTCGCGCGGCAGCCCGCCAGGCATCATCGACAATGCTCACGGCAGCACGGTAGCGAGAGGAACGAGGCTCACTCAATGGACGGTCACCTACGCGTCGACGATCTCGTCAACGCGACCCGCCAGCTGGTGACCGTCGAATCCCCCACAGACGATCTCACCGCCTGTGCGGAGGTGGTCGAGGCCGCCAATGAACTGTCGCGCGCGTGGTTGTCCGAGCCAGGACGTATCGAAAGGCACGGTGGCCGACCCGTCTGGCGCTGGGGACCGTCGAGCCCTCAGGTCCTTCTTCTCGGGCATCTGGACACGGTGTGGCCGGTGGGAACCCTGGAGCGCATCCCGTTCAAGGTGGACGGGGATCGAATGACGGGGCCGGGGGTTTTCGATATGAAGGCGGGGGTTGTCCAGGGTTGGGCCGCGTTGTCCATGGTGTCCGCTCACCCGGAGGGTTCCTGCGGAATGCTGCTGACAACCGATGAGGAAACAGGGTCCATGGCCTCTCGCGACCTGATCGCTGAGGCCATTACCAACGCTAAGGCCGTTTTCGTTCTCGAACCATCGGCCGACGGGGCGCTCAAGACCGAACGCAAAGGCACGTCCTGGTATCACCTGACCTTCACCGGCCGTGCAGCGCACGCAGGACTGGAACCCGAGCGTGGGATAAATGCATCCGTCGAAGCCGCGCACTTCATCACCGAAGCGGTCGCCTGGGCGGACCGCTCCCTTGGCACATCGGTGACCCCCACCGTGATGACATCGGGCACCACCTCCAACACCGTTCCCGCGGAGGCTGCGTTAACCGTCGATGTTCGAGCCTGGACTCGCGCTGAGCAAGAGCGAGTCGATGCGAGCGTTCGTTCCTGGGAACTGCGACACCCCGAGGCCAGATGGTCCATCGGTGGAGGCATCGACCGATCCGCTCTTGAGTCTGCGTTGTCCGCCGACCTGTTCGCCCGCGCTCAGCGCGTGGCTTACGACATGGGGCTGCCGGAACTGTCATCTCAGGCGGTCGGTGGAGCCAGTGATGGAAACTTGACGGCCGCTGCCGGTGTACCGACGCTCGACGGGCTCGGCGCCGTCGGTGACGGTGCGCACGCCGACCACGAATGGGCGTCAGTGTCCAGCATGGACGAACGTGCCCGCCTGCTCGCGGGGCTGCTCTCCGCCATCGGAGGTGCCGCGTGACCGACGGACCACTGATCGTCCAAAGCGACAAGACACTTCTCCTGGAAGTCGAGCACAGCGACGCCGTCGATTGCCGCAAGGCGATAGCACCCTTCGCTGAACTCGAACGGGCCCCGGAGCACATCCACACCTACCGGCTGACTCCGCTCGGATTGTGGAACGCGCGAGCAGCCGGTCACGACGCCGAGCAGGTCATCGACACACTCATTCGTTACTCGCGCTATCCGGTTCCCCACGCGCTCCTGCTCGACGTGGCTGAAACGATGGCACGCTACGGCCGCCTGCAGTTGGCCAACGATCCTGCCCACGGACTCGTCCTCCAAGCCATCGATGTTGCCGTTCTCGAGGAAGTTCTCCGCAGCAAGAAGATCGCACCGCTGCTCGGCACGCGGCTCGATGAAACGACAGTTATGGTGCACCCCAGCGAACGAGGCCACTTGAAACAAGCCCTCGTCAAACTCGGGTGGCCAGCCGAAGACGCCGCAGGATACGTCGACGGCGAGCGCCATGCCATCGCACTGGACACGGCCGAATGGCAACCACGCGACTATCAGGTCGAGGCAGCCGACGGATTCTGGTACGGCGGATCAGGAGTGGTGGTGCTGCCCTGCGGGGCCGGCAAGACCATCGTGGGTGCCCTCGCCATGTCTCTGGCCCAAGCAACGACCCTCATTCTGGTGACGAACACCGTCGCAGCCCGACAGTGGCGAGACGAACTCCTTCGTCGTACCGAGCTCACGGCGGACGAGATAGGTGAGTACTCCGGATCCAAGAAGGAAATCCGCCCCGTGACGATCGCGACATATCAAGTACTGACTGCCAAGCGGAAAGGGATCTACCCGCACCTCGAGGTCTTCGACACCCGCGACTGGGGTCTGATCATCTACGACGAGGTCCACCTGCTGCCCGCTCCCATTTTTAGATTCACTGCCGACATTCAGAGTCGACGTCGTCTGGGCCTCACCGCCACGCTCGTTCGTGAGGACGGCCGTGAGTCGGATGTTTTCTCCCTCATCGGCCCGAAGCGCTACGACGCACCGTGGCGTGAGATTGAATCCCAGGGCTACATCGCTCCGGCCGATTGCGTCGAAGTCCGGGTTGACATGCCTGAGCCGGATCGAATGGTCTACGCGATGGCGGAGCCGGAAGACAAGTATCGACTTGCCGCCTGCACACCCGAGAAGAATCGTCTGATCGATGAGATCATCGCCCATCACTCCGGTGAGCAGGTGCTTGTCATTGGTCAGTACCTCGATCAACTGGCGGAGGTGAGCGCTCATCTCGATGCACCCGTGATCACCGGGGACACCTCGGTCAAGGAGCGCGAACGACTCTATCAATCGTTTCGCGACGGCGAGATAAACGTTCTCGTCGTCAGCAAGGTTGCGAACTTCTCCATCGACCTACCCGAAGCCGCAGTCGCGATTCAGATCTCCGGGACCTTCGGGTCACGGCAGGAAGAAGCTCAGCGACTCGGTCGGGTTCTGCGACCCAAGGCGGACGGCCGGACGGCGCATTTCTACTCCATCGTGACGCGCGACACTGTCGACGCCGATTTCGCCCAGCACCGGCAACGCTTCCTCGCGGAGCAGGGCTACGGCTATCGCATCGTGGACGCCGATGACGTTCACGCAGGGCGCTGGGACGGGGTCTAACCCAAGGCGCGCCTCGGCTGAGTCTTACGCCGGCAAAACCGCAAGGCGCGCATCAATGTCGACCACGAGATCATCGACCGTTCCGACCCCGGGCAGCGGGATGTGCACGCGCCCGAACTCGACAGTGCCGATGATCTCTATCTCATTCATCGATTGCCAGTCGGTTCCCACCGGCGACACGGCAAGCACTATCTGGGTATCGATGGTCCCGGCGCTTGCCCGTCCCGAGATCTCCGCGGCCTCACCCGCGGTGCTACCCGCTCCCGCGTAGACAAGATCGTGTGCTCGGTAGCCGGAAATGAAAGCCCGGACTGCACCGTCAGTAAGGAAGTTGCCTGTCTTTATCCGGTCGAGAGCGATCGTCAGGTTCATCCGAACGTCGGTCTCTTGGATCCACAGGTCTCCCGCTCGGACCGGAGCGCTCACATCAATGTCCACGCGGCCAGATGATTGAGAGCTGCGCAGCCGGACGTCGGCGCCATCGATTTGTCGGATGCTCCAGGATTGCTCCACGGGACCACTGTGCCAAAGCGACACGGATGTCCCCGCAGCCCCTCATTACCGGCGGTTTAATGTCCTGATGAGCAAACAGCGCACCTTCTACAGATCCGAGCGCCTTGGTGCTCTGACCGATGGTCTTTTCGCCATTGTGCTCACGTTGCTCGTCCTGGAGCTCAAGATCCCCAACGATCCAGCCCCCGACACAGATGTCGCCCAGGTTCTACTCAACGATTGGGAGGCGTTCGCCGGGTGGCTGATCAGCTTCGTCATCCTCGCCCGACTGTGGATGTTCCAGCATCACGCCGCAGCGTCGGCTCGATTCGTCAGTTCGCGTTCCATCGCCATCAACTTCGCCTTTCTCGCGACGGTGTCTCTCATTCCCTTCAGCGCCCACTTGGTGAGTACTTTCGAACTGGCGCGGCCGGTGGTGCTGCAGATCTTCTCGTTGCTCATCGGGCTGGTGTCGATTTTTCTCGGGTGGTTCATGCGCAGTGTCCGAAACGATCAGCGAGCACTAGGGCGAAGCGAGCCAGGCGCGCAGGAATGGACCAAAGACACGATTCATCATTTGGTGTTGGTGCCGATTGTTGCCGTCGTCGCCGTCATTGCCGCCCAGCTCGATCCTCGTTTGGCTCTCGCCGTGTGGACAATCGAAACCGTCATCGTTTTGGTCATCTTTTTGACGGCTCGGTCAGACGGCGACCTGCACATCTACGCTCCTGACGACCACTGACAAAAAGCGCTGGGGGCGGCTCCCGAAGGAACCGCCCCCAGCGAGGTATTCGTGAGGCGAGCTAAAGGAAGTTGGACCTTTAAAAGTCAGACTCCTAGAAGTCCATACCCCCCATGTCGCCGCCGCCCGCCGGCATCGCCGGTGCAGGCTCGGGCTTGTCCGCCACCACTGCTTCGGTGGTGAGGAAAAGGCCCGCGATCGATGCCGCGTTCTGCAAAGCAGAGCGCGTCACCTTCGCCGGATCGATGATGCCCTGGGCAACCATGTCGACGTAGTCGCCGTTGGCTGCGTTCAGGCCCTCGCCCGCGGGGAGCTCGCGCACCTTCTCCACCACAACGCCACCCTCGAGGCCGGCGTTCTCGGCGATCTGCTTGAGCGGAGCCGACACTGACACGCGAACGATGTTCGCTCCCACGGCCTCCTCGTCGACAAGGCCGAGGGCGTCGATCTTCGAGTCGGCCGCCTTCATCGCCTGGATCAAGGCAACACCGCCGCCGGGCACGATGCCCTCCTCGACAGCCGCCTTGGCGTTGCGAACGGCGTCCTCGATGCGGTGCTTGCGCTCCTTGAGTTCGACCTCCGTGGCTGCGCCGACCTTGATGACGGCGACGCCGCCGGCCAACTTGGCGAGGCGCTCTTGCAGCTTCTCGCGGTCGTAGTCGCTGTCGGAGTTATCGATCTCGGTCCGGATCTGGTTCACGCGGCCCTGGATCTGCTCCGCGTCACCCGCACCCTCAACGATGGTCGTCTCGTCCTTGGTGACGACGACCTTGCGGGCGCGACCAAGGAGATCAACAGTTGCGTTCTCCAACTTCAGGCCGACCTCTTCGCTGATGACCTGTGCACCGGTGAGGATGGCGATGTCCTGCAGCATGGCCTTACGGCGATCGCCGAAGCCCGGAGCCTTGACGGCGACCGAACGGAAGGTGCCGCGAATCTTGTTCACCACGAGGGTCGCGAGGGCTTCTCCCTCGAGGTCCTCGGCGATGATCGCCAGCGGCTTGCCGGACTGCATGACCTTCTCCAGAACGGGGACGAGGTCCTTCACCGAGGAGATCTTCGAGTTCACGATGAGCACGTACGGGTCTTCGAGCTCGGTCTCCATGCGCTCTGCATCGGTGACGAAGTAGGGGGAGATGTAGCCCTTGTCGAAACGCATACCCTCGGTGAGTTCGAGCTCGAGGCCGAAGGTCTGGCTCTCCTCCACCGTGATGACGCCCTCTTTGCCGACCTTGTCCATCGCTTCAGCGATGAGCTCGCCGACCTCGGCATCGCCGCCGGCCGAAATAGCAGCAGTGGATGCGATCTGCTCTTTGGTCTCGACGTCCTTCGCCATGGCGAGGAGCTCCTCGGCGACGACGTCGGTCGCCTTCTCAATGCCGCGCTTGAGACCCATGGGGTTCGCGCCGGCAGCGACGTTGCGCAGGCCTTCACGAACGAGCGCCTGGGCAAGCACGGTTGCGGTTGTGGTGCCATCGCCAGCGACATCGTCAGTCTTCTTGGCGACCTCCTTGACGAGCTCGGCACCGATCTTCTCGTAGGGGTCCTCGAGATCGATCTCCTTTGCGATGGACACGCCATCGTTGGTGATCGTGGGGGCGCCCCACTTCTTCTCGAGAACGACGTTGCGGCCCTTCGGGCCTAAGGTGACCTTCACGGCGTCGGCGAGCACGTTCATGCCGCGCTCGAGCGACCGCCGGGCCTCCTCGTCGAATGCAATCATTTTTGACATAGGGGTCTGTTCCTCCGGAACGTCCGCTTGGAAAGTTGTCACTCTCAGGTGACGAGTGCTAAGTAAAAGTTAGCACTCACCCCTGGAGAGTGCAAATTTCTCACCGGGATTCGGAGGCACCCACGGCCCCTACGCCTACGTCACGCGAGGCGCCTCTAGCGCCCAGTGACCTCGATACCGAGCCTGCGAGCCGAGCGGGCTCGTTGACGGGCAGCCCGCATCCGGCGCAAGCGCTTGACCAGCATCGGGTCGAACGCCAGGGCATCGGGGTTGTCGATTAGCGCGTTGATGATTTGGTAGTAGCGCGTGGCGCTCATATCGAAGAGTTCACGAATGGCCTGCTCTTTGGCCCCGGCGTACTTCCACCACTGACGCTCGAACTCGAGAATCTGTCGATCGCGCTGACTCAAGCTGCTTCCTGCCGCTTCGTTGTCGAGGCGGACAGCATCCATGGGGCACTCCTTCGTGGTCAACCCCGATGCAGGGTGAACCGCGCCGTGTGTTTCGGGCTGTTGATCGGCGACGGAGTCTCCGCAGCCGAGAGGAAGATAGGCGTCATCGTAGGACCTAAATGCCATTCGTGTCATTCACCCCCACGCCCGTGAGCACATTTTCACCGCGCCCACTCAGACTACGACGAACTACGTCTCCCACGACCTCGAAGGATGACCCAACTGAATCCGTAACCCAATCCGTTGGTCGCCCAATGCAGCCCCATGGGGGCGATGACGCTGCCGGACACGATGCGCATCAACGCAAAAAGCACACCCGCCACAGCCGTCACCAGCACGCTGCCCACGACGGTCAGGATGCTGGCTCGCAACCCCTTCCCAACGACCGAACCCAAGGCGGGATTGCGTTCGTGTGTCCCGATGCTGGGGAGCACATGCCAGATCCCGAACATGATGGACGAAATCACGATCGCCCATACGACACCGAAACGTCGTGCCAGCATCGAAAACAGCACAGCCCGGAAAGCGATTTCTTCCAGCAAAACCGTTCCGAAAGGAACCTCGACGAGTGCCTGGAAGGCCAACTTCCCTGCCGACAAGGAGCCGATGCTGTCGTCTTTGAAGGCCTGGCGGGTCTTCTTGAACAGGCTGACAACGACGTAGAAGGCGGTGACAACACCAATCGAGGTAGCTGCCCAGATGAATCCTGACAAATAGAACCACCAACCGAGCCCCATGTCGGTGAAGGAGTTCCCATCCAAAAGACCGATCGCGATCAAGACGACGGAACTCGCGAACGACCACAGAAGGTAGTGCGATTGCGGCGCGAGACGGTTGTTGACGATGTTTATAACAACGATCGCGACGATGACAACCACCAACGGCCACCATGGAAGTCCCGGTTCGTACTCCGGGACGTACCAACCGATCACTCGATCACGTTCCCTCTGTCACGTTTCCTCTGTCACGTTCCCTCTGTCACGTTCCCTCGAACAAGTTCCCTCGAACGCGTTCCTTCAGTCGCGCGCCCTGCGTGCGACCCAGCCCACAGTTTCACGTCAGCAGCCTCGACACACATCGGGAGACAACACGAGGCTACTTGTTTCCCTCTGACGACCTACGGCGTCACAGGGCTCCCTTAGACTTCTGCGTCTACGCCCCTGTAGCTCAGCGGTAGAGCAACCGCCTTGTAAGCGGTAGGTCGTCAGTTCAATCCTGACCGGGGGCTCCATCAACCCCTACGACGGTCGACGCCGATCGAAAATCGCGTTCAGCGTGATACCCGCGGCGACGGACGCGTTCAGCGACTCTTGCCCGTCGACCATCGGGATGCCGATCAGGAAGTCGCACGTTTCGGCAACCAGACGTGACAGGCCGTGTCCTTCGGAGCCCAACACGAGCGCCACCCGGTCACCAACCACGTCATCATCGATGTCGCTGATGCTCGTCTCAGCCCGGGTGTCCAACCCGATCGACATCCATCCGTCGCCATGCAGTGTCTCGATGGTCGATCGAAGATTGGTGACGCGCGCGACGGGGAGGCGTGAGAGCGCTCCCGCCGACGCTTTCCACGCAGACGCCGTAATCCCTGCGGATCTCCGCGACGGCAAGGCCAGACCGCTGGCCCCGAAGGCTGCAGCCGATCGCGCAATTGCTCCCACGTTGTGGGTGTCGGTAATTCCATCGAGCAACACCACGAGGTTTCCCGTAGCCACACGGTCGAGATCCGCATACTCGTAGTCCTTGATCGCCAGGACGAGCCCCTGATGATTTCCGTGATGGGAGAGCTCGTCCAGGTCCGCCCGCGCTCCTTCGAAAACGGGTATTGCCAACTCTTGAGCAAGGGCTAAGGATTCACGCCAGCGATCGTCCGGCTCTGCCCGCACCTGCAGGTACAAGCCCGTCGCCGGGACGCCCGCGCGAAGCGCCTCCAGAACCGGGTTACGCCCGATGACCACATCACCGGAATGAATCTGGCTGGTCCGCGTCGAGGACGATGCGTGCTTTCGTGAGCGGCGCGCCGCTGGATGGTGCGCACGGTCCTTGGCTTTCGGTGTGGGGCCTTTCCCTTCGAGGCCTTGCTTTCGTTGACCCCCCGATCCAGACGAAGACCCCTTCTTCGATTCTTTCCGGGTAGCTCCACGACGCTGTGAGTTACCCGCCATCGCTGGACCCACCGTCGTCGCTCAGAGACCACCGAGGACCATCCGGGGTGTCTTCGATCTCGATGCCGGCCGCCTTCAACTGGTCACGAATCACATCGGCACTCGCGAAGTCTTTGCGTTCCCGCGCGGCTTGACGTTGCTCCAGTGCAACGGCAATCAGAGCATCCACCGCGCCCTCCAACCGTCCACCCACGTCACCGCGCCGCCAATCCGACGGGTTCAGCCCGAGAACATCCAGCATGGCCACCACAGATTGGGCCCTGGATCTGACCTTCTCAACATCTCCACGTGCGATAGCTGCGTTTCCCTCTCGCACCACACCATGGATGACGGCGATGGCCTGCGGGGTATTGATGTCGTCATCCATCGCGTCGTCGAAGTCAGGATGCCTGTTATCCGCATCGACATCGAAACTGTCGCCGATTACTTCCGCAGCTCTCACCAGGAAGCCCTCGATTCGCTGGAAGCCTTGACCCGCGTCTGTGACCATCGCATCGGAGAACTCCAACATCGAGCGATAGTGCGCACCCGCCAGGTAATAGCGAAGCTCGATGGGACGCACCCGTTGAACGACCTCTGAGACCAAAAGCGAGTTACCGAGTGACTTGCTCATCTTCTCCCCGGCGGTCGTCACCCACGCGTTATGCAGCCAGTAGTTGGCAAACCCGTCTCCCGCGCATCGAGACTGCGCGATCTCGTTCTCATGGTGCGGAAAGACGAGGTCCAGTCCGCCGCCGTGAATATCGAAAGTAGAGCCCAGGTATTTGCGCGCCATCGCCGAGCATTCGATGTGCCAGCCGGGACGCCCCGGACCCCACGGCGTTTCCCACGACGGTTCACCCTCCTTGGCGCTTTTCCACATGGCGAAATCGCGTGGATCTCTCTTGGACCGAGCCTCGGCGTCATCCGCTGCGAGCATGTCGTCGACCTTTTGGCCACTCAACGAGCCGTAGTCCGCATATGCACGGACATCGAAATACACGTCGCCGTTCGCTGCGTACCCGACACCTGCGTCCATAAGTCGCTGCATCAAGTCGACCATCTCCGGGATGTGCCCGGTTGCTCGCGGCTCGTACGTCGGAGGTAGGCAACCAAGAACGTCATACGCCTCAGAGAATGCCCGCTCGTTGCGCATCGCCACTACCCAATAAGGAACATCCTCATGGCCGGCGTTGTGCAGAATCTTGTCGTCGATATCGGTGACGTTGCGGACGTACGTAACGTCGTAGCCGCGGGCGGCCAACCAGCGCCTGACGATGTCGAAAGCCACTCCGCTGCGAATGTGCCCCACGTGCGGCGGCCCCTGGACGGTGGCGCCGCATACGTACATGCCCACTCGACCGGGTTCCATCGAGGCGAACTCACGGACCGTTCGAGTGGACGTGTCGTGCAGGCGAAATACCACGGTAAGACAGTAGCGGTGCGGCCTACCGAATGAGCGTGACGACCTTCTCCGGCTGAATACGCAGGATGATTCGCACATTGTCCGTGCCATCGTCGGCGGTGTACCGATCGTTACCGGTGTACTCCTGACACAGGCGATCGATCAACTCCCGGGCACCCTTGTCTTCGACTTCGGCCGTGCCTCGAACTTCAACGTAGGAGTACGGGTTGTCTTTCGGGTACACGATGACGCTGCATCGAGGGTCCCCTTCCACATTCAGGTGCTTGCGACGACCCCTGACGGTCGAAACCAGCAGATCGTTACCGTCTCGGGTGACCCAGACGACTGCTTGGTGCGGACGTCCGCTCGGCAAGATGGTCGCGATAACGGCGAATTCAGGGGCATCGAACCACGGCAAGACTTCTTCGGGAATAGCAACCATGGAGTGAGTGTGTCACCCCTAATGACGTTCCTCGACGAGAGCGACAGCAATTGCGGCGACTCCTTCGCCCCGGCCGGTCAACCCCAACCCATCGGTAGTTGTTCCCGAGACACTCACCCGAGCACCCAAGGCGGCCGACAGAACATCCTGGGCTTCCCGACGCCGCTCGCCTATGCGAGGCCGGTTGCCGATGACCTGCACGGAGGCGTTGACGATCGCGAAGCCCGCGCCACGAACAGCGGCCGCTGCATGCGCCACCAGGCTGACGCCCGAGGCGTCTGACCACTCAGGGTCATTCGTTCCGACAAGCGAACCGAGATCTCCCAGGCCTGCTGCCGACAAGACGGCGTCGCAGATCGCGTGCGAGGCGACGTCCGCATCGGAATGCCCTTCGAGGCCTTCGTGGTCCTCCCACACCAATCCGGCGAGCCACATGGGACGGCCCTCGGCGAACGCGTGCACGTCCGTCCCGATCCCGACCCGCAGTTGCGATGTCACCGCGTCCTCCGATGCTCGATCAGGGCCTCCGCTAGGACAACGTCCAACGGGCGCGTCACCTTGAAGGCGTCTTCGTGGCCATCAACCGCATGGACGGCAATGCCGAGCCGCTCCACCATTCCGGCGTCATCGGTGACCGGAGCGTCGACTTCCGCGTGTGCACGCTGAAGAACGTCGCGGGTGAAGCCTTGCGGTGTCTGCACGGCCCGCAAAGAATCTCGCGACACCGTCGCCCCCAACGAGGCATCGCCAGTCACCGTTCTGATCGTGTCGACAAGCGGTACGACGGGAACGACGGCTGCGTGGCCGTTCCTGACGGCGGCCACCACATTGGTGATTACCTCAGGTGGGACCAGCGGACGCGCGGCGTCATGAACGAGAACCACGTCGACGTCGTCCGGCAGTGCGATCAACGCCCGGGCGACAGATTCCGATCGAGATTCTCCCCCCGCCACAACGAAAACCTCGGCGGAGAACTCTTGGGGTTGAAGCAACGAACCCACGTCGTCTCGATAATCCGATGGAGCAGCGACCACCACAACGTCGACGACGGGAGTCGCAGCGAGTGCCTTCACCGCATAGACCAGCATCGGAGTGCCGGCGATTTCTCGAATGGCTTTCGGGGCCCCCGGCCCGAGGCGTTCACCCCTGCCAGCGGCGGGAACTAGTGCGGCGACGCGCCCGTAGCCAACGTCGTCGCTCACGACGAGCTGATCAGGAAGCCAGGACCTCGTCGAGGATGGCCTCGGCCTTGTCCTCGTCGGTCTTCTCTGCGAGCGCCAACTCGCTGACCAGGATCTGTCGAGCCTTGGCGAGCATGCGCTTCTCTCCCGCCGACAAGCCACGCTCCTGCTCTCGGCGGAACAGGTCCCGAACCACTTCGGCGACCTTGATGACGTCCCCGGACGCCAGCTTCTCCAAATTGGCCTTGTATCGACGTGACCAATTGGTGGGTTCCTCGGTGTAGGGCTGACGCAGGACCGTGAACACCTTGTCCAAGCCTTCTGCGTTCACAACGTCACGAACCCCGACCAAGTCGACGTTGTCCGCGGGCACTCGAACCGTCAAGTCCCCTTGCGCAACGCGAAGAACGAGGTACTCCCGGTCCTCTCCCTTGATCTTGCGCATCTCCACCGATTCGATGAGTGCTGCGCCATGGTGCGGGTAGACAACGGTGTCACCGACGTTAAAAGCCATTGAGAGGATCCCCTTTCCGGAACGCTGATTCTACCACCGCACAATCGACCGATACTCTGCGGTCGTGAACAGGCGTTACTCCACAGCACTCGTCGTGTCCAGCGCTCTTGCGGCTCTCACGTTGACATTGACCGGTTGTTACAACGGCCCGAACGCCTCCACCAACATGCAATCGGTGCAATTGACGGGGAACGGCGTCCAGGTTCAGGCCGGCGACATTCGCGCTGAGAACCTGACACTTGTCGCCGGGCCCGACGGCTCGGCCAGCGCAACCTTGATCATGCGGGTGACCAATCAAGATCTGGAAGCAGACAATCTCTTGGCTGCTCTGATTGACGGTGTCCCCGCCTTCATCACCGGCGATGTGGTGGAACTACTCCCCAACCAATCCGTGGGCTTCGGGTATGAATCCGACCGGTGGATCAACTCGTATGAGTTCGACGCCTCTCCCAGTACGTACGTCCCCGTCGCTCTTCAATTCGAGCGCTCCGGGATTGTTGAGGCGAACGTGCTCGTCGTTCCCCCGACCGGCTACTACGAGGGAATCGAGCCGGTTCCACCGGCGATGTAGCCACGAAACGACCTCACGCGTCGTACTTGTAGCCGAGCCCACGCACGGTGACTAAGTGAAGGGGGTGTGCAGGATCGGCTTCTACTTTGGCCCGCAGGCGTTTGATGTGCACATCCAGCGTCTTGGTGTCCCCGACGTAGTCCGACCCCCACACCCGGTCGATGAGTTGCGCGCGAGTGAGCACTCGTCCGGAGTTGCGCACCAGGATTTCTAGTAGATCGAACTCCTTTAATGGCATGGGCATTTGCTCTCCACGAACCGTGACCACGTGCCTATCGACATCTATCCGCACCGGCCCCACTTCGATGGCTGCCGGCAGCAACTCCTCCAATTCTCCGTTGCGTCGCAGCACCGCTCGAATTCGCGCGAGTAACTCTCGCGACGAGAAGGGCTTAGTGACGTAATCGTCGGCACCCAATTCGAGTCCGACCACTTTGTCGACCTCGCCATCCTTCGCGGTGAGCATGATGATCGGCACCTGTGAGCGTGTTCGTATCTGTCGACACACTTCGGTGCCAGGCAGACCGGGCAACATCAAATCGAGCAAGAGGATGTCGGCACCCGACTTTTCAAATTCCTCTATTGCCGCATTGCCGTCTGCCGCGACCGCCACCTCATAGCCCTCACGTTCCAGCATGAAGGTCAAGGCATCGGAGAACGACTCCTCGTCTTCCACAACCAGCACCCGTGTCACGAAGATCCTCCCTGTTCCGGGGTCGTCACAAGATCGATATCTAACTCATGGGCCTGCCGCTGCATATCCGTGTGAGGGTCGTAGACCGGGAGTCGCAGGGTAAACGTCGATCCAGTTCCCACCTCCGACCAGACGGTGCATTCGCCTCCGTGGTTTTGACATACGTGCTTGACGATGGACAGACCCAATCCCGTTCCCCCCGTACTGCGCGATCGGGCTTGATCGACTCGGTAGAAGCGCTCGAAGATCCGATCGAGATCGTGGCCAGGAATCCCGATCCCTTGATCCTTGATGACGATCTCTGCAATGCCCTCACTGGCGCGAACCGATACTGCGACTCTGGTTGCAGGGGGCGAGTAGTGGATAGCATTCGACAACAGATTTCGCACGGCGGTAAGCAACTGACCACGATCTCCATAGATCTCGACGGATGCATCTTCACTCCGCACGAGCTCAATTTCTCGACTCACCGCCAAGGTGCGGACTTCATCCGACGCACGGGTGACAAGTTCGTCCACATCCACAATTTCCGCTCTGGTCATCGGATCATCACTTTGCAGACGAGAAAGGTCGATGACGTCCTGGATGAGCGACGCCAGTCGGGCCGCTTCTGTTTGCATCCGTTCGGCGAAATGACGCACTTGCTCCGGATCATCTGCGGCCGAGACGACTGTTTCCGCCAACAGCGATAGGGCACCGACGGGTGTCTTGAGTTCGTGGCTGACGTTGGCAACAAAATCTCGACGCACGGCATCGACTCGTCGCTCTTCCGCCAAATCGTCGACGAGGATCAGCAGCACACCCGTTCCCAGTGGTGCCACGCGCACCCGCAATTCGAGAAGTTCTCGACCAAGCGGTGGACGACGAACCCGCATTTCCTGTTCACGTGCGTGACCATCCTCGGCCACCTTGTCAACTAAACGAACAATGTCTGCCACCGTCAAGGAGCTTCTATTCACGAGCCCGAGCGACAAGGCCCGCGCACTTGCCCGAAGAACCGCTCCATCCGGCGCCGTGACAATCGAGGCGGACGGCAAAACGGACAGCACCCGAATGACTTCATCCGGAACAGCAGGCGGAAGCGCCGAGGCGTCGATTATGTCCTCATCACCACGCCGTCCAAAGGCCACGACAGCACAATAGAGCCGCCTGACAGGACAGAACTCCCCGCCAAAGCCCCACAGCCCATGATTGGCCAACCGTTCACCTGAAAACCCGACAGTTCATCTTCAGTCAATGAAAGATTCACGTTGTGGACGAGCGATCACCGGTCGCGGGCGTACTCTTATATTTGATTCACCGCTCCATTCTTCGACGACGATTCAGGACCCCTATGCGCGCCGCCTACTACGAGCAACTTGACCAGATCAACGATGACCTCGTCGAGATGACCCGGCTCGTGGGTTCAGCGATGAACCGAGCGACCCAAGCGCTCCTCGATGCGGATCTTTCTCTCGCTGAAGCGGTCATCGATTTCGACGCCAAGGTAGACATGCTGGCCAGTGACGTCGAAGAGCGCTGCTTTGAGCTGGTCGCGCTGCAGCAGCCGGTAGCGACCGACCTGCGTGTTGTCATCGGAGCGCTTCGCATCGCCAGCTCTCTGGAGCGGATGGGTGACCTCGCCGAGCACGTGGCCAAGCAGGCCCGCATGCGCTTTCCCAAGGTGGCTGTGCCGCAAGAACTCCGCGCGACTTTCGCGGAAATGGGCTCTCTGGCAGAGGTCATCGTCGCCAAGACGGGTTCGGTTATCGCAACGAAGGATGTCGCCCTCTGCGCCGACATCGCTGTGCACGACGAGCGAATGGACCGTCTGCACCGGGAACTGTTCACCATCGTTCTCTCGCAGACGTGGAAAAACGGCGTAGAGGAAGCGATCGACGTCACCTTGCTCTCCCGCTACTACGAACGTTACGCGGATCACGCCGTATCGGTAACCAAGCGGGTCGTCACGATTGTCACAGGTGAGCCTTACGTGGCGGTCTCCCTGGAGGATCAGGCCGAGGCGTAGGGCCACATATAGCCTTCCGCGCATGGGTGCGGGAGACTTCGCTCATGGCTTCCGTCCACCCGCTGCGGTCATCCGACCGTGCGGTGACAAGCGGGCACGGCGATACACCCAACCCCCGACGCGTGGCGATGCTCTCCGCGCACACCTCCCCACTCGACCAGCCCGGCACGGGTGATGCCGGTGGCATGAACGTCTACGTCGTAGAGACAGCACGGCGTCTCGCCGAGGCAGGTACGGAAGTCGAGATCTTCACCCGAGGAACGTCGTCGGCTCTTCCGTCAACTGTCGAGCTGGCCCCCGGGGTTCTGGTCCGACACATCACGGCAGGTCCCTTCGAGGGATTGGCCAAGCAAGACCTCCCGGGCCAGCTGTGTGCCATGACTTCCGGCGTTATGCGGGTCGAGGCGAGCCGACCCGAAGGCTGGTACGACCTCATCCACTCGCACTACTGGCTCAGTGGTCAGGTGGGATGGCTCGCGTCCGAGCGCTGGCGCATCCCTCTCGTGCACTCCATGCACACGATGGCCAAGGTAAAGAACCTCGAACTCGCCGAGGGAGACACACCCGAACCGAACATCCGGACTATCGGAGAGCAGCAGGTCGTGGACGCCGCGAGTCGGCTGACCGCGAACACCGATGACGAGGCCCGCCAGCTCATCGAGCTCTACGGGGCCGATCCGGCACGGGTCGACGTCGTCCATCCGGGAGTGGACCTCGACGTCTTCTCACCGCACCCCACAGCACGTGACCGTGGTTCGGTCCGGGTCGAGGCGGGGATCGGCCACGAGGAGTTCGTGCTGCTGTTCGTCGGCCGTATCCAACCCCTGAAGGCTCCGGATCTGCTGATTCGCGCATTGGCGTCATTACGGACCGACCGTCCAGACCTACCCGTACGCGCCGTCGTGTGCGGAGGTCCGTCCGGCTCGGGCCTGGCCCGGCCGACGGCGCTGGAGGACCTAGCACGAGATCTCGGAGTTCTCGACAAAGTCACTTTCCTCACGCCGACGTCTCGGGAGCACCTAGCGGATCTCTTCCGTGCCGCCGACCTCACGGTTGTGCCCTCGTACTCGGAATCTTTCGGGCTCGTTGCGGTGGAATCCCAGGCATGTGGAACTCCCGTCGTGGCTGCCAACGTCGGTGGGTTGCGCACCGCGGTCGCCGACCAGGTCAGTGGCGTTCTGGTGGAGGGTCACAACCCAGACGACTACGCCCGGGTAATAGCCCAGCTGGCAGACAATCGAATTCAGTTGCGCGAGCTTTCGCATGGCGCGGTGGCCCACGCCAGCACGTTCGGATGGCAACACACCACCGCAGGTCTTCTCGACACTTACCGGGCGGCGCGCGAGCACTTCACGGGGATTGATCTCGCCGCGACCCACCGATCCCATGACTGATCGTCACTCCGGTCGCGCGCATCTCGAGAAGTTTCTGCATGCCCACGCACTCGACTTCGAAGAGGTCAACGAGACCACCATCGCGGTCGTCGTTCCTGGGGAGAAGAAACTCACCACGACGGCGTCTTTCGCCTTCGGTGACACGACCGTCACCGTCAATGCCTTTGTCATCCGACACCCCGACGAGAACGATCTTGCGGTCTACCGATGGCTCTTGGAGCGCAATCGCCGAATGTACGGCTTGGCCTACAGCATTGATCACCACGGCGATATCTATTTGACCGGACGATTCCCCCTGGACGCCATCACCGACGCGGAGCTGGACCGCATCTTCGGAGCCATCAGCGAGTACGCCGACGGAGCCTTCAACTCACTGCTCGAGCTCGGTTTCGTAACGGCCATACGCCGGGAGTGGCAGTGGAGAACCAAGGCCGGCCTCCCAACGGACAACCTCGCAGCCTTCGCCCACCTGGCCGACCCGGACCAGTCAGACCAGTCGGAGAGGCCAGACCAGGGCCAATAGCGCGCCTAGCCGGACGAGGTGGAGCAGGCGTTCCCGGACCATCGGGCAGAATTGCGCCATGACGACGAACACTTCCACGCTGATCTTGCTGCGTCACGGCGAAAGCGAATGGAACGCCAAGAACCTGTTCACCGGCTGGGTGGATGTCGATCTGACCGACACCGGAAGGCAGGAAGCAACCCGGGGCGGTGAACTCTTGGCAAGTTCAGGTCTGCTCCCCGACGTCGTCCACACATCGCTGCTCACCCGTGCTATTCGCACCAGTCAGTTGGCGCTCGAAGCTGCGAACCGACAGTGGATTCCCGTCCGACGCACGTGGCGATTGAACGAGCGCCATTACGGGGCACTTCAAGGCAAAGACAAGAGGGAAACACTCGCTGAATACGGCGAGGAACAATTCATGCTCTGGCGGCGTAGCTACGACGTTCCCCCTCCGCCCATCGAGCCGGACGATCCCTTCGCACAAACCAACGATCCCCGGTACGCCGCGCTACCCCCTGAGGCCCGCCCCGCGACCGAATGTCTCGCGGATGTCGTCCGCCGCCTTATCCCGTATTGGGAGGACGTGCTTGTCGCCGATGACCTGCGTGCAGGTCGCACCGTCCTCGTCGCCGCCCACGGAAACTCCCTGCGCGCGATGGTCAAGCACCTGGACGACATCTCCGATACGGACATCGCGGGCGTCAACATCCCCACCGGCATACCGCTGGTGTATCGCCTCGACGGGAATCTTCGACCCGTTGTGCCCGGCGGTGAATACCTCGATCCCGACGCAGCAGCCACCGCCGCTGCAGCCGTTGCCGCCCAGGGCAAAGCGTGAACCAACCCGCGCATCAGCACACCGAGCGACTCGATCTCCTCGATTCGACTCTTCGCGAGTGGCAGGCCACGGTTCTCGACGTCGACGACAACGGCATCGTGCTGGACAGGTCCGCCTTCTATCCCGGCGGCGGTGGGCAACCTCCTGATCACGGAGTTCTGCTGTGGTCAGGGGTGCAGACCACCATCGTTGGTGCTCGACGCGGGGACGACATTCGCTTGATTCCCGCCGACGGCGATCCGATTCCTCACTCGGGCACACCCGTTCGTGGAGCGTTGGAGGACGAGCGACGCACCGCGCTTATGCGCACCCACTCCGGGCTGCACCTGTTGTCGGGAGTTGTGTTTCGAGACTTCGGCGCTCTTGTGACCGGTTCCAACATGGACCCTCTCACCGGTCGCTTGGATTTCAACCTCGAGGAGTTTCCACCTGGCTTCAAAGAGGCAGTCGAAGATGCCTGCAACGTCGAGGTGACCGCCGACCGTGCAATCGAGGCCTACGAGCTCTCACGCGCCGAGGCCTTCGAGATTCCGGACGTCATCCGCACGGCCACCAATCTGTTGCCAGCCGAGATCGAGATCGTGCGAATCGTCGACATCAAGGGCCTCGACGTTCAGGCCGACGGTGGTACCCACGTCGCGTCAACTCAACAGATTGGGGCGATTCGCGTCCTCAAGGTGGAGAACAAGGGCAAGGGCTTTCGTCGCATTCGCGTTGCTCTCGAGGATGCGACGGGGTCATCCCCCGTCTAGGGCTTGTCGAAAGGCGTCGTCGTTGAACAACACAAACGTCACAGCGCGCACGCACGGTGCTTGTAGCAGAGATTCTCGGACGGCCCGCATCGCGATCGGTGCAGCATTGACTGGATCCCAGCCATACACCCCGCAGGAAATGGCGGGAAAAGCAATGTCTCTCGCTCCGACTGCGTGAGCCGCAGCCATCGACGCCGCATGGGAGCGGGCAAGCACGTGCACGCCCCCATCGGGGTACTCCCAGAACTTCGGGCCGACCGTGTGGATGACAAATCGTGCGGGTAGGTCCCCCGCCCCGGTCACCACGGCCTCACCCGGTGGCAAGCCGTCGGGGAGATCCCGCCGCCTCACCTCGTGACATTCAGCCAGAAGGCTCGGGCCCGCGGCCGCATGGATCGCCCCATCGACACCACCCCCACCCAGAAGCGAGGACTGGGCCGCGTTGACGATCGCATCCGCGGACATTTCTGTGATGTCACCACAGACGACGTCGATCACGTCAATGGGTAACTCACGGGCCGTTGATGGATTTGATGCGCGGCCGGATATCGAAGAGATAGATGAGTGCGATGACGGCTCCGGCAATACCGAACAAACTGAGTGTCAGATTCGGGACGAGACCGGTCAGCAAAGCCAAACCGGTGAGAACCAGCCACAAAATCTTGGTCTGTCGCCCGATGGAGGGAAAGACCGCGCCCGGGGCTCTTAGGCAATCGACGAACGCGAAGCCTTTGAGCGCGAGGAGCACAACCCAGAGGGCGAGGACAACAACGTTTTGGACGGCACCGAACATGCGGCTACGGTACCTGCTCGATCAGAACACACAACGTGGGCGCCATCGACGATCGTGACGCCTACGCTGACAGTCGCGTGAAGTGCGAATGATGCACTTGTCGAACTTAGACTCCAACAGCCTCGCGGACGAGTACGACGGTCTCCTTGACGTTCTTGCTCAAGGACTCGGCTTGCTGGGAGGCGGCCTTCATCGAATCTTCGACGAATGCACGGCTGCGTTCGGATGCTGCAGTAACACTCGAAGGCACCTCGAGCGATCCGAAATCGATCGACGGCATGGACGGCATGGACGGCATGGACGGCAGCGTGAACGTCGGGAGCTTGGGCAGCTCGACCTTCGGGATCTCGACCTTCGGGATCTCGACCTTCGGCACGTCGAACGGCAACGCCGACACGGTGGACGAAGCAGCATTCGCTGCGGAGGAGGCAACCTTCGATGCCGTGGACTTTGCGCTGGCGGCCATCGTGGTCGGGGCGGACGTCGTCTTCTGGCTGGCCTTGCTCGTTGTCTTCTTAGCGACCTTCTTCTTCGGGGTCGTGGTGCTGGTGGTTGCCTTCTTCGGTGTGGTGTTTTCGGTCATGATGCGTCCTTGTTCTCGGGAACGGCCGGTTCTTCAGCCTGTTCGTTGTTGTGTGATTTCCCAGCGGAGGAGTTCTCCGCTTGGAATGCGGCGTAGATCTGCAGCAACGTGGTGCGCTGCCGCTCCGTGAGGGTGGGGTCCGCCGCGATAGCGGTGGTAACCGCCTCGTCCCCTTCTCTCTCGTCGAGAATGCCGGCTTGCACGTACAGGCTCTCTGCTGAGATCCGCAAGCCTTGGGCGATCCGCCCGAGGATCTCCGCACTCGGCTTCCGAAGGCCGCGCTCCACCTGACTCAGATAGGGGTTCGACACCTCAGCCGCCTTGGCCAACTGGCGCAGTGACATCTGGGCTTGGTCCCGTTGCTCGCGGATGAATCCCCCGAGTCCGGATACCTCGATTTTGGCCATATTCTCAGTATGAAACAGATTGCTTGCAAATGCAAGCGCGGGTGCTTGCAGCAGCGAGCGTGACCTTCGTCACGCCCACACCAGCAGCCCCGCTACGAGTCCCACGCACCCGACAAGACCGAGCACCGCGGCTACCCGACCGGCCCGGGAAGCCGATCCCCCTTCTCCGGCAAGACGCAGCGCGGATACGTGCGCGATTGAGTAGTAGGTCAAGATCATCGCTGCGGATACCACGAGTGCCAGCGTCAAACCTCCGGCAATCACCAGCACGCTGGTGGCGAGTGCTGCTGCCACTTCAGCTCGAATCGGAATCCGGCTGCGCCGGCCGGCGGCGGCAAAGAATCGCGGCGCGTCACCGCGGGACGCCATGGCGAAAACGGTCCTGCCCACACCCGCGATAAGACTCCACAAAACGGCACCGGCGCCCAGCACCGAACCCACCACCACCATCGTGACCACCCACGATGGAGCGAGCGCACGGGCAATGTCGTCGAGGGCTGCTGGGCCGATCGTCACTCCGGCGCGATCGGCGGATAGGACAACAAAGGCCACAAGGACATAGGCAAACAAGACCATCGCGAAGGACACGGCAATCGCCCGTGGAATCGTGCGCCGTGGATTCTTCACCTCTTCGCCGAGCACCGTGATGCGCGCATACCCCGCGAAGGCCACAAAGACCAAACCCGCTGCCGCGAGGATGCCCATTGGCTCGGCCCCAGGTATGGATGGACTGGACTCCACCGAACGTGTCGCCAGCGTCAGTCCCGAACTGATGACGAAAGCGCCGAGTGCAATGCCCACGAAAATCACCATGACCGCCGCTACCCGCGTCGAACGAACAAGTCCTCGAATATTCATGACAAGGGCGATCACGATGGCGCCGAGTGCAACCTGTGTTGTGCGCTGCGGCCAGACGTACAGACCAATGGTCAAGGCCGCCGCCGAGGCCGATGCTGTCTTGCCGACGATGAAGACCAGACCCGCCACAACACCAACGGGGCGTCCGAGGTAGATGCGTCCGTACGCGTAAACGCCGCCGGCTTCCGGATGCCGGGCAGCCAATCGAGCCGTCGACGTCGCGTTCAGTGCGGCCACCACGGCCGCCAGCACGACAGCGGCCACGAGCCAACGGCCGGAACGCTCGAGTGCGCCCTGCCAGACCGCGAACACACCGGTGCCGACCATGGCGCTGACACCCACCACGACGGCCGATCCGAGTCCGAGCGATCGCTGCAGGCGGCTCGGCGGATCCGACGGGTTCTGCTCGAAGGGAGATTGGCCCACGGTCAGAAACTAGGCCGCACCAGTGAGGGCAGGCCTGCGTGGCACGCTGTATCTATGCGGGCAATTCTCCAACGCGCCGCGGACGCACGCGTGACCGTCGGCGGAGAGGTCGTGGGGTCTTTCGATGGACCGGGCATTGTTCTTCTCGTCGGCGTCACCCACGGCGATGACGATGCCACAGTTGCAAGACTCGCAGACAAGGTTTACGGATTAAGGATCTTCGAGCATCGACACGCCTCCGACGCCACCTGCTTGGCACCGTCGGCTCCGCGTGAAGTTTCCGCCCGAGACCTCGAACTGCCCGTACTCATCGTCAGCCAGTTCACGTTATACGCGGAAACAAGCAAGGGCCGACGGCCGACGTGGGACCAAGCGGCACCCGGATCTGTCGCGGAACCGATTATCGATGCGGTGGCGGCAGCGTTCACCAGCCTCGGCGCCCCGGTCTCGACCGGTCGCTTCGGAGCAGACATGCAGGTCACCTTCACCAACGACGGGCCGGTCACCATCAGCCTGGAGATTTAGAGCTCCATCGCCGGGCTAGCTGCGGCGCCGGGCCGACAGATGCGACTACGCCGAAACAACGGGCGTTTGGCTACCCAGCACAGACACGGGTGACTCGTCATCGGGGTTGGCTGATAGCGCGATGTGCAGGATGGCGTCGGTGGGTGTCGACCGCTTCACGACGACGGTCGCGATGGGACCCTCCTCGAAATGATGGGCGCTCGATGCGACCCATCCGATCTCACGTCCATCGGCTGTGACGCTGGCGCCGTGCGCCGGCAACTCGTCAACGGATCCATCGAGGTGCACCAGCGCAAGACGCCGGGGCGGGTGCCCCAGGTTATGCACACGCGCGACCGCTTCCTGACCCCGGTAACAACCCTTGGACAGGTGGACGGCCGATCCGATCCAGCCGACTTCATGCGGCAACGTCCGATGATCCGTCTCGAAACCAACACGCGGAACGGCTGCCGCTACGCGGAGTGCATTCCACGCCCACGTGCCCGCCCGAGAGGGCCACTCGCCTAGTCGAGCGTCACGTTCGCCTCGGGGGACGATGACCTCACGCCCGATCAGAGTGGCCGGTCGTTGCGAGACGTACTTGGAGGCGTCACCACCCTTATCGAATCCCGCATCGCTCGATCCGGACCCGGCAAAATCAATGGGCACCAGCCACGTTGGATACGAAGGGTCGACGTCGTACACCGGCTCCCAGATGACTGCGTACTCCTCACTCACATCCTCAACGTCCACGCGAGTCATGAATTTCATCGACTCCAAGTACCCAGCAAGATCACGTGATGATCTCGGGCTGCAGATGATCCACGTTGAGGGATCCTCGTCGATGAGTGCGAGTTCGAATTCGACGTGACCATGTGGACTCAAGATGAGGGCAAGGCTCGAACGTCCTGGCTGAAGCCCTTCGAGATGTTGAGACGTCAAACTGTGCAGCCACGTCAATCGATCCGGCCCGCTCACCCGCACAACACCCAAATGCGACAGATCCACAGCCGCCCGCCCGGTGGCGAGTTCCCGCTGCTCCACCATCGGGTCTCCGTAGTGCCACGGAACACCCTCGTCCAGATCCCCCTCGGGGGCCGCAACCGCCACCATGAATTAATCCTCCACGTCAGAAACTGTCGGTGGCGTACCCGCGCACGCCGAGCAACGTCCGTGAATGGACACGTGCGAAATGTCCGTCTCGAATCGATACGTGTCCCGCAAATCTGAACAGAAGGCGTCTGCGACAGCAGCCGGGACCGACTCGACACTCTTGCACTGATCGCACACCAGGTGAATATGCACGTGTTCGTCTAACGCGTGATACGTGGGAGCGCCGTGACCTATGTGGGCGTGCGTCACCAGACCCACGGATTCAAGGACTTCCAACGTTCGGTAGATCGTCGAGAGGTTCACCCCGGACGCGGTGTGCTGGACCTCCGCGAGAATCTCTTCGGGGGTTCCATGTCGCAGATCCTCGACCGCCTGGAGGACCAGCTGGCGCTGAGGCGTGATTCGAAAACCGTTATCTCGAAGCCGCTGCTCCCAGTTCTCGGTCGTCTTGTCAGTCATCGTGTCCGCCCGCTCGCCCGTCATTCCCGACATCGCTACTGACCGTCGACCGACACATCGGGGGTCAGTGACGCTGCGAGGTGATTTTGCATGGGTTGCCCCATCGCGGACATGTCGAACGTCCACAGCAGCTTGCCGTCCACTAATCCATACATCCGTTCGCCAGCCGTGTATTCCTTGGCGCTCGGAGTCCGCATGACGGCATCCGTCTCCAGCGATGTGCGGGCGCCGGTGATGACGGCGTTCTCGATACCCGTCACCTCGACGGTCCCGAACCACAACTCGGCGAAACCAGTGGGGTGGTCGAGGGTCACCTCAACGCCATTGTCGGGACGAGCTCGCCAGAAACCCGCCTCGGTTGCCAGGGGGCGAACTCGGTTTCCCGACTCGTCCAGCAACCAGCTGCGTGACCAGTACGTCAAGAACGGACGACCATCGGTGGAAAAGGACACCTCTTGTCCGAAACGGAAGTCTTCGATCGTCGGGTAGTGCCCCGTCCCGACTCCAACCCACCGGCCGATTAGCCAGGCGAGATGGGCGAGTTCGTTCGGGAGGCCCGCGATTATCGGCGTCTCCTCCGCTGCCGTCGTCTCCTCCGCCATGGCTGTCTTCAGCCCTGACCTTTGAACAGCTTGTAGACGACGTAGAAGGAGAACCATCCCGCCGCGGCGATCGCTAGCACCAGCAACCCTGTATAGACGATCTCGAGCATGGGACGAATCTAGCGCCGCCGAGCGCTCTTGTGCCCGGCGGATCGCCACCCACGGGCTATCTCGTCACCCGATTGCGCGACCGAGGCTCGCGATCACGTCTACCCGCCGCGGCTGCCCAGAACCGCGCTGCACCTCGCACCCGTCGGAATCGAGAAAGACCAGCGTCGGCGTCGCAGTGATGTTCCAGGCTCGCGCAACATTGAGATTCTCGTCGGCATCGACATCAATGATGGCCACGCCCGTGGTGGCCATGTCGTCGACGACCGCGCGCACGGTCCGCCGAGTAGCCCGACACGGTTGACAAAAGGCGCTGGAGAATTGCACGACCGTCGCGGACGATCCAAGAACGGTTCCCTCCGGCAATGCCGGGGTACTACGAGATGCGGGCATGTTCTAGAGCCCACTTCCCTACGCAATCCATCGTGGCGGGGTCCACTGTCGACTCAGCGTGCGCGAAACCAGGTACGACGATGACCGTCGCTTGGGAATTTCCTACGCTCTCAGCGGCGGCTTCCAGGACGCGAACATGCTCCACCGGAAAGTAGTGATCGATGTCGCCGTGCACCACGAGCAATGGAAAGTCACCCATCTGTCGCACACTGTCCGCCGGCGACCACGGCGGTGGTTCGGGCCACGGTTTCGAGGTCAACCGCACACCGCGCCTCTTCAGTAGCGCTCGCCCCAGCGGGTTCTCGATCAATCGGTGGACGAACCGCATCACTTTGGTCCCTCGGTAGAACCAGAATCCCGGAGCACTCACGCTTACGACAGCATCCGGACGGTGCTCGGGGGTATGAACACTCCCGGGGGCCAGCGCCGCATGCCGCAACGTAACTGAGCCTCCCATGGAAAAGCCGACGGTGACTACAGCTCCGCCACGACTTGTTCTGCGCACGTGCCCGACCGCTGCGTCGACATCGAGCACCTCGTCCATGCCGACCGTGCACAGTCCCGTGGAACGACCGTGTCCTCGCTGATCGATCGCCAGAACGTTTCCGAATCTGGCCAGGTGCGCCATGACCGCCTGAACTCGAGGCTCACGCCAACTGCCAGTGAACCCGTGCGCGAGAACAAACGTCGCCCCGGACTCCTCCACCGAACGGCTCGGCACCCATCCTGCGCTGATCCAGACCCCATCGACGGTGCGGAGCTCGATCTCCTGTGGGAGGAAGTCCCCCGGCGGCGAATCCAGCGCGAAGTCGCTGCTGCGATGGGTCAGAGCCATGCGCCCATTCTGCGCCATGGCCGGACTGCGTATCCTTACTCCCCATCACACCAACGGGCGGCACCCGGAAGGCCCATAGCCTCTTCCCGCAACGCCCCGAGAACAAGGAGGCGGGAATCTATGCGCCTGATCCTCCTGACCCGCGCCATGGAGTCATCCGCGGAGGTGCTCCCCTCGTTGGGTCTGCTCGGCCATCACGTACGGGTGCTCTCCGCCGAGCCAACCGCTCTGCTCTCCGCCCCGGATGCCGACGCTCTCCTCATTGACGGTCGCCGCGACCTTCCCGCTGTGCGCGGCCTGACCCGCCTGATGCGGCAGACCGGTGTGGACATACCGATTGTGCTGGTGACGACCGAAGGCGGCCTACCGGCGATCCAATGGGACTGGGGCATGGACGAGATTCTCGTCGACACCACCTCGCCCGCAGAGGTCGAGGCTCGTCTGCGCTTGGCCGTCTCGCGCACCGCGCCAGAAGCTGCCGGTCCGGCCAGCGACCCAGAAGAGATCCACGCAGGGGACCTCCACATCGACGAGGCCAGTTACGCGGCGAAGCTGCGCGGGCGCACCCTGGACCTAACGTTCAAGGAATTCGAGCTCTTGAAATTTCTCGCCCAACATCCAGGACGCGTCTTCACGCGGGCTGTTCTCCTGCAAGAGGTCTGGGGGTACGACTACTTCGGTGGAACCCGGACGGTCGATGTGCATGTTCGACGACTGCGGGCGAAGTTGGGGCCGGAATACGAGGCTCTGATCGGCACGGTCCGAAATGTGGGCTACCGCTTCGTTCCCGAGCGTGCTGACCCACAGACGATGGCCACGCTAGACGAGATTCCCGTCGACGAGATACGCACCCCCATCGACGATCGCTCTTAACGAGATGAGCGACTCTTCGCTCGGTGCGTTCAGCCTGGACCACACGAACGATCTTTCGCAGCAGGAAGTTTCTGAACTTCAGAGCCTGCTCGCAGCCGCCACGGACAACGATGGTGTTCGACCGTTGAGCGAACACGTCTGGCTGCACCTCATGCGCGGCGGGGACGATCACGCCGAGCACCTTCTGGTCCGCAACGGCGATCAATCAATCATCGGCTACGCACACCTCGATAGAACGGACATGGTCGATGGACCGAGTGCCGAAATCGTTGTGCATCCTGAGTTTCGCCAACAGGGCATCGGTCATGCAGTTGTCCGAGAACTTGTGAAGGTCTCCCACAGCACCCTTCGACTATGGGCGCACGGCGAGAACTCCGCGGCTAACGGACTTGCACAGTCGATGGGACTGCAGCGCCACCGTGTGCTCTGGCAGATGCGTCGCTCGCTCTATTCATCCATTCCCGGCCCTGTCTTTCCGGACGGGATACGACTGGAGTCCTTCGCCGTCGGTCACGACGAGCAGGCCATGCTCGACGTCAACTCGCGTTCCTTCACTGATCTTCCCGATCAGGGGACATGGACGATGGACGATCTCCAGCGACGACAAGGCGAAAACTGGTTCGATCCCAGTGGCCTCCTGATGGCGTGGCTCGACGAGCCATCCCGTCCCTCGAACGGTGCGCGGGAGCTCGCCGGATTCCATTGGACGAAGGTTCACGGATCTACCGATCTACATGATTCAGTGGACGACGCACGGTCGACGACGCGTCGCCCTGACTCAGGCCAGCATGGGCACCGCGCGATCGGAGAGGTCTACGTCTTGGCCGTGGCTCCCCCGTGGCGCGGTTCCGGTCTGGGTCGAGCACTCACCCTCGCCGGTCTTCACCACCTTCGGCGACGGGGGCTCGACCAGGTCATGCTGTATGTGGACGCTTCCAACCGTCCGGCGATTCGCCTGTATGAGGGGTTGGGATTCGTTCGGTGGGACACCGACATCATGTACCGAACGCCTCACAGCTGACCGCAAATAGTCATCGGCCGTTTACCTGCCTATGGCACCATCGGAGCGTGACCACCCACGATGTCTCCGATACCAGCGCGCTCGCGCCGATATCTGAGGATCGACCCTTGCCCCAAAGCCTCGAGTCCGATCTTCCCGATGACCGCTTCCTCGATCGAGAACTGTCCTGGCTCGCCTTCAACCAACGGGTTCTCGAACTCAGCCAAGACCCAGAACTCCCTTTGCTGGAACGCACCAAATTCCTGGCGATCTTCGCGAGCAACCTGGACGAGTTCTTCATGGTTCGGGTGGCCGGACTCAAACGGCGGATCGCAACCGGCATCGCCGTACGAGCCACCAGTGGTTTCACGCCACGAGAAGTCCTGGAAGCTATCTGGGCTCGCGCGTACGAACTTCAGCTCCGCCAGGCGGACATCTTTCGGGTCGACGTTCGACCCGACCTCGAGGCGGCGGGAATCAATCTCTTGCGCTGGGAGGAACTCACGCCAGCCGAAAAGACGGAGATGGATCGGTTCTTCGACAACAAGGTCTTCCCCATCCTGACTCCCCTCGCTGTCGATCCGTCACACCCTTTCCCCTACATCAGTGGCTTGTCGCTGAATCTCGCCGTCGTGGTGCGAAATCCCGCGACGGGCACCGAACTCTTCGCACGAGTCAAAGTTCCACCACTTCTTCCGCGCTTCGTCAAAGTCGGCGATCAACGCTACGTGCCTCTGGAAGACATCATCGCCGCCCACCTCGACGAGCTCTTCCCTGGAATGCAGATCTGCGAACATCACGCGTTCCGCGTCACCCGTAACGAGGACTTCGAAGTCGAAGAAGATGACGCCGAGAATCTTCTGAAGGCCCTGGAGCGCGAATTGGTGCGCCGCCGGTTCGGGCCGCCGATTCGTCTCGAAGTCGAAGAAACCATCGATGCGCGCGTCTTAGATCTGCTGGTGAGCGAACTCGACGTCAGTGAGGCGGAGGTCTTCCGCCTTCCCGGCCCTCTCGATATGACGGGACTCTGGACAATCGTTAGCCTAGACCGCGACGATCTGAAACAGCAGAAGTTCGTCCCGAAGACATCGCGTCAACTGAGCGAAGTGGAAAGCGCTCAAGCCCCCGATGTGCTCTCCGTTGTCCGCGAAAGAGACGTGCTCCTACATCACCCGTACGACTCGTTCTCTACGAGCGTTCAACTCTTTCTCGAGCAAGCGGCGATAGATCCACACGTTCTCGCGATCAAGCAGACTCTCTACCGCACGTCCGGTGATTCACCCATCGTGGATGCCCTCATCCGTGCTGCCGAAGAGGGCAAGCAGGTCTTGGCGATCGTTGAGATCAAAGCCCGCTTCGACGAGCAGAACAACATCGAGTGGGCGCGAAAGCTCGAGCAGGCTGGAGTGCACGTCGTGTACGGCCTCGTTGGGTTGAAGACCCACAGCAAATTGTCGATGGTCGTTCGTGACGAAGGTGGTCAGCTCCGTCGCTACTGTCATATTGGCACCGGGAACTACCACCCCAAGACGGCTCGCTTGTACGAAGACTTCGGCTTGTTGACGTCCAAGCCGGACATTGGCGAAGATGTTTCGAACCTGTTCAACGTTCTCTCCGGATATTCCCGCAATACCGAGTACCAACGTTTGATCATCGCCCCGCATTCCGTGCGGTCCGGGCTTATCGAACGCATCAATCGCGAGATCGACCACCACGTCGCAGGGCGGCCATCCGGCATCCGTATCAAGTGCAACGCAGTGGTAGACGAGGAGACCATCGATGCGCTCTACCGAGCGTCGGCGGTCGGGGTGCCGATCGACATTTGGGTGCGGGGGACGTGCGCCCTTCGCCCCGGGATGCCCGGTGTGAGTGAGACCATCCGCGTGCGCAGCATCGTCGGACGTTTCCTCGAGCATTCGCGGGCCTACTGCTTCACGAACGGTGGCAACCACTCGGCGTGGATCGGGTCGGCTGATCTGATGCATCGAAACTTGGATCGAAGGGTCGAAGCGCTCGTAAGCCTCGCAGACCCCGAGCACGTCGCGGAGGTCTACGACCTCTTCGACCTCGCCTTCGCTCCCAATACCGCCGCATGGGATCTCGATGTTCACGGTTCATGGAATCGCCGACTCACCGACGAGTCGGGGTCTGCACTCCAGGACTTCCAGGAGTACCTCATTCGCGAGAAGACCAAACGCACCACCGCACTGGGGAGCGCGTGAGAAGCACCACCGAACATCGAGAGATCGAGATTAAGTTCCGGATCCCTGCGGATCTGATCATCAACATCGGCGACATTCTGGCGTCGACACATCACATCGGTGAGCCCCTGGACCATCGGTCGATGGACGCGACCTACTACGACACCGCATCGCTTTCGCTTATTCGATGGGGGGTGACCCTTCGTCGCCGTTCGGGTGGAGGGGACGACGGCTGGCACATGAAATTGCCGCTTCGTTATTCCGATGCGGGCGCACCTGCACACGGAATGGACGAGATCCACGTCGACGGCACCGCCTCGTTGATACCGTCCCCCCTCGTGTCTATCGCTTCGCCCCTGATTCGACGCCAGGAACTGGTGCCGGTAGCCCGCGTGGTGACCGAACGA